>PVML01017170.1_pt1:0-710000 | contig 845220 bp, 746 predicted proteins | sample 1853371 | NCBI WGS metagenome assembly PVML01 (sample SAMN08533508, study PRJNA380276) | Human gut metagenome, whole genome shotgun sequencing project. | isolation source: participant 1, chromium library | host: Homo sapiens | collected 2017 | reverse complement strand
AGCAACTGTTTAGCAAAAACACAGGTCTATGCGAAACCGTAAGGTGAAGTATATGGGCTGACGCCTGCCCGGTGCTGGAAGGTTAAGAGGAGAGGTTAGTCGCAAGATGAAGCTTTGAATTTAAGCCCCAGTAAACGGCGGCCGTAACTATAACGGTCCTAAGGTAGCGAAATTCCTTGTCGGGTAAGTTCCGACCCGCACGAAAGGCGTAATGATTTGAGCACTGTCTCGACAATGCATCCGGTGAAATTGAAGTACCAGTGAAGATGCTGGTTACCCGCGCCAGGACGGAAAGACCCCATGGAGCTTTACTCCAGTTTGGTACTGGGATTCGGTACTGCATGTACAGGATAGGTGGGAGACTGAGAAATTGGAACGCCAGTTTCAATGGAGTCACTGTTGGGATACCACCCCTGCAGTATTGGGTTTCTAACCAGCCGCTGTGATCCAGCGGTGGGACAATGCCAGGCGGGGAGTTTGACTGGGGCGGTCGCCTCCGAAAGGGTATCGGAGGCGCTCAAAGGTTCCCTCAGAATGGTCGGAAACCATTTTAAGAGTGCAAAGGCAGAAGGGAGCTTGACTGCGACACCGACGGGTGGAGCAGGTACGAAAGTAGGACTTAGTGATCCGGTGGCATAAAGTGGGATTGCCATCGCTCAACGGATAAAAGCTACCCTGGGGATAACAGGCTTATCACTCCCAAGAGTTCACATCGACGGAGTGGTTTGGCACCTCGATGTCGGCTCATCGCATCCTGGGGCTGTAGCAGGTCCCAAGGGTTGGGCTGTTCGCCCATTAAAGCGGTACGCGAGCTGGGTTCAGAACGTCGTGAGACAGTTCGGTCCCTATCCGGCGCGGGCGGAGGATATTTGAGAGGAGCTGTCCTTAGTACGAGAGGACCGGGATGGACGGACCACTGGTGTATCTGCTGTCGACCAACGGCATGGCAGAGTAGCCAAGTCCGGAAGGGATAAACGCTGAAGGCATCTAAGCGTGAAGCCCCCCTCAAGATGAGATATCCCTCACAAAAGTGAGTAAGATCCCTTGAAGAGTACAAGGTAGATAGGGCAGAGGTGGAAGCATGGTAACATGTGGAGCTGACTGTTACTAATCGATCGAGGGCTTGACCAAATAGCGAACGATGTTCGCATTGGAAGTTGCTTTGCAACTTCACAGTTGGTTGACGGAGTTCTGTATGAAGTTTTGAAGGTATCAGAAATACCTTTAGATTATTCCTCGATAGCTCAGTTGGTAGAGCACGCGGCTGTTAACCGCGCTGTCGTAGGTTCGAGTCCTACTCGGGGAGTTTTTTTAATGAAAGAATAAAGATAAGGCTCCGTGGTCAAGCGGTTAAGACATCGCCCTTTCACGGCGGTAACACGGGTTCGATTCCCGTCGGAGTCATTAAGAATATAAATAAAGTATTGACAGATTTATATTCTTGGTATATAGTTAGGCAGTAATATTAATAGCATAATGTGTGTTGTTGATAGAAAACGTGCCGATGTGGCTCAATTGGCAGAGCAGCTGATTTGTAATCAGCAGGTTATCGGTTCGAGTCCGATCATCGGCTTTCAAGATTTGGACCATTAGCTCAGTTGGTTAGAGCAACCGGCTCATAACCGGTCGGTCCTGGGTTCGAGTCCCCGATGGTCCACTAACTAAATAAGGCCTAATGGCTCAGTTGGTTAGAGCGCCGCCCTGTCACGGCGGAGGTCGCGGGTTCGAGTCCCGCTTGGGTCGTTCGTAGTGAAGAAAATACGATATTCTCTACAAGTAATCGCATGGGATCTTAGCTCAGCTGGGAGAGCATCTGCCTTACAAGCAGAGGGTCATAGGTTCGAGCCCTATAGGTCCCATTTGATGAGTTTATCTCATTATGCCGGCGTGGCGGAACTGGCAGACGCGCAGGACTTAAAATCCTGTTGTAGAAATACAGTACCGGTTCGATTCCGGTCGCCGGCATTGTATCTGGTTTCAGATACAATGAATTGAATATGTGTGCGTAGCTCAGCTGGATAGAGCACTTGGCTACGGACCAAGGTGTCGGGAGTTCGAATCTTCTCGCGCACGTATGAAAAGAGACATGATATTATCATGTCTCTTTTTTGTCATAGAAAATTGCATGTAATTTGTCGCATGAAATCTTTTGTTGCGAAATATACAAAAACAGTATAAAATATTTTTAAAAAGCATCGTATCGTAAAAGAACGAGAGCAGGAGGAAAATAAAATGCTTCAGGGAAAGACAGTACTTCTTGGTGTAACAGGAGGGATTGCAGCATACAAGATGCCGAATGTGGCGCGGATGCTAAAGAAAATGCATTGTAACGTACATGTTCTGATGACACAGAATGCAACAAACTTTATTACAGCAACAACATTTGAAACACTGACCGGCAATAAATGTCTGATTGATACATTTGACCGTAATTTTGAATTTTCGGTGGAACATGTTGCATTGGCAAAGCAGGCAGATCTTGTATTACTTGCACCGGCAACTGCAAATGTGATTGGTAAGATAGCAAACGGGATTGCGGATGATATGCTGACTACGACAGTGATGGCATGTACCTGTAAAGTACTGGTTGCACCGGCGATGAATCATAATATGTATCACAATTCGATCGTGCAGGAGAATCTGGAAAAACTGAAGCGGCATGGGTATGAGATGATAGATCCGGTATGCGGCATGCTTGCAAATGGTGATACCGGTGATGGAAAACTTCCGTCTGAAGAGACGCTGGTGGAGTATGTTTTAAGGGAACTGGCATTTGAGAAGGATATGCAGGGACTGAAAGTACTGGTAACAGCAGGACCGACACAGGAAGCAATCGACCCGGTACGTTTTATATCAAATCATTCTACCGGAAAGATGGGGTATGCCATAGCAAAGAACGCAATGTTAAGAGGTGCAGAAGTGACACTGGTTACAGGCAGGACGGCATTAGAACCGCCGATGTTTGTAAAAACGGTTCCCGTAACATCTGCAAAAGATATGTATCAGGCGGTCATGGAATGTGCAAAAGAACAGGACATTATCGTAAAGGCTGCGGCAGTGGCAGATTACACACCGGCGCATACCGCAGATGAGAAAATTAAAAAATCAGAAGGTGAGTTATCACTCGCACTGGAAAAAACGACGGATATTCTTGCAGAACTCGGAAAAAATAAAGGCAATACGGTCTTATGTGGATTTTCCATGGAAACAGAGCATATGTTGGAAAATTCCAGGGCAAAACGCAAAAAGAAAAATCTTGATATGATCGCTGCAAATAATTTAAAACAGCAGGGAGCCGGATTTGCTGGTGATACCAATGTGCTGACTCTGATTACAGAAGACTGGGAAAAAGAACTTGCACTTATGAGTAAGGACGAAGCAGCAAAATGTCTGCTAGATGAATTGTTAAAAATTAAGAAAAACAAAAAATAATGGCGGTGTAAAACAAAAAGTGTTGCAGCGTGAAAAGCTGACAGGAGACAGGCTATATGGAAACGATTAAAGTACAGAAAAATCAGATCATTGCAAAACAAAAAGAAAAAGTAAAAGCATGGTATTTAATTTTAGAAGGTTCGGTCGTACAGAGAAATTCCTATGCGAGGATTGTTCTGAACAAAGAAAGTGTGATCGGTGTCTCGGAAAAAGACCGGTTTTTGTGCGATTATATTGCGAGAGAAGATTCTGTGCTTGCAGTTTTTCCATACAATACAGCAGATGATCTGATCAATGCATTAAATGGGCAGGAGAGTATGAGAGGCACGCTTCTTCGTGCTGCATTAAAGCAGCGGCAGATGCTGCTTGAGATGTATGCTGGATTTAAAAATCTGGTAAGACAGTTCCATACGTTTGTGGAAACGGAATATAACGACTATACCATGCTCTGCAGTCAGATGCGTATCGATGGACAGGGGTTTACGAGGATGGACAACTTTAAACCGCTTGATATGGTACATATGGCAGAAAACTGGGAGGTTAATAACAGTACAAGCCTTACAAAAAAAGGATATCTTGATGAATACATAAAACTCATGCAAAAAGACGACAGTCTCTGTATCGGGGCTATTATGGAGGCTTCCTATCAGACAAGGCGAGTGATGCAGGGAATTATCGAGATGGTTGATTATTTAAAATATAATCAGGATATCCTGTTATCAGAATCTGAAAACGATTTATTCCATCTTTATTTTGAACTTGTAATACAGGCGGAAATGAATCATTATGATGTGACGCCGTTAAAAGAACGTATGGATAAAATTGCGGAAGTGATCCGCAAATTAAATATCTATGATGACAAACTGGTATCCTATCGTCTGAATGAATACAAAAATCACGACTTTACCCAGTATGCGATGGATGAGTTTGCGACGCCGGGGGAAGATGATAATGTTTCGGATGATGAGTGGGATGAAGAGGAAGAAGAGTCAGAAGACTGCTTAGAACATATCCTGACCTATGCCGGATATACACCGGAACGGATCGAAGATATGCGTAATCTGATCCGGAAATACAGGGAGCTTCCGGATATGCTTTCCACGGATGCGGAAGTGTTCCAGCTTAGAAAACAGCTTTCACAGGTCTTTTATGATGCATATTATAAAGTATTTATGAATGTGATGAAAGATGATGATGAACCGACACCGATCATAGAGATGTTTTTGAATTTCGGATTTATGGATGTACAGATGGTAGGTGAGGATAATGCCAATATCCTTTACGATCTGACAGAACATTTAGAACTTTGCAATTCAGAGCATATTTTTACTATTTTTGAATGGTTAAAAACGATTTATAACGGTCAGAATGAACCGTCAAAAAACGAATTTGACTTAGATTATGCGGGCTATCTGGCAGAACTGAAAAAGACCGGAAAAGTAAATGAAAAACAGATGCGCGATTATGCGAATAACCGTGAGATGAAGGTAAAATTTGAGATACAGAATATGTTTACTTCCGGAAACCGTGTTACATACGGCAGAGTTTCAACATTCTGTCCGATCCTTGGCGAAAATGATCTGATCAATTCCGTTGATAAGATGCTCGTTACGGCACAGAAAATCGAAGATGCCATGAATAAAGTGCGGAAAGTTGATTTTTCCGTATTTTACAGAGGCGTTGTATTTTCTGATCCGGACAAGGGAATCAATCGCGAGGAGATCATGAAAGAGGTACTTCCGAATATTATTCTGATGCCGAACGCTGGAACAAGAGCTATGATGTGGCAGGAAACAGCGGGGGTCAGACGTGATACACCGGCAAGATATATGTTCCCTATTTTTACGGCAGTTGATCTCGATGATATGATGGTTGAAACGACCGGCCGTTACCGTTGGGAGATCTGTCGTAAAATTCAAGGGGTTCACTGGAATGATATCCGCGATAAATCCCTGACGGCAGAGTATTGTGATTATATTCAGTTTTATAAGAAGAATCATGATCTTTCGACTGAGGCAAAAGAGAAGATAAAAAGTGCATTGCTTCGTGGAAAAAATAATTACCGCGAGGTGTTTGTGAAAGATTATCAGAACTGGATCAAATATGAATCAAAGGGAAGCTTCCGTTTAAATAAAGTTTCAAGAGAGATCCTTGTGACATACTGTCCATTTTCCAAGGAGATCAGAGAAGAGTTAAAGTCCAATCCGATGTATCAGAATGCATGGCAGAAATATGATATTTTAATTACGAAAAAGATTCAGCGTATCAAGGGAGTCTATGATAAATATCAGAAGGCCGGTGGTAAGATCACGGATGAACTGAAGGATAATTTAGAATATTATATGATGTAATTGTATGTATAATTTATGATGTAACTGTATGTATAATTTAGAGAATTTCTTCCCATAATATTCTTGCAATAAAAGTTTCATGTAATTAAAGTTTCATGTACTCAAAATTGCGTGTAAGGAAGATTATGCGTAATCAGAATTGGGTGTAAGGAAAATTGCATGTAAACGAAATTGTAGTAAACAAGGTGCAGAACAGCACCGGAATGGAGAAAGAAATGGCAAAGAATGCAGACAATGCAAACAGTGGATCTAATTGCAGAAACAGTTACGAGGACAGCTATGAGAATAGTTATGAGCAGAACAGCTCAAAAAATAAGTCTTCCAACAAAGCAACAAACAGCAACGGACAGAATAAATCCGGACAGAACAGTACAGGTTCTAACGTATCAAAATAAGAACACGGGTACCGGAAACTGCATATAATGTAAGGAAAAAACATTATCAGAAGAACAGATTACAGGGCAGAGCTTTGTAATCTGTTTTTATTTCGGAGGGAGTATGGCTTTTTTTACGATCCATCCACGCGAGATGGAACAGATTATTTTAAATAAGCATGCCCTGGTTTTGGATGTAAGGGAACGGGAATCTTACCGGGAAGGGCATTTTAGGGGAGCATACTGTTGTCCATATGAGGAGATCGATGGGTGGATGCGGCATTTTAACAGAAATAGAACACTATTAGTTTACTGTGAATATGGCAGTACGAGTCTTTTAGCAGCAAGACAGCTTTCAAAATGTGGCTATGAGGTGTATACCGTTGTTGGAGGAATGCAGGCAATCAGACGCTATAATGGTTATGATTAACATTGACAGGGTATTTTAGAACGGATAATATAGTACTAAGGTAAAAGAAACAGTTAAGGAGAATTCATGAAAACATATGAGCTTGTGGTACCGTGCCATTTTGGGTTAGAGGCGGTATTGAAAAGAGAGATTTATAATCTTGGCTATGAGATAGGCAGAGTAGAAGACGGAAGGATCACATTTACCGGAGATGAGGAAGCAATCTGCCGGGCGAATATTTTCCTGCGCACGGCAGAACGTGTCCTGATCCAGGTGGGACGTTTTCATGCAGAAACGTTTGAGGAATTATTTCAGGGAATCAAAGCGCTTCCATGGGAAAATTATATCCCGGAAAACGGTAAGTTCTGGGTTAAAAAAGCATCCTCCATCAAGAGTAAACTGTTCAGTCCGTCCGATATTCAGTCGATCGCGAAAAAAGCGATGGTGGAGCGGTTAAAGCAGCAGTATCATAAGGAGTGGTTCCCGGAGGATGGGGCGCCGTACCCGGTGCGTATTTTCCTGCTAAAGGATGAAGTGATGGTGACACTTGATACATCAGGGGATTCTCTGCACAAAAGAGGATACCGTACTTTAACGAGCAAGGCTCCGCTGACGGAGACACTTGCGGCATCCCTGCTTATGCTGACACCGTGGAGACCGGACCGTATTCTCGTGGATCCGTTTTGTGGAAGTGGTACATTTCCGATTGAGGCGGCAATGATCGCTGCTAATATTGCACCGGGAATGAACCGTGAATTTACGGCAGAGCAGTGGACAAACATCATTGACCGTAAGATGTGGTATGAATGCGTAAAAGAGGCACAGGACATGGTAAATGATGACATTACCGTAGATATCCAGGGATATGACATTGACGGTGATGTGGTTAAGGCGGCGCGGGAGAATGCAAAACGTGCAGGAGTTGACCACCTGATCCATTTCCAGCAGAGACCAGTGGCAGAACTGCACCATCCAAAGAAATACGGTTTTATCGTGACAAACCCGCCATACGGAGAGCGTTTAGAGGATAAGGCGGATCTGCCGGAATTATACAGTCAGATCGGGGAGGCTTACCGCAGACTGGATGCATGGTCTATGTATCTGATCACCAGTTATGAGGACACCGAGCGTTACATAGGACGGAAGGCAGATAAAAACCGCAAGATCTACAACGGAATGTTAAAGACGTATTTTTATCAGTTTATGGGACCGAAACCGCCAAAACGGGATAATTTTCATTAAGGAGATTCTGATTCATGCATTATTCGAAAAGATTTATTGCCTTTGGTGGAATTGTGGCGATTGCTTTTTTGATAAAATATAATATACCTGGTGCTGAGTATGAGCAGATCGGCAGTTTCCGCGGAGCGAGTTTAGAAGCAGAAACCTGGAATCCGCTGATTGCATCAAGTGTGAATGATAATCTGCTGTCTGTGATCATTGATAATAAACAGTATACCAATGAGAAATACAAATTTTATATGGATGACAATTTAGACATTATGATGCCGGTTTCCATTTTGCGGGATGCCTTAAACTGCAGCGCACATATTTATGACGGGGACAGGCTTGTGGTGGAAAAACATTCCAGCAACATATCATTTTCCCTGGATCAGGAGACTGCGACCGTGAATGGGGACATTGAAAAGATCACTTCTCCGTTTACCATGATAGATAATGAGTATTATGTCAGTCTCAATGATCTCTCACAATATATGGATTATACATATAGCTGGAACATGCAGGAAAATGAGGCACAGGCTGCGGATAATTCAGATGCGTCGATCGTGCCGACCAGTTATGATCTGCGGACGAAAAACCGGACATCAGAAGTGCGTAATCAGGGAAGTTATGGAACCTGCTGGTCATTTGCGGCGTTAGGGGCGCTGGAATCATCGCTTCTGCCGGAGGAGAGTGAGCAGTATTCTGTGGATCATATGACACTCTGTAACGGATTTAATATGACGCAGAATGACGGTGGGGAATATACCATGGGAATGGCATATCTTGCAGCATGGAAGGGACCTGTCTATGAAAAAGATGATCCTTATGGAGATAATCAGACAAATGAGGATCTTACCGCGGTAAAACATGTGCAGGAAATGCAGATCATTGAAAGCAAAGATTATGAAAAGATCAAGGAAGCTGTATTCAAATACGGCGGAGTACAGACATCCATTTACAATGCACTGCGCAGTTCACAGTCTTCCTCCCCATATTATAACAAAAGCACAGATGCATACTGCTATATTGGTACAGAGAAACCAAACCATGATGTGGTGATCGTCGGATGGGATGATTCTTATTCTAAGGATAATTTTAACACTGATCTCGAGGGTGATGGAGCATTTATCTGTCAGAACAGCTGGGGAGATAATTTTGGGGAAAACGGCTTCTTTTATATTTCCTATTATGATACAAACATTGGAACACATAATGTTGTTTATACGGATATAGAAAACACGGATAATTATGATCACATTTATCAGAGTGATCTGTGCGGATGGGTTGGACAGCTTGGTTATAATAAAGACAGCATCTACGGTGCCAATGTATTTACCGCAGAGGGGAATGAAACCTTAAAGGCGGCATCTTTTTATGCGACTGGAAAAGACTCCCAGTATGAATTATATGTGGTGCGTCAGTTTGAGGATGAGACATCGTTGGAGAAGATGATTCCGGTTGCGTCCGGCAAGCTTGGGAATGCCGGTTATTATACCGTTGACTTTAACCAGGGAATTGAAGTGGATGCGGGGGAGCGTTATGCGGTTGTTCTGTATATAATTACACCCGGATCCGTACATCCGATGGCAATCGAGTATGCTGCGGATGAAGCGACTGAAAATGTAGACTTAGATGATGGAGAGAGCTATATCAGTGCAAATGGCTCGAAATGGGTGAGTGTTGATACCGTAGAGAAATCCAATCTCTGTATCAAGGCATTCAGTGATAATCGATAGAAAGCAGTTATTACATGGAAGATAAAATATTAAAATTTGCGACAGCAGTTGTTGTGGTGCTTACTGTGGCAGTCTGCATTGGACTTCCGTTTTTTCCACAGATCCATACCTGGGCAGTGGAATCGCGGGAAGAGCGTTTAGCAGAGCAGGAATATGCGGAAAACCAGACAGAGATGAAAGATCTTGAAATTGTTGCTGCAGATACATCAGAACAGGTTCATGGCGGACAGCTGCAGTTGAAACTGCCGGAGGGCATAAATGGATCTGATATTCAATTTACAAATGATTATGTGACACAGACGATAAAAATCAGCATTCCGGGAACAGACCGCTCTTATTTTGAAAACGGACCGATTACGGGAAGCAGTAATCACATTGCGACACTTTCTTATTCCAGCAAGGGAGAAGATGGTGTGATAGAGATCGTAATGGATCATGTTTATGAATTAAAAACGGAATATGACAGTGCATATTATTATTTTGATTTTTTGACACCGCAGGAAGTGTATGATAAAGTAGTCGTAATCGATGCGGGGCATGGAGGCCGTGCGCCGGGAGCGAACAAACAGGGGGTCAATGAAAAAGAAATTGATCTTGATATTGTGCTTCAGTTAAAAAAGATACTTGATGAGGATGATCACAATATCGGTGTTTATTATACCAGAACCGACGACAGCAACCCTACTTTTGATCAGAGGGTACAGCTTGCAAATAAGTCGGATGCCGATCTTTTTATCAGCGTACATAACAATTCCACAAACAGTGGAAGAATGTCCTCGGCAAATGGTACAGCAGTCATGTATAACGAGTCGGATGAGAGCGAACTTGGAAGTAAGCGGCTGGCACAGATCTGTTTAGAGGAAGTAACGGGACAGTTACAGAGCAGAAACCGTGGTCTGGTTGAGGGAGACAGTATCTATATTATAAGGACAAGCAAGGTTCCGGTTGCGCTGATCGAGGTTGGATTTATGACCAATCAGCAGGAGCTTGATCTGCTGCGGTCGGAGGATTATCAGAAAGAAGCAGCACTTGGTATCTATCATGCGATATTGCGTGCATTTGAAGAAGGATATTAGTGTGAAAACCAATGGCATACAGGGAAATGGAGAAGCGGAATGAACAGAATTATTTTTGCGACCGGAAATGCCGGTAAAATGAAAGAAATCAGAGAAATTTTAGGGGATATGGATGCAGAAATCCTGTCTATGAAAGAAGCAGGGATCCAGACGGATATCGTGGAAAACGGGACGACATTTGAGAAAAATGCCAGAATAAAAGCAAAGGCAGTGGCACAATTTACAAAAGATATTGTCCTTGCAGATGATTCCGGACTTGAGGTGGATTATCTGAATAAGGAACCAGGCGTATATTCTGCCCGCTATATGGGGGAAGATACCTCTTATACGATCAAAAATCAGGCAATTTTAGACCGGTTAAAAGGTGTGCCGAAGGAAAAGCGTACGGCTCGTTTTGTCTGTGCGATCGCTGCTGCAATGCCAAATGGAGATGTGCTGGTTACAAGAGAAACGATAGAAGGTTATATCGGAGAAAAACCTGCAGGAAGTAACGGGTTTGGATATGACCCGATTTTTTATGTGGATGAGTTTGGATGTTCCACTGCAGAGCTTACGGAGAAACAGAAAAATCAGATCAGCCACAGGGGAAAGGCGCTGCGCGCCATGAAGGAAAAATTGAATCAGTATGGAATCTGATGTATAAAAACGGGGATTGGAAATACATAGGATGGGGCAGGTAGCCTTATGAGAGTACTGGTTATTAGTGATACGCATAAAAAACATGAAAATTTAAAAGTTGTTTTAGAGAGAGTTTCGCCGGTGGATCTTGTGATCCATCTCGGGGATGCGGAAGGGTATGAAGACTATATTGGGGAGCTTTGTGGCTGTCCATTAGAAATTGTGGCTGGAAATAATGATTTTTTCTCTTCTCTGCCACGTGAAAAGGAGATCATGGCAGGAAATTACCGTGTGTTTATGACACACGGACATTATTACTATGTCGGATCAGGGATAGAGGATTTAAAGCGTGAGGCTTTAGCGCGGGGCGCGGATGTCGCAATGTTCGGGCATACACATATTCCGCTGATCGAATACGGGGACGGAATCGTTGTCATGAATCCTGGAAGTATTTCCTATCCGCGACAGGAGGGAAAACGCCCTTCGTATATCCTGATGGACATTGATAAAAAGGGTATGGCGCATTATGAAATCGAGTATTTATAGAAAAAATTAAAAAAATTGAAAAAATATAAAAAAAAGTGTTGACATTTATGTTTGCGTCCTATATAATAACTCTTGCGTCACGGATGAGACGGAAAAGACAAGCACTTGAATGACTTGCTTTTCAGGATAAAAATTCATATCGGGGTGTGGCTCAGCTTGGCTAGAGCGCCTGGTTTGGGACCAGGAGGTCGCAGGTTCGAATCCTGTCACCCCGATCGTGTGCGGGTGTAGTTCAATGGTAGAACACCAGCCTTCCAAGCTGGATACGTGGGTTCGATTCCCATCACCCGCTTTCCATTTGCAAATTATTATGGAAAGCATAATATATAACAGATTTTTTATGAAGATATGCAACCTGTTATAGTGCAGATGTGATAAATGTGTTCGTAGCTCAGCTGGATAGAGCAACGGCCTTCTAAGCCGTGGGTCGGGGGTTCGAATCCCTTCGAGCACATTTCCTTATTTTAATAAGGTGTCAGGCTTTATAGCCGTATGGTGGGTATAGCGCAGTTGGTTAGCGCGCCAGATTGTGGCTCTGGAGGCCCAGGGTTCGAATCCCTGTATCCACCCTTACAATAAAGCTTTGGTTTTGTTGTTAAAATGTTGCGATAGGTGCAGCAAATTTCTTTGTTGGGCTATCGCCAAGCGGTAAGGCACTGGATTTTGATTCCAGCATTCGCAGGTTCGAATCCTGCTAGCCCAGCTTAAATTAAAAATATGGGATATTAGCTCAGTTGGTAGAGCACTTGACTTTTAATCAAGTTGTCCGGGGTTCGAATCCCCGATGTCTCACGATTTGAAAACGCGGAAGTGTTGATTTTTCAGCACTTCCGTTCTTTTTTATGCTTTTTCGATTGGGTTGGGTGTGGGTTGGAGAGTATCTGTTTTTTTCATGTCCACATTGTGTCCGCAGGATCATGTATCTTATGGATGGCAAGGGGATGGCAAGTTAGTGTAATGATAATGTATGCCAAGGGAGGCAAAAATGAGCCAGTTTTCATCAGATAAACCACAAGTATTTATTCCGCCTGCGTTTGAAGATTTTCGGGGATATCTGTCTGTTCCGTATGACAGGGATGTTCCATTTCAGGTCTGTCAGATCAACCAGGGATACAGCAGAGAGGCATTTACGCTGCGGGGACTGCATTTTCAGATGGGGGAGCATGCACAGGCAAAAATGGTTTCCTGCCTGCATGGTTCGATTTTTAATGTTGCCGTGGATTTAAGACCGGGAAAATGTTTTGGGTATTCATACAGTGAAGTTTTATCTTTTGAAAACCGGAAAATGATGTATATTCCAAAGGGGGTTGCCCACGGGTATCTGACATTGGAGGATGATACACTGATGCAGTGGTGTGTGGATCAGGATTTTTGCGGGGAGGCAGCACAGGCCGTGCGGTATGATGACCCGGATCTCGTCTGGAAAGGCGAAGCATGGCCTAAGGGAGAATATATCATTTCAGAAAAAGATAAAAATGCCATGTGGCTGGGAGAGCTGCTTTTAGACAGATAAGTATATTTAGAAAAAAGTAGATTTTTGCTGTATAGGAATTGATATTTAGACAGATAAAAGAAAAATACCCCGGGCAGATGCCCGGGGCATATATTTCTGGCAGTCAGTCTGCCGGAAAAGTGCACAAGCTATTATTAACAACCGAGGTTAAAATATTTGCAGATAGCATTAAATAACTCGGAACAGCTATTGAAATTAAAACACATAGTTTCGTCCTCCTTATTTTTATTTTGATTGCGATGATCCTGCAATCTTTTGTGTGTATCGGCCGATCACATAAAAGATTGTAACAATTATGTAACATTTTCGCAATAGGAGCATTATGGCAGGAATGGAAGGGATTAGGATGTGGGTTAGTTGGGAAAAAATAAAAGTATCAACCAAATATCTGTGATAAAAGGCTTGTGGTATGACCAGATTTTTGCTAATATGGTCAAAGATAAATGAAAGGTGGTATTTTGGTATGCATATGGCAGATGCGTTGGTTGCACCGGCAGTTGCAACAACAATGTATCTTTGTTCAGCGGCGGCTGGCGGATATTCAGTAAGACAGGTAAGGGCATTAAATGAACCTAAAAAGGTTCCGGTTATGGGGGTGATGGGAGCGTTTGTTTTTGCAACTCAGATGATCAATTTTACGATTCCGGGAACAGGGTCATCCGGACATCTGTGTGGTGGTATGCTTCTCTCCGCACTGCTTGGACCGTATGCGGGATTTCTTACGATGATCGGAGTCCTTTTGATACAGTGTCTGCTGTTTGCAGACGGAGGGCTTTTAGCGCTTGGCTGCAATATATGGAATATGGCATTTTATGGGTGCTTTATCGGGGCCCTGCTGATCTGGAAACCGATGATGCGCCGTGGGGCATCCAAAAAGAAAATCGTTGCAGCATCTGTACTTGGCTGTGTCCTGACGCTGCAGCTTGGAGCATTTTCCGTTACATTAGAGACGTTAGCTTCCGGTATCACGGAGCTTCCATTTCAGACATTTGTTGCAGTGATGCAGCCGATCCATCTGGCAATCGGTCTGGTAGAAGGACTGATCACGGCAGCAGTGCTTTGCTTTGTCTATGATGCGAGACCGGAGCTGCTTTGGGGAACGGATGAAAGTACACAGAGACAAAAAGCACGTTTTTCTTTGAAAAAGACAGTTGTGATCCTTGCAGTTTTAACCGTTTGGATCGGTGGAGGTCTCTCTTTGTTTGCTTCGGCAAATCCGGACGGACTGGAATGGTCTATGGAGAAAGTTGCCGGAACCACAGAGCTAGATGCCAAAGGGGCGGCATATCAAAAGGCAGCAGATATCCAGGAGTGGACAGCGCTGCTTCCGGATTATGCATTTAAAAACAGTGAGAGCATGGCAGGAACATCGTTTTCGGGTGTGGCAGGAGCTGCGGTAGTTGTGGCTGTCTGTGTTGGAGGCTGCTATTTGTTTAAATTTTTTGGAAAGAATCAAAAACATGAGTAAAATTCAAAAGGCAGTTTCTGAGATCAAAAGTATCGAGGAACTGGCAAATGAAGACAGGTGGGTGAACCAGGTTCACCCACTTGTAAAATTGTGTGTGACAATTTTGTATATAGGGACGGTCGTTTCCTTTTCGAAGTATAACCTGAGCGGACTGCTTGTGATGGCAGTTTATCCGGTTATTCTTTTTATTATGAATGATATTTCGGTGAAGGATGCGCTGTGGAGAATGCGGGTCGTGCTGCCGCTTGTCTGTGTGGCAGGAATATTTAACCCTTTTTTTGACAGGCAGGCTGTCATGACAGTGGGACAGATTGAAATTACCGGCGGAGTGATTTCCATGCTGACGCTGATGTTAAAAGGTGTTTTTACGGTTTCGGCATCGTATCTTCTGATCGCTACGACGACGATTGAAAAAATCTGCTGTGCACTTGAGATATGCCATCTTCCAAAGTCTCTTGTGATGCAGGTGTGGCTGATCTACCGGTATATTTCCGTTTTGCTGGCAGAGACGCAGAGGGTCGTGCAGGCGTATGAACTTCGGGCACCGGGACAGAAGGGCATTCATTTTAAAGTGTGGGGATCGCTGATGGGCCAGATGCTGCTTCGGAGTATGGATCGGGCGGAGGTGATCTATGAGAGTATGTGCCTGCGTGGTTTTGATGGGGTATTCAGATTAAAAAAAGAGATACGGTTTTGTGCCAGGGATGCAGTGTATCTTGTTTTATGGATCGTGATATTTGCTGTATTGCGGTATTTTGCGGTTGGACAGATGATAGGAACGATGTTTTAGCAGTCAAAGAAAGTTGACGGTTCTGTGACAGATTGAAAAGAGAGGACATAAGTATATGGGACAGATTAATATAGAAGTAACACATCTGAATTTTTCTTATGAAAAACAAAACCCTATCCTGCAGGATATTTCATTTACAGCAGACGGACAGGCATCGATTGGTGTGGTCGGCGCAAACGGGGCGGGAAAGTCCACACTTTTAAAATTACTTGTCGGTCTGTATTTCCCGGACTCCGGAAGTATCCGCATCGGGGATGTGCCGTTGCAGAAAGAAACGTTAGCACAGATCAGAAAAATAGCTGGCTATGTATTTCAGGATTCTGAGAGTCAGCTTTTTATGCCAAATGTATACGAGGATGTGGCATTTGCCCCGCAGAATTACGGCCTTCCGGAAGAAGAGGTCGCATACAGAACGAAAATGGCGCTTGCTGCAGTCCATATTGGGCATCTTGCAAAAAAACCGATCCACAAATTATCGGGTGGGGAAAAGAAACTGGCAGCGATTGCGACAATCCTTTCCATGAAACCGGATATTATCCTGATGGATGAGCCGTCGGCGGCACTTGATCCGCAAAACCGCAGAAATCTGATCCGGGTATTAAATGAATTTTCTTATTTGAAACTCATAGCTTCGCACGATCTGGATTTTGTGTGGGATACCTGTGACAGAACGATTTTATTGTCTGAGGGCAGAATTGTGTGTGATGGGGATACCAAGGAGATTTTAAGTGATCGTAAGCTGCTGGAGACACATGGCCTGGAACTGCCGTTATCTTTGTACCGAAAGTAAACTGCCGTTATTTACTCTGAGCAGCAGAGGTGCGGGCTAAGATGCAGGTGAAAAAATACTTGCAATTTTGTGAGTGCTAAGATATAATGGCAAAGTGGCTCGCGGGTGTGGCGGAATTGGCAGACGCGCTAGATTTAGGTTCTAGTGTCCCCGACGTGCAGGTTCAAGTCCTGTCACCCGCATTGATTTAAAATAGCCGGAAAGTCGAGATTTTATTGTAAAATCAAGGCTTTCCGGCTATTGTTTTAATCTAAAATACTCGAATATGTATGATTATGAGTTGCATGGATTGGTGATCTGTATAGTAATACACAGCAGAATTATACGGGATATGAACACAGTAAAAAGTGAAACAGATTTTATGTGAAAAAGGCGGATAGAAAATCAGCAGAAAAAATATATAGGGAAAAAGCAGGGGGAATTTTGCGCGTATTGACCAGGAACGAAGGGTAACCGCAGATGGAATGCTGATAACTGGATTATTTATAAAAATGCATAGATAAAAAAGTTAAAAGCGAAATCCCTGTAATAAAAGTAAAATAATTGAGGAAATTTGTATAATATGGTACAATAACAACAAGGAGTTTACAAACATGATATATAGAAAAATCTATATATCATGTTTGTAAACTCCGGAATGAAAGTATAGAAGCGGGAGGAAAGATTTATGAACAATGTGAAAGTACAGACGAAGCTGATTATCGTAATGTTGGCGACGATAGTGGCACTGGTGTTGTGTGCCATTATTTCATCGGAAAGCATGAAACAGCTGCAGAGTAAAGCACTGGAAACGCTGGAAGCAGATGAGCGCGCATCTTACGACGAACAGATCAAACAGCAGGTGGACAATGTGATTTCGCTCTGCCAGACAATTTACGATCAGTATCAGGCTGGTGTGTATACGGAAGAGGAAGCAAAGAAATTGGCAGCAGATGAGATCAGACAGCTTCGTTATGGAGATGCCGGATATTTCTGGGTGGATCAGTATGACGGAACCAATGTGGTGCTTTTAGGAAATGACACGGAAGGCACCAATCGTATGGAGACGAAAGATGCCAATGGATACCAGATGGTAAAAGAGATCATCCGTGTCGGTCAGGAGGCAGACGGAGGATACACGGATTATGTATTCCCGAAAGAAGGAGAGACAGAACCTTCTCCGAAGCGTTCCTACAGTAAGGCATTTGAACCGTTTGGATGGGTGATCGGAACCGGAAATTATACGGATTATATTGATGATCAGGTAGCATCAATTGAAAAAGATTTTTCTTCTTATGTTACAGGCAGGATGACACTGTTTATTATCTCAACGTTGATTGAGGGAATAATAGTAGTTTTATTGCTGATCATGATCATTATCAGCATCATCAGACCACTGAAAAAATGTATCAGTTCCATCGGTGTCATGGAACAGGGCGATTTTTCACAGGCAATGGGAACGGCACTGTTAAAGCGCCGCGATGATTTTGGAAAACTCGCAGCATCTTTAGAGTCCATGAGAAATGAGATGAGCGGACTGATCGGTGAGGTCAAGAGTCAGGCAACTGAGATCACCAGAATGGTACAGGAGATCGATGATAATATTCAGGCATTAGACGAAGAAATCGAGAATGTTTCCGCAACGACGGAAGAGCTTGCAGCGGGTATGGAAGAGACAGCGGCTTCCTCCGAAGAGATCAATGCAATGTCCCATGAGATCGAAAGTGCAGCAAAGAGTATTGCAACACGTTCACAGGACGGTGCAACGGAAGCAGATGATATCCGTGACCGTGCCGTAGGTATTAAAAAGACAACAACAGAAAATGATGAGCGTACCAAGGCAATCCATGCCGAGATCAATGAGGGACTGACAAAAGCACTTGAAGATATCAAGGTAGTCGATCAGATCGGTGTTCTTGCAGAGTCCATTATGGAGATTACCGGACAGACCAACCTGTTAGCACTCAATGCTTCAATTGAGGCAGCGCGTGCAGGAGAGGCAGGAAAGGGATTTGCAGTTGTTGCGGATGAGATCAGGGTACTTGCCGAGCAGTCAAAGGCAGCAGTTGTACATATCCAGGATGTGACAAAGAATGTTGTGGAATCGGTAACAAATCTTGCAGACGGAGCAAAGAAGTTGTTAGAGTTTGTTGGAACCGACGTGGTAGACAGCTTTGCGGGATTCTCCGATATGGCGGATTCCTACAGCAATGATGCAGGTAAGATTGATGGATTGGTAACTGATTTTTCTGCATCCTCAGAGCAGCTGTTAGCATCGATCAACGGCGTTATGGATGCCATCGGCGAGGTAAGCAAGGCGGCTACAGAGGGAGCAACCGGTACAAACGATATCGCAGAGAAGACAGGTGTTGTGGTAGAGAAGGCAGCCGAGATTAAAGAGAAAGCGGAAGCAGCTCATCATGCAGCAGATAAGTTACAGCAGAACGTAGAGCATTTTATTGTATAAGGAATAAAAGTAAATAAGAAGAAATTAACAGGCACAAATAATAAAACAGCGGGTAACAACAAGAAAAGAAGTTGTTATCCGCTGTTTTATTTATGACATATGAGATTTACTCACCCTGGTAATTGTTTTGTACATACTGTTCGACCGCTGTATTATCCTCTGGCATACGGCAGCCGACGATAAAGACGTTCTCATTGTCTGTGCTTCGGATGATATGACCTTCTAACTGGCGGGCATTTTCCACCGGAAGATCAGGAATCGATAAGGTGATATCAGAACCGATCGCACTGGAAAAGAAATTATCACGGACACTGAATGCAAAGCCGCCGGCACTGATGTTGATCATCTGACCGTTATATTGTTTACCGTTCTGTTTTACCGTGATCGTACATTTGTTAGAGATCGGCATACGAGGATATTTACGCCGGTTAACAACCTTCGGGTTGGTTGTAACTGTAATCTTATACATATCGGACGACTGACCACGCATCGTGGTGATCTCAGCATTTTCCCAGATATACAATGCGTTTGTCACGGAGATCTGCAGTTCGTAGGTAAAATTCCTGTTTCTGGTATCGATTGAACTTCCGGAAGGAACATGCAGACGTGCCGTGATTCCACCATCTAAGGATTCTGTCACTTCGCCGTGAGCGGTGAAAGAAGAGCTTCCGTTCTTTGCAATCAGGATGACTTTCATGCCGGGTCTGGCATCGCCGATTCCCATGAAACCTCCGGTACCAAGCTCACCCATCAGTTTTCCGACAATGGTTTCGATCTTGTTTACGTTGATGGCAGATTCTTCATATTTACTCAGCATGGTGCGGGAAACATCGTCTGACTGGTTGATGCATTTTGTCATGACATCCATGGTATCACAGACCTGTTTCATGTTGTCAACCATATCGTGATTGGAAGATTCCACATCTTTCATGGCACCGTCGATTACCTTGATATTTTCACCGAGTGTTGTGGAATCGTTGGTAATACTTGTAACACTGTCTTTTACGAGTGTTAATTTTTCACGTGTTGTCTGGATAAGTTCAAGTGTCTGCGTGATAGACTGTGTCATTTTTCCGGAAGTCTCATCTAAATGGGTCAACGCATCACGAATGCGGCCGGATGAATTTTTGGTCTCCACGCTGAGCCCCTGAATCTGGTCAGCTACAACGGCAAAGCCTTTTCCGGCAGCACCGGCTCTGGCGGCTTCGATGGAGGCGTTTAAGGCGAGGAGGTTTGTCTGGAAAGTAATTCCTTCGATCGTTCCGGTCTCTTCCTTTACCATATCAAAATCCTGTTTGAAGTTCTCTAAAACCTGTTCGACATGCGCGGACAGATCAGCCATTGTGTTGGTGGTTGTCACAACATCGGCAAGCTCTTCGGCACTTAAGTTTGCATGCTCGATGGATTCCTGAATCAGATTTACCATCTTTTCGATCAGAGCTGCCACATTTTGCACCTGCATGTTGATATCGGAGGTTTTATCCATGGAGGACATCGTTTTTGTATAAAGAATATCGTTATTCTGGGTAAGCTCTTCCATACTTTTTACAACGGAATCAGCTCCTTGCTTGTTTTCATCAGCAAGTTCGCGGACAACAGTGACACCATCAACAATGGAACTGCTGGCGCCTTTTACCTGTCCGACTGTTGTTACCACGCGGTCTAAATTGTCCCGGATGGAGTTGACGAGTGCACCGTCAGATTCGTTTAAATGGTCAATGGAAACAACGTAGCAGATATAGCAGAGCAATATCGTGGAAATCTGAAGATAGTAATCGTTCAGTACGATACTCGGGTTGATTCCATACATATTATGTAAAACAAGATGGACAATTACGATGATCTCATTGGCAATACCACACCGGATCATGTATTTGCGATCCTTAAAAAGAATCAGCATACTTGTCAGAGGCAGGATATAGCCGAAAGCGATCGCGGAATCCGTGGTAAGGATGACGTAAGTATAAAACGAACCGTAACCGACGGCAACGATTTCCTTGTATACAGAAGAAGCTTTTCCATTGATCTTTAGTACGAGAATACCAATGAAAAAGGGAACCCATGCCATGAGAAGAAAGGTTGTGTAATATTTTGCTGAGTGAAGCCCCTGGGATGTCTCAGAGCCATAGGACAAAGTCATGATGGCGATTAAGATCAGCCAGACCGTACGCGCTTTTGCATTTGACTTTGCTTTGAAATACGATTCGTTATACTCCATAAAATCTTTCCATTCCTGCCCGTTTTTCAGGGCATCATAAGTTTGTGCGTAAGCACAAATCTTGCGTGTGAAAAATCTTATTTTTCACACTATTTTCATTCTGTGTAAGTTAGGACTAAAGTAACACCTTTAATCAGATTTTAAGTTTATAGCGGGGTACTGTCAATCCTTTAAAGCAATAAAGACTGAAAATGATCTTTTTCCTTTTCCCAGTTCTCATTAAGCCAGTCCACGACCTGGAGCTTTCCGTCCTCTGTAAAAGGAAAGGTGGCAGAGCTTTTTAAGGAATCATCTGTGACTGCAAAGTTATAGGGACCCGGCCAGTAAGTGGCACGGAAAATGTCATGATCGGACTCTTCCTCATGGTCCTTCTGGATCAGGTAGCGCATGCCTTTGTAGCTGCCGGTAAATTTTTCTTTTTTATAGAAATTAAGGTTTAATATGTCCTCCGGTGTGATCATGGTGATGTCTCCTTTATAAATAAAAATGAATGGGATTACAAAGTATCTCTATTATAACAGCTGCAGACAGAGATGGAAAGCAGCATAACGGTGAAATGCATATAATATAGAAGAAACAGGAAAAGGTGAAATCTATAACGGAATATAAATATTCCCAATAATTAAAATAATGAAAAAAAATTCATACATTTAGGAAGGTTCTTGAATGATAATGCAAAAGAATGGAAATTAGTGGAAAAAGCGTTATATTTATACATGTCTGAAAATGAGAAAAAGTATTGACAAAAAACGGCTCGCATGTATAATAAAAAAAGTGTTGTTCGTCGGGAACAAACAGTTGTATATTTTTAAAGTGCAACGGGCAAAGAGGTCTGTTGGCACTTTTTTTGCTTATACAAAAATATTTTAGTGCGATAACGTGCTACAACGATAATGTTATAAAGACGCCATGGCGTTTTTATATAGAACAATTTTCTATAAGGAGGAACTATTATGAAAAAGAAACTGATTTCTCTTTTTCTGATCGGTGCCATGACTACCGGAATGGTAGCAGGATGCGGTTCAGGAAACAGCAATGCTGATGCGGGAAACAACGCTTCTTCTGACAACGCTGCTGTAGAGGGAACAGAGGCAGCTGCAGACGGCACAGAGAGTACTTTTAACGGTACTTACAGCAACAAACAGGTAATCTTAGGCGAGAGTTCTGAGACAAGTGGAGATATTACTCCATTCTGGGCAAACGGTGCTTCTGATTACGATGCATTCAAATTAGTTACAGGTATGGCTCCGATCGACAAAGACCAGACAGGTAAATGGATCGAGAACCCGGCTGTTCTTGACAATCTGGAAGTAACAGATAACGAGGACGGAAGCAGAACTTACACTGTTAAGATCAAGGACGGCTTAAAGTTCAGTGATGGTTCTGATATCAATGCAGATGATTACTTATTAACATACATGTTAAGATGCAATGAGATGGTTACGGATCTCGAAGCAAGCAACTTAACAGACAGTACTGTTCAGTATGTAAAAGGATATGATGCATATTTAAATGGTGAGAGCGATACATTCGAAGGACTTCATCTGATCGATGACAAGACTTTTTCTGTAACGATCGATGCACAGTTTATGCCATATTACTATGGACAGGCTTTGATTTCTAACCAGCCGGAGTCTATGGACTTATGGCTGCCGGAAGATGTTACTTTAGAGGATACAGAGGATGGTGTGAAATTCTCTGATAACTTTACTTCTGAGTATATCGGTGACAAAGTACAGGCTGCAAGATATGACTACAATATCTGCTCCGGTCCTTACATGTTCACATCTTATGATGAGAACTCTTATGCATACACACTGACAAAGAACCCGAATTTCCCGGGTAACTTTGAGGGACAGACAGCAAATATCGAAACTGTTATCGTAAAATATACACCACAGGATACTATGATGGATCAGTTAAAGACCGGTGCTGTTGATATCTTATACCAGGTAGCAGACGGTGATCAGATCGAGCAGGGTCTTGACATGGTAGAAGAGGGTAACTTCAATTACTTAAGCTATGGCCGCGCAGGTTATGGAATGATTTCTCTCAAATGTAATCAGGGACCAACCCAGTTCAAAGAAGTACGTCATGCAATGGCTTACTTGCTTGACCGTGTAACATTTGCACAGACATTCACCGGTGGACATGGTACGGTTGTAAGCGGACCTTATGGTACACAGCAGTGGATGGCTGAGGAATACGCAGAAGAATTAGACGGATTAAACTCTTACACATACAGCCTTGACTCTGCAGTCAAAGAGTTAGAGGATGGCGGCTGGGTATACAACGAAGATGGTTCTGATTACTCAGGTTCCGGAATCCGTTATAAGAAATTAGACGATGGTACTTACATGCCGTTAGTCATCGAGTGGTTCTCTTCTGAGAATAACTCTGTATCTGACCTGCTTGTAACTTCCTTACAGCAGAACCCGGATGTAGAAGCAGCAGGTATGAAGATCAACCAGACTGTTGGTACTTTCACAGACTTACTGACCTATTACTATGATAACTCAACGGAGAACCCATATCAGATGTTCAACTTAGCAAGTGGTTTCGGTAACCCTTATGATGTTGCATTCCAGTATGAGCCGGGCTCTTCTAACAACACCAACGCATTAGAGGGCGAAGAAGGACAGAAACTGTATGATCTTGCACTTGCCATGAATCATACAGAAGAAGGTGATGATGAGGCTTATGCAAAAGCATGGTTCGATTTCATCGCTGACTGGAATGATGAGCTTCCTGAGATTCCGCTGTACTCCAATGATTATCATGACTTCTTCACATCAAAATTACATGATTTTGAAGAAGATGGATACAACTGGGATGCAACAAACGCAATTCTGTATGCAAACATGGAGTAATTGATTCTGATTAGAATATTTCATTTCAATGTAATATTTTATTCCATGTGAAATTTTACCGGTATGTGGCGTGGGGCATAAGTCCCGCGCCCATGCGGTATATATTCCGGCAAATTCTTTGATCGTTTCTTTTGGAATGGGATCAAAGGGGCATGTCAGGATTTTGTTCCTAAGGAAACGAAGAAGAAAAATCAAATGAAGGTTGGTTAAATTATGTTAAAGTACGTTGGGAAAAGAATTTTATATATGATAGGGGTATTCTTTGTAGTATCCATTATCCTTTTTGTACTGTTTAATAACGTACCTGGTGACCGTGCTCTTAATCAGGTGCAGAACTTAAGAGGTAAAGTCTCCGATGAGACATTCCAGCTCCGCTATCAGGAAGCGAGAGAAAAATTAGGATTAGACGATCCGATTCCGGTCCGCTATGTAAAATGGATGGGAAACTTGTTAAAAGGTGATCTTGGATATTCTTCCTTCTACAAAAAAGATGTGAAAGACTGTCTCTCTACACCACTGTTAAACACGATACAGATCAATATCGTATCCACGATACTCGCATTGGCGATCACGATACCGCTCGGTATTCACTGTGCGGTCAGAAAATTTTCTAAATTTGACAATACGGTACAGGTACTGACGATTGTCGGCTACAGCATGCCTCAATATATAGTTGCACTGGTATTTATTTTTGTTTTTGCCGTAAAACTCGGCTGGTTCCCGATCAGTGGCATGAATACGCCGAACTTCCAGGGAACAGGAGTGGCATTCGTGCTTGACCGTCTCCACTATCTGGCACTTCCGGTCATCGTTATGACGGTTGCAGCGTTAGGAAGTATGACACGTTATGTCCGTGCGGCAATGATCGACGCACTTCGTATGGATTATATCCGTACTGCAAGAGCAAAAGGTTTGAAGGAAAAGGTTGTTATTTATTCCCACGCATGGAGAAATGCACTTCTTCCGGTCATCACACTGATCATCAGCTGGTTCATGAGTATTTTCATGGGTTCGATCGTTATCGAGCAGATTTTCCAGTTGAATGGTATCGGTAAAATGTATTATGTCGGACTGATGAATCAGGATTATGATATGGCATTGGCAGTCAACATGCTCTACTGTATCATCACACTGCTCAGCAACCTGATCACAGACTTAAGCTACGGTCTGGTAGATCCGCGTGTACGCATTGATAAGTAGGAGGAACGAAAAACATGAAGATGCTCAAACACCTTTTTGGAAAAAGGGATAAAGAACTCGATGTATTACAGGAAGAAGCGCTTCAGAGTCCGCTCCGTACGGTTGTGAGGAATTTTACCTCAAACAGACTTGCGTTTGGCGGCCTGATCGTATTTTTGGTTATTTTCCTGATCGTACTGATCGGACCGGTCTTTAACCCGATCGACTTAAGTGAAAAAGAAGAGACACAGATCAATGTCGCTCCGGGACTGAATATGATGAAAGTGCCGGATGGTTTAAAAGGAAATGTAAAAGAGATTTCCACGGGTGCAACATTCAGCGTGGGCGTTGACAATAACGGAAAAGTCTATGTCTGGGGTTACACCAAGATCAGTAACAAGATCGATATTGCAAAGAAGATGCCAAAGCAGAAAGAAATGGGAAAAGTGGTATCTGTATCTGCAGGATTTGACCATGTCATGGCACTCAATGAAGATGGGGAGCTTTTCATCTGGGGTAGTGACCGTATGGGACAGTGTCAGGTTCCGATGGAAGTAAAGCATGAGAAGATCAAACAGATCGCAGCCGGTTATCAGATTTCCTATGTGTTAACGGAAGGCGGCGAAGTGATCGCATGGGGAAATGAAAACTTAAATGATGTGCGCCTGACAAGAAGAAACGGTAACAGCCACATTGCAAAGATCTCTGTTGCAAACACAACTTTAATGGCACTCACAGATGATGGTGAGATCCGACATTTAGGAAGTCAGAAATCCGATATTTCCAATATCCCGGAAGATCTTGGAAAAGCAAAAGATATTGTGACAACATCCGATGCCTGTGTTGCACTGATGGAGGATGGTTCTCTCCGTATCTGGGGAAAAGCCAACAAGAGTGAGAAAGAGATTCCGGAAATGGATGGAGAGATCGTTTCCATGTTTGCCGGAAGATATCATATTACAACACTGACAGATAAAGGAACTGTTTACTCCTGGGGAAGCAATGCAAAACACCAGACAGACGTTCCAAAGAAAGCAAAAGATGTTACTGCCATCTACGGCGGTACTTATCAGAACTATGCAGTGACAAAATCCGGGGATATTGTGACCTGGGGATTAAAAGGTTATCTGTTCGGAAGCGATGAACTTGGACGTGACGTATTCACGCGTATCTTAAACGGTGGACGTATGACCATGACGATCGGTGCGATCTCTGTTATCATTTCCACGATCATCGGTATCATCGTCGGTGGTGTGTCCGGTTTCTTCGGAGGCTGGGTTGATATCGTGTTACAGCGTATCACAGAGATCGTTGCATGTCTGCCGTTCCTTCCGATGGCGATGATTTTGACATCTATCATCGGAAACAGTATGACAGAGAGCGCAAGAATTGCCCTGATCATGGTGATACTCGGTATATTAAGCTGGCCGAGTCTTGCAAGACTTGTCCGCGCACAGGTGCTTGCAGAACGTGAGCAGGAGTTTGTAACCGCCGCAAATGCGATGGGTGTAAAACGTTCCGTGATCGTATTTAAGCATATTATCCCGAATGTTATTTCGGTTATCATCGTATCCGCAACGCTTGATTTTGCATATTGTATGCTGACAGAGTCTACGTTGTCCTTCTTAGGATTCGGTGTAAAACTGCCGCGTCCTACCTGGGGAAATATGTTGAACGGCTGCGTAAGTTCCGTTGTTATCCAGAACTACTGGTGGAGATGGGTATTCCCTGCCATCATGTTAGGTATCTGCGTAATCTGTATCAATATGGTCGGCGACGGTCTGCGTGATGCCATCGACCCGAAATCAAATGAGCGTTAAAGGAGGAAACACAAAATGGCTTTATTAGAGATTCATGACCTGCATACCTTCTTTAAAACGAAAAAGGGTATTGTAAAGGCAGTAAACGGTGTTTCTTACTCGGTAGAACCGGGAAAGACACTTGGTGTTGTAGGTGAGAGCGGAAGCGGCAAGAGTGTTTCCGCCATGAGTATTTTAAAATTATTAGACGGCAACGGCTATATCGACAGCGGCGAGATCATTTTTGATGGTAAAAATCTTGCAGATGTATCGGTAAAAGATATGTGTAAGATCCGTGGAAATGAGATCTCTGTTATTTTCCAGGAGCCGATGACCAGCTTAAACCCGATTTTTACTGTAGAGCGTCAGCTTTCCGAGCCGTTTATCATTCATCAGGGAATGAATAAAAAAGAGGCAGCCGAGAAAGTGGTTGAGATGTTAAAGGATGTCCGTATCCCGAACCCGGAGGCAGTTGCAAAACAGTATCCGCATCAGCTTTCCGGTGGTATGCGTCAGCGTGTCATGATCGCCATGGCACTTGCCTGCCGACCGAAACTGTTGATCGCCGATGAGCCGACGACTGCACTTGATGTAACGATCCAGGCGCAGATCTTAAAATTAATGAATGATTTAAAGAAAGAGAAAGGAACATCCATTCTCTTTATCACACATGATCTTGGTGTTATCAACGAGATGGCAGACGATGTCGCTGTTATGTACTGTGGTCAGGTTGTGGAAAAAGCTCCGGTGCGCAGCATTTTTGGGGATAACTCCTACCTGCATCCGTATACGGAAGGACTGCTTTACTCTATCCCACGTCTTGATACACCGACCGGAATCCGTTTAGAGGCAATTCCGGGTGCCGTACCGCATCCGCTTGATCTTCCGAAGGGATGTAAATTTGCACCGCGCTGCAAATATGCAACGGACAAGTGCCGTGAGATGGAACCGGAACTGAATGAGGTAGAACCGGGACATATGGTACGCTGCTTTTATCCGAAGAAAGGGGAAAGAAACTAATGAGTGACGAGAACAAGGTATTACTGCGCGTTTCGAATTTAAAACAGTATTTCCCAATCGGAAAAAAGAAGATGGGAAAACCACAGTCATTTGTAAAGGCAAATGATGGAATCAGTTTAAATATTTACGAAGGCGAGACATTTGGTCTGGTAGGTGAGAGTGGATGTGGAAAATCCACATTCGGACGTACGCTGTTACAGCTTTACCGTCAGACCGGCGGACGCACCGTATATTACGGACGTACCGTTGAAGATTTTGATTTAAAATATGTTGAGGAGATCTTTAAGAATCTTCCGGATAAAAAGAAAAAATGCGAGGAACTTTTAGATAAAGTAAAAAAATTAGAGGCTGACTATGCAAAAATGCCGGAGGGCACTGAGGAAGAAAAGATTGCTAAGAAGGTAGCCGGACAGCACCTTGCCGAGATGGAGAGCGAGGCATACAACGATCTTCTGGATATCACAGCTCTGATTGGTGGACTTTATACGTTAGATGAGACTGCACTTGCAGAGGCAGGCCGTCATTATCTCGCAGAGTATCTTGCCATGAAAGAGATCCGAAAGATCAATGCACAGGCAGACGAGTTTGAGAAGAACGGAAAATCTGCGAAAGCCGGGGAAGTAAAGAAAAAGATTCCGGAGCTTCAGAAAAAAGTACAGGCTGAGTTAGCAGAGATCGATAAGATCCGTGACAACTGCAAAAAGGATGAAGATTTTGAAAAATATGAGGTACAGAAGGACGACGGCATCAATCTTGCAAACTTAACCGATGCAGAGATGCGTTATTTACGCCGTGATCTTCAGCTTATTTTCCAGGATCCATATTCATCCTTAAACCCGCGTATGACCGTAGGGCAGATCATCGGCGAGGGACTGATGGCTCACAATATCTTCAAAAAAGGTGATCCGAAGATGCAGGATTATATCATGGAGATCATGGAGAAGTGTGGACTTGCGTCCTATTTTATTCATCGTTATCCGCATCAGTTCTCCGGTGGACAGAGACAGCGAATCGGTATTGCACGTTCTCTTGCAGTACATCCGAAGTTTGTTGTCTGTGATGAGGCGGTATCTGCACTGGATGTTTCCATTCAGTCACAGATCATTAACCTTCTGTTAGACTTAAAAGAGCAGAATAATTTAACCTATCTGTTCATTTCCCATGACCTTTCTGTTATCAAATACATCAGTGACAGAATCGGTGTAATGTATCTGGGAAATATGATGGAACTTTCGGATACGGAGCATCTGTTTGCACATCCGTACCATCCATATACAGAGGCATTACTTTCTGCTATTCCTACAACGGATGTGGATGGCAGGAAAGAGACGATCATTCTTGAGGGAGATATCCCAAGCCCGATCAACCCGCCGAAGGGATGTAAGTTCCATACGAGATGCCGTTACTGCACAGAGATCTGTAAGAATGTTACACCACAGTTCGAAGAAGTAGAACCGGGACATTTCGTGGCATGTCATCATAAATTAGGTGTGCCGGAAGAAAAATAGTTATTGTCTGCACTATAGATGTGAACAGCAGCAAAAAATAAAAATAGATACAAATTGACAGATGATAAGAGCTGGCTTAAACTGGAAACGTAGTGTTTTTAGTGAGAGTGAGCTCTTATTTTATAAGTAAGAAATGGAGAGTTTTATGTTATTTCAGAGAAAAATAGATGGAGCAATGAAAAAACTGCATGAGGGCAGTGATGCTGCGGAGGAAGAACGCAGAAAAGAAGCGGGGGAGCCGTATGAGGAGATGGAACGTCCGGAACTGGAAAAGGGGGATATTCCTGCAATGATCATCGCAGCATTTATCACGTTTATACCGGTTGCCATTTTAGTGCTTGGAATAATTCTTGTGGCAGGATATTTCCTGTTACACTGACTGGCAGGAGACCACCGGCGCAGACAAAGATTACTGTGTTAAAACCAGGCGGGAGTTTGAAGGGGGAGAGAAAATTGCTATTTGGGGATAGTGAGCAGAAAAAGAAACAAAAGGAACAGCGCAGCAGGGAAAAGGAATGGAAGGGGAAACTGACTGGTGCCGGGATGGAAAAGGGAGCTGCCGGTGAACTGGCAAAAATAATAACTGAGGCACAGAGGTCAGGAGAAAGTCTTCAGGAAGACTATAAAACATCAAGGGAACATTTAGAACGTGCACAGCGTAAGATAGAACTTTTACTGGATGAAATGACGGAGGAACCGGAACGGGATGTAAAAAAAAGCCTGGATTCTTTGATCGTGGATTTAGATCATGTTTATCACATATGTTCGATCCGGGAGGACGATCCGGATTACGGTTCAACGGTAAAGTGTTTAAAGACGGCATCATCGGAGCTTGGAATGCCGGATGCAAAGATCAGCACACTTATGCTGCGCAGCGAGCTGGAAAATATACAGGCAGTGTTAAAGGATGCTGCGGCATGGGAAGCACCGGATTTTTTTGCACTTGCATTTTATTTGATTCGTGAAGAGAAAGATACACTTGCTGATATGGAAAATGGACAGCGCAATCAGTTCCTTTCGGATTATCTGAAGGAAAATTTTACGGACCGTTATGCAGACAGCATCGAAGCAGCAGGGTTAAAAGAGGATATGGATGCTTTTATTCGTATGATTCATGCTATATATAACTAAAAGTTATGAAACATGTCACTTTGTATAATTATGATTAAAATCCATCAAGAATTTAGGTTAATCTGAATATTGTGCAAAGTGTATATTTTTGCTATTATTGCAACAACAAGTTTCAGAGCTTTCGCAAATGTATGAAATATCATGACAATATAAGGTGCGGAAGATGAATGGAGGAAAAAGTGTGAAAAATTACATTTTTCACACACAAGATTTGTGTTTGAACACAAACTTGTGATGCCCTGAAAAAAGGGCAGGAATGGAGGCTATTATGAAAAAAGCGGTAAGTATGTTTTTAACAGCAGCGCTGGCAGTAAGTTGTCTGGCAGGCTGTGGCAGTTCAGCAGGAAACACATCAACAGGCAATGCATCTGCAGGAGCAGACAGCAGCGCATCAGACGACAGTGCAGCAGACGGTTCTGTATTTAAGATCGGAAGCATCGGACCGACAACCGGTGATGCAGCAATTTACGGAAACGCAGTTATGAACGCAGCACAGATGGCAGTGGATGAGATCAATGCAGCTGGCGGTGCAAACGGATATCAGCTTGCATTCAAAGCAGAGGATGATCAGAACGATGCAGAGAAATCCGTCAATGCATATAACTCATTAAAAGACTGGGGTATGCAGATCTTAATGGGAACTGTTACAACCACACCTTGTGTAGCAGTTGCAGACAAGACAGCAGAGGATGGTATGTTTGAGATTACACCATCCGCATCATCCACAGATGTTATCACAAACGATAATGTATTCCAGGCATGCTTTACAGACCCGAACCAGGGTACAGCTTCTGCACAGTACATTGCAGACAACAATTTAGGAACAAAAGTTGCAGTCATCTATGACAGTTCGAGCGTATATTCTTCCGGTATCGAAGCTACTTTCGTGGAAGAGGCACAGAATAAAGGACTTGAGGTTGTAGCTGAGGAAGCGTTTACAGCAGATTCCAAGACAGATTTTTCCACACAGCTTCAGAAAGCGCAGTCTGCAGGCGCTGACTTAGTATTCTTACCGATTTACTATACAGAGGCATCTATCATTTTAACCCAGGCAAACGGTATGGGTTATGAGCCGGCTTTCTTCGGTGTTGATGGTATGGACGGAATCCTTGGCGTTGAGAACTTTGATACATCTTTAGCGGAAGGTGTTATGTTATTAACTCCATTCGCTGCAGATGCAGATGATGAGAAAACAAAAGCATTTGTTTCCACATTCAAAGAGAAATATGGCGATGTTCCAAACCAGTTCGCAGCAGATGCTTACGATGCAATCTATGTTATCAAAGCAGCTATCGAGCAGGCAGGTGCAACACCGGATATGAGTGCTTCTGATCTGGGCACTGCATTAACCGGAGCAATGACATCGATCTCTGTAGATGGATTGACAGGTGAGGGAATGACATGGCAGGCAACCGGAGAGGTCAGCAAGGCTCCTAAGGCAGTAGTGATCAAAGATGGTGCTTACGCAGCAATGTAAATGAAATAAAAAATAAATAGTTATTTTATAAGGAAAGAAAGGGGTTGTTTGCAGACGAAGCTGTCGCAGTCAGCCCCTTTTATACTTATGACAGAATATTTTTAAACGTCACATTGTGGCGTTTTTTGAAACAAAAAGATTGTATACAAGTATTTCAAATGGTATAATAAAAAAATCAATGTATTAACGTTATAAAGTAAGAATGGAGGATTGTTATGAATTTCTTATCTTACCTGATCAATGGTATCAGTCTTGGAAGCGTCTATGCGATCATTGCACTGGGATATACCATGGTATACGGTATCGCAAAGATGTTAAACTTTGCACATGGAGATGTTATCATGATCGGCTGTTATGTGGTATTCCTTGCCATGAACGGTCAGGGATGGCCGCCACTTGTGGCAGTTGTTCTGTCTGTTATTGTTTGTACGGTTCTTGGTATCGTCATCGAAAAAATTGCTTACAAACCACTCAGACGTGCTACCCCGCTTGCCGTATTGATTACAGCGATCGGTGTCAGCTACTTTTTACAGAATGCCGCACTGTTATTATTCGGTGCAGACACAAAGTCCTTTACAAATGTTGTAACACTGCCGTCCTTAAAACTTGCAGGTGGAAGTCTTACAATCTCAGGAACCACGATCGTGACGGTTCTTGCCTGTGTCATCATCATGGCTGGTCTGATGATTTTTATCAAAAAAACAAAAGCCGGACAGGCGATGCTTGCTGTTTCTGAGGATAAAGATGCGGCACAGCTGATGGGTGTGAATGTCAATGCAACAATTTCACTGACCTTTGCAATTGGCTCCGGGCTTGCGGCAATCGCAGGTGTGCTGTTCTGCTCCGCATATCCTACACTGACTCCTTATACAGGTTCCATGCCTGGTATCAAAGCATTTACCGCAGCGGTATTCGGAGGAATCGGTTCTATTCCGGGAGCACTGATTGGTGGTATCCTGCTTGGTATCATTGAGATCTTAGGACGTGCTTATATTTCGTCCCAGTTGTCAGATGCAATCGTGTTTGCAGTGCTGATCATTGTACTGCTTGTAAAACCGACCGGTATTCTTGGAAAACAGATCCACGAAAAAGTATAAGGTCAGATTGGAGTAATGATATGTCAAAATTAAATGTAAAATCAATGAAAAAAAGTACATTAGACCATCTGATTACCTTTGCGATGGTAATTGTGGCCTATCTCATCGTCCAGATACTGATTGCAGCCGGAGTGTTGTCCTCCCTGATGCAGGGACTTTTAGTGCCGATGTGCACTTATTCCATTGTTGCGATCGGATTAAATCTGTGCGTGGGTTATTTAGGGGAACTCAGTATCGGACATGCAGGATTTATGTGTGTCGGTGCTTTTTCAAGTGCATTTGCAACAAAACTTTTACAGAATGTGATCCCAAACCAGATCATTTTATTCATCACTGTTTTGATCATCGGAACAGCGGCAGCAGCGTTTTTCGGATTTCTGATCGGTATCCCGGTACTGCGCTTAAGAGGTGACTATCTTGCCATTGTAACACTGGCGTTTGGGGAGATCATCAAAAACGTGATCAACGTACTTTATATCGCAAAAGATACGGACGGTTTTCATTTTGCAATTTCAAACGGAAATGCAATCAAACTTTCCGATGAGGGAGAGTGGCTGATCAATGGTGCAAAAGGAATTGCAAAGATTCCGCACTTATCCAGCTTTACCGCCGGCGTGATTATGATTCTGATCTGTCTTTTCATTGTATATCATCTGGTAAATTCCAGAAGCGGACGTGCCATCATGGCGATCCGTGATAACCGTATTGCAGCTGAATCGGTTGGTATTAACATTACAAAATTTAAATTGATGGCATTTACGATCTCTGCAGCGATCGCGGGAGCAGGCGGTGTTTTATATGCGCACAATCTGTCTACTGTTACAGCGACACCTGCAAACTTTGGTTACAACATGTCGATCATGATCCTTGTATTTGTTGTATTAGGCGGTATGGGAAGCTTCCGCGGTTCGATCATTGCGGCTGTGATCCTGACATTGCTGCCGGAGGTACTGCGTGGACTCTCCGATTATCGTATGCTGATTTATTCCATCGTACTGATCGCAATGATGCTCTTTAACTGGGCACCGAAATGTATTGAGTTCAGACAGCGTGTAGCTGCAAAACTGAAAAAGAACACAAAGAAAGGAGTACAGTAACATGAGTTTATTGGAAGTAAAAAATCTTGGTATCTCCTTTGGCGGTCTGCGTGCAGTAGACGGATTTCATATTTCGATTGAAAAAGGACAGTTATACGGACTGATCGGACCAAACGGTGCCGGAAAAACGACCGTATTTAATATGCTCACCGGTGTATATACACCGAATGACGGATCAATTACGTTAGATGGAGTGGATATCACAGGGAAAAAGACGATCGATATCAACAAAGCAGGGATTGCCCGTACATTCCAGAATATCCGTCTGTTTAAAGACCAGTCCGTACTTGATAATGTAAAAATCGGTCTGCACAATCAGATCACTTATTCCACACTGACCGGAATTTTGCGTCTGCCGAAGTACCATAAGGCAGAAAAAGAGATGAATGAGAAGGCAATGGAACTTTTAAAAGTCTTTGACCTTGAGAAGGAAGCAGATTTTCTTGCATCCAACCTTCCTTATGGTAAACAGAGAAAACTTGAGATCGCGAGAGCGCTTGCGACAAATCCAAAGCTTCTGCTCTTAGATGAGCCGGCTGCCGGTATGAACCCGAACGAGACAAAAGAGCTGATGGAGACAATTCATTTTGTGAGAGATGAGTTTGACATGACAGTGCTTCTGATCGAGCATGATATGAAACTGGTATCCGGTATCTGTGAGAAACTTACCGTGTTAAACTTCGGGCAGGTTTTAGCAGAGGGTAAAACGACAGAAGTCCTGAATGATCCACAGGTTATCAAGGCATACTTAGGAGAATAGGAAAGGAGGTTTTAAGTTATGGCAATGCTTGAAGTAAAGAATCTGGAAGTATACTATGGCGTGATCCAGGCAATCAAGGGAATCTCCTTTGAGGTCAATGAGGGAGAAGTCATTGCGCTGATCGGTGCAAACGGCGCCGGAAAGACAACAACATTACAGACGATTACAGGTATGTTAAGCCCGGCAGCAGGTGAGATCATTTTTGAGGGATGTGATATCTCAAAGATTCCGGGACACAAGATCGTATCCATGGGAATGGCGCATGTGCCGGAGGGACGTCGTGTATTTGCAGAGTTATCCGTATATGAGAACTTAAAACTGGGTGCATACACCAGAAAAGATAAACAGGAGATCGCAGAGACTTTAGCGAAAGTATATGAGAGTTTCCCACGACTGGAAGAGCGTAAAAACCAGCTTGCAGGAACCTTAAGCGGTGGTGAGCAGCAGATGCTTGCCATGGGTCGTGCGCTGATGTCAAAGCCGAAAATCATCCTGATGGATGAGCCGTCCATGGGACTTTCTCCGATCCTCGTGGAGGAGATTTTCCACATTATCCGTGATATTTCTGCCGGCGGAACAACGGTTCTTTTAGTAGAGCAGAATGCAAAGAAAGCGTTATCCATTGCTGACCGTGCATATGTACTGGAGACCGGCAATATCGTTCTCTCCGGTGATGCAAAGGAAATGATGAATAACGAATCGATCAAGAAAGCATATCTTGGAGAATAGGGGGATGCAGCAATGAAAAAAACAGTGATTACAATCGCAAGAAGTTACGGCAGCGGCGGACGTACGCTGGGTAAGCTGCTCGCAGAAGAACTTGGAATTAATTGCTACGACAGAGAGATTTTAAGAATGGCATCCGATGACAGCGGCATCAATGAGGCGCTTTTCGGACAGACCGATGAAAAATTAAAGAAATCACCTTTGTTTCGTATTGCACGCAAAAATCCGTATAAGGGCGGTGTGATTCCGCCGGAGAGCGCAGATTTTGTATCGGATGACAACCTGTTTAATTATCAGGCAAAAGTGATCCGTGAACTGGCGGAGGAAGAGTCCTGTATCATTATCGGAAGATGTGCGGATTATGTGTTAAAGGATGATCCGAATGTGCTCCGTCTGTTTTTCTTTGCACCGAAGGAAGATTGTATCGTCCGTGTAATGGAGCATGACGGAATCACCGGGCGGGATGCGGAGAATAAGATCGAAAAGATCGATAAGCACCGTGCGGATTATTATAAATATTATACCGGGAAGGACTGGTATGATGCGAGAAACTATGATTTCTGTCTGGATACGACTTCCATGGGATATGAAAAGCTGGTGGAGGTTGTGAAGAACTTTATTGAGGTGTACCAGAGTTAAGGTGCGGGAATGAAAAAGCAGGGCATGGGTGGCTCTGCTTTTTTTGTGGGAGTGGGGTGGCTGGGGTTGCCGGCTGGTGCGGTGTGCCGATCGCCTATGTACCTGCATGAAAAAGAATACTATACAGCTTTCCTTTGGGTTGCTATAATAAAAAGAAAGGTTTGCCAACGCGAAACTCTCAAGAACGTAGCGTCGTTGTGCGGCGTGCCTTCGTTAAACAGGTGCCCGCCACACAACGACCACCACAACCTGAAAAAGAGTTTCGCCCAAGGCTTTATTATCCTATTATAACAACCCAAAAGAAAGGGGCACACACAAATGAGCGAGTTAACCAAAGAAATGCCAAAGAAACTGGGATTCGGCTGCATGCGTCTCCCGGTAACCGACGGCAGCACAGAAAATATCAACGACGCAGCGTTCTGCGAGATGGTCGATTCCTACATCGAACAGGGATTTAAGTACTTTGACACCGCATATCCATATCACAATGGCAGATCCGAGGAAGCAGTCGGACGCTGTCTGGTACAACGGTATGCGAGGGATCGTTTTCTCCTTGCGAGCAAGATGCCGGTATGGCTGGTCAAAGAGTACGCTGACTACGGAAAGTATTTCGAGGAACAGTTAAAAAAATGCCAGGTAGAGTATTTTGACTTTTATCTTTTACATGCCATGAATAAAGACCGGGTCAAAGAGGCAGAGAACTTAGGCGGATTTCAGTTTGTACAGAGCATGAAAGCGGAGGGAAAGATCCGGCATATCGGATTTTCTTTCCACGATAAGGCAGATGTGTTGGATGAGATTCTGACAAATCATCCGGAGATGGAGTTTGTGCAGCTTCAGATCAATTATTATGACTGGGAGTCTGAGAACGTGCAGTCACGCAAATGTTATGAGGTGGCAGAAAAGCATGGAGTACCTGTGATCGTGATGGAGCCTGTCAAGGGCGGTACGTTAGCAAATATGGTCGGAGAGCCGGCGAGGATCTTAAGTGCGCTGGATGAAAATGCTTCCTATGCATCTTATGCGGTCCGGTATGCTGCATCACTGCCAAATGTAATTTTGGTGTTAAGCGGAATGTCGGATCTAAAGCAGTTACAGGACAATACGGCTTATATGAAAGATTTTCAGCCGCTCACGGATAAAGAGCAGCAGGCAATTGGAAAGGTGGTAGAAGAACTCGAAAAACTTCCAACGATTCCTTGTACCAACTGCCGTTACTGTGTGGAGGGATGTCCGAAAAAGATCCGTATCCCGGATATTTTTGGAGTCTACAACATGGGCGTACAGTTTGGATTGACGGATGTGACGCGGGGGTCTTACCGCTGTCAGATCGACGGAAGCGGTAAAGCCGGAGACTGCATCAAATGCGGAAAGTGCGAGGCACAGTGCCCGCAGCATCTTGAAATCCGAAAACTGTTAGAAGAGGCAGCAGACATTTATGAAAAAGAAATGCACTTATAATTTCTTTAAAATCTTTTCCATGTCCCGCTGATGCCCGATGATCATCAGATGTTCTTCTCTACGGAACACATACTCTGCATTCGGCATCAGTTCCATGCCGTTTTCAGCTTTGATGCCGATGATATTTGCATTATATTTGACACGGACATTGACGTCCCTGATCGAATGACCGATCCATTCCGGCAGAGGGGCAATTTCGTAAATGGAAAAATTATTTCCGAGTTCCACATAGTCAAAGACCTGATTTGCAGAAAAACGGACTGCAACTTTTTCTGCAATATCACGGTCTGGATAAATAACTTCGTCCGCGCCGTTGCGCAGCAGGAACTTTGCGTGGATATCACGGTTGGCCTTGCTGACAACATATTTTGCTCCAAGATCTTTTAACAGGCTTGTGATCTCAAGACTGCTCTGAAAATTTTCACCAATACAGACAAAACAGTAATCAAAGTTTCCGACACCAAGACTTTTTAATACTTTTTCGTTGGTGCAGTCGCCAATCTTGGCGCTGACCACAAGGGGAAGAAGGTCTTCTAAGCTTGCTTCGTCTTTGTCAACGATCATAATCTCATTGTCAAGTTTGGCAAGATCCTGACATAAATGGGTGCCGAAACGTCCGAGTCCGATAATTAAAATTGATTTCATAAGTAAATTCCTTTCTCAGCCGATGTTGATGCGTTCTACCGGCTGCATGATATGTGTCAGTTTTTTGTGATCGGTAAAGGAAAGTGCAAAGGAAAGGCTTCCCAAACGACCGATATACATCAGAAAAATAATGATAAGCCGCGAGATAAAATTAAGCTGTCCGGTCAGTCCGGTTGTCATTCCGGCAGTACAGATTGCGGATATGACTTCAAAAAGCGTATCTCCGAGCGGAAAACCCTGCATGCCGCAGATTGCGAGGGTTGCGGCAAGTCCGGCAAACAGGTAGGTACACAGCAGGGCTGTAGCTTTTGTGATCGTGTCGTCTTCGATCCTGCGGCCAAAAATATTTGTTCCGGTCGTTCTTAAGAGCGTGGAGCGCAGATGCAGGAGCAGAACGAAAATGGTTGCCATTTTGACGCCGCCCGCCGTGGAACCGGAACCGCCTCCGATGAACATCAGGATAATGGTAAGCAGTTTGCCACCCTCTGTGAGAGAGCCAATATCAAGTGTATTAAAACCGGCAGTTCTTGGTGTAATCACACTGAAAAAAGAACTGCAGATGATGCCTGTCGTGCTCATATCGGCGTAAAGATTATTTCGTTCCAGCAAATAAAACAGTAAAGCTCCGCCAAATACCAGAACTGCCGAAAAACTCAAGACCATTTTTGTCTGCAGGGCATATTTTTTAAAGTGCCATTTGTGGTCAATGATATCACTCCAGACGATAAATCCGATGCCGCCGATCAGAATTAATGCAGACAGCGTAAAGCTTACGATTGGATCGTCATAATAGGCAGTAAAAGAGGAATATGGTTTGTATTTTCCCATGATGTCGAAACCCGCATTGCAAAACGCAGATATGGAATGAAAGATGCTGTAATAAAGTCCGTTAAAAAAACCCATTTCAGGATAAAAGCGGGTAAATAACAGCAGTGCACCGATTCCTTCAAATAGTACGGTTCCCTTTAATACACGTTTGATCAGCCGTACTACGCCGCCGATATCTAATACATTGAAACTTTCCTTGATCCAGCCGCGTTCTTTGAGACCGATTTTCCTGCGCAGCACCAGGGAAACAGCAGTTCCGATGGTAATAAAGCCAAGACCGCCGATCTGGATTAAAAGTAATAATACAAGCTGTCCAAAGAAGGACCAGTGTGTATAGGTATCGACCAGAATAAGACCGGTGACGCAGGTGGCACTTGTTGCTGTAAAAAGTGCTGTGATAAAAGGGGTAAATTCGCCGGTGCGGGAAGAGCAGGGAAGCATCAAAAGACATGTTCCGCCTAAGATAAGCAGAAGAAAACCAAGTGCGATCAACTGCATGTCAGAGAGCCGCTTTAATTTTTTTGGTAACATATATCCTCCAAAGAGTAAAATTTTGTTGAGAAACGTATATTAAAATATTATAATACGAATAGTGAACTTTGTATATATAACATTTTTACAAAGTTAAAGAGGAGAGGAGCATGAAGAGTTATGGATGATTTGTTTGGTCTGATTGTGATAATTATTGGCATTGCAGCAGGGATTTACAGTGATAAAAAGAAAAAAGAAGGAAAACAAAAGAAAGCGGCTGTGCCGAATCAGCCCGGCGGAGGAAGAAAAAATGTACCACAGACACAGGTTTCTTATGGTGGTCATGCAGGAAGACCGGATGTTCTGGCGGATGCGGCAAATGCGATGCAGAGGGATTTATCAGTAAGACAGCAGGAATTAAAACAGAGGCTGCAGCAGAAGTATGGCACGGTTGCATCGAATACGGCAAAGCCCACGCAGGCAGCGCGCCCTGTTTCAAATCCCGGAAAAGGTGCTATTTTAAACCGTGCAGATTCGAACGTCAATGAAAACCAGACGGACGAACTGCGGGAACAGTTTTATGAAAAAACAGGGGAGCCGCCGAAAAAAGTACACGGGGAGTGTGAGGACGAATGTTCCCTGATGGATCAGGTCAATGATCTGATGATCATGGGATATCAGGCAAACCTGAGTTTTGAGCGCGATTTTGTGGCAGAGGGAGTGGAGATGTTAAACCGTTTTGAACTGCCGGACGAAATTGCGGGATTGACAGAAGTACATACGGCATAAGTTGAAAGAAAGGACAGCAACAGTATGGCAGAAAGAATACCGGTAAGTGGCGAGATCTACCGCCATTTTAAAAATAAATTATATCAGATCGTAGCAATTGCGACACATTCTGAAACAGGAGAAAAACTGGTGATCTACCAGGCGTTATATGGAGATTTTGGCGTGTATGCAAGACCACTCACCATGTTTACCAGTGAAGTGGATCACGAAAAATATCCGGAGGTGACGCAGAAATACCGGTTTGAGCTGGTGGAGCGGGAGAAGAAAGAGGATGTGCAGGATCAGAGTGGAGATACCGGCACGCGGGAAAATAAAAGTGTTCCGTCTGATACAGAAGAGCAGGTAGAACCTAAGCTTATGGAGTTTTTGGATGCGGATTCCTTTGAGGAAAAGTATAATATCCTGACATCTATGCGCGATATCATTACAGATAAAATGATCAACAATATGGCAGTTGTTTTAGACGTTGTGATCCCGGAAGGAGATCTCGATGACCGTTATGAGCAGCTCAAACAGTGTATCCGTACCAGACAGCGTTTTGAGAGCACACGTCTCAGATAATCTGTGTGGAAAATAAGACTGTGAGTTTGTTTTTCACACGGCTATTTGTTGAGGATTAGTGTACAAAAATGGAGATTACATGGTTTCAGAAGAATTAAAATCAAAATTACAACAGATCACGCAGCAGGAGATTTACAAGGTGATCGTCAGCAAACCCTCTGACAAAGCTGCAAAATACCGCAAGATCGAGATTGAAAAAAAATCGTCCGGTTACCAGGCAGCCGCTTATACGCAGAAACAGGTTTTTCATGAAAAGATAGAACCGGATGGACTTTTAGATTATCTGTCAGGGCGTGTCGGCAGTGAATTTTTACAGTTAAATGCCTGGGATGGCAACAGTGAATATATGCTTTTGATCTCAAAAAAAGGAAAAGTGACTTACCGATGTAAAAAGCAGGCAGAGGGTGCAGCAAAAGTGCAGGAATCCCATAACCGTAAAAAGAAATATCTGTTGGAAGAGGGAACCGTGATCCCACCGCTGGTTGATATGGGAGTTTTTACGGCAGACGGAAAAGTAGTCCGTACCATGTACGATAAGTTTCGCCAGATCAACCGTTTTCTTGAAATTATTGAAGACGGGGTGCGTGATTATCCGTATGACCACTTAAATATCATTGATTTCGGCTGTGGAAAGTCTTATCTGACATTTATTCTGTATTATTATTTTGCGGAGATCAAAAAAATGAACGTGCAGATCGTAGGACTTGCTCTGAAAGAGGACGTGATCAAAAACTGCAATCTTGCGGCGGAGAAATATGGCTATCACAATCTGCATTTTGAACTGGGGGACATCAACGGCTATCAGACACCGTTTCCGGTAGACATGGTAGTGACACTGCATGCCTGTGATACGGCGACGGATTATGCGCTTTATAATGCGGTTCAGTGGGATGCAAAGATGATTTTTTCCGTACCGTGCTGTCAGCATGAGTTGAACGGACAGATAGAGACGGACCAGTTTTCATTACTGACGCGCTATGGCATTATAAAAGAGCGTTTTTCCGCGCTTGCGACAGATGCGATACGCGCAAACCTGCTGGAGGTGTGTGGATACAAAACTCAGCTTTTAGAGTTTGTTGATTTTGCGCATACGCCAAAGAATATTCTGATCCGTGCGGTGCAGAAGAAGATCGTGCCGCGTGCGGTAAAACAAAACTACCTCACGGAGGTGGAACATATGATGGAGGAGTTTCATTTTACACCGACACTGTATGGACTGCTGAAAGACAGCGGGAAAATTTAAAAATCAAAATGGGTGTGGCTGTTTTGCCACACCCATTTTAGGTTACGGAAGTTTACTTAACTGGCTGTTGTGGTATTGGCCGGAAAATGTGACATCCTCTCCGAACCATTCCGGCGGAGTGAAATTATTTGCCTCTTCCTCTGTTTCAAATTCTACTTCGGCGAGCAGCAGTGGTGCGAGATCTCCCTCAAACACATCTAATTCGATCGTATATTTAGGGGCAAGCGGGATCAGATAGCGGCGTTTCTGAATCAGCCTTCCGTCGATTTTTTCTTTCAGGTGAAGAAATGCTTCTTCATTTAAGGGGAGATTGTATTCCTCACGCACCATCATGCCTTTTCCCTTGTAGGTCAGAATGTAATCGTCATTGGAGCGGCGGATGCGCACGATCGGGTTAGTGTTTAAGTAGCCCTGTTCGATCACTTTACAGGCATACTGTTCTAAGTGGTCAGGTAAGGTTTTTACCAGATATTTACGTTCAATTTCCATGGTGTAGAAACTCCTTTTGGTTTAAAAAATTTTTAATTGGTGCGTGAAAACAGCACTACTGCATCTATTATAGCAGTTGCAGGGGCAGGAAAAAAGAAGTATTGGAAGACATGTAAGTCATTGACCACAAAAAATCAGTTTGCTATACTTTATCTGTACAAAAATGGAAAACAAAAGCTTTAGAAAGGCAGGAAATATTTATGAGTAAAATTGGAATTTTCATGGCAGATGGCTGTGAGGAAATTGAGGGACTTACCGTAGTTGATGTTGTGCGTCGTGCAAAAATGGAGATCGTTATGCTCTCAATTACCGGAAAAAAAGAAGTGACAAGCTCTCACGGGGTTACTTTTTTAGCAGATGCGCTTGCAGAAGAAACCGGATATGAAGACCTGGATGGAATCGTGCTTCCGGGCGGTATGCCGGGAACCATGCATTTACTGGAAAATGAGACCGTCAATGCCGTGATCCGCAAGTTTGCAGAGGAAGGAAAATTGGTTGCTGCGATCTGTGCAGCTCCGAGTGTGTTAGGCGCAGCAGGCCTGTTAGAAGGGAAACATGCAACCTGTCATCCGGGCTTCGAGGAAAAATTAACCGGTGCGACGACCAGCGAGGATGAGGTTGTAGTGGACGGCAATATCATCACAAGCCGCGGTATGGGAACAGCGATTCCGTTTGCGTTTGAGATCGTGCGTTACTTTACCGATGATGAGACAGTAGAGCATGTCCGTCAGGGACTTGTGTACCGTGCGAATGAAAAATAGTAAAGTGTATGTTGTATAAGAAAAACGGCTTCACATCACACCATGGATGTGGAGCCGTTTTTGGTCTTGCGGCAAGTTGTTTTTTACTTGCGGCAAGTTGTTTTTTACTTGCGGGAAGTTGTTTTTTACTTCCCTGACATCTGCTCTTCCTGTTTCATGATCATTTTTTTGACCATCTCGCCGCCGATGCTTCCTGCCTGTGCAGAAGTAAGGTCACCATTGTAACCCTCTTTTAACGGTACACCGATCTCGCTTGCTACTTCCTGTTTAAAACGGTTCATAGCCTCTTTTGCCTGTGGTACAGCCATTTTGCTGGTGTTAGAACCAGAATTGTTAGATCCACTCATGGATTTCACCTCCGTAAATTAATCTGTTGTTTGTTATTAGGATTTACAAGTAAGAATTACTGTATGTCCTAATCCTATTATTTACAGGGGGAGAAAAAATATGTTGGTAAATTCTGGAAATTGGAAACTTACAAAAAAATCCCGCTTCATTGACAGGCAATCCCGTGTGCTCTATAATAGAAACGTTATGATACGTTAAAGAGAAGGGAACGGAGAAATTTATGGATACAAGGAAACCGGATATTTTTGACCGGCTGATGCATCTGCCGGTTTTAAATATCTTTGAACCGTTTTATAAAAAACATAAGGAAATGCTTTTATATCTGTTTTTCGGTGGATTGACATTTGTGATAAGTGTTATCACATATGCCTTTTTTAATGTTTCACTGGGAATGAACGAGCTTGTCGCAAACATTTTTTCATGGATTTTAGCGGTTTTATTTGCTTTTTTTACAAACCGTATCTGGGTATTTGACGGGAAGACGAATGGTGAGAAAGAATTTCTTGTACAGATGATAAACTTTTTCGGTGGAAGAGTTGCAACGTTAGTTGTTGAGGAAGTGATTCTTTTCGTGTTTATCACAAAACTGGGATTTGGAAGCATGGTGGTAAAAATTGCAGCCCAGGTCATTGTGATCGTATTGAATTATGTGATCAGTAAATTATGGGTTTTCCGGAAATAAAAAGTTGTATCGGGCAGGGGGTTGATAGAGCCTGAGGGCATAATTGAACAGAATTAAAGGGAGAAAGTAAATGAAGGCAGTCTTATATATGGTAATTCCGTGTTATAATGAGGAAGAAGTTTTACCGGTAACTTCCGGTCTGTTTTTAGAGGAATTACAGTTGCTGATCGAAAAAGAAAAGATAAGTGAAGAGAGCCGCATCCTTTTTGTCAATGACGGGAGTAAGGACCGCACATGGGAGATTATAGAAGGACTTGCCAGGGAGAATCCACACTTTATTGGAATCTGTCAAAGCCGCAACAGAGGACATCAGAATGCAGTCCTTGCAGGACTGATGGAGGCAAAAGATGTCAGTGACATTACGATATCGATCGATTGTGACGGGCAGGATGATATCGCAACGATGGAAGCGATGGTGGATGCTTACTATGACGGGGCGGAAGTGGTCTATGGTGTCAGAAGCAGCCGTGATACGGATACCTTCTTTAAGCGATTTACGGCACAGGCTTTTTATAAGGTCTTAATGCGGATGGGGGTGGAAACCGTTTATAATCATGCAGATTACCGGCTGATATCGGCGAGGGTATTAAAGGAATTTGCAGGTTTTAAAGAGGTAAATTTATTTCTGCGCGGGATGATCCCGCTGGTTGGATTCAAGAGTACGAGTGTTTTTTATGAGAGGCATGAGAGGATCGCAGGGGAATCGCATTATCCGCTCGCAAAGATGGTCAATCTGGCGATTGACGGGATCACGAGCTTAAGTGTAAAACCGCTCCGTCTTATTTCAGGTCTTGGAATTGGCGTGTCTGTGTTAAGTTTTGTTGGAGTTTTATGGGCCGTTATTACACAGATCTGCGGCAGAACGGTGACCGGATGGGCAAGTACCGTCTGTGTGATCTGTTTTATGGGAGGTGTACAGCTTGTCTGTCTTGGCGTGCTGGGCGAATATATTGGAAAAATTTACATGGAAGTCAAGGCAAGGCCGCGCTATATCATCAGCGAGCGTACCTGGACGAAACAAAATGAGGATGAAGAAAAAGGAGAATAGAGAAACAAATGAAGATTTCATTGATTGTTCCATGCTATAACGAGCAGGAAGCATTACCGATCTTTTATCGGGAAACCAAAAAAGTTATGGAGTCCATGGACTGTGATTATGAAATGATTTTTGTCAATGACGGGTCAAAGGATGGAACACTGGGGCTTTTGAAAGAGTTCGCAAAAGAAGATACACATGTGACTTATATCGGATTTTCCAGAAATTTTGGAAAGGAAGCGGCTATGTATGCCGGTTTTTGCAATGTGACCGGGGATTATGCGGCAGTCATGGATGCGGATATGCAGGATCCTCCGTCATTATTACCACAAATGCTTGATATATTAGAGAATCAGGGGTATGACAGCGTGGCAACGCGCCGTGCTACAAGAAAAGGAGAACCGGTGATAAGAAGCTGGTTTGCAAGAATGTTTTACCGTCTGATCAATAAGATTTCAGATGCGGATATTGTGGATGGTGCGAGAGATTTCCGACTGATGAAACGCAGCATGGTTGATGCGATCGTCGAGATGGGAGAGTACAACCGTTTTTCAAAAGGAATTTTTGGGTGGATCGGTTTTAAGACATACTGGCTTCCATATGAGAACGTTAACCGTGTGGCAGGGGAAACAAAGTGGAGTTTCTGGAAACTGTTTCGCTATGCGATTGATGGTGTGATTAACTTTTCACAGGCACCGCTTTCCGTGGCATCCTGGTTTGGAATGTTTATGACATTTGTTTCGTTTATCGCAGTTGTGTTTATCATTATCCGTAAACTGATCTTTGGTGATCCGGTCGATGGCTGGGCATCAACCGTATGTATTATTACGCTGATCGGCGGCATACAGTTATTCTGTATGGGAATTATGGGACAGTATATTGCAAAAACATATCTGGAAGTCAAAAAAAGACCACACTATATCGTTTCGGACACAAACCGTGAGGATATGGAAAAAGTGAAATAGTGTCAAAGATAAGCAGGAGGTTAGGTATGAAGAAAAAGGTATTGGCAGTGTTTATGGCAGTCTTTGTCACTGTGGGGACTGTGCTTGCACCGGCGGAGACCGGTTCTGTTTATGCGGCACAGATTACAGAAGAGCAGACGGAGGAGATTACGCCGGAAACGGAAACAGAACTTCAGAAAGAAGTGCAGAGTGAGGAAACTGAAACCGAAACTGGGACGGAGCAGGCTGACGCAGAGGACAAAGATACAGAAAATGCGAGTCAGACGGAGCAGAAAGCCGGAGTGACACAGAGTGAAGCAACGGAAATTGAAGTGTCAGAAACGGCAGAGACTGAGGAAGTGGAGACTAAGACGGCCGGGGAAACAGAAACACTGGAAACGCAGACGGTGGAGGAGACAGAAATACTGGAAACCGAAGAGGTCGAAGAAACTGAGGAGGCGGAAACCAGGGCGGCTGCACTTACAGGAATGCCGACGGGTCTTCTGCCGTTTGAAGCAGTTGGTGAAATCACACTGGATGGCGAAACTGCGGAAGAGGGAGAAGCAGAAAATATTTTAAAATCATCTGCTTATTATAACAGTACCTGGGAAAAATATGGAAGTTATTATTTTTATAATCAGTTAAGCAGTAAGGAAAAGACATACTGGGATGCTTTGAATAAAGTTTGTTTAAAGTATATGACAACACAGGCAGATGCAGCAAAATACAATATCAGTGGGACAACTTACTATTATATTGATATAGTAGGCAGCAGTTCGCTGTCATTATCGCAGATGGAGGAGGTATATCAGATCTTCCGTTATTCAAATCCACAGTACTATTTCTTAAAGAGTGCATACTTAAAAAATGGAACTTATGGTATTGCAGGCTGTGTTTATCCTGCATTTGCAAATGGTTCCGCACGTGCAGCTACAACAAAAAAAGTGCAGAGTCAGGTTTCATCCTGGCAGAAGAAGATCGATGCCTGCTCAACAGATGAGAAAAAGGTAAAAATGATCCATGATCTGATCATTGATAAAGTGGAATATAACCAGACCTTATATGATAATAATTTTAAAGATGAGGATACGGCATATTCCCAGTCTGCCTACAGTGTATTTTGCACAGATCTGACGGTATGTGCGGGATATTCACAGGCATTTGAGATGATGTGCAATGGCTCAGGAATCGATGCCGTAGCAGTAACAAGTTACTATCACGAGTGGAATAAAGTGCGTCTTAACGATTCCTGGTACAATGTAGACTGTACATGGGATGATGCGGACGGAACCATTTACTATGGTTATTTTGAAAGAAGCGATAATTATTATGATACAGTAAATTATAGTTCCTATGTTTTCCATGCGGAAGAAGATATCTGGGAGGGTTACCTGCCGGCATGTACGATCGATTCCGGGGCGACATCCACAGCACCGGGAACGATTGCCACAATCACTCAGACAGTAGCAAAGCCAGTTATTTCAGCGTCGGTAAGCGGTACCTCCTATAAAGTAAAAATAACATCGAAAACATCTGGGGCAGTTATTTATTATACCACAGACGGAAGTGAGCCAAATGCGGCATATTCAAAGGGCACACGTTATACGGGAGCATTTACAGTTTCCCCTGGTAAGACGGTGAAGGCAGTCGCAGTCTGCAATAAATATGCGGACAGCAGTGTTTCATCGAAGAAACTCGCAAAGCTGACAACTTATAAGATCACATTCAAGGGCAATGGCGGCAAGGGAAGCATGAGCAAGCAGAGTATGGCAAAGGGTGTTTCCACCGCGATCTCAAAAAATAAGTTTTCAAAAAAATATTACACGTTTGTGGGCTGGAAGACCAAGGCGAAGGGAAAAGGAAAGTCTTATAAAAATAAACAGAAGATCAAGCTCACAAAGAACATTACCCTGTACGCACAGTGGAAACTCACAAAATATAAGATCACCTATAAGCTAAACGGTGGAAAAAATGCGAAGAAGAATCCGACTGCATATACATACAAGACTTCGACGATCAAACTGAAAAATCCGACAAGAAAAGGATATGTATTTAAGGGATGGTATTTAGATAAGAAATTTAAAAAGAAAGTTACTGTCATCAATAAAGGAAGCAGTGGAAATAAGACACTGTATGCAAAGTGGAAAAAGAAGTAATTTATGAATTACAGCTTTTTACCTTAAGGTTTTCTTAAAACGTGAAAATAAGATGGTAAAAAAGTCATAAAAAGTGGTATAATAACAGAAACGGTGCAAAAGAGCACAAAATAATTACGTTGAGAGGTATTTAGTTTGAAGAAAAGAGCAATTTTAATGCTGACTGCGCTTGCAATGGCGGCATCTATGGCAGCATGCGGCGACAAAAAAACAGACGAGACAGCGGCTGATTCGACAGAAGTTGCCATGACAGAGGCTGGAACAGAGTCAACAGAGGCTGAAACCGAGAGTGAGGAAGTACTTCCGGAGGGAATGTACCGCAGTGAGCTGACAAACGAGCTGATTGATGAGAGTCTTAAAAATCAGAGACCGATCGCAGTTATGGTGGACAATGAGTCTATTGCACTGCCACATTACGGTTTATCACAGGCAGACGTTGTCTATGAGATGATGAACAGCACATTAAACGGCAGAATCACCAGATTTATGGTACTTGTCAAAGACTGGGAAAACATCAAACAGTTAGGAAGCATCCGAAGTGTGCGTCCGACGAATATCCTGATTGCATCCGAGTGGAATGCAGTCATCTGTCATGATGGCGGTCCATTCTATATTGATGAATATATGGCAGATCCGAGTGTGGATAATTTTAGTGGTACATTCTCACGTGTGGATAACGGCAAATCAAGAGAATATACCGAATATATCTTACCGGGAGATTTAGACAAGAACTTCGAAAACAGTGGTGTTTCAAAAGAATATACTTCTTATTATGAGGGACCGCATTACCAGTTTGCAAGTGAGAGTAATCCGGTAGATCTTTCTTCTGCATCCGATGCAATCGATGCCAATACCGTGGATCTTCCGTTCCCACACAATGGTTCTTATTTAGAGTACAATGCGGATGACCAGCTTTACTACTACTCAGAGTATGGTAAAGCACATGTAGATCCGGGTAACGACAACAAACAGCTCTGCTTTAAGAATCTTCTGATCCAGAGTTGCGGATATACCCAGTATGATGAACACGGTTATCTGATTTTCGACTGTGTCAGCCAGGGCGGTGGATATTATGTGACCAATGGAAAAGCGATTCCGGTTACCTGGAAGAAAGAGAAGATGACTTCTCCGACACGCTACTATGATGCAGCAGGCAATGAGATCAAGATTAATACCGGCAAAACTTATGTAGGATTTGTCCCGGTGGATGACTGGCTTGATCTTGTAATTGAATAATAAAGTGATAACGTAAAAAGATCTGTGCTTCAGAAATGGAGTGCGGATCTTTTTTTGTATTGTTATTTAGGCTTTTAAAATCACGCGTTTTGCGGTAAAATGAAAAATATATGTGGTCAAAAACAAACCTCACGAGTCAGCAGGAAAATAATAGAATGAAAACGGAGAATATGCAGTGGAAGAAAAGAAAGTTGCAACAGACAGGGAATATACGGTATGGGAGATCCTGCAGGGAAATCTTAAGGTATGGTGGCTGATGCTTTTTGGTGCATTGGCGGGAGCACTGCTTTTAGGGGGCTACAAATATTACTCGAACCGTTCTTTTGTTTCTGAGAAGAATTATGAGGATGATTACCGCGTCATGGCTTCTCTGATGGTGGAAGAATACAGCGGGGAGAGTGCCGCAGAGCGTGTCGGTACGGTGATCACGGTGGCAGAAAGCCGCAGCACTTATGAGAAGATGAAGCAGCTAAGCGGATATGATATGGAATATCTGGCATATCAGGATATGTTTGACTTAGAGCAGAATACTTCCTCGGATGTGATGACAGTGCATGTCAAATATCCGAGAACTTATGGGACATTCTCACTGGAAAATGAAGAAGATGCTTTGGAATTTGCAGGTTATCTGTTGGAGGCAGTCAAAGATACCGTACGGGACAGCATTGGTAAAAACGGAGTGCATGTGTTAGATGAGCCGTATGTGGCAGATGCCCAAAAAAGGTATCTCGCCTATGCCCCGACGATACAGGAGTTTAAGCGGGAGATTGCCAAGGCAGCTGTGGCGGGAGCATTTTTTGGTGTTATTGTAGAAGTAGCGGTTTATGCGGGCGTACAGGTGTCCGGCAAAAAAGAACGGAATTTTGAGGGATAACATATGAACACGGTACGAACATTTTTAAAAAATGCTGACGTTAAAAAAATCGGCGTTGTCTCTTTTTATGCATATTTTGCAATCAATATTCTGATGAAGGCATTTTCCTATGATCACGGGGACAATATCTATAAATGGTTTTTCTATACAGCGATCCTGTTCTGGGGGATTAAAATGGTTTTTACGACCTACACCATGTGGGAAGTATTCTGGATCACAGTTATGATGGGAATCGGAGTGATGCTTTCTGTGATCACAAGACAGAATATGTGGCTGCTGTCGATCATGACGGTAGTGGCGATGAAGAACTGCCGTTTTTCGGTGATTGCACAGATCGCAGTCTGGATCCGCTGTGTGGCGGCGGTGATACTGTCAGGTGGTTCCCTGATCGGAATTTTTGATATCGGTGAAAAGACAAAACTCGATTCCGGCTATGTGGAACAGCATGTATATGGGTTTGCCATGGGAGAGCCTAATACCGCATTTCTGACGGTATTTTTGGCGTTACTTTTAGTATTATACTATAATTATGAGAAATTAAATGTCCTGTGGTGCGGAGTGACATCATTGATCGCACTTGTTTTTTACAAGATGACATTTTGCAGGACGGGAGTGCTTGTATTCTTTTTCTGCTGGGTGCTGATCTTATTTGATAAAGTTGTAAAAAGTAAAAAAATAAAATCGGTTCTGGTGTGCTCTGTACCGGTCGGTGCAGCATTTTCACTGTTTACGACACTGTTTTATAATGGAAAACATGCGCTGCTTTATAAGATTAATCATCTGGTGTCGGGAAGAGTATACATCATGAATACCTATTATAAAGATCAGGGGCTATCGCTGTTTCCGCGGACACAGGAGATTTTCTATACAAGTTATCATGGACTGGTCGATAACAGTTACATGCATGTGACTTTTTATGCAGGCATCCTTGTAGCAGTGCTTTTCTTTGTAATTATCTTAAAAACCATGTTAAGATTGTACCGGATGGAGTGTTACAAAGAGCTTGTGATGATTGGTACTCTGGCGTTGTACGGTGTGTTAGAGCAGTTTGTATTAAACGGATTTATGAATATATTTTTACTTCTGTGCGGAATATTATTGTATCCGGGCATAGTGGAGGAAAAACATGAAAAATAATATTTATGTGTTAAATCAGAGGCAGGATGAAACATTTGATGCAGCGGGGAAAGCCATGCGTGACGTATTTTCCGTGCTTGCGGACAAAAAGGCGAAGATCATCTGGAGCGTACCAAAACATTGCAGTAAATATTTAAAACTGCTGGATCTGCCTTATCTGGTTTTGTTTTTGCTGTTTTGCGTGAAAAAAAGCGACAGCGTATTTTATTCGATCCCGGAGAATCATTTAAAAATCCGTCTGCTGAAAAGTTTGCAGCTCCTGAAAAAGTACCGGATCATCTGTTTTATCAATGATCTGAACGCATTCCGCTATGACGGACAGAACGATGGAGATCCCGGTGAGGTAAGGGCACTTGCCGCGGCAGATAAAATCCTTGCACCGAATGTCAATACTGTTTCCATGTTAAAGAAAAACGGTATTTCTTCAGACATGATACCGGTCGGGATCTGGGATTACCGGATGAATGAGACACAGATCGCTAAGATTCGAGAAATATCGCATGCACACAAAAAAGAAAATGCAGTAAAAATTGCATTTGCAGGGAATCTCAACAAATCAGAATTTTTGTCTGCCATGGAGATCCCTTCCGATGTCCGGATGGAATTATGGGGAAAACTCAATCCGGAACGTGAAAAGACACTGGCAGAAGGTTGCCATTATCATGGAATCCTCTCTTCCGATGAGATACCGTTTGCAGTCGGTGAAATGGACTATGGATTAGTCTGGGATGGCAGTGGAAAGGATGAGATCGAAGGCGGCCTGGGCGAATACCTTCGATATAATAACTCACACAAATGTGCATTATACCTTGCGTCCGGCATTCCGGTCATTGTATGGAGCCGGTCGGGAATGGCAAATTTTGTCAGGGAACATGCCTGCGGTATTACGATTGACCGCCTTGGCGATCTGGATCAGGCAATTCATACGGCAGATTATGAAAAACTCAAAGAAGCAGCCCTTGCGGTTGCACCGAAACTGTGGGAAGGCTATTATCTGAGCCAGGCGATAGATTCGGCCTGCGGATAAGTTTCGTATTCACACACAAAGGAGAAAAAAGTTATGAAAAAGAAATACTACCTCGAGGTCATCCGTATTCTCGCAATTTTGATGGTTATGTACAATCATTCTGCAGCATTTATGTCATTTTCCAATCAAAGTGGCGTAGAATATGCAATATCGTTTCTGTTTTCCATGGTATGCAAAGGTGCGGTGCCTTTGTTTTTCATGGTATCCGGAGCACTGTTGCTTGGAAAAAATGAAAGTGGGAAAGATCTGTTTCAAAAAAGAATTCTGCGCATGATTCTTGTAATTGTGATATTCTCGTTCCTGTATTATATGAAACTGGTTTTAAAAGGAGAACGTCCTTTTGCACCGTTTTCGTTTCTGCTGTCACTGCCGACGGATCTGGTATATCTGCCGTACTGGTTTTTATACAGTTATCTCGGTGTGCTTACGATTTTGCCGATCCTGCGCCCACTGGCACAGAATATGTCGAAAAATACCTTCTGGTATCTGATCATTTTACAGATATTGCTGGACTGCCTGAAACCGACAGCATGGGTATTATGGGGATACGGACTCTGCGGTTATTATAATTTTAGCGGACTGTTCCAGTATGTCATTTTTTATCCACTGATCGGATATGGACTGGATCAGTATTTCAGTGAAACGAAGTTTCTGACGCCGAAGAATATCGGCCGGAATCTTGCTGTGTTTGTGGCAGCGGTTCTTACACAGATGATGGTATATAAAGACTATCTTTCAGTGGGAAATTATCAGGAAGTATACCTTGGAACATGGCTGTCTGTCCCGGTCATAGTTATATTCTTAAATACGAAACTTCTCTTTCAGGAAGAACGGCTATCAGAGCGGACAAAAAAGATTCTCGTCAGTGTCGGAGGCTGCGTATTTGGCTGTTATCTTCTTGGTGGATTTATTGGAACCGGAGGAAGGCTGGATGTCATTGCTGGCACGTTAACCCCGGTAACCGGGATGCTGCCGGCATATATCATTGAGATTATAATTGCATTCTTAATTGAAGTAGCAGTTACGTTAGTTTTGAAGAAATTACCGGTATTCCGGAAATTGTTGTAGGGAAAATAGGGATTGGATGTTTGGAACAAAAGGTGTATCGGGGTTAGTGAAAGGCAAATTGCACAAAACAGCCCGGGGTTCCGCGAATCCGGCGCCGCCAAAGCACTCGGACACACCTTTTTTCGTCCCTCAGTCATCAACCGCAGCTATGCAAAAAAGCACGTTTTTCCACTAACCGGAAACCCGTGCTTTTCGTTACTTTTAATAAAAAATCAACCAATAAAATACGTGAGTAGTCTTCGGACAACACCTCTTACCGCATTCACACCCCACATCACCACGGCATTGACCACATTCACGAGCCAAGGCTCCAGTCGTCCAATCGTCGCTTTCCGCACCTCGTTCAACAGACACGCAATGATCATAATTGCAAGCGCATAACCGATCGCAAGGAATACTAAAAACCACGATCCGGCATACGGTTTAAAATCGATCCATTTTAACAGAAATGTCTGAACCGTTCCATCTAACACATAGACCGCGAGCACATTTCCGGCAGCACGGTTGATGAAACGGCTGTGAAAATTTAATTCACGAAACAGCAGTAAAACTATGACAGAACCAAATATAATGAAAATCGAACAGTCGCGGCAGAACGTTGTATAGAGCTTTCCACGGACAAAGGTCAGCGAACTGTCAGCGAGGAAAATAAAACCGATACTGAGGAAAAGTCCAAGGAACAGGCGTCCGGTGTTATGGCTGCGGTTATGATAAAGCGCAAGGTAGCGTCCGAGCAGATAGATCATAACCATGTGGACTAATCCTTTTCCACCGTCCTGCATAATTTCAAAGAATCCGAAGGTTGGGATTACGGAGAAAAGAAGCAGTAAGACGGCGAGCAGTTTTTCAAAGTTTTCCTTTGACAGCTTTTCCGGGATCTGGTTTAAAAATGGTGTTAAAAAGCAGAGGAAAAAGTAACAGCTGATAAACCAGTAATATCTTGAAATTACCGGAATACAGGATTTGATCAGTGCTTTTATACCCAGATTTCCAACTGCGATCGTACCAAATATTGTGAAAAAGATGATCATAAGGTCGAGCCGGATCAGTTTTTTGAAGTCAAAACGGATGCCGAAATAACCGGAGAGCAGGATAAAGCAGGTAACTCCCATATTAAAGACGGAGTTAACCAGTACATGGATCTCTGTGTTAAAAAATGATACGGAAGTGTCGATTCCGCCGAAAGTGTGCATCATCAGAATTCCGAAAATGCATAATAAACGTAATAATTCAAAATTAGAAGAACGATCTTTTGACATAACAAACCTCATTTTCCGTCAGATCAGACATTTTTACTGCGTTTGATCTTTAGTTTCTGCTGCCATTTTGTATTGCCATGTTTGATGTCTGCAAGTCTTCCGCGGCATTTCAACATGTATGTTACAAACTTCGCGTGTGCAGAATAGGACTGGTTTTCATAGACACCTTCCATAAAGATTTTTGTAATGTCGACAAAGTGAAGATTTAAAAACCAGGTTTTTTCATGACCGTCGATCGTATAGCAGTAAGGCCTGCCATCTTCCCAGTGCAGATTCTTTACGCTTAAGCGTTTGATATACTCATACTGGTGTTCTAAGTAACCGGAAGATTCACCCACGGAATTATCAAATACACCGTGGTCCGCATCGTCCTTTAACAGGTTTAAATATTCCCCTTCCGGAAGGGAAGAAACCCACAGATGTAATAGTGCCATCTCGCCGACACCGCCGTACATGCCGAATTTGCGGTGGACATCCCACTTTTTCATCAGGAAATCTTTGTGATTTGCATACATATCGATGCAGAAATCCGTAAATTCGCGAAGTCCCTGTGTGGTAAAATAGGAAAATCCTGCACAGGTTTTCCATTTCAGCCCGTTTCCTTTTTCAAGCATTGCAAAATCCTGTAAAAGGGGGGTTTCAGCAGCCACTTTGCAGTGACGGAACGGCTCATATTCACTGACATTTAAGTAAAGCAGAACGTCACTGTCGATAATGACACACTCCTCAAAGGAGTTGCGCTCTAAGTATTCCAGTATCAGGAAGAAGCGCTTAAAGATGCCCTCTGCCCATGCGGTCGGATATGTGGAAAGATTCTCAAAGACAGCATGAAATTTTGTCCATTTTTCGGTAATGAAGTCATTGGCATTGTGCCAGTCGTCACACCACGCTTTGTTATATTCATCGCCTAGCAAAACAACTTTTTCATTATATTTTTTTGCCTGTGCGATACAGTATTTTAAGTATTCCTGGTTCTTCTTCCCCGCAGCCTGAGCCTTTTCTCCGGTTTCGTGATGAACCATAACAGGAATGATCTTGCTCATAATAGTTTCCCCCTTAGCTATTCTTTTTTCCAGTAGGTGCCGCCTTCCACGTCACCACTTCCTTTTGGAACTTCGCTTGCCATCGGATAATGCCAGTAATCGTTATACATGGCGACGATATCCGGTTCTTCTTCATCCCAGCGTCTTCCTTTTAAACCAAACAATATCTGCAGACAACCACCGAGATGGATAGCCTGTTTGCCCATTTTTTTGATGTGGGCGGCCAGCGGATAGCCGTAGGCACCACAGCCAAGCAGGGCGATGTCAAAGTCAATTTTTTCACATTCTCCGCACATATAGTCAAGTGCGTCAAACCATGTGGAAAAACGCGGATCTACAGCGCTGCCAGCAGTCTGTACAGCTTTTAAGGTCTTTAATTCGAACTCCGGCAGGATATCCGTGCATGGGAAGAGTTTGTCAAAATGTTTATACTGATCCTGGATCGACTCTTCAAACGGATGAACAACAAGTACCTTTTTTTCGGCAAGTGCAGCAGACCATGGGTTTTTGCTGCGCCATGGCTCTAAAGAGATCAGCCGGCAGGTTGCGCTTAGATCGTTACAGTATCTGCGGATGTAATAATCCTCACAGGCATTCTGCCATAAACCTAAAATATCGGTCTGCCGGCAGGCGTCCTTCATGATATCGTTAAAACGCGGCAGAAGGGATGTATCATTGGGGAAAAAACCGGCGCAGGTAAAAAGCTGTTCGCAGGCTTTCTCTTTTTTGTTTTCCATATGAAATTCGGCAACACGCATATTGAAAAGTTCAACGGCACCAAAGCGGCCCATCATAAATGGTCTGCCGGACTTGATGAGTTCTGCCGTGTATGTGTTTAAGGCATCCGTATCATAAAAAGGTTTACCGACATAATGCCGGTAAAGAAAATCCGGGTCACCTGTTGCCTGCCGCAGTTTGTTACGCAGACAGTATTTTAACTGATAATAAGAGGCTCCGAGGATTGTACCCATCTTAAGAACACTCCTTTCTGGTCACAGTACATAGATATAAACATCATAAACAATGCTTCCTGTGGTGTCAAGGAAAATGGAATGGCGCCGGGAATCTACTGTTTGACACGTCCTATACATTTTTGATACAATAAAGATTATATGAAGTTAGGAAAAAAATAAATAGAAAAAGGAGAAGATATGAATACGATCAGATGGAAAATGCCGGATCAGTATCTGACTGAGTGGTACCGGAATCTTTCGGGAGCGGTAAAGACAGCTTTTTATGCTGCTTTTGCAGCAGGGCTTGCAGCTCATTTGTATCAGTTCACCAATAAATTATACAATTATGATGAGCTTGCGAATACACCAGGAGGTATCGGATTAAGTACAGAACAGGGAAGATGGCTGTTAAACTGGATGGGGCGTTTTATGCGTTCTGTATTTGGAGGTTCTTATTCACTGCCTTTTTTTAATGGAATCTTTGCACTGCTGTTCCTTGCCTTATCAGCGGGAATGGTCGTATCTGTATTTCAGGTAAGAAACAAACTGACTGCGGGGCTGATCGGAGGACTTATGACAGTATTTCCGGCAGTTGTGTCCATGTACTTTTTTATGTTTCTGGCACTTTATTATGCAATAGGCATTTTTTTCAGTGTGTTTGCTGCGTGGCTCACTGTGAAATATCCGAAAAATATCATTGCAAATATAGCAGCAGTGGTAATGATTGCATGTTCCCTTGGCGTATATCAGGCATACTTCCCGGATACCGTGTGCATTCTTCTTATAGTGGTGATCTTAAAAGCAGCATTTGGCGGTGTGAAGGAGAAAAAGGAATGGAAAGAGTTTTTCCTTATGATTGCCAGATTCTTACTGGTGATGGCAGCTGGCGTTGCGGTTTATTTTCTGATCAATAAAGCGGTACTTGCAGTCACACATATACAGCTTACCAGTTATCAGGGTGGCGATACAATGGGAAAGATCACAATCGCACAGCTTATTAGTGCATTAAAATCTTGTTACACCTCATTTTTTGATCTGGGATTTTCCGATGTTATGGGAATCAGCTATAACCGTACCGTAAGACGTCTGATCAAAGTTGTATGGATCTTATTTGCAGCAGGTATTGGTGCTTATCTGGTTTTAAAGAAAAAAGAATATTTAAATAAGGTAATTGTTTTGTGTGGTATATTGGTGTTTCCGGTAGCGATGTTTTTGATCTATGTGATGGCACCGAATTCCTACTGCTATACGCTGATGGCATATTCAGTTGTATTTTTCTTTGTATTTTTCCTGTTGTGGCTGGATGCATGTTTCCGGAATCTTAAACTGCATGCTCCGGTAAAGAGCATAACAAACTGGGTGTCTGCATTGCTTACGGCGGCATTGGTAATCGTGTTTGTCTGGTACGCAAATGGCAATTACATGGCACTTGAATATACGAAATATCATGATTTTTCCTATGTGCAGACGCTGATCACCAAGATCCGGAGTGTGGAGGATTATTCGCAGGACAAGCCGGTGATCGTGGTGGGGACACAGATTAATGACAGTACGAATGGTATGGGAAGTCTGATCGGTGATACTTTTACCGTTGGAGGAAAAGCAGATACGAACCTTGGATATAACTCTTTGCTGTATCTGATGTCTGATTATCTTGGATTTTCGCCATATTATGGAACTTATGAGGAGATCCAGAACTGGATGCAGAGAGAGGTTGTCAGGGAAATGCCATCCTATCCGGCGGATGGATCTATTCAGGTGATTGACGATACGATTATTGTAAAACTGTCTGATTATGAAATAAATTAAGGAACGATTGGATGAAAAAATATTTATATCTCATGAGAGTACATCATTATATCAAAAACATACTGATTTTTATGCCACTGATTTTCAGTGGAAATCTGACAGACAGGCGTAAGTTTACGGCAACACTGCTTGGAATGATCGCATTTTCACTGGTCACATCTGCGGTCTATATCATCAATGATATCAGGGATGCGGAAAAAGACAGGATGCATCCGACAAAGAAAAATCGCCCGATCGCATCCGGCGCAGTCACACCGTTTCACGCAGTAGTGCTGATGGTGTTCATTCTGATCGCAGCAGTGGTACTGCTTGTGGTGTCAGATGCGACAGCGGGCAGTTATACGCTGGTAATTTTATATCTGTTTATCAATGTGGCATATAGTATGGGACTTAAGGATGTACCGCTTTTAGATGTGACAATTCTTGCTTCCGGATTTTTGCTGCGCGTGCTTTTCGGTGCGGTCCTGACAGGGACGGAAGTGTCTGAATGGCTGTATCTGACTGTACTTTCCGGTGCGTTTTATTTTAGTCTTGGAAAAAGACGCAACGAGCTGCAGAAGAAAAAGGACGGGGATACCCGCAAGGTGCTTAAATATTATACGAGAGATTTCCTGGACAAAAATATGTATATGTGCCTGGCACTGCTCAATACATTTTATGCATTATGGTGTAAGGATATTACCAATGCCGGCATGGAATATGCAATGTGGACGGTGCCGATCGTGATTTTGGTCTGTATGAAGTACAGTCTGACGGTGGAGGGGAATTCGGAGGGAGATCCTGTGGAGGTCCTTTTACATGACAGGGTACTGATGGCACTCTGTGTGGTTTATGGTATTGTAATGATAGGTATGCTGTATCTTGGAGCATAGTGTGAAAATAATGCAGGAATGGAGATTTTATGAAACGGACATATAAATTTTTCTGGATCATTCTGATCGCACTGATTCCGCTGCTCCCGTCGTCGGGATGGAATTTTAGTATTGATGTCAGTGATGTCGGATTTAACATGAATCAGTACCGGTTTTGTTTTACAGATATGGACAGTACTTATCTGCCGCTGTTTTTGACAAACATTTTGGGCGGATGCCTGTTAAAAGTGTTTGGGATACTGCATATACCGGCTTACATTGGCATGGAGACTGCATGGGCGGCAGTCTGCTTCTACCTGTGTTTCTTATCTTACAGGCTCTATGTGAGATACCGGGAAGATGCACTGATCCTGCCGTCGCTTGCGTTTGCCATGGTGCTTGCAAAATGTAATTTTCATTTCTTTATTTATAATACGGCAGTGGCATTTATGGCACTGACGGGATTGTATTTCCTGATCCGGGCTGTCAATGACAAAAAGTCCGGGATGCTCTTTTTTGCATCGGCATTTTTCATGCTGGCGGCTTTCTGCAAAATATCTTCCATCCTGCAATTTGCTGTGTTTGCCGTACTTTTTTATGATTTTTACCGGAAAAAAGATGTGGCATATTTTGTACGCCAGGTGTTATGGTGCGTGGTGGGTGTTTTGAGCAGTTTTGCGTCAGGGCTTTTTCTCATGTATAAAACATGCGGGATCGGCACTTATTTTCAGATGGTTGCAGATATGTTCTTCTATGCAGGAAATTCAAATGACGGACATACAATCGGTAACATGGTTGTGATCAATTTCAAGGGAACCGTGCGGGGAATATTATTACTTGCCGTGCTGTATGGAATTTATCTGATAGCAAAAAAAGTAAAAAGTCTTGCACTGTTTATCGGATATGGTATGATTGCGATGGCAGTGCTTTTATTAGCAGGTGCGGTTTTCGGGGCAGATCAGATCGCAGGATTATCGGTGCTGTATCGCGTGCTTGGAGATTACCTGAACGCAGTAGCTGTGATAAAGGCGATGCTCTATGTATGTATTGTTCTGATTTTAAAAGACAAAGAGGCTTCGGAAGAATTTAAAACCCTTGCATTTGCATCCGGGATGCTTGCAGTGCTGATGCCGATTGGATCGAATGTGGGTATCACACATCTGTGCAATGAAGCTTTTTTTGTACTGCCATATATTGCAATCTGTATCGGAGACAGAATGAAAAAGGCGAAGAGACAGACTGAAGAAACAGTGGAGACAGAGCACAAGCTGCCGGATGTAAGAAATACGGGAAGACTTCTTACCGTCATCTGTGCGATATGGTGTGTGGGTCTGACTGTATCACAGAGTTTTTATATGACAAAGGCGTATTTAAAAGATCAAGAGCCAAAACAGCAGTTCACACTCGATGAACTGCGCGGCATCAGGTATGATACGGATATTGTACAGCCGATGGAAGAAGTGGTAAACTTTATAAAGTCATATGGCAGCGAAAGTGATAAGATGGTTACCTGTGGTGCAATTCCAATCTTACATTATCTGACCGGAAGAGCTCCTTATATTACCGGATGCGGTGGCTGGATTGAGACAGATTACATCACGGCAGAGGAGATAGAGCAGCAGCTTGAGGAGTCTGTTTCGTCAGGCAGCGAACAGGAAGCAATGCCACTTGTGGTTTTTAATAAAACTGCATTGGATGAACAGTCTGAAAAAACAAATGTGGTCTTAATATTTGTAAAAGAAAATTTTTATCAACAGGTATTTGCAAACGGGGAATATGAAGTATATGCAAAAGATAAAAAAAGTAATTGAGCTGTTTGAATGGTTTTGTCAGAATATAATCTGGCTGGTGATGCTTTGCTGTGTCGGTTTTGTAGCAGTTTTGAATCTGCTGTATCGGTCGAAAGTGGCATATGTGTGGACGGAGGATGTGAGCATAGAGCGCACCAGTATCACAGCACTGGTGCTCGCAGTTCTGATTTTTGTGGTATTTTTGATCGCAGGATCTAAAATTCAAAAGATTGATGAAAAAATACTCTTTATTGTATTTACTGTAATTTATATAATTGCAGGGATATACTGGATTGCGAATGTTTCAACGGAATTGCGCATGGATGCGTACAGTGCACATAACGGTTCTGTGCTTATGAGACAGCATGATTTTTCATTTTTAAATCCGGGACAGGATATCTATCTGAATGAACATCAGTTAAGTTTTGTGACCTATGAATATCTGATTGGTTTTATCAGCACGGATGTGCGCTTTTTATATGCGGTCAATCTCCTGCAGATCATAGGGATCAATTTTGTGATCTGGAAGCTGACAGACCGGTGTTTTGGACAAAATCACAAGACAAATCTGTATGTGATACTTTTTTCATTTTTATTTTTGCCACAGTTTTTCTTCCTGGCATTTGCATATGGAATTATTCCGGGATTGTTTTTCATACTTCTGGCATTTTTGTTTCTGGATAAATCTTTGGAGAGCGGCAACTGGAAGCATATGATATTGTGTGTCATTTTTGTAATGCTTGCAGTTATTTTGAAAGGAAATAATATTATAGGATCGATAACGATCGCAATATTGTGTTTTCTTCGGATCTTAAAAGAAAAAAAATGGAGGCTGATCTTACTTGCAGTTCTGGTGATGGTTGTGTCAGTGCTTCCTGGAAAGGCATTCCATGCGTGGTATAACAAAGAAACAGGTGGCGTACTCTGTGGTGGAAAACCAAAGATTTTATGGATTGCAATGGGAACGGAGCCTTATTACAATAATGCAGCAGGCTGGTATAACGGCTGTTCGGACTGGCTCTTTTCGGAAGCAGGATATGACCCGGAGAAAGCAACAGAGCTTGGCAAAGCAAAGATCAGGGATAATATTTATATTTTCCGGCATAATCCGGATACTGCGTATGAGTTTTTCTCCGAAAAACTGGAATCCATGTGGTGTGATCCGATGTATGAATCACTCTGGAGCGGCCCGCTGCCGGATGCAGGGGCAGAAAATAAGACAGAGTTTTTTAATGAACTTTATTCGGGAAAAAGTATAGAACCGCAGATTGCCCTGGCGATGAAGGGATTTGTGATCATGCTGTTTGTTCTTGCAACAATTTTTGTTGCGGATCGAAGAAACAGGAAGTATGATTGTAACTATATTTTTTTATTTTTTACAGGCGGATTTCTTTTGCATATAATATGGGAAGCCAAAAGCCAGTATGTGTATCCGTATGTATTTATCCTGTTGCCCTGCTGTGCAAAGGAAATGGCATTGCTTTCAGAAAAAATTCATTTTCCAGGGAAACACCAGAGGACACAGGAAAAGTGAGAGGTAACAGAGGAATGATTGCAGTAAAAATTGGAGACGGCATGGGAAACCAGCTGTTTAATTATGCCTGCGGATATGCCCAGGCAAGGCGGGATGGCGATTCGCTGGTTCTTGATATTTCAGAATGTGACAATTCTACACTGCGGGATTTTGAACTGGACAAGTTTCATCTGAAATACGATAAAAAGGAATCATTTCCAAACTGTAATTTGGGACAGAAGATTTACAAGAACTTAAGACGTGCGTTAAAATATCATGTGATCAAAGAGCGCGAGGTGTACCATAACCGTGACCACCGGTATGATGTGAATGATATCGATCCGAGAGTTTATAAGAAAAAAGGACTTCGAAATAAATATTTATATGGTTACTGGCAGCACCTTGCCTATTTTGAAGATTATTTAGATGAGATCACTGCGATGATGACGCCGGCTTACGAGCAGAGTGAGACGGTAAAAAAATTACAGGAAGAGTTCAAAAAAACGCCGACCTGTGCCGTGCATGTCAGAGGCGGTGATATCATGGGACCTGCCGGAGCCTATTTTAAACATGCCATGGAACGCATGGAACAGGAAAAGCCGGGAGTACGCTATATTGTGTTTACCAATGATATGGAGCGTGCAGAAGAAGCGCTTGCCCCTGTGCTGGAAAGCCAGAAAAAAGACGCAGTGGGACAGGCAGAAAACAGGCTGGAATTTGTCTCAGAGATGGGAGAATTTTCGGATGTGGATGAATTTTTCCTGATGGCGGCATGCCAGAACCAGATATTGTCCAATAGTACGTTTTCGACATGGGCAGCTTATCTGAATCAGAACCCGGATAAGACGGTCATTATGCCGGATGATCTGTTAAGCGAACGGATGCGGCAGAAAAACTGGATTATTTTAAAGTAAGAAAGGTAAAAGAATGAAAGATTTGGTAAAAAGTGTACTAAAAGTTTTTGATGGAAAGCAGAAGCGCAAGCTTGTCGGAATGATGTTTCTGATACTGATCAATTCCGGTGTCAGCCTGCTTGGTGTTTCGGTGTTATCCCCGTTTATCACAGCGGTGATGAATCCGGAAGAGTTATTGAAAAATGACATCATACGTTCTGTTTATGATGGATTTCACATGCAGAATACCAATCAGCTGATCACGCTGCTCTCGGTGCTGATCATTATCGTGTATATTGCAAAAAATGCGTTTATCATTTTTATCAATAACATGCTGTACTGCTTCTCCTATTATGGAAAACGCGAGATGCAGGACCGCATGATGAAATATTATATCAGCAGAGATTACACATTTTTCTTAAACCACAACAGTGCCGAGCTGATGCGTGATATCAATACGGATCCGGAGATGTTTTATGCGGCGGTGTTAAATATGCTCCAGCTTGCATCAGAACTCTGCGTCAGCCTGATCTTAGTAGGATATCTTTTAGTAAAAGATGCGCTGCTCACCTTAGGCGTTGCGTTTGCGATGGTCGTTATGGTATTTATCTTTATGAAAAAACTGCGCCGAACCTTAGCGCGTTTCGGTGATGACAGAAGAAAATACAACGCCAATATCCTGCAGTGTATGCAGCAGGCGTTCGGCGGTATCAAAGAGATCAAGATCGCAAACCGCGAGGCATATTTTGAAGGGGAATTTGTAAAGCAGAATGGTCTTTACACCTATGTCATCAAACAGAACTCTTTCTTAAGTTCCATTCCGAAACCGATCATGGAAGCACTCTGTATCACGGGACTTATGGCGGCAATCATTGTCCGTATCAACGCGACATCCACAAGCCCGGAGCAGTTTGTCGGAACACTTGCAGTATTTGCGGCAGCAGCATTTGCCCTGCTTCCTTCTGCAAATAAGATGTCTGAATATTTAGGATCGATCATCCATAACGGTGTCGTGATCCACAAGATCGGTGAAGAGTATGCTGCGATCCGCGATATGGAGATCCAGACAGAAAAAGAAGAAAATTACAAAAAAGTAACATTAGACAAAGAAATCAAAGTCGAGGATATGACCTTCCATTACCCGGATACTGAGGATGCGGTATTAGCCCATGTCAATGTGACAATCCCGAAAAACAAGTCCGTTGCATTTATCGGACCGTCCGGTGCCGGAAAGACCACGATGGTCGACCTGATCCTGGGTGTTTTAAAACCGCAGGCCGGAAAGATCACGGTAGATGGTATGGATATCAAAGAATCTTACCGTGGATGGCATGATAAGATCGGTTATATCCCACAGACTATCTACATGTTGGACGATACAATCCGCAATAATATTGCGTTTGGTAAGGTAAAAAGTATTGATGATGCTGAAATATGGGCAGCCTTAAAACAGGCACAGCTGGATGAATTTGTAAAATCCCTTGATGAGGGCTTAGATACCATGATCGGAGAGGCCGGTGTACGCTTATCCGGTGGACAGCGTCAGCGTATCGGTATTGCACGTGCGCTATACCGCAGACCGGAAGTGTTAGTGCTGGATGAGGCAACTTCCGCACTGGATACGGAAACAGAAGCTGCTGTTATGGAAGCAATCGACAGCTTACAGGGTAAGATGACAATGCTGATTATTGCACACCGCCTGTCTACGATCAAAAATTGTGACATGGTATATCAGGTAGAGGGTGGCAGTGTGACAAGGAAAGAGAAGGAAAGCGTATGAGTGAACCGATGATAATCATAGAGCCGTGTGCAGGGCTTGGAAACAGACTGCTTGGTCTGGGTTCTGCTTATGCGGTGGCAGAAAAATTAAACCGCAGGCTGGTCGTGATGTGGAAACGTGAAGTCGGATGTAACATCCGTTTTTCAGAGCTGTTTGATCTGCCGTTTGAGGTGGTGGAGATCAGCGAAAATGGATTTAAGAATGAGCCGGTGGCACAGCTTCTTGGGAATCATGCAAAAAAGAAATGGAGAAAAATGGCAGATCGTTTCTTAGAGTGTGATGATGTGGAACAGGTCAAAGAAACGGAAGGGTATGAAGGACTATTCCACCTGATCGAGCAGACACCGGTCATCTATTTAAAAGCATTTGGGCCGATCTGCGAGGTCGGGGCAGAGAGTTATTCCTTTTTAAAGCCAGGCAAAAACATTGAAGAAAAAGGTGACTATCTGTTTCGTGAACTGACTGGAAATTGTGTGGGGGTACATGTGAGAAGGACTGACCATACGGATGCGATCGCAAACAGTCCGCTGGCATTGTTTGCCGAGCGTATGAAAAAAGAACTGGAAGCGGATAAAGAAACATGTTTTTTTGTGGCAACAGATGACAAAGAGGTACGCAGGGAATTGAAAGAATTACTGCCGGATGCAAAGCTGATCTTCCCGCAGTCGGATGTGATCGACCGCGATTCGAAAGAGGGAATCGAGGAAGCATTTGTGGAGATGATCGCATTGTCAAAGTGCAGAAAAATTTTAGGAAGTTATAACAGTACATTCAGTTTACTTCCATCGTATATAGGGAATATACCGCTTGAGACGGTATGCCGGAAGGAATCATAAATATCTGCTAAGATGTTTACAGCATGAAAATGGCAGGAAGAAAAGAAGCAGGGAAAAAATATGGAACTGAAAACATGTAATATTTTAGGCCTTGATATCCTTGTGACGGATATGGAAAAGACCGTAAATCTGATCGAGCAGAATATAGAGCAGCTGCGGGGAAAATATATCTGTGTGGGAAATGTGCACACGACCGTGATGGCGCATGACGATCCGCAGTATCACACGGTACAGGCAGATGCCGCGTTTGTTCTGCCGGATGGCGGGCCGCTTTCCGGTTACAGCAGAAAACACGGATTCCCGGAGGCGGAGCGTGTGACAGGACCGGATCTGATGCTTGCATTATTTGCACGTGATAACGGACTGAAACATTATTTTTACGGGAGCAGTGAGGAGACGCTTGCTCTGTTAAAAGAAAAACTGGCAGAAAAATATCCACATCTTCAGATTGCAGGAATGGTGTCACCGCCGTTTCGCGAGTTGTCCGAAGCGGAAGATAAAGAGATGGTCGACCAGATCAATGCATCCGGAGCAGATATCATCTGGGTGGGACTTGGAGCACCGAAGCAGGAAAAATGGATGTATGCTCATAAGAACCATGTAAACGGCGTGATGATCGGTGTCGGGGCAGGCTTTGACTACCATGCCGGAAACATTAAACGTGCGCCGGGCTGGATGCAGAAATTGAGCCTGGAATGGTTATATCGTCTGCTGCAGGATCCGAAGAGATTGTTTAAACGTTATCTGGTCACGAATACACGTTATCTGTGGCTGATTCATCGGAAATAATTATGAAATTTAAATTTAGTATATGAAAGTTGTGAACAATTTAATTCCCTAATAAGTTTCAAATTTTTTTGATTCATAAATATTTATATCAGAAACGAGGTTTAGTATGTGTGGAATTTACGGTGTAGTCAATAAAAAGGTAGACCGGGAACTGGCGATGAAATGCTTAAACACGATGATCCACCGTGGACCGGACGGTTACGGACTGTGGCAGGAGGACGGTGTGACATTAGGACACCGCAGATTATCCATTTTAGATCTTTCCAATGCCGGAAGCCAGCCGATGTCCTATGCAAATGAGCGTTACTGGATGACGTTTAACGGCGAGATCTATAACTTTATCGAGATCCGGGACGAACTTAAGAAAAAGGGATATACGTTCCGCAGTGCCAGCGACTCCGAAGTCATCATGGCTGCATTTTGTGAGTGGGGTGAATCCTGTGTGGAACGCTTCAACGGTATGTGGACATTTGCCATCTGGGATAAACAGACAAAACAGCTTTTCATTTCCAGAGACCGTTTTGGAGTAAAACCGTTATTTTATGCCGAACTGCCGGATGGTGGTTTTGCGTTTGCATCGGAGATGAAAGTAATTCTGCCGCTTTTGCCTAAGGTGGAAGCAAACAAGCCGATGTTCGACCGCTACTTTGCAGACAATCATTATGAGTCACAGCCGGAGTGTCTGATCCGTGGAATCAAACGGTTCCCGGCAGGCCACAATGCATGGGTAAAAGACGGAAAGATTACACTGAAACGCTACTGGAATACCTTAGATCATCTGATCAGCGTACCGGATTCCTATGAGGAACAGGTAGAGCAGTTCCGCGAATTGTTTCTGGATGCCTGCAAGATCCGCATGAGAAGTGATGTGACACTTGGTACCGGACTTTCCGGAGGACTTGATTCTTCCGCTGTTATCTGCGCAATGTCCTATATTTCCAAAAACATGACAGATGAGCGCGCCAACAATGACTGGCAGCACGCTTATGTGGCATGTTTTCCGGGAACGGCGCAGGATGAAACAAAATATGCAAAACAGGTGACGGATTATCTTGGAATCAGCCATACCTTTATGAACATTGATTCCGCAGTTTCAGAGCGTGAGTTTTTGCGCCAGCTTTACTGTTTTGAAGAACTCTGGGGCAATCCACAGGTGCCGATGATGGAGCTCTACAAAAAAGAGAGAGAGATGGGAACCACTGTTTCCCTTGACGGACATGCGGCGGATGAGCTGTTTGCGGGATATGGATTTGATGTGTTAAAAGCATACCCGGATGCAAAGACAAAAGAAGAAATCGACATGATCACGACCGCATATTTAAACCAGGATGCGGAAGACGGAGTGAGTCAGCAGTCAGCTGCATTTAAAAAGCAGAGAAACAGACTCTACCGCGAATATATGTTAAAATACCATGCAAAAAAACTGCTTGGTAAAGAAACTGTAAAGAGTGCGTATTCTGACCATCCGAACTGGAACCGTCTGGATAATCTTAATAAGACATTATTTGTCTCCACACATGAGACGATCCTGCCGACACTGCTGCGCAACTATGACAGGGACAGCATGGCAGCGGGCGTTGAGATCCGTATGCCGTTTCTGGATTACAGGATCGTAGAGTTTGCATTTTCCATTGGATGGCGTTCAAAACTGCACGGAGGTTTTTCGAAATCGATCGTCCGTGATGCGGGCGCAGCTTTTATGCCAAAAGAGATTGCTTACCGCCGTACCAAGCTGGGATTTAATGCTCCGATTCTTGACTGGATGAGGGGACCGTACCGCCAGTTTTTTGAGGATACGGTGGCATCTGCAGACTTTGCAAACTGCAGTCTGATCGATGATCCGGCGAAGGTACGCAGTGATCTTTCTGATTTTCTTGCAGGTAAAAATGCCACGTTCCATCAGGCGGCGGACATCTGGAACCGGATTCAGCCGTATCTGTGGGAGCGTGCACTGATTAAACAGGATTGGATACAGGAGTAAAAATGAAACGATATCAATATCTGGATGTGGCAAGGGGATTCGGACTTTTGCTTGTCATTATCTCACACAGCTGTGGGCTGAGCCGCTTTCTGATCAATTATTACATTCCGCTGTTTTTTGTGGTTTCGGGATATATTTATAAAGAGGGAAGAAGTTACAAAGAAAATATTGAACACAAGGCAAAACGCCTTCTGATCCCGTATTTTGGATACAGTGCAGTGCTTTTGGCAGTCTATGTGCTGATGGGAAGAACACTTGCGGAGACAAAAGCGTCTGCATTTGGAATACTCTATTCCAGATACTGCCTGTACGACACGACAGTCGTCAAGGATAACGTTTATTTGTTTACCGTGGCAAATGGAGCCATGTGGTATCTGACCGCATTTTTTGCAGCGAGTCTTGTCTATCATCTGGTCATTGACCGCTGCCTTTCTGACCGGAAATTTTTAATCGGTACACTGATCGTTTTGACTGCCATCACAATGGCACTTGCAGATATTCCGGTACTCCTTCCATGGAGCATCGATCTTGCCTGCGTGGGAACCATCTTCATGATTGCAGGAACCCTGCTTGGGAGAGCACAGTTCTTCGAAAAAAAATGGAACATTCCGTTAATCGCAGCGGTATTTGTCATCTACATCCTGACAAGCTGTCTTGATCCCGGCATCAATATGTCCATCCGCGAATACGGCATCTACGGAGCATTCAGCGTCCCATTTTTCATCATCGTCGGACTCACCGGATCACTGCTCTGCATCTGGTTTGGCAAACTGATCGAAAATACGGCACCGGGCAGATTCATCGCCTACGTCGGAAAAAATACGATCTTCCTGCTCGCCTTCCACATCTTTGCCTTAGAAGTTGTCGAACGTATTGCATCCAAATTTATCGCAATTCCTGTGCCGGGCGGCGCAGTTGTACCATTTGTTCTGTATCATGCACTGCGCATTACCGCCGCCGTCCTGGGATGCCTTGCCTTTTCAGAAATACTGAACCGGTTAAAGAAACGCCTGCGTCGAAAAACCAGGTAGAATCAGATCGTGTTGAAATACCTACGGGGAAAACCAGGTAGAGCCATGTCGTAATGAAACGCCTGCGACGAAAGCCAAAGTAGAGATAGGACGCGGTGAAACGCCTATCGAAAACATAACGTAAAGCCAGGTGGGCGGGAGAGTTTTAAAAGAAGGTGCTGGGGAGCCGCCGGTCCTTAGGGAGCGTATTTTGCTCCCTTAGTACCGTTGCGAGCGACACGCAGCGCAAGCGTGCCTTCTTATAAAACCCTCCCGCCCACCTGGCTTTTGTAATCCTGCCCAGGCGTTTCCCCACGTCCGAGCCACTCACTTCTACCAGCGTTTCCGGTACTCCGACGCCGTACACCCCTCCATCTTCCGGAACACCTTATTAAAATAACTCGCATCATCGATCCCACACAGGTGCGCAATCTCCTCAATCGAAGAATTGCTGTACCGAAGCAGCTCCTTGGCATTATTGATCCTTTTTGCCAGCACATACTGTATGACCGTCGTTCCGAATTCCTTTTTAAATTCCCGTGAAAGATAATACTTACTGATAAAAAACTGTTCCGCAAGCTGGTCTAAGGAGATATTTTCGGTATAATGTTCGTCCAGATAGTGCAGAATTGTTTTAAGTTTATCTGAGAGCAGTTCATTTTTTTCATTAGACTCGGTACAGATGAGCGTTAAAATATGAATGATCTGCTGGGCAGTTAAAAGATCGGTGTCATCGGTCGGTTCTTCGTTGTAGCGGATGATACTCTCGATTGCATTGATCAGTTCTGTGAAATGAGCAGAGCGGAAATGCCAGTTATGGTGATCCCTGAAATAGGTATAATATGCCCTGGCCTCGGGACCGTTGAAATGGATCCAGAGAAGTTCCCATGGATCTTCATCCGTACTGATGTGGGTGTATTCCCCGGAACAGTCGAGAAAAAAACAGTCACCCGCATGCGCCGTTGAAGAGATCATTCCGCCTTCGGATAACGGTTCGCGGTAGGTGACCTCGCCACTGCCGGAGAGCACGACAAAAAACAGGTAGGAATTCAGCTCGCTCCGCCTGCTTAAATGTGATTTCAGGCTTTTTAAATAGCCAGCTTCCTGTATGTGGAAGAAATTTTTGCGGGTAAATGCGGAGGGGGTATTGATGACGCTTCGCGTATTTGTAACTTCGGAGGTTTTATATTTTTCAAAAAATAATTTTTGCATAGCAATATAATACTATTTTAGACCAATATATTCAATTGCAAAATCAAAAAAATTAGATTAATCTATACAACGGCTTAAAATTTTGATATTAGCAAAATAATCATAGAATTCATAAAAGGAGAGATGAAATGAGTAAAAAAGCATTGATCACAGGTGTCACAGGACAGGATGGAAGCTACCTTGCAGAGCTTCTTTTAGAAAAAGGATATGAAGTACACGGTATGGTACGCCGTTCTTCCGTAGAAAAGAGAGAGCGTATCGACCATTTAGAGGGCAATCCGAATTTTACCGTTCATTACGGAGATCTGTCTGATTCTTTAAGTCTGGTACGTCTGATCGGAAGCATTAAACCGGATGAGATCTACAACCTTGCTGCACAGAGCCATGTTGGTGTCAGCTTCGATGTGCCGGAATATACAGCAGATGTTGTCGCAACCGGAGTACTCCGAGTGCTTGAGGCAGTCCGTATCTGTGGATTAGAGAAGACCTGCCGTATTTATCAGGCTTCCACTTCCGAGTTATATGGAAAAGTAGAGGAAGTTCCACAGCGCGAGACAACACCGTTCCACCCATACAGCCCGTATGCAGTTGCAAAACAGTACGGTTTCTGGATCGTAAAAGAGTACCGTGAAGCATATAACATGTTCTGCTGTAATGGTATTTTATTTAACCATGAGTCAGAGCGCCGTGGTGAGACTTTCGTAACCAGAAAAATCTCCCTTGCAGCAGCAAGAATCGCCCAGGGCAAACAGGATGTGCTCTACCTTGGAAATTTATCATCCCTGCGTGACTGGGGTTATGCAAAAGACTATGTTGAATGTATGTGGCTGATCTTACAGAACGACAAACCGGAAGATTTCGTGATCGCAACCGGTGAGCAGCACTCTGTCCGCGAGTTCTGTGAGCACGCATTCCGCGAGGCTGGCATTGAGCTTGAGTTCAAGGGCGAGGGTATGGATGAAGTCGGTATCGACAAAGCAACCGGAAAGACTGTTATCAAAGTTTCACCGGAGTTCTATCGTCCGACCGACGTTGTAAATCTCTGGGGAGATCCTGCAAAAGCAAAGACAGAGCTTGGCTGGAATCCGACGAAAACTACTTTTGAGGAGCTTGTAAAGATCATGGTAGCGCATGATATGGAGCTTGTAAAAAACGAAAAATAACATTTGGAGAAAAGTGTGAAAAATAAGATTTTTCACACACAAGTTTGTGCTTACGCTCAAACTTGTTATGTCTTGGGAAACAGACAGAAATGGAGAATAAGATCATGGAAAAGGATGCAAAAATATATGTTGCCGGACACAGAGGAATGGTAGGTTCCGCGATTGTCCGTCAGCTTGAAAAAGAAGGATATACAAATATCATCACAAGAACACACAAAGAGTTAGATCTCTGCCGTCAGGATGCAGTGGAGGAGTTTTTCGCAAAAGAAAAACCGGATTATGTGTTTCTTGCAGCCGCAAAAGTAGGCGGTATCATGGCAAACAGTGAAGCACTCGCTGATTTCATGTATGACAATATGGTTCTTGAGATGAACGTGATCCACGAGGCATGGAAAAACGGATGTAAGAAGTTAATGTTTTTAGGCTCTTCCTGTATTTATCCGCGTATGGCTCCACAGCCGATGAAAGAGAGCTGCCTTCTGACAAGTGAACTGGAGAAAACCAATGAGGCATATGCACTTGCAAAGATCAGCGGTTTAAAATACTGCGAGTTTTTAAACCGTCAGTACGGAACTGATTATATTTCTGTTATGCCGACCAACCTTTACGGACCAAACGATAATTATCATCCAGAGCACAGCCATGTGCTTCCGGCACTGATCCGTCGTTTCCATGAGGCAAAAGAGGCCGGATTAAAAGAGGTAACCTGTTGGGGAACCGGTACACCTCTCAGAGAGTTCCTCTATGTGGACGATCTTGCAGATGCCTGCGTATATCTGATGAACCATTACAGCGGAAACGAGACCGTGAACCTTGGAACCGGAAAAGAGCTGACCATCAAAGAGCTGACAGAACTGGTTGCCAAAGTAGTCGGATATGAGGGTGAGATCAAATGGGATTCCACAAAACCGGACGGAACACCGAGAAAACTTCTTGATGTAAGCAAATTAGAGGGACTCGGCTGGAAATATAAGACAGAGTTAGAGGAAGGAATTCGCCTGACTTATGATGATTTCCTGCACAATCCGATGCGTGCAGAGCGCTAAGAGCGTAGAATGGAGAAACAACATGTATATTGTTTTATTATCAGGCGGTTCCGGAAAGCGTCTCTGGCCGTTATCAAATGATCTGTGTTCCAAGCAGTATATTAAGTTAATGAACCCGGATGAAGCGGAACATTCGGAAAGCACCGAAAAATGTTCAATGTTACAGCGTGTCTTTGGACAGCTGAAAGCGGCATCTCTTTCCGAAAATACGATCGTTTGTGCAAGCGATTCCCAGGTGGAGCTCATCGAGAGCCAGTTGGACGGACAGGCAGAAGTTGCGGTTGAGCCTATGCGCCGCAACACATTCCCGGCTGTTATGTTATCCTGTGCCTATCTTTTGTCAAACAAGGGTGCAAAGCCGGATGATGTGGTTGCATTTCTGCCGGTAGATCCATACACTACAGTAGAATTTTTTAATAAGATCAAATCTTTGGGTGAATATATTGAAAAACAGGACAGTGTGATCGGACTGCTCGGCGGCGTGCCGACCTATCCATCCACAAAATATGGATATATCGTTCCTGAAAAAAAAGGATCCGAGCCGTTTGCAGTAAAAGGATTCCGTGAAAAACCGGATGAGGCGACCGCACAGGAACTTGTGGATATGGGTGCACTCTGGAATTGTGGTGTGTTCTGTTTCAAATTAAACATGGCTGCGCAGTGGCTGGATAAATACGGTGTTACGACAAACTATGATGAGATGGTTGCCGATTACGAAAAGCTGCCGAAACAGAGCTTTGACTATGAGGTGTTAGAGCACTGGAAAAACATTGTTGCTGTCCAGTATGACGGGATCTGGAAAGACCTTGGAACCTGGAATACCCTGACCGAGGAAATGAAAGAGCAGAGCATTGGTGATGTGACATGGGATAAGACCTGTGAGAACAGCCATGCAATCAATGTGCTTGGAGTTCCGATGGTAGTCATGGGAGCAAAAAATATGGTGATCGTTGCTTCGCACGATGGAATATTAGTAGCGGACAAACACCAGAGTTCCTATATCAAAGACTGCCTTGAAAATATTCCGGATGAGTCAAGATTTGAAGAGCGCCGCTGGGGAACGATCAAGACGATCGACAACAACGACGAGGACGGCACACACAGCGTCACAAAACGCATCAAGATCCTTGCAGGCAAGACAATGCCATATCACACACATGCCCAGCATACGGAGACGATCACCGTTATTTCCGGTATGGGAAAACTGATTCTTGAGGGAACGGAAGTAGATCTGCTTGCAGGTTCTACGGTAAGTATTGCATCCGGCAAGAAACATTCCATCAAAGCACTTGGATCGGATCTGCGGCTGATCGAGGTAAGCCTTGGTGTTACCTGTGATGATGAGCAGGTTCTAGGCTAAAAGTATGAATTTTGTCTGAATAAAAAAGATAAATGTAGCATTCTGGCTGAAAATGTTTTATAATAAAACATGTATATGCGTTTTTCTTTGGAAAACAGGGGATTGAAAAAGAGAATCTCTGTTGTTGGGAAAAACATAAAAAAATAAAAAAATTATTGAAAACAACATAAAAAAATGATATGTTGTTTACGGACGTAGTAATCACTGCGCGAGTGGAAAGGAGATTGGTTCATGGATACGAACGATATTTCAGCATGCGAAAGACTTGTCATGAAAGTTATCTGGGATTCAACAGAGGATCTGGCATTACAGGATATCATGAACAGAGTAAATCAGGAGAACGGAAAAAGCTGGAAGCCACAGACGGTTTCTACTTTTCTGGCAAGACTGGTTAAGAAATCATTTTTAACAGTTTACCGCAAGGGAAGATATTCATTCTATCAGCCTGCAGTAAGCAAGGAAGATTTCTGGAAAGCAACCGTACAGGAGAACGCAAGATTCTTTGATAAAGGAGATATGGCTGCGTTTGCCTGCCATCTTTGCGAGGATGCGCTCACCAAGGAAGAGGTTCAGGTACTCAAGAAAAAATTAGATGAACTTAATTAGTCAGATATTTTTGATTATCTTGATTGCCTGTTTTACAGGTACGGTCAGTCTGGGGTTCTGGAGAGTATTTCAGCCGCTTTTGCTGAAACGGGATCCCAGACTGGTATATGCGACTTTGCGGTTTGTATGTATGATGTACATAGTACCGTTTGGTTATCTGATCGTCAGGCTGACCTGGCATGAATATCTGCGGACGGAAAGCATATGGAAACCTAATTTTGAGATGGCAGGAGATATGGATCTCGTGTTTGGGATAGCCGGAATTATCTGGCTGGTCTTTCTGATCAAAAATGTCGCAGACAGCATGGTTGAATTTATTCGCTGGAAAAGACTTTGCAGATACAGAATACCTGTGGCAGATGAACAGGTCTGTGCAGAGTTTCTGAAAGTGAAAAATATGCTCCATATCCATCGGAAGATAGGAATTTATTATAGCAGTTCCATTCAGAGCCCGATGGTGACAGGAGTATTCCAATATAATATCTTATTACCGAAGGATCACTACAGTAGAGAAGAACTGACGGTGATCTTTTGTCATGAACTGGTACATTGTAAGCATAATGACCCTTTCTTTAAAATTTGCAGCATTTATATCGGTGCGATGCAGCATATGACCTCCGGGGCAAAACATATTTTGCCGTGGATCAATGAGTGGAGTGAATGTGCCTGTGACGTGTCGGCAGTCTGCGCATTGCGTGATGTGATAACGCCCAGACGTTATTTTGAAGTGATCGTAGATCTGATGGAGCGCATGCCGGAGGATTCAAAGCCGGATTATATTTTTTCTACCCTATATGAGAGCCAGCAGAGTTTGGGAAGGAGAATAGAGTATATGAAAAAATATGTGAAAGCCAAAAGAGGGGCAAAAATATCAGCATTTGCATTATCATTTTTGTTTGTGGTAACATCAATAACTACGACTTATGCAGCAAGTTACGGAGTAGCGGGTGTGCATGACGAATTGTATCAGGAGGCAGAAGGAACACAGGGTGAGTTATCTGAGACACCGGAATTAAAAGAGGTATTTGTTCCGGCATCTGAGAATAATGATTATTCCCGCATCAAATATGCAAAACCGGACCTCAGTCCGGTAGCACCTATACTTAGTTCCGGCGAAATGGCAACTTTTAATTGGACGGTGGAACCGGGAACACGTTTCTGCTCCGGTAAATTTAAGGTGTCAAGTGGACAGAAGATTGTGATATCAGCTTCAATATCACCGAGTACACAGACCTGTTGGATCGGTATCATGGATCCCCACAATAATGTGCGTTATGTAGAAGGAAAAGGTGGGTTTGGACATTCCTTTGCTGTTTCTGAAACCGGAAAATACCGTGTGTTTGTACAGAACCGTGGAACAAAGAATGTAACATCAAGTGGAAGTTATTATTTTGAGTAGGTAAATTACTTATAATATAAAAAGAAAGAGGCATAGAACCTCTTATCTTTTTAATTCAACACACTACAACTAAAATTGACGTTTGACAACAATTTATATTGAAAAAATATGACCGGGCGAAATCCGGGAGATTTCATCAGGTTATTTCAAAGTAACAGAATTAGGAGCGGTAGAAAAATCAAATACCGTTCCTTTTTTCTGCAAAGAACTCTTTAAGGCACTGGCAGGAAAATCCGGGTTGTCCGTGATGGAGGAAGGCGCGTCGATAAAGGCATAGGAGGCGCCTGCAGCCTCGTAAAATTCATCGGAAAATGACCAGTTTCCGTGATGTCCGGCCTGAATATAATCGCAGGAGATATCGTTCCGGTAAGTACCAAGCAGATAGTCGTTCATATCATATTTGATATCAGAGCAGAATAACATACTGTTTTGTGCCCCGCTGATCTTAAACAGCAAAGAGGCATTGTTCTGATAATCTTTTTCATCCCCGACAGTAGAAAGAACAGATTCATCCCATGCATTAAAAACAGAGAGTGTCAGATGACCGGCAAGTGTGATCACATCGCCGCGTTTTAAATGTGTGAGATTATCAGCATCTTTCGTCAGCGCGTGGAACGTTTCCATGACGGTGATATCATCGTAAGGTTCACCGGCAGCTTCGATGAAATCATAATCAAAACCGTTGTCATAAATATTTTTTATGGTAATCTCTCCCGGATTGGCATAGATAACATTGAATGCACCGGCATGATCCTGGTGCGGATGGGAAATGATCCATGCGTCTACGGTGTTGTTGTGTTTCGCAATCACTTTCCGGACAGCATCGGCATTGCCTGCCCAGCCTCCGTCGATGATGATCAAAGTGTCATCGTTTGAAATCGTATAAAAAGTGCCCTGGACACCGGTCGCATCCGCATACTGCGTGATGAGATATTCCGTGGCAGGATCCGGTATGTGGCCGGTAGAGTCCATCCGGCTTTTCTGATAAGAAAACCATGCTGCACCGCTAAGCAGCAGGGCAGATAAAATTAAAAGAATGGTGGACAGTAAATTTTTCTTCTTCATAAAAATCCTCATTTCCTGGGTTGTTTACCATTTTTTCTTTATTCCAAATACTCCTCAATGCTTCTTTATACATTAGCAAAAAACAGGCGTGTTGTAAATTGCAGACATGGTTAAAATCTCAAACTTGCATGATACTACAGAAAATGGTAGTATAAAACAATATGGAGTATTTTTGACTTTTGAATGGAAAGGCAGGAGGAATACGATGAAAATTGCAATCGCAGGAACAGGATACGTTGGTTTGTCCAATGCTATTTTATTAGCGCAGCATCATGAGGTGACTGCAGTTGATATAATAGAAGAAAAAGTGGAGATGATCAATCAGCGCAGATCACCGCTGGTGGATCGTGAGATTGAGGATTATCTGGCAAATGCAAAACTGGATCTGACTGCAACGACAGACGGTGTACATGCATATGAAAACGCAGATTATGTTATTATCTCGACACAGACAAATTATGATGAAAAGAAAAATTATTTTGACACATCATCCGTTGAGGAAGTATTAGAACTGGTCTTAAAGGTAAATCCGCATGCGGTGATTGTCATCAAATCCACGATCCCGGTCGGTTATACACAGTCTGTGTGTGAGAAGTATCACACGGATCGTATTCTTTTCTCACCAGAGTTTTTACGGGAAGGACAGGCGTTAAAAGATAATCTTTATCCTTCAAGGATCATTGTCGGTTCGAAAGAGGGAAGCAGTGAGATGAAAAAAGCAGCGGAGAAATTTGCACATCTGCTGCAGGAGGGTGCAATCAAGGAAGATATCCCGACACTTCTGACGAACCTTACGGAAGCGGAGGCAGTGAAACTTTTTGCAAACACATACCTTGCACTCCGTGTTTCATTTTTCAATGAACTTGATACGTTTGCTGCCATGAAAGGACTGGACGCAAAGCAGATCATTGAGGGAATCGGACTTGATCCGAGAATCGGAATGCAGTATAACAACCCTTCCTTTGGATATGGCGGTTACTGTCTGCCGAAAGATACCAAGCAGCTTCTGGCAAACTATGACAATGTGCCGAATAATATTGTTGGTGCGATCGTTGATGCAAACCGGACAAGAAAAGATTTTATAGCAGAACAGATCCTTGAGAAAAATCCGAAGACGGTCGGCATTTACCGTCTTGCGATGAAGGCAAATTCGGATAATTACAGGCAGAGTTCTATTTTAGGGGTTATGGAGCGTATTCGTGCAAAGGGTGTGAACATTGTCATTTATGATCCGTCATTAAAGACAGATACGTTTGAAAATTCCAAAGTGATCCGTGATTTTGATGAGTTTTGTAATATGAGTGATGTGATCGTGGCAAACCGTATGGATAACATGTTGTCAGATGTAAAAGAAAAGGTGTATACAAGAGACATTTATTTCAGAGACTGATTGGAAGGACCGCATATGGATACACATAAATTTTTTGTGGAAAAACTCAGATTCCATCTGAATGAGCCGGATATGCTGGTGTTCGTCGGCTGGTTTTATGACGGAAAAGCATCCGGCAGGGAAGTTCAGGCTTATCTGGATGGCGAAAAGCTGCCGGCTGCCCTTACAGTAAACAAAGGTGCTGAGGTTCGCCAGAAATATCTTGGGACGATCAATGAAATCAATGAGGAAGTTGTCGGGATCGTGACGCTGCCGAAAGACTGGCGTGAAAAAAAGAAGTTTGAAATTTTTACGGATGACGGAGAAAGTAAAAAAAGAGCGTATGCTGTTTCAACCGGAAAACTGCGCGTAAGGGAAAGCAGACTGGAATATTATATTGAAAACTGCCACCGCGATGAGGACACCGTGACGGTGACCGGCTGGTGCATGGGGGCAGGAGAAGTGAATCTTTATCTGCTGGATAACCGCAGACAGAAGCTTCAGGTAAAGACGGATCACTATTTCCGGAAAGATCTGCTCTCTGTATTTCCGGAATGCGACATACAGGCAAAACCAGGGTTTATGATCCAGGCGTCGATTCCGCGAAAGGATGATAACAAAAAGTTTTTCCTTGAAATGCGTAATGCAGAACATTACTCCCGCACCCGGTTAAGAAAGTGGGATGATGGAGGCAGATGGCAGTATATTCTGGAAAAATCACAGGATGCACTCCGCTATTTAGAGCGGAACGGATTGTCTGCAACGATCCACAAGATCGAAAATAAATTAGGGGGGAAATCGGAAACCACATATGACGCATGGTGTCAAAAATATGATGTAAAAAAAGAAGAACTTGAGGAACAGAGAAAACGGACATTTTCTTATCAGCCTTTGTTTTCCGTCGTCGTGCCGCTGTATCGGACAAAACCGGAATTTTTAAAAGAAATGATCGGATCCATACAGGCACAGACTTATGGTAACTGGCAGTTATGCTTAGCGGACGGCAGTCTGTCAGGGGATGATGCGGGGACTGCGGAAAACGGACAGGCACCTGTAACGGAGCTGACACCGCTCTTAGAGCAGTATGCGAAAGCGGATAAAAGGATTACATTTACAACACTTCCAAAGAATCTTGGAATATCCGGCAATACGAACGCAGCGCTTGCACTGGCAGCAGGTGACTATATCGTCCTGGCTGACCATGATGATATTGTTCCTGCGAATGCGCTCTATGAACTGGCAGATGCCTTAAATCAGGATCGCAGTATTGATGTCTTATATTCAGACGAAGATAAGATCAGCATGGATGGAAAAAAGAGATTTGAACCTCATTTTAAACCGGATTTTGATCTCGATCTTTTGTGCAGTGTCAATTATATCTGTCACCTGTTTGCGGCTAAAAAAGAGCTTGTGGATATGGCAGGTGGATTTTGCAGTGAATATGACGGGGCACAGGATCTTGATTTTATCTTAAGATGTTGTGAGAATGCGAAGAATATCAGACATATTCCAAAGATTTTGTATCACTGGAGATGCCATATGCAGTCTACGGCTGCAAATCCGGAGAGCAAGCTGTATGCGTTCGAGGCAGGAAGACGTGCGATAGAGGCACATTATAGCAGGATTGGGGTTCCGGCAGCTGTGGAAAATGCAGCATTTTACGGGATGTACCGGACAAAATATGACTGGAAGGAAAAACCGCTGGTATCGATCATTATTCCAAATAAAGATCACAGGAAAGATTTAGAAACATGCGTTAATTCCATTCTCGAAAAAACCACTTACCCGAACATCGAGTTTATTATTGTAGAAAATAACAGTACCGAGCAGGAAACCTTTGATTATTACAAAGATCTTGAGACAATGCGTGAAAATGTACATGTTGTTTTTTATGAGGGTGGCTTTAATTATTCAAAGATCAACAATTTCGGTGCGGATGCCGCAAAGGGTTCGTATCTGTTACTCCTCAACAATGATACGGAAATGATCGACGGTGGCGCGATCGGTGAGATGTTAGGTTATTGTATGCGCGGGGATGTCGGAATTGTCGGTGCAAAGCTGTTATACGAGGATGAGACGATCCAGCATGCCGGAGTCGTTTTAGGATTTGGCGGGACCGCGGGACATGCATTTATCGGCAAACCGCGTTACGATACCGGTTATTTTGGCAGAATTTTATGTGCGCAGGATTATTCGGCTGTCACTGCGGCCTGTATGATGGTAAAACGCAGTGTGTTTGATGAGGTCGGCGGACTGACGGAAGAACTTGCGGTTGCATTTAATGACATTGATTTTTGTCTGAAAGTGCGCAAAACAGGAAAGCTTGTGGTCTATGATCCATATGCAGAGTGGTTCCATTATGAGTCGAAATCCAGAGGATATGAGGATTCACCGGAAAAAGTGGAGCGGTTTAATGACGAGGTGGATACACTGCTTCGTTCATGGAGAGAGATCATTGAGCAGGGAGATCCATATTATAATCCGAACCTGACACTGGATAATTCAGATTTTTCCCTGCGCAAATAGGCAGTAAGAAAGAAGAGAGGCAGCAGTTCCTATGATGAAAGTATTTATTTGCCCGGAATGCGGATGGATGCGTGTCGTATCAAGACGCAAAGATGTGGAGTGCTTTAAATGTGGAAACGAGCAGATGACGCTGGCAAAGGTGGATTTTGACGCATTCACCTCAATGTCGGAGGAGGAACGAAAGGATTACGCAAACGGATGGCTCTATATCCATCAGAAAGCGAAAAAATAAACATGAAGTCAATTTTTCAGAAAATAACCGTTCAGAAAGTTGTGAAGGGATTCCGCTATCTGAAACATTATGGATGGAAAGAATTTATCATCCGTCTCCAGGAAAAGATGGAGGCAGAAAATGTTCCGTATGAGCCATGGTATGAAAAACATAAGGCGACAGCGGAGCAGATAGAGAAACAGAAAAAGCAGGCAGAAAAATGGAACGATGCGCCAAAGATCAGTATCGTGGTGCCGCTTTTTAAGACACCGGAAACTTTTCTGCGCGCGATGATAGAGTCCGTACAGGCGCAGACCTATGGCAACTGGCAGTTATGCCTTGCGGATGGCAGTGAATCTGCGGAGGAAGAAACAGATCTTAGATCATCAGCTGTACAGCGTGTTGCAGCCGAATATGCATCGGCAGATGTACGGATCAGGTATCAGTGTCTTAACAAAAATCTGGGGATCGCAGGAAATACAAATGCAGCGATCGCATTAGCAGATGGAGACTGGATCGCATTTATGGATCATGATGACCTGCTTGCACCGGATGCTCTGTTTGAGCTGGTAAAGATGATAAGACAGGGATTTCATAATGAAGACGGACTGGCAGCAACAATCTATCAGGAAGCCGGCAGTGACTATGAAATGATCTACACGGATGAAGATAAGGTTGATATGGATGGAAAAACACATTTTCAGCCGCATTTAAAGCCGGACTTTAACATCGATCTGCTCCGTTCAAATAATTACATCACGCATTTCCTTGCAGTAAAGAGATCACTTCTCGACCGGGTTGGCGGAATCCGTTCTGATTTTGACGGGGCACAGGATTATGATTTTATTCTCCGCTGTGCGGAACAGGCAGGGGCGATCGGGCACATTCCAAGGATCTTATACCACTGGAGATGCCACAAAGAGTCGACCTCTGAGAATCCGTTTTCCAAGCAGTATGCAGTGGATGCGGGAAAACGTGCGATCGGGGAACATTTAAAACGCCTTGGCGTGGATGCTGTCGTGACGCCGACGAAGGATATGGGATTTTATGAGGTGGAGTATCCTCTGACAGAGCAGCCGCTTGTGTCGATCATCATACCAAGTAAGGATGAGGTGGAAACCTTACGGAAATGTATTGCTGCGATCGAAAAGTCTTCGTATGGCAATTATGAAGTTATTGTGGTGGAAAACAACAGCTGCGAAGATACTTTCCGTTATTATGGGGACATTGCGCCGCAGGAAACGACCGTTGATGGAACACGCTGCATGGAGGGAAAACTTGCAGGCGGACAGCGCATCTGTGTTGCAGTCTATATGGAAGGATTTAACTATTCGAAGTTAAATAATTTCGGTGTAAAATTTGCAAAAGGCAGCTATTACCTTCTGATGAACAATGACATTGAAATGATCGGAAATGACTGGATGAAGCGGATGCTTGGAAGCTGCCTGCGGGAAGAAGTAGGAATCGTCGGCGCAAAACTGTTTTATCCGGATCACACGATCCAGCATGCCGGGATCGTAGTGGGAATTGGCGGAAGTGCGCGCGGCATCGGAGATAACATGTTTGTCGGTCTTGCCGGGGACCGGAGCGGGTACATGCATAAGGCATCCCTCCAGCTTGATTACAGCGCAGTCACGGCGGCATGTCTGATGGTAAAAAGAGAGATTTATGAGCAGGCAGGCGGCTTTGAGGAGCAGCTTGCAGTTGCGTTTAATGATGTGGATTTCTGTCTGAAGGTGCGCAGACTCGGGAAATTAGTTGTCTACGAGCCGCATGTGCAGGCATATCATTATGAATCGAAATCCCGCGGGGCGGAAGATTCACCGGAAAAAACAGCGCGTTTCCAGCGTGAGATCGAATACATGAGAAATCACTGGATCGGTATCTTAAAAAACGGAGATCCGTATTACAATCCAAATTTTTCTTCGGTTTATAATAATTATTCTCTGAAGGATAACAGCTGAATGGAGGATAGATGACGGAAGTTACGATTATCATTCCGAACTACAACGGAAAAAAGCTTTTGGAAAACTGCATAAAGACACTCGAACGGCAGACCTGTCAGGAATTTAAACTGCTTGTGATCGACAATGGCTCTAAGGATGGCAGCACGGACGTGACATCGGAGAGCCTGGACATGGAAATGGTCGCACTGCCGGAAAATACCGGATTTTGTGGTGCGGTAAACCTTGGCTTTGAAATGACAACAACACCATATGCGATCTTACTGAACAATGATACCGAGGCAGAGCCGCATTTTGTGGAGGAGCTGTTACAAGGAATCCGGCAGTCGGAACGTATTTTTTCCTGTGGCGCGCAGATGCTTGATTTTAAACAGAGAGAGCTGCTTGACAATGCGGGGGATCTCTATACGCTGCCGGGCTGGGCAGTTGCGCGTGGAAAGGGCAGACCTGCCGCAGATTATGGAAAACAGACGGATGTTTTTTCCTGTTGTGGAGGAGCGGTCATCTACCGGATGTCCGTGTTAAAACAGATCGGTGTGATGGATGAAAAACATTTTGCTTATCTTGAGGATCTCGATCTCGGTTACCGTGCAAGGATCGCAGGATACCGCAACCGTTATATCCCGGAGGCAAAAGTGTATCATGTCGGGAGTGCGACGACAGGTTCGCGCTACAATGAAAAAAAAGTATTTCTTGCCGCACGCAATTCCATGTTTGTGATCTATAAAAATATGCCGTTGCTGCAGTTTTTGATCAATCTGCCGTTTTTATTTGCCGGTGTTTTGGTAAAATGGCTGTTTTTCTGCAAAAAAGGATTTGGACGCCGTTATTTAGAGGGCATTGCAGAGGGAATCGGGCAGTGCAGAACATGCAGAAAAGTCCGCTTTAAGGTTGGAAATCTTCGCAATTATGTAAAAATTGAGTGGGAACTCATTACAAATATATTTCGCGTATTATCGCACAGATAACGGGAAAAAACGTTTGAGCATCAAAGAATAATAAAGAAATAATTAAGAAATTGTGACAAGAGTTTTAAGAAAAAGAAGTTGTGCTTTCTGGAAAATTATTGTATTATTATTTTTATGGTAGCTTGAAAATGAAAAAAGGATGACATTATGATAAAAGATAATCAACAGCATTTTAACAGACTGCATGTGATCATAGATGCGTTTGTCATTGTGGTATCATATATCCTGGCATGGTGGCTGAAGTTTTCGAGCGGTATTTTGGACTCACCGGGTGGTGCACTGTCATTTGGATTTTACATGAAGGCACTGGTCGTGATTGTTCCGTTGTATCTGATTTTGTATTATGCGTTTAACCTGTATACGCCAAAGCGGGTACAGGGACGGCGGTTAGAGTTTTCCAATGTCGTGATGGCGAACATTGTAGGTTTTCTGTTGATTTTTACAGTATTGTACAACCTGCAGTCTTATGTGGATCAGTTTCGAAATTTTTCCCGTGAGATGTTCTTTTATTTCTTTGCGATCAACACGGTATTAGAAGAGGTATTACGTCTGCTGATACGTCAGTTTCTGCGCACGATACGCAAAAACGGCTATAACCTTAAGCATGTTCTACTTGTGGGATATTCGCGTGCCGCTGAGCAGTATATAGACCGGATACAGCAGAATCCGCAGTGGGGGTACAATGTCAGGGGGATTTTAGACGACAATATAGCGAGAGGGACGACTTATAAAGGGGTAAAGGTCATTGGAAGTATTGGCAATCTGCTTTATATTCTGCCGGAGAACAAGTTAGACGAGATTGCGATCACACTTGGACTGGAAGAGTATTATAAGCTGGAAAAGATCGTATCGGAATGTGAAAAATCCGGGGTTCATACCAAGTTTATTCCGGATTATGGAAATATTATTCCGACGAAGCCGTACACGGAGGATCTTTTGGGACTTCCTGTTATTAATATCCGTTATGTACCGTTGTCAAACACGTTTAATGCACTTGTAAAACGGTGTATGGATATTGTGGGCTCACTGATCTGTATCGTGCTTTTTTCGCCCATTATGCTGCTTACAGCAATTGCAGTCAAAGTGACTTCAAAAGGACCGCTGATCTTTAAGCAGGAGCGTGTCGGACTGCATAATGAACCATTCCGCATGTATAAGTTCCGCACCATGTATGTGCAGACTGAGGAAGAAGAACGCAAAGGCTGGACACATAAAGATGATCCGCGGATCACAAAGATTGGCAGATTTCTGCGCAAGACGAGCCTTGATGAGTTTCCCCAGTTGTTTAACGTGTTAAAAGGTGATATGAGCCTTGTGGGACCAAGACCGGAGCGACCGCAGTATGTGGAAAAATTCCGGGAAGAGATACCGCGTTATATGATCAAACATCAGGTACGTCCCGGCATGACCGGATGGGCACAGGTCAATGGATATCGGGGAGATACATCCATCCGCAAGCGGATCGAACATGATCTTTACTATATTGAAAACTGGACGATAGGGCTGGATATTAAAATCCTGTTTCTTACCGTCTTCAAGGGTTTTATAAATAAAAATGCATATTAGGAGAAAACATTTATGAGTAAAACAGTACAGGGAAGAAGCGGGGCACACAGCAAAGCGTCAAAAAGAAGAAAGAAGCAGAAAAACAGACTCATTATCGTTGTAATTGAGATTCTTGTATTGCTGATTTTAGCAGCAGTGTTGTTTGTTACGGTAAAACTTTCAAAGATCCAGAAAGACACAAGCTTCAATAAAGAAGATATCGAGGTAAATGAGGGATTATCTTCGGAGTCACAGGAAATCATGGCAGGTTATACAACAATCGCACTGTTTGGTCTTGATAACCGTTCAAACGGTAATCTCTCCAAAGGTAACAGTGATGTTATCATGATCGCAAGTATCAATAATGATACACATGCGGTAAAGCTGGTATCTGTATATCGAGACAGTTATCTGGATATCGGAGGCGGTACTTTTAAGAAATGTAATTCCGCATATGCAAAAGGTGGTCCGGAGCAGGCAATTACCATGTTAAATAAAAACCTGGATATGGACATTACCGATTATGTAACAGTGGACTTTAATGCAGTTGTTGAATGTGTAGATCTTCTGGGCGGAGTTACGATCCCGGAGGTGTCTGATGAAGAGGCTGTGCTGATGCATGGTTATATGGATGAGATCAATAAACTGACCAAAAATAATTCCAAGTACTTATCCGGTGGCGGAACAAATGTAGAGATGGATGGTGTTCAGGCATGTGCGTATGCGCGTATCCGTTATACTACAGGAGATGATTATAAGCGTACAGAACGTCAGCGTACTGTTCTTACTGCAATGGTACAGAAAGCGCAGAAGGCAAATCTTACTACGATCAACAGCCTGATCGACGAATTATTTGGTGATATCAAGACAAGTTTTTCAAATACAGAACTGATTTCTCTTGCCGCAAAAGTATTCAATTACAGCCTTGGTGAGACAATAGGTTTCCCGTTTGAGAAGAATACGACAACACTTGGAAATAAGGGAAGCGTTGTTGTACCATGTGATCTTGAATCCAATGTAAAACAGCTTCATGTATTTTTATACGATGATAATGAATATGCACCGACCGATACAGTCAAGAATAACAGTGCTCAGATTGTCAATGATACCGGATTCCATCAGGGAGAAGGATATTAATGAAAGCAGATCTGATCATACCGACTTACAGACCGGATGACACATTTTGTCTGCTCCTGCAAAAACTGCAGGAGCAGACCTTTGTCGTTCATAGGGTCATTATTTTAAACACAGAAGAAAAATTGTGGAAAGAAGCTGTGGAAAAGTATCCGATCGAACAGAGTCTTTGTGGACTTCCATGTGAGTATACGCTGTATCATATCAGCAAAGAAATGTTTGATCATGGCGGTACCAGAATGTGTGGCGTGAAACATTCCGATGCGGATATTGTTATCTTTATGACACAGGATGCGGTTCCGGCAGATAAAAATCTGGTTGCAAATCTGGTAAAGGGTTTGGAAGAGAAGGATACGGCTGTCTGTTATGCAAGACAGCTTCCGAATGAAAACTGCCGCATTGTGGAACGCTATACAAGATCTTTTAATTATCCGGATGAAAGCAGGAAAAAGGGAAAAGCGGATATAGAAGAAATGGGGATCAAGACGTTTTTCTGTTCCGATGTATGTGCGGCTTACAGAGTGGATCTGTTTCATAAACTTGGCGGATTCGAATCACCGGTTATTTTTAATGAAGATATGTTTTTTGCTGCAAAAGCAGTTTTTGCGGGATATTATGTAAAATATGAGGCAGAAGCAAAAGTCATTCACTCCCACAACTATACGGTAAGACAGCAGTTTCACCGCAATTTTGATCTGGCTGTCTCACAGACCATGCATCCGGAGATCTTTGAGCAGATCAGTTCGGAAGCGGAGGGAATGAAGCTGGTAAAGAGTACGATGAAGTATCTGTGCTCAATTGGAAAGCCGTATCTTATCTTTGAACTTGGAATCCAGTGTGTTGGAAAGTATGCTGGTTACCGGCTCGGCAAACGGTATAAAAAGCTGAGCAGGAAACAGATCTTAAAATGTACGATGAGTCCGGAGTACTGGAAACGTTTGTGGAATCAGGAAGTATCAGACGGGAATAGGTAAATTATGAGAGAGACTTCTAAAAAAGTTTTATTTTGGGCATTGATGTTTTTCGGAGCATTCCTCCTGTTGACACAGGTGGGATATTCCGATGGCGACGATGCCTTTTTTTATCAGTATACACATGAAATGGGATTTTTCGAGTATTTAAGCTGGCGCTATCAGACGTGGGTCGGCAGGATGTCCGGGGAAGCAATGGTGTACATTGCATTTTCACTGGGAATCTGGTTCTGGCGTATCGTAAATGCCATGATGCTTGTGCTTCTTCCATGCGGCGTGTTGAAACTGGCAGAAAAAGCAGCGGGTATCCGGACAAAAAATTTTCTGCCGGGCGAGTCGGTTGCAGTAGTAAGCGGTTATCTTCTGATGGCGATTATGACCGTTGGATATGCGGCAATCTGGATCAACGGTTCCATTTTTTATACATGGTCATTTACCTGTGGGATCTGGGCACTGGTTCCGGTTGCAGATATTGTATTTGACACGGGAGATGGTGGTTCAGGGGATCATAATACCTGGCATTTTTTTTATTCCATTCCCTGCGCAGTTCTCGCAAGTATGTCGATCGAACAGATGGCGGCGGTGCTTGTGACGTTTGAGGTGCTGGCGGTACTGGTGGTGATACTGAGAAAGCATGAAAAGCAAAGAACCATTCTTCTTATCATACAGACAGCAGTGACGGTCGTGGCGTTTGTGATTCTGTTTTTAGCACCGGGAAATGATATCCGTGTTGCATCGGAAGTACAGAACTGGATGCCGCAGTATGAGGAACTTTCTTTTGGGGAGCATCTTTTTGTTACAGTTCAATGGCTGGTTTCTTCTTTTGCAAATGAAAACCGCCTGTTGCTGTTTGGAATCTGGCTGGCGGGAATCCTGCATATTATATGTAAAAATGAAAGAAAAGCATCAGATGTGGCATGTATGACGGCTGCAGGACTGTTTTCTGCAGCTGCATTACTGCCGTTTGCCGGAATCAAGGTGTTTTCAGACTGTGGTCTTCATATCGCAGATATTACAGTACGGCTGGAGCAGGTACCGCGGATCGAAGAGATGCAGGCGGCAAACTGGTTTGCAATGTGCTGGTGGATCGCGGCACTTTTGTTTACCTGTATCTTGATATGGAAAGTTTCAAAACATAACGTAGTCCTTATGCTGGTGTGGCTTGGCGGAATTGCAAGTGAGGCGATCATGCATTTCTCACCGACGATCTATGCGTCCGGTGCGCGCGTTTATTATCTGACGGATTGGATGTGTATGTTTATTATATTGGTTCTGGCATTTAAAATGCCGGGTAAGAGATGGAGAGATCTGTATTATTCTATCGTGGCAGGTCTTGGCGTTTGGAATCTGCTATATCAGGTTATCAATTATATTTGAGAAGAAAACATAATTTTTTGATTGTTTTGTCACAAATAGAACACAATTTCTCTGTACACTCATAATCAGAAAAGGAAAAGAAATTCCGAATACGAAAGGAGAAATCGTTATGGATGGTAACAATTATAACAACAACAATCAGAATGGGTCTTCGGATTCCTTCTATTCATACAATAACGGCAGCCAGAGCAATCAGCGGACAGAACATGCAAATGAAGGAAACGTAAACCAGTACAACAATTCTTATCAGAACACAAATTCTTATTCACAAAACGCAGGATATCAGCAGGGCAGTGCATATCAGAATGGCACATACCAGAACACAGGATATCAGCAGAACGGTGCTTACCAGAATGGTGGATATCAGAATACCAACGGTGCATTTTATCAGAACGCACAGACGACTGGTAAAAAACAAAAGAAAAAGAGAGAAAGAAAACCGGGTGGATTTGGAACGAAACTTGCAAAATGCGCAGCCATCGCGTTAGTCTTTGGACTGGTATCAGGCACTGCATTTGAGGGTGTACATCTTGTATCGTCCAAGGCATTTGGCAATGATGAAACCGCAGTATCAGACAGCGGCAGTCAGAATGCACTGACCAAAGCAGACAACAAGGTGGAGGCAACTTCCACATCGTCGAATTATGTAGCAACGGATGTATCTGACATCGTATCATCCGTAATGCCGTCCATCGTGGCAATCACAAATGTGAGCGAGACCGAATACCAGAGTTTCTGGGGCGGTATGCCACAGACTTATGAGAGCACAAGCTGTGGATCCGGTATCATCGTAAGTCAGGATGATAATTATCTTTATGTTGCAACGAATAATCACGTAGTAAACGGTGCAAACAGTCTGACAGTTACATTTAATGATGAGTCAACAGTCAGCGCAGAGGTAAAAGGAACAGTTCCTTCTACGGATCTTGCAGTCATCCGTGTAGCGTTAAGCAGCATTGAAAGTGATACGATGAATAATATTAAAGTAGCCACACTTGGTGATTCTGACAGCTTAAAAGTTGGTAATTCCTGTATCGCAATCGGTAACGCACTTGGTTATGGACAGTCTGTAACCGTTGGTTATATCAGTGCATTGAACCGTCAGGTATCTGTCAGTGATTCAGAGAGTGACACAAGCTATACTGCAGATCTGATCCAGACAGATGCAGCAATCAACCCTGGTAACAGTGGTGGTGCATTACTCAGTGCAAACGGTGAGGTTATCGGTATCAACTCTGTAAAATATTCCGATACTTCCGTAGAGGGTATTGGATATGCAATCCCGATCAATACGGCAGCACCGATTATCAATGATCTGATCACGAAAGAAAAAGTAGATGAGTCTGACAGCGCATACCTTGGTATCACAGGTGTCGATGTAACAGATGATGTTGCAAAAACTTATAACATGCCATCCGGTGTTTATGTTGCACAGGTAACCGGAGGTTCGGCAGCAGAGCAGGCAGGTATCCAGAAAGGTGATATCATCACAGAGTTTGACGGAAAACAGATTGGTTCCATGGAAGAACTTTCATCTACAATGGAGTATTATAAAGCAGGTACAACGGTTGATGTGAAGATTGAGCGTTCTACGAATGGTGAGTATCAGGAGCAGACGATTTCTGTAACACTTGGCAAGAAAAATTAATTGTATGACTGTATAGGGAGTGGGCGAAATGCCCACTCCTTTTTTGGTGAACGCCGTTTGTGCGTCCCTCCGCTATCGACTTTTGCTAGGATGTGTGCTATGATATTTCAGAGTCTGCTGTGTAATAATGTTTATCGCAGATGATGATTTCATATAATAAAATAGGTCTGGGGCGTATCGCGTCCGGAATGGAGGATTTACGTTGTCAAAGTTTGAGGATTTCAGAAATCAATACAATTCTTTTTTATATAAAGATTATTCCGTAGAGTATATCGAAAGTGCATATCGGATCGTGTATCATTTTGAGATACCGGGGCTGTGTGAATTTCAGTCAAAGTGGGAGTTCCCGGCAAAGGAGCGCGTGGATGAGACAATCTTAAAGGCGCTTGCATTTCATCTTGGAATGGCAGAGACAATCAGCTACTGGAAATGTGCCTGCCCGAAGCAGTTAAAAATTTTGTGTGGAACACTTTCCGCAGAACAGAAAAAATGGTGGAAAAAGTTATATTACAACGGACTTGGCGAGTTTATGTACCGCAATGGAATCGTGGTTTCAAAAGAGGATCTTGTTACGATCGAATGTGAGGACAAAGCGTGCGCACCACTGCATGATACACAGTCCTATGATGGATGCCTGGTGTCTGTCGGCGGTGGAAAGGATTCCGTGGTTTCCCTTGAGGTGTTAAAGGGAGAAAAGATTACTACTTACAGTATCAATGGCAATGCGACCACAAAAAATGTCATTGCAGTCTGTGACCACAAACAGGGAGACTACGCTGCAAAACGTATTCTCGACAAAAAGATTTTAGAACTTAATGCAGAGGGATATTTAAACGGACACATTCCGTTCTCTGCAGTCGTTGCATTTTCATCCTTTATTTCAGCATTTTTGAGTGGCAACCGCTATATCGTGCTTTCGAATGAGACAAGTGCAAACGAGACGACGGTAAAAGATTCTTTTGTCAACCATCAATATTCAAAGAGCTTTGAGTTTGAGCAGGATTTTGTATCATATATAAAGAAAGTGACAGATTCCGATATCCATTATTTCAGTCTCTTACGTCCGCTCACTGAGATGCAGATTGCATGGCTGTTTTCAAAATGTAAGAGTTATCATGAAGTATTCCGGAGCTGTAATGCGGGAAGCAAACAGGGAATCTGGTGCTGCAACTGCCCGAAATGTCTGTTTGTCTATATCATTTTAACTCCGTTTTTATCACAGGAAGAACTGGTGCACATTTTCGGAGAAAATCTGTTGGAAAAAGATTCGCTTGATCTTGATTTTAGAGAGCTGACCGGCATTGAGGAGAACAAACCGTTTGAGTGCGTGGGAACCAGACGCGAAGTCCTTGTTGCATTAAAGACATTTATTGCACGCGGTGGAAAGAGTCTTTTAACCGAGCGCTATAAAGAAACGATCGAAGCTGCTCCGGGAGAGTTAGATGAGATGCTTTCCGAGTGGGTATCCGAAAACCAGGTGCCGGAGCATTTCTTAGAGATTTTAAAGGATTTTATGAATCGGGCATAAACAGCAGGAATAGAGATGCCCTGGGGAACGGGCAGGAATGGAGATTAAGATGGACATCATCAGTGAGTTGAATGGAAAACGGATTTTGATCTGGGGTTACGGCAGAGAAGGAAAGGCGACAGAGCACTTTCTGCAGAGATGCGTAAAACCGGCGTCCGTGGATATATTTGAGGGGAAGAAAGAAGAGATCGACGAGGATGATTACGATTTTATCATAAAAAGTCCTGGCATTGTGATGAATGAGGAAAATCCAAAATATACCTCAGAGACAGAATTATTTTTACAGCAGTTTCGTGACCAGGTAATAGGAATCACCGGAACCAAAGGGAAAAGTACGACGTCTGCAATGCTCTATACTGTTTTGAAGGCATGCAGCGGCAGACCTGTGTTACTGCTCGGAAATATTGGACAGCCTTGTCTTGATTATTTCGAGGAAGTGACAGAAGATACGATCATTGTTTATGAGATGTCCTGCCATCAGCTTGCACATACGAATGTGTCACCGCACATTGCAATCTTTTTAAACCTCTATGAGGAGCATCTTGACTATTATGGAACAGTAGAAAAATATTTTGAGGCAAAGAGCCATATTGCGGCGTATCAGAAGAGCGGAGATTATTTCTTTGTGGGAGAAAATGTGCCGCAGATCGATACAAAGGCGCAAAGGACAGTGCTTCATCAGCCCAAAGGTGTGCATTATGAATTGAAACTTGCCGGAGAGCATAATCAGTATGATGCACAGTTTGTGGAGCGTGTGGCAGAACTGCTTGGATGCGAAAAAGAGGCTGTGTTAAAGAGCATGGCAGACTTTGAAGGATTGCCGCACCGCCTGCAGTATGTCGGAACTTATCGGGGCGTCAGATATTATGACGATTCGATTTCAACGATCCCGGAGGCTGCCATCAATGCGGCGATGAGTATTCCGGATGCAAAGACGGTCCTGATTGGGGGTATGGACCGTGGAATTAATTATGATCTTCTGGTCGCATTTATCAGGGAGCATAAAGAATTTCAGTTTATCTGTGTATACGCATCCGGAAAACGTATTTTCGGGGAAGTCGGCGACTGTGAGAACTGTGTCTATGCGGAAGATTTAGAGCAGGCAGTTGAAGCAGCAGTACAGATGACCGAACCGGGAGGCGCATGTATCCTTTCACCGGCAGCAGCATCTTACGGTTATTTTAAAAACTTTGAGGAGCGTGGAGAAACATTTCAGAAGTATGTCCATGCTTTTGCACAGTAAAGTGACAGATTTTCAGAAAAAAACATACAGAACAGAGAAAAAAATTTTACGTCTTGCAAAAGCGGAAAAATTCCTGTATGGTAATAGATGAATGAATTTTTGAAAAGCGAATCTGTCATATTTGCAGGAATTATTGCAAAAGAATGTTTTTTTAAACTTTAAAATGCAAGATTGCAGAATGAAAAATGCAAAAAGAGCAAATGTACGCAACAGAAAGACAGGTTGAAACATGGATTTATTCGAATATATGAGAGAACAGAAAAAAGAGACGGAGTCACCGCTTGCATCGCGTCTGCGGCCGACGACTTTAGATGAGATGGTCGGACAGCAGCATATCATCGGGAAGGACAAGTTACTGTACCGTGCGATCAAGGCGGATAAGCTCAGCTCCATCATCCTCTATGGACCTCCGGGAACCGGAAAGACAACGCTTGCGAAGGTTATTGCCAATTCCACAAGCGCAGAATTTTTACAGATGAATGCAACTTCTGCCGGGAAGAAAGACATGGAAGATGTCATTGCTAAGGCGAAGAATAACATGGGGATGTTTGGAAAAAAGACGATCCTGTTTATCGACGAGATCCATCGTTTTAATAAGGGACAGCAGGATTATCTTCTGCCGTTCGTGGAAGATGGAACCATCATCTTAATCGGTGCGACGACTGAGAATCCTTATTTTGAAGTCAATGGGGCTCTTCTTTCCCGTTCGATCATTTTTGAACTGAAAAGCTTAGAAAAAGAGGATATCAAAACTCTTATTTTGCGGGCGGTAAATGATACGCAAAAAGGTATGGGTGCATACCATGCCGTGATTGATGAGGATGCCTTAGATTTCCTTGCAGATATCTCAAATGGTGATGCGCGTGCCGCATTGACTGCGGTGGAGCTTGGAATCCTTACAACTGAGCGCAGCGGGGACGGTCTGATACATATCACGCTTTCCGTTGCTTCCGAATGTATCCAGAAGCGTGTGGTAAAGTACGATAAGTCCGGCGATAACCATTACGATACCGTATCTGCGTTTATCAAAAGTATGCGCGGATCCGATCCGGATGCGGCAGTCTATTATTTAGCGCGGATGCTGTATGCGGGGGAGGATATCAAGTTTATTGCAAGAAGGATCATGATCTGTGCCTCAGAGGATGTGAGCAATGCAGATCCGATGGCACTCGTGGTTGCAACGTCAGCGGCACAGGCGGTAGAACGTATTGGAATGCCGGAAGCGCAGATCATCTTAGCGCAGGCGGTCACCTATGTGGCGAGTGCGCCAAAGAGCAACTCCGCCGTTACGGCGATCAGCGAGGCGATGGAGACAGTCAAAAATACGATGACAGCTCCGGTTCCGCCACATTTACAGGACGCCCACTACAAATCATCATCGAAGCTCGGTCACGGCGTAGGCTATAAATATGCGCATGACTATCCGAATCATTATGTAGAGCAGCAGTATCTGCCGGACGGACTGACCGGCCGGAAGTTTTACAGACCGTCAGAGAACGGTTATGAAAAGCAGATCAGAGAATATTTCCACAAGATCAAAGGGGAATATTCCCATGAATGATAAATAATGTATAGCGAACCAAGAGGAGGAAGCAAACAATGCAATCTTATCAGGAAATGACAAAGGAAGAACTGTTAGCCGAAAAGAAATCACTCGAGGCAGAGTACAAGAAGTTCCAGCAGCGTGGATTAAAACTTGATATGTCCAGAGGAAAGCCATCCCAGGAACAGTTAGATCTGTCTATGGGAATGATGGATGTTTTAGCATCTTACGTGGATCTGACCTGTGAAGACGGAACAGACTGCCGTAACTATGGTGTGCTTGATGGTATCCATGAGGCGAAAGTGCTTATCGGAGATATGATAGAATGTAATCCGGACAATATCATTATCTATGGCAACTCCAGTTTAAATATCATGTATGATACGATTGCACGTTCCATGACACATGGTGTTATGGGTAGTACTCCATGGTGCAAATTAGATAAAGTAAAATTTTTATGTCCGGTTCCGGGATATGACAGACATTTTGCCATCACAGAATATTTTGGCATTGAAATGATTAATGTACCAATGCTGCCAACCGGTCCGGATATGGATATGGTAGAAGATTTAGTCAGCAAAGATGAGGCAATCAAAGGTATCTGGTGTGTTCCGAAATATTCCAACCCACAGGGTATCACCTATTCAGATGAGACTGTGCGCCGTTTTGCAAGATTGAAACCGGCTGCAAAAGATTTCCGTATCTACTGGGATAACGCTTACTGTGTACATCATTTATATGATATCGATCAGGATCATCTGATTGAGATCCTTGCAGAGTGTAAGCGTGCAGGAAACCCGGATATGGTATACAAATTCTGTTCCACCAGTAAGATCACATTCCCTGGTTCCGGTGTTGCTGCGATCGCAACTTCCGCAAACAACTTGGAGGATATCAAAAAACAGTTAAAGGTTCAGACCATTGGTCATGATAAGGTAAACCAGCTCCGCCATGTACGTTTCTTTAAGAACATTCACGGCATCACAGAGCATATGCGCAAACATGCTGCATCCTTACGTCCGAAGTTCGAGATGATCACAGACATGTTTGACAAAGAACTTGGCGATTTGGGCGTAGGAACCTGGTACAAACCAAAGGGAGGCTACTTCATCACTTATGAGACTTTAGAGGGCTGTGCAAAGAATGTTGTTGCAAAAGCAAAAAAAGCAGGTGTTGTGATGACTCCGGCAGGTGCACCGTTCCCGTATGGAAAGGATCCGAAAGATTCCGTAATCCGTATCGCACCGTCTTATCCAAGCTTAGAGGATCTGACAACAGCAGCAGAAATCTTTGTTGTTTGTGTGAAATTAGCAAGTATTGAGAAGATCTTAGAAGAAAAATAACAGATTAGATTACACACGCTGCGGTAACATTATTATCTGGAATACAGGAATTACCGCAGCGAAAAAGTTTGTAAGTAAAAATGCAGGAACCATAAAATATGATTCCTGCATTTTTTTCATGTGATAGAATTTACATATTAATTTTCTGTTTCAGTTCCGGCAGTTTCGGTGGTAGAACCGTTTTTCCATTTGTCAAATTTCTCCAAAACAGCATCATAGGTACGCTGGGAAATATCCGGCAAATCTTTGCCCCAGGATTTTGTTGCATCTTCAAAGCCTTTTTTGAAAGCGTCGATCAGAAGATCTGCTTTTTCCGGATCGTTGCCGGAAAGGGCTTTTGCAAAATCAAGGATACGGTCAGAGGTCTGCTCTACACCCCAGTAGCCGTCCTCAGCGATATCTGCCTGAGCCTGTTTCTGTGTTTCCTCATCAACGGTAAAGTTACCATCTGCTAAGAAGCTCCACATGGAATCGGCATTTGCGATTGCGGTTCCCTGCTTGGTCATCATTTTTTCAACCAGGCTGCGTAACTGGGAAGTACGCTGCTCAGCATCTGCTTTTAATTTTGCAACCATTGCATAGTCAGTTTTTTTGGTAACGGTATCCTTGTCTGTTTGAGAAGATTTCTCATATACGACACCGGTTTCTGCCTTATCAGATGTTGTGGTTTTGTCTGTAGATGTAGAAGCTGTCTTAGAAGCTGTGCCTGTCTGATAGCTGTTAGTTGTTGAATTTACGCTGTTAATTGCATTCATAGTCATAAATAATTCCTCCATTCCAGTAAATGAATGACTGATTTGTTCATGCATTTTTTCCTTTTTCTTCTGTAAAATATATCGGCTTTTCGGGAAAAATAATTTAGATGGAATTGACCTTTTTGCCTTAAAATGATAAAATTTATGTTGTATACAAAAAACAACGAAAATACATGACGATGGTATGGGGATTATGAAGGAAATATCAGTAAAAGCACTTGCAAAAATAAATCTTGGGCTTGATGTTGTGCGCAGACGTGAGGATGGGTACCATGAAGTGAAAATGGTCATGCAGACCATCCACCTGTTTGACCGTCTTGAAATGAAAAAGACAGCAGGCGGGATTACAATGATGACAAATCTGTCCTTTCTGCCGACAAATGAGAATAATCTTGTCTACAAGGCAGCAAAACTTCTGATGGATGAATTTCAGATCAGGGACGGTATCGATGTGAAGCTGCACAAGTATATTCCGGTCGCAGCGGGAATGGCCGGTGGAAGTACAGATGCTGCAGCGGTGCTTTATGGTATGAACCGTATGTTTGAACTTGGACTGTCCAAAGAAGAACTGATGCAGCGTGGGGTTAAGATCGGTGCAGATGTTCCTTACTGCATTATGCGTGGAACCGCACTTGCAGAAGGAATTGGTGAACAGCTTACCGCACTTCCACCGATGGTAAAATGTCCGATACTGATCGCAAAACCACAGATTTCTGTATCGACAAAGTTTGTATATGAGAATCTGAAGCTGGATGAAAATACAGTTCATCCGGATATTGACCGTCTGGTGGAAGACATCAGACGAAAAGACCTTGCAGCCATTACCTCAGATATGGGAAATGTTTTAGAAACTGTGACGATTCCGAATTATCCGGTAATCGCAGAGATCAAAGAACATATGATGGAACATGGAGCTGCGGGAGCTATGATGAGCGGGAGTGGTCCGACGGTATTCGGACTGTTTGATGATAAGGAGAAAGCGGTTGCGGCATATGAGGCGATGCAGGCATCCGGACTGGCAAAGCAGGTTTACCTGACCAGTATTTACAACAACATGAGATAAGCGAAGAAATGGAGGAAAACAGGTTTATGACAGACGATTTGACGCTGAATATGGATGCGTATCTGCCACTTCGGGATGTGGTGTTTAACACACTGCGTGAGGCGATTTTAAAAGGAGAGTTAAAACCCGGAGAGCGTCTGATGGAACTGCAGCTTGCTGCAAAGTTAGGCGTCAGCCGTACACCGATCCGTGAGGCGATCCGCATGTTAGAGCAGGAGGGCTTAGCGGTCACGATTCCGAGAAAAGGTGCGGAAGTCGCCAAGATGACAGAAAAGGATATGGAAGATGTGCTTCAGATCCGTGATGCGTTAGATGAACTTGCATCATCGATTGCATGTGAGCAGATGACAAAGGAACAGTTAGATACTCTGACGGAAACAATGCATGAGTTTGAGGAATCTACCAAATCAAAAGATTTGAAAAAGATCGCCGCTGCGGATGTGCAGTTTCACGATATTATTTATCAGGCGACCGGCAATCCAAAACTCGTCAATATGCTCAATAATTTGAGAGAGCAGATGTACCGTTACCGTGTGGAATATTTAAAGGATGAGAGAAATTATCCGACACTGATGCGGGAACATAGTGAGATCGTGGAAGGATTGATGACAAAGGATAAGGGACGTGTGACAGAAGCAATGCATAAGCATGTCAAAAATCAGGTTGTGGCGGTCAAGGAAATGATCAGAGAGCAGGAGTAAGGGAGCTTTGTATAATCTGGTTAAAATTGCATAGAATAAGGGAAATGAATTTTTGAGGATAAGCCGTAGGCTTATCCTTTTTTAGTTGCCGGGAAATGAGGGATATTATGAAGGAAAAGGTAGCGGTTTCAAAGAGATTAAGTGAGAATATCGCGCAGATGGAGGAGTTTTTTCATGAGTGCGATGATATTAAAAAGAAGGAATTGATGCTTGGCAGGCAGATGGATGTGGCATGTTATCTGACGTTTATTGAGGTGTCGGTGGACATGGGGACTTCGGCACTGAGTGAGGTGCTGAAGTATTTAAAGGGGCTTGGGAAGGAAGAAATTTATCAGGCATTGGAGCAGAATGCGCTGGGAATTTCGGATGCAACTTATTTTGATACGATAGAGGATGCGGTGGACGGGCTTTTGACCGGAGAGGTGATCCTGTTTGTGGACGGATTTGACAGGGCGGTAAAGATACCGGACGACGGTTATCCGAATATGGGGATCACGGAGGCGGATTCTGAAAAGGTCATAAGGGGTTCAAACGAGGGGTTTTGTGATTCGGTAAAACAGAATGCGGCGCTGATTAGAAAGCGTATCCGTTCCCCGAAAGTCAAGGTGAAGCAGAAAAAATGTGGTATGCGCTCGAATACCAATGTTTATCTTGTTTTTATGGAGGATCTGGTGTATCCGGGACTGGTACGGGAGATCGGGCACAGGCTGGAGGGATTTGAGATCGACGGGGTGTTAGACAGTGGTGTGATCGAACAGCTCACTGAGGAGAAGTGGTATTCCCCATTTCCACAGTTTCAGACGACAGAGCGGCCGGATCGTGCAGCAATGGCTGTTTTGGAGGGAAGGGTGGTTGTGCTTTCTGACAATTCCCCGGTGGGGCTGATCCTGCCGACTGATTATAATTCGTTCATTAAGACGAGCGATGATTATTACAACCGGTGGGAAATCGCAAGTTTCGGCAGGCTTTTGCGCTATGTCGCATCTTTCTTTGCCATGACTCTGCCGGGATTTTATCTTGCCGTGACAAATTTCCATACGCAGATTCTGCCGACGATGCTTCTTTTGTCTTTTGCGGATGCGAGGAGCGGTGTGCCGTTCCCGGCGGTGGTTGAGGTGATTTTGATGGAACTTTCATTTGAACTATTAAGAGAGGCAGGCGTGCGTCTGCCCGGCGCCATGGGAAATACGATCGGTATTGTAGGAGGACTGATCATCGGACAGGCGGCGGTCGAGGCAAATCTTGTCAGCCCGATCGTGGTGATCGTCATCTCATTTACTGCGCTCTGTTCCTTTGCAATTCCAAATGAGGAATTTGCGACGGCATTCCGTCTGTTGAAGTTCTTCTTTATCGGAATGTGTGCGTGGTTAGGCTACTTTGGCATGCTGCTTGGACTGCTCTTTGTACTGATCCATCTTGCGCATTTAAAAAGCTTTGGCATCCCATATCTGATGCCGTTTGTCGGGGCAGATCTGACGGACTATGAAGACGAACGTGATTTCCTGTGGAGATGGCCGATCCGCAAACTGACAAAACGTCCGATCTACGCCAGGCGGGAGGAGCGGGTGAAACTGAAATTAAAATAAGGATGAATGTTTGAAACAAACACCAAATAAAAAGGAGTACAAGGAATTATGTTTTCATCAAACGAAAAAATTTCAGGCCGCCAGGCATTCCGCCTTTTGGTATTTGATCTTTTAGGACTTGGCACGCTTCTGATCCCGGCTGCGGTCGCCGGGTTCTGCGGGCGGGACGGCATTTTCTGCATTATTGTGGGAACAGTGCTTGGACTTTTATTTTTACGCCTTCTGGTGTATGCAGTGGGGGATATGCAGGGCAGCTTTGCAGAATATACGGAAAAAATGTGCGGGACATTTTTCGGAAAGACCATACAGGCGGGATATTTTCTGTATCTGATGCTGTTAGCAGGGTATACGGCGTATCTGTTTTCTGTGACGGTGTTAAACAACCTGCTGCGGGGGGAGTCTTTTTATCTTGTACTGGTGCTGATCCTTGGACTTGTCTGGTATGGGCTGTTAAGCGGGATTGAGGGGCGGGCGCGTGTCTACGAACTGCTATTCTGGTTTATCCTGATACCGCTTTTTATCATGTTAGCGTCCGCACTGGATGAAGTGAAAACAGATTACTGGAATCCTGTATTTTTTACGGGAAAAAGAGATTTTTTTGCGGGAAGTTATTATGTGTTTATCTGTTCGTCACTTATTTTTCTGATTTTGTTTCTGGGAGGGTATCTGCGAAAGCGGGAAAGCCTGATGAAAGTGGGGAGGCTTGCGTTGATTTTTACCGGATGCTTAGAGGCAGGACTTTATCTGATCTTACTGGGGGTGTTTGGTGGTGCTGCGCTCTCAGACATGCAGACTCCGGCGATCACACTGATGAGCACGATCAAAATCACAGGTGGATTTTTAAAGCGTGCTGATGCATTTATGTTTGGAATCTGGTTTTTTACGCTGTATGCACTGCTAAACAGTGCAGTATTTTATGCAGAAATATTATTAAATGGTTTATATCATGCAAAAAAAAGACAGGCATTGTGGGAAAAGTGGGAGCGGGCGGCAGTGTTTGCGGCAGTTTTTGGTGTGGCAGTGTTATTGTATAACTCGAAAGAAAATACCATGCTGTATGAAAAATTTCTGTGGTATATCGGAACACCATTTCTGGTGCTTGTCCCGGTAGTGTTGGCGATCATACGGTGTGCAGGACAGAGAAAAAAACATCTGAGATCCGGAGCGGTTATTTGTGTTCTGCTGGGACTGATGGGGCTTTCCGGCTGTGCGACGGCAGAACTTGAGGAGCGCAATTTTCCGATCGAGATGGCAGTCAGTGACATGGAGCAGTTTGACAGGGAATGGCTGAATGCCGACGAGTCCGGGAACCGCATGGTGGATTACAGCCACATGAAAGTCATTTTACTGGATCAGAAATTTTTGGAAGATGCCCAAAATATGGATGCATTTCTGGAAATCCTGGAAAAAAAGAGTGACGTGCCGAGAAACACCTATCTTGCGGTGGCAGAGGATGCAGAGGCTGTATTAAAATTACAGAAAAATATGGAAGAGTCCGTTGGCACTTATCTTGAAGATTATTTTGAAAATGTGTCCGAGATCAAAAAAACTGCCTATCCGACACTCGGGATGCTTTATCAGGAGCAGGAAAACAAAATGGAAACCCTGTTTATCCCCTATGTGGAAGAAGTGGACCAAAAGCCTGCCGTGACAAAGTATTATGTCTGGAAACGCGGGGAGGCGGAAGGAATGTTTGACAGCCAGACGGCGCTGCTTTCTTTTTTTACACAGAATCAGAAGGAAGAATACACACTGACACTTGCGGACGGAGTGGATGTGCGTTTGTTTGCACCGCATAATCAGGTTGTCTTTTCACAGGCAAAAGAAAAACAGATTATCGCAGAAATAAGCTGCAGCGGAGAGATCCTGTATGAAAAACCGGGATGGAGGCAGAAATTGCAGTCTGAATATGGTCAGAATTTAAAATCTGGGGATATAAAAAAGATGTTGGAAAAGGAACTTGAAGATTATTTTCAGCAAACTGCACAGAAAGTGGAAGTCGACTGCGCGAACAGTTATAAAAAACTTGGCGGACAGCGCAGGGACTGGTATCTGCTTTATCAGAAGCAGCCGGAGCAGTATGAAAAAGATATGGAGATCATTTACCGGGTGAAGGTTGACTGGGTAAATATGGGTGAGTGAAAAGGGGATTATTTAACACTGTATAAAAACCCAGATAAGTGGAATACTCCTCCTATCAAACAAAAAAAAGGAGTATTCCAATGAAATTTCCAACCATAAAATCAAAAAAAGATTCCCTTTACATAACCCTGTTTTTTTTATTTTCCATTGCCTGCATTGCCGGGTTACGGTACGAGCAGCAGCTTGAGATGCAAAAAGGCATCGCAGAAAAGATCATACGATTTCATGTGATCGCAAACAGTGACACGAAGGAGGATCAGGATTTAAAACTTGCCGTGCGTGATGCAGTCGGAATCAAAATGTCAGGGCTTTTAAAAGATGCAGCCGACCGGAGCCGGTCGGAGGCTGTGATCCGGAAAAATATGGAGGACATGAAGCAGACGGCAGAGAAAGTCATTGCGGAGAGAGGTTATGACTATGATGTGGATATCTGTCTGACAGATACGGATTTTCCGGTAAAAACGTATGGTGCGTATACATTTCCGGCGGGAAATTATGAGGCGCTTGAGATCGTGATCGGAGCGGGAAAAGGGCACAACTGGTGGTGTGTGATGTACCCGAACATGTGCTTTTCGGATACCATGTACGAGGTGATTGATGAGGATGCAAGAAGTTCGCTAAAAAGAGTTTTGTCGGAAGATGAATATCAGCAGGTACTTGCTTCCGGAGATTATCAGGTAAAATTTAAGTCATTTGAAATTTTAAAAGGGCTGTATGATGAAAAATAGTATTGAATATCAGGCGAAAAGCGTATAATATAGTTCTGATGTAAAGAAACAACAGGAAATGAGGATTAGAATGACAAAAGAAGTACTGGTAACCATCAGCGGGCTTCAGTTTTCACCGGAAACTGAGAGTGAATCCGTGGAACTGATCACATCCGGCAGTTATTATAAAAAAAATGGAAAACATTATATCATCTATGATGAAGTCAACGAGGGATTTTCCGAGACAACACGAAATATCATCAAACTGAATGATGATTTTATGGATATCACCAGGAGAGGTGTATCGAATGTACATATGATGTTTGAGAAAAACCGGAAGAATGTGACCTATTATTATACGCCGTATGGAAGCCTTCTGATCGGGATCGACGCAAAAAGTGTGGATGTGCAGGAGACAGAAAATGATATTGATGTCAAGGTCAATTACGAACTCGAGGTCAATTATGAGCATATGGCAGACTGCTGTATCACAATGAATATTAAGTCAAAAGATGCGGGAGATTTCCGGATCACAGGGGCAGAATGAGAAAAAAGGACGGGAAAGCACAGTCCGGATGTCACGAAAATGACATCCGGACTGCGGATTTCCGTCCTTTTATACAGCATAAAAGATTAATGTTCCATCTTCCATATTGCCACAGAATAGCCAGGCAGGTCTGTTCCACCGCCAAAGTCGTGCGGGGTATCGGTGATCAGTTCCTGTGCCGTGCCGCATCCGGCATCGAAATCTGCGTGGAAACTGTTTTCATCCGCGTTGATCGCTACATAGATGCGCTCATGTTCACTTTTACGTTCAAAAATGCACTGGCGGTTTGTCAGGAGCACAGAGCGGAAGGAACCGTAATTTAATGCTTCCGAGTTCTTTTTGATCTCGGAAAGCCGGCTGATCGTCTCAGAAAGATCGTTCCATTCCGGTGCGTCAAAACATGCGCGCAGAGCCGGATCGCCTTCTTCTTTTCTCGCTTTTGCACCCCATTCACTGCCGTAGTAAACGCACGGGATACCTGGCATACCGAACAGCATGCCGTAGATCAGCGGCAGATGTTTTTCGTTGGTTAAAATACTTGCGATTCTTGTGACATCGTGATTGTCCACAAAGCAGAGCAGGTGTCTGCCCTTATAGAGTGTCCAGTTGTCCGGTCCGAACTGGCGCAGCAGGGAGTGGTTGATCTCAAACATATTCATGCTGTTGAAGCTGGAATAAAGTCCTTTGTAGCACTCATAGTTTGTCACAGAGTGCAGCATGGAATCATTCATCCACTGATTGTAATCGCCGTGTAATGTCTCGCCGACCAGGAAAAAGTCCGGTTTTAAGCTGTCGCAGAAACTGCGCAGGCGGCGTAAGAAATCATGGTCAAGGCAGTATGCAACATCAAGGCGCAGGCCGTCGATATCAAATTCTTCCACCCATCCTTTGATCGCTGCAAAAATGTGCTGGATGACATCTTCATTTCTGAGATTTAATTTGACCAGATCGTAGTTACCTTCCCAGCCCTCATACCACAGACCGTCGTTATAGTTTGAGTTGCCGTCAAAACTGATGTGGAACCAGTCTTTGTACGGGGAATCCCATTTTTTCTCCAAAACATCCTGAAATGCCCAGAAACCGCGGCCAACATGGTTGAATACACCGTCTAATACAACTTTGATGCCTTCTTTATGAAGATTGTCACAGACTGTGGCAAAGTCTTCATTCGTACCGAGTCTGGTATCGATCTTTGTATAATCCCTGGTATTGTAACCGTGTGTGTCAGACTCAAAGACCGGGGAAAAATAGATGGCGTTGGCGCCAAGTTTTTTGATGTGCGGAATCCAGTCATTGACCTTTAAAATACGATGCTCTAAAACGCCGTCATTCTCGAACGGAGCACCGCAGAATCCAAGCGGATATATCTGATAAAAAACACTTTCGTAAGCCCACATAAGAAAACCTCCAAATTATTTTTGACTCATATCATATGATTTTTTAGAACATGCGCGCTGTGCACTGATCACAGTATCGCGGAAACCGCCATGTTCTAAAGCTGCAACTGCCTCAATGGTCGTACCGCCCGGAGAGCAGACAGCATCTTTTAATTCGCCCGGATGCTTTCCGGTCTCTAAAACCATTTTTGCGGCGCCCAAAACAGACTGGGCAGCAAATTTATAAGCCTGTGCGCGCGGCATGCCGTCTGCAACGGCGGCGTCTGCCATTGCCTCAATAAACATATAGACATAGGCAGGGGAAGAACCGGAAACGCCGACAACAGCATCCATCATGCTTTCCGGTACAACTTCTGCACGGCCGAAGCTGTTGAATAAGGACTCAACGAGCTTTACTTCCTCTGGTGTTACCTTGTCATTCGGACAGAGTGCACTCATCGCAGCGCCTACAAGCGCCGGGGTGTTTGGCATGGCGCGGACCAGTCTGACCTCACCGAGCAGCGCCTCGATATTTGCGATCGGCTGTCCGGCTGCAATCGAAACTACGATACAGTCCGGTTTTAAATGACCTTTGATCTGCGGAAGTACTTCGGAAAATTTATTTGGTTTTACAGCGAGAAACAAAATATCGCTTCGTTCTGCAACGACCTCGTTTGACTGGGTTGTCTCTATGGAAAATTTTGTCCGGATCTTATCAAGTGTCTCAGGAGAGTGTGCACTTGCGATGATCTGGCTGGTCGTCACTAAAGATGCATCCAGAATACCGCCGATCATGGCGCTTCCCATATTGCCGGCACCGATAAAACCAATCATTTTATCTAACATAAAATCCTCCTTGTTTTGCGGAGCAAAATGCGACTGCCATTGCAGGAGCAGAGGATTTTCCTCCTTGTTTTGCGGAGCAAAATGCGACTGCCATTGCAGGAGCAGAGGATTTTCCTCCTTGTTTTGCGGAGCAAAATGCGACTGCCATTGCAGGAGCAGAGGATTTCCCTCCTTGTTTTGCGTATTTATCATTCAAATTCTATCCTAGTCTATTTGGGGGGAAACGTCAACATTTTATGCAGAGATGAGAATGTGGAATCATAAAATATTTTCCTATGACAATGCAGATCAGGGCAAAATTAACAGACTTGCTGATTCACTTCGTAAATAAGTAGAAATAATGCAATTTTTGCATAATATTATACAAGAAATATGCAGAAAAATACCATATTATTGATAATGTATGTTATATTAGTTTTCATAGGAGAAAAACATGGCAACTGAAAGAAAAACATTGACACAGCTGGCTGTGCCAATATGCTTAGAGACTTTATTTTATATGCTTTCAGGCATGGTCGATACACTTATGTTATCGTCTGTAAGCGACCAGGCTGTGGGAGCTGTCGGAACAGCAAATACATATATAAGTGTTTTTATCATCATGTTCGGGGTAATATCATCCGGTATGGTAGCAGTTATGTCACAAAATATCGGAGCGGGGAGACCTGGAATTGCATATCAGGCCAGACAGCTTGGACTTATGTTTAACGCACTGACAGGTATCCTTATGTCGGTTATTATTGCCTTTTTTTCTGGAGAAATACTTAGAATCGTAAGTATTTCTCCGGCTTTGTTTGAGCCGGCAGAAACATACCTTAAAATTGTTGGAGGTGCATGTTTTTTAAATGCGCTTATTCCCATTTTTTCCAGCTATCTCAGAGTGTTTGGATATACAAAGCATTCCTTGATAGGAACGATTGCAGGAAATGCCATTAATATAATATTTAATTCAGTGTTCCTGTTTGTATTTCATTGGGGAGTAATGGGCGTTGCTATTGCCACAGTTATTTCAAAAGTTGTGAACCTTATCATTGTAGCAGGCATGGGTGCTGTACTGATAAAGGCAAAGCAGAGTCCGGAGCGCATTCCGCCACGGAAGATACTTGCGCAGATTGTTAAGATAGGTTTTCCTTCTGCATTTGAAACAGCACTTTATAATGTTGCAATGACACTTATAGTAAGATTCATGAATCAGATGGATGCAGTCGGAATGAATGTTACAGCCCGTTCATATGCTATGCAGATAGCAAATTTTTCGTATTGTATAGGAGCTGCACTTGCACAGGCTAATGCTATTATGACTGGCTGGAGAATTGGATCAAAGGAGTTTGAAGAATGTGACAGGGGTACGCGGAAAGCTGTGGTATATGGTCTTATAACAGCGACGTGCTTCTCTGTGACATTTGCGATGTCCGGACATTTTATAGTTCATATATTTACGGATGATGCGCAAATGATAAATCTTGTGGTAAGGCTGTTAATAGTAGATATATTCCTTGAATTTGGAAGGGTGACAAATCTTGTATATGGTCAGGCATTAAAAACCAGTGGAGATGCGGTTTTTCCGGTTATAATGGGTGCGATATTTATGTATCTGTTTGCAGTTGGTGGAACATATTTTCTTGGAATACATATGGGACTTCAGGCAGTAGGAGCATATATTGCCATGGCAGGTGATGAGTGCGCGAGAGCTGTTGGAATGGTGCTTAGATGGAAGAGCGGAAAATGGAAAAGCAAGAGCCTTGTAGAATTGTAGGAGAGAGTATGTACTTTGAATTAAAGGAAAATAAACCACATGGTACAAAGGACAATCCATTTAGTATATATCACATAGAGAATGCGGGGCGGTCATTTCAGATACCGGTACATTGGCATGATGAATTTGAGATTATATATGTAAAAAGTGGTTTGCTGACAGTAAGTATATCAGGAGAGAGTTATATTGGAAAAGCAGGGGATGCGTTCGTTGTATCGCCGGGCAATCTGCATCTTATGGGCTCACAGACCGGCACTGTGGATTATTTTACATTTTTGTTTCCGTTAAAATATATATCTTTTCGGACCGATGACATGTTAGATGATAAATTGCTTGAACCATTAAATAGCGGTCATTTGATGATAAACCCAAGAGTAAAAGACTCGGCAAAAGAACTGTGTGAGCAGCTGATTGATATATATATGGCAGAAAATGATGAAACTGAGTCAAAAATAACTGCGCAGATAAAGACAAAAATAATTCTTTTACAATTTATTCTTGAAATGTGGAAGAAAGGATTTGTAATAGAAAATGATACAAGCGGCAGAAATATTGTAGAAAAAGAGATGGTTTCATATATACAGCAGAATTTTACAGGAAAGATATCGCTAAAGGAATTTGGGGAACAGTTTCATCTTTCGGAAAAATATATATCGCGGTATTTTAAGGAACATTTCCATATTACATTGTCGCAATATATAACATATTTACGTTTGGAGAATGCAAAACAGTTGTTACAGGACACCGATCTTTCAGTGACGGAGACAGCTATGCAGAGCGGATACCAGAATGTAAGCTATTTTATCAGAAGTTTCAAAAAAACATATGGCATTTCTCCACTGAAATATAGAAACAGCGGGATATTGACAAAAATATAGCTATCGACTATATTACATACAAATGATAAAAATTATTGACAAAGGCGTTGGAACTAAGAGGGTTCTGACGCTTTTTTTGATTGCAGGCACATGGATCATAAAGCAGTTTGTTGATGATCCGATGATTTTAGGCGTGTGTATGGTCATGCTCGCAACGCCTGTCGGCAGTATGACAGCAATGCTTGCACAGCAATATGATGGAAATTATGATCTGGCGGCAAGAGGAGTTGCGCTTACGGCAATTCTTGCTGTGGTGACGATGCCGGTGGTGTCGGTTTTGATGGGGGCGTGAAAAATGCGTAGAGGTAATCAGAGATTACCTGCACATTAAATTTGGAATATGAGTATATCAAAAAAAACGGACTGAATTATCAGCCCGTTTTTTTGATATGTTTTTTTAGAAATCTGTTAAATCAGCAGCTCTTCTCTCTAAGAAAGCAGTCATACCTTCTGTTTTGTCATGAGTAGAGCAGGTTACGCCGAATAAGTTTGCTTCCATCTCAACAGCGTTCTTGATGTCCATATCATAACCGTTGTTGATTGCTGCTTTTGCAACGGAAACAGCGTAGCTTCCTTTGGAGATGATTTTCTTAGCCATAGCTTTTGCTGTGTTCATTAACTCTTCCGGAGCAACTACTTTATTTACAAGACCGATGCGGTAAGCTTCTGCTGCATCAACGGAATCGCAGGTAAAGATCATCTCTTTTGCGCGTCCCATGCCTACTAAACGGGCAAGTCTTTGTGTACCGCCGAATCCAGGAATGATTCCAAGACCTGTCTCTGGCTGTGCGAAAGTAGCGTTGTCAGATGCGATACGGATATCACATGCCATGGAAATTTCACATCCACCGCCAAGTGCAAAACCATTAACAGCTGCGATCGTTACCTGACGCATGTTCATTAATTTGAAGAATGGTACGGAAGCTCTCATACCGAAAGCTCTTGCTTCTGCTGCGGTAAAGTTTACCATCTCAGAAATATCAGCGCCTGCTACGAAAGATTTGAATTCGTTGCCTTTCTTGTCAGGACCGCCGGTTAAGATTACGACTTTGATGTCGTCTCTTGCTTCGATCTCAGTTAATGCTGTGTTTAACTCGTCTAATGTCTCGCTGTTTAATGCGTTTAATGCTGCTGGTCTTGAAATTGTAAGAACAGCAATCTCCTCAGCAACTTCCAGTTTTAAATTGTTAAAATCGCTCATCGTTTGGAACCCTCCTGAATAGTTTGATAAAAAATTAACAATATACGTTATTAATAGCGTACAGCTTTTCACTGAATTTGTCAATAGATTATGGGAAAAATTCACTATAAATTCGGTAGAAAAAGTGCTATGATAGGTGGTATGATATTTTGACAAAGACACAGAAAAGAGGAAAAACCATGGACACAAGCAAATCATACTTATCTAAGGTAGTAAAGGAGATGCCGGATTCAGGGATCAAGGACTTTTTTGATATTGCAAATACGATGGAGGGAGCATTGTCACTTGGTGTCGGCGAGCCGGATTTTCCGACACCGGAACATGTCAGGGAGGCAGCGATTGCTTCAATCAAAAGAGGTGAGACAAAGTATACCGATAATCGCGGTACGGTCGAACTCCGTGCGGCAGCTGCAGAGTATTTAGAGAAGTTTGGACTTCATTATGACAGGGAAAATGAGATCCTGATCACGATGGGAGCAAGTGAGGGTATTGATCTGGCGCTTCGTGCACTGGTGGATCCGGGGGATGAGGTGTTAGTTGTAGAACCTTGCTATGTTTCCTATATTCCGTGTGTGGAATTGTGTGGCGGCATTCCGGTTTCCATCCCGTTAAAGGCAGAGAATAAATTCCGCCTGACGAAGGAAGAACTTGAAGAAAAAATTACAGATAAAACAAAAGTACTGCTGATCTCATTCCCCAACAACCCTACCGGAGCGATCATGGAAAAAGAGGATTTAGAAGCAATCCGTGAGGTTGTGACCGCACATGATATTTTTGTGATTACAGATGAGATTTATGCAGAGCTGACCTATGGCAAAAAGCATGCATCTATTGCGGCGCTGCCGGATATGTATGAGCGTTGTGTGGTATTAAATGGTTTTTCAAAAGCATTTGCAATGACCGGATGGCGTATGGGTATTGCAGCGGGTCCTGCGGAAGTTATTTTTCATATGAATAAGATTCATCAGTTTACGACCATGTCTGCAGGAACAACGTCACAGGTGGCGGCGCTTGAAGCACTGACGAGTCCGGTTCGTGACGAAGAGATCGATGTGATGCGTAAAGAATACGATGAGAGACGAAAGATCATGGTGGACGGGTTCCGGAATATGGGACTGGATGTGACAGAACCGGAAGGTGCATTTTATGTATTCCCGTCGATCAAAAAAACAGGACTTACCAGCATGGAATTTTGTAACCGTCTGCTGCAGGAACAGAAGGTGGCAGTCATTCCGGGAGACGCATTTGGAAGTTGTGCAGAGGGTTACATCCGCTGCTCTTATGCTTATTCCAAAGACATTATTAAGAAATGTTTAGAGAAGATCGCAGTATTTGTCAGCCAGTTTGACCTCAAATAAGGTACTGGTTTGAAAAAAATAAGCGCAGACATGAAGGCTGCTATATAACAAAGAAAGTTTGAGACATACATGTTAAAAGATTACGACTTAAAGCAACTTGTATCCCCATTATTGCAATGGTTTTTAAATCATGCCCGTGTATTGCCATGGCGAGAGGAACCGACTCCATACCGGGTGTGGGTTTCGGAGATCATGCTCCAGCAGACGAGAGTGGAGGCGGTAAAGCCGTATTTTGAGCGGTTTACCACGGCACTGCCGGATGCAAAGGCACTTGCAGTGTGTCCGGAGGATGAACTTTTAAAGCTTTGGGAGGGGTTAGGTTATTATAACCGTGTCAGGAACATGCAAAAAGCGGCTGTGGAAGTTGTGGAAAATTATGGTGGACAACTTCCGGCAGATTATGAGAAACTGTTGAAACTAAAGGGGATCGGCCATTATACAGCGGGAGCGGTCGCATCTATCGCATACGGAATCCCGGTTCCGGCGGTCGATGGAAATGTGCTCCGTGTTTTAACGCGCGTTTCTGCGGATGATACGGATATCATGAAACAGTCATTCCGTAATGAGATGGAAAAATTATTAGAAAAATTGATGCATGGGGCAGACGGCAGAAATGAAAAAAATGTATTTCCATGGATGGAGGATGCAGATGATCTGAGGGCAAAGGTATATCATCAGAATCTTGCCGGTGCGTTTAACCAGGCACTCATGGAACTTGGAGCAACGATCTGTGTGCCAAACGGTGCACCGCTTTGTACCGAATGTCCATGGAAGGATTTTTGTGAGGCAAAAAAACAGGAACTGATCGGACAGATACCAGTCAAGAGCAAGGCAAAACCGCGAAAGATCGAGAAAAAAACGGTTCTGATTTTAAGGGATGATGAGAAGGTTGCAATCCGGAAAAGACCGGCAAAGGGACTTTTGGCAGGACTGTATGAGCTTCCGAATGTGGAAGGAAATATGGGACAGGAGGAAGTACTTTCCATGGTAAAAGAGATGGGGTATGCACCGATCCGTATTCAGCCGTTAGGTGAGGCGAAACATATTTTTTCCCATATCGAATGGCACATGACAGGTTATGCAGTCCGTGTAGAGGAGCCGGAAATGCATCCACAGGTGCAGTGTGAAAAAAATCGTGCAGATGGATTATTATTTGTGGAAGCAGAAGATGCAAAAGAAAAATATGCTATTCCGTCCGCTTTTGCTGCGTATGCGAAATATATGAACATTCTTCTTGGAAATGAAAAGAAAGCTTAAAAGAAAATATTTATAAAAAGAGGGAGCCGGTGCAACAGCACCGGCTATTCATTATGAAAAAGAGTGTGTATGAAAAGTGAAGTAATTCACTATTTGCTGGGAGGAACCTTGCTTATCGGATAAGCAAGGCTACCTGACTTACATCAGGTATGAAAAAAAGTTCTATGAAAAATTTTAACTTGTTGCCTTAACTTTGAATTTAGTATATCGGGGAATTGTGACCGCCGTATGCCCTGTTTGTGAGAATTATGTAAATAAAATATGAACAACTACATACTTTGGCAGAAATTAAGAATATCTAAAGAAAAATTTGATTGGTTTGCGGTAGGAAAATGTGTATAATAGAATGGCTATGGTAAAACAAAGTGGAAAACAAGGAGGATTACATGTACGATTGTATCGTGATCGGCGCAGGAATTGCGGGTGCTGTCAGTGCGAGAAAGCTTGCAGAGGAAGCAGGAAAGAAAGTACTGGTTTTAGAGAGACGCAGTCATATCGGAGGTAACTGCTATGATGAGCCGGATGAACATGGAATATTAATACATAATTATGGACCACATATTTTTCATACAGGAATAGAAGAAGTATATCAGTATCTCTCAAGATTTACGGACTGGTATGTATTCGGACATGAGGTGGTAGCAAAGGTCGGGGATCGTCTGATCCCGGTTCCGTTTAATTTAAATACGCTTCATATGGTATATGAAAAGGAAAAAGCAGATGCATTAGAGCAGAAACTGATTGCTGCATACGGAGAGGGAAGCCGCGTGCCGATCATGAAACTGCGGGAAAATGAAGATCCGGACATCCGCGAGATCGCACAGTTTGTGTACGAAAATGTATTTTTAAAATATACCATGAAGCAGTGGGGACAAAAACCGGAGGATATCAGCCCGGAAGTGACAGGCCGTGTGCCGGTGCTGGTTTCTTATGACAACCGCTATTTTCAGGACAAATATCAGGGAGTGCCGAAGGAAGGTTTCACACCGATGTTTGAGCGCATGTTAGACCATGAGAACATCACGGTTGAGACAGGTGTTGACTGTAAAGAGAGATTACGTTTTGAAGAAAATCAGATTTATTTTGATGGAACACCGTTTGACGGAGAGGTTATCTATACGGGCGCACTGGATGAGTTGTTTGACTGTCAGTTTGGAAGGCTTCCATATCGTTCCTTAAGATTTGACTTTGAACATTATGAGAAAGAATCTTATCAGGGACACAGCGTGGTCAATTACACGGTCAGTGAGGATTTTACAAGAATCACAGAGTTTAAGTATCTGACCGGACAAAAGAACACGGACGGAACCACAATCGTGCAAGAGTATCCGTTTGCCTACACAGGAGCGGAGGGAGAAATTCCTTACTATGCGATATTAGAGCCAAAGAACCAGGAACTCTATGAAAAATATCGTGCGCTTGCAGGTGGACTGCCGCATTTTTATCTGCTCGGACGACTGGCAGAATACAAATACTATAATATCGATGCGATGACGAAAAAAGCGATGGAACTTGCTGATGCGATCATGGCAGAAAATACAAAAAGATAATCGGAGGATTCATATATGAAATTACTGACATTTGCGATCCCGTGTTACAATTCACAGGATTACATGGAAAACTGTATCAAATCCCTGCTGCCGGGTGGCGATGATGTTGAGATCCTGATCATTGATGATGGGTCAAAAGACAGCACCGGTGACATAGCAGATGCCTATGAGAAGAAATATCCGGGAATCATCCGTGCAATCCATCAGGTAAATGGAGGACACGGAGAGGCTGTCAATGCTGGAATCCGCAATGCGACAGGACTTTATTTTAAAGTGGTAGACAGCGATGACTGGGTAGATGAGGAGGCTTATAAGAAGATTTTAGATAAACTTCGTGAGCTGACCGGCGGCAATCAGACCCTGGATATGTTTATTGCCAATTATGTATATGAAAAAGAAGGTGCGCATCATAAAAAAGTGATGCACTACACGAACCTGCCCCAAAATCATATTTTTACCTGGAATGATGTGTCACGTTTCAGAAAGGGTCAGTACATTTTGATGCATTCTGTGATTTATCGTACAAAACTGCTGCGTGAATGTGGATTAGAGCTGCCGAAACATACATTTTATGTGGATAATATTTATGTGTACAAACCATTACCAAGTGTAAAAACACTGTATTATATGGATGTAGATTTTTACCGTTACTTTATTGGCAGGGAAGATCAGTCGGTCAATGAGAAAGTGATGATCAGCCGTATCGACCAGCAGATCAATGTAAATAAGATTATGGTAGATGAATTTGATCTCTGGAAGATTCCAAACCGAAAACTGCGTCATTACATGTTTAATTATCTGGAAATCATCACGGTCATTTCCACGATTATGCTGATCCGCTCCGGCACTGAGGAAAATCTTCTGAAAAAACGTGAACTGTGGAAATATATTAAGGATCAAGACATCCGTTTATTCCATCATCTGCGCGCCGGAATTATGGGAAATGCAATGAATCTGCCGGGCAAGGGAGGCAGAAAGATTTCGGTTGCGGCATATCGACTGTCACAGAAAGTGGTCGGATTTAATTAAGAGGTAGTGAGAGTATGAGTGAAGAAAATAACTGGAATTATGGAAATGATGAGCCGAATGTAAATCAGGGAAATCCTGTCAGCCTGGAGAAAAGTACGACTGATGGTACAGCAGGTGTAAATTTAGAGAAGACTGTGACCGGAAATGAAGAGCGTGTAAATTCAGAAAAGACTATGACAGACAATCCGTATTATACAAATACGTCATATGGAAACGGCAATACAAATTATAATTACGGACAGTCAAATGACAGTGCAGGTTATAACTATGGACAGTCAAACGGAAGTACAGATTATAATTATGGACAGCCAAATGGCAATAACAAGTCAGAAAGTGAAGGATTTGGTATTGCGTCGTTGATACTTGGAATCATCACCGTTTTGCTGTTCTGCACTTGTATCAGCTGGATCACCGGTATCCTTGCAATCATTTTCGGTATTTTACAGCTGGTAAAAGGAAACAAAAAAGGAATGGCGATCGTTGGTTTGATCACAGGTGGAATCGGTTTTGCAGCATCGATTATTCTGTATATCCTGATTTTTTTTACAGGACTTGGATCTTATAGCAGCTATAATGACATCTATGATCATATTTACGATGATATCTATGATGATATTGAAGACAGTATGGATGACGGAACGATATAATAAGACTGCCGAGCGAAGCGAGTGTAGATCACGATCATGATATAGAAATTTTTAATGGAGAGGGTTATGGAAGAGTTATTGACAGTCAGTGGATTATCCAAGACATTTCACTTGTCAAAAAAACAGCAGAAATTAGAAAAGACAACGGAAAAAGTTAAGGTTGCGGTGGATGATCTTTCCTTTTGTACTTACAGGGGGGAAGTTTTTGGATTATTAGGGCCCAATGGAGCGGGAAAGACAACAACGCTTCGCATGTTAGCAACGCTGATCAAACCGGATAAAGGTGATGCTCTGATTGACGGAAGCAGTATTGTGACAGATCCGAACGGTGTTCGGAAAAAGATCGGATTTCTGACGAGTGAATTAAAACTGGAAGAATTTTTTACTCCGAACTATCTGTTTGATTTTTTCTCAGAATTATACGGTGTCGATCAGGCAGAGCGGGATGAGAGAAAACGTATCCTGTTTCAGAAATTTGGTGTGGATGAGTTTGCGGAAGTGAAGGTTGCAAATCTCTCCACCGGTATGAAACAGAAAGTATCCCTGATCATTTCACTGGTGCATGATCCGCAGATCATTATTTTTGATGAGCCGACAAACGGACTTGATGTTATCACGGCGAAAGTTGTGACCGATTTTCTGCAGGAATTGAAAGCAGAAGGAAAAACGATCATTGTATCAACACATATTTTTTCACTGATCGAAAAGATCTGCGACCGTGTCGGCATTATCATCAACGGAAAAATGGTTTTGTGTGACACGCTTTCCCATGTGACGGCGGAAATGCCACTTGAGGATAAGTTCTTTGAAATCTATCGGGAAACGGCAGGTGAGATAGTATGAGTAAAAAAATGATTGCAATCATGAAAAAAGAGTTTGCCCGCTTTTTCGGAGATAAGAGACTGGTGTTTACCACAATTTTAATGCCGGGGCTTATGATCTATATTTTGTATACGCTTCTGGGGCAGGGAATTATGAAGCAGTTTGCCGCTTCGGAGGATTATGTATATCAGATCTATACGGTGGATCTGCCGGAGGCGTTTTCTTATTTAAAGACAGAGTCTGATCTGGAAGTGACGGAAATTACAGTAGAAAAAGAGTCTGATGTCTTAGAAAAGATCGAGGCGGAGGAAGCAGATCTTTTGATGGTGTTCCAGTCGGATTTTGATGCGGCTGTCGCTGCATATGATCCGTTAGATACCACGCAGGCAGCACCGGATATCAACATGTACTATAATTCAGTTTCGACGGAATCGTCGACGATCTACAATCAGATGTATCAGGTTTTTGATGATTATGAATCTTCTCTGGCAAATAAGTTTGATATCAATGCCGAAGAAGGTGTGAAATATGATGTTGCAACGGAAAAAGATACTTCCGCGCAGCTTTTTTCCATGCTTTTACCGATGCTTTTGATGTCATTTTTATTCAGTGGCTGTATGGCGGTTGCCCCGGAATCCATCGTCGGGGAAAAGGAGCGCGGAACGATCGCAACGCTGCTTGTCACACCGATGAAACGCAGCGAGCTTGCCGTCGGAAAAGTCTTAAGTCTGAGTGTCATCGGACTTTTGGGCGGAGTTTCCAGCTTTATCGGCACGATGCTGGCACTTCCGAATCTGATGGGCGGTGCGGCGCTTGAGGATGACAGTATGACGGGTGCGATGAGCGCTGCAGTTTACAGTGGAACGGATTATGTACTGTTGTTATTTGTCATTTTAAGTACGGTTCTGGTAATTATCGGTGCAATCTCCCTGATGTCCGGCCTGGCAAAGAGCGTCAAAGAGGCAGGAACGATGGTTTCGCCTCTGATGATCGTCGTCATGCTGATCGGTGTGTCGACGATGTTCGGGGATGGTGCGCCGAAGGAGGTTTACTGGTATCTGATCCCGTTTTATAACAGTGTACAGTGCATGAATGGAATTTTTTCCTTTGATCTTGTGCCTGTTAATTTTGTGGTAACAATCGTGGCAAACCTTTTGTATGCACTGGTTATGACGGCCGGGTTAGCAAAGATTTTTGACAGCGAGAAAATTATGTACAGTTGAGTGAGAACAGGATATGGGGCAGTTAGTGTGAAAAATAAGATTTTTCACACGCAAGATTTGTGCTTACGCACAAACTTGAGATGCGCAAAAAACAGCGCAGGAATAGAGATTATCAAGGAAGTGATAACTGCCTTTTTGGTAGAAAATAGTATGTATAAAAGCCACAACACCAGTCATATATTACAAATAAGAGAAAAGCAAACGGTTCAGGGGCGTTGTGATAGAAAAATTGCTTTTATTTATGAGAGAGGTTCATAATAAAAAAATACATAGTTATCCGAAAGATGTTCTGATCGCCGCAGTTATTTTCGCGGCAGCAGTCTGTCAGTGGGGCGGAAATCATGGAAAGGCGGCAGAAACCGTTTCTTTTGCGGCACTGGAAGATATCGCAGAAAAAAAGGTGGCGATCACTTTTGACGACGGACCAAACCCGGATTATACGGAAGAACTGCTTGAGGGCTTAAAGGAGCGGAACGTGACGGCATCTTTTTTCCTGTTGGGGAAGGAAGCGGAAAAATTTCCGGACATTGTAAAAAAGATTCATGAGGGCGGACATTTGATTGGAACCCATTCCTATGAGCACGTAAACCTCTGCAATCTGACCGATGAGGCGGCAGTGGAGCAGGTCGATAAGACGAACCAGGTGATTTTGGAACTGACGGGGGAGTATCCACAGTATATCAGACCGCCGTTTGGCTGCTGGAAGGAAAATCTTGACTACAAGACAACGATGATGGAGGTGCTCTGGGATGTAGACCCGCGGGACTGGGCAACGGATAATTCTTCTGTCATTGCAGCACGCGTCCTTGATAAAGTGCAGGAAAATGACATTATTCTCCTTCACGACGCATCGGAATCCTCCGTGAAAGCGGCGTTTCAAATCATTGATACTTTACAGGAGCAGGGTTATGTGTTTGTGACAGTGGAAGAACTTATGATGGAGTAGAATCCGCTTGAGATATGCTCTGTTTTTGTGTAAAATAGCAGATAGGATAAAATGTGCAAAAGGCACAGGAGGAACAGAAAATGAGTGATGCAATGAAGGTAATTTATATCTGTTTTCCGGAAGGAAAACACAAGGTTTTAACGATGAGCTATGATGACGGAAAACTGGCAGACAGACGGCTCGTTTCCATATTTAACCACTATGGAATCAAGGGAACTTTTCACTTAAATTCCGGGATGCACGGACCGGAGCGGATTCCATCTGAGGAGTGGAAGGCTCTTTACGAGGGGCACGAGATGTCCTGCCATACCGTAACCCACCCGACGATTGCAAGAAGCCCGGTTGAACAGGTGGCAGTACAGGTGCTTGAGGACCGCAGATATATCGAGCGTATCGCAGGATATCCGGTGCGGGGACTTTCTTATCCAAACGGTTCTTATAATAGGGAAATCATCGAGCTTCTGCCAAAGCTTGGTATCGAGTACAGCCGCATTGTTGGAAATACGGATGATTTTTCCATGCCGGAAAATTACCTTGCATGGGAAGCAACCTGCCATCACAACCATAACCTGATTGAGAACGGAAAGCGTTTCTTAGAACTCAAAAAGACCCAGTATATGTATATGATGTATGTGTGGGGACACAGCTACGAATTTGACCGCGACAATAACTGGGAGCTGATGGAAGAATTCTGTGAGATGATGAGCGGACAGGAGGATATCTGGTACGCAACGAATATCCAGATTGTGGACTATATGAAGGCGGCAAAAAATCTGAGATTTACACTGGACGGAGACCTTGTATACAATCCGAATGCGATGGATATCTGGATTCGTGTTGACGGAGAAATCAAAGTGATTCCGGGGGGACAGACCGTGCGCCTGTAGTTTGTGACAAAGAGAGCTTTCATAAAATGATTTATCAAAAAGTCATTTTGTGGGAGCTTTTTTTGCTGTAACGTTCGCAATAACTGGGGAGTGTGTGACAAAAACTAGGTAGATACTGCGGGGGAGATAGATTAAGATAAAGCCATAGGAGATAGCAGAGTATTGATGAGCGGGGATGTTCTTGATACGGAAAGGTATGGTTGAAAAATGGCAGAAATTATGGGGTATACACGTACTGTGTGTGAAAATGAGTGCTATGAAGCAAAACTGGCATACAGTATGCATCTGGCAATCAAAACGGAGAAGGAAAGTTTTACACCGTTCAATCATAATTCAGGGGTATTGTTTGCAAAAGCAACGGAAAATCCGGACGGTTCCCTGAATGCAAAGAGTTTAAAGAGCCCATGGCTGTTTAAGCAAAAGGATGGCGGATTTGGAGTGATGGCTGTCCGGGTTGAAGCAGAAGGACAGAATGATGAGGAGAGCAGAGGAAGCGTTCTGGTATGGGAATCAGAAAACCTGATTTCCTATCGGGAGCTTGGACTTTTAAAACTGGGAGAAGCCTTTATTGACACAGTTTCCTGTTATTATGAAGAGAAAATTGGAGCGTACGTTATCTGCTGGAGAGAGGAGGATGGAATCCTTCGTTATGGAAAAGTCCCAAATCTTACTGCGGAATGTGTGGAACCATTGGCAGAAAAAGAACTGGCGGTGGCACAGCAGAAGGAAGAAAAATTGCAGGGAGAGGTGCAGAGGATGCCGGGAGAAGAACGGCATCTGCCGGAAGGATGTGTCAGTGGAAATATTCTTGAAATCACAGAAGAGCAGGCGGATTATCTGAGAAAAAAATTGTGGACGCCGGTGAACACGGGGGTTTCCTTTCCGAAACAGGTGACAGCTTCTTCCTGGGAGGAACTAGAGAAGCAGGATGCTGTTTTGTATTACAGTGATGGAACAACGGTCAGACGGAAGGTGGACTGGGAAAAGGCGGACATTGATTTTAAAAAGCGGGGAAGGCAGACTGTTAAAGGAGCGATAAGACAGGAACATTTTGCATTTCCGGTTGCAATTAACCGCGCAGACCCCTGTGTGGCAAGATGGAATGGAAAGTATTATTTTATTGCAACAAACGATGCAGATGGAAACCACACACTGTATATCAGGGAGGCGGATACGCTGGAAGGACTTGTCTGTGCACCGGAGCATCTGATTCTGGACTCGGATACCTATCCGGAAATCGGCGGACTTTTGTGGGCACCTGAATTTCATGAGATAAATGGAAAACTCTATATTTTTCATGCGGCGACGACGGGGGAATTTTACTGGGAAGAAAGCCACCTGATGGAGTTAAGGGAAGGTGGCAATCCGGTTTGCAGGGAAGACTGGTCAAGACCAAAACGAATCAAGTGCGCAGATGGCAGTGATATTTGTGAAGCGGGAAAAGAAATTACACTGGATATGACCTGCTTTTTCTGGGAGGAAGATTACTATGTCATCTGGTCGCAGAGACAGTTTCTGCCCAAAGACCTCGGAGCATGGCTTTATATCGCAAAACTGAATCCGGATAAGCCGGAGCAGTTATTGACGAAACCGGTGATTTTGTCAAAACCGGAGTATGGGTGGGCAAATAACCATACATTTGTAGATGAAGGACCGTTCGCATTACAGACGAAAGAAAAACTTTACGTTACCTTTTCGAGTGCGGCAGTTGATGTTACCTATGTGGTTGGATGCCTTGAAATAGAAAAAGGAAAGAATTTGCTGGATGCATCAAACTGGCGGAAATATAACTATCCGATTCTGACTGCACGCAGTGTACCGGGAGAGTATGGAACCGGACACAACGCATATGTGATGGATGAAAATGGACTTACCTGGAACACGTATCATGCGAGACCGGGAAAAGAGGGACCGCGCAGCAGCGGAATCAGACGGGTACATTTTGATGTGGATGGGGCACCGATGTTAGATGTGACGGAAGAAAGGGATGTGCTGGAAGAATTTAAAAGAGTGGAGACGGTGCTTGAAACAGCAGGGCAGGAAGAATGAAGTGAGAGCAGGCACAAGGTTTGCCTGTTGTGGGAAAGGCAAGATTATTTATATGAGAAATCGTTTATGGAAAATAAAATTTGCAGCATTGTGCATGGTATGGGGTATGATGACACTGGCAGGATGTAATGGAGAGGAGCGTGAGGAAGTGGATTTGATGTCTGAAATGACAGAAACAAGCGAGATTGCAGAAGCGGATGCAGGAGCAGATACGGAAGGAACAGAACGAATGGAAGTCCCGCTGAAAGATGCAATTGGAGCGGTAATGGGGGAAGATTTTATTACGGGAACCAGCATCACGGGATTTGACATTAAAGACGAACGTGAGATGGAACTTGTGACAAGACATTTTAACGCCGTCACGCTTGGAAATGAACTGAAACCGGATGCAATTTTTGGTTACAGCAGGGTGTGTCCGGGACAGGAGACCGTGACATTAAACGGAGAAGAACTGGCTGTTCCCAAAACGGATTTCAGTCTTGCAGAACAGATTCTTGATGTGATTTTAGAGTGGAACGAGGAACATCCGGATAATTTTATCCGGGTCAGAGGGCATGTGCTGGTGTGGCATTCCCAGACACCGGAGTGGTTTTTCCATGAGAATTATGATGAAACCCGGGACTATGTAGATAAAGATACGATGACAAGGCGTGAGGAATGGTACATAAAGACCGTTTTGGAACATTTTACCGGTGAAGACAGCAAATACAGAGAACTTTTTTATGGCTGGGATGTAGTGAATGAAGCGGTCAGTGACAATACGGGTACTTACCGCAGTGATGCAGAAAATTCAAGCTGGTGGGCAGTTTACGGGAGTCCGGAATATATCTGTAACGCATTTGTGTTTGCAAACCGGTATGCGCCTTCAAATGTAGAACTGTATTACAATGATTATAACGAGTGGTACAATGTGAAAATAAACGGAATCATACAGCTTCTTGAGGATGTAAAGAATACACAAGGGGCAAGGATTGACGGAATGGGAATGCAGGGGCATTACCAGACGGAGAAAAGTCCGAGTGCAGATGAATTTGAGCGGGCAGCGAGAACGTTTGCAAGAATTGTCGGAAAAGTACAGGTGACAGAACTGGATATGGCAGCGAGTGCTTCCTATGACGGAACAGATGCCACAAGAGACGAGGAGTTTGACAGGCAGGCAAAACGGTATCAGAAGCTTTACCAGGCAATGCAGAAATTAAAAGCGGATGGCGTTAATATTTCCGGTATGACCGTCTGGGGAGTGGTAGATAAATATTCGTGGCTTCAGACGGCAAACAATGTGGGCGGAGCATCGGATGGAACCAGAAAACAGTGTCCGCTGCTGTTTGATGACAATTATGAGGCAAAACCTTCGTACTGGGTTTTTGTGGAGGAATAAATCATGAAAATGACGGCAAAATTTCATCTTCCGGGGCTTCGTTATAATTATCCGTTAAATATGATGCTTCTCAGCCTCAAAGAAAAATATCCTCATTATTTCCAGGATAATATTGAGATTGCATCTTTCTTTGGGGAATTTCCAACTTCGTTGTGGAATGGTGGAAGATTCAGTAACGGGGATCAGTGTGACAGACGCTTTGTGGAAGAAGTGGTAAAGAGCATAAATACCAGAGGAATTCCGGTGCGTTACACTTATACAAATCCGCTGCTCACAGAGGAAGACCTTGCGGATGCCTATTGCAATTTCTGTATGAAGACGGCGGACAACGGAAAGAATGAGGTGCTGGTTGTATCCCCGATATTAGAGGCGTATATCAGGAAGAATTACCCGGGATTTACGATAAACAGTTCTACCTGTAAGGAAATCCGTGGTATTGAAGGTGTCAACGAGGAATTAAAAAAGGATTATGGACTGGTGGTACTTGATTATAATCTGAATAACCAGTTCGGGGAATTGCAAAAGATTACGGATAAATCCCGCTGTGAACTTTTGGTTAATGCATGCTGTATTCCGGAATGCCCAAGAAGAGGAGAGCATTACCGCACAATTGCGAAGCAGCAGCGCATAACATTAAAGAACCGCAGGCATCCGGCAGATAAACAGATACCAGTGCCCGGCTGGCACTGTGAATACGGAAACTGTAACACCATCTATGATATTCAGGAATACAAGACTTTTATTTCGGCAGAGGACATATGGGAGAAATATCTGCCAATGGGATTTTGTAATTTTAAAATTGAAGGACGCACAGCAGATTATTTTAATCTGATTGATACCTATTGTTACTATCTGATGGAGCCAAAATATAGAGATGAAGCAAGACTGCTCCTTCTGATGAATCTGGAACGGAGCCGGGTTATCCGGGTGAGTAAACCGAAACCTGGAAACTGGCAGTGAATAGAAATAACATAAGAGAGAATAAGGCAGGGAAAGAGATGGAATTAAATCAGAATCAGGAAAAATTAAAAGAGTATCGTAAACGTGCCAAAGAGCTGGTTGCGCAGATGACGCTGGAGGAAAAGGTCGGGCAGACGCTTTATCAGGCACCTGCAATCCCAAGACTTGGGATAAAGGCGTACAACTGGTGGAACGAGGCACTGCACGGTGTGGCAAGAGCGGGAACGGCAACCGTATTTCCACAGGCAATCGGAATGGCTGCTACATTTGATGAGGATTTACTGGAGCAGGTGGGAGATGCTGTTTCCACAGAGGCGAGAGCAAAGTTTAATATGCAGCAGAAAGCCGATGACACAGATATCTATAAGGGACTGACTTTCTGGGCACCGAACGTGAATATTTTCAGAGACCCGAGGTGGGGGAGAGGACATGAGACTTTCGGAGAGGATCCGTATCTTACAAGCCGGCTTGGAGTCCGTTATGTTATGGGGTTACAGGGGCATGATGAGGACTATTTAAAGGCAGCAGCCTGCGCAAAGCATTTTGCAGTGCACAGCGGACCGGAAAGTGTGCGACATGAATTTAATGCAGAGGTCAGCGAACAGGATTTAAGGGAAACCTATCTGCCGGCATTTAAAGCCTGCGTGCAGGAGGGAAAAGTAGAAGCAGTGATGGGTGCTTACAACCGGACAAATGGGGCACCATGCTGTGGAAACAGCTATCTGTTACAGGATATTCTGCGAAAAGAATGGGGCTTTGAAGGACACGTTACCTCAGACTGCTGGGCAATTAAAGACTTTCATGAGGGACATCTGGTGACAAGTACGCCGGTGGAATCGGTTTCTATGGCAATGAACAATGGATGTGACCTTAATTGTGGAAATCTGTTCCATTTTCTGACACAGGCGGTGGAAAACGGAATGGTAGATGAGAAACGGCTCGATGAAGCAGTGGAAAATCTGTTTATGGCGCGCATGAAATTAGGCGTTTTAGATAAAAAAGAAGAGAATCCATTCGATAAGATTCCGTATACCGTTGTGGATTCCGAGGAAATGCGGAAATTAAACCGTGAGGTGGCAAGACGTTCTGTGGTACTGTTAAAGAATGAGAATCATATCCTGCCACTCGATAAGAAGAAATTACATACCATCGGAGTCATCGGACCAAATGCCGATAGCCGCAAGGCACTTGTTGGAAATTATGAGGGAACTTCTTCACGCTATATCACAGTGTTAGAGGGAATCGAAGATTATGTCGGGGAGAACGTGCGTGTTCTTTATTCGGAAGGCTGCCACCTCTACCGTGACCGCACCAGTAATCTTGCGATGGAGCACGACCGGGATTCCGAGGTGCGGGCAGTCTGCGAGGCGAGTGATGTCGTCATTGCAGTGGTAGGACTTGATGCAACGCTTGAGGGTGAAGAGGGAGATACCGGAAATGAGTACGGAAGCGGTGATAAGCCGAACCTGAATCTTCCGGGCTTACAGCCGGACATCATCCGTATCGCAAAGGAAAGCGGAAAACCGGTAATTGTAGTTTTACTTGCCGGAAGTGCGATGGCTCTTTCCTGGGAGGATGAACACGTTGACGCAATTCTTGACGGTTTTTACCCGGGTGCGCAGGGCGGGGCTGCCATTGCAGAGATTTTATTTGGAGGGGCAAACCCAGAAGGAAAACTTCCGATTACGTTTTATCAGACAACCGAGGAACTGCCGGAGTTTACAGACTATGCGATGAAGGGAAGAACCTACCGCTATATGGAGAATGAGGCGCTCTATCCGTTTGGCTATGGCTTGTCTTATACGACCTATGCGTATGGAAACTTAGAGTGTGTCAAGCCGTTTGATGCACAGGATGGAATTACATTACAGGTTACGGTTACTAATACCGGAGACAGGGAGGGCACCGAAACCTTACAGGTGTATGTAAAGGCAAAGCGGGAGGGGACGCCAAATCCACAGCTTAAGTATGTGAAAAAAATAACATTAAAGCCGGGCGAATCTGTGACAGAGGAAATTCACCTTTCGCCGGAAGCGTTTATGCTCTATGACGAGAAGGGAAACTTCACACTTGAAAAAGGTGCGTATGATATTTTTGTGGGCGGCTGCCAGCCGGATGCAAGGAGTGCGGCACTGACCGGAAATGCACCGCAGAAATTGACAGTGACATATTAGAAGAGACGGGTAAAAATGCTCCGCCGGAAGGCGGGGCATTTTTCGCAATATATGGGAAAAAGAAGGCTAGGGTTAGGAAGTATTTGGATAAAAAAACAGATATGATAGTAGTAAAAGAACAGAATCTTGTGAAGGGGGAAAAATAGATGACAGGTGCATTTGAGACAGGAATTTACCGGAATGTCTTTAAGGAGTGTGGTTACACAGAGGCAGAAATAGAGCAGAGGGTAGAGGATACATTCCGTCGTATTTTTCATGGGACAAAGGAGGAATGCTTTTATCATGAAGTCGGGGAAGATATGGCGTATGTGGAAGATACCGGAAATCATGACGTGCGCACGGAAGGAATGTCCTATGGCATGATGGTGTGCGTACAGCTTGACAGAAAAGAGGAATTTGACCGTCTGTGGAAATGGGCGCGGACATATATGTATTTAGAAGGCGGCAGCGGGCATAATTATTTTGCGTGGTCCTGTGCGGTTGATGGAAGCAAAAATGCCGAGGGACCGGCGCCCGATGGAGAAGAATTTTTTGCAATGGCACTCTTTTTTGCATCAAACCGCTGGGGAGATGGGGATGGAATTTTCGCATATAGCAAAGAGGCGCGTGCAATCCTGTCTGAGTGTATTCACAAGGGGGAAGAGGGGCATCCGGGAGAACCGATGTGGAATCCGGACCTTCATCTGATTAAATTTATCACAAATGTAGAATTTACAGATCCGTCCTATCATCTGCCACATTTTTATGAATTGTTTGCGTTGTGGGCAGATGAGAAAGACCGTACATTCTGGAAAAAGGCAGCGGAGGCGAGCCGGGACTATCTGCATCTTGCCTGTCATGAAAAAACCGGGTTATGTGCAGAATATGCGGATTATGATGGAAAACCTCATGAGGGGGATGTACAGTGGTTTGGACGTCATGACTGGTATTACAGCGATGCCTATCGCACGATTGCAAATATCGGGCTGGATTATCTGTGGTTTAAAAAAGACCCATGGCAGGTGGAAAATGCCAACCGCCTCCAGCGATTCTACTGTGAGGAACAGAGAGAACATTGGGATGGAGTTTTTCTGATCGACGGAACAAGGCTTGAAGAGAAGGCACTGCATCCGACTGCCATTATCGCCGTGAATGCCCAGGCATCTTTAGCGGCAGATGGAAAATATGCCGTGGAGTGCGTAAAAAGGTTTTGGGAAACACCGCTTCGCACAGGAGACAGGCGCTATTATGATAATTTTCTGTATCTGTTTGCAATGCTTGCGCTGAGTGGAAATTACCGTATCTGGAAATAAACAGGGAATGAGGGGGAAAATGATGAAAAAAGAAAATCCGGTCATATGGTCTGATTATCCGGACCCTGATATTATTCGTGTAGAAGATACATATTACATGATTAGTACAACCATGCATATGATGCCGGGAGGAGTGGTGCTTCGCTCCTACGATTTACTTCACTGGGAAATTGCTTCTTATGTATTTGCGGCACTTGACCATACACCGGGGCAGCGCCTGTGTGATGGCATTGGCATTTACGGGAAGGGAATGTGGGCAGCGTCGCTTAAGTATCATGATGGAATCTTCTATGTGTGCTTTGTCGCAAACGATATCGGAAAAACCTATCTATATACAGCTAAAGAGGTGAGTGGTCCATGGGAGAAACATCAGATAGAGGGATTTTATCACGACTGTTCCCTGTTCTTTGAGGACGATGGAAGCGTGTATCTGATGTATGGGAATCGTGATATTTATCTTACGGAGCTTGCAGAGGATTTAAGCGGACCGAAGGAGGGCGGACTGCACCGGAGGGTCCTTTCTGATACGGATGACTATGGACTTGGATTTGAAGGAAGTCATTTGTATAAGATTCAGGGGAGATATTATGCCTTTTTTATTCACTGGCCGAAGGGCGGGAATGGACGCAGGCAGCAGGCGTGCTATGTGGCGGATTCCCTGACTGGAGAATTTAAGGGGGGAAATGTACTTGACGACGCAATGGAATATCAAAATGCCGGAGTTGCGCAGGGGGGAATTGTAGACAGTCCTGATGGAACCTGGTATGCAATGCTTTTTCAGGACCGCGGAGCAGTCGGGAGAGTGCCGGTATTAGTGCCGGTCTGTTTTGAACAGGGATTTCCAGTATTTGGGGTGCAGGGAAAGGTGCCACTTATGATGGAGACGAAAAGTGAAAGACCAGAGTATGTTTATACGCCTTTGTATGCGGATGATGATTTTACAGGGGAAACGCTAAATGCCGTATGGCAGTGGAATCATGAGCCGGATGATTCCCTGTGGTCACTTGCAGAGCGGAGTGGATATTTCAGACGAAGAACAAACGATATCTGTAATAATATAATACAGGCAAAAAATACACTGACGCAGCGGACATTTGGACCGTGCTGTACAGCGGAGATAACGGTGGATGCAGGAAATATCAGAGAGGGAGATTATGCAGGAATCGGTGTCCTGCAAAGCAAATATGGATTTCTCGCTGTCACCAAAAGAGCGGGGGAGTACGCTCTCGTTTTGCAGAAATGTGGTAAAAACCAGGAGGAGAAGGGAGAATGGAGTCATTATAGTGATTGCATGGAGCCGTTGGAATGTGAGATAATGAAAATACAATCAGAATCTGTCGAATTAAAAATTATATGTGACTTCCGGGATGGAAAAGATGTGGCATATTTTTACAGGAAAAGTGATGGACAGTGGAAGGAGTTTGGGGAACCACTTTCTATGGTATATTCACTTGAACATTTCATGGGATATCGTTTTGCCATTACATACTTTTCAACGAAGGAGACAGGAGGGACAGCAGATTTTACCAATTTTAAACTGCAGATTGTAGAAAGACCGGAAGATGCCATGGACAAGGGGGAATAAAATGACTGGCAGAAAAGGAACCTTTTTTTACATACTTTGTGCCGTGTTATCCGGTGCATCTCTTGTGGGATGCGGTGGGGGAGAAAACACGGAGGAAGTGTTTGTGGTGGAAAAGGAAGAGAACGAAGTGGAATATAGTATGGCTGCGGTAACAAGAGGGGATGTGGTCTTAAGCCAGAAGATACCATGTGTGTATGAGCAGGTGAATGAAGAAGAACTGTATTTTCCTGTGACAGGCCGGCAGGTGGATACGGTATTTGTCAAAAAGGGGGACGAGGTAAAGAAAGGAGACCTTCTTGCACAGCTTGTGATGGATGGAGAGGAAAAACAGCAGGAATATGAGTATGTAGTGGAACGAAATGAACTTCTCATAAGTCAGGCAAAAAAGAAGTGTCAATATGATGTAGATACGCTTAAACTGAATTACCGTACCGGAATAGAGACACCAGAGGCAAAAGACCAGATGGATTATCAGATTAAAGAGGTACAAAGAAACTGCCGTTATGTGGAAGAAGACTGCGAGGATGCCATACAGATTGCAAAACTCCGTCTTGCTGAATTAGAGGAGGAGAAAAAACGTTCATACCTGTATGCTGGCATGGATGGAACGATTTCCTACATTAAAGAAAACCTGAATACGTCTGTATCGGACGAGAATGAAGTTGTTTTTAAAATCAGTGATAACGGGCATTGCGTTTTTTCTTCGGATTTGATGGAGTGGAAGGATTATTTCAAAGAAGGAACAGAAGTCGAGTTTGTGTTAAGCAGTGTGGAAAAAGACAATGTTTTTCATGTAATCCCTTATGAAATGGAGAACTGGACGGAGCGGATGATGTTTCAGGCAGGAGATGATATGCAGGATTTAACGCTGGCAGTTGGAAATACCGGTATGATTACACTGATGCTTGACAGCAGGGAAAATGTGCTCCGTGTTCCTGTTTATGCAGTCCATACCGCTGCGGAAAAGAACTATGTGTACGTAGAGGGTGACAATGGGATAAGAGAGGCAAAATGGGTGACAGTCGGGCTGGAAGGAAATGACTACGCAGAAATTGTGGAAGGATTAGAAGAAGGGGATCTGATTATTGTAAAATGAGGGGACAGACAAAACAAATGGCGGTGATACTGCTTGCCGCAGCACTTGGGATTGGTGGATGCGGTGCCGTCGAAACAGAAAATCCATCAGATGAAATTACATTGTTAGAACCTGTAAATGCAAATGCAAATACGGAAAAGGTGATGCTTCATAATCTGTATGATTATGAGGTGGAGCCGGGATATATTTATCCCGAAATAAAAGAATATTCTTTTTTGGAAGATACAACTTTTTTCAGCTATGTTGCTGCACCCGGAACGGAAGTGTCATCGGGCAGTGTTCTTGCAAAGGCGGATGCACAGGGCATTGAAGAACAGATAAAGAGCGTGGAGGAACAGAAAAAGAATCTGACGGAAACTTACGAAGAAGAATATAAGGATTTGACGGATCTCATTAAGGAGCAGAAGGAACTTATCGAGGAGATAAAGGAAAATCAAAAAGATGAGACAGAGGAGGAAAAATCTTATTCTAACCGTCAGGTGATTCTTATTGAGAATGATATCCGTGGTTATGAATTGTCATTAAATCAGAACGAAGAACTCTATGCACTTGATGCGGATTATTATGAAAAACAGCTAGAATATCTGCACAGAGAGCAGAAAAGCAGACTCCTTTATTCAGATATGAATGGCATGGTTGTAAATGTTGGTTCATTTGCGCCAGGGGATTATGTGCCGGCAAAAAAGTCAGTAGTAGCAGTTGGAGATTTTTCAGAGTTAATGTTTACCTGTAATGATATCGGGCAGTCCAAACGGAAGCAGGCACAGGAGTTCTATCTCTTTGTAAACGGAACATCCTACGAGCTTGGTGAGGAGATAGAACGGGAAGCATCCGAACAAGAATACTCCACATTTTCGATAAATGGGGATACAAGTGCATTGAGTGCCGGAGATTTCGGAGTCCTTGTCGCAGTCTATGAAAAGCGGGAAAACGTTGTGGCAGTTCCAAAGAGTGCATTGCAAAAGGGTGTATCGGGAATGTATGTCTACCGGATTGAAAATGGGGAAAAAGTCATGACGGATGTTGTCACGGGAATGTCGGATGGTGTATATACAGAAATTTTGTCCGGTGTTTCAGTAGGGGATGAAATTTCGCTGTCGGAAAGTGCAATTTCGCATGGAAAGGACACGGCGCAGGTTTCGTATGGAAGTATTTCCGCTTCTTTTGAGGAGAGTGGGTCTTTCCAATGCCCGATTACTTATGTTGTAAAAAATCCGGCAGAAGTCGGGACTGTCTGTCTGGTAGGATATAAAAAGGAACTGTTTTCCTATGTAAATGCAGGAGAAGAGATTGCAGAAATACGGGTGGAGACGGATGCAGCTGCGAAAGAGGAATTAAAGAAAAAAATGGAACGTGAAGAAGCGCGTATCCGTGATGCGGGAACATTTGAAAATGAAAAAGAGGCAGCCCGCAGACAAAAAGCGTTAAAAAATTATCAGGAAGAACTTGAAAAACTTGAAACGGCAGAGCAGATTTCCCAGATTTGCGCAGACAAAAGCGGGATTCTTGTATGGACGATGGACAAAAAGGAGAATGAGACCATAGCGTCTGGTGAAACAGTTGCAGTCATCGCAGATGAAAAAAACTGTTATGTTGCTGTTTCCAATGAGAATGGTCTGCTGAACCTTGGAAATAAAGTGCAGGTATCTTATCAGGACACGCTTGGGAATACCACGGTATTTGAAGGAAATGTAATCAATGCATCCAAAGCGGGATTGTCGGAAGAACTAGAAAGTGCGGATGCCTATATCGGACTGCCACACGAGATGACGGAACAGATTTCCGCTGCCATGGCAAACGGTGGATTTTACCGGACGAAGCTGTCAGTGAGCGCCGACGTAAGAGAGATGAAAGGGGTTCTTACCGTTCCGAAGGAGGCAGTAAAGCGGATTGCGGGAGCCTGTTATGTGACAATCTGCAAAGATGATGGAACTTATGTCAACCAGAATATTCTTGTTGGGGGAAATGATGCGAAAAATTACTGGGTTCTGGATGGATTGGAAGAGGGGATGGTAGTATGCTTGGAGTAATGCTGCAAAAATTATGGCATAAAAAGTGGATGGTTGTCTGTCTGCTTTTGGGAATTGTGCTGCTTGTGGCAACGGTTGTGAGTTTTCCGATGTACCGCAAGGCAGCATATGACCGTATGTTAGCCGACGAATTTACGGAATATCTTGAGACAGAGGGAGACTGGCCGGCACGAAATCAGTTTCGGGTGATTTCCAAGCGGGATGCCGGTGGAAGGACAATTGCGCGGATGGAAGAATTCATGTCCAATCTGGCAGAAGAACTTGGGGTAAAGGAAAAAGAAAATATCCGCTGTTATCTTCTGGCGCGTGCAGCAGCAGAATTTCCGTATGAGCGGACCGGAATAGAGGAAACGGAAGTACGACTGGCATTTCTTTCCGGAATGCAGGAACATATTAAAATTGCCGCTGGAGAAAATCTCTCAGAGAGTGGGATGACAGAGGACGGATATGTCGAAGCGCTTGTAAGCGAAACCGCACTGGTATCTTTAAATGTGATGGTCGGTGACACATTTTGTCTGGATGCGGTGAAAGATGCCGCTGGAAACCCCATAAAAGTCCGGATTACCGGAGTGTTTCAGAAGACAGATGCATCCGATTTTTACTGGCAGGTTACAAAGCAGGAACTTCAGAATGCGTGTCTGATAAAGGAAGAAATTTTCAATGAAAATTTCTGCGGAGAACAGGCGGCTCAATATACGATTACCTGTAATTACTATCATTTGTTTGAATATGAAAATCTTAGTGATGCACAGGTGGTTCCACTGCTTCAAAAGACCCGTTATCTTGAGGAAGAGAGTGACTACCGCAGCACGATGTCTGTCCCGCCCTATGAGCAGATTTTAAAAGATTATCAGGGGAAAAAAGTCAGAATCGATGGGTCGCTTGTGATACTCGAAATACCGGTTCTGATTCTTTTAGCAGCATTTTTGTTCATGATTTCCGGACAGCTTTATGAGATGGAGCGGAATGAGATTTCGGTGTTAAAGAGCCGTGGTGCTTCCGGAAAGCAGATTTTTCTGCTGTATCTGTATCAGAGCATTTTTCTGACGGGAGTGGGAGCTATACTTGGAATTCCACTCGGAGGTGCTTTTACAAAACTGTTAGGGGCAGCAGACCATTTTTTACAGTTCCAGTTCGAGCACAGCCTGACGGTTGCTTATACGGAGGAGGTCTTTTGGTATGCGGCGGCTGCCGGGGCGGTATGTATTCTGATTATGACAATTCCGGCGATCTGGCACAGCAGGGTAACCATCGTAAAATTAAAACAGCAGAGAAGCGTGCACAGAAAAAAATTATGGGAGCGCTGTTTTTTGGATGTCATTTTTCTGGCAGTGGGCTGTTACGGTTATTACAATTATTCAAGACAGATGACGATGATAGAAGAAAGTGCATTAAAGGGGGAGACGATGGATCCGCTTCTTTATGTCAGCTCTTCTCTTTTTATTTTGGGAGCCGGTATGCTTTTTATCCGGCTGCTTCCGTGGCTGGTGCAGGGCATTTACCAGATTGGGAAGAGATGGTGGAAGCCGGCGGAATATGCAGCGTTCCTTGAGATTATCAAAAACGGGAGCAGGCAGCATTTTATTATGTTGTTTTTAATTTTAACGGTCTCACTTGGAATGTTTCATGCAACCGTGGCACGCACGATTTTGCAGAATGCAGAGGAAAACCAGGAGTATCTCGATGGGGCGGATGTGATGCTGCAGGAGGTATGGAAGGATAACAGGGCGTTTCTGGGAATCAATCCGGATGTTACGTTTACGTACTATGAACCGGATTATGGCAAATATGCGGGATTTCCGGGTGCTGCATCCTATACGAGAGTTCTGATGGAACGGAAGGCGAGTGTGAAAAAAGAAAGCAAGGTTTTGATGACAGCGACGGTCATGGGAATTCATACAAAGGAATTTGGAGAGAACACGCATCTTTCCGATGCACTGCTTGCACAGCCTTATTATGAATATTTAAACGAACTTGCGGTGGAGCCGGAGGGTGTGCTGTTATCTTCCAATTGTAAAAATGTACTGGAGTGCAATGTCGGAGATACTATTTTTTACAGTAACAAAGATGGCAGTGAGGCGAGAGGAAAAGTACTTGGATTTGTAGATTACTGGCCCGGTTACGAGCCGGCAGACATTTCTGTCAATGAGGAGGGGGAGGTTGTAAAACAGGAGAACCTTCTGATTATTGCAAACCTGTATACGCTCTGGGAGTTCTGGGGTGTGACACCGTATGAAGTGTGGATGACATTAAAACCGGGAACTGATACAGAGGCAGTTTATGACTGGATAAAAGAAAATGATGTACCTGTGAAAAAAATCACAATTAAGGCAAAAGATATGGAAGCAGTTTCAAAAGATCCTCTTTTGCAGGGAACAAACGGCGTGCTTACCATGAGTTTTATTGTGATGCTGGTATTATGTACGGCTGGTTACCTGATTTACTGGATTATGTCCATACGTGCAAGAGAAATGGTATTTGGAGTTTTAAGAGCATGTGGTATGCACAAGGGGGAAATTTTTAAGATGCTGTTTATGGAGCAGTTTTTTTCCGGCGTGTGTGCAGTATTTGCGGGAATCGGAATTGGAAAAATGACATCTGCCATGTTTGTGCCGATGCTGCAGCGCACGTATGCAGCGGCAAATCAGATTCTGCCGATGCGGATTATCTCTGATGCCGGCGACCAGATGCGGCTGTATGGGGGAATTTTATCTGCGATGTTAATATGCCTTGTGGTGTTGACTGTGCTTGTATTTCGTCTGAATATCACAAAAGCACTGAAACTTGGGGAGGAATAAGGATGGAAGAAGCAATGAAGGTGACAAATCTGACCCGTGTGTTTAAAGGGGCAGGCGGGGAATTTACGGCATTAAAAAATATCAATCTCTCCATTCCGGCAGGAAAACTTACCATCTTAAAAGGACGTTCCGGTTCTGGCAAGACGACTCTTATGAATATTCTGGGAACACTTGATGAACCGACATCGGGAAGCGTCATGTTAAATGGAATGGAACTTACCACACTCAGTGAAAGGAAGCGTGAAATTCTGCGCAGGACAGAAATGGGATTCGTCTTTCAGGCGGTTTCTTTAATGCCCACTATGAATGCATACCAGAACGTGGAATTTGCGCTCCGCATGGCAGGATGGCGGATGAAAAATAAAGCGCGTGTGGAAGAGTGTTTAAGGATGGTGGGGCTTGGAAAGCGCATGAAGCATATGCCGGCGGAGATGTCAGGAGGAGAACAGCAGCGTGTGGCGATTGCCCGTGCAATTGCAGGACATCCGAAGATATTATTTGCAGATGAACCAACGGCGGAGTTAGACAGTGCCATGGCAGCAGAGGTGGTGGAACTGTTTCGTGAAATCACACGGACAGAGGGGGTTACCATTTTAATGACGACACACGATATGGGACTGATGGATGCGGGAGATATGCAGATTGAATTATTGAATGGAGAAGTGGTATGTCAGAAGTAATGATTCAGGCGGATGGTCTGGTTAAAATTTACAAATCAAAACAGACAGAAGTACTGGCGCTCCAGGGACTTGATCTGACGGTGGAAAAAGGAGAGCTTACGGCATTAATCGGAAACAGTGGAAGTGGGAAATCTACATTTTTGAATATGATTGGCGGATTAGATCGTCCGAGTGCCGGTTCACTTCTGGTGGATGGAAAGAATCTGTTTACCATGGGGGAACGGGAACTGGTGTGTTATAAGCGTGATACCGTCGGATTTGTCTGGCAGAACAATGCGAGAAATCTGCTCCCATATCTGTCAGCACTGGAAAATATTATGCTTCCGATGCACATTTCAGGTCAGAAGAAGAAAAAAGAAAAGGCACTTGAACTGTTAGAACAGGTGGGTATGACAGCAAAACGGAATAATCGCTTAAATACTATGTCCGGCGGAGAACAGCAGCGGATTGCGATTGCTATAGCGCTTGCCAATAATCCAAAACTTCTTCTGGCGGATGAGCCGACCGGAAGCGTTGACACCAAAACAGCAGATATCATTTTTGACATTTTCCGGGAATTAAACCGGAACGGTCAGACGATATTAATTGTCACACATGATATTGCACTTTCTAAGAAAGTGCGGCGTGTAGTGGCAATCCGCGATGGAAAAATCAGCAGTGAGCGAATCCTTAAGGAGAAGTATGCGGACCGTCTCAAAGAACTTACGGTGGACTGGCGCAATGAAGATACACAGGAGGAGTATGCGGTGATTGACAAGGCGGGGCGTGTGCAGATTCCAAGAGAGTTATGGGATAAATTAGCGCTTCGGGACAATAAGGTGAAACTGGAATTGCGTGGGGATGAGATTCTTTTGAGCAGACCGGCAGAAGATGAAAATCGCAATATGTGAGGAATGAATCACAAGGGTTAGGAAGATTTTGGGGAATAAAAAAGCTATCATGAAAAAAACAAATCAGATATCATAACCCGAAAAGGAGAAGGAAATGAAAAAAAGTCTTAAAAAAATTGGAAATGCAAATCCGGTCATGACGCAGCGGTTTGGGGCAGATCCGTATGCAATGGTTTATGAAGACCGGGTGTATTTGTACATGACAGGCGATGATTTCATTTATGATGAAACCGGAGAAATCAAAGAAAATAATTACTCGAATATCTATACGATAAATGTAATTTCCTCTTCTGATCTGGTAAACTGGACAGATCATGGAAGCGTTTATGCGGCTTCGGAGAAGGGCGCGGCATCCTGGGGAACCAACTCATGGGCGCCGGCGGCAGCCTGCAGGGAAATCGATGGAAAAATGAAATTTTTCCTGTATTTTGCAAATGGTGGAAACGGAATTGCAGTGCTCAGTTCAGACAGTCCGACAGGTCCGTTCACAGATCCAATCCAGAAGCCGTTAGTTTCCAGGGAAACGCCCGGCTGTGCGTCGGTAACCTGGCTGTTTGATCCGGCAGTGCTTGTCGATGGTGAGGAGGCCTATCTTTATTTTGGCGGCGGGGTTCCGTCACCGGAGCAGGCGGCAAATCCGGGAACTGCAAGAGTGGCAAAACTCGGAAAAGATATGATAAGCCTTGACGGGGAGCCAAAGACCATTGAGAATGTGTCATATCTGTTTGAGGATTCCGGAATTAATAAAATAAACGGAAAATATATCTACTCCTATTGCTCAAATTTCTCTGTTCCGTGGGAGAAGAAAGAAGAACTTGGATTTGAATGTGGCGAGATTGTCACAATGGAAGCGGATGAACCAATGGGTCCGTTTAAACATGGAAAAGGGATTTTGAAAAATCCGGAAGCATTTTTTGGAGTTGGCGGGAACAATCATCATTGTATGTTCGAGTTTCACAAGCAGTGGTATATGGCATATCACTCGAGAATTCTTGAAAGAGAGATGGGCGTATTAAAGGGATACCGCAGCACCAATATTGACCGCGTAACGATATCAGAGGACGGGACGATTACACCAATTCAGGGAACTGAAAAAGGAGTTGCGCAGGTAGGAACGTTGAATCCGTATGAGAGACAGATGGCATCTACAATGGCAGTAATGGCAGGAATCCGTACGGCTCCGTATGGAGAAAACAGTGTACGTTATGGTTCCGGTGATATGATTGTGACCGGAATTTCAACCGGAAGCTGGATTGGGATTTATGGAGCTTCATTCGGCAGCGAGGGTGCACAGGAAATTCAGTTTGAGATAAGGGGAAAACAACAGGGAAAAATTCTGGTGTACATGGATATACCGGAAGGAAAGGCAGTAGCAGAGATTGAAGCTGCAGCGGACAGCGAAGAAGAATTCGGTACGGTCGCTGCCAGACTGGCAGCAACGGTTACAGGTACTCACGATATTTTCTTTGTTTTTGAAGGGGAAGGATATGAACTTAAAAGCTGGAAATTCTGCTAAAAATATGAATCCGATCATTTGTGCAGATTTTCCGGAACCGGATGTTATCCGAGTGGGAGATACCTATTATATGATTTGTGCCACGATGCATTTTTTCCCGGGCGGAACACTTTTAAAATCCTATGATCTGGTGCATTGGGAGATTGCTGCACATGTATTTGAAAGACTTGATGATACGCCGGCGGAGCAGCTCGAAGGAGAACAGAGCATTTACGGAAAAGGAATGTGGGCGGCAAGTCTGCGTTACCACAAAGATACTTTTTATGTCTGCTTTGCATCTTATGATACCGGGAAAACCTACATTTATCGTACGAAAAATATTAATGAACCATGGGAAAAACGCAGCCTCGATGGGGTCTATCATCACCCATCTCTGTTATTTGATGAAGATGGGCGCATCTATATGGGATACGGTTTTAATGAAGTGCGGATATTAGAACTCAATGATACCCTTACAGCACCGAAGGAGGGCGGTTTTGAACGCCTTCTGGTGGAGGAAAAGCAGGATGCGTATATCAGTTATGAGGGTGCACATTTTTATAAAAAAGACGGAACCTATTATATTTTTGTTATCCAGTGGCTGAAGGGAAACCTGACCCAGAGAGAGCAGCTCTGTCTCTATGGAGACAGTCTGGATGGCGAATTTAAAAAAGAGATGGTTTTTTCAGAAAATCTGGGTTTTCCGATGAAGGGTGTTGCACAGGGCGGAATTGTGGATACACCGGAGGGAGACTGGTATTCGGTAATGTATCAGGAACATGGGGCAATTGGAAAAATGCCGGTGTTAGTGCCGGTGAGCTGGGACAAAAAACGTCCGGTATTCGGAGACAATGGGAAAATGCCAGCGGAGATTCGGGTAAAAAGTACGAGACCTTACTATGTATATACGCCGGTTTTTTCGTCGGAAATTTTTGAAGAAACACTGGATGGAAAAGGAAGAATCAAACCGGTATGGCAGTGGAACCATGAGCCGGATGCGGCACTCTGGGAACAGACGAAACGTGGGGGATACCGGATTACAACCGGAAAAATCAGTGTGAATCTGATTCAGGCGGTTAATACATTGACGCAGCGCGCCATGTACCCGGAGAGTACGGTCGAAGTGACATTAGACCCTTCTGATTTGAAGGACGGGGATTTCGCAGGGCTTTGTGTGCTGCAGGGATGCTATGGATGGATTGGTGTGACCAGAGAATATGGGCGTTATTATATCGTAATGTGGAACAGAAAACTGCAGGATTGTATGTTTCATGAACTGGCGCCGGATTATATGCCGGGAACGGAAGGATTCCGGGTTCCCTATGGAGGAGATGATATCCGTCTGAAAATCCATGTGGATTTTACAAATATGCGGGATATGGCAGAAATTTTTTACCGGAGTGGAAACAGATGGCAACGAGTGGGCAGCCATAGGCTCTATTTTAAACTTGACCATTTTATGGGATGCCGGTACGGATTGTTTGCCTATTCTACAGCCAAAACAGGCGGAAGCGCAGAATTCTATGACTTTGCATATCGTGTGGAAAATATATGACAGATGTTAAGGCTGCATCTTACAATAGTAGGAACGATACTCACTTGGGGTGCAGCTTTTTTGCTGCCGGAAAATGCGGTTAAACGTGGAAATGCTTGAAAATCCGGAACGGAAAGCAATTTCTGTGATGGAAAGCTCTGGCTCTGTCAGAAGTTGTTCTGCAACTTTGATTCGTTTGTAGCTTAAATAATCATAAAAGGTCGTGTTTGCATACTGTTTGAACAGCCTTGTAAAGTGATATTTAGAAAAACCGCTGTAAGAGGCAACGGCATCTAAGGTTAAATCCTCAGCATAGTGAGCATCAATATAATCCAGCACATCATTAAACTTCTGAAGGTATTCCTGCTGTTTGTAGATACGCACATTTGGAAACAGCTGTACATTGTTCAGGTGGTTCCTGCCGTACAGGATAAAGAAGTTCAAAAGATGAGAGTAGATGGCAAGTTCCCGCAGCTCGTTCAAACTGAAATATTCGTTGCGGATCTGCACAAAAAGCTGATAAAAATCATCGTATATCTGAGGAAAAGAAGTTTTGTTGATGTAGATACAGGTTGTCATCTGTGTCTGGATTGCAGTAAAACCCCTTAATTTAGTGATAACAGACAAATCAAATAAAAAGATAAAGCGGATGCCGCTTTCCGGTGCAATAAGTTGATGCATTTCGCCGGAGGGAATCACAAGAATTTCTCCCGGTTCTATATGATAAGAATTTGAAGCAGTGATTACGTCATAGTAATTTTCTACCGGCATAATCACCTCCATGGCAGTATGCCAGTGAGGGGCATAAGATTCACTTTGTTCGTTGTACCAGATTCGTACAGAGGAATCATTCTGATATTTTACAATTTCACAGTCGTCTTTTAAGACACGTTCTTTCCAGTCTGCATTCTGTGCGTAGAGTGATAAATAATTATTTTTCAGTTCTGCTTCCGCCATTCTTCCCACCATCCATTAAAAATTGCTCTTGTAATCAGGTACGTTGATATTAAAAATTGCTGCTTTTATATTAGGACATACGTCAATATGACGAAAAATCACGCTTTTGATAATACAAAATATAAAAAGCGTGAATAAATTTTAGCATAATGACTGTTAAATGTAAATATTTGACTAATAAAAATATTCTGAAACAGAAAAAACAGGGCAATATTTGAGAAATGACAAGCAATATGTGATAGGCGGTTATGTGCAAAAATGACTATCATTGTTCTTGTAAGAGAAATAGACAGACAAGTGCACCGGGGCGAAAAAGGTGCGTTGTGTTGAGGAAGAGTGGTGGAGGGTTTATGAAAGGTGAGGTAAAAAAGGGAATAATCCTCGTCGGGGTGGTTCTGGTAATCGTGATATTCTGCATCGTAAGAAAACAGATGTCGGCAGTGGAAAATTATCAGGACAAATACCAGGGAGCCGATTTAACCGTTGAAGTGGACGGACTGGGCAGGGAAGGAACCTACACAGAATATCAGAACAGTCATGAGACGGTATATCCTTCAGAAGACATCCCGATTGATGTATGTGATTATGAAGAGGGAACAGACGTTACAGTGTATCAGGATTTTGACGGAGCCAAAGAAGCGCTTTATACCGGAGACAACTCAAAGGTTACCTGGAAGGTGGATGTAAAAGAAGCCGGATTGTATCAGGTGTATCTGGAATATCAGACGGTGGAGTCAAGAGGCGTTGCGGTTGAACGTGCCCTGTATATTAACGGAGAACTTCCATTTGCAGATGCTTCCAATCTTACATTCAGCCGCCTGTGGACAGATGGCGGAGAAGCGAGAACGGATAATCAGGGAAACCAGATACGGCCGACACAGGTTGAGGTATATGACTGGCAGGGAAGTTACTGCCGGGATGATATGGGATATACAGTGAAACCATATGAGTTCTATTTTGAAAAAGGAGAAAATGAACTCACACTTGAGGCAGTCAATGAGCCAGTCATCCTTCGCGCAGTTACTCTTTGCGCAGTAAAAGAAAAATGGGATTATGAAACATATCTTGCAAACCAGAAGACGGTTGGAGAAACACAGGAATACGTCACCAAGATTCAGGGAGAGGATTCCACACTGCGTTCAGAACCATCTCTTTATGCAAAGTATGACAGGGCTTCCGCAAACACAGAGCCGTACAGTGTGACAAACACCATTTTAAATTATACCGGAGGGGATGCGTGGAATGCAGCCGGACAGTGGATTGAATGGGAATTTGAAGTGCCGGAGGATGGATTCTACAACATTACGGTAAAAGGAAGACAGAATTACGCAAGAGGAAGTGTTTCATCGCGGTGTCTTTATCTGGACGGAGAAGTGCCATTTCAGGAAGTGGAAACCATTTCTTTTGAATATGACAATGACTGGAATGTGATGACATTGTCGGATGAAAACGGAACACCATATGAATTTTATCTGGCAGCAGGAAAGCACACATTAAGACTTGAGGCAACACTTGGTGGAATGGGAGAAATCCTTGAAGAACTCGAAGACTCTACGTACCGTCTGAATCAGATTTACCGTAGGATTCTGGTGTATACCGGAGCAAATCCGGATAAGTACCGCGATTACAATATCAATCAGGTATATCCGGAAGTAATGGAAGCAATGGATCTTGAGGCAAAGCGGTTATATAAGATTATTGATGATGTGGTGGCTTACACCGGACAGAAAGCAGAAAAGATTGCAACGGCACAGACACTTGCACAGCAGATGGAACTGTTCTTGAAACGTCCGGACAAAATTACGGTAAACTTTACAACATTTAAAGATAATATCACATCCCTTGGAACCGCTATCTTAAATATGAGTGAAACAAAACTGGATGTGGATTATATCGAGGTCAACAGCGTGGGAAGCAAAGTGCCGGAGGATAAGGCAGGTGCTTTTGCAAAAATCTGGCATGAAATCAAATCATTTGCGGCATCCTTTGTGGTGGATTATGATGCGGTCGGAGATGTTTACAGCGATAAAGATGAAGGAATTGTAAAGGTATGGATTGTCACAGGACGTGATCAGGGAACGATTTTAAAGACGATGGTAGACGATACGTTTACACCGGAGAGCGGAGTAAAGGTGAACGTTGAGATTGTAGACCCGACTGCACTCTTAAACGCAGTAGTGGCGGGCAGAGGACCGGATGTGGTGCTTTCTGTAGGTGCAGACCAGCCGGTAAATTACGCACTGCGAAATGCGGTGGAGGATTTAAGACAGTTTGAGGACTGTGATGAAGTATTGTCGGTATTTTATGACAGCGCATACCGTGCGTATGAATATAATGACGGATTGTATGCAATTCCGGAGACGCAGACTTATAATGTGATGTTTTACCGGAAAGATATTTTAGAGGAACTTGGTCTTACAGTTCCGGATACCTGGGATGAACTTGTGGATATGCTTCCGACGATTCAGGGAAACAATATGGAAGTTGGAATACCGTCCACTGCCAGCACAACGTTGCCGGATTTATCATTGTTTTACACATTACTCTATCAGGGAGGCAGCGATGTATATGATGATGAGGCAAAGAAAACCATTATTGATAACGAAGCGGGTGTAAATGCATTTGCTACTTATACAAGTTTCTTTAATGATTACGGAATGCCGACGGAATATGACTTTGTCAGCCGTTTCCGTTCCGGACAGATGCCGATAGGAATTGCAAACTACAGTATATATAATACATTAGTAGTTTCTGCACCGGAAATTCGCGGATTATGGGATTTTACACTGATTCCGGCGACAGAGGTGACAGACGAAACCGGAGCTGTCACGAAGAACCGCTCCGTATATTCCACCGGAACCTGCAGCATGATGATTAAGACTGAGGATGAGACGGTAAGACAGAATGCGTGGACATTTATGAAGTGGTGGGCACAGACCGATACACAGGTACGCTTTGGACGTGAATTAGAGGCACTGCTTGGTTCCTCAGCAAGATATGCAACTGCCAACAGGGAAGCATTTGATCAGCTTGCATGGAGTGCAGATGATGTGGAAGTATTAGAAGAACAGTGGAAGTCTGCGGTTGGATTCAGGGAAGTAGCCGGTGGTTACTATACAGGACGGCATATTGTTAATGCAGTTCGAAAAGTTATCAATGAGAAGGAAGATCCGAGAGAAACCATTCTTGATTATGCGATTACCATTAACGATGAGCTTATCAAGAAACGGACAGAATTTGGACTGCCGACAGACTGATAGGGGGTAGCAATGAAAACGTACTTGAAAAAATATCTGATCCTGCGCCGACATGAGTTTTCCATCATGGTAAAGAAGGCGAAGAAGAGCAAATCGTGCTATGCGTTTTTAGCACCCTATGCAATCCTGTTTTTTGTATTTTACCTTTTGCCGGTATGCTCTTCCATATTTTTTAGTTTTACCTATTACAACATTTTAGAGAAGCCAAGATTTATCGGATTGCAGAATTACATCAATCTGATCCTGCAGGATGACATCTTCTTAACCTCTATAAAAAATACCTTTTTGATTGCAGTTATTACGGGACCGCTCGGATACATACTGTCTTTCCTGTTTGCCTGGCTTATTAACGAGCTCCCGAGATGGCTGCGCACCATAGCGGTAATTGTATTTTATGCACCGTCCATTGCAGGAAACGTTTACGTGATATTTTCCATCTTCTTCCGTGGAGATGCATACGGATATGTGAATGCGTTCCTGATGAATTTAGGAATTATCGATTCACCGATTTTGTGGCTGACAAATCCGGATTATATGCTTCCGGTATGTATGATTGTCATTCTGTGGATGAGCCTTGGAACCGGATTCCTTTCCTTCGTGGCAGGATTACAGGGTGTGGATCGTTCACAGTTTGAGGCAGGGTACATGGATGGTGTCAAAAACCGCTGGCAGGAATTGTGGTACATTACCCTACCAAATATGAAACCGATGCTGTTATTCGGTGCGATTATGTCAATTACCCAGGCATTTAACGTCTGTGATGTCACGATGGCATTGTGTGGATATCCGAGTACGGACTACGCAGCACGCACGGTTGTAACACACCTGTTTGACTATGGATTTTCAAGATTTGAGATGGGATATGCTTCCGCGATTGCGACATTGTTATTCCTCATCATGATCTTGTGTAAAAAAGCGATACAGAATCTGTTGGGAAGAGTAGGGACCTGATATGAAAAAAATAGTAAAGAGAAGAAAACCGAACCGGTCGGTGGTGGGAGATGTCGTTATTTATTTCCTGTTATTTTTAATCGCACTTGCCATGGTATTTCCACTGGTCTTTGCGGTCAGCAGTGCCTTAAAGCCGTTGGATGAGCTGTTTTTATTCCCACCGAAGGTATTTGCACAGAATCCGACAATGGACAATTTCCAGGATTTGTTTGTTACGATGGGAAAGTCGTGGGTTACTTTTTCAAGATACATATTCAATACTGTATTTATTACGGTTGTAGGAACTGCCGGACATCTGATTATTGCATCCATGGGAGCGTTTGTTCTTGCAAAATACGAGTTTCCGGGAAGCAAGCTGTTCTTCTCCATCGTCGTAACGGCATTGATGTTTAACGGATATGTAACCGCTATCCCAAACTATCTGATTATCAGTAAACTTGGATGGATTGATACATACTGGGCAATTATTGTGCCGGCATTTGCAGCACCCATGGGATTGTTTTTGATGAAACAGTTTATGGAGGGACTGCCAATGTCATTGGTAGAGGCAGCGATGATAGACGGGGCGAGCCGATGGAAGATATTTATCCAGATTATTATGCCGAATGTAAAACCGGCATGGCTGACACTCATTATTTTCTCTGTACAAAACCTGTGGAACAACAAGGCAGCAACCTTTATCTACTCGGAGGAAAAGAAGACGCTTGTTTATGCATTGCAGCAGATTCAGAGCGGCGGTATTGCACGAACCGGTCAGGCAGCAGCAGTAACAGTGGTCGTTATGGTTGTTCCGATTTTAATCTTTGTGTTGTCTGAGAGCCAGATCCTTGAAACAATGGCAAGCTCCGGTCTGAAAGATTAAAGATGGAGGGAAAGAGGATGAAGAGAAGGAGTTTTAAGATTCTTTGGGGTCTGGTACTTGCAGCGGGAATGTTACTTTCACCGTTTGCGGATGTCCATGCAGAGGATGGACTCGAAAATGGATATACCTACAATTATGATTACTGGGAAGAAATCCAGTATTCTCCGGATGCTTACAGCACGGTGGGAGTTTATACAGCGGCAGAACTTGGACTGGATAAAAATTTGAATTCCCCGCAGGGAATGTGTGTACAGGGAAAAGAGGTTTATATCTGTGATACCGGAAACAACCGGATTTTACAGTTAAACCGGACCAGCAATGAAAAATTTGAACTGGTACGCATTATTGATGAAATAAAAGGATGCGATAATACTGCATTATCGGGACCGACAGATATCAGTGTCGATGAAGACGGAATCATGTATATCTGTGATAAGGAAAATAACCGGATTTTAAAAATTGACAAGGACTTAAATTATCTGATGGAATTTGGAAAGCCGACAGATGCGACATTTGACCAGTCGCTGTCTTTCCTGCCGGATAAGCTGGTTGTGGACGGTGCCGGAAGAGTGTACTGCATTGCGGATAACGTCAATAAGGGAATTGTCAAGTATGAAAATGACGGAACATTTACCGGATTTTACGGTGCCAGTCAGGTTACCTATGACTGGGCGGATTATATCTGGAAGAAATTTTCCACACAGGCACAGCGTGCAGCACTGGAATCATTTGTTCCGACAGAGTATGACAATGTCTATATGGATTCCGAAGGATTTATTTTTACATGCACTACAAATGTGAGCTCAAATGGTATCAAAAGTGGTGAAGACGAACCGATTCGAAGACTCAATCTGATGGGAAACAATATTTTAATTACAAACGGAAATTTCCGGCCGATTGGAGATATCTACTGGGGAAAAGCCGGTGGCTACGACGGACCATCTTTGATTGCAGATGTGACAGCGTTAGAGAATGGAATTTATTTTGGAATAGACAGGGTGAGAGGCAGATTGTTTGCCTATGATACACAGGGAAATCTGTTATATGCGTTTGGTGGAAACGGAAATCAGGACGGATATTTTAAGCGCCCCGAAGCGTTAGAACATATGGGAAAAGACCTTCTGGTGCTTGATTCCCAGGACGCAAGTTTTACCGTATTTACCCCGACCGTATTTGGAAATAAGATTTACCAGGCGATTGCTGAATATGACCAGGGAGATTATGAGAAATCCGGAGAAACCTGGCGGGAAGTTATGAACATGAATGGAAATTATGACCAGGCATATATCGGAATCGGAAGGGCTTTGATGCGTCAGGGAGAATACAAAGAGGCAATGAAGTACTTCCGGCTTAAGTGGGATGATGACAATTATTCCAAGGCGTTTAAGCAGTACCGCAAGGATTGGGTGGAAGAACATATTGGATGGATTTTTCTGGCAGTATTTCTTTTATTTATCCTTCCGATGATTGTGGGAAGAGTGAAGAAAGTAAAATTTCAGATTGATACCGCAGAAATTTTTAAAAGTTGACAGGGAATGGAGGCAGATATGCTAGCTTCATTAAAGAATAAAGAAAAATACAGCCGCTATTTTGGCAGCCTCAAATATGCTCTTTATGTCATTACACATCCGCTGGATGGTTTTTGGGACTTGACGCATGAGAAGCGCGGTTCTATTGCAGTAGCAAATACAATTGTAATTTTGACAGTGCTGGCACGCATTATGTCACTGCAGTTTACAAGTTTCCTGTTTATGCAGGTTTACTGGGAAGATGTCAATATCTTTTTATATATTGCAAGTATTCTTTTTCCATTGGCGCTGTTTTGCGTTGGAAACTGGGGACTTACCACACTGTTTGATGGAAAGGGAAGATTGTCACAGATTTATATGGGAACAGCTTATGCGATGACACCTTATCCGCTCATCCAGTTTCCGATGATTCTGTTAAGCAATGTGGTTACAAAAGAAGAGGGAACATTTTATCATTTTGCAGTGGTACTTTCCCTGGCGTGGGCAGCGTTACTGATTATCTGTGCCATGATGGAAATTCATGAGTACAGCCTTAGCAAAACACTTTTGTTTATGGTGGCATCTGTTTTTGCCATGATGGTGATGGTATTTATCTTATTACTGTTTTTTAGCATGATTAGTCAGGGAATTGCCTATTTCGTATCAATTGCCAAAGAAATCATGTTTCGGATGTAACGGGTAGGAGGGAAAGAAAAACATGAAAGTGAAAGCTGCATTGAAAGAACAGGCAAAAAGCCTCCTGGTGCCAGTATTGTTTCTTCTGGCAATTGGAATTGTGGCACTTACTGTATCTCTTATTCCGGAAGAAGAGGAGACAGCAGAGGTGATACCGGTAAGCAAATATGAGGGAAACGGCGGGGAGCTGGTACTGGAAAATGATTCCGTAAAGTTTGTACTGGATGCAGAAACAACACAGTTTTCCGTGACACAGAAGGATAACGGAACCGTGTGGTACTCAAATCCACAGGATGCAGATGAAGATCCGGTGGCATTGCCGTCAGACATTGAGAATCTTAAGTCCACGCTGCTTTTGACATACAGTACCATTAACGGAGTTGATACACTGTACAACAATTATAAATATAGTATCGCGGCTAAAAATTATGAGATTGAGCAGGGAACAGATTTTATCAAAGTTCACTATTCGGTTGGCGAGATGGAAAAAGAGTTTATGATTCCAAAAGTCATCACAGAGGAACGGATGCTTTCTTTTATGGAGCAGATGAGTAAAACGGACGCCAGCAATGTAGGGGATTCTTACAAGAAATATGATATTAACAATCTCGGAAAGAAAGATAACCGTGAGGAACTTTTAGAACAGTATCCGGTTCTTGAAACAGAAGTCATTTATGTACTGCGAAACGGTGTAAAAGACAATATGAAAAAGAAGTTAGAACAGTATTTCGCAGATGCCGGTTATACCGCAGAGGATTATGCTTCTGACAAGGAGCTTGACTTATCAGAATCATCTTCATCAAAACCGGTCTTTAATATCAGTGTGGTCTATCGGTTAGAAGGTCAGGATTTACTGGTATCGGTTCCGATGAATGAAATTGAGTATAAAGAGGATTATCCGCTTATTACGGTAAATGTGCTTCCTTATTTCGGGGCAGGCACAACGAATGAAGAAGGCTATCTGCTGGTGCCGGAAGGAGGAGGTTCGATTATCAATTTTAATAACGGAAAGACAGCGCAGAGCAGTTACTATTCCAGTCTTTACGGATGGGATATGGCGCAGGGAAGAGATTATCTTGTGCATGAAACGCGTGTTTATTATGGACTGTTCGGAATTTCCAAAGGAGACAGTTCCATGCTGTGTATGTTGGAGGACGGAGCTTCCTATGCGGGCATCAATGCAGATATCAGTGGAAGAAACAACAGCTATAACTTTGTAAGCGCAAATTACACCCTGCTTCACAGGGAACAGTGTGATGTGGCAGATAAATATAACGGTGAGATGTTTATGTATGAGCAGGCAATTCCGGATGAGACAATTGTGCAGCGTTACCGTTTCGTTGATTCCGGCAGCTATGTGGATATGGCAAATGTGTATCATGACTATCTGGAACAGAAATATCCGGATGCTTTTGTGAAGAAAGAGGATACAGATGTACCGGTAGCAGTTGAAATTCTTGGAGCAGTTGATAAAGTAGAACAAATCTGTGGAATTCCTGTGTCGAGACCGCTTGCACTCACTACATATGAAGAGGCGGAAGAGATGATAACGGATTTAAAGAAATCCGGAATTGAGGACCTTTCGGTGAAGTTAAGTGGTTGGGCAAACGGTGGTATCAATCAGAAGATTTTAAAGAAGGTAAAATTAGTTGGAAGACTTGGAAGTAAAAAAGATTTAAAGAATCTGACTTCCTGTGCCGCAGAGAATCAGGTAGACCTTTATTTAGACGGAGTAGCGACCTATGAATATGACAGCAATCTTTTGAATGGCTTTCTTGTTTTCAGGGATGCGGCAACCTTTGCGAACGAGAAGAGAGTGAAGCTACTTCCGTTTGACAAAATTTATTATGGTGAGCAGAATGACCAGAACCCGTATTATTTACTGAAGCCGGAGATAATTCTTCAGAATGTAGAGAATCTTTCAAAGGCAGCGGACACTTACGGTGGGGCAGGGATTTCACTCCGGGATATCGGTTATGAATTGTCGGCGGATTATAACCAGAAACAGCTTGTGACCAGAGAGAACATGAAGAAAGAGCAGGTGGCACTTTTAAATGGAATCAAGGCATCCGGTCAGAAGATTATGACCAATATGGGAAACGATTATACACTCGGTGTGACGGATTTTATTACCAATATGGATTTAAACGGTTCCGGCTATACCATTTTAGATGCGGCAGTTCCTTTTTATCAGATTGCGATTCATGGATATGTGAATTATGCAGGGGAGGCATTAAACCTGACAGCTGATTGCGAGGAAGAGCTTTTAAAATCAGCAGAGTATGGAGCAGGACTTTATTTTTCCCTGATGGATGCAGATGCTACAGAATTGCAGAACACGAAGTATACACAGTATTTTGGCGCAAATTATGAGGCTTCAAAGGATGAACTTTTTGCAATTTATACAAGATATCAAAAGGAGCTTGGCAGTGTTTTTCATCAGAGAATCGTAGACCATGCAATTTTAGACAGTGGCATTACACTTACTGTTTATGAAGATGGAACAAAGGTATATGTAAATTATAACTATGATAATGTAACGATGGACGGAATAGAGATACCGGCAAGGGATTATCTGGTGATGCCGTAAAATGAGGGAAAGGGGTTATACGATATGAAGAAGCAAAGGAAGTTAAGAGGGCTTCAAAGAAAAAAGATGGTAGCCGGATATCTGTTTATCATGCCTTTTATCCTTGGTTTTCTGGCATTTATGGTGAAGCCGTTTTTGCAGTCACTTTATATGAGCTTTTGTAATGTGGAGATAAGTTCGACCGGTTTTCATATGATTTTTGCCGGAATGGCCAACTATATCAGAGCCTTTACCATAGACACGGAATTTAACCGTCTTCTGGTCGAGGAAATTGCCAAGATGACATACAACTCACTGGCAATCATGGTATTCAGTTTCTTTGTGGCACTGATTCTGAATCAGAAATTTAAGGGACGTGCATTTGTACGTGCGGTGTTTTTCCTTCCGGTTATCCTATCATCGGGTGTCATTCTTGGAATTGAGAGCGATAATTCACTGCTTGCAAGTGTACAGGATGCGATTCAGGATTCCATCGGAACTGCAAGCATTACAGACACCATCCAGAACATTCTTGTGACGAGCGGAGTGGGAATTAAAGCCTTTGAAAAAGTGTTTGAAATTGTAGATGGTGTATACGATGTGGCGATTGCATCAGGTATCCAGATTATCATCTTTTTGTCAGGGCTGCAGACCATTTCCACGAGTATGTATGAGGCGGCAAGTCTGGAAGGATGTACGAAGTGGGAATGCCTCTGGAAGGTTACATTTCCGATGATTAGTTCGTTGTTTTTAGTAAACTGGGTTTATACTATCATTGATTTCTGTATGAGGTCGGACAATGAGGTGATGGAAAAAATCAGTAATACGATGATTGTAGACATGAATTACGGCTTTGCCTCCTCCATGGCATGGATTTACTTTATGATTGTCATTGCCATAGTAGGAATCAGCTCATTGATTATATCAAAGGGGGTTTACTATTATGAGTAGAACAGTGGCAAAAATCAGCCGGAGAGAAAAATGGAAACGTTATATTGAGAAGAACCGTAAAGGAAACTGGTATTTTTTGAAGAAAGATGCAAAAGAAATTGTGTTTCGGATAATAAGATTTTTCATGCTGTTTGGAATGTGTTTTTTGATTTTGCAGCCGATTTTAAACAAGATTTCGGTCAGTTTTATGGCAGAAAAAGATTTGTATAATCCGATGGTAATTGCCATTCCGGAAAACGTCACAACAGCCAATTATGAACTTGCATCGCAGTTTATGGATTACTGGCGGACACTTGGAAATACGATACTTGTATCCCTTACGATTGCGTTGCTTCAGATTGCTGTTTGTACAGTGGTTGGATATGGATTTGCAAGATTTGAATTCCCGTTTAAGAAGTTCTGGTTTTTGTGTGTGATGTTAGTGATTGTGATTCCGCCGCAGACGATTTCAACGTCGTTGCATCTGCATTTCCGATACTTTGACATCCTTGGAATCATACAGGCGGTGACAGGTCACACCTTAAATCTGAGAGGTTCCGTTCTTCCATATTATTTGATGAGTGCAGGCTGCATGGGGTTGAAGAATGGACTGTACATATACATGATAAGGCAGTTTTTCCGCAATATTCCAAAGGAAATGGAAGAGGCAGCTTATGTGGATGGCTGTGGAATGCTTGAGACATTCGTAAAAATTATGCTTCCGGATGCAAAACCGATTCTGACGTCCTGCTTTTTATTTGCCTTCGTATGGCAGTGGACAGACAGCTTTTATTCCAAGATGTTTCTTGGAAATATTAAATTATTATCGATTCAGCTGGCACAGATTGGAGAAAAATTAGGAAACTACCTTATGTATACCCTTCATCGGGCAACCGGAGCTTCCGTGGGTTATACCCAGTGTATCGTATCTACCGGAACGCTGATGGTGATACTTCCAATCCTGATTCTCTATCTGTTTGCACAGAAGGGATTTGTAGAGAGCTTAAGCAGCACAGGAATTAAAATGTAGCGGTATAAATCTGCGGAAGATTTCCGGCAGACTTATATATAGGAGAAGTGTTTATTAAAAGGAGGAAGAAACATGAGAAATTGGAAACGGTTCGCAGCAGTGATGATGGCAGCTGCAACAATGGTAACAGGTCTTACCGCATGTGGTGGAAACGGCACAGCAGGTACATCCGGAAACGGGGATGCAGCAAACAGCGGTGACGAAAACAAAGTATCTGATGTGGAAGATGTTGCTGCCGGAACAGAAAGTGGTTCCGATGATGGTGAAATCGGTCAGTATACGGTATTAACCGATGCAGACGGAAATCCGTATGACTTAGGTGGCATGGACATTATCATTTACGACTGGTTTACAGCAGACCAGGAAGATAATGAAGATGCAAGTGCATATGATGAGGCGCGTGAAGAGTATCTTGACTGGATTCAGTCAACATATAATTTTACAATTAAACAGAAGGCAATGACTTCCTGGGCAGACAGTCCGGAGGACTTCTCCAACTATGCAGCAACTGGAGGCGATGAAAACTACATTTTCTGTCTGTATCAGGGCGGTGCACTGATGTCCGCAGAAGCAAATGGGCTGCTGTATGATTTAAGTACACTGGATTGTCTTGATTTTTCGGATTCCAAGTGGGAAAGCTCCGTGGCACAGCTTATGACAACAAGTGATGGAAAAGTATACGGAATGAGAGCCATTCCGCACGAGGCAACCGCAGGAATTTATTTTAATAAGAGACTGCTCCAAGAAGCCGGAATTGATCCGGAGTCCATTTATGAGCTTCAGAGAAACAAAGAGTGGACCTGGGATAAGTTTGAAGAACTTTGTCAGCAGGTACAGAAGGATACGGACAACGATGGTGTCATCGACCAGTATGCAATGACAAACTTTACCAGTACCCTGTATTCGGCAGCCGTTATTTCCAATGGCGGTCAGTTTGTTGGAAAAGATGAAAACGGAATGTATTACAATGATCTTGAGTCTGATGCAACCATGGAGGCATTAAACTGGGCACTTGATATGCTGGATAAGTATGAGATGGTATATCCGGAAGATGCAGCGTGGGATTATACATATACTGCTTTTGCAAACGGTGAGGCTGTGTTTACCTGTGAGGAGGCATATCGTGCCGGTGACTGGTCTGGCGAAGATGGAATGGAAGACGAATTTGGATTTGTCTGCTTCCCGATGGGACCACGCATGGATCATTATGTAAACTATGCAAAGGATAACGTTTTTGTCATTCCGTCCTGCTATGATGAAGATAAGGCATGGAAACTCGCATTTGCATATAACCTTTACACAGATCCGGTTCCGGGGTATGAGGACTACGAAGCATGGAAAGTGGATTATATGAAATCCTTCTGTGATACGGAATCTGTTGATGAAACAATTGCTACAATGGTTGATTCCGGTGTGCCGCTGTTCGAGAAGGCTATCAACGGAATTGATATGGGACCAGACCTTTACTGGGGCATCAGCAAGGACAATACTCCTGCCCAGCAAGCAGAGGCAATCCGCAATACCTGGAAGGCATATATTGACACTGCAAACGGTTTATAATTAACAGGACAATAATGGGATGGTAACTTAGGATACCATCCCATTATCTGCAGGAAGGAAGAAGAAAATGGGAAGTGTATTTCGTTTGGAAGGCGGTCTGATGGGAGCGCTTACAAAAATATCGGATATCTGTATCATCAGTCTGCTATGGCTGTTTTGCTGCCTGCCGGTTGTGACAATCGGGGCATCCACGACGGCAGCCTATTATACAGTTATAAAAGTGGTCAGGCGTCAGTCCGGCAATCTTACACAAAGCTTTTTTCATTCATTCCGTGAGAATCTGAAAGACAGCCTGGCTGTGAATCTGAGTTATCTGGCGTTGACAGGGCTGCTTGTCTTTAATATTTATACGGTATATCAGTCTCTTGAAACATATGAGATGGCGCTGTTTCTGCTGTTTTTATATACAGCATGCCTGTTTCTTATTTTTATGGCAGGACTTTATACCTATGCATTTTTATCAAGATTTTCCATGGAAAGAAAGAATCTCATTATAATTTCCTGGCTTGCAATGTTTCGTCATATGCCATCCTCACTGCTTCTTTTAGCGCTGTTTCTGCTGACCTGTATTGTGATTGTGGCATTTCCGATTGGAGCCATTTTTATGCCGGGTGTATTTATTGCGTGCTACAGCAGAATCATGGAACATATTTTAAGAAAATATATGACAGCCGAGATGCTTGCAAAGTGGGAAGAAGATGAGGTGGATGCGCAGTGATAAAATTTGAACTTTATAAAAACAGGAAAACTGCAAATATAGTAATAGACAAGACTAATTTAAAAGAAAAAGATGCCCGGGGAATCAGAAGAGTTACGCAAAAAGTCTGTAAAGATGTAGAACGCGTGACGGGAGTATGCCCGGTTATTGGGGAAAGTCTTTGCCGCACGGAAAATGAAGTCGTGGTGGCAGTTCTTGGAAAAACCTCGGATACGGATGGAGCGCTTGCAGCGGAGCTTATAGCAGAAATGCAGATGGATGTTTCTTCCATTCGCGGAAAAAGAGAGAGTTTTTTGTTTGTGGTAACGGAACAGAGGCTGCTTATTTTTGGAAGTGACAAGCGTGGCACAATTTATGGAATGTTTCATATTTCCGAACTTATGGGAGTTTCTCCGTGGGTGACATTTGCCGATGTGGTTCCGGAAAGAAAAGACGAAGTATATATGATAGAGGCAGATACTTTTTATTCAAAGGAACCATCTGTCAAATACCGGGGATTTTTTATCAATGATGAGTGGCCGGCATTTGGAAACTGGACATTTTCTCATTTTGGTGGTTTCACAGCCGAAATGTACGATATGATTTTTGAAACATTATTACGGCTAAAGGGAAATTACCTGTGGCCTGCAATGTGGACGTCTTCTTTTTCACTGGATGGACCGGGGGAGCAGAACGCAATCCTTGCGGATGAATATGGGGTAGTGATGAGCAATTCCCATCATGAGCCATGTCTGCGGCACAGTGAGGAATGGGATAAGGTGAGGGGGGAACAGTCTCCCTATGGAAATGAATGGAATTACAGCACAAACAGAGAAGGGCTTCTCAATTACTGGAGAGACGGACTTATCCGGAGTGGCGGTTATGAAAATATTATTACAATCGGAATGCGCGGGGAGAGAGACTCTTCCATGCTGGGGGAAGAGGCATCCCTAAAAGAAAATATTGATTTATTAAAAGATATCATCACGGAGCAGAGAAAATTAATCAGAGAATGTGTGGACAATCCGGATGTGCCACAGATGATTGCATTATATAAGGAAGTGGAAGCATATTTTTATGGAAATCCCGGAAAAAGAGACGGATTAAGGGACTGGGAAGGTCTTGACGGAGTGACATTTATGCTCTGCGAAGACAATTTTGGAAATATGAGAACGCTTCCAACGGAGGAACTGCGTGCCAGAAAAGGCGGCTGGGGAATGTATTATCATTTTGACTATCATGGCGGACCGATTTCGTATGAATGGGTCAACAGTTCTTACCTGCCGAAAGTGTGGGACCAGATGACGGAAGCCTATGAATTTGGAATCCGGGACATATGGATTGTAAATGTCGGGGATCTTAAATTCCAGGAGTATCCGCTTAGCTTTTTTATGGATCTTGCATACGATTATGAGAAGTGGGGAATTGCAAACCGGCAGGCGCCGCAGAAATATCTGAAATACTGGTGTAACAGAGAATTTAAAGCTGTATGTGACAGTCAGACATTAGAGCAGATTGCGGAAGTGATACAGGGGTACACACGGTTTAACCACAATTGTAAACCGGAGGCGATGAAGCCGGACACCTATCATCCGGTGCACGATGCGGAGGCAGAGCGGCAGCTTGAGCGGATAAAGAAAATTGATGAAACACTTGAGAAGATAAATGCAGTGATGGCGGAAGAAATGCAGCCGGCATTCTGGGAACTTTTGTATTACCCTGCGAAGGCAAGCCTTAACGTTCAGAAATTAAATCTTTTAGCAGGATTGAATCACTTCTATGCTGCACACGGGGCAGCGGCGGCAAATATCTGTGCAGAACAGATGAAAGGAGCACTTGCGCTTGACAAAGGGTTTACAGATACGTTTCATGGGATTCTGGGCGGAAAATGGGACGGAATGGCATTGTCAAAGCATATCGGATTTACAAACTGGAATGACGAGGAATGTAAAAATCCCGTCCGTGCTTATGTAGATCCGGTGGAGGGATGCCAGATTCTTGCTTACGTAAAGGGAGATGGAGATACGGTTACGGCAGGTGGTGCCTGGACAGGAAAAACGCTTATTATGGACTGCTTTGAGAGACCGGGGCAGAATGAGGGGATAATTGTGCTGCTTCAGACGGGAAATCAGCCTGGAAACTACAGGATTCACTGTGAAAATCCCGGAATTTCATTTTCTGAAACAGAAGGGGCGGTGGAGATTTGCAAAGAAATCCGGGTAATGTTAGAACGGGAAAAATTAACCGGTGAGATGCGTTTTGAAATATGTCATGAAAATGGAAAGATTCCGGTCGAACTGTACTGCGAACAGCCCCGGATACAGAATGTAAAAAATATGACGTTTATAGAAGACCGGGGCATTATTTCAATGGAAGCATCTCATTTTGCAGAGAAAAAAGAAACTGCGGCAGGAGCTTTTGAAGTACTTTTTACATACGGAAAGACAAAAGACGGCATAAAAGCATATCCGTGCAGCCGCTGGTTTAAAGAAGAAGAGGCGCCGGGAGTTACCTACAGGCTTTGGGTAAGGGAAGCAGGCACTTACCGGCTGCATCTTTACTGTGCACCGGTCAATCCGATGTATCCGGGGGCAGCCGTGTGCTGCAGTGTCAGTGCAAATGGACAAAAGAGGCAGGAAATATCGCTGATTCCGCAGGATTATCGTGCAGGAGAGAGTTCCTGCAGGGAGTGGGCACAGATGGTTCTGGAACAGATTCGCAGGGTGGAGTGTGAGGTTTCGCTTCAGGCAGGGGAAAATACGCTTGAAATTTTTGCACTATCACCGGGATTTTTATTGGAAAAACTGGTACTGGTTCGTGAAGGGAAAATGCTTCGGACTTCTTATCTCGGACCGATGGAGAGTTTTTATACAGAATAAGAGGACAAAAAAGAAGGAGAGGGAATATGAAAGGACCAACAGCACCCAAAGATCCGGAAAAACGGAGACCGTTTTTTTATATTATACGGGACAAAGAAGTATTCGGGGCAAAAACGCCGGATGGCAGGGGAATCCAGTTTATTTATGAAAATGATGGCAGATTAATAAACAGTGCAAGGATTGTGGGAAATATTACAGATGAGAAGATACTCGAACTGTTAAAGACGACAAGGGGACTTCAGAAACTTGTACATAGCATTGGTGTTTCAGTCGAAACCGCACAGCAGGAGGAGCCGGTAAAGTTTGTTTTCCAGATGTATGGGAAAAAAGATATTTATGGCGGAGGAACGCTGCTTTGCGAGGAATTAAAAGGCGACGGAATGGAACGAAAAATCTGTTTAAAAGACGTGAACTGGAGAGAGGATGACTATGAACCGGGACAGATTCGTCTGGAATTTGAAACCCCGGAGCAGCTGGCAAAAGTCAGTGTACGATTTTACCTGAATGACGGATATGAAGCGCCAGAGGTATTGGAAGAGACAAAAGTAGATGTATCCTCTGCGGACTATCGTGCAATGATAGAGCGTTCTCTGATGCAGCTTGGGGACACCCGTAGAATAAAAAATATGATAGAGCGTGCAAAGGCAGGGGAAGATGTGACAATTGCCTATATCGGTGGCTCTATTACGCAGGGAGCCGGGGCAACTCCGATTCACACGCAGTCTTATGCGTACCAGTCCTGGCATATGTTCGACCTTGCCTATGGAAATGGGAACAATGTGCATCTGGTAAAGGCGGGTGTGGGTGGAACTCCGTCGGAACTGGGAATGCTCCGGTTTGAACGGGATGTTGTGCGTGATGGTGTACTTCCTGATTTGGTGGTAATTGAATTTGCGGTTAATGATGAGGGGGACGAAACCAAGGGCAGATGTTATGAAAGTCTCGTGCGAAAAGTGCTTGCCCTGCCCAATCATCCGGCAGTTATTCTGCTGTTTGCAGTCTTTGCTTCCGACTGGAATTTACAGACACGGCTTGCACCTGTGGGGGAAAAATACAGGCTGCCGATGGTGAGTATTCTGGATGCAGTCTGTCCGCAGTTTGGGAAAAAAGCAGGTGAAGGAAGAGTTATCTCAAAAAATCAGTTTTTCTATGATGTGTTTCATCCATCCAATATCGGACATACCATTATGGCGGACTGTCTGATGAATCTTATTTACCGTGCAGAGAAGGAAGCAGTACAGGGGGAAGAGACGCCGTATGAGCTTTCTGATATTACACCTGTAATTGGAGGAGAGTTTGCAGAAGTAAAACTTCTCGACAAAAAAGATGCCTGCGAAAATGCCATTATCGATTGTGGCGGATTTACGGGGACGGATACGGAATTACAGTGTGTGGAGATGGACGATTCCCTGACGCCTGTGCCGGAATTTCCGTATAACTGGATGTATGACGGAAGTGTATCGGAAAAACCGTATTTTGAAATGAAGCTGGATGCGAAAGCAATTCTTCTTATTTATAAAGATTCCGGAGCGATGGATGTGGCAAAGGCAGATGTTTATGTGGATGGAAAAAAAGTATTTCTTGCAGATCCGCATGAAAATGGCTGGGTGCACTGTAATCCAAAGATTATCTGTGAGGAAAAAGAAAGCAGAGAGCATACGGTCCGGATACAGATTGCTCCGGGGGATGAGCATAAGAAATTTACGATTCTAGGATTTGGATATGTGAAGTAGGAGGGAAAACGTGGAGAAGGCAGAAACTATAGATACTGCAATGCCGGAAGAAATGATAAAAAGACAGCCGGATACAGATTATGGGGAGCTGGTGAAGATTGAATATGGATCCCATCTGACCACAAAACTGAGACGTGCACAGGTATTGCTGCCGCCGGAATACGGGAAGGAAAAGGAATATCCGGTTGTCTATCTGCTGCATGGAGTTGGAGGAGATGAGAAGGAATGGTTTTTTGGACATCCGCAGGAAATTATCGGAAATCTGATAAAAGCAGGAGAAATCCCGGAGATAATTGCCGTGTTTCCAAATGAGAGGGTCAGAGAGGATGACAGAAGAAATCCTCCGGATGTATTCAGTCTCCAGCATTTTCAGGCATTCGACCGCTTCTTAATAGATCTTGAACAAAACCTGATGCCATTTATGAAGTGCCGGTTTCAGGTCAGAGAGGGAAGAGAACATACTGCAATCGCAGGCTTTTCCATGGGTGGAAGGGAAGCTCTTTTTATCGGATTTCAAAGACCAGAACTGTTTGGATATATTGGTGCGTTCAGCCCGGCATTTGGATTGTTTCCTTATACAAACAATGGAGTCACGGAAGAAGGATTGATTCCGGAAGATAAATTTAAAATTTCACAGGAATATCCTACATTCGTGATGATTATGACAGGAAAACACGATGATGTAATTTATCGCGAACCAGAGCGCTATCATCGGGCACTTGTAAAAAATAAAATGCCGCATTTATATTATGAAATTCCAGGTGGACATGATTTTGAGGTCTGGGATAATGGATTGTACCATTTTTTAAAAAAAATATTTTAATTGAAAAATGCTCTTAAACCTGCAAATGGTTTAGGAGTTTTTTTGAAATGGAGGGGAAATGGGTAAGAGAAGATTGTTTCATGAAGATTGGTATTTTTTGGAATTGGGTGTTGACAGTAAAATAGAAGACCTGTGGGAAAAAGAAAATGCGTTTAAGCAGGTAAATCTTCCACATGACTGGCAGATTTACCATGCAGATGAGCTGTACCGGGATGGAATAGGCTGGTATCGGAAGCGCTTTTTCTGCGAAAAAAAACCGGGAAAACAGTATGAAATTTATTTTGATGGTGTTTATATGGACTGCACGGTGTATTTAAACCGCCAAGTTCTCGGAGAATGGAAATACGGATATTCCAGTTTTTATTTTGATATGACAGATTTTCTTTGCGAAGGCGAAAATGAAATAGTAGTGCAGGTACGGTTTCTGGGACCAAACAGCAGATGGTACAGCGGTGCAGGAATTTACCGGAATGTATATTTGACAGAGTATGGGGAAAATCATTTTGTCACAGATGGAGTTTATCTTACAACAGATGAGAAGAAGGATGGCTGGCAGCTTACAGTGGAGGCGGAACTTGCATGGAACAGGCAGCCAGAGGGCGGTACTGATACATACTGCGTGGAGATTTCTGTAACCGATTTATCAGGGACACCTGTGGCAGAAGAATGTTGTCCATTATACGGAAAAGAAACTATGTTTGACTACATATTGAAGCTGCCACAGGTAGTGCCCTGGAGTTTGCAGAAGCCTGCACTTTATCTGTGCAGTCTGAAACTTATGGGGGATGACGGTAAAAAATTGGAGGATGAGGTATGCCAGCGGATTGGATTCCGGCGTTTTTCATTTGACACGGAAAAGGGATTTTTCCTGAATGGTGTGCATACAAAACTGAACGGAGTGTGTGAGCATCATGACCTTGGTGCGCTTGGCGCGGCATTTCACCGCATGGCGATGCGTAGAAAAATGCTGATTTTAAAGGAGATGGGTGTAAACAGTATTCGATGTGCTCACAATATGCCAGCACCTGAGCTTTTGGATTTGGCGGATGAGATGGGAATTTTGATTGTGGATGAGGCATTTGATATGTGGGAACGGGCAAAAACACCTTACGACTATGCGCGTTTTTTCCCAGAGTGGTATCAAAGAGATGTAAAGAGTTGGATATGTAGAGACCGCAATCACCCATGTATTCTGTTCTGGAGTATCGGAAATGAGATTTATGATACCCATGTGAGTGAAAGAGGACAGGAGGTAACAAGGCTTTTATATGATGAGGTGCGCAGATATGACCCGAGGGGGCATGCGATGGTTACCATCGGTTCTAATTTTATGCCATGGGAGAATGCAAGAAAATGTGCAGACATCCTGAAATTTGCAGGGTATAATTACGGAGAAAAATATTATGAGGAGCATCATAAAAAGCACCCTGACTGGTATGTGTATGGAAGTGAGACGTCCTCAACGGTGCAAAGCCGTGGGATTTATCATTTCCCCTACAGACAGTCCGTGTTAGCGGATGAGGATGAACAGTGTTCGTCGCTTGGAAACAGCTCTACAAGCTGGGGAGCAAAAAATTCCGAAACGTGCATTATTACAGAGCGGGATTGTGAATTTTCACTCGGACAATATCTGTGGTCGGGATTTGATTATATTGGAGAGCCGACACCATATCATACCAGAAATTCCTATTTTGGACAGATTGATACGGCAGGATTTCCCAAGGATTCTTATTATCTGTATCAGGCGGCATGGATTGACCGCAGAGAAAAACCTGTAGTGCATGTGTTTCCATATTGGGATTTTAATCCGGGACAGCTCATTGATGTACGGATTGCCAGTAATGCAGATGTAGTAGAACTTCTGGTCAATGGAGTTTCAAAGGGGCGGCAGAGAATAAATCATACAGGAGAAAGTAAACTTACTGGGGATTACAGGATTGCGTACGAGAAGGGGGAGATTACCGCAGTAGCCTACGATGAGAATTTAAAAGAGATTGCAAGGGAGACCCGCAGCTCATTCGGGGAACCGGTAAGATTGATACTGACACAGTACGAGCCGGAGCGTACACTTTTTGCAGGAACGGGCGATATGGCTTTTTTTACAGTTGTTGCTGTGGATGAAGCGGATCATCCGGTAGAAAATGCCAATAACCGGATTGAGGTATCCGTGGAGGGAGCCGGGTGGCTGACAGGACTTGACAACGGCGATAGCACGGATATGGATGAATACAAAGGAAGCAGCAGAAGGCTTTTTAGCGGGAAACTGCTGATTTTAGCTGCCATCGGTGAGAATGCGGGAAACCTTCGGGTATCGGTATCTTCACAGGGATTAACCGGAGCATGGATGCAGATTCCGGTGGCGGAAGGAAAAAAAATCAGAGGAATTTCCCTGCTGCCGGAGCAATGGAACGAAAAAGTCAGGGATTTGGAATGCTGGGTGCGGAAAATTGAACTGACGTGTGAGGGAGGAATGCTGCTTTCAGAAGAAAAGCAGACGGTTTTTGTGGAGGCTTCTATACTTCCGGAGGAAGCGGCGGCTAATGTGCAGGAGGACGAAATAATCTGGCGGGTTGTAAATGACGCAGGGATTGAAAGTCCAATTGCAAAGGTGCGGGCGGTCTCGGGAAGAACGGGACAGAAAATGGGAAAATTTTATGCAGAGGTGATGGCGTACAGCGATGGAGAATTTCATCTGAAATGTATGACAAAAAATCATACGGATAAAGTGAAGGTGATTTCACAGCTTGATTTTAGGGCAGAAGGACTTGGAGAGAGCCGGTTAGACCCCTATGGTTTTATTTCGGGTGGACTTTATACTTACGTGGAGGGGGATGTTGGGAATGGAAACGAACACGGTGTCTCTACCGCAAGGGAAGGAAGAACCGTCATTGGATATGAGAGGGTGGATTTTGGCAATTTTGGTTCTGATTGTATCACGTTGTCAGTGTTTGAACTTGGAGGAGCAGAGTGCCCGATAGAAATCTGGGAAGGGATACCAGGGGCGGCAGGGAGTGGATTATTGGCAACGGTGTGCTATCACAAACCTTCCATCTGGAATGTTTATCAGGAGGAAACCTATGCACTTTGCCGGAGAGTGACAGGGGTAACGCAGATTTCCTTTGTTCTGCATCAGAAGATTCATTTGAAAGGGTTCTCATTTGCAAGAAAGCAAAAGGCATATGAAAAGCTGAACGCAGCGGAAAATGATGGAATTTACGGCGATAATTACGAAATATGTAAAAAGGCTGTGCATGGTATTGGAAATAATGTAACATTAGAATATCGTGAAATGGATTTTGGGGATAAAGGCTGCGACACCATTGTTATCTGTGGAAAATCAGAGCACGACTGCAATACGATACATCTGATTTTTGATGATGGAAAAGAAGAAAAACGTTTTGTACTTGAATTTGCCGGAACAGCAGAGCTGTCAACCCAGCGCTTTTCATTTGAGATAAGGAAGGGAATGTATACGGTGCGTTTTGTCTTTCTACCGGGCAGCAGATTTGACTTTGAATGGTTTCAGTTTCAAATATAAAACTGTCATTTTAAGCTATGCGGACAAGCGATGATTATTACAACCGCTGGGAGGTTGCGAGTTTTGCAAGAATTCTCCGGTATGTGGCATCCTTTTTTGCGATGACATTGCCGGGATTATATTTGGCGGTCACGAATTTCCACACGCAGATTCTGCCGACGTCTCTGATGCTTTCCTTTGCGGAGGCGAGGGCAGGCGTGCCGTTTCCGGCGGTGGTTGAGGTACTTATCATGGAATTATCCTTTGAGCTCTTACGGGAGGCGGGAGTGCGGCTGCCCGGCGCGATGGGAAATACGATTGGAATCGTGGGAGGCTTAATCATCGGACAGGCGGCGGTGGAGGCAAATCTGGTGAGCTCGATGGTGGTCATTTTGATATCATTTACGGCGCTATGTTCCTTTGCGATTCCAAATGAGGAATTTGCATCGGCATTCCGCCTGCTAAAGTTCTTCTTTATCGCGGTCTGCGCATGGCTTGGATTCTTTGGACTTTTGGCAGGACTTTTGTTTGTGCTGCTTCATCTTTCCCACTTAAAGAGCTTCGGCATCCCTTATATGATGCCGTTTGTAGGCGCAGATGTGACGGATTATGAGGATGAGCGGGACTTTTTGTGGCGGCTTCCGATGCGGGAATTAAAAAAACGTCCCATTTATGCCAGACGGGATAAGCGCACCAGGCTGCGATTCTTTGGGGAAAGGAAGAAAAAATAATGTTTTCGGATAATAACAGAATCTCCGGGCGTCAGGCGTTCCGGATTCTTACCTATGACCTGCTTGGGGCGGGAAGCCTGCTTGTCCCCGGGATTCTTGCAAATCGTGCGGGCTGTGACGGGATTTTTTCCATCGGGCTTGCGGTGGTGTTTGCACTTTTTTATGTAAAGGTGCTATCAGGAGTCCTTGCTGACAAGAAACAGGACACGTTTGGAACTTATCTTGAGAGACGGCTAGGAAAAGTAGCGGGAAAAACAGTTTCAATTTTGTATGTCGTCTACTTCATCCTGCTGGCGGGATATGTGGCATATCATTTTACAAACATCATTTTAAAATATCTTCTACGGGAGGAGAGTTTTCTGTTAATTCTTTTTATTCTGGTGCTTCTCGCTGTCTACGGGCTTTCTGGTGGTCTTGAGGGAAGAGCACGCGCTTATGAAATTCTGTTCTGGTTTGTGATGGCGCCGTTGTTTTTGATGCTTCTCTCTGCACTGGATGAAATCAGTGTGGATTACTGGACACCGGTTGTGACTGCGGCGCCGCTTTCCGTGCTTGGGGGCGCATGGGAGGTGTTCTGCTGGCTGTCGTTGGTATTTTTGCTGCTATTTTTGGGCGGATCGGTCAAAAAACAGCAGATACTGGTGCGTGCAGGGCGGTGGGCAGTGCTTTTTGCAGGCATTTTATATGCGGTGCTGTATCTGATTCTGCTAGGAATCTTTGGAAAAAATACGCTCTCCGTGATGGAATATCCGGCGGTCACAATGATGAGCACGATAAAAATAACCGGCGGCTTTTTAAAGAGGACAGATGCTTTCATGCTTGCCATCTGGTTTTTCACGCTGTTTGCACTGCTTGGAGGCACGGCATTTTACGGCGGAAATCTGCTTTCGGACCTTTTCGGGAAAAAATCGGCGTGGGGAGGAAAATATGGATTTTTCATTCTTGTGGCGGCATTTGCGCTGGCAGAAGTTTTTTATCACTCAAAAACACTCTGCACGTACTTTGAAATCTGCTTTCAGACTGTGATGACGCCGTTTATAATACTTGTTCCGGTGCTGTTGTGGATGCCCGGGGGAAGGAGGCGCGCATGAAAAAAAGAAATTATTTCGGGGGACTGCTGTTGCTTGTGATGACGTTTTTTCTAAGCGGATGCACGACGGCGGAGCTTGAGGACAGGAGCTTTCCGATTGAGCTTGCGGTGGATGATACGGCGGATTTCGGGCTCAAGTGGCTGAACGAAGAGCAGTCCGGCAGCAAGTATACCGACTATAACCATTTAAAGGTGCTGTTAATCGGAGAGGATTTTCTCTCGGATGAAAAAAAGATGCAGGAGCTTTTGGATTTGCTGGAACAAAAACCGGATATCCCGCGCAATACCTATGTGCTTGCTGCGAAGGATGCCGGAAAAATCATTGAACTTGGGCAGGAGACGGGTACCTATCTGGAGCAGTTGATTGAAAATTCTTCGCTGATGGAAAAAGAGGCATATCCGACGATTGGAACGCTCTATGCGGAGCAGGAAAACCGGGTCGAAACCCTGTTTTTGCCGTATGTGGAGCTTCGGGACAGTCTCCCGGTCATTACCGGCTATTATGCCTGGGTGCGCGGGGAAGCAGCAGGAAGAGTTGATGCAGCAACGGCGCTGCTTTCGGCATTTACGGCTGGAAATGTGGAAAGCTATACATTACAGCTTGGGCAGAGTGATTTTATCCGGCTTGTGAAGATATAGGTGGAAAAAGAGAGGTAGGGATTGTTATTAGAAAAGAAAATGGGGTTGTGGAGATAGAAGCTGAAAATACTATAAAACGGGTTATGTATTAGACTTTACAAACTATACTTATCAAAGGTTTGTTGCTGATACTATTAACATAGATGTTTATAAAAAGTATCATAATTTATCTAAAGCCAAAATATTAAGAGCAATTATGGATGATTGTGACAATGTTACAGGCAAGGTGTAAAACAAACTATAATTTTAGCATGAAGCAGCTAGGTATTTTAAATAAAAAGTATTATATACAAACAATGATTTATGAAATGCTCATGTTGTAGTTTGTCAACCCAAAAATCAAAATTTTTCAAAAAAATTTGGTCCTTACTTGACACCAGCAGATGATGGCCCAAATCCGGATTATACAGAAGAACTTCTTACGGGGTTAAAAGAACGTGGTGTAAATGCCACGTTTTTTTTGCTGGGAAAAGAGGTTGAAAAATATCCGGAGATTGTAAAAGACATCTCTGACGGCGGTCATCTGATCGGCACACACTCTTACGAACATGTCAACTTAAGCAACCTTTCCGATGCGGCGGCGATCGAGCAGGTGGATAAGACAAACGCGGCTATCTATGATATCACCGGGAAATACCCGGAGTACATAAGACCACCGTATGGCTGCTGGAAATGTAATCTGGATTATGAGACAAAAATGATCGAGGTGCTGTGGGACGTTGATCCGAAAGACTGGGCGACGGACAATTCCGGGGTGATCGCAAAAAGAGTGATCGACAAGGTCGGGGAAAATGATATCATTCTGCTTCACGATGCGTCGGAATCTTCGGTGAAAGCGGCATTTGCGATCATTGATGAACTGGGAAAAGAGGGGTATACGTTTGTGACGGTGGAGGAGATTCTGATGGAGTGAAAAATTATGCATCTGCGGAGCAAATTATTATTTTCCGGGCAGGAGAGGTCAGTATTCGTCATTTCATTGGAATGCCTCTCATTTTAGTGGAACGGACTGGGATGAACCTGCAGAACGAGGAAACGTGAAAAAAAATTTTTTTTATGAAACTTTTTTCACTATTATTTTATCTAAATAAATGAAACTTACAAATGATAAGTAATAAAAACACGCAGGAGGATATTCAGAATGAGAAAAAAAACAATTTATGTATTAGCAACGGTAATGTGTATGTCCATATTTACAGCATGTGGAAGCACGAATCGTGCTGATGCCGGAAATGAAGTGCAGCAGGAAGTACAGGCAGAGGATAATATGCAGAAAGAACAGCAGGCTGGTGCAGAGGGTAATGCTGAAACAGAGTTACAGACTGAAGCTGTACCGGAAAATACAGCTGAAGCGGTAACAGGCGAAGAGAAAACACTGAATGGAACGGTGGACGAGATCAAAGATTTTATGTTTATTGTGACAGATGATAGTGGTGCTTCCTATGAATTAAGTTTTGATGCAAAACCACAGGGATTGGAAAATGTTTCTGTTGGAGATAAAGTAAAAGTAACATATACCGGGGAACTTTCAGAAGTGGATGCATTTTCGGGAACAATTGTTTCAGTTGAAAAGCAATAAGTAAAGTAATAAGTAAAGCCATGTGATACATATAGAAAATGTATCATATGGTTTTTTACTTTTTTACGGTTATGTGGAAAACGACTGGTGAAATATGATATACTTATCGCGAATGATGTTGAGACCGAAAGAGCTGGAAAAGATCAGAAAGAAGATTTCAGTAGAAAATGACGAATTAGATTGTCTTACAGCGATGTGTTACATGGGGACTGGAAAATATAGTAAGGCAAATTCTATGCTGGAAAAAATTGGAAAAAGACGCAACGGGCAGTTACCCATTTGCGTCTTTTTCTATAGAAGAGCAATGAAACAACAGGAAACAGATACAATGGAGGAAGAGAAGATGAAAAAAAGAGCAAAAAAGATAGTAGCATTATTTTTAACAGCTGGTATTCTGTTATCAGGGACAGCTGCGTGTTCTAATGTAGAAGGCATGCATCTTTCAGGATCGACAAGGGAATTGAATGTAACGAAAGAAGATACTGGAAAATCCGGAGATAATGTTCAGATGCTGCCATCGGATGAAAAATCAGACAAAATATTTGCGGACAGTTATGCTGATTTTGCAATAAAGGCTTTTCAAAATAGCTATGAAGCTGGAAAAAATACAATGATATCACCATATTCCGTGATAAATGCGCTTGCCATGACTGCAAACGGAGCATCAGGCGAGACTTTGGAACAGATGGAGAGTGTACTTTGCGGTACGGCAGACTGCTCGCTTGATCTTCTCAATCGGGAGCTGCAGCGTCTGCAAAGTTCCATGCCAAAGGAAAAAAATAATCATTTATATACAGCGAATTCTATCTGGTACAAAGATTCTGATGAGAACTTTGTACCGGCAGATGATTTTCTGAAGTTAAACGCTGAATTTTATCAGGCAGATATCTTTGCCTCGGCTTTTGATAAAAAAACGACAAAGGATATCAATCGCTGGATCGACCGGCGCACGGATGGAATGATCAAAGATATCATGGATCAGATACCGCCATATGCTATTATGTATCTTGTAAATGCAGTGGCATTTGAGGGGGAGTGGAAGGACCCGTATGAAAAGGAACAGGTGCATGATGCTGATTTTTATGATATTGATGGTAATCATTCAACAGTATCAATGATGTATTCGGAGGAATATTCTTTTCTGAAGGAAGAGCATGCCGTTGGATTTATCAAGCCGTATAAAGAAGGCTTTGACTTTGTTGCACTGCTTCCGGATGAGAATATGGATATCAGAGATTATATCAGTCAGATGAATGGAGAAACTTTTCTAAAGACAATTGCTCAGGCAAATGATACAATAGTGCAAACAGGTATGCCAAAGTTTAAGGCGGAGACGCAGAAAGAATTAGCGGAAGTTTTAGACAGAATGGGAATGCATGATGCATTTGATGAGAAATTAGCAGATTTTTCACAGATGGGGAATTGTAAAAATGGGGATAATCTGTATATCAGCCGGGTATTGCACCGGACAAAGATTGAAGTGAATGAACTTGGTACAAAGGCCGGGGCGGCAACAGTTGTGGAAGTGGAAACAATGGGGTGTCTGGAGGCAGTGGAAAATGTTGTGCTGGACAGGCCATTTGTCTATGCGATCATAGACAGGGAGAATGGGATACCTGTTTTTATTGGTGCGGCAGATGCTCTGTAAAATCATAACAGAACAGGACAAACATTACAGGAGGATATGATTCGGATCGTGGGGCAGTTTTTAGAGGATGAAAAGATTATTGAGTTATACTGGGTCAGAGATCAGAGGGCAATTACATGCTCACAGCAGAAATACGGAGCATATTGTCACAAGATAGCACAGAATGTACTGCACAATGAAAGTGATTGTGAAGAGTGTATGAATGATACATGGTTCCGGGCGTGGAATTCCATGCCGACAGAGCGGCCGGGGATATTGCAGGCGTTTTTAGGAGCGATTACAAGAAATCTATCCTTAGACCGCTACCGGAAAAATCATTCGAAAAAGCGTGGAGAGGGAGAAATTTCTTACATATATGAAGAGATGCAGGACTGTATTTCCGGTGAAAATATGGAGTTACATGTGGAAAATATGGAACTTGCGGAGATGATTAACCGTTTTCTGGCTGGGATGAAGACAGAAAACCGCAGGATCTTTGTGCGGAGGTACTGGTATTTTGACAGTATAGCTGAAATTGCAAAGAGATTCTCCATCAGTGAGAGCAAGGTAAAATCGTCTCTGATGCGTTCAAGGGAAAGTTTACGGAAATGTCTTGCTCAGGAAGGAATCGAGGTGTGAGCAGTGAAAGCAGATGATCTGATTGATGCATTCGGGCATATTGATCCAAAGTATGTTTCAGATGCGGAAGTTGAGATAAAATCAAAATCACGGATGAAGCGGATGTTTTATGTTATAAGAGAAAAAATCCCTTTAGAGAAGGAACAGCCTGCGCATATCACTATTTCGGCGGCGATGTGTATGACAGCATTTGTGCTGATCATCGGTGCAGGAATGTTTTATGGAAGGATCAGGAATGGATATTCAGGAAACAAAAATAACTCTGTGGATACGGTTTTCAATGATTATGATGGTATGTATGGAAGTACAGCAGCCGGATCAGCGGATGAGGCAGGGGTGGAAAAAGCAGAAGAGGATACCGGTCTGATCTTTAATGAGATTCGCGAAATGGAAAGTATAGCCTATGATGTAGCAGAACCGTATCAGATTGTTTCTTATGATGCAGCAGGGCTGGAAGAATATTTTGGAACAAAGATCTGTCCGACTTCCATTCCGGATGGATTCATTCTGTCGGATGGTGTTTATCATGTTGGATATGATAAAGCAGGAGAAGCAGTGGATGATAATAATAGTCTGATCTATTCGGATGAAAGTGGAGAACGTACATTGAAAATCGGAGTTCGTACAACGGAATCCGGGATCGTGACAAGATTTACAGATACACATTTAGCCACGTCTCTGGTGCATGGGATTACGGTCACAGCGGGATGTTATCCGATCGGGCAGACTGGCGGGTATAGTTATGTCGCTGTTTTTGAAAAAGATGGAGTTATATTTACCATAGAAAGTTCCGGTCTTACAGAGCAAAGATTTATCACAGTGATAGGAGAACTGACGGAATAGACAGATATGTTATGAAACAGAAGATTTAAAATAGGGTCTTGTCTGATAAAAATTCTAATGTCTTTTCTACAGGTTAAAAAATGAAGTTAAAAGAGATTGAGATTCCAAGACACTTATGATAGTATAAAAATAATTGTGAAGACACGAGAGAATCAGGTGCAAACAATCGATATTAAGGAAGTTAAACAGGAGGTCGTAGATAAAATGGAACAGTACAAGCAGGAATTTATCGAGTTTATGGTTGAGAGTGATGTGCTCAAATTTGGAGAGTTTACATTAAAGAGTGGACGCAAATCCCCATTTTTTATGAATGCAGGAGCTTATGTGACAGGTTCACAGTTAATGCGTCTTGGTGAGTATTACGCAAAGGCGATCCATGAGAAGTATGGAGATGATTTTGATGTATTATTCGGACCGGCATACAAGGGAATCCCGATCAGTGTTGTAACAGCAGTTGCATTCAGCAAATTGTATGGAAAAGAAGTCCGTTACTGTTCGGATAGAAAAGAAGAAAAAGACCACGGAGCAGATAAGGGAAGTTTCCTTGGAAGCAGTTTAAAAGATGGTGACCGTGTTGTCATGATCGAGGATGTTACAACATCCGGTAAATCCATGGAGGAGACAGTTCCGAAAGTAAGAGGAGCTGCAAATGTTGAGATCGTTGGCCTGATGGTTTCTTTAAACCGTATGGAAATGGGACTTGGCGGTAAAATGAGTGCACTTGATGAAATCCGGGAAACTTATGGTTTTCCGACAAATGCGATTGTAACGATGGAAGAGGTCGTAGAACATCTTTACAATAAGGAGTGTCAGGGCAAAATTGTCATCAATGATGGGATAAAAAAAGCAATTGATGCATACTATGAACAGTATGGATGTAAATAAATCAATGGATGACAGAAAAAAAAGACGCCGGCTGATTGCCGGCGTATTGTTCACTGTTTATTTTGCGGTGTTGTTTTATTTCTTATTCTTTTCAGAAAAAATGGGACGGACTTACAGTGAGAGAGCATATCACTATAATCTTGTGCCATTAAAAGAAATCATGCGTTTCATACGTTATCGAAAAGTTCTCGGTACTTATGCAGTGGTTTTAAACCTTGTGGGAAATATCATTGCATTCATGCCATTTGGAACTTTTTTGCCAATCTACTATGAACGGTGCAGAAAACTGCGGTATACGGTGCTTTACAGCTTTGAATTGAGTCTTGTTGTGGAAATACTGCAGCTTGTGTTCAAGGTCGGAAGTCTTGATGTAGATGACCTGATCTTAAATACGATTGGCGGACTGTTTGGATTTCTTGTTTATGAACTGGTAAAACAGTTTATACGAAAAACGACAGAGCGAAAAAAGCATGATGATTAAGAAGGTTATGATTAAATTTCCAGGCAGGTGCCGCCTTTTACTTCTATCACAGTATCTCCGTCAATTTCAAGCCAGACACTGATGGCATTCGGATTGTAGACTCTTCTGCAGTCTGCTGAGAAAATCAGACGTCTGGCGGCATCCATATAATCAATGATTTCGATGTTGGTTGCATACCAGATATCATTTCTGCCGCCCATATAGGCACAGAAATCTTCAATGACATTCCAGTTATCATGATTGTCAAATTCATAACTGTGTCCCCAGACATACATTAATTTTAAATATTGTTTTTTCTTGAATTCTGCAAAAAATTCAGCTTTTTCCATCAGATCCGGTGCATCATGATGACAGGTCGGATGCCATTCAAGAGGGTCGGTTGGAAGTGTAAAGTCAGCTGCCGGTTCTACGACGCGGGCATATGCAATGCCAAGCTGGCGGAATAACTGTTTGATTTCTTCATTGTAAGATCCGTTTGGATAAGCATGTCCGCGGATGATGCGGCCGGTGATCTGCTCTAAGCCTTTGCGGTCAGCTAAAATTTCTTCGGCAACTTCCGTCATTGGACAGCGTGCAATGGTCGGATGGGTCATGGTATGGGTTGCGATTTCATGTCCGGCGTAAAGTTCATTGATCCGTGAACTTTTGATGCGCGGCGGATTGAGTCCTTCTTTATCGATCATTCCGTAATTTAAATTAAAAGTTCCCCGTATGCCATAATGGTTAAAAATGGAGACAAGACGTTCGTCCTGAATTTTGCCGTCATCGTAGCTCATAGTCAGTGCTTTCGCTTTTCCCTCAGGGAAACATACATAAACTTTCATTGATAAAATCCTCCTGCAGGTTACGTGGTAATATCTTTAAAATCTATTGTTATAGTAAACGCTTTTTACCTGGAGTGCAAGGACAATGTGACTGGCAGAGATTTCGCTTTAAAAAATAAAAACCCCTGTTCTGCCTGTGAAGTTACTGTTCAGACCATTGTAAAAACTGACGAAATTTAAAAAAATATATTTGTGGATAAACTCAAGCAGGATGGGAAGTCTCGTTAACGACTTCCGAATCCTGCTTTTTCTTTTGAAATTATAAACAGTACCTGCATGTTTTCCTGCTTTTACATGGCTGGAATACGGATTTCCACTCCTGCTTCTTTCATTTTTCTGCCGGTTATCCACCGTCATTCTGCCAGTCCCGTAATTCGTCCGATTTCCCATTCGTCCCTGTTTCTGCTATACTTATCCTATACTTAAGGAGGCACAAATGAACGCAGATGATAAAAGCAAACTCAAAGCATATGAAGAACTTATAGGCAGTCTTGAGCATACAAACGGACTACAGCACAGGGTCATCGAAACCCAGTCCTCATTGATCAAATCCCTTGAGGAACATAATGCAGAATTAGAAAAAATCATTGATGATCTGACAAACATTTAAGGAAAGGACGCGGCATGGGGATGGGGAATTCTTTTGAAACCATTACAGTACTTCAATACAGGCTGAAAGCAGCACAGGAAGAACTTGCAGCCTTTCAATCGGGAGAAAAATATATCCGAATGGAAAAACAGCACCTTACACAGGTGCGTGCCCTGGAACGCAGAATTGCAAAACTGGAAGCAGCTGTAGCAAAAGAACACAGCCATGCCATTACGATTCGGAATCAATGGTTTGAGATTTTTGAACAGCTGCAAAAAGAATGCGACCGTATGGTCGCCGAAGCAGTAAAAAAGGCGGATATGATGGAAAAAAGGGCCATCCGTGCAGAAAAACAGCGCGACATCGCCCTTGAAAAAGTAACTTCCCAGAGACGGGAACTTTACAAAGTAAAGACAGAGCTTGATGATGAAAAACAAAAAGTACAGAAACTGACGGCACAGATTAACCGGAACTATGAAAACTCATCCATCCCGTCTTCAAAATCTATCGCCCGCAAAAAAATATCCAACAGCCGCGAAAAAACAGGAAGGAAACCCGGTGGACAGCCAGGACACAGGGGGCACTGCAGAAAGAAACTCACCCCGACAAGGGAAATCTATCTTCCGGCACCCGAAGAAGTACTCCATGACCCTGACTTTAAGAAAACATCGAAAACCATTACAAAGCAGAAAATCGACATCAGCGTAGAAGTGCATGTGACCGAGTATCATGCCGATGTGTACTATAATTCCAAAACAGGTGAACGGATCCATGCACCATTTCCACAGGGAGTCATTGATGACGTTAACTATGGAGGAAATTTACGTGCTTTCCTGTTTCTGCTGAATAATGACTGCTGTACATCAATTGATAAAAGCCGCAGGTTTTTGTCTGATCTGACAGATGGAAAAATAAACATATCAAAAGGCATGATCAATAATCTCTGCCGGTCATTTGCCCAAAAAACAGAATCCCAGCGTAAAGAGATTTTCTGCGACATGCTGCTTTCCCCTGTCATGCATACAGACTGTACCAATGCCCGTGTAAATGGGGAAAGTTCGTATGTATTTGTATGTGCGGTTCCGGATGGCGGTGTGCTCTATTTTGCCAGGGGCAAAAAGGGACACGATGGAATAAAGGGCACGGTCGTTGAAGACTATCAGGGGACACTGGTCCACGATCATGATGTAACCTTTTATAAGTATGGAACCGGCCACCAGGAATGCCTTGCACATGTACTGCGTTATCTGAAAGACAGCATGGACAACGAAAAGGACCGTACCTGGAACAGGCAGATGCATTCCCTGATACAGGAAATGATCCATTACCGGAATGGTTTATCTGAATCAGAAGAGCCAGATCCGCAGACCGTCTCCGAATTTGAAGAACGTTATAAAACAATCCTGTCCATAGCTGGGGATGAATACGACTATGAGCCGCCTGGGAAATACTACCGTGATGGATACAACCTGTACAAAAGGATGAAAAAGTATAAGAAAGATCATCTTCTTTTCCTCCATAATAAGAATGTACCTGCCACGAATAACGAAGCCGAACGGCTGCTGAGAAAATATAAAAGAAAACAGGCGCAGGCTGTGTCATTCCGGAGTCCGTCAAGCATCGACCATCTCTGTAAATGCATGAGCATGCTGGTTTTGATGCGCAGAAAAGAGCAGACCAATCTGTTCCGCGAGATTGCAGAAATATTTGCATAAGAAAACCGATGGTTTTGACTACGATTAGTCTATACCATCGGTTCTTTTGTTACAAGTTTACCTCTGAACAGTAACCCTGTGAATTCCAGGCAAAGCAGGGGATATCAATTTGGGGTATTAAATTACTGTTTTTTTCTGTATAATCACTCAAAAAGGACACCTTTTATTGTATAATTATGTTATGGAACAAAACATACGAAAGAAGGTGTCCTGAATGAAAAATTAGCATTGAAGAAACTGCTAACTTATATGAAGAGTGTATATAAAATCCCGCAAAAAATCAAGTGTTTAACGGACGAAAGAAAAAGAAAATCTATTCCATTGTTTAACATTGTCATGCCGGTACTGCTTTTTCTGATGCTGCAGTATGAAAGTTTCCATACCATTTTTTCAACCCCGGAAAGCATGTCGAAAAGACTGAAAAACTGTATCAGTGGAAGGATTCCAAAAGTTGATGCAGTCCGCGACCTTCTCTCCAGAATAAACCCGGATGAAATACGCAGCATACATGAAGAAATGATTGATATCATAAAACGTAACCGGGTATTCCGGGAAGGAACGATAGGCGGATAGAAAATCAGCAGAAAAAATATATAGGGAAAAAGCAGGGGGAATTTTGCGCGTATTGACCAGGAACGAAGGGTGACCGCAGATGGAATGCTGATAACTGGATTCTTTATAAAAATGCATAGATAAAAAAGTTAAAAGCGAAATCCCTGATTAGTGCACTTTTTCCTTTTAAATATCCCATAAACTGTGATATACTATATTTCGGTGGGATACTTACCAACATATGGATATGATCTGGCATTAAGTGTCCTTCTATTATTTCCACACCTTTATACTTACACAATGCTTTGATAATATCTCTGATATCTTCTTTGTACTGATTGTATATTACTTTTCTTCTGTATTTTGGTGTGAATACAATATGATATTTGCACATCCATTTTGTATGTGCCATAGAATTTGTTTGATTTGCCATTAAAATCACCTTTCCTTTCGTTAAATAGTAGCCTGAACAACTCTATTTTAGCGGAAAGGTGATTTTTTTGTATAACAAATTTGTTGCACCACCCGCATAGCAGGTGGTTTATTGTTTCGCACATCTCCATTTCTCCGTTGGGAGAAACTCCGATGCACTCAACAGGCTAAAGCCCATGAATCAGAATCGGCGAGCCCTTTGGGATCGTCGATTTTGGTATATAAAGAGAAGGGGAGAACAATGCATGTATAAGGTATTGCTGGTAGATGATGAGCCGATCATTGTGGAGGGACTTTCAAGAAGTATTCCGTGGGAGCGCTGGAACTGCCGTGTTGTTGCGACCGCAAATGATGGAACGGAAGGAAAGAATCTGATTGAAAAAGAAAGACCTGATATTGTTTTTATGGATATCTGTATGCCGGAGATGAATGGTCTGCAGATGATTGCAGCATTAAATTCACAGTTTCCGGATCTTGAAGTGAGCGTGCTTACCGGGTATCGCGATTTTGAATATGCCAAGGAAGCGATACGGCTTGGTGTGACGCGTTTTTTGCTGAAGCCGTCGAATATGGACGAGTTAGAAGAGGCGATCGAGTGCATGTGCGCCAACCTGAATCTGGCGCATTTTTCGCGCGTGTTCAAAAAACAGGTTGGGGTATCGGCGAACGAATACCGCAATCAGGTGCTTGGAAAATAGATCAAAAAGTACTATAATTAGAAAGAAATATGACAGTGCGGAGGAAAAATGTGAAAAAAAATATGCCATATATATTGATAGCAGGGATTGCTTTCGGTTCTGATTTCTGGACCAAACGTCACATGGACAGGAAATATGCCAGGTACGTGGTGCATCCGGGACGTCGGAATAAGATTCTGATCGAAAAATATTATAACCGTGGAGCAGCACTTAATTTTCTTGCTAAAAAGCCGCGTGTGATGCGCGCACTTCATACAGTGATTATGTTTTTTGTCGGAATTTTATATTATTTCCTGCTCCGCATGCCGGGACATTGTCTTAGCAAGACAGGTGCATCTTTACTTGTCGGCGGAGGATTAAATAATCTGCTCGACCGCTATACAAAAGGGTATGTAGTCGATTATGTGAAATTTAACTTTGGACCGAAATGGCTGAGAGGGATTATATTTAATATTTCAGATTTTTGTATTTTTATAGGTGCATTTTTATCCGTTGTGGGAAGTGAGGTCTCATCATGACACGGGAGACTTACCGGAAGATGACCGGGTATTTTTTACAGGATGAAAAAAAAGTCCGCAGGATTATTCTGGCAAACCGGCTGCTTACCGGAATTGTTTTTGTGAGCTATCCGCTTTATCTGATCTCGCTGCTGCTTAAGAGAGATACGTTACTGCCGCAGGCAGTGCTTGTTCCTGCAGTTTCATTTGTGGTCGTGACATTGTTCCGCAAGATCGTCAATGAACCGCGCCCGTATGAGAAATATGATCTACCGCCGGTGATCGATAAAGATACGGGAGGAAAATCATTTCCAAGCCGTCATGTTTTTTCTGTATTTGTGATCGCCGTCACGGTATTTGTGCGCAATCCAGTGGCGGGCTGTATTTTAGCAATGATCGGAATTATGATTGCCGTGATCCGTGTGATCGGGGGCGTGCATACCGTATGGGATGTCACTGCAGGAGCTGCTGTCGGGATTTTAAGCGGTGTGATCGGATACTATATGCTGCCATATCGGGGATTTTGAGTGGTGTGATCGGATACTATATGCTGCCGTATCAGGGATTTTGAGCGAATATTACCGTATATTTTTGAAAAAATAAAAGCAACGAATTATAAAATTAAGATAACGTTTTTGTAGATTACAGAATTGGAGAAGAATATGGACCCTATAATGAATAGTTTTTCAAGAGAACAGATGGAATATATCGTGGAATTGTTTAATCCGTGTATGGATGATTATCTGTATGTGTTTGATCTGCAGAAAGACTGCTATAAGATCTCAAAACATGCGACGGAGCGTTTCCTTTTACCGGGGGATAATTTTGATGATGCGGCAAAAGCACATCATACATTTGTATATTCGGAAGACCAGTCGCGCCTGGATGATGAATTCCGGCGTATTATGAGCGGGGAGATCGTTTTTCATAACATGCATTACCGGTGGTTAGACCGCGCTGGGAAACCGGTGTGGATCAACTGCAGGGGGCGTGTATTAAATGATGCTGACGGGAAACCGCATTTTTTAGTCGGATGCATCAATGAGATCGGTCAGAAACAGAAGGCAGACAATGTCAGCGGACTGCTTGGCGAATCAAGTCTTTCCGCTTATGTAGAACAGTTTGAGGATGGACTGCCGGATGGATTTTTCCTCCGCATCGGAATCGATGATTTTCGTGATATCAACGGTGACTTCGGAATGGAGTACGGAGATTATATCTTAAAGAGTACAGCAGACTGTATCGCGGAAAATATCAAACCGTCGCAGAGGCTGTACCGGATATTAGCGGATGAATTTATGGTGGTCGATTTTTCGGGCGGAGATATGGAAGCAGCAACGGAACTTTATAAAAATATTCGCAAGAGTTTGGATACATTTATCGAGGAAAACGGTTATAAATCTGTGTTTACCATATCTGCGGGTGCAGTCGATACTGCAAAAACATCCGGGACCTATGAAAATATCATGAAATTGTCAGAGTATGCATTAAATACAGCAAAAGATCAGGGAAAGAACCGCTGTTATATATATATGCAGGAAGATTATGACGTTTTTTTGCGCAAAAAGCAGATCACACGGCAGCTGCATCATGCGGTAAACCATGGGTTTGAAGGGTTTGAGACTTATTATCAGCCGATCGTGGACACAAAGACACGCCGGCTGGTTGGTGCGGAGGCACTGATGCGTTTTTCCATGCCGGAGAGATGTGAGGATGGAGAAACGAAAAAAGAAGCGGTATGTGTGGGTGAGGATGGTCATGATGCAGATGAGAAAGTGCACTGGGAGCGTATTTCACCGGTTGAGTTTATTCCTCTGTTAGAGGAGACCGGTCTGATCATTCCGGCAGGAAAATGGATGCTGCATCAGGCAATCTCGACCTGCAGCAGGTGGCAGAAATACATTCCGAATTTCCGCATCAATATCAATCTTTCCTATGTGCAGGTCATGAAGAGCCGTGTCCTGACGGAGATACTGACAGCGCTGCGCCTGTATGGATTAGAGCCTTCCGCGGTGGGAATTGAGCTGACAGAGAGCGGTTATCTGGATACCAATACACATTTTCAGAAATTGTGGGACGGATTAAAGAAAAACGGAGTGCTTGTCATTTTAGATGATTTTGGAACCGGTTATTCGAATCTGCACTGTCTTGGCGATTTAAGACCGAATTATATCAAGATTGACCGGTCGTTCACATTAAAAGCACTGAATAATCAGTATGAACATGATCTGATGACACAGATCATCACAATGACACACAAACTTGATCTGACGATCTGTGTTGAGGGAATTGAGACAGAGGATGAGTTTGCAAAAATTTCAGAATTAGACCCGGATTATATCCAGGGATTTTTGTTCGGCAAACCACAGCCAGCGGAAGAGTTCTATGAGAATCTCATCAAACCGGCGATTGCCGCCTGCGGTACTCACGAGGTGTCTGCCCAAAGCGTTTCTTAAAAATACGGTTAAAATAAGAAAGATTTTCAAAACCGACTTCCGATGCGATTGCAAGTATCGAGGAGTCGGAGGAGATCAGAAGTCTTGATGCCATGGTGAGCCTGTATTCGTTGAGATAATCGACGAAAGAGGTTCCCATGGTATTTTTAAAATATTTCATAAAATGGGACTGGCTCAGTCCTACCTCATTTGCGATATCTTCGATCGTGATTTTTTCCATATAATTGTTTTCCACATATTTTAAGATCAATTTCATTTTTTCTAAGGATTTGCTGCGGTCTTTCCCGGATGGTTCCTTTGTGCTGCATTTGTGAAACAAAATATAAAACAGCAGAAATAACTGCCCTTTGATAAAGAGCTGATAACCGGACGGATAAGTTTTACAGATTTCATCGTTCGCGTCGATGCAGGCAGAAATCTCCGCATAGTGTGGACTGTCCGGGGTATATAAAAGCGGCAGAGAGACATTACCGGACAGTAGAGGAACCAGATAGTCCGTGTTGCAGGTATCTGTTTTCTTGGAGATCAGCATGTTTGGATGAAAAATGATATTTTCGTACTCCATGGATTCGGATTCGAACTGACCGATCGAGTGAAGCTGTCCCGGAAGGATCAGTGCGATATCCCCTGCAGATACCGTGTGCTGGGCAAAATCGACCGTGATCGTGCCTTTTCCCTTTTTTATATAGATAATTTCCATCTCATCGTGCCAGTGCATCGGCACATACCCAAAATCCAGCGGAATCGAGCAGAGATAGGTAATATAAGGAAACAAAGGATCGCCATGTAAAATTTTTTCCTGGTAGTTTTCATATTCTAAAATATTCATAATGATAGGATTGTACCACTTTTTGAGTCAATATTACAAGAAAAAAGTGATTGCAGAAACTATAATAACATCATAAACAATGATTTTGCGAAAAAAAGCGAAATCAGGACAACAGGAACATGCATAAACATTGGTTGGGGAACATAATGAAAACAGCGCCGGGGGCGCGGAACATGGAGGAAAACATGAAATTACAGGAAATCGTAGCAAACAGATGTGGCAAAGAGATTTCACAGTGCACAAATGAGGAACTTTACTATGCACTGCTTGAGATGACAAAAGGAATGGCAGAAGAAAAAGTCAGCAATCAGGGAAAACGTAAATTATATTACATTTCCGCTGAGTTCCTGATCGGTAAATTATTATCCAACAACCTGATCAACCTTGGCATCTATGAGGATGTGAAAAAACTTTTAGCAGACAACGGCAAGAGCCTTGCAGAGATCGAGGAGGTTGAGCCGGAGCCGTCATTAGGAAACGGCGGACTTGGACGTCTTGCAGCATGCTTCCTTGATTCTATCGCAAGCCTTGGTTTAAACGGTGACGGTGTTGGTTTAAATTACCATTACGGATTGTTCAAACAGGTATTCAAAAATAACCTGCAGAATGAGACACCAAATCCATGGATCGAAAAAGAAAGCTGGCTGACAAAAACAGACGTTACTTACCCGATTCAGTTCGGCGGTTTTACGTTACAGTCCAGATTATATGATATCGATGTGATTGGTTATGAGAATCGTACCACAAAACTTCATCTGTTCGATGTTGAAACAGTAGATGAGAGTTTAGTTGGTGAGGGCATCGATTTTGACAAAGAGGATATTGCAAAGAATTTAACATTATTCTTATATCCGGATGATTCCGATGATAAGGGAAGAATCCTTCGTGTATACCAGCAGTACTTCATGGTCAGCAATGCAGCGCGCCTGATCATTGATGAGACACTTGCAAGAGGCGGAGATCTTCACAAATTAAACGAGTATGCAGTGATCCAGATCAACGATACACACCCAAGTATGGTGATTCCGGAAATGATCCGTCTGTTGATGGAGCGCGGCATCTTAATGGATGAGGCGATCGACATTGTATCTAAGACCTGTGCTTACACAAACCACACGATCTTAGCCGAAGCACTTGAAAAATGGCCGATCCATTTCTTAGAGAAAGCTGTTCCACAGTTACTGCCGATTATTTATGAGTTAAACAGCCGTGTTGTAAAGAAATATGATGACAGATCCGTAGCGATCATTGATGATGAGAAACGCGTTCATATGGCACATATGGATATTCATTACGGATACAGTGTCAACGGTGTTGCTTACCTGCATACAGAGATTTTAAAGAATACAGAGTTAAATAACTTCTACAAGATTTATCCGGAGAAGTTTAATAATAAGACAAACGGTATCACATTCCGCCGCTGGTTATTACACTGTGATCCGGAGATGACCGAATTTATCACATCCTTAATCGGACCTGGATTTAAGAAAAATGCAGAAGAGTTAGAGAAACTCGGCGCATATGTAAATGATGAGGAAGTATTAAAGAAACTTCTTGCAGTAAAAGGTACAAGAAAGACAGAGTTAAAGAATTATCTTGCAAAAACACAGGGCATCGAGTTAGATGACAACTCCATCTACGATATCCAGATCAAGAGATTACACGAGTACAAGAGACAGCAGATGAATGCTCTCTATGTGATCCACAAATATTTCGAGATCAAAGCAGGAAAGAAACCGGCACGTCAGATCACCGTTATTTTTGGTGCAAAAGCTGCTCCGGCATATATCATTGCAAAGGACATCATTCATCTGATCCTCTGCTTACAGGAACTGATCGCAAATGATCCGGAAGTCGCACCATACTTAAAAGTAGTAATGGTAGAAAACTACAACGTAACATTAGCTGAGAAACTGATCCCGGCAGCAGATATCCATGAGCAGATCTCCTTAGCTTCCAAAGAGGCAAGTGGAACATCCAACATGAAATTCATGTTAAACGGTGCCGTTGCAATCGGAACCATGGACGGAGCAAATGTGGAGATGCATCAGTTCGTTGGCGATGATAACATTTATATCTTCGGTGAGTCTTCTGAGGAAGTTATCAAACACTACGAGAAAGCAGATTACGTTTCCAGAAGCTACTACGAGAATGATGCAAACATCAAACGTGCGATCGACTTTATCGTAAGCGACCAGATGAAAGCAGTTGGATGTGCAGAGAACTTAGAGCGTCTTTACAACGAGCTGTTAAACAAAGACTGGTTCATGACTCTCCCGGATTTCGAGGAGTACGTTGCAACCAAAGAACGTATCTACGCAGATTACGAAGACCGTATGGCATGGGCTAAGAAAATGCTTGTCAACATCAGCAAGGCAGGATTCTTCTCATCAGACCGTACCATTGCACAGTACAATGAGGATATCTGGCATCTGTAAGATGCCATGCATCTCGTAAGATGCCATGCATCTTGTAGATGTTGTGTATCTAAAAAATTGAATTACGAATTCTTCCTAAGGGGGACTGCAAACCTGAGAACGGTTTTGCAGTCCCTTTTCTCTGTCAAAGAGTATCTAAAATCAGTCAATGCGATTCAAAACAGAATCGTGTCGTGGTGTATCACCGTTTATCACAGCAAATAAAATATGTGCGGAATGGCTTGAACAAGCTTTGGAGGTTTTATATAATAAAGAAAAGCATTCAAAAGCCATTTCATGTAACAAGGAGAAAGGATTTTTGAATGGCAAAAGAAAACAAAAAAGTAAAGAACAGCGTATTAATTGATTTATTTTATGAGGATGGCTTGCGGACCGGGGAGAGGTCTGGAGAGAAAAAAGGAATACAAAAGGGAATGCAGGAGAAAGAAATTGCACTCATAGTGAAGAAGGTGCGTCGTGGAAAGAATTTACAAACGATTGCAGACGAACTGGAAGAACCGGTTGACGAAGTCAGGAAGATTTATGAGGCTGTAATGAAAGCAGCACCGGATTATGATATAAAAATGATCCGTGAAAGTCTTGCATAAAATAAATAAAAACCAGGAGCAGCCATGACACTTCAACAGTTAAAATATGTGGTAACAGTCGCTGAGACCGGCACGATCACAAACGCGGCAAAAAAATTATATATTTCCCAGCCCAGCCTTACCAACGCGATCCACGAACTTGAAAAAGAAATGAATATCGTTATTTTTCAGAGAACCAACAAGGGCATCGTCCTGTTACGGGAGGGTGAGGACTTTTTAGGATATGCCAGACAGGTGTTAGAACAGGCTGCGATTTTAGAGGATAAATACAAGGGACAGGATGGAGGGAGAACACAATTCTTTTTACTTTTCCGAGGAGATTTTTTCACCTTCGGAGAGAAAGAAAAATATACGTGTGAGAGACAGGGCAACGCTGTTTAATCTGCTGATCGGGTTAAATGGATATACGGTATGCAGTGGTGTGATCGATAAGAAGTTAAATGGAAAGGATATTATCGCCGTTCCGTTAGCGGACGAGAGTGAGATGCGGATCGGTTACATTATGCATCGAAAGAGAATGACGAGCAGGATCGGAACGGCTTATCTGAATGCGTTAAAAAAATATATGGAACCGGGAATAGGATGATCCTGGTTTCAAAATAATGAAATTGTAAATAAATGATTATAATAGGTTGTCTATAGTTTTAAACTATGGACAACCTATCCCGGCGTTTCGTCTGACACACAGCGGTGTAAAGCCGGAAACGGATGCGAGCCTTAGAAATATGGTGGAGGCAGCGAAAAAACTGAGGGCAGAACAGGCATAGAAATGGAGTACAGATATGAAAATTTCCGAGATATATACTAAGAAAAAGAAAAGTCTGTCATTTGAAATTTTTCCGGTTTGTTGATGACTGCAGGATTGCGGAAATAAATGTTCCGGTCATTCCGGGAATCATGCCGGTGATCAATGCGACTCAGATCAGACGGATGGTAACGATGTGTGGAGCTTCTTTTCCGGTACGGTTTCAGAAAATTATTCATAAATATGAGGATAACAAAGAAGCGCTTTTTGATGCAGGAATGTCTTACGCATTAAGTCAGATCATAGATCTGCTTGAGAGTGATATCGATGGAATACATTTATATTCTATGAATAATCCACTGGTTGCGAGAAAAATCTGTGAGGGAATCCGGCATATTATATAGGAAAATGGCTGAAATGGCTTTTAATATGCTGTGAGTGGAACATGATTTTATAATATTAGAAAGCTGTGGGCGAAATCAGAAAAACAGAGTCTGGTTTCGCCCGATTTTTTTTGAAGTTAGTTTACATAATATTGAAAAATGGGTGAATTATAAAAAAATGACTTTAATTCGCCCGTGATTTCCATAATCTTTGGGAGATTAATATTCAAAAATGTGTTTTTTCGCCCAATCGGCAGGTTTAAAGGCAGATAGAGAGAATATTTTGGGTGAAAATCTTAAAATATATGAGAGATTCATCCATTTCTATAAAAATCCATAAGAAATCTCTACAATAAAAAGCAAAGAATGTCTTGACATATATAGACTATCTATATAATATATATGCATAGACAGTCTATATATAGTAAAGCGAACAAAAATAAAGCGGGAAAACGAGGGAGGATTCATATGTTAAATAAATCACTGATCCAGGGCAGCCTTTCCATGCTGATCCTGCGTCTTTTAGATGAAAAAGACATGTACGGGTATGAGATGATCGAGACACTGCGCAGCAGATCGGAAAATGTATTTGAGTTAAAGGCAGGGTCACTTTACCCACTTTTACATACGTTAGAGGCAAATAATCTGGTCACTGCCTATGAGGATGATGCAAGCGGAAAAACACGCAAATATTACCACATTACCAGAGAAGGCAGACGCATTTTAAAAGAGAAAAAAGAAGAGTGGAACACTTATGCCGCAGCAGTCACCAATGTGCTCTCCTGCAGGGGAGCGGAGGCGTGTGTCTGAAAACCAGAGAAAACTGTATTTGGATTATATAAAAATATTGGAATAACACAGAAAGATATTGAGGCAGCAAGATGTTGGAATGATGCATAAAAATATTGGGGCAATAAAATTTTGGAACAACGCAGGAAAATGTTGAAAAAATACATAAAAAATACGAGAACAAACGAAATGCGAAAAAAGGGAAAGGATACATATTCATGGAATACACAGAATATATGGAAACTCTGAAAGAGCAGATCCAGAATAAACGTGCAAGATCGCTTGTGGCAGAAGAGATCCGGGGACACATCGAGGAACAGGCAAAAGAGTATCAGGCGGAGGGCATGAGTAAAGAGGATGCAGAGAGAGAGGCCGTGCGGCAGATGGGCGATCCGGTGGAGACCGGCTGTGCCTTAAACCGGATCCACAGACCGGCGTTTCCGTGGAAATTATTTGTGCTGGCGGTATTTCTGACCGGGGCATCCATGCTGATATCACTGACTATTGACGCGAAAATCAATGAGGACGGAGTACAGGCGGCGCAGGTCGGTTCGCTGTTTATGGTCAATGCAGTCAGCTTTGCAATGATCTTTGTGATCATGTATTTCGATTACACATGGCTGTTTTTGCATATCCGTGCGGTATATGCTTTGTATATGATCTGCCTGTGTCTGGTGTGGTCGGGCGGCCTCCTTGGAAACTATCAGACAGCGCTGCTGGCAAGTTACAGTGTACAGGTGCTGCTGCCAGTGATCTTTGCGGGAATTATTTATCAGTACCGGGGACAGGGATTTCGGGGAATTTTAAAATCAGCCGGCTGGATCATTATCCCGTTTATGGTATTAGCAGCAGGGCTCATTTCACTGCCGAAGAGTAATGGGGCGGTTGTGGAAAATGCCGTGGTCTGTCTGTTCCTGCTGGTGGCATCTGTGCTTCGTGGAATATTTGGAAACGAAAAGAAAAAATACCTTGTAGAGCTGGCATTGCTTGTGGCTGGTATTCTGGGGGCTGGTGTGGCTTTCTTTTATAAGTATACGTTTCTGCCAAGCGGCTATGTGCTCGCCAGGCTTACGCATACAGGTGAATTTGGATATCAGAACAGAATGATAAAAGATGCAGTTGCTCGATACAGCCTGTTTGGAAACCGGACATTTCTGATGCAGGGGACAGGATCGGACGGCGAATATCTGCTGGGAAATATATTTTGTTATTTTGGGATCATAGCAGGTGTTCTTGTCGTTGCAGCATTTGTGTGGTTTTTGATCCATGCGCTGCGTCAGTCTCTACTACAGGGCAACCGGATGGGCTTTCTGTTGGGGATGGCGTGCAGTATCGGGTTGATCGTGCGTGTGATGGTAATTTATATTATGGTAAATTTTGGATATGGCGTGATCTATACGGTGGCAGTTCCGTTCTTTTCTACTGATCTGATGACGGCGGCGGTCAATGGAGTTTACGTCGGGTTGCTATTTTGCGTGCTGCGGAATAAAATGATATTAAAAGAACCGCGCAGCGAAAAGAAAAATGCGACGGTTTAAAGATCAGAAAGAAAGGGTATATCCGACATGAATTACATCGATATGCATTGCGATACGTTAGCGAAGGCAGCCGCACAGCAAAAAAAGACGGCAGGGGAACTAAGAAACACGATGGTGGATGCGAAAAGACTGCACCAGTGTGGCGCAAAGGCACAGTTTTTTGCCATGTTTTTACAGCAGAAAAGAGAAGAAAACTGGAGTGATCCGGGACTGGCATATACGGAAAAAAATAATCTCTGGTATACCGATGCAGAGATCCGGAAACAGATGCAGGATATGTACGAAGTATACCAAAATACCATGGAAACCTGTTCGGACATTATTGCACCGGCTTATAACTACGAAGGATTACAGTGCAACTGGCGGCAGGGAAAAGTTTCTGCCTTTCTGACTGTTGAAAACGGATGTATTGTGGATGGAAAAATGGAACGGATCGATAAGCTTTATCAGATGGGAGTCCGGCTGATTACGCTGACCTGGAATGATGATAACTGTTTCGGTCATCCGCATGCAAAAGAGGCAGAACGGATGCAGCTTGGACTGACACCGTTTGGCAGGAAAGCTGTTACATATATGGCAGAGCGTGGAATCCTTGTGGATGTGTCCCATTTGTCCGATGGTGGTTTTTATGATGTGGCAGAACTTGTGAGGGGCCCGTTTGTGGCATCACACTCAAACTGCAGGGAACTTGCTCCTGCAACGAGAAATCTGACGGATGATATGATACGGGTATTAGCGGAACATGGTGGTGTGGCGGGGCTTAATTTTTATCCACCGTTTTTAAATACAGATCCTGTGGATAAAGTGAGCCGGATCGAAACAATGTGTGAACATGTAAAGCGTCTGGTCAATGTTGGCGGGATTGAGTGTGTCGGAATCGGGACGGATTTTGATGGGATTGAGGGAAAATTTGAGATCGCTGACTGCACGGATATGAAAAAATTATTTGATGCACTGCAGAAAACAGGGTTCAGTGAGGATGCACTCGAAAAGATCGCATACAAAAATGTGGAGCGTGTGATCCGTGAAGTGATGTGAGAAAATGTAAAGATGTTGACACCAAATAGTGCATACAAACTTCAACATCTTGTAATGAAAAAAAACCGGAATATCCAGGGAAAACTGATATGGATATTCCGATTTTTTAATTCACGACAATAGAATGTTCATAGAGCGTGCATTCTATCGGTTCATCTCCGAATGATACCCCGTATTTTTGTGTTCTGCGATAATGCTGTCGATCTCTTCAAGGTCGGTCGTTATCATATCACCGATGACACTGTGCTTGATCGCTGCCATGGCATTTCCATATTCTAATGCTTTTCTGCAGTCCTTGTGTTTTAAGTAGCCGTAGAGAGCACCGGAAACATAGGCGTCACCGCTTCCGATACGGTCGACCACATCAATGTTGTTGTATGGTTCCTCGCGGTAGTAAGAATCATTTTTTGCAGAATAGATAATGGAAGTAAAATTGTGTTTCTTTGGAGTGATGACCGTGCGCTCTGTGGAGGCAACCACAGAGATAGGATATTCCTCGCAGAAAGACTTCTGGATTTCCTCGATCGAGCCTGTTTTGCCAAAGGTCAGGCGGGCGGTATCTTCAGAACAGAAAAAGATATCTACAAAGGGAAGAATCTGTTCGATGCAGGCTCTTGCCTCCTCACCAGTCCAGAGATTGGCACGGTAGTTGACATCAAAAGAGATCAAAGTGCCCTGCTCTTTGAATTTGCGGATACACTCGATGGCAAACTTCTGTGCTTTGCCGCCAAGACCTAAAGTGATACCGCTGGTGTGGAACAGGCGTGTGTTATAAAACATGGTTTCCGGCACATCTTTGATGTCTATGTTATTGATGGAAGAATGTTTCCTGTCGTAGACGACACGCGGTTTGCGCGGATAGGAACCATATTCGTAATAGTAAACACCGATGCGGCTGTCATCTGCAGTGTCGGAGATCAGGTAATTTTCACTGACGCGGGAAGCGTTCATCTGGTTTTTGATGAATGCGGCGAGCAGATTGTTAGGAATCTTAGAGATCATTGCTGTCTTTAAGCCGAGTTGTCCGATCTCGGAAGCGATATTTAACTCGGCACCTCCTAAATGTTTCATTAAAGTATCGCCCTGTGCAAGACGTCCGTTGATCGGGGTGGAAAGACGAAGCAGAATCTCTCCTAATGTGATGACATCATATTTGCGGTCCATGGAAAATCCTCCTTAAAAATAGATAGTGTGATATATATGTATGCCTGATTTACGACAAAACATTTTGAAAAACATAAATCAGTGTTATCATATCCAATGGTTTCATATTACAAAACTAAGTTCTATATTATGAACCAATACATATGTATTATATAACATATTTCAAAAATAAAAAAGAGATAATTGCAAATATTTCACAATTTTTTTGAACAAAAATAACAGAACCTATAAAAATTGCATTAAAGTAAAAACATGTTTGACATTCTGTTTTTCGGTGTTATAATAAAAACATAAATTTTGAAACGACGTTTCACAATGTGAAACATTATTTTTAGGAGGATTAAAATCATGGCAAAGAAAGTTGTTACATTTGGTGAGATCATGCTTCGTCTTGCACCGGAAGGATATTATCGTTTTGTACAGGCTACATCCTACGGCGCAACATACGGCGGAGGAGAGGCTAACGTTGCAGTTTCCTTAGCAAACTATGGTATGGATGCAAGCTTTGTTACAAAGCTTCCGGCACATGAGATCGGACAGGCTGGAGTGAATGCGTTAAGACAGTATGGTGTTGACACATCTGACATCGTTCGCGGTGGTGACCGTGTTGGTATCTACTTCTTAGAGAAGGGCGCAAGCCAGAGACCATCCAAAGTTGTATATGACCGTGCAGGTTCTTCCATTGCAACAGCTACAACAGCTGATTTTGACTGGGATAAAATTTTCGACGGTGCAGACTGGTTCCACTTTACCGGAATTACACCGGCACTTGGCGATAATGTGGCAGCAATCTGCTTAGAGGCATGTAAAGCTGCAAAAGCAAAAGGAATCGCTGTAAGCTGCGACTTAAACTACCGTAATAAATTATGGTCCAAAGAAAAAGCAGGCCAGGTTATGGGTGAACTTTGCAAATATGTAGACGTATGTATCTCCAACGAGGAAGATGCAAACGACGTATTCGGTATCAAGTCTGAAGGTACAGAGGTAACTGCAGGCGAGTTAAATAAAGAAGGATACAAAGAGGTTGCACAGAAATTAACAGACCGTTTCGGATTCAAGAAAGTTGCAATCACATTAAGAACATCTATCTCTGCAAATGATAACCGTTGGGCAGCAATGCTTTACGAGGATGGACAGAGCTACTTCTCCAAAGAGTATTTAATGCACATCGTTGACCGTGTTGGTGGCGGTGATTCTTTCGGCGGCGGATTAATTTACGCATGCTTAAATGATTATGCTCCACAGGATACCATCGAGTTCGCAGTAGCAGCAAGCTGTCTGAAACATTCCGTAGAAGGTGACTTCAACATGGTAAGCGTTGACGAAGTTAAGAAATTAGCTGGCGGAGATGCTTCCGGACGTGTTCAGAGATAATAAAATTACGACAAAATCATTTTGTTAATTCCTTTCCCTAATTTAATATAACACCTGTGACAAGCAGGTAATGCGTGGTCTTTTTACCCATTTAGACTGTGCAGATAATGACGGACTGTCGTTTCATGAAGCCAACATGAAACGGCAGTTTTTTTGTTATTTTCCTCTGTATGATAATTTTATATTTTGTGGAAAAACTATTAGGAAAATGGAGGTAGTCATATGAAACAGTTTGAAGGGTATGAAGAATATTTAAAGCAGAGTGAACTTTCGAAACAGACCAGGCAGGTGTATCTGAGGGAGGCGGAAAAATTTGTCCGGTATTTAAATGGAAAGGAAATTACAAAAGATCGGACGATGCTTTACAGAGAAAAATTACGGGAGGAGGACCTTTCTCCTGCGACGATCAATCTTTATGTTATAGCGGTAAATCGATATTTAAGATATTTAGAATGCGGGCAGGCATCTATAAAGACATTAAAAGTGCAGAAAAAATGCAGTGTGGAAAATGTCATTAGCCGGAAAGAGTATCAGGAATTGTTAAATTATGCAAAACGCAGTGGCAGGAAAAAATATTATTATATTATGAGGACATTGGCACTTACCGGAATACGTGTCAGTGAGCTCCAATATATTACAGTCGAAACATTAGAGACCGGAAGAGTGCAGGTTTATAATAAAGGGAAAATCAGAGATGTTTATCTACCGGATATTCTGATTCGTGAATTAAAAAAATTTTGCAGAGAGGAAAAAGAAAATGATGGAATCATATTTCGGGGAAGAGGAGGAGATCCGATCAACCGTATCACTGTTTATAAAATGATCGCATATCTTGGGGATATGGTTGGGATTAAAAAAGAAAAGGTTCATCCCCATAGTTTTCGGCATTTTTTCGCAATCAGCTATATGGAGTGCTATGGAAACCTTGCAGAGCTTGCAGATCTGTTAGGGCATACGAGCATTGAAACGACCCGTATCTATACAACGTCTACTGTAGAAGAAAAACGTAGAAAGCTCAATAATCTTGGATTATAGATGCAACAAAATATTGTATTATGTTACTAAACTCATATGTAGAAAGGTTATGTCTTAAATGCATAAAGACATAATGTATTTTCTGTGAAAATACGTGCATATGAAGAACACACACACATGGAAAGTGAGGAAAAAAAATGAGGGCAAAACAAGTAACAGCCTTAATGATGGCTGCAACGTTAGCGGTAACTGGTAACGGCGTTACAGCATTTGCAGAGCCGGTAGCAAATGTTGAAGCTGGGGATGCGGCAACAGAAGCTTTAAACGTTGAAACAACAGAAGAGGTTGAGACAGCAGCAGAGGTTGAGGTAACAGAAGATTCAGAAGACGTGACAAAGAGTGCACAGCAGGATGCTTCTTCCGATGTTACTGTAGAAACAAAAACAAGTGCAACTACAGTAAAAGCAGGTGCGACAGTTACTGTAACAACAACTGTCAAAGGGGATAAATTAACTAATGGTACTCTTACAGTAAAAAGCTATGAGTTGATTGCAACAAAATCTACAGTTGACACGACAATTGCAACCAGTGCAGATGGTACATTTGTATTTGCACCAGAGAAAGATACGACGTACAAAGTAAAAGCAGTGTTCACACATGCAAGCGAGAAAAATGAATATTATGCAGAAAAAGCGCTTGATGCATTTACTATCGAAGCAGCATCTATCGCAACAAACAGACTTCATGTGCCGGAAGTTACTACCATTAGCAATAAAGATGGAGCTGCTTTAAATACTACAGCTGCTCCGGAAGTAACAGCAGCACTTGAGACAGCAAATAAGTTAGATGAAGCATATGGTAAGTGGACTGTGAAAGATGAGGCAGTTACAACAGCTACAAAAGAGATTGTCTTTATATTCACAGCAACAGACGGTGTATATACCATTGATAACAGTGATACTGCTGCAGTAGAGACAGATAAGACATATGAAAAAACAGTATCTGTTAAAGTTGTTCAGCTTGCTACAGGTGTTTCCATTGAGGATGAAAACGGTCCTATTTCAACTACAGTAGAGATGGCAACCACCGATAAGAAAGCTTTGACAGCAAAAGTTGCTGCCGGATCAGGCAGTGATACTGTTTCCAATGCAAAGGTTACATGGACATCCAGTGATTCCAGCAAAGTAAAAGTTACAGCAACTGGTGACAATGAAGCTGTTATTACAGCAGTTTCTAAAACAGAGGCTGGAAAAGAGGTAACAATTACTGCAACAACAACAGACGGAACCCAGAAAGTTGGCGAGATCAAAGTTGCTGTAAAAGAGGGAATCAATGCAGACAGTATTTCATTTGATTCCAAACTTCCTGAGATCACTTATGAGGGAGCTGGAGATCTTGAAGATTACTACAAAGATTATGTGGATGCATTAAATAAAAAGACCACAATTGGTACTTACAGCATTAAAGATACATCAGAAACAATTGATTCTGTTGGCGGTGTAGATAAGACTTCAACTGTAGCTTCTTTGAAAACCAATACAGAAAATTCCCAGACAATCAAAAACGGTTTGACAATTGTTTTCACATTAAGTGATGATGCTGGTCTTACACCGGTTGATGGAAAAACAAAATGGGATACGAAAACAGTTGAGAAGACATACGATGTTGTAATCAACAGAGCAGTGATCAATCGTGATGCTTCTGCGGTAACTGGTAAGTTGGAGAGCAGTTATGCTGCCGGAGTAAAATTAAGTGAAATCTTAGCTGGAAAAAATGATACTGAATTTGACATCGAAATTCAGAAAAAAGTAGATGGCGCATGGCAGACAATCTCTGATGATACACCAAACATCGGTACACTTGCAAATTATCAGGTAAAATATTCTCTGAAAGACAGCGCAAAAAACGTATACACATTAAGCGGTGCAGATGCAAATGGATATAAATATGTATCCTTAAGCGGCGTTTCTATCACACAGCCTGTATTAACAGATGTTAAGGCAGAAAATAAATCTGAAAATTTAACAGCAGATAAATTTAAAGATAAAGATACGCTTACGCTGAAAGCATCTTACAATGAAAAGAAACTTGGAACTGCTAATTATACTGTTTCTTATCAGTGGTATAAACTGAATGAGAAAACGAATAAGTATGTAGCAATTAAAAGTGCAACATCTGATACTTATACGACAAGTACATTTGCTGACATCCCAGGTACATACTATTGTGAGATCACAGCAGATGTAAAAGGATCTGTAAAAGATTTCCTTCCGGATGCAACAGATGCTCAGGTTGAAGCATACAGCAAACTGGTAAAATCAACAAACAAAGTTACGGTTGAGGCTACTAAGATTACAGTTGATACTACTACTTCAGGTTTAGGCTTAAGCAAAACGGAAGCTACTTATGGTGCTACAGCAGATGTAAAGGCTATCGCAAAGGTTACTGCAGATGATGTTTCCGCTTATCGTGTATATTACAAACAGGTTACTACAGTAGCAAATAAACCGTCTTTAGGTGAAGCAAAAGACATCACAAAGAAATCCGTAAATGAAGATGAAGCTTTCCTGTTCAAGAGTGGAAGAACAATTTCCGAAAGCCTTGGTAACTTAGATGCTGGTACATACAGAATCTACTTAGAGGTTACAGCCGGAAAAGAGACAACAAGCTATGAGATCGGTGATATCAAAGTAGCTCAGAAAGAGATCACCGGATTAAATTCCAAGAATCTTAAAGTTGAGGATGCTACTTATGGTCAGAAGTTAAGCGATGCTAAGATCATTTACAATGACACAGAGATTGATGCAGCGTTAGATTTTGCATTTGTTGATAACACAGTAGCAGACGCTGGAAGCTATACAAGCAAAGAGGTAGCTGTTTCAGTTGTTGATCCAAACTACACAACAGATACAAAGGTAACATTAAAAGCAAATGTAAATGTTGCAAAAGCTCCTCTTTCCGTAACTGCAAAAGATGTAACGATCGAGCAGGGTCAGGAAGCAGCACTTGACGGAACCGTAAAAGGTTTAGTTGGCAAAGATACTGCAAAAGTTACTTATGCAGTATTAGGTACAGATGGAAAAGCTGTTCAGTCAACAAAGAACTTAGCAGTTGGTACATATAAGATCCGTGCAACTGTAGAAGATCAGAAAAACTACGATGTAACATCAGTAGTAGATGGAACATTAACTGTAAATGCAGTAGCAGCAACAGGTGTAACTGTAAACACAACTGCATTAAAGATCAATGTTGGTGAATCCAGACAGGTCAGCGCAACAGTAGCTCCTGCAAATGCAGCAGATAAGAATGTTACATGGTCTTCCGACAACACAGCAGTAGCAAAAGTTACATCTGATGGTGTGGTTTATGCAATCGCAGAAGGAACTGCAAATGTTACCGCTAAGACAGCAAACGGTAAGACAGCAACAATCGCAGTAACTGTTTCAACAGTAAAAGCTGATTCTGTAAAACTGAGCGCAAGCAAAGTAACTTTAACTTCTATCGGTGCATCTAAGACAGTAAAAGCAACAGTAAATTCGACAAACACAACAGATAAGACTGTTACATGGTCTTCTTCTAACAAGAAAGTTGCAACTGTAGATAAGAACGGTAAGATCGTTGCAAAAGGAAATGGTAAAGCAACCATCACAGTTAAGACAGCAAATGGCAAGAAAGCAACTGTTAAGGTAACTGTAAAACAGGCAACCAAGAAAGTTGTATTAAAAGTAGGCAAGAAGGTTGTAACAGGTAAGACCTATACCTTAAAGGAAGGTAAGAAAGCAACTGTAAAAGCAACTGTAACAGATGCAAAGGGCAAGAAAGTTACTTCCGGAAACCAGAAGATCAAATGGACTACTTCAAATAAGAAAGTAGCAACCATCAGCAAGAGCGGTAAGATCACAGCTAAGAAAGCAGGAACTGTAAAGATCACAGCTAAGACAGCAGATGGTAAGAAAGTAACATTCAAAGTAAAAGTTAAATAATTGAAAACCTGAAACATACGGACACATGACCTGAGATGCGATAATCCTCTGGTATCGGCATTGAGGGAAAAATCAGGGATCACGAACGGGCGGCATAAAGTTTTGTGCCGCCCGTTTTGTGTAAAATATGTCTAATATGGTACAGCCGGATGTGTTGCAGTTTTCACAAAAATAATTTGAAAACGCTTATTTTGCTGACTTTTTGGGGAAAATAATGATATAGTAAAAATACTGGGTGGAGAATTACCTGTATGTTATCGTTTAAAATGGAAACTGGAGAAAGGAGAATCAGAAGAATGTTTGAAATCGGAGAATATGTTGTGTGTGGCGCGAAAGGTGTCTGTCAGATCAGGGATATTACCCATATTGATATGTCGGGAGCAGACAAAGAGAAGCTGTATTACGTTTTAGCCCCGGTCGGAGATAAGAATGGGACTATTTATGTTCCGACGGACAGTGAAAAGATTATAATGCGCAGAACGATTTCAAAAGAAGAGGCAGAGAGGCTGATTGACGAATTACCGCAGATTGAACTTCTGTGGGTGCCGGATGACAAACAGCGTGAGGAAACATACAAAGAGGCACTCCGTACCTGTGATTATCATGCATGGGTGAGCATTGTAAAGACTTTGTATCAGCGGAAAAAAGAGCGGTTGGCACAGGGAAAGAAAGCAACTGCAGTGGATGAACGCTATATGAAAGCGGCCGAAAATGGACTGTATGGTGAGTTGTCGCTGACACTTGGAGTACCGAGGGAAAAGATGGAAGATTATATCAGAGAGAGACTTTCGTAAGGAAGGGATTTGACCGGATAGTGAGTGTACAGACAGACGGATCGTCAGAAAAAAAGGTGGGCAGCTGGCAGAAATTTGATCCTGGGATCAATTCTGGAAGCTGTCCACCTTTTTTAGAAGGGATTGTTATGTAACTGTCAGATCGTCGTGTTCACGCCGTTAACGGCAGCATGTTCATCCTCGTCCATCGGGATGACAAGGCATTTCCTGCCATCGATGACCTGGGAGTGGATCTGGTCGACTTTTTCCGGTTTGACACGCAGAATGACGTCGTAGGTCTTGACTGCCGGGACGTCATCCCCGTCAGATTCTTCTACCGGAAGAGTGCGTGTTTCTTCTAACTGCTGTTTCAAATTTTCAACCTGCTGTACCAACTCTAATTTTTCTTTGCGTCTGGCATTTGCCTCCACCAGTTTCGGATCTACTAAATGTTCTGCGACCGGGACTTCTTCTCCAAATACATTTTCATAGGTCTGTTCGATCACAGCTGCCTGTTCTTCGGTCACACCGCTCTCTGCGAGTACGGAAGAGATTGTGCTCTTTGTGACAGGAACCGGTTCCGGTTCTGGTTCATCTTCTAAAGCGACCGGGATCAGGTCATTTAAGTTGTCCTGGATATCCATGAAAATGGCATCGCTTTCGTCATCATCTTCCCCGATGACTTCTTTTACAATGCTCTGGAACGTAAGTTTCTGTTCGGTAGCTGTAAATTTAGAGCCACAGCCAAGACCGGATTCCATAAATTCGGAGTGCGGTGTCTTGGTGTCTCTGGTGTAAAACATGACAGAGTGGATATCAGTGCTCCGGTCGGTAAAAGCAGGGAAAACAAATCCGGTGTCCGGAGCTCCAACGACCCAGTCGCGGATACGCGGTCCGATACGGTTTTCATCCTCACGGTAGCCAAGTCCCGGTTTGGTCAGGTTGACCGGGCAGATCGCGCAGAGCAGATACTCGTAAACTTCCTCGGACTCGTCTAATTTATTATTATCAGAAGTTTTTGTCATAACGTCGTAGGCATCGTGGAATACAAGGATCAGATAGTTTCCGACATAGTCGTAGCTGTCAATGACAAGATCATAAAATGCATCCATCAGATCATCATTTTTTAAGGCACTCTCGCGCAGTCCCATCAAAAACTGCTGTCTGCCGCCGGCAGCTTCCTCCGCAGTCGGAAATTCCAGCTCTAAAAGGTTATTTCCAATCGTACCGGACATTACTTTTTTTGCAATCTCCAAGTATTTGTAAAATTCCTCATCTTCCAGATTTAAAAATGTCTCCCCGAAAGAAGTTACCTTATTGTGGTCGGCATCCACATAGCAGCCGCACAGTCTTGTAAAAGTGCAGGCATCTTTCTTAAAACGCCGTTTTAATTCTAAAATATCTTTTTTGTTCATAAATCTATATCTCCGTTTCTGAGGGGATGCCATACAAAAGATAGCGCAGGCTGTTTCATGTCCCCGTAATCTGCAGGAAATATTATAACGAAATTTTAAAACCGGTGCAAGGGGTTATGGTTTCCCGTCACGGACAACGGCGTGCTCCATTAACCAGTCACACCATACTGCGTAGTATTTTCCGAGGGGATGCGCATTATCATTGCTGTACTGTGTGCCGAGATTGCCGTTTGCATCGTCAAAAAGTTCATTGATGTCCAGATAATAAATGGTCCGTTGATCGGCTAATGTCGAAATTTTTTGATTAAAGGCGTTGATATTGGCATTATTGAATGTTTTATCCGAGTCTGAGCGCTGTGCAGTCACATGAAGATTTGCTTCCACATAAATGATCGCATCCGGCTGCATGGTTTGCAGAAAATTTACAAACGACGCATATTTTTCAAATGTCTGTGTGACATCGTAGCCAAGTTCATTAATGCCGAGCATCAGATATATTTTATGATAGGTATGGCTGGCTAAAAGATCAGAGATACTGACCTTTCCGATACCGTCCACCATAATTTTTTTATTTTCCAGCTCATAGATACTGAGACCCGAATCACAATAAAAGGTGGCATTGCCCAACGTACCATATTCTTTTAATCCGACGGTGCGGGAATCACCGATCATTAAAGCGTCATCGAAATAATCTGCATCAACAGTGGTCATTTCTGTCATCGGAACTTCTGTGTCTGGGATATCCTGCCGGTCTGTATTGTCAGATGGCGCACCGGAAGTGTCCGATGGTGTCGTGGTGTCCTGTTTTTGTGCGGCGGAGACAGAAGACACGGACAAGGACGTATTTTTGGCTGCATTTATGTTTAACGTTACATATAAGTAAATGAGTGGAATCAGAAGGCAGCTTATCAAAAAGAAAAAATAAAACAATATGGCAGATATTTTTTTCGCATAGTGTTCCTTCGTTAAAATCTGAAATATAAAAATGGGTCATTAGAGCCAACGTAAATACAGTAAACAGAAGCCCAGAAAATTGCCAGATAGACAAAAATTTCTGGCACAGAGCCCCTGATTTTTTTTAAAAAGCGGACCGGAAGCCTTGTAGAAAAAAGGAAGCCGGCAGGGATGATAAAGCGGAAATCATTTAAATTTTTCCAGAAATCATTCACATAAATAATGGCATCATCGGCGGAAAAAAATGGAAATAATTTCCGGGTGTAGACTTCGATACTGCCGGGATCACTGATTCCAAAGAGCATCCACGACAATGGGATCAGAACTGCCATATAAAGATGTCCGGCCAGCGCGTATCGGTCCGTCAATTTTTTCAACAGCAGTTTTTCTGTCAATACAATGACGAACAGGGAAAATCCCCACAGAATAAAATGAAATTCTGTGCCATGCCAGATTCCGGTAAGTATCCACACGACAAGCAGATTGCGGATCCATTTGCAGGTACCTGTGCGGTTGCCGCCAAGTGGAATATAGATGTAGGTCTGAAACCATTGTCCAAGTGTAATATGCCAGCGCCGCCAGAATTCTGTCATGCTTGTGGAGAGATAGGGGTGCATAAAGTTTATGGGAAGCTTAAAACCAAGCATTCTGCCCAGACCTGCTGCCATCAGGGAATAACCATAAAAATCAAAGTAAATCTGGAAAGAATATGCATAGATTCCAAGCCATGCAAGCGGTGTGGAGATACTTTCATATCCGATCGTGCCAACATTTGCCCACAGACTGCCAAACTGATTCGCCAGAATCGCTTTTAAGCCAAGTCCCCGGATAAAAAGTTTCATACCCTCCGCAAGATTTTCGGGCAGAAAGCGTCTTGCGCTGTGAAGCTGCCTGCGCAGCATCTCATACGGGGTAATTGGTCCGGAAATTAATTTTGGGAACATGCTGATGTAAGTGCCGAATGTCACAAAATCCCGTTCCGGTAAAATACGTCCGTAATAGATATCAAAAAGATATGCAGTCAGCTGGAACGTATAAAAACTGATTCCGAGCGGCAGAGATAAATGTCTGGAATATTTAAACAAAAACAACCATAAAAAATCGAAAAAAATAACTTTTGTCAAAAAGAGTCTCTTTTTTCTTGGATTGTGTATCTGATAAAGGCAGATTCCGAACACATAATTGAGATAGGTCAGAACCATTAACAGAAACAGTGCATATGGCTGTTTGATCACTCCGACTGCATAAAACAGGATGCTCCCTGCAAAGAGCGTACTGTTTCTGAAAGCAGCAGGTGTGACATAATAGGCAAACAGAAATAATGGCAAAAAAATAAAAATAAAGTTGAGACTGCTAAATACCATGCCAGGATCCTTTACTGCATAGACATTTCTTATTTTAAAATATCGGCGATCACATCGTGCGGGATCGTAAATTCCACAACACCCATAGACATCGGACCGACATCGCCCTCGTTGAAGCTGATGACGAGATTTCCGTCAGCATTAATATAGAAGGAAGTGTCATCGTTAATGGAGGTAAAGTTCCATTCAGGAACTTCCGTATCATCCAGCCAGTAGGAGACATTTTCATCGGCATCCATCTGCTCGCGCATCTGGGATTTGATGTTTTCACTGATCGGAGTGATATAGTCAGATCCCTCTTTAAAAAGATCTTTTAACGCAAGGCGTTCTCCGGTCTTTAAATCAATCGTGTAATAATAATCCATCTCATAACCGCTTCCGGCAGCCTGATAACACATCAGTTTTAAGGTAAAATAGTCGTCAGTTGTGTTGATGACCTCATGTTTGATCATGATATCCTGATAACCTTCGTTGTTCATGTTCTGTTTGAACTCTGCGATCAGGCTGTCGCTGATCTTTTCAATCTCCGCATTGATCTCATCGGTTGATTTTTTTAAATTTTCCCCAACCGGGTCTTCCGTTGTTTTTTCAGTGGAAGCGACAGTTTCCGGTACCAGTTTTGGAACATTGACATCGGCGTTGTTTCTGTCGCTGCTGTACTGGTAATCGCGGAATGTGACGACCTCGATCAAATTTCCAAGCAGTGGGATCTGTTCCATCGCATAGGCGACACTCGGTGAAGTATTTGGCAGGATGACAAACGCTGCGATCGCTGCGGCAGCGCCAACCCAGATTCTTGTGATAATGGTTTTATTGTGTTTGTTCTTCTTCTCGGCTTTCGCCTGATTCATTTTTTCTTTCATTTTTATGACCTCCTTTTCAGGCATTTGCGAGGTGTCATAGGATTTTTTTAATTCATAAAAATCATTGGTGTTCATTCGGTTACCTCCATTTTCAGTTTTAACTTCTGCATACTGCGGTACAGACGGCTTTTTATGGTATTGACATTTTCATTTAAGACGCGGGCGATATCTTCGATTTTTAAGTCCTCGAAATACCGAAGTTCCACGATCGCCTTATCCTCCGGGGACAAAGAATCGAGCGCAGTTCTAAGATCTAAGTCCTGATACTGGTCCGGTTTTCCCTCTGCGATCAGTGAATCCTCGTAAGAAATGGTATCCGGCCGCTTTAAATGATGAAAAATCTCATTTAACATGATGCGGTAAATCCAGGTCGCCGCATATTCCGGCTGCCTTAGGGAAGCACTGTTTTTGATCGCCAGATAGGCTCCGTTTTGTACAATGTCACTGGCATCGTCGGGATTATGTACATAGCTGTATGCAAGATGATAGTAGCGGTTGTAATTCTCAAGCAGCAATCGTTCGATGAGATCATCATTAGATTCTGCTGTATGTTTTTTTTCTTTTCCGGAAAAGAATTTCAAGATCAAATCCTCCTTTGCAAATATTTGATTCATTCGAATCATCTGACTATTAGATATAGCATAGACACAAAAAGTTTCAAAATCAATGCAAAACATCAAAAAGGTATGGTATAATGTGCGTAAGCATTGAGCAGTGCCAACGAAGTGAACAATAAAAAATGACTGCTTGCAGGCACTTTTTTATTGTTTGCTTCGTTGATAGGGCGAAAGCCCGTCAGTCCGGAAAATCTCTGATTTTTCGGACGTGCACTGCGGACTGAAGTGCAGCAAGAATTAAAAATGGAGACAAAAACAATGGACATAAGATTTGCAACAATGAATGATATAGATGCGGTCACAGAGTTGGAAAGACGGTGTTTTCCACCGGAAGAAGCAGCAGAAAAGGATTCTTTTGAAAAACGCCTGACCGTATTCCCGAATCATTTCTGGTTACTGGAGGATTCCGGGAAACTGGCAAGCATGATCAATGGAATGACGACAGATATTCCAATCCTGCGGGATGAGATGTTTGAGGATGCCACAATGCACCGTGAAGAGGGACAGTGGCAGATGATCTTTGGAGTGGCAACGCTGCCGGAGTATCAGAAAATGGGATGTGCGTCGAAACTCATGGAGCGCGTGATCGCGGATGTCAAAGAGCAGGAACGAAAAGGGATCGTTTTAACGTGTAAAGAGAGTCTTATTCCATTTTATGAGAGATTTGGTTTTGTAAATGAAGGAAAGTCCATGTCAAAGCACGGAGGAGCCGTGTGGTATGATATGCGGCTGGTATTTGAAGAATTGTAGAGAAAAGGAATTATTATAATATGAAGAAACACAGATTGCCATACATGGTAGCAGGGGCAGTATTGTTTGCTGCACTTTTTACCGGATGTACCAATGAGCGCTTAGAAGATGAACTGGATTTCCGCAAGATTGGGATTAACAGTATGCAGTCCGGTGATTATGAAGGTGCAGTGGCTGCTTTTAACAGCGCACTATCCCAGTGTGTGGGGAAGATTACAGATACAGAACTCGACATCTGCTATTATAAGGCGGCAGCACAGTATGCCGGTGGAGATATAGAGGGAGCTCTTGCTACTTATCAGGCGATGATCGATTATGATGAGGAAAACGGCAACGCATATTATCTGCATGGATGTCTGAGTCTAAAGCAGCAGGATACGGATACGGCAAAAAAAGATTTTGCCAATGCTGTCAAATATAACCCGGATGATTATGAACTGTATGTTGGGATTTATGAGAACCTTGCCGGTAATAATATGACTGAGGAAGGGGAAGAGTATTTAAACAAAGCGTTTGATATCAAGGGAAATTCCGCAGAAAATCTTACCTGGCGCGGCAGGATTTATTATCTGCTCGGACAATATGATAATGCAGTCAAAGAGTTAGAAGGAGCAGTCAAAAAGGACAGTGCCAAAGCAAACCTTTACCTTGCACAGGTCTATGAAGCGGAAGAAGATTCTGCAAATGCGGAAAAATATTATCAGGCATATGTCGACAGTGGTACGGCGGACTCTGTGGCAATGAATGCGCTTGCCGAGATCCAGATGGAAAAAGGCAACTATGAAGCGGCGTTAGAGGATATCAGACAGGGACTTGCGATGGATAATGTCACAAATCAGCAGGAACTTTTGTCAAATCAGATCATTGCTTATGAGTACAGCGGTGATTTTTCATCTGCGTGGGATGTCGTTCAGCAGTACGTTTCCCTTTATCCGGATGATGAGGCGGCGCAGAGAGAATATATCTTTTTAAAGAACCGCCAGAATACGGATGCGGGCAGCGATGCAGAAAGTACGGATTCTTCAGATGAAGGGCAAAACTCTACGGGAAATAGTTCCACGGACGATAGCTCTGCACAAAGTGATACCACGAATGATAGTTCTACAGGAGACAGTTCTGCGGAGAATCGTTCAGCACAGAGTGATTCGACAGGGGATAATACTGCGGGAGACAGTTCTTCACAGGATACAGGAAATTAGAATTAGAGACAGCAAGGGAGGAACACATGCCAGAACCCATTAAAATAGAAGAAGTAAAAGAGCGTGTCATTTTAGTCGGTGTCAGCGAACAGGATGGTGACGATGCGGAAGATTCCGTCGCAGAATTAGCAGAACTTGTAAAGACAGCAGGAGCAGTTACCGTCGGTACGCTGATCCAGAAACGTGAACTGATCCATCCGGGCACCTATGTTGGAACCGGAAAAGTGCAGGAAATCGCCGACATGATCGCGGAACTAGGTGCCACCGGTATCGTCTGTGATGATGAGTTATCGCCGGCACAGCTCAAAAACTTAGAGCAGATGTTAGATACAAAAGTCATGGACCGGACGCTTATTATCCTCGATATTTTTGCGGCGAGGGCAACAACGAGCGAGGGAAAGATCCAGGTCGAGCTGGCGCAGTTAAAATACAGACTAAGCCGTCTGACCGGTCTCGGGCGTTCCATGTCAAGACTTGGCGGTGGTATCGGAACCAGAGGCCCCGGTGAGAAAAAGTTGGAGATGGACAGGCGTCTGATCAAAGACCGTATTGCGCAGTTGAACCGTGAATTAAAAGAAGTGAGGAAACACCGTGAGATCACGCGCGCCCAGAGGGAAAAGAAACAGATCCCTGTGGCTGCGATCGTCGGATACACCAATGCGGGAAAATCAACACTTTTAAACCACTTAACGGGAGCGGGAGTGTTAGAGGAAGATAAGCTGTTTGCAACTTTAGATCCGACAACGCGTGTCTTAGAACTGCCGGGCAGACAGGAAATTCTTCTGACGGACACGGTCGGTTTTATCCGGAAACTGCCGCATCATCTGATCGAAGCATTTAAGAGTACCTTAGAGGAAGCCAAATATGCAGATTATATCGTGCATGTGGTGGATGCGTCCAATCCACAACGGGACAAGCAGATGCACATTGTGTATGACACACTCTATCAGCTCGATATCAGGGAAAAAACGGTTATTACCCTATTTAATAAGCAGGATCAGGTCACAGATGAGGAGCCGATCCGTGATTTTAAGGCAGATTATACATTGGCGGTTTCCGCAAAAAAGGGAACAGGATTAGAGGAGTTGAAAGAACTTTTCTGTACGCTGCTGCGGGATAATAAAATATTAGTGGAGCGTACAATCTCTTATCAGGAGGCTGGAATTTTACAGCAGATCAGAAAGAGTGGGGAACTTTTAGAGGAAGAGTACCGGCCGGAGGGCATTTTTATCCGCGCCTATGTCACGCCGGAAATCTATGGCAGTTTATAGAGGCTTTGTGTTTACGAAGATTTTTGCATATGGTACACTGATATAAAATTTGACAGAATACAGACAAAATTTTGCACAGAAGCGATGAAAGCGTGCTTCGGAATGGAGAAATTATGACAATATTAATTCAAAATGGACAGGTGATCAATCCTGCCACAGGGATGAATGAAGTTGCAGATGTATTGGTGGAAAATGGTGTTGTTTCTAAGATCGAAAAAGGGATCAAAGAGAAAGCAGACCGGAAGATCAATGCAAAGGGATGTTTTGTCATGCCGGGATTTATTGACATGCATGTGCATCTGCGTGATCCGGGATTTGAGGAAAAAGAGACGATCGAGACAGGCTGTCGGGCAGCAGCACACGGCGGATATACGACGATTCTTGCAATGCCGAACACCAAGCCGGTCGTTGACAATCCTGATGTGGTAAATTATGTACACAATAAGGCAAAAACTGTCGGACTTGTCAATGTACTGCAGGTTGGTGCCGTGACAAAGAACCAGGAGGGAAAAGAACTTGCGGATATCGAGGGAATGGTAAAAGCAGGTATTCCTGCAATCAGCGAGGATGGAAAATCCGTCATGAACGCCCAGTTATATCGCGAGGCGATGGAAAAAGCTGCAAAATTAGGCATTGTGGTACTTGCACACTGTGAGGATAAAAATCTTGTCAATGGCGGTGTCATGAATGAGGACGAACATGCAAGAGAACTTGGATTAAAGGGAATCACCAATTCCGTAGAAGATATCATTGTTGCAAGAGATATCATGCTAAGCCACGACACCGGGGCAAAACTTCATTTATGTCATTGCTCGACGGAAGATTCCGTCATGATGGTCGATCTTGCAAAGCAGAAGAATGTAAAAGTTACCGCAGAAGTATGTCCGCATCATTTTACACTGACTTCGGATGATATACGCAAGATCGCACCGGAAATGGATGTGGAAAAGAATGTGATTGCTGCGGATGCGGATGCAGATACTAATTTTAAGATGAACCCGCCGCTTCGTACTAAAAAAGACGTGGAGGCACTAAGAGTGGGACTTCGTGACAATATTATGGATGTGATTTCTACCGATCATGCACCGCATACATTTGCAGATAAAAATACCTCCATGAAGAATGCGCCGTTTGGAATCGTCGGACTTGAAACCGCAGCATGCTTAACCTATACAGAACTGGTACTTGGCGGTTATCTGACACCGATGCAGATGGCAGAAAAAATGAGTTATAATCCGGCGAAGATCGTCGGACTTGACAAGGGCGATATCGCTCCTGGAAAGACAGCAGATATCGTGATCTTTGATCCGAATGAAACTTATAAGATCGATAAAAACAAATTTGCAAGCAAGGGAAGAAATACCCCGTTTGACGGAAGAACGGTGACCGGAAAAGTAAAAATGACGATCGTTGGCGGTCATATCGTATATGAGGAATAAAAAAGCGGGTAGATAAAAGGAGAAAATTCATGCAGACAAAGGGCACAAAATTTGAGGAAACTGCGATCATCATCCGGCAGGAAGAAATCGCGGACGATATTTACAGTATGTGGCTGCGCACAGAGCACATCGCAGCACATGCAAAAGCAGGACAGTTTGTTTCTGTCTACTGCAATGAGGGAAGCAGACTGCTTCCAAGACCGATCAGCATCTGTGAGATCGACAGAAAGGACGGTGCGATCCGTCTGGTATACCGTGTGGCAGGAAAGGGAACCGCAGAATTTTCCGGCATGCGCACCGGTATGCAGTTAAAAGTGGTAGGACCGCTTGGAAATGGATTCCCACAGAAAAACAAAAAGGCATTTCTGATCGGTGGAGGAATCGGAATCCCGCCAATGTTAGAACTTGCCAAAGAGTTAGACTGCGAGAAACAGATCGTGCTTGGATTCCGGGATGAGCTTTTCCTGCTGGAAGATTTCCGTAACCGCGGACAGATCTATATTGCAACGGAGGATGGCAGTGCCGGAACAGAGGGAAATGTACTTGATGCGATCCGTGAGAACGGACTGGATGCAGACATCATTTATGCCTGTGGACCAACCCCGATGCTGCGTGCAATCAAAGAATATGCCGCAGAGCAGAACATCGAGTGCTGGATTTCCATGGAAGAGCGCATGGCATGCGGTATCGGAGCCTGTCTTGCCTGCGTGTGCAAGTCAAAAGAAAAAGATGCACACAGCAATGTAAAAAATAAGAGAATCTGTAAAGAGGGACCGGTATTTCTTGCACAGGAGGTAGAATTCTGATGAACATGAAAGTAGATTTATGTGGAGTGACATTAAATAATCCGGTCATGACTGCGTCCGGAACGTTTGGCGCCGGGGAAGAATATTCGGAGTTTGTGGATTTAAACCGTCTTGGTGCTGTTGTGACAAAGGGTGTTGCCAATGTACCGTGGGAAGGAAATCCGACACCGCGTGTGGCTGAGGTATACGGGGGCATGTTAAATGCGATCGGACTTCAGAATCCGGGTATTGATCTTTTCATTGAGCGCGATATTCCTTTCTTAAAGAAATATGATACCAGAATTGTGGTCAATGTATGTGGACATACAACGTCGGAATACATAGAAGTTGTGGACAGACTTGCAGACCAGCCGGTCGATCTTTTAGAGATCAATATTTCCTGTCCGAATGTAAAAGAGGGCGGAATTGCCTTTGGACAGAATCCAAAGATGGTTGAAGATATCACAAGAGAGATCAAGGCGCATGCAAAACAGCCTGTCATCATGAAACTTTCACCGAATGTAACAGACATCACGGAGATGGCGCGTGCGGCAGAAGCCGGCGGTGCGGACGGTTTATCGTTGATCAACACGCTGACAGGAATGAAGATCGATATCCACAGACGCACGTTTGCACTGGCAAACAGAACGGGCGGCATGTCAGGTCCTGCCGTGCATCCGGTTGCAGTGCGCATGGTATATCAGACCGCACAGGCGGTAAATATCCCGATCGTTGGTATGGGCGGGATCATGAATGCAGATGATGCGATCGAGATGATCCTTGCGGGAGCAACGGCAGTGTCTGTCGGAACAGCAAACTTTACCAATCCACAGGTAACCATGGAGATTGTTGACGGAATCCGCGATTATATGGAGCGTTATCAGGTAAAAGATATCAAAGAACTCGTAGGCGCAGTACACGATAGATAAATCACAGGGGAATGTAAGTTATGAAAATATTAAAAAAAATCATTTGTATCTGTCTCGTTGCAATCCTGGCAGCAGGGCTTTTTCCCGGTGCACAGACAGAGGTTTATGCAGCTGGAAAACCGGTACAGTTAGTATCCTGTAAAGTAAATTCAGTTGGAAGCAAGGTAACGGTAAAAGCAAAAGTTGCCGGAATACAGAAAGGAATGGGGAAAAAACTTTACCTGTTTTCGGTAGATGCCAATGTAAAAGAAAATGCAAAACTTGCCGGAAAACCGGTGGCTTCCGCTAACTTTAAAAAAGGTACTGTCACATTTTCTGTAAAATATAAGAGCAGCATGCTTTGCCAGAAATTTGTGGCTGCATACAAAAAAGGAAAAAAATATATAGCAGTCAGTGGTGCACAGTATATTACAAATCCGGAGGCACTGGCATCCTACACCGGTACCGGTGTTAAGACAACGTCTAAAAAAGGACTGCAGCCGGACTGGGCAGATCACACGTCGGTAAAGAAACTCCGTACGCAGCATGTTGTCTTAAACTGGTCGATCGAAGAAATTTTAAATAAAGACTGCGGAAATAAAGAGGTGTATAAATACCGCGGGAAAAAATATACATTTGACAGGGATCGTGTAAACTGGCTGCAGGATCAGGTGCGTCAGTATATTGACGATGGATCCAAAGTATATGTGATCCTGCTTCTTGGCAAAGACGCAAAAGGCCAGGCGGGCAAAATGAGTTATGGCGGTGGAAAAATATTCTCTTCCATTAAGACAACATCAGCAGCAGGATGCCGTACCTGGGAAGCATTTATGAGTTACATGGCAGAGAAATTTGGCAATGAACAGCATTTGGTGTCCGGATGGATCTTGGGAAATGAGGTTGACAGCCCTTATGACTGGAACTATGCGGGCGGAAAAAGCTTAAGTGCGTATATGGATGATTATGCGCGGGCATTCCGCATTGCATATAATGCTACAAAGAGTGTCAGCAGCCATTCAAAGGTATATATCAGCCTTGATTATAACTGGAATCAGGATGTCGATGGAGGCGGAAACAGCTTTTTCTCGACGAAGAATACACTGGACACATTTTATTCGAAACTGAAAGCGCAGGGGAAGATCTGTCCAAACATTGCATATCATGCATATTCACAGGGTCTTGTGGAGCCAAAATTCTGGGACGACTCTTTAGCAGGCAGTGGTGTGGATTCCACGATCATTACCATGAAAAATATTTCTGTCCTGACGGAATATGTAAAAAAGAAGATCGGCAAAGATGCAACGATCATGCTTGCAGAGCAGGCGTTCAATTCGACACAGGGAGAAGAGCTGCAGGCAGCAACATATGCGTATGCTTACTATATCAGCGAAGGCAATAAGATGATCGAATCCTTTATCTATGCGAGAGATACCGAACCGCAGTCGGATGTGGATCAGGGCTTTTACTGGGGACTTCGCGATATCAATGGCAGAGAGCGTAAAATATATAATACATTTAAAGTGATCGATTCAAAGGAGTCTTTGGATAAGACGAAGAATCTTCTCTCCTATACAGACTTAAGTTCATGGACACAGATTCCTGGAATTAAAAAGTCTACTTTTAAAAATAACCGTTCCATCAAAAACAAATGGCCGCTAGTACAGTCAACCAGCCTGTATGTGTGTCTTGCGGATGATAACTGGCAGAGAGAGACAACTTATGTCTACGACGGAAAGAAACATAAACCTGCAGTAACGGTAAAACGTAATTATACCGGAAAGACGGTTCCGAAAAAGAATTATTCCGTAAAATATCTGACAGACTGCAGGAGTATCGGAGTACATCGTATTCAGATTAAATTAAAAGGTGATTTCCGCGGAACGATCATCCGGGAGTTTACGATCGCACCGCAGAATGCAATGCTGAATGATCTGGTGATGACGTCAAATTCTGCTACGGTAAGCTGGAATGTACCAAAGAAGACCAAAGAGCAGATTACCGGTTATATGATCCAGTATACGGATGGAGAAGGTGGTTTTTATTCGACACCGGAAAAAGATATCCATCTGATCAAGATCAAAAACAGCAATAAATTAAAATATACGATCAAGGGACTTACCAAGGGCAAACGCTATTTTGTAAGAATAACGACCTATAAAACAGTTATGGTAGATGGCAAACCAAAAGATATCATTGCCGGATGGGGATATGATGATATCAAATATGATTATGCCACAGATCCGGTCGTGCCGGAACCGGATACAGAAGAGGATACCTCAGAATAAGCGATTGAGGTAATGTGAAATACGATGCCGGAATTAAGATTTATAATAGCAGACAGACTCCCGGAGCGGGAACTGGATTATTTAAAACAGAATATCAGACCGGAACCGGATCTGAAACTGGTGGTAACAGGGAAAAATAATGCCAATCGCAGAGCAGAGTTTTCTCTGTTCCCGCCAGAAGAAAGTGTGCTCATCTCTACAGATGGGCACATTATTTCTAATATGGATCAGCTTGGAATGGCAACGCTGGGATATATCGGACCGGGCGGGGCAGAGAATGAGAGCACAGGAGAAGTACCGGACGATGTGATTACAGAAATTGGTAGTCAGAACGTGAATTGTAGTGACTGCACAGATGAAGTGACGGAGGGAATCGAAGAACAGGGAATGCAGGCTGCGGTTATGTTAATCGAAGGTCTTGAGGAAGTGGATGAAACGTTTCTGCTTCGTGCGTATGAACGTAAACATGGTATTCCGTGGACGATCGTCACGACAGAACGCTGCATCGTGCGGGAGATCACGCTGGATGATTTAGACGGCCTGTTTGCACTGTATGCCGGGGAGGGAATGACGGAATATTTAGACCCGCTGTATGAATACGAAAAGGAAAAAGAGTATCAGCGGTCGTATATTAACTATATGTACCGCCTTTATGGGTACGGCATGTGGGTCGTGATCGAAAAGGCGACGGGAAAACTGATCGGGCGGGTCGGGATCGAGAATCGTGAGGCGTGTGACGGTGAGCCGGAACTTGGATATATGATCGACGTATCGTATCAGAGAAAAGGATATGCAACAGAGGTCTGTCTTGCTGTGATCGGTTACGCATGGAATTTTCTTGAATTCGATAAATTAAACTGTCTGATCCAGAAAGGAAATAAAGCATCGGAATGTCTGGCAGAAAAACTGGGATTTATGTTCCGGGAGGAAATGGATCTGGACGGAAAATGCATGAAACGCTATACCATAAGCAAAAGCGGGGCATGATATCATCAATAAACGTTGCATTTTCCATAAAAATAAAATATAATATAAACTACTAAAAAAGGGATAAAGTGGGTGAGGCACATGGCGGATTTTTCATCAGAATCACTGGATCTGCAAAAAAAAGTAAAAGAAGAGGACGATAACATCAAGCCGATGAAAGAGTTTGAGAGTCCGGAAAAACTATATGACGAACTGATCGCCAGCGTGCGAAAGTATCATCCATCGACAGATATATCGCTGATCGAGAAAGCATATCATGTTGCGAGGGATGCACATGAGGGACAGGCAAGAAAGTCCGGCGAGCCATATATCATCCATCCATTGTGTGTTGCGATTATTTTAGCGGAGTTAGAGCTGGATAAGGAGACGATCGTTGCAGGACTTTTACATGATGTTGTGGAAGATACTGTTATGACGGATGAACAGATTGCACAGGAGTTTGGAGATGAGGTTGCTCTTCTGGTAGATGGTGTTACCAAATTAGGACAGCTCTCTTATGATGCGGATAAAGTGGAGGTTCAGGCAGAGAATCTTCGTAAGATGTTCCTTGCAATGGCAAAGGATATCCGTGTTATCCTGATCAAGCTTGCGGATCGTCTTCACAATATGCGTACGCTCAAATACATGACACCTGAGAAGCAGAAGGAAAAAGCGCGTGAAACGATGGATATTTACGCACCAATCGCACAGCGTCTTGGTATTTCCAAGATCAAGATCGAGCTGGACGATCTCTCACTCAAGTATTTAGAGCCGGATGCCTATTATGATCTGGTACATCAGATCGCACAGCGCAAGAGTGTCAGGGACGAATATGTACAGAAACTGGTGGAAGAAGTGCGTCAGCACATCAAAGATGCAGGAATTCCTGCACAGGTTGACGGACGTGCAAAACATTTCTTCAGTATTTACAAAAAAATGGTCAATCAGCACAAGACATTAGACCAGATTTATGATCTGTTTGCCATCCGCATCATCGTGGATTCCGTCAAGGACTGTTATGCAGCACTCGGTGTGATTCATGAGATGTATAAGCCGATTCCGGGACGGTTTAAAGACTACATTGCGATGCCTAAGCCGAACATGTACCAGTCACTCCATACGACTCTGATCGGACCGACCGGTCAGCCGTTTGAGATACAGATCCGTACCTTTGAGATGCATCGTACGGCTGAATATGGTATCGCTGCCCATTGGAAGTACAAAGAGGCAAGTAACAATGGCGGTGTGTCACAGCCAATGACCGTTACCGAAGAGGAAAAGCTGAGCTGGCTCCGTCAGATCTTAGAGTGGCAGCGCGACATGTCAGATAATAAAGAGTTCATGAGCCTGCTAAAGAGCGATCTTGACCTGTTTTCCGATACGGTATTCTGTTTTACACCGACCGGAGATGTCAAGAATCTTCCGACTGGTTCCACGCCGATCGACTTTGCTTACAGTATTCATTCCGCGGTCGGCAATAAGATGATCGGTGCAAAAGTCAACGGAAAACTGGTTCCAATCGACTACATCATCCAGAACGGTGACCGTGTGGAAGTAATCACTTCCCAGAATTCAAAGGGACCGAGCCGTGACTGGTTAAATATTGTAAAAAGCACCCAGGCGAAAAATAAGATCAATCAGTGGTTCCGCAGTGAGTTAAAAGAAGAAAATATTACACACGGCAAGGAACTTTTGATCGCATCGGCAAAATCCAAGGGAATCAATTTCCCGGATATCAATAAGCCGGAATATCAGGAGAAAATTTTAAGAAAATATGGTTTCCATGATTGGAATTCCTGCCTTGCAACGATCGGACATGGTGGTTTAAAAGAAGGTCAGATCGTAAACCGCATGTATGAGGAATACAAAAAAGACCATCTTGCGTGTATCACGGATGATGAAGTGCTTGAGACCATTGCCGAGAATAAAGATAAGGTCGTACAGAAACATTCCAAGAGCGGTATCATTGTAAAAGGACTTTATGATGTGGCAGTGCATTTTTTTTTTTTCTGCAGTCCGGTACCGGGAGACGAGATCGTTGGATTTGTAACCAGAGGCCGAGGTGTTTCCATCCATAGAACAGACTGTATCAACATTATCAATCTGTCTGATATGGAGCGTGAGCGTCTGATCGATGCCGAGTGGCAGCATGATGAAGAGTCCGGCAGCAGTGGCCTGTACCGTGCAGAGATCAAGATCTACGGCAATAACCGAACCGGTCTTCTCGTGGATATCACAAAGGTATTTACAGAGCGTGAGATCGATATTGATTCGATTCACTCCAAAACAAGCAAGCAGGGAATTGCAACAATCGATGTATCTTTCAGCACGAAGGGCAGGGAAGAACTTACAAGCGTTGTGGAGAGACTGCGGCAGATCGAGAGTATCATTGATATAGAGAGAACGACGGGCTAAAAGAACTGGTTGTCAGAAGGTTGTGGGAAACATGAACCGCATCCAGATGGGCAGCCAGTTTTTCTGTAAAGAAAAAGATTTTGTCAGACAGGAAAGGGGAAACTATGGCACCATTGAAAGTAGAACAATATGTAGTTGGTCCGGTACAGACAAACTGTTATTTTGCGATCAACGATGACACAAAAGAAGTACTGGTTATCGATCCGGGGGCAAGTGCAGATCAACTTGCCAAGAAGATTTGTCAGGAAAAGCTGACACCGATCGCAATTTTGCTGACACATGGACATTTTGACCTTGCGGGTGGAGCGGAGGAACTTGCAAAACATTTTGATATCAAAATATATGCCGAGGAGCATGAAAAAGAGACCTTAGATACGCCGTCTCTCAATTTAAGCGGCTGGGAAGGTGTACAAAAGACCTATCATGCGGATGTATTTTTGAAGAATGAGCAGGAGATCGACCTTGCCGGTTTTCATATCCGTGTATTCCATACACCGGGACATACGGTGGGTGGCTGCTGCTATTATTTCCCGTATCAGAATGTAGTTTTTTCCGGGGACACCCTCTTTTGCACATCGGTGGGACGCACCGATTTTCCAAAGGGCAGTGCAGCACAGATCATCCGCTCCATTAAGGAGAAACTTCTGCCGCTTCCGGATGAAACGACCGTGTACACCGGACACAATGATATTACAACGATTGGGACAGAGCGGATGTATAATCCGTATCTGTAAGTGAGAGGTTTTGGGATGATAGAAGTTTTATTAAATAAACCGGAATTTGAATATGATATTCATTCTCTGATCAAGGCATTTTTCCCGGAACAGTATGTGGGTGTGTCGGCAGAAAAAAAAGAATATGATGAAAAAATCGATATCCGCATGCAGGTAAACTACGGGGAAGATACGATTCAGATCACATGGCAGGAGATCATGCATGCAAATGAGGATGCGCAGGCAAATGAAAAACCGGGTCAGGAAGAAGTAAAAGAGATACCGGGTGAGACAATTCAGGTAGATTTTTCGGATCGCGTGCGGACGAAAAATCAGCTGAAGCAGATGCTGTACCGTATGCTCTGTGATTATACGAAACGAACACTTCCATGGGGAAACCTGACCGGAATCCGTCCAACGAAGATTCCTATGAAATTGCTGGAGGAAGGAAAAAGCCGGGAGGAGATCTACCGGTATATGAAGGATACCTATTTGGCTTCCGATGAGAAGATTGAACTTGCAACCGATATTGCAGAACGAGAAAATGCTATCTTAAAGAAAATTGATTATGACAACGGATACAGTCTTTATATCGGAATCCCGTTCTGTCCGACGACCTGCCTGTACTGCTCGTTTACATCATATCCGCTTGTAAGCTGGAAGAACCGTGTGGATGCTTATTTAGATGCACTGGAAAAAGAGATTGATTATACGGCGGCAAAGTTTTATCACAAGCATTTAAATTCCATTTATATCGGTGGCGGAACGCCGACAACATTAGAGCCTTATCAGTTAGACCGTCTGATCCGTAAAATTAAATGTAGTTTTGATTTGTCAGACTGCCTTGAGTTTACTGTGGAAGCCGGCAGACCGGACAGCATCACAAGAGAAAAATTAGAGGTGCTGCGAAAATGGGGAATCACACGAATTTCCATTAATCCGCAGACCATGCAGCAGAGAACGCTCGACCTGATCGGAAGGCGCCATTCGGTAGAACAGACTGTGGAAAGTTTTAAGATCGCAAGAGAACTTGGATTTGATGATATCAATATGGATCTCATTATGGGACTGCCGGAAGAATCTTTAGAGGACGTACGCGATACATTAGAGCAGATCATGCAGTTAAAACCGGACAATCTGACTGTTCACTCTCTGGCACTAAAACGCGCGGCGCGCTTAAATATGTTCAAGGAAGACTATAAAGATTATAAGATGGTCAACACGCAGGAACATATGGACCTGACCGCTTCCTATGCGAAGAAGATGGACCTGTTCCCTTATTATCTGTACCGCCAGAAGGGAATGGCGGGAAACCTTGAGAATGTCGGTTATGCGAAAGAAGGAAAAGCGGGAGTTTATAATATTCTGATCATGGAAGAGAAACAGACCATCGTGGCGTGCGGAGCAGGAGCTTCGACAAAACGTGTCTGGAATCAGCCAAATCCGGACGGCACTCATCGGATCGAACGATGCGAGAATGTCAAGGATGTCGGGCAGTATATCGAGAGAATTGATGAGATGATTGAGCGGAAGCAGAAACTTTTTGCAGAAGAATAAAAGGGTTTTTCTTCCTGAAATAATACATCAAATGAGGGTTAGTACATCAAAAAATTACCCAATAATACGGAATAACCTGTGAGATGTATTGAAACAACCTAATAACTGTGCCTGAAAGGACGAATTCATTTTAGAAGATGAGTTCGTCCTTTTCTGTTATAGTCAATTATTTAACACTATATGGTGCGGCAGCAACAGATAGTGTTATGAGCAAGTAGCAAAGCGGATTGCGAATATCCGTTTGACATCAAGGAGGAAAAGAACATGAACAACACAGCGTTAGGAGCAAAAAACACAAAGAAACAGGAAATTGTATTTATCAGTGAAGCACATGAAAAATTCTACTATGAAAAATTAAAAGAGGTGCGGTATCAGGATGTGGGAGTATCCCAAAGTTTGTGTAAACCTCCAAACTGATGTAAGATAAAATTACTCAGTTTGGAGGTTATTTTTATGGCAAGAAGAAAAGACAGCCCACAAAAAGCAGCAATGAGAGAAATGATGCGTGACTATCTGAAAAATAATGATATCAGCATCAAAGATGGTACCGATGTAAATAGCATCATTTTAAATGCAACTTCGATGCATGGGGCTGTAATCTGGCATGATATAGTCTTTGGCGCACAGCTTGACAGCAAGTGTCAAGCTTGCGAGTGAACAGTAACGATTCTGCCTATATAATACGATTCTACCATTAAGGGGTGTACTTTTTGGGACAAAATAGATACTATAATTCTGAAAGGGGGAAGTATTTATGGACCTTGTGAAAATCGGAAGCTATATTGCAGAAAAAAGAAAAAAACTTGGTATGACTCAAAAACAGCTTGCTGAGAAACTGGGTAAGAGTGATAAGTCAGTTTCCAAATGGGAACGTGGGATTTGTTTACCAGATGTGTCTGTGTATTTAGAATTATGTGAAATATTAGGCATCAGTCTAAATGAATTTTTGGCAGGTGAAGATATTGAGGTAACTAATGTAGAAAAAAAAATCGGAAGATACACTGATACAGATATCAAAAGATAGTAGTCATAAACAGCGTTATTTAAAGAAGATTATTGCTGTACTTCTTATTGCTGTGGGAGTATTTGTTATTACTCTTGGAATCATGGTATGTAATAAATTGCGGCAACCACAAAATTATATAGAAGCAGTAGATCCGGATAGTGTAGAAATGAAAACGGCTGAATTGTTGTCCGGAATTGATGGAACCATGATGTTTCGATACAATTCAAAAGATACATTTCAAGCATTATACGTTTACTTGTCAGAATATCATTCTGGAAAACGAGTTTCTCATAAACGAGTTTTGGAACTTTCCTATCAGGACGTGAAATCTGCAAAAAAAGGATTGATTGTCATCACTCCGGATTTTGATAATTTTACTGCAAAGCTTATTGCAGCAGATGAATATTCAAAATATATGACAGAAACGCCAATCTTGGAAGGTGTTGCAAACAGAGAATATTATGGAAGATCTGCGACCTCTATAGAGAACAAAAGCACGATAGAGTACGGAACAGAGCAAGGATTGGCAGCACTGATCTATGGCGAACAAGGAGTGAGTTCGTTGCCGATACAGGACATTACAGGAGAATACATAGATACAGATAATGAGTATATGTATTATTATTCGGCTGAGTTTGTAAAATAAGAATAGCAAAAGTGAGAAGAGGATATTACAAATTATTGTTTTGATAATTCGGTGGTATCCTCTTTGTGGATTTCAGAATTTGTTTCTCAGCTTTCGGTATTCTCTCGGCGAATATCCTTTCAACTTGTGAAAAAGCCGACTGAAATAAAGCTGGTTATCATATCCGACAATCTTAGAAATCTCATTGATGGAATAAGTTGTTGTTTCAAGTAACATCTGAGCATTGTTGATGCGGATTCCCACAATGAATTGCATTGGTGTAGAACCGGTATATTTTTTGAAATTTCGGATAAACCAGCTGACACTCATGCCTCGTGAGGCAGCATAATCATCAATATTGATATTTTGATTGTAGTTTTCACTGAAAAAGGTAACAGCATTATCCATCTCATGATCAAGATATTCATTTTTTAATATGTGCTCTCTTGTCAGTTCCCGGTGGAAACTGATCAGAAGATGACGTAGCAAAAGGACAAGCATTTCCTCATAATTGTCTTGACAGCGTTGGAGCTCGATAATGATACGTTTGAAAATTTGTTCATATTCATTAGATGTACCCACTTGAAAGACACGTTCTTTATCCGGAAACCCATATTGACGTAAGATATTTTTCACATTGCTTCCTGTGAAGTGAATCCAGTATACTTCTGTCTTATCTTCTCCGTAATATTCATATTTTTGGAGTTCTTTCGGTCTGTACAGTACAATGTTGCCGGCTGGAACAATCGTTTCGTTATTTACATTATCAAAATGAAAATGCCCACAACCAGCAGTGATATATATAATCTGATAATCCAGACGCCCCCTTGGACGGTAGGTCGGAAGTTTGGGATGTCTGGAAAGACGGTAAGTACCACAGCTACCGACAATCAGCGGACGACTTTTGTCTTTGAAATCCATATGTGAGTGGTTCAAATAACCGGTGTTCAAATACATAGGAGGGCACCTCTTTTCGTACTTTTTATCATTGTATCATTTAGTGCATATTTTGTCTAATCCAATTCATAGACATATTTTGCGAATTAGGATAAGCTATATACAGCATAACTAAGGAACGTAAACAAAAAGTAAAGTATAAGGTTTGCTTTAGGAAAACAAAGAACAAAAAAGTATATGTATTGGAGGAGAGCTATTTATGATCGTACCACGTTATTATGAAAATCTAAGCGTACTGCACGAAAACACAATGCCAGCCAGAGCCTATTATATTCCGGCATCCAGAAGAATGGATAACCTGGTGGAACACAGAGAAGAGTCAGATCGTATGCAGTTATTGAATGGAACTTGGAAATTCCAGTATTTTAACAGCATCTATGACATTCAGGATTCTTTCTTTGAGAAGAATTATGATACAGAAAATTTTGATGAGATTCAGGTTCCAAGTGTATGGCAGATGGCTGGATATGATACACACCAGTATACAAACATCCGGTATCCATTTCCGTTTGATCCACCATATGTGCCACAGAACATTCCGTGTGGAGTCTATGTACATACTTTTGAGTACAGTAGAGATGAGAAAGCGCCAAAATCTTTTTTGAACTTTGAAGGAGTAGACAGTTGCTTTTACGTATGGATCAATGGCTCTTACATAGGATACAGCCAGGTTTCGCATATGACCAGTGAGTTTGATGTTACCGATGTACTTCAGGATGGAACGAATACGGTGGCAGTGTTGGTAATGAAGTGGTGTGATGGTTCCTATTTGGAAGATCAGGACAAATTCCGTATGAGTGGTATTTTCCGGGATGTGTACATTTTGAAACGCCCAAAACAGGCAATCAGTGATTATCATATTAAAACAAGAATTGAGGATATGCTTGCGAAAGTAGAAATTGAAATGAAATTCTACTCTCCGTTAAATGTAAAAATTTCGATTGAAGATAGAAATGGAGCAGTTGTAGCACTAGGAAGTATTGCTGAAGAAGGGAAAGCTGTATTAGAAATCGCAAGTCCGGAACTTTGGAATACAGAAAATCCATATCTATATAAACTGATTCTTGAAACAGAGAATGAAGTAATTGTAGATCACATTGCATTAAGAAAGATAGAGATTAAAGACCAGGTTATTTATTTAAATGGACAGAAGATTAAATTCCGTGGTGTCAATCGACATGATTCTGATCCGGTTACTGGATTTACAATCAATACGGAACAGATTACAACCGATCTTACGTTAATGAAGCAGCATAATTTTAATGCGATCCGTTCCAGCCACTATCCGAACGCACCATTTTTCTATGAAATGTGTGACAAGTATGGATTCATGGTAATAGATGAAGCAGATATTGAAGCTCATGGTCCATTTATGATCTACAGAAAAGAAGACACTGATTACAATCGGTTCAAACGATGGAATGAGAAGATTGCAGATGATCCGGTATGGGAAGAGGCAATCGTTGATCGCGTAAAACTCATGGTGGAACGTGACAAAAACCGTTTCTGTATTGTCATGTGGTCAATGGGAAATGAGAGTGCTTATGGCTGCAACTTTGAAAAAGCACTGGAATGGACAAAGAATTTTGATCCAGACCGTATCACACAATATGAGAGTGCAAGATACCGTAATTATGATGAAACATATGATTACAGCAATCTGGATGTGTACAGCCGGATGTACCCAGCGCTTTCCGAAATTCAGGAATATCTGGATAAAGATGGAAGCAAACCCTTCCTTTTGGTAGAGTACTGTCACAGCATGGGAAACGGACCTGGAGATTTTGAAGATTACTTCCAGATGATTCAGGATAATGATAAAATGTGCGGCGGCTTTGTCTGGGAATGGTGTGACCATGCGATTGCTCATGGAACTGCTGAGAATGGAAAGACTATATATGCTTATGGGGGCGACCATGGCGAAGAAATTCATGATGGCAACTTCTGTATGGATGGATTAGTATATCCGGACAGAACGGTACACACAGGACTTTTGGAATACAAGAATGTTTATCGCCCGGCAAGGGTTATTTCCTATGACAAAGAAAGTGGAGAACTGGTGCTTCATAACTACCTGGATTTTGATAATCTGAAAGATTATGTGAAGATTAGTTATGAGCTGACCCAGGATGGTCTTGTGATCAGCAAAGGCATACTTCCGGAGTTTTCTGTGGCACCACACGGGGAAGGAAAAACAAACCTGAAGATCAATGTTCCAGAGAATGGGAAATGTTATTTAAAACTTATTTACCATCTGAAAAAAGAATTGCCACTGTTGGATGAAGACCATATTCTTGGATTTGATGAAATTGAGGTAAGTAAAGAGGATACAAAATGTAAACTTGCAGAGAAATGGATACCAAAAACAGTAGTGGACTCTGAATTACAGGTAAATGAAAATGATACACAGATTCATATCAAGGGGCGTGAATTTGCTTATACCATAGACAAACGTACTGCACTCTTTACAGAGATGAAATTCGCAGGGAGGGAATACTTGAACCATCCGATGGAATTAAATATTTGGAGAGCTCCAACAGATAACGATATGTACATCAAGTCTGAATGGAAGAAAGCCCACTATGATAAGGCTTACACAAGAGCCTATACGACAGAGGTTGTGCAGGGAAAACATGGTGTGAAGATTACAAGCCATGCTTCCGTTGTGGCAGAGACAGTACAGAAGATTCTTGATGTGACGATTACATGGAAAATAGAAGCTGCTGGAAAGATTGATGCAGATATTGCAGTAACAAAAGACGATGAATTCCCGGATCTTCCGAGATTTGGTGTGAGGATGTTCCTGGATAAAAAACTTTCAGCTGTAAGATACTTTGGAATGGGACCACAGGAAAGTTATTGTGATAAACATCAGGCTGCGAGCCACGGTTTGTACCGGGCAGATGTAGGGGATTTACATGAGGACTATATCCGTCCACAGGAAAATGGAAGCCATTATGATTGTGAATATGTAGAGCTTAACAACAGCCGATATGGAATTGTGGCATCCGCAGAAAAGGCATTTTCATTCAATGCTTCTTATTATACACAGGAAGAACTTGAGAAGAAAACGCATAATTATGAATTAATAGAATCAGATAGTGTAGTATTCTGTGTTGACTACGCATTAAATGGCATTGGTTCTAATAGTTGTGGCCCAGTTGTATTGGATCAGTACCGATTTGATGATGTATTATTCCGGTTCCAGTTTACACTGATACCGTATGTAAAGGGATAATAAAGTTTCATGTAACCCGTAAACAAGGAAAGAGAGTCTGATTGTAATGTAAAGTCCGGATATACAGAGCAATCAGACAAAATCAGAGAAAAAAACAGAATTGGATATCATACGGTTAGCCATATTGAGATTCTAAGTGCGATGAAGATGAGGAGCAAAGAAATTCGATGGAAGAAAAAAAGTATTTGAAATGGTATAACAAAATTGGATACGGATCAGGTGATATTGCAGGTAATGTAGTCTATGCGTTCCTGACATCTTTTATGATGGTCTATCTGACGGACTCGGTAGGACTTGCTGCAGGTGTCGTGGGTACCCTGATTGCCGTATCAAAACTATTTGATGGTTTTACGGATATATTTTTTGGATCAATGATTGACAAAACACACAGTAAAATGGGAAAAGCGAAACCCTGGATGCTATACGGATATATTGGTTGTGCCATTACGCTGGTCGGCTGCTTTGCAGTACCGGTGAGTTTGGGAACAACGGCTAAATATGTATGGTTCTTTATTTCTTATACACTGTTAAATAGTGTGTTTTATACAGCAAACAATATTGCTTATTCAGCACTTACGTCACTGATTACAAAGAACAGCAAAGAGCGTGTACAGATGGGATCTTACCGTTTTATTTTTGCATTTTCAACAAGTCTTCTGATTCAGGCGATTACAGTTGGATTTGTAGATAAATGTGGTGGAGATGCTGCGGCATGGAGAACGGTTGCTATTATCTATGCAATCATTGGTCTGGTCGTAAATACGATTTCAGCACTTTCTGTTAAGGAACTTCCGGAGGAAGAACTTAATGAAGGAGAAGTAAAGAATGATAATGAAAAGTATGGAATAGTACAGGCATTCAAGCTTCTTGTCAAAAACAAATATTACATGATGATTTGTGGAACATATATTTTACAGCAGTTATATGGTGCCATGATTGGAGCTGGCATTTATTACATGACATGGGTACTGAAAAATAAGAATTTGTTTGGACAATTTGCATGGGCAGTAAATATTCCACTGATCATTGCCCTGATTTTCACACCGACATTAGTTGGTAAGTGGAAAGGTATGTATAAACTGAACTTAAGAGGTTACGTCTTAGCAGTCATCGGTAGAGCACTTGTTGTTGTTGCCGGATATATGGGCAGTGTTCCGCTGATGATGGCATTTACAGCTCTTGCAGCCTTAGGTCAGGGACCATGGCAGGGAGATATGAATGCAGTTATCGCATCTTGCTCTGAATACACTTATCTTACGCAGGGAAAGAGAATTGACGGAACGATGTACTCTTGTACTTCTCTTGGTGTAAAAATCGGTGGAGGTATTGGAACCGCTGTTGTTGGATGGATGCTTGAGTTCAGTGGATATGTCGGAACAAATGCAACTCAGCCACAGTCTGCACTTGATATGATGCAGTTCATGTATCTTTGGCTTCCGTTAATCTTTGATGTATTGATTATGTTTGTACTTTCAAGAATGAATGTAGAAGATGCAAATAAAAAACTGAAAGCAGAAAAAGGAATTGCTTCAGATGAAGTAACAGATGCATCAGACATAAATTAGAATTGACAGGAGAAAGCGTTGTCTGGTCGTTGCTCGATGAGACAGTGCTTTTTTCTATAAATAGTCCTTTTAGTATTTATACATGGTAAGGATGCTCAAAATATTCAGTGTAGAATACTAAAAGGTCATTCAGATATTTTTTTAGGTTGCTCATTTGCAATTCCTCCTTTCCTTATTTACAAGTTGATTATAAGATAGGTGTAAAAGGATTGCTTGCCAAATCGAAAGAAGATATAGACAAATGTTGCAAAGGGGAGTATTTCATGCAGTTAAAATATGTTGACACAAAAGAGGAGATTATAGCAATAAATAGGAAGTCAAAACATATTGAACCACATCTTCATAATGCACTGGAGATCGTTTGTGTAACAAGTGGATCATTAGAACTTGGTGTCGGACAGGAACTATACCATATGGAAAAAGGAGATATAGGCTTTGTATTTCCAGATGTTATTCATCACTATCAGGTACTGACACCCGGTGTAAATAAAGCGACTTATCTGATTGCATCGCCATTTGCGATAGCCAAATTTGCAGATATCATGCAATCCATGGCTCCTGAATACCCAATCATCAAAGCGGAAAAGGTTGAACCGGAGGTATATAGGGTTATAAATGCAATTTTAGAGACAGAACAGTCGGATATTACTGTTACACAGGCATATCTTCAAATTGTGTTGGCACGCTGCATAGGAAAATTAAATTTGGTAGAAAAGAGCAGTGTGGGGAGCAACGATCTTATTTACCAGACAGTTTCCTATATATCAGCAAATTTCAAGAAGAAGTTTTCGTTGGAAGAGATGGCAAAAGACCTGGGCGTGAGCAAATATGTTTTATCCAGACTCTTTTCCAAGACATTCCATAGAAACTTTAATCAATATCTTAACGATGCAAGGCTGAACTATGCATGCCATCGTTTGGAAAATACGAGTGATTCTATTACAAATATTTGTCTGGATAGTGGATTTGAAAGTCAGAGAACGTTTAACCGAGTATTTAAAGAAAGATATAAAATATCACCAAGTGATTATCGAAGTACTTGTGTGAAAGAGATGTTGTCATAAAAGGTTCTGTTGATCGAAATATTTACTTTGATTTTACAGTGCTATGTATTTGATTTCTTCACAGACTCCTTAAATCCTATAATTTCAAGCGTTTGCAAGTGCATTTGTATAGGATACTTGTTCCTGATATGCAGTAGGTAATATCTGAAATATATCTCGGAAGGCCGATGTAAATTTACTTTGGCTTTTATATCCCACAGCGGCGGCAATTTCCGAAATAGATTTATCTTCCTGCAACAGCATATTCGATGCCTACTTCATACGGTATTCTTTCATGTAAGAAGCGATGGGCATTCCATAGACTGCTTTGAAAACGGATTTCAAAGTAGTGGTGTTCATCAGGTACTGTTTTGACAACTCTTCAATTTTGGTAACTTTTTTGAAAAAATTTGGATTAGACCACCAGTTAGGGGCTAACCCTGTAACTTAACGAAATGACATTGAAGTAACATAAAAATAAGATTTTTTGTACTGTACACAGGACAGTTCTTGACGTATACAACTGTGAAACGTATAATAGGCAAAGGATATTCAGACAGAAGATGGAGGAAATTTCATGGCATTAAGTAAAAAGCCGGTCAACGGCATGAAAGATATTTTACCGGAGGAGATGCAGATCCGGGATTATGTGCAGCAAGTCATCAAAGAGACTTACCGCAGTTTCGGCTTTACGCCGATCGAGACACCTTGTATGGAAAATATTGCAAACCTGAGCAATAAACAGGGTGGAGAAAATGAAAAACTGATTTTTAAGGTAATGAAGCGTGGTGAAAAGCTGAAAGTCGCTGAAGCAAAAGAAGAAGCGGATTTAGTTGATTTTGGTATGCGTTATGATCTGACTGTTCCATTAGTTCGTTTTTATTCAAATAATGCAAATGATCTTCCATCTCCGTTTAAGGCGATTCAGATGGGAAATGTCTGGAGAGCTGACCGCCCACAGCGTGGACGTTATCGTCAGTTTATGCAGTGTGACATCGATATTATCGGAGAGCCGACGAACCTTGCAGAGATTGAGCTGATCTTAGCAACGACTACAACGATCGGAAAACTCGGATTTAAGAATTTCGAGATCCGCATCAATGAGCGCCGGATCTTAAAGGCGATGGCAGCATACAGTGGATTTGCAGAGGAAGATTTCGATACTGTATTTATCATCTTAGATAAGATGGACAAGATCGGACTTGACGGTGTGGCAGAGGAACTTGAAAAAGAGGGCTATGCAAAAGAGTCGATCGAGAAATATCTTGCACTTTTTAAAGGTGTTGAGGAAGCAGAAAACGGCATCAAATACCTTGCAAAGACCTTGGAGGGATATTTAGATCCTGAGGTGGAGCGTAATCTTTTAGAGATCATCGATACCGTGGAGGGTGCAAAGGCGGCTTCCTTTAAAATGGTATTTGATCCGACTTTGGTTCGTGGTATGAGCTACTATACCGGAACCATTTTTGAGATCTCCATGCCGGAGCTTGGCGCAGCCTGTGGCGGCGGTGGACGTTATGATAAGATGGTTGGCAAATTTACCGGACAGGATGTGCCGGCATGTGGATTTTCCATCGGTTTTGAGCGTATCATCCTTCTTCTGATGGAGAGCGGATTTACGGTTCCGACACAGCGTCCGAAAGTTGCATACCTGATTGAAAAGGGATGCCCTGCAGAAAAACTCGGCGAGATCATCGGAAAGGCACAGGAAGAACGTGCGGCAGGCAAACAGGTGCTGGTTGTCCGCATGAACAAGAATAAAAAATTCCAGAAGGAAAAATTAGACGCCGAGGGATACAAAGAGATTGTAGAATACTTCAATAAATAGATATCGGATAAAAGTACAATCTCTTCGAAATCATTGAGTTTTTCAATAAATAAAGTTTAATGACAGAGTGAATAATCTCTTCGAGATTGTAGAATTTTTTAATAAGTAAAAGGAAAGAGGTTTGCAGTAATGGCAGAATCAATGAAAGGCTTACACAGAAGCCATAGATGTACCGAGGTTTCAAATCAGAATATCGGTGAGACCGTAACCGTCATGGGATGGGTACAGAAGAGAAGAAATTTAGGAAGTCTGATCTTTATCGACTTAAGAGACCGTTCGGGTATCTTACAGCTCGTATTTAACGAAGAGAGCGTCGGCAAAGAGGGATATGAGAAGGCAGAGCGTTTAAGAAGTGAGTATGTGATCGCGGTAACCGGAAAAGTTGAAAAACGTTCCGCAGCAGTGAATGAGTCTTTAAAGACTGGTGATATTGAAGTGATCGCAACCGATATCCGCATCTTATCCGAGGCAGAGACACCTCCATTCCAGATCGAGGAGAACAGCCAGACAAAAGATGAAGTCCGTTTAAAATACCGTTATTTAGACCTGCGCAGACCGGATATCCAGAAGAATCTGATGCTCCGCAGCAAGGTTGCATACCTGATGCGTGACTTCATGGCAAAAGAGGGATTCCTTGAGATTGAGACTCCGATGTTATGTAAATCAACACCGGAAGGTGCAAGGGATTACCTGGTACCGAGCCGTGTCCATCCGGGACATTTTTATGCACTGCCGCAGTCACCGCAGCTTTACAAACAGCTTTTAATGTGTTCCGGTTATGACCGTTATTTCCAGATCGCAAGATGTTTCCGTGACGAGGATCTTCGTGCAGACCGTCAGCCGGAATTTACACAGGCAGATATGGAGCTTGCATTTGTGGATGTGGAAGATGTATTAGATGTCAACGAGAGACTGCTCAAATATATTTTCAAGGAAGCAATCGGTGTGGATGTGACACTGCCGCTGCCGAGAATGCCATGGCAGGAAGCAATGGACCGTTTCGGTTCCGATAAGCCGGATACACGTTTTGGCATGGAACTCTGTGACGTATCCAAAGTTGTAGAGGGCTGCGGATTCTCCGTATTCACAGGAGCACTCGAAAATGGTGGTTCCGTCCGTGGTATCAACGCAAAAGGACAGGCCGGCATGCCGCGTAAAAAGATCGATAAGCTGGTTGAGTTTGCAAAAGGCTACGGTGCAAAAGGACTTGCTTACCTTGCAGTGAATGAGGATGGCACTTACAAATCTTCCTTTGCAAAATTCATGACAGAGGATGAGTTAAAGGCACTTGTTTCTGCAATGCAGGGAGAGCCGGGAGACTTATTATTATTTGCAGCAGACAAAAATAAGATTGTATGGAACGTGCTTGGAGCGCTTCGTCTTGAACTTGCGAAAGAATTAGATCTGCTTGATCCAAACCAGTACAACTTTTTATGGGTAACAGAGTTCCCGCTGTTAGAGTGGTCTGACGAGGAAAACCGTTTTATGGCAATGCACCATCCGTTTACCATGCCGATGGAAGAGGACTGGGACAAGATCGATTCTGATCCGGGCAGTGTGCGTGCAAAGGCATATGACATCGTATTAAACGGTACAGAGCTTGGCGGTGGTTCCGTCCGTATCCATCAGGATGACATTCAGGAGAAGATGTTTGAGGTGCTTGGATTTACCAAAGAACGCGCACATGAGCAGTTCGGATTCCTGTTAGATGCATTCAAATACGGTGTTCCGCCACACGCAGGATTAGCTTATGGACTGGACCGTCTGGTTATGCATATGGTACACGCAGATTCCATCCGTGATGTCATTGCATTCCCGAAAGTAAAAGATGCATCCTGTCTGATGACACAGGCACCTGGTATCGTGGATAAAAAACAGTTGGAAGAACTGGGACTTGAAGTTGAGGAAGTGTCAGAAGAATAAGTAAAAATCTGGCAGGGCGTCACATGGCGCCCTGTTTTTGCTTACTTATTGGAAAATATATTATGGGGGAAAATATGGGAGAGGAAGTTAAGAAAAACGAGTCGTGGGATGCCAGATGGCTCACTATACCGGAGTTTGCTGATGCTGTGCCCCTTAATCTGTTTCATAAGGAACAGGTACAGCCGTCTGTTGAAGACATCAAAACGGCAGAATTTCAGAATGTCCATGTGTTTGTGCGCGGGCATTTTACTTTAGAGCGTGCACAGAAGATTTTCTGTAAGGTCACAGCCGATGACCATTATAAGGCATATCTGGATGGAGCGTTTATGGGGGAAGGACCTGCCGCGGCATATCATACGAAGTATTATTACAATGTTTTGGAACTGGGGACATTTGCTGCCGGGGAGCATGTGCTGGCACTCCATCTGTATTATCAGGGACTTGTGAACCGTGTGTGGAATAGCGGGGATTTGCGTTTTGCCTTTGCGGCGGAGCTGTGGGATGAAAAGGGAAAGGAGATACCGGTTTCTTTTTGCTTTTTGAAAACGGATTGTTATGAGGGAGAGACAGTCGGATACGAGACACAGTTTTTGGAAAATTTTGACAGCCGGAAATACCCGTATGGGTGGAAAAATACCGGGTTTGATGCGGACGGCTGGGAGAAACCCGTTCCGGCGGTGTGGGCAGATTATACGCTAACGAAGCAGCCAACGGAGATGCTCTCTTACATGGAATATCAGTTGGGGACTATAAAGCTGCACGCTGGTAATGAGCATCCACTAGAACCGACAAAGCTGCACTCTGATGCCGTACAGCCATTGGAACCGGCAAAGCTAGAGCACAAGTGTGCAGATCATAACGGTCACATACATCAGATCACACCGTCCGTGATAAGACAAGATCCCGATGGTTCGATGCTTCTGGATGCGGGCGAGGAGATCACAGGCATGATCCTGCTCACCGCGGAGGGGAAAGACGGCGATCAGGTGAAGTTGTTTTACGGGGAGGAACTGGACGGGAAGGGCAGTGTGCGCTATGACATGCGGTGCAACTGCTGTTACAGAGAAATCTGGACGCTGGCGGATGGCAGATGTGAGTTTGATCCGTATGATTACAAGGGATTCCGGTATGTTAAGATCGTGCCGGACGGGGGCGTTAAACTGTCGGATATCCGTTTTCTGGTAAGGCATTATCCGATGGATGAATCACTTTGTGAGTTAAAGACAGAGGAGAAAACATTAGAAAATATTTTTCAAATCTGCAAAAATGCAGTGCGTCTTGGAACACAGGAGAATTATGTGGACTGCCCGACGAGGGAAAAAGGTCAGTACTTAGGGGATGCGGTCGTGACGGCGCACGCGCAGGTACTTTTGACCGGAAAGACGGATATGCTGTTAAAATGCATCGATCAGTTTGCACAGACAGCGAGGGTCTGTCCGGGACTGCTTGCGGTTGCGCCGGGCGGCCTGATGCAGGAGATTGCAGATTTTTCACTGTTGTATTCGCAGCTCCTTTTGCTGTATTATCGTTTTACCGGGGAGAAAGAGACGGTGGACCGTTATTATGGAATCGCAGATGGGATTTTAAAACATTTTTCGCAGTATGCGAGGGAGGACGGTCTGTTAGAGCAGGTCGCTGACAAATGGAATCTTGTGGACTGGCCGGAAAATCTGCGGGATGGATATGATTTTCCACTGACGAGACCTGTGGTGGCGCTGGGCTGCCATAATGTGATCAATGCACTCTACATCGGGGCGATGGAGACACAGAATACGCTGGCAGAGATCTGTGGCAGGGAAATGCCGTATCAGACGAAAGAAATTAAAAAAGCATACCGGAACGCTTTTTACCGGGAAAAGACAGGACTTTTAGCGGACAGCGAGACGAGCAGCCACGCGGCACTGCATTCGAATGTTTATGCGATGTACTTTCATTTACTGCCAGAAGCGGACGAAGAGAAAATACTGACGTTTATGAAACAGAAGGGATTTTCCTGCGGCGTGATGCTGAGCTATTTTGTGCTGCGTGTGTTCGCAGAACGCGGACAGTACGATATGGTGTATGAGCTGCTGGTCAATGAGGGCGAACACGGATGGGTCAATATGCTGCGCGAGGGCGCAACGACCTGTTTTGAGGCCTGGGGGAAAGACCAGAAATGGAATACCAGCCTGTGTCACCCCTGGGCATCTGCACCAATCCCGATTTTGATTGAAGAGATCGCGGGTGTACATATAGACGCGGCAGAGAAGGGTGGATATTACTGGACACCGCACATCCCAAAGGAAATCAGAGAGTTCCGCCTCTGTGTGCCGGTGAAAGGGAAAAAAATCATTGTCGAAAAGAAAATGGGGGAAGCATATGCAGTTATCAGAGAAGACAAAGAATAAGTTAAAAGGCGTCATGCCAGTCACAAAAGAGGAGCGCGAGGATGCTCTGGCATCTGCATGCATGCAGGTAAAGCGTGTTCTGCCGGAATTTACGACAAAATTTCAGAATGCATACAGTGAAAATGGATTTTACCGTCCAATCGACAACGTGGAGTGGACGACGGGATTCTGGACGGGGGAGATCTGGCTTGCCTATGAATATGGCGGGGAGGACGTTCTGTTAAAGGCGGCAGAGATCCAGATGCAGGATTTTTTGCACCGGATCGAGCAGAAGATCTGTGTGGATCATCATGATATGGGATTTTTGTATACACCATCCTGTGTCGCAGGTTATAAGCTGACCGGTTCCGGGACGGGAAAAAGAGCGGCGCTCCTTGCGGCAGACCAGTTAAAGAGCCGTTTTCAGGAAAAGGGAGAATTTATCCAGGCGTGGGGCACTATGGGAGAGCCGGAAAATTACAGGCTGATCATAGACTGTCTGCTCAACGTACCGCTGCTTTACTGGGCGTCACAGGAAACGGGAGATGAGAGTTACCGTCAGATCGCTGACCGGCATGTACATACCACACTTGAAAATGTGATCCGCCCGGACTTTTCGACCTGGCATACATTTTTCTTTGATCCGGTAACTGGAAATCCGGATCACGGGGCAACCTGTCAGGGCTACCGGGACGGTTCTGCCTGGGCGAGAGGCCAGGCGTGGGGAATTTACGGAACGGCACTCGCATACCGCTATACAAAAAGAGAGGAATACAAATATATTTTCCGTGGTGTCAGTAAATATTATATAGAGCATCTGCCGAAAGATCTCGTACCGTACTGGGATCTGGAGTTTTCGGATGGTGATGCACAGCCGAGGGATTCTTCCTCCGCCTCCATTGCAGCGTGCGGAATGCTTGAGATGGCAAAATACTTATATGATGAGGAGGCGGCATTTTACCGGGATCTTGCGGAAAAATTTATTGGTTCTGTATACCGGAACTATGCGGTAAAAGATTTTGAAAAATCCAACGGGATCGTACTGCACAGCACATATTCGAACCGTTCGCCGTATAATACCTGCAATCCGTGCGGTGTGGATGAGTGCAATAGCTGGGGCGATTATTTTTACATGGAGGCGCTGACGAGGCTGCAGAAAGACTGGCAGATCTACTGGTAAAGGGGAAGAGATGGAATTTTACAGGATAAATGCGCAGATGCTCCCGAAGGTAAATTTTGTGGATGAGACAGAGATAAGACCGCCTTATGTCCACAGGAAACGCAGGGCGGGAGAACAGATCTTATATTTTATCCGGCACGGGGAGATGCATCTGCTTGAGGACGGAAAGCCTCTGATCTTAAAGCCGGGGGATGTCTGTCTGCTGGATAAGGATCGCACGCATGAGGGAACAAAGGCGACGACCTGCAATTATTATTATGTACATTTCATGCATGGGGAGATGGAACTGGTCGATGCAAAAGAAGAGGAAGTCGCCAGGCAGCAGTTTGAACGCCGGAGAAAGGCGATGGCAAAGGAGCCGTGTGAGCCTTATGGAAGTTATGATGAGAGTGAGATCTGGCTGCCGAAATACTGGCATATCAAAAAAGTCACCGACCAGATCCACATTGATGAGCTGATCAAGCAGGCGATCGCGGAGGATTACAGCACGTTTGAGAATCACAAGATTCTCTGTGCCTGCCGGATACAGGAGGCGTTGATCGAGATCGCGCGCTGTTTTGCGACAGCGGAACGCGAAAGGACTGCAGGCGGGTTCCCGGAAAGCTATTATAAAGTCCAGAAAATACAGGAATGGCTGAATGCGTCTTATGCGGCAGACATTTCGGGGGAGCGGTTAGAGGAGGAGTTTGACGGCAATTTTGATTACATGAACCGCATCTTTAAGCGCGTGACAGGACAGACCATTTTCCAGTATCTGACGGCAGTCCGCATGGAACATGCCAAGCGTCTGATCGCGCAGACGACGATGCATACCGGGGTGATCGGCCAGGAGGTCGGCTACCCGGATGAATATTATTTCAGCAAAGTGTTTAAGCGCAATGTCGGGATGTCACCGCGCGCCTACGCAGATTCTCTGTCAAAAAATAAATCATGAAAAGTCGCTAAAAGACAAAAAACGTCACTATTCTCCATTGTATCATACCTCTGTTTTTTACTATGATGTGTTTAAAAGAAAACACAGACCGTAGTAAAACATGGAGGTATTTTATTATGATTATGAATAAAACAGAACTGTTATTAAATGAGGGATGGAAGTTTCATTTTGGGGAATGTGAGGAGGCATGGTATCAGGGATATGACGATCGTGCATTCGAGCGTGTCATGCTGCCGCACGACTGGGCGGTGGCTTATCCGTTTTCGAAGGAATATTCCAGCGGCACCGGATATCTCACAGGCGGGATCGGCTGGTACCGGCTGCATTTTTATCTGCCAGAGGAATATCAGGGGAAAGCGATCCGTCTGGTATTCGACGGTGTGTATAAAAACAGCCAGGTGTGGGTCAACAGTTATTATCAGGGAAAACACCCGTATGGTTACACCGGATTTTCCTATGATATCTCTGGGATCGCACATTTTGGGGAGCAGGAAAATGTGGTCAGTGTGAAAGTGACGCACACGGACATTGCGGATTCGAGATGGTACACGGGAAGTGGGATCACGCGGAAAGTCACTCTTGTGGTGGAAGAACAGGTGCATCCGGCAGAATATGGCGTGACGTTTGTGACAGAGAAACTTGTGGCTGATGGGAAAGAGTTTCCGGAAGTGCAGGCGGCAGTCAGTATCCATCATGAGATATGCAACCAGACGAAGGAGCAGAAAACATGTGTGGTCTGCACAAAACTGTCTGATCCGCAGGGAACACCTGTGGCAGAGTGGAAAGAACAGGTACAGATCCCGGCAGGAAATACGGTATCCTGCAGCATGCATGGCACCATCCGTGATCCGAAGTGCTGGTCGCCGGAGCACCCGGATCTCTATGGGATGGAAACCTGGTATGAGACAACGGACGAGGATGGAAAGAAAATATCTTATCTTGCAGATAAACAGAAGGTAGGGATCCGTGTGGCAGAATTTGACGCGGACCGGGGATTTTTCTTAAACGGTGTGCCGATGAAAATCAAAGGTGTCTGTGTGCATCATGACGCCGGCTGTCTCGGCGCTGCGGTGACAAAGGAAGTATGGCACAGACGGTTTGCAAAACTAAAGGAATGTGGCTGTAATGCGATCCGGTGCAGCCACAACCCGCATATGCCGGAACTGTATGAGCTGTGCGACACGATGGGATTTCTTGTGATGGATGAGGCGTTTGATGAGTGGGAAAATGCAAAAAACAAATGGTCCACGGGACACAATGTTTATCCGCCAAAACATCAGGGTTATTTTGAAGATTTTCCAGAATGGCACGAAAAGGATCTGCGTGCCATGGTAAGGCGTGACCGCAATCATCCGTCCATCATTTTGTGGAGCATCGGAAATGAGATTGACTATCCAAACGATCCGTATTGTCATCCGAGTTTTCTGGAGATGACCGGAAATAACGACGCGAACAAACCGGCGGCAGAACGGCAGTATGATCCGGCAAAACCGGACATGCGAAGACTGCTTCCGATCGCCGAAGAACTTTCCAGTATTGTAAAGAGTGAAGATGAGAGCCGTCCGGTCACCATGGCACTTGCCTACCCGGAGCTGTCTGCAAAGCTTGGTATGTTAGAGCATCTGGATGTGGCAGGCTACAACTATAAGGAGCAGTATTACGAAGCCGATCACAAAGATTTCCCTCAGATCCCGTTTTTAGGGAGTGAAAACGGGCACAGCTATGAGGCGTGGGATGCGGTAAAATCAAATGATTATATCAGCGGACAGTTTTTGTGGACCGGGATCGATTATTTAGGGGAGGCACATGGCTGGCCGGTTCATGGATCTGGAGCCGGAATTTTGGACTGTGCCGGATTTGAAAAAGCAAGATATTACCGCAGAAAATCATTGTGGTGTGAAGAACCGCAGCTTTATCTTGCCACAAGACCGTGGAGTGAGGAATCTGCAGAGTGGATCCCATGTCGGGAAAACTGGAATTACAAAGCTGGAGAAAAGGTCATCGTGATGTGTTACTCAAATCTGCCGGAGACAGCTGTTTTTATCAATGGAAAAGAGGCTGGCAGACAGATTGGCTATAACGACGACGGCGCATATCGTTTTGAGGTATTCTGGGAGGCAGGGATCCTTGAGGCGAGTGGTTATGATGAAAACGGAAATATCATAGAACAGGAGAGACTGCTTACAACGCAGAACGCCGCTGGTATCAAAGCTGAGGTCTATCAACCGGAGGAGATTCCTTTTTCAGAGACACAGGAAAATGGATATCTCTATCAGGTCGCGCTCACACTTGTGGATCAAAATGGGCAGAAGGTTGTCTGGGATGACAGAAAACTGCGTGTGGCAGTGAGCGGGGCAGGCATGTTAGCAGGAATTGAGAACGGGGATCTGTCGGATGTGACTCCATATGCGGAAAACATGAGAAAGACAAAGGATGGAAGGCTCATGATTTATGTGAGAAGAATAAAAAAGGGAAAAATCCGTGTAGAAATTTCAGAGACAGACAGCATAGCGGAAATAAGTACTATCACAGAAAAAAACAGAATCACAGGAAAGACCGGCATAGCAGAAAAAGACAGCACAGAAGAAAAAGGAGGAATGCATCTTGAAGTGGAAATGGATTGATGCAGACTGCACCAGCGTTACTACGGCAGAGGGAACGCTGACGCTGAAGGGACTGTTTATCCCGTTGTTTATTGAACAGCTTTTGATGAATATGACCGGTACGGTCAATACGCTGATGCTTGGGCACTATGCGGATGATGCGGTCGCGGCAGTCGGTGCGGCAAACCAGGTGATCGGATTTTTGTACACGTTTTATGCGGTATTCAGCGGCGGCGCATCGGTCGTCATCAGCCACAGACTGGGGGCGGGAGATGAAAAAAGGGCGTCGGATGCAGCGTTTACCTCCATCGTGTGCGGAGGTGCAATCAGCCTGATCTTAGGAACGATACTGGCATTTTTTGCAGGTGCAGTCATGCGTCCGATGCAGTTAGAAACATCGGTGTATGAGATGGCGGTGGTATATTTTCGCATCTGTATCGGCTTTTCCGTACTGCAGGGCATTATTTCTGCTATCTCCGCGGTACTGCGCAGTTATGGAAAACCGAAACTTGCAGTGACGGTATCTTTGTTTATGAATATCGTGAATGCAGTGTTAAATTACGTTGTGATTTTCCAGCCGGTGAAAATTGTGCCGGAGGGCGTGGAAGGTATCGCAATGGCAAACGTGGCAAGCCATGGGACGGCACTTTTACTTGGCGTCTGGTTTCTGTTCCATTGCGGACTGCATCTTGATTTTGCATCGAAAAATTTAAAGACATTATCCTGCGTGGGTGGAATCTTAAAGATCGGATTGCCGGGAGGGATCAGTTCCCTGTCGTATTCCTTTTCACAGATCGTGTCAACATCGATCTTAGCAGTGCTTGGAACAGCGGCGCTCACCGCAAAGATCTATGTTTCATCCATCGTGTTTTATGTCTATGTGACCGGAATGTCACTTGGACTTTCCACGGCGATCCTGATGGGATGGATGACGGGGGCAAAGGAGTATGAAAAGGCATACCGGCTGAACCAGCAGGTGTTAAAAATCGCGGTCAGCTTAAATATCGTGCTTTCGGTTCTGATCTTTCTCTGCCATAGACCATTGATGCATTTGTTTACGCAGAGTGAGGAGATCATCGGGATGACGGGCGTGATCTTTTTTATCGATATTTTTGTGGAAATCGGGCGTGCATTCAACCATGTCGAGGACAATTCGCTCCGGGGAGCGGGGGATGTGTTCTTTCCGATGGTCATCGCCGTGATTTCCTGCTGGGGCGTCAGCATTTTGTTTGCATATCTGCTTGGGATACGCCTTAGGATGGGGCTGGCAGGATGCTGGATCGCGTTCATGCTCGATGAGATGTTCCGCGGAAGTATCTTTTTCATCCGTTTCCGCTCACGAAAATGGACGAAAAAAAGAATCTGACCCTATATTGACAAACCTGCAAAATCCCGATAAAATTAACTTGAAAACGTTTTCAAATATGACTTTTTAAGGGGGATGGCCGATGGGAAGTGAGTTAAATATTTATAAAATTGCACAGGAAGCGGGAGTTTCACCGGCAACAGTGTCGAGAGTCATGACAAAAAATGCGAGGGTGAGCGAGGAAAAGAGAGCGCGTGTGGAAGCAGTGATCCGCAAATATGATTACAGGCCAAACGCGCTTGCGCAGGGACTGATCAAGACGAAAACGAACGTCATCGGTGTGCTTGCTGCAGATCTGGTCAATCCTTATTATTCATCCATGGTGGAAAACTGTGAGAAGGAGATCATTGCGCGCGGGTATGTGCCAATGATCTGCGGAACATTAAGCAATCCGGATCTTGAGGTGGAATATATTCAGAAAATGTTTGACATGCGTATGGATGCGATCATCATTATCGGGGGAAAATCAGACAGCCTTGTCACGGAGCCGGAATACGCAGATCTGATCAACCGTGTCGCTGAATCCATCCCGGTCATCACAACAGGAAAGGTAGAGGGCGGTGAGTGCTGCCAGGTCACGATCGACGAGGCGGAGGGCATGAACCAGAGCATGGAATGTCTGATCGGTTTAGGTCACAGGCGCATTGCACTGATCGGCGGAGTCGAGGAGATGAAATCCACTTACGATAAGCGTATCCGCTACCGCAGTCTGCTGCGAAAGAACGGTCTGACCTACCGTGAGCGCTATGTGATCAATTCCAATTATTCGGTCGAGGGCGGTTATCAGGGGTTCGAGGCACTCTTTCAGGGAAATAAGACACTTCCCACGGCGGTGATCGCGATCAATGACTACAGTGCAGTGGGTGTGATGCGTTCCATCAAAGAGCATGGACTTAGGATCCCGGAGGATATTTCCCTCATCAGTTTTGATAATACGTTTATCGTAGATACCGTCATACCAAGGCTGAGCAGTATTTCCTATGATTATGAAGCATTTGGAAAGCTTTTGGTTGACACCGCATTAGATAAGATTGGCGGAAAAGAAGTACCGGAGGTACAGAAAGTAACTCCGACTCTGATCATCAGAGAATCCGTAGCGGAGTTAAAACGGTAAAATCCGTTAGAATGACGGAAAAATAAAATAAATGTGAAATAAATATGTACAAAAAGTAAAATAACCTGTTGACAACTCATAATATGTATTGTAATATAACAATATGAAAAGGGTTTCAAATTAAAAAGCACTATAAAATACACAACTGGTGTAAAAGCCGGCTGCATGGATGGGATTTACGCAGCGAAGGTGTAAGATAAGTGCTGGAAACATGCAAAAAAGAAGATATAAAGGCGTTTCTGACACTTAAGATCAAAAAATATTACACCTTATGGAAGATGGCAGACAGTTTTGTGAAAAATATAAGTGCTTTGTTTTTACAAGGTTTTGAAATCGGTTTCAAGAAAACGTTGGAGAGGGGAAAATATATGAAAAAGGAGAACGGTGTTACAAAACAGGTTGGCAAAAAACTAAACTTCTGGCAGAAACTCTGGAAGTACCGTGTACTGACACTGATGTGTGTCCCGGCAATGATTTTTTTCTTTGCATTTAACTATATGCCATTGCCAGGAATCTATGTTGCGTTTGTTAAATACAATTACCGCGATGGTATTTTTGGTAGCAAATTTGTAGGGTTACAGAATTTTGAGTTCCTCTGGGAATCAGGAAAACTTTTATCACTGACGAAAAATACAATTTTATATAATCTGGCATTTATCCTTCTTGGAAATTTACTTGCGGTCGTGGTAGCGATCCTTTTAAATGAAATGAGATGTAAATGGTTCAAGAAAGTATCACAGACGATGATGTTTCTTCCATATTTCATTTCACAGGTTTTAGTCGGATTTCTGGTATTTAACTTATTAAATTATGATACCGGATTTGTAAATGAGATCCTTACTAGACTTGGAATGGAAAAATGGGGACCTTACAGTGATCCGCATGTATGGCCGGTACTTTTGGTTATCATTTATCTGTGGCAGCAGACAGGTTACAACTCCGTTGTATATTTTGCATCTATCTGCGGAATTGACGCAGAGATGATAGAGGCATCCAAGGTCGATGGAGCAAATGCATTTCAGAGGATTCGTTACATATTGCTCCCGAGTTTAAAACCTACCGTGATCATCCTGTTACTGTTTGCATTGGGCGGCATCGTAAAAGGTAATTTCGGATTGTTCTACAATATCATTGGTACGAACTCCTTATTATATGACACGACAGATATTATTGAGACGTTTGTTTACAGGGCTACGATGACAGATTTTAACTTCTCGACAGCGTCGGCAGTCGGTCTGTATCAGTCAGTCGTTGGTTTTGTGATCGTTATGATCGTAAACTATGTGGTTAAGAAAATTGAACCGGATTATTCCCTGTTTTAATATCTATGGAGGTCGACTATGAAGAAAAATAACAGCAATAAAGTAAAACTTGGAGCTTCTGATAAGATTGTGCGGGGATTTGGATATGTAGTGATTACAATCTATGCACTGGCATGTATATTTCCATTCCTGTTGATTCTTGGAAGTTCATTTACGGCAGAAGAAGTGATCCGTACGGAAGGTGTACAGTTGATTCCGAAACAGTTTACACTGGCAGCTTATGAGATGGTCTGCAAGGGCGGTGGTATCTGGAAATCCTATCTGCTCACGATCATCCTGACGGTGGTCGGTACGGCGGTCGGACTGACAATCATAGCAATGACAGGTTATGCACTGCAGAGAAAAGATTTCCCGTTCCGCAACGGAATTTCCTTCTACATATATTTTACAAGCCTGTTTTCCGCAGGACTTGCACCGTACTATCTTCTGATGACACAGACTTACCACTTAAAGGACAGCTATTTTGCAGTTTTATTACCGCTTATGATGTCGCCGTGGCTGATCATCATGATGAAAAACTTTGTGAAGGCGATCCCGCATGAGATTACAGAGTCCGGCAAGATCGACGGCGCCGGGGATATGAAGATCTTTGTTTCCCTGATCCTGCCAATGTTAAAACCGGCACTTGCGACGATCGGATTATTCCTTGCACTGGGATACTGGAATGAATGGTATCAGTCCTCTCTCTTCTTAAGCTCGAAAGTGGATGTAAAACCGTTACAGTATACATTATATGAAGTTGTAAATAAAATGGATCAGCTTAAAAACTCCATTGCAGGACAGTATATATCATTGGCAGATATTCCGACAGAGGGAATCAAGATGGCAAATGCGATTCTTGCAACCGGACCGATCATTTTCCTGTATCCATTCGTTCAGAAATATTTTATCAGCGGTATTACCGTTGGAGCCGTAAAAGGCTGATCGATACGATTATCGCTCTGCATGGGGCAGAGTCATAATAAAAGCAGTTTTGTCTTAGAAAAAGACAGATCTGCTGCAAAAATAAATCATATGGAGGGTATGGTATGAAGAAAAGATTTAAGAGACTTGGGGCAATGTTACTCGCAGGTACAATGTTACTTGGCGCCACAGCCTGTGGCGGAGGAAGCAATTCTTCCACAACAGGAAATGCAGCAAAATCGGAAGACAGTGCATCCACTACGGAAACAGGGGGAACGACAAGTAGTGGTGACATTGACACATCCGAACATGTAGTGATCACTTATATGGTGACCGGTGATAAACCGGATGGTAAGAGCGCAGAGCGTCTCGATGAGATGATGGAAAAACTGAATGCGATCCTGACCGAAAAAGTAAATGCAGAACTTGAGATTTATTACATCGGATGGACAGATTATCTCTCCAACTACAATCTGACACTGGCACAGATGGATGGTTCTGTCGACCTTGTCGGAACTGCTTCTGACTGGCTCGATGCCTGGCCAAACGCAAAGAACGGAGCATTCTTAGAGCTTTCCGAGGATATGTTAAAGACCTACGCACCAAAAACATGGGAGAGCGTAAGCCAGGATCACTGGGATCTGTGTAAATATAACGGCTCAATCTATCTGATCCCGGAGGATAATTACGCACAGTGGACCAACCATGGATTCATCTATCGTCTTGACTGGGCAAAAGAAGCAGGACTGACAGATGGTGTCAAGAGCTGGGAAGACCTTACAACTTACTTTAAATATGTAAAAGAAGCTTACCCGGATATCATTCCATGGGATTCTGACGGTACACAGTATGCACAGATGGCAAACGGCTGGATCACCTCCCACAGCAATTTTGTTGCAATCGACGGTGTCTGTTCCGGCGCATTATGGGGCGGTACAAAAGATGACCTTTACACGATCACAACACCTGCATACACAGACACAGATATGATGGTTGAGTATGCAAAATTAATGAAAGAATGGGATAACATCGGCGTATGGAAGACAGATGTATTAAACAATACTGCTTCCTCAAACCGTGATGATTACCGTATCGGTCGTGTTGCAGCAGAGCAGCACCACACACAGACCTGGACAGATCTTTGCAGTGCAACTCCGTCAAATACGATTTATCAGGATGATCCGGATGCAGAGTCAGGTTTCTTCTACTTCGGAGAAGAGACCGGAAACGTGGTAGCACTTTCCATCACACACGGTGCAATGGCAGTTTCCGCAGCAAGCAAGAACCCGGAAAGAGCACTGATGGTATATGATTTATTAAGAAATGACGAAGAATGCTATAGATTACTCTGCTATGGTATTGAAGGCGTATCTTACGAGATCAACGATGAGGGACTCCGCACAACTCCGGAGGGATACAACTCAGACACAGACAACATCAACGGTATGACCAACTGGTGGTGGGGACGTAACGACGATCTTGAGATCAGAGACGCTACAAGAAACTGGGATGCAATTGACAAACTTTACAGTGAGTATGATTCCTTAAAGATTGATTATCCGTATGGACAGTTTGTACCGGAAGTTGATGATATCCAGTCTAAGATCGATAACATCAACGAAGTATATACCAACTATACAAAACAGATCTCTTATGGTAAATATCAGGGAACTGCGGAGGAGATCGTTGCAGAGATGCAGTCAGCATTAAAACAGGCTGGTATTGAAGAAGTAACCGCAGCACTGCAGGAACAGTTTGATGCATTATACAAATAGGTATACAATAAAGGCATGATGTGCCGCTATTGAACAGAAGGTGTTGATTCTAAGAAATAGGGGATCAACACCTTTTGTTATAGGAAAGAACTGATACAAAAGGAACATTTTGTGAAAAAGAGGAGAGATGGCATGGGCAATTTTGAGATCACAGACAATTTTTATCTGGATGGAAAACCGTTTCAGATCATATCGGGTGCAATTCATTATTTCAGAATCGTTCCGGAATACTGGCAGGACAGACTTGAAAAATTAAAGGCAATGGGATGCAATACAGTGGAGACATATATCCCGTGGAACATGCATGAACCGAAAAAAGGTGAATTCCACTTTGAGGGGATGCTTGACATAGAACGATTTGTAAAAACGGCGCAGGAACTTGGGTTATATGTGATTTTAAGACCGTCGCCGTACATTTGTGCGGAGTGGGAATTTGGCGGACTGCCGGCGTGGCTGTTAGCGGAAGATGGAATGAAACTGCGCGTTTCCTATCCGCCGTTTTTAAAACATGTGCAGGATTACTATGATGTATTATTGAAAAAAATCGTGCCGTATCAGATCAATTACGGCGGGCCGGTCATTTTGATGCAGGTCGAAAATGAATACGGATATTATGCAAACGACAGGGAATATCTGCTTGCAATGAAAGATAAAATGCAAAAAGGCGGTGTCGTTGTCCCGCTTGTCACCTCGGACGGACCGTTTGAAGAAAACTTAAACGGAGGTCATTTAGAAGGCGCGCTGCCGACCGGAAATTTTGGATCTAAGACCGAGGAGCGCTTTGAAGTCCTGAAAAAATATACGGATGGCGGACCACTCATGTGTACGGAGTTCTGGGTAGGCTGGTTCGATCACTGGGGAAATGGCGGTCATATGACCGGCAATCTGGAGGAGAGCGTCAAGGACCTCGACAAAATGTTAGAACTTGGTCATGTCAATATTTACATGTTTGAGGGCGGTACGAATTTTGGATTTATGAACGGCTCGAACTACTATGATGAGCTGACCCCGGATGTGACGTCGTATGATTATGATGCGCTATTGACGGAGGACGGACAGATCACGGAAAAATACCGCAGATACCGCGACGTCATTGCAAAATACAGAGAGATACCGGAAGTTACATTTACGACCGAGATCAAAAGAAAGGCATATGGAACACTGCCAGTAAAAGAAAAGGTAAGCCTGTTTTCAGTGCTGGATGACCTCAGTGCTCCGGTGGAGAGCAGTTTTCCGCAGAGCATGGAAAAACTGGGGCAGAATTACGGCTATATTTTATATCATTCCACATTAGATACGGAGGAGAAACTCGAAAAACTCCGCCTGTGGGAGGCAAACGACCGTGCCAATATTTTTGTGGATCAAAAACCGGTCACAACACTTTACGATCTGGAACTTTTAAAAGAAAAAGAGCTGGATGTCACGTTTGAAAGGGGAGCTGATTTTGATATCCTGATGGAAAATATGGGGCGTGTCAATTTCGGACCGCGCATGGAGCACCAGAGAAAAGGCATCGGTCAGTGCGTGCAGGTCAACGGACATATGCATAACCACTGGAAACAGTACACGCTGCCGCTCGACAATATCGAAAAAGTTGACTTTTCCAAAGAATACAAAGAAGGACTGCCGGGTTTTTACCGTTTCACGGTGGATATCGATGAGACGGCAGATACATTCCTGGATTTTGAGGGATGGGGAAAGGGCTGTGTCTTTGTCAACGGATTTAATATCGGAAGATTCTGGGAGATCGGACCACAGAAAAGACTCTATATCCCGGCGCCGCTGCTGAAAAAGGGCGAAAACGAGATCATCGTATTTGAGACGGAGGGAAAGACCCGCGATACGATCGTGTTGAAGGATGAGCCGGATATTGGCTGAGTGTCCACGAAAATAAAAATCAAGTAATATGAATGGAGCAGGGTATGGCAGGATATTTATTTGTACATTTTACCGGGGAACAGAAGGACGGCGAGCAGATCTATTTTTCCGTGAGCCGGGACGGACTGCACTGGACGGATCTAAACAATGGAAAACCGGTACTGTATTCACATATCGGTGAGTGCGGTGTGCGCGATCCGTTTCCGGTAAAAAATCCGATGAACGGACGTTATTATCTGATCGCAACCGATCTTCGGATCGAAAAGGGTGAAGGCTGGCAGGCAGCGCAGGAGCGCGGCAGCAGAGATATCATTATCTGGGAATCAGAAGATCTTGTGCACTGGGAAAAGGAGCGTTCCCATACAGTCGGCATCCGTGAGGCTGGCTGTGTCTGGGCGCCGGAGGCTGTGTTTGACGAGGAAGAACAGGCATTTTTAGTCTTTTTTGCATCCAAAGTAAAATGTGATGGGGAAGAGACTGCAAAACACCGTATCTATGCCGCTTATACAAAGGATTTTGTCACATTTTCGGACACATTTTTATACGTGGAACGTGAGCGGGATGTGATCGATACCACGATTTTAAGGAGTAACGGAAAATATTACCGGATCTCAAAGGATGAGACCGACAGCAGGCTGATCTTAGAGGAGGCAGACAGTCTCCGCGGGGATTTTAAGCGGATCGCCTGTCCGGTTTTTGAAAAATTAAAAGGCGTGGAAGGCCCGGAGGGCTATCTTTTGCCGGATGGCAGGAGCTGGTGTGTGATCGCAGACCAGTTTGCCGAGGGAAAAGGATATCTGCCGATGATCACGGAAAATCTGTCATCGGGTGATTTCACGATTTTGGAAAAAGAAAAATATGATCTTGGCAGGACGAAAAAAAGACACGGCGGGGTGCTGGAATTAAGTGATGTAGAGTATGAGAGATTAATTAAGGCAGAAATGGAGGGTTAACATGTTATATCCACAGGAAAATAAGATTCGTGGGATCATTGATTTAAACGGAGTGTGGGATTTTGCACTCGGGACAACAGAGGAACCGAAAGATACGGTAACATTGCCGGATCAGATGGAGCCAATTGCAGTTCCGGCATCTTACAACGATCAGAAGGATGATATTGCTTACCGGAATCATTACGGTTATGCGTATTACCGGAGAAATATTACAGTGCCTTCTTATTACAAGGGACAGAGACTGGTGCTTCGCTTTGACGCAGTAACACATTTTGCAAAAATTTATCTGAATGGGGTATTGCTCACACAGCATAAAGGAGGATTTCTTCCATTTGAAGTGGATATCACGGACAAATTATGTGCAGGGGAGAGTGCGGAACTGGTCGTTGCTGTGGATAACCGCATCAATCACAGCACGCTCCCGGTCGGCAATGAGGAGGGGACCTCATTTATGGGAGCGGACAATGCAGGCGTGCCGGGTGTCGAGGCGGCAAAGCGCTGGAGAAAACCGCAGAATCTGCCGAACTTTGATTTCTTTAACTATGCCGGGATCAATCGTCCGGTCAGAATCTATACAACACCACAGGCTTATATCAAAGATGTGACACTTGTGACAGATATCCATGGAACCGACGGCGTTTTGACCTATCAGGTTGAGACTTCAGGGGCAGACGGACAGGAAGTTACGTTACAGATCTTAGATGCTGATGGAAATGAAGTGACACAGGCAAAAGGTGCTTCCGGCGAGATCGTGATACCGGATGCAAAGCTGTGGGAGCCATATCCGGGAACACCGTACCTTTACACGGCAGCAGTGACATTCGGGGACGATTATTATGAAGAGCTGTTTGGTGTTCGTACGGTGCGCGTGGAGGGAACCTCATTCCTGATCAATGGAAAACCATTTTACTTCAAAGGATTTGGAAAACATGAGGATTCCGCATTTCACGGACGCGGTATGGACGTCTGCCTGGATGTCAAAGATGTCAATCTGATCCACTGGCTGCATGCAAATTCCTTCCGTACCAGCCATTATCCGTATGCGGAAGAAATGTACCGTCTGTGTGACCGCGAGGGAATCGTGATCATTGACGAGGTTCCGGCAGTCGGGATCGGTGCCGGAGCGGGCATAAATCCTTATGAAACATTCCCGATCCGCGAGCACCATGAGCAGGTCATTAAAGATATGATCGCACGCGACAAGAATCATCCGTGCGTTGTCATGTGGTCACTTGGAAATGAACCGGATACGGAAAATTTTCCGGAATCTGCATATGAGTACTGGCATTCCCTCTATGAACTGGCACATGAGACAGACCCGTCAAATCGTCCGGTCACTTTGGTCTGCTGTCAGAACAACTATGAAAAAGACATGGTCACAAGGAGCATGGATGTCGTCTGCATCAACCGCTACTATGGCTGGTACAATTTGTCCGGAGATCTTGATGCTGCCTGCTATGGACTGAACCTGGAACTGGATTTCTGGGAAAAACAGAATAAACCTGTCATGATTACCGAGTACGGTGCCGATGCTGTAGCCGGCATCCATGAGTGTGTGCCGGAAATGTTCTCGGAGGAATTTCAGGTGGAGTTTTACAAGAGACAGAATGCGCAGTTTGATAAGAGGAAGTTCTTTATCGGTGAACATGTCTGGAACTTTGCGGATTTTGCGACTGTGCAGGGATGCATGAGAGTCGATGGTAATAAAAAGGGACTGTTTACGAGAGAGCGCAGACCGAAAATGGCGGCGCATTATTTCAGAGAGAGGTGGGGGGAGGTTCCTGATTTTGGGTATAAGAGGTAGGCGGTAAGGTGCAAAGCAAGAGGTGGCGTGCCGGGGGTTCTTGGGTTCGTCAGCCTGGCGGGCGCCGTTTACGGTTTTGTTTGGTTGTACGAAAATAAGAAAAGCTAAGTATGCCTGCGTGGGTGGGTGGCGGAGTGACGTGTGCGTCCTAAATGTGCCATCCGGGCACATTAGGACTTGTGCTGCCGTCCGTGGCAGCACAACACTGTGTGCAGACAGGCATACTAAGTTTTTCTAATTTTCTCCCAAACTCACAAAACTGTAAGCGACGCCCGCCAGGCTGACGAACCCAAGAACCCCCGGCACGCCACCTCTTGCTTTGCACCTTACCGCCTACCTCTTATACCCAAAATAGGGAATGGTATAAAAGCGTTTGAAATTGGTGCACTTAGATACTAAAACTTCCCATACCTAAAATGGGATTCGTTCCTTGAAAATTCAATATTTCAGCTAACAAAATAGCGATTTATGCCGCTGCAGCTTCCAAATGGAGTGCTTTTCTCAGATATTCCGGCAATCTTGCTTCAAAATCAGCGGTAAAAGCATTCAGTTGCTCATCGCTTAGTTTAAAGATTCCCTGAAGACTTGCCATCAAGGCTTACATCAGGATACAAAGTGACCTGTTGAAAGTAATGTCTGCCATTTCATCAACAAGGAAGAAGAACAGTTCACCAAGCGTTCTCTGATCTTCATTTTGGCGCTGCTCCATTGCAAGTAACATATATCGGGTAAACACGATCGCCACATGGGCTGTCAGTGCATCATAAGATAAACTGTGGCATTCTCCAACCAGATTCAGCATGGATTTGCAGGTTTTGAAAAAGACCTCGATCTGCCACGGCGCTTTTTGTTCCGGGAATAGATTTCTTTGATATTCAGCTGTTCACCACCGTACGAATATTTGATCCGGCTACTTTTCTTAATCATGGCAATCACATCCATGCCTTTTGCATGGATGGCTGTGACCTGTGCTGGATTGGAAAACCAGGAATCAAACAGGACATAATCCGCTTTCAGCCCTGCACTGAGGGCTGTATTCAGTAAAGTCATCATTGCCTCTGGTGCTTTTGTTTGGGCTAGCGCACGTCTTTTTCCTGCAAGGGTTCTGTTGTCAAAGTCCTTTACCGGGCCGATGATATTTGTATTCTTTGCAGACGCTAACAGGCAGCTGTTTACAGGGATCAGTGTGTTTCCATCACTCCAGCTTAAAAGTAAGCATCCTGAAGCCCTTTTTGAAATGCATATCCGTGTGGTCAAAAACTTTTGATCCCAGTTCCGTTTTCTTACAGCTGGTACGGTTGAAAAGGCTGTCATCAATGATAAAGACATTTTTTCTTTCCGGATCTGTCAGATCACGAATGTCATGATTGACAATATCAGCTGCAAGAAGAGAAGTAAAACGAAGCCAGTTTGTTTTTGAAGAATTAAGGAAACGGTAGAAAGTGTTCTTGGAAAACGCCTCCTTAAAAGAGCCAGTCCGCTGCTGCATATACATACTTCTTCCGACAAAAATGTTGCTGAGTTTATAACGAAGCAGGGAAACAGATGAAACACCTTTTTCCTTCATTCCATTACATCTGGCAAGGAGCCTGCCAACATGATGTTTGGAAAAAAATCTCTGAACACAGTCAATTAAGTCGTTCTCAACGAAATAGTTTTGTGGTATACTGGACATGGCATAAATCTCCTTTGTAAAGATGGTTTCTAGTCAATTCCATTATACCAAACGGAACAGATTTATGCCTTTTTTATTGGCTGAAATATTGAATTTTCAAGGATCAACGCACCAATATGGTGTGGGAAGTTTTAGTTATAAAGACGAAAGAGATGGCCATACATACGGCTTTATGCCAAGTTGGAGGAAGGATCTTCCTAAGGAGACACGGCAATGAAATTATCATATAAAAAATTATGGGTGAAACTCGTTGAAAGAGATCTCAAGAAAACCGAATTTGCAAGAAAGGCTGGTATTAGTTCAGCTTCCCTTGCAAAGCTCGGAAAAGGCGCAAATATTACGACAGATGTATTCTTGAAAATCTGTGAGTATTTTGACTGCGATATATCAGATATTGTAGAAGTCATAAAAGCAGACGATGATAGCGCGCCGGAGAGCCAGAATGAGAAACAGGAGGACAAAGTAAATGGCTGAGAAAAATACCGCCAATATTGGCTTCGAAAAACAAATCTGGGATGCTGCATGTGTTCTGTGGGGACATATACCGGCATCAGAATACAGAAATGTAATCATCGGATTGATTTTCCTAAGATACATTTCTACAGCATTTGATAAAAAATATCAGCAGTTGCTTTCAGAGGGCGATGGTTTTGAGGACGATCCGGATGCCTATCTTGAAGACAACGTGTTCTTTGTCCCGGTGGAGGCTCGATGGGATAAAATAGCTGCAGCAGCACACAAACCGGAAATTGGTACAACGATTGATAATGCAATGCGTGCCATTGAAGCAGACAACAAAAAATTAAAAAATGTCTTACCAAAAAATTATGCCAGCCCTGATTTGGATAAACGCGTTCTTGGAGATGTTGTCGATCTATTTACCAATATGGATATGGGGGAAACTGAAGGCAACAGAGATGTCCTTGGAAGAACCTACGAATACTGCATTGCGCAATTTGCGGAAAAAGAAGGAAAAGGTGGAGGAGAATTCTATACGCCATCAAGTATTGTAAATACGCTGGCCTCAATTTTGAAGCCCTATTCAAACTGCCGCGTATATCATGGTTAAGTTCGCGGCGCTCTAAAGCGTCAAAGTAACATAGCCTAATGCATAAAACCGACATGATGCCGGTTTGAACGTCTTTTTGGATGGATATGTACAATTATTTAGTTATACTTGCAGCACAAAGAAAATGCTGTAAAAAGGATTAGAACAGGAGGATGACATCATGGACGACCGTGGAGAAATAATCATATACCAGACTGAAGACGGTTTAACAAAGATTGATGTCAGTATGCAGGACGAAACGGTGTGGCTTACGCAAGTGCAAATGGCAGAGCTGTTTCAAAGAGATAAGTCAACGATTTCCCGTCACATTAAAAACATTTTCGCTGAAGGAGAATTGGATGAAAAAGTGGTTGTTGCAGAATTTGCAACAACCAGTCATGTTGAAACCGTTTGTTTACTGTCACGTAAATAGCGTATTTATGGGATTTGTAGGCATTTTAGAAGAAAATAAATTGACAAGATATATTAAAATACAATGTGTATTTGCAAATCAATTGAATATATGTACAAGGGTGAAGTACCTTTTGACGAGATAATACATTTGTCTGCTAAAAGGTATTTTTTTGTTTTTAAGTGCGCGAGCAGGTATGATCAGTACGCGAGAAGATAAGAAGGTAATCTATTCTTCTATATTAAGAACTCCCATAAAATCAAGGTTTAAACAATAAAAGAGGTAGTGAAAATTGACACTACCCAGGTATATATGGAGGATATCACTATGGCTAAGAATAAACATTTATTTTTGGATGAACGATTACAGATTCAGCAGGTCCTGTCAAGGCAAGAGTCCTTTAAGGCAACAAGCAGATCAAAGGTTTTTTCGGAAAGAACAACATAACGGTCAGAGCGTTTCTTGCTTTGTGATATATAGTCACAAACATATGTTTGCAAATATCTGTACGATAGTATATAATATAAGAAAAATGTCTTATTTTACCGAAAAATACAGACTGGATATGAGGGGAAGAGATTATGGGGAAAATGGAAACTATCAAAACAAAAATAAAGCGGATGGGCCTGAAACAGAAGACAGTTATGTTTACCATGCTGTTTTTCCTTTTCGTCGTAATTCTGTCCAGCGTCACATTTTTTTTCATCTATAAAAACATGCGAAAGGAAACCATTGAAAAAGCCATGGACAGTGTAGTACGGCAGAAAAAGGATGAAATAGAGGGGTATTTTGACAATCTGGAAACCCTTGCTTACAGTCTGGGGTATTCTGCCTGGATGCAAACGCTGACCCAGAAAAGCAGTCTTGCCCCCCGTACCATGCAGGAGATTGAGCAAGGGATCAAGGATTTCCTCACTAGTGTAGTGAATATGAACGGTGATATGAAACTGGCGGCTATTATGGAAAATGGAATCAGACTTAACAGCCCCAGTGGTTACCTGGACTACTCCATTGACTTAAAGCAGGAGGACTGGTATCCTGAATTTATGCGTCACGGGAAGTATATTGAGGAGGGAGAAGGTAAGGGGGTATATACCAAAGGTACAGGATGGTATTTGAATATTTACTATCCCATAAACAATCAATATTCCATGCGCCAGGAAGGAATACTGGTCATAACAATTCCCCATTCGGGTGTGTTGTCTATGGCCGACATGGGGATAGACGGCGAATACATGAGACTGAAAAACGAGAAAGGCGTTGTAATTGCTGATAAGATACCGGAGAAGGTTCAAAACGAAGTGGAGAAAGGCATATCTGTCTACAATGTAAGGAATGAAGACATTGATATAGGGGGAAAAACCTGGCAGATGGAGATTGTACTAGATACGGCAAGTCTGGTAGTGGACAGCCGGAACATCTGGATTGGTTTTACTATGGTGCTGCTTTTAGGCGCCCTGTTTTTTGTATTGGCGGCGGTATTGTTTTCAAGATACCTGACAGTACCGATTCTTCAGTGCAGAGATTCCATGATTAAGATTCGCAATAACCAGATGGGCATTAATATGGAAAACCATTATCATGATGAGATTGGGGAAATGATAGACGGTTTTAACGAAATGTCCGACTCAATCCTGGACTTGATTGAGAAAAATAAGATAATCAGCACACTGCAGAAGGAAACGGAATACCAGATGCTTCTGCAGCAGATTAATCCCCACTTTCTCTATAATACACTGGAAATCATCAACGGCCTTATATTAAGTAAAAAAGAGACAGAAGCTGTGGCGGTCTGTGAGACGCTGGGACAGATTTTTCACTATAATCTGAAGCAGGACAAGTGGATTAAAGTAAAGGATGAGATGGCGTATATCCGCCGCTACCTTTTGCTTATGGAATATAAAATACCGGATTTGTCCATCTTCTATGATGTGGACGGAAGTGTGGAAGAGAGATTGATTTTAAAAGCAGTTCTTCAGCCGCTTGTGGAAAACTGCATCAAGCATGGATTTGCAGGGAAAACAGGAGAGTGCTGTATCACCATTGCAGTTAAGGAAGAGACAGATGGGCTGCAAATATCCGTGATGGATAACGGAAACGGCATTACAAGGGAGAAATATATCAGCCTGCTGAAAGAATTGGAGAAGATTAAAGAAAATCCCAATCAGAAAAAAGAATCTTCGGCACATATTGGAATATGGAATGTTTTTCACCGTCTTTATCTGGAATATGGAGATTCCATGCAATTTCACATTATGGCGAAGGAAAATTTGGGGACAAGGATACAGATAAAATTGCCTGGGGGAACAGAAGATGTATAAAGTGTGCATAGCAGATGACGAAGAATTTGTACTGGAAAGTGTGCGGTGGCGGATACAGCAGTCGGTGATTGAACTTGAAATTGCAGGGGTGGCCAGGAATGGGATTGAGGCTTACGAACTCTATGAAAAGGTATGCCCGGATATCTATTTTGTAGATATCAATATGCCCCTTTGCAGCGGGCTGGATTTTGTGGAGAGAGTAAGGAATCTGGACAAAAACAGCATAACAAAATTCATTATTATAAGCGGATATGATGATTTTAAATACATGAAAAAGGCAATACATGCAAAGGTATCCAACTATATTTTGAAACCAATACAGCAGCAGGAGTTTACAGACACATTAAAAGAGGTGTGTGCAAGTCTGGATGAAATAAAGCGGAAACAGTATGAGGAGTACGGAAGGCAGTGGGAATATTTTCGGGATTTTGCACAAAGAAAACCGGTATTTTCTGGGACGGCCGTCTTGCTGTATGAGGAAGGGATTCTGGGGAAAATACAGAAAACAGAGGATGCAGAGCGGTTTGCCGGGACTTTTCCCCACAAAATATGGACAGGGATTCGTTTTCATGAAAGTGATAATCTCGCCCTTATGCTTGGCGAAGACATCTGGCTGAATGAAAGGGAGATATGTGATGTCTGGGAAAAATGTGGGCAAAGAGGATGTTACCTGGTGTATAAAACAGGAAAGAATATGGATGCGGTGGGGTTAATGTGGGAACTGGAGTCCACTTTAAACGTCAGATTCTGGAATGGGAGCCTGCACCTTCTGGCGGCGCAGAGCGTTGAGAAACAGCCGGAGGAGATTGGTCTGGAAGACCTGGACAGAGCCATTGAGGATTTAAGAGAAGAAAAGTGGCAGGGACAGCTTAATCTGATATTTGACAAAATATTCGAAAGCAAGAAAAACAGGGGAATACTGTGTGACTTTTACCACTCTGTTCTGATTCTGGCAGCAGATAAGTACAGACAGCATAACTTTGACATTCCTGAAAATCTGAAGCGGGAGCTTTACCCTTACGCATTGGATAATTGTGCAGACCAGGGAGAAATTAGAAATAAAATCAATGAGTATATCAAGCTGATTCATGGAAAGATTGTACAGGATGCAGGCAGAAATGACCTGGCGGACCAGGCTGCAGCTTATCTGGAGGTGCATTACACAGAAGACATCAGTCTCTCTGAGTTGGCAAATGAATTTTTTGTGGCTCCCGGGTATCTTGCCAAAAAGTTCAAGGAGAAACTGGATATTACGGTCATGCAGTATCTGGAGAACTGCCGGATGAAGAGTGCGGAGCGGCTGCTTGTAAGTACAGATATGAATGTAACGGAGATTGCCAGAAGCATTGGTTATAACGATGCAAATTATTTTACCAGAGTCTTCAAGAAAAAATATGGTATGTCGCCAAGAGACTTCCGAAACGGAAAAAGATAATTTTGTGCTGGTTTTTGAAAAGAAATATGCTATTTTTGAAGCGGGGAATTATATAAAATGAACATATCAAATGAAGGGAAACACAATTAAAAGGAGGAAAAGAATATGTTCAGAAAGAGTTTGGTATTTTTACTTGGCGCAAGCATGGTCCTTTCACTGGCCGGATGCGGAGGCTCGTCAGGAGGCGGAGAAGACACATCAAAAGATTATGTTCAGGAGACAAAAAGTGATGGTGACAAGAAGGTAATAAGCTTTTATTCCTGGTCAGAAATGGCGGAGCAGGATTTTGACAAAGCTGTGATTGCCCAGTATGAAAAGGAACATCCGGATGTGGATGTGGTGGAAAACTTTATTCCCTATAATGAATATCTGAGCAAGATGAACACCATGGCAGCAGCAGACAGTATGCCTGATGTGTTTAAACTTCCTGAGGCTAATGTTATGGAGTGGGGAACAAAAGGCGCTGTTCTGGATTTGAAGCCGCTGTATGACAAAGTGGGAATCAAACCGGAAGAGAAAATGCTGGAATCCGCCATCTTCAGGTCAGGGGACAATATCTGGGGTGCAGGATGCAACCTTGCAACATTGGCTTTATACTACAACAAAGATTTGCTGAAAGAAGCCGGAATTGAATTTCCGTCTACAGATGCAGACAATCCCTGGAGCTGGACGGAATTTGTAGAAAATGCAAAGAAACTGACTAAAGACGGCAACGGAAAACATTCGGGTGAAGATGGTTTTGACAGTGATAACATAAGTGTATACGGAACCATGATGCCTACAGACTGGGTCGTGTACATGCCCCTTTTATACAGCAATGGTTCCGGTATAGCTAGTAAAGACGGCACAAAGCTGGAAATCAATACAGAGAAAGGTGTGGAAGTGATTCAGTCTATTGCAGATTTGTCTCTGAAAGAGCAGTGCGCTCCTTCCGTGGCAATGGCAAAAGGCGCGTTTGCTGACAAGAGCACCATGCTGATGAACGGACAGGTTGCCATGCTCATTGACGGTTCCTGGGCATTGAGTAATTATACCAATGAAGGGTTTGATGTGGGTGTTGCACAGATCCCAGCCTTTTCCCAGCCTGCCAATATGAGCTGGACGGCAGGAATCTGCATGTCACCAAAAGATGCGGATAATGAAGAAGCATTTGATTTCTACTGCTACTACACAGATTTTAACAATGCCATTACTGCGGCAAAAGAAAATAATGTAGGACTTGGCGGTCTGCCTCAAACATTTGACGTATTTGACGGCGGTGAAAATGAGAAAGCCTGGAAGTCCACTTATACTAAGGTTGATGAGAGTGAAAACTGTGATGCATTCAAGAATATCCTGATTCATGAAGGAACACGTCTTGGTGAAAACGTTACACTTAAAAATTTTCCGGTGATTGTGGACAATACCATCGTTCCCCTTCTGGACAATGTATGGCTGGGCGAACAGACAGCCGAGGAAGCTCTGGGCTCATTGGATGTTTCTTCCGAACTGCAGGGCACATGGAATTAAGCAGTATGTGAAATGACTCAGGAACAAGAAAGTTCCTGAGACATTTTCAGGAGAGAGAAAACCATGCCGGGAGGAATAACCATGAGTAAAAAGACAAAATCCAAAATGAATATGAAAGAAAAAAACCAGTTGAAATGGGGTTACTTTTTTATCGGTCCGGGAATCATAGGCCTGATTTGCTTCAGCTTTGGCCCTATGCTTTTCAGCCTTGGCATTAGCTTTACAAGCTGGGATGTTATATCGGCGAAAGAGTTTGTGGGGCTGGAAAATTATAAAAACTTGTTTCAGGACCCGCTGTTTTTCAAATCGCTGAAGGTAACATTGTATTACACACTTTTAAGCGTACCTTTGATTACCTGTATACCGCTTCTGATTGCCATGCTCTTAAACAGCAAGGTTAAGGGGATCTCCGTATTCCGTGCCATTTTCTATGTACCGTCTATTGTCCCCATTGTAGCCAGTGCGGCTGTGTGGATGTACATATATAACCCTATGTACGGTTTGCTGAACAGCATATTGAAAGCCCTGGGGATGCACTCACAGAACTTCATTTTCAGTGAGACAGGCGCTGTTCCTTCCCTGGCAGTTATGGCTTTATGGGGGGCCGGAAACACTGTGGTAATCTATCTTGCAGGACTTCAGGGTGTATCCAGACAGCTTTACGAAGCGGCAGAAATTGACGGGGCGGGGACACTTTCCAGATTTATGAATATAACGGTTCCCATGATGACGCCAATTATTTTCTACAATTTTGTAATGGCAATTATCAACTCCATGCAGATTTTCACACAGGCTTATATTATGACAGACGGCGGACCGGCCAATGCGACATTGTTCTATTCCCTGATGGTTTACCGGACTGCATTTAAGCAGTCAAGGATGGGATATTCGGCTGCCATGTCCTGGGTATTCTTTGTAATTATTGCAGTGCTTACCCTGATTGTATTTAAGTCACAGAAAAAATGGGTTGTGTATGAGAATGGAGACTGACATATGAAAAGTAAAAGACAGAAAAGAGTTAAAATAATCAGTTACATATTGTTGATTGCGATATCCGTAACCATGCTCTTCCCGTTTTTCTGGATGATACGGAGTGCATTTATGACAAACAGGGAGATTACTACGGTTCCAATCCAGTGGATACCGTCGCAGTTTAACTTTGACAATTTCGTGGAGGCCTTTACCCGGGATTCTTTCGGCAGGTACTTCTTAAACTCCGGTATTATAGTAATTGTAAATATGGTGGGCGGTGTTTTAAGTTCCAGTTTTATTGCTTTTGGATTTTCCAGACTGAAATTCAAAGGAAGAAACATCTGGTTTGCACTGCTTTTATCTACCATGATGATTCCTTATACGGTATTGATGATTCCGCAGTTTTTGATTTGGCAGTCTGTGGGAGGGTATAACACCTTCCTTCCACTGACCGTCCCCTGTTTCTTCGGAAGTGCCTTCAATGTGTTCCTGGTGAAACAGTTTTACAGCGGTATACCGAAAGAATACGATGAGGCGGCGATTGTAGATGGGGCAAACTATTTTACAATCTATGCAAAAATTATTCTTCCCATGTCGAAACCGGCTCTTTGTACGGTAGGTGTCTTCACATTTATGAATACGTGGAATGACTTTATGGGACCTCTTCTCTATTTGGACGACCAGAAACTGAAGACAGTTTCCTTAGCACTCCAGAATTTTATGGGTGAGCACACCAGTCAGTGGAACTTGCTGATGGCAGTTGCTACAGTCATTACGCTTCCTATGATTGCTGTGTATTTCGCAGCACAGAAATATTTTATTGAAGGAATTACATTCTCGGGATTAAAAGGATAACAACAGGAGGGTTTTTATCATGAGACTGAATTTAAGAGAAGTACCGTTCAGTACCAGAGGGTCTTATATGGCATTTTCATATCTGGAAGGGAAATATCAGGGTAAAGAAGTGGAGAACGGGTTATATTTCCGTACCGTTCACGGCTCGGCCAGTTCATCTTTTCTAGCAAGAGTAAGGCCTGTATATGAAAGAAAGCAGATAGAATATACATACGAAGCAGAACCCTGGGAACTGCGGATAATTACGGATAAGGGTACGGCAAGACTTGTATTTGCAGATAAGGATACTATTGTAATACGTGGTAATTTGGCTTTGGAATTTGATTTTATGACAGAAGGCACCATGTTTACTTTTGCACAGCCCTGGAAATCAGGAGACAAAGATTTCTGGATGGTAAATTGCTTTAACGGCAATTCCCGTTACATGGTCAGGGCTGCAAAAGGGACGGTCAGGCCAGAGCAGAAGTGGAGTGTCAGCACGGCTGAGTATTGCCGTATCTGCCTGGAGCCGGGAAATGCCGGAGAATATCTGGCCACACTTGAAGAAAACTTTGAAGATTGGGCTGACCGGAAAATAGAGTATGATTATGATGCTATATTAAAAGAGAAAGCGGCTGAGTTTGAGAGATTTTATGAATCCATGCCTTCCGTACCGGCTGTTTATGCTGATGCGGCGAGAGTAGCAGCGTATGTGGACTGGGCCAGTATAGTAGCTCCCTGCGGTGTACTGAAACGGGAATCCATGTTTATGTCAAAGAACTGGATGTGTAATGTATGGAGCTGGGATCACTGTTTTAATGCTATGGCCCTTGCTTACCATAATCCCAAAGAGGCCTGGGACCAATTCCTGGTGATGTTTGATTTCCAGAAACCGTCAGGGAATATTCCCGACAGTGTAAATGACGCAAAAATCATCCACAATTACTGCAAACCGCCAATTCACGGCTGGACACTCAGAAAACTCATGGGAATTATGGCGATTTCACATGAACAGCTTATGGAGGCTTACGAAAAACTTTCCAAATGGACCTACTGGTGGCTGAACTGCAGAGATGAGAATGGGGATGGTCTATGTGAGTACACACATGGCAACGACTCCGGCTGGGATAATGCCACAGCCTTTGCCGAACTTCCACCGGTGACGCTGCCGGACCTGGCTGCATTTTTAGTGTTGCAGATGGATGTGCTTGCTGAGGTGGCAGAAAAACTTGGATATATGTCAGATGCCGACATGTGGAAGGAACGCTCAGACAAAATGCTGGATAAGATGTTGCAAGTTCTCTTCCGGGATGAAAAGCCAATAGGTCTGGCAGGATTTGATATGACGGAAGTAGATTGTGACAGTTTGATATTGTATCTTCCTATCATAATAGGGAAAAAACTTCCAGAGGAAATCCGCCGGACAATGATAGAAACTCTTAAGAGTGAAAAGTTCAACACAGAATACGGACTTGCTACAGAGAGCCCGGCCAGCAGTGCATATGAACCGGATGGATACTGGAGAGGCCCCATATGGGCGCCAAGCACCATGATTGTTCTGGATGGCATGAGGGAATGCGGGGAAGAGGAATTTGTCAGCGAAGCTGTACATAAATTCTGCCGTATGATTCAGAAAAGCGGATGCGCGGAGAATTTTGATGCCTTGACCGGAGAAGGGCTTCGTGACAGAGCGTATACGTGGACAGCAAGTGTTATGCTTGTTATGGCCCACGAGTATTTAGTTTAATAACTAAAACTTCCCACACCATATTGGTGCGTTGATCCTTGAAAATTCAATATTTCAGCCAATAAAAAAGGCATAAATCTGTTCCGTTTGGTATAATGGAATTGACTAGAAACCATCTTTACAAAGGAGATTTATGCCATGTCCAGTATACCACAAAACTATTTCGTTGAGAACGACTTAATTGACTGTGTTTAGAGATTTTTTTCCAAACATCATGTTGGCAGGCTCCTTGCCAGATGTAATGGAATGAAGGAAAAAGGTGTTTCATCTGTTTCCCTGCTTCGTTATAAACTCAGCAACATTTTTGTCGGAAGAAGTATGTATATGCAGCAGCGGACTGGCTCTTTTAAGGAGGCGTTTTCCAAGAACACTTTCTACCGTTTCCTTAATTCTTCAAAAACAAACTGGCTTCGTTTTACTTCTCTTCTTGCAGCTGATATTGTCAATCATGACATTCGTGATCTGACAGATCCGGAAAGAAAAAATGTCTTTATCATTGATGACAGCCTTTTCAACCGTACCAGCTGTAAGAAAACGGAACTGGGATCAAAAGTTTTTGACCACACGGATATGCATTTCAAAAAGGGCTTCAGGATGCTTACTTTAAGCTGGAGTGATGGAAACACACTGATCCCTGTAAACAGCTGCCTGTTAGCGTCTGCAAAGAATACAAATATCATCGGCCCGGTAAAGGACTTTGACAACAGAACCCTTGCAGGAAAAAGACGTGCGCTAGCCCAAACAAAAGCACCAGAGGCAATGATGACTTTACTGAATACAGCCCTCAGTGCAGGGCTGAAAGCGGATTATGTCCTGTTTGATTCCTGGTTTTCCAATCCAGCACAGGTCACAGCCATCCATGCAAAAGGCATGGATGTGATTGCCATGATTAAGAAAAGTAGCCGGATCAAATATTCGTACGGTGGTGAACAGCTGAATATCAAAGAAATCTATTCCCGGAACAAAAAGCGCCGTGGCAGATCGAGGTCTTTTTCAAAACCTGCAAATCCATGCTGAATCTGGTTGGAGAATGCCACAGTTTATCTTATGATGCACTGACAGCCCATGTGGCGATCGTGTTTACCCGATATATGTTACTTGCAATGGAGCAGCGCCAAAATGAAGATCAGAGAACGCTTGGTGAACTGTTCTTCTTCCTTGTTGATGAAATGGCAGACATTACTTTCAACAGGTCACTTTGTATCCTGATGTAAGCCTTGATGGCAAGTCTTCAGGGAATCTTTAAACTAAGCGATGAGCAACTGAATGCTTTTACCGCTGATTTTGAAGCAAGATTGCCGGAATATCTGAGAAAAGCACTCCATTTGGAAGCTGCAGCGGCATAAATCGCTATTTTGTTAGCTGAAATATTGAATTTTCAAGGAACGAATCCCATTTTAGGTATGGGAAGTTTTAGTTAGGTATTTTTAAGCGCCTGAAATTATGACATGTTTTTTGAAATATCCATTGTATTATCGCATACGTGTGCTAAACTAAAACCATATCAACCAACATACTGCAGGTAGGATTCGCGGATCGCGGGAAGGAGCGTCAGCCGCCCACGCTCCCACCGCGATCCGCGAATCCGAGCCAACAACCCAAAGGAGGACTCATGTCAAAAAATATTCGTGAAATCAACATCAACCAGATAAAAATCCACGACCCATTCTGGTCTGCCATGCAGCACCGCATGACAGACACCGTCATTCCGTTTCAGGAGAAAGTATTAAATGATGAAGTGCCAGGCGTGGAAAAAAGCCATGCCATTGAAAATTTTCGTATTGCCGCAGGTTTAAGCGAAGGAGAATTTTACGGTATGGTCTTTCAGGACAGTGACGTCGCAAAATGGTTAGAGGGTGTCGCCTATTCGCTTGCGGTAAAGCCGGACAATGAGTTGGAAGCGCGTGCGGATGAGATCATTGACATCATCGAAAAGGCACAGCAGCCGGATGGCTATCTTGATACCTTTTTTATTGTAAAAGAACCGGAACACCGCTGGCAGAATTTGCAGGAGTGCCATGAACTTTATTGTGCCGGACATATGATGGAGGCTGGTGTCGCATACTATCAGACAACCGGAAAAGACAAACTGCTTCATGTGGTGGAGCGTCTTGCTGACCATATTATTTCCATGTTCGGGGAAGATAAAGAGCCGGGGATTCCGGGGCACCAGGAAGTTGAGATCGGACTGATGAAACTTTACCGTGCGACCGGAAAAGAAAAATATAAGGATATGGCACGGTATTTTCTGGAAGAACGAGGAAAAAATCCGGATTATTTTTATGAGGAAAAGAAAAAAAGAGGCTGGCAGCATTGGGGACAGTATAGCTTAGAACCGTTAGATCAGAGATACACGCAGACGCACGCTACGATTTATGAGCAGAAAGAGGCAGTCGGACACAGTGTGCGTGCCGTTTATATGTATACGGCAATGGCTGACCTTGCCGGGGAAGATAAAGATGAGAGACTTTATGAGGCATGCCAGACTCTGTGGGATAATATTGTAAAGAAAAGAATGTACATCACCGGCGGCATCGGTTCTACGGTTGAGGGCGAGGCATTTACGATTGACTATGATCTGCCAAACGATATGGCATATGCAGAGACCTGTGCTTCGATTGGAATGATATTTTTTGCGAAGAGAATGTTGGAGATCAGGCCGCTTGGAATTTATGCGGATATCATGGAGCGGGAATTTTACAATGGAACCATCAGTGGTATCCAGTTAGACGGAAAACAGTTTTTCTATGTCAATCCGCTTGAGACCAATCCGGGAACTTCCGGCACGATCTTCGGTTACAAACATGTGCTGCCGACCCGTCCGGGCTGGTATGCTTGCGCATGCTGTCCTCCAAACCTGGTACGTCTTGTGACTTCACTTGGCACCTATGCGTGGAGCGAGAGTGATACGACACTCTATTCCCATCTTTTTTTGGGACAGACAGCAGATTTTGAAAAAGCGGTTGTCAAGGTAGACAGCAGTTACCCGTGGGAGGGAAAAGTAACCTATCAGGTAAAGGCGAAGATGAAAGACGCATTTGAACTGGCAATCCACATTCCGTCCCATATCCGCATGGATACACTTTGCGTGACAGTCAATGGAGAAAAGACAGATGCAGCATCCTGCATAAAAGACGGATATCTTTATCTGAAGCAAAACTGGGGAGAAAATGATGTGATTGAGCTTACATTTGATCTTCCGGTACGCAAAATTTATGCAAACACAAACGTGCGTGAAGATGAAGGCTGTGTCGCCCTGATGCGTGGTCCGGTTGTTTACTGTTTTGAGGGAGTTGACAATGGCGAATGTATTCAGGCGCTACGGATTCCAAGAGAGATCAAAGCGGAGACAGAACTTTGCAGGGAAGGTGTATTAGAAGGAAATGTATTGATCCATCTGCCGGGATACCGGATGGAGAGCAGTGATGCACTTTACTCCGAGGAACGCCCGAAGCGGACAGATGTGACGCTGACCGCAATTCCTTATTATGCGTGGGCGAACCGGGGAGAAAACCAGATGCGTGTCTGGATGCCGGAGGAATGATCTTTCCGACTAGTTTTCTACACGAAATACCAGACATCCGTGTGCTGGCGGTGTGACAGAAATGGCACTGCCGGATACGGATGTTTTTTCTTTGCTCCAAAGTTCCGTCAGGCTGGCATCTTTGTGGGCACAGGGTTCATCGCCGACATGGAGCGTTTCGATGTCACAGTGGATCGTCTGTGTCTCATCCGATAGGTTGAAGAAGGCGGCAAAGTGTTCACCGGTAACTGCATTGTATGCACACCAGATGGCTTTTTCATCGTCAAGACATACCTGATGCGGCTTGCAGTCCGGGGTTAACATGGACAGCACATCGCGGTTAGTAAGAAGGGCAAGTGTGGCGTCATCTAACTTTGTCAGTTCACAGCCAAGCATCAGAGGGGAACCGAAGAGACACCAGAGCGTTAACATGGTATGCTGTTCCTCCGGTGTAAAATTAGTGTACCATTCATGACCGAATCCTTTTCCAAGCCAGCCGAGCGGAAGCATATCGCAGTCCGGGTAACATCCTTTTGCCACATGGTTCTGCCAGAGCTCACAGCGGTGGAACATATCTTTTAACAGATCCCATTTATCCCAGAAATCATCGGTGATACGCCACATATTTGCATAAGTCTCATAGTGCCATGCGTGTTCGATCAGTGCAGGTCCCGGAGAAAGGGATAAAACGATCGGCCTGCCACAGCGTGCGATCGCCTTTGCGAGCATTTCTATCTCATGGCGTGCAGAATAAGGATTGGCCGGATAGATATTGGTATTACAGATATCATCGCACTTGATGAAATCAACACCCCAGGAAGTATAAAGTTCCATCAGGGAATCATAGTAAGCCTGTCCTGCCTCCGTATCGCGGACACCGTACATATCCGGGTTCCATCCACAGATGGAGGAAGGATTTGCGACCATATCGGCAGTCACGTTGCTGCCCTTGATCTTACAATGGTTATGCGCAGCAGTTCTTGGGATTCCGCGCATGATATGGATACCGAATTTTAAACCGAGACTGTGGATATAGTCAGCAAGGTGGGTAAAACCGGTTCCGTCCGCAGAAGATGGAAAACGTGCCGGATCCGGCTGCAGTCTTGAAAATTCATCCATGGCAACATCCGCAAACGGGATATATTGGAACTGATCGCGCATGGAACCGGCACCGATTGCGTACCATTCGATATCAACGACGATATATTCCCATCCAAACTCCTTTAAATGTGCAGCCATGTAATCTGCATTTGCTTTCACGGCATCTTCTGTCACAGTGGTGTCATAGTAATCGTAGCTGTTCCAACCCATAGGCGGCAGCGGTGCAAAATTATTTTTGTTCATAAAAAACCTCCAGAATTGATTTCCTAAGCCGATTATACTATATAGAAATTACAATACAATACGCATTGCATTTCTTTTCACATTTTTTTATAATGAAAATAATGTTGGAACCGTTATTTGATTCTGACATTATTAAAATCAGAATGACAAAAGACATATCACGATAATAAGAAAAATAAGAGGAATAATCATGTCCGAAAAGAAAAAAGTAAAGATAAACGGTTTTGTTTTTACGGATGAAGCGGAAGCAGAGCAGGCGAAAAAGGAAGCACATGGGATTCATTATGTGGAAGAACGCGCAGATATGCATCATCCGGAAACGGTGCTTGAAATATATAATAAAATGGTGAAGCAGGAACTGTTTGAAACAGCGGTTGGATTTACATACTTAAAAGAACTACAGGAATATCTGATTCAGAATCCGTCCATTAATAACAGTGATATTCTTCCGATTTCCGTGACACATCCGGTGTTAGAGGAGAGCCTCCGGAAAAAATTAAGGATTTCTGCAAAAAACAGGGCGAGCGAAAAGAAGGCGTCAAAAAAAACGGATGGATACCGCAAAAAATATGAGATCACGTTATTTATATCTGTGATACTGGCAGTCAGCGTGATCGGAATGTTTATCGTTGCATCGACGAGCGACAGTCCGACGATCATCAATTATGAAAATAAGCTGATTGATAAATATGCGGCGTGGGAGCAGGAACTTGATGAGAGGGAAGCCGCGTTAAAGGAACGTGAACAGACGGTGGAAGAACCATAGAAGACATCACATTTATTTCATAATTATCTGTTAGGATAACATGCAGGTTTGTACTCTGGCACAAATTTGAGATGTGCAAAAAAGCAGCGCAGAAATGAGGAACAAAGATGGAAAAAATTAAAATATTAGTTGTGGATGATGAAAGCAGAATGAGAAAATTAGTCCGTGATTTTCTGGTCAGGGAAGATTATGAGGTGTTAGAAGCGGGAGATGGAGAAGCAGCACTCGATATTTTTTATCAGGAAAAAAATATTGCATTGATCATTTTAGATGTCATGATGCCAAAGATGAACGGATGGGAGGTCTGCAGGGAAATCAGGGAGACTTCGAAAGTGCCAATTATCATGCTGACGGCGAAGGGGGATGAGGAGGACGAGCTGACAGGGTTCGAACTTGGAGTTGATGAGTATATCTCAAAACCGTTTTCTCCGAAGATCTTAGTTGCGCGTGTCGGTGCAATTTTAAGAAGAAGCGGAAAGGCACCGGAGGAGGGAAAACTTCTTTCCATCGGCGGCATCGTGATCGATCAGACTGCACATACAGTGACGGTGGATGGCAGACAGATCGAATTAAGCTTCAAGGAATTTGAACTGCTTACCTATTTTATGGAAAACGAAGGCATTGCACTTTCCAGGGAAAAGATTCTTAATCATGTCTGGAACTATGATTATTTCGGGGACGCCAGAACAATCGATACACATGTCAAAAAACTGCGTGCCAAGATCGGTGAAAAAGGAGATTACATCAAAACCATCTGGGGCATGGGTTACAAATTTGAAGCAGAAGAAAATGGCAGTGATAAGTAATGATGAAAAGCAGGAAAAAAGAATTTAAAAGAAAATATTTTGGTTCACTGACACACCAGTTGATCCTGATCAGTATCTGTCTGGTTACGGGAACACTTCTTTTGTGCTGGTTTATCAACACGGTTTTTTTAGAACCGTACTATGTGATCAATAAACAAAATACGCTGCTTTCCGGATTTGAGACGATCGATGAAGCGAGTGAGGCAGGGACACTTGATGACAGTTCTTTTGATGTGACATTTGACAATCTCTGTGCAAATGGGAATATCACCGTCATGATCATAAGCTCCGACCGGACGATCGTGCGGTCTTCCGTCAATGATACGCAGAAAATGATGCTGGAATTTATGAATATCATTTTTGGCGAAAAACAAAATGAAGTGACGGTGATGATGCAGTCGGATAATTATATTATTCAAAAACAGACGGATACCAGGTTAGATTCAGAGTTTCTGGTCCTTTACGGAACACTTTCAAACGGCAATCTGATCCTGATGCGTACCGCACTTGAGAGTATCAGGGAAAGCGTCAATCTGTCCAATACATTTCTGGCATGTGTGGGTGTTGTCGCTGCAATCATCAGTGCAGTCGTGATCGTGTTTGTCTCAAGAGGCATTACAACACCGCTTCTGCGTCTGACCGATATCTCAAAACGCATGACGGAGCTTGATTTTGAGGCAAAATACCAGCCGGGGCGCAGATACCACAACGAGGTAGATGAGTTAGGCGAATATATGAATGTCATGTCGACCACGTTAGAGCATACGATCTCCGAACTGAAAAGCGCAAATAACCAGCTGCAGATCGATATTGACAAAAAGACGCAGATCGATGAGATGCGCAAAGAGTTTTTATCCAATGTATCGCACGAGTTAAAAACACCGCTTGCACTGATCCAGGGCTATGCGGAGGGATTGAAAGAATGTATCAATGATGATGCGGAGAGCAGGGACTTTTACTGCGAAGTCATCATGGACGAAGCGGACAAGATGAATAAAATGGTCAAAAAACTGCTCACTTTAAACCAGCTCGAATTTGGCAATGAGGTCATCACCATGGAGCGGTTTGACCTGACAGAACTGATCCGGGGGGTGATCAATTCGTCTGCGATCCTTTTGAATCAGAATGAGATCACATTGGACTTTACACAGCAGGAACCGTTATATGCGTGGGCGGATGAATTTAAGGTGGAAGAGGTAGTGACCAACTATCTGAGCAATGCGATCCATCACGCAGAGGGAGAAAAGCGGATCGATATCAGCTGTGTACAGAAAGGGGACAAAGTCCGCGTCAGTGTTTTTAACACGGGAAATCCGATACCGGAAGAAGATGTGGACAATATCTGGATCAAATTTTACAAAGTGGATAAAGCGAGAACCAGAGAATACGGTGGCAGCGGCATCGGTCTGTCAATCGTCCGGGCAATCATGGATTCGTTCCATCAGAAGTGCGGCGTGATCAATCATGAGGACGGAGTGGAATTCTGGTTTGAACTAGAAACAAATAATGGAATTTTTTTTAGTTGATAAATCATACCAAAAATGCTAACATATGGGTATAGTTCGTGACAATAGAATGTTCGCAGAGTGCGCATTCTGTTGTTCATGATAATAGAATATTCGCAGAGCGTGAGTTCTATTATTTACAGATATTTTGAGAGGAATGCCATGAAAAGAACGGGAATGAGATTAACGGCAGTGGCAGCAGTGACAGCGTTGCTGCTCGGTGGATGTGGAGAACAGCCATACAGTTTAACAGAAGATGAGGAAGGCATGATTGTGGATTACTCGGCACACGCTGTGGCAAAATTTAATACGAGCCAGCCTGACGGTCTTGCAAATGTGAGCCGCAATGAGCAGGAAACAGAGGCAGTGGATGAGTCACAGACGACGGAGACGGAGAATAAAATCACACTGGATGCATCCGGCAATGCAGCTGCAGGAGACCAGAGCACAGAGAATAAAACAGCAGAGCCGTCGACACTGGATGAACTGTTTGGAGGAGAAAATCTGTCGGTCACATATACCGGAGCAGAAATTGCAGCAAATTATATGGAGGGCGGTTATTATTCGCTGGATGCAGAGCAGGGCAAGACATTTGTGATTGTCGGTATTGATATTACAAATTCCGGAGCGGATGAAATAGCGATAGATAACTTTGCAAAGACACCGAAGTTCTCTGTTATGGTCAATGGTCAGGAAAAAGCAGAGGAAGAAAATACAATACTTCCATCTGATTTTGCACTGTATCAGGAAACAGTCCCGGCTGGAGTAACAGAAAATACTATCTTATTGTTTCAGGTGCCGGACAGTGTGACCAGTGTGGACAGTCTGGATCTGTTTGTAAATATCAGCGGTACAAATTATCAAATTACTTTGTAATGATATTAGTAATGTGCTATAATAAATGCAGTATTTATGCAATGGAAAAAGAGACGAATTGCGTAGCAGATGATACGCGGGAGGAGAGACAGGAATGGATACAAATATACTTTTAGAGTCAGGAACAAATGAACTGGAGGTCCTGGAATTTACATTAGGAAATAATCATTATGGAATCAATGTTGCAAAGATCAGAGAGATATTGACGTATCAGCCGGTTACACCAGTACCAAATTCTCATCCAAGTGTGGAAGGTATTTTTATGCCGCGTGATACGATGATTACTGTTGTTAATCTGAAAAGATGCCTGGGAATGCCGGAGGACGGAGAAAACAAAGGACTTTTTATCATCACGAACTTTAACAAATTAAATATTGCGTTTCATGTAGATGCTGTGATTGGTATCCATCGTGTATCATGGGAATCCATCATCAAACCGGATTCAACGATCAATACGGAGAATAACAGTGCATCCACAGGTGTCATTAAGATGGATGACAAGCTGATCATCATCCTTGATTTTGAGAAGATTGTATCCGATATCAGCCCGGAGACAGGACTTAAGGTATCAGATGTTGATAATATGGTAAGCCGTGAACGTTGTGACTCTCCGATCCTGATCGCTGAGGATTCACCGCTTCTTAGCCGCCTGATCACAGATTGTCTGAAGAAGGCAGGATACACCAATCTGATTGTGACAATGAACGGTCAGGAAGCATGGGACAAACTTACTGAATTTGAAAAAGCAGGCAATGTGCGTGACAAGGTTCACTGTATTATCACGGATATCGAGATGCCGATGATGGATGGACACAGACTGACCAAACTGGTTAAGACAAATGATAATATGAAGAAGATACCGCTCATTATTTTCTCATCTTTGGTCAATGAGGAAATGAGAATTAAAGGCAAACAGTTAGGGGCAGATGCTCAGTTGACAAAACCTGAAATCGGCAATCTTGTAGAGGCTATTGACAATTTAATTGATAAAAGCATTGATTAGGTTGAAGCGAAGAGGGGGATGTGATGTATTGTCACATCCCCAAATTAAGTTATAGGCTTGACGGAGGTATCGGATGAGCGGGACAGAAGATTATCTGGATGGACTGTTAAATTCCATATCTGAAAAAGATTTGGATACAAAGAAAAAAACCGGGAGTGAAACGATGCAGACAGAGGAAGATATTATGAATGATATGGAAAATGATTTACTTTCCAAAGAAGCGGAAGATAATTTTTTAGAACAGTTTGAAAAAGAATTGCAAAATGAGAAGTCGTCACCGGAAGAGGAAAAAACGGATGATTTCTTTAACAGTTTAGATCAGATTGTGGATGGAGCAGATCATAATAATAATGATGATGATTTCCTGATGGATACGCTTGGAGATATCCCGGGTATCGATGATGTGACAAAAACAGAAGGTTTGTCACAGGCACAGACGATGGAAAAAGAGCCGGATGAACAGTCTGAAGATACAGCAGAACCGGCACAGGCGTCAGATGATGCCGGAAGTGATACTTTTGGTATGGATGATGCAGGCAGCACAGGACTGGATGATTTTGGAGACCTTGGCGGGGCTGATATGTTTGGAGACAGTGAGGCAGAAGAAACCGAAATTACTCCGGATGGCATAGAAGAAACTCCGAAAAAAGAAGGTTTTCTAAAAAAATTATCACGCATTCTTTTTGGGGAAGATGATGAGGATGAAAAAGGTGATTCTGTCTCATCTCAAAAAGAACCGCTAACAGGAGAAAATGCGGGTGACATTGATTTGTCAGATCCAAATATGCAGATATTGCAGGAACTGGGAGATATTCCGGATATATCGGATGCACCGAAGGAAGAAGAAAAGCCGGATCCGAAAGAAGAGAAAAAGAAGAAAAAAGAGAAAAAGAAAAAAGAAAAGAAGCCAAAGAAAGAAAAGAAACCAAAGCCAAAGAAAGAAAAGAAGCCAAAGCCGCCAAAGGAACCGGATCTGACTCCTCCATTGCCGAAAGTGCCGGTAATTCTGATCTTTGTAATGGTATTTTCATTCCTTATTCTTGTGGTGTTAGCAACAAATCTGGTCGGCTATTCAAGCAGCTTTTCAAATGCAGAAGACGCATATGCAAAGGGTGATTATGAGCAGGCATTTCAGGATGTGGCAGGTCTTGAAGTGAAAGAGAAAGATCAGGATACCTACAGAAAATACCGTATTCTGGCATATACAACAGGTCAGTACAGAGCATATCAGAATCTGGTGAACCAGAAAATTTATGATATGGCACTGGATTCACTGATCAGCACGATCGGAAGATGTGAAGAATACAGCAGTGATGCCAAAGAACTTGGATGTGAAGGAGAGATTTCAGACATACAGGCAAAGGCAGAGGAAGCATTAGAAGCATTTAAGATTGATACGGAAAAAGCACTTGAAGTATATGACATGAAGGATCGGACTGCATATTCAAAAGAGATTTATCAGATACTGGATGATGCAGGACTTAGTGAGGAATAAAAATGATAGCGATCATTGACTATGATGCAGGCAATTTAAAAAGCGTACAAAAGGCACTTGACTTTTTACATCAGGAATGCGTGATAACGAGGGATTTTCATGAAATCCGTCAGGCAGACAAGGTAATCTTACCGGGGGTTGGTTCTTTCGGTGAGGCGATGGCCCAGTTAAAAAAATATGAACTGGATAAAGTGATACAGGAAGTGGCGGAGGAGAAAAAGCCATTTCTTGGCATCTGCCTTGGTCTGCAGCTTTTATTTGAGGGCAGTGAGGAAAGCAGCGGAGTGGAAGGTCTGCATTTGTTAGATGGGCAGATTCTGCGTATACCAGATACAGAGGAATTAAAAATACCGCATATCGGATGGAATTCACTGGATCTATGGAATAATGGAAGGCTCTTTGCAGGATTGCCGGAGCATCCATATGTTTATTTTGTTCATTCTTATTATCTGAAAGCAAAAGATGACAGAATTGTGAAAGCAACTACGGAATATGGCACACATATTCATGCTTCCGTGGAACAGGACAATATCTTTGCATGTCAGTTCCACCCGGAAAAGAGCAGTACAGTCGGACTTAAGATACTAGAAAATTTTGCCGGGATTTAAGACAGGAGGATAAAAATGTTTACAAAACGAATTATTCCGTGTCTGGATGTGAATAACGGACGTGTGGTAAAGGGTGTTAATTTCGTAAATTTAAGGGATGCAGGAGATCCGGTTGAGATCGCAGCGGCTTATGATAAGGCGGGGGCAGATGAACTGGTATTTCTCGATATCACAGCAACCTCAGATGCCAGAGAGACGGTCGTGGATATGGTGCGCAAAGTGGCAGAAAAAGTGTTTATTCCATTTACTGTAGGCGGCGGTATCCGTACTGTGGATGATTTCAAGGCATTACTCCGTGAGGGTGCGGACAAGATATCGATTAATTCTTCTGCAATCAACCGTCCGGAACTCATCAGTGAGGCGGCAGATAAGTTTGGCAGCCAGTGTGTGGTGGTAGCGATCGATGCAAGAAAGCGTGCAGACGGTTCGGGCTGGAATATTTACAAGAACGGTGGACGTATTGATGTCGGAATTGATGCTGTGGAATGGGCAATGAAAGCGGACCGGCTTGGCGCAGGAGAAATTCTTCTGACCAGTATGGATTGTGATGGAACCAAGGCAGGTTATGATCTTGAACTGACCCGTATGATCGCAGAAAATGTTTCTATTCCGGTGATCGCTTCCGGTGGAGCGGGGACGAAAGAGCATTTTTACGATGCGCTGACGGAGGGAAAAGCGGATGCAGCGCTTGCTGCTTCTTTATTCCATTACAAAGAACTTGAGATCTGTGATCTGAAAGATTATCTGGCAGAACGCGGTGTCTCTGTCAGAAGATAATAAGAGGGTAAATATCATGGCAATGATTATGAATGACTGGCTCCCGGCAATTCAGGGAGAGTTTAAAAAGCCATATTACAGGGAACTATTTCAATTTGTAAAAGAAGAATACAGCAGGGCGGTCATTTATCCGCCGGCAGATGATATCTTCAATGCGATGCATTTTACACCGCTTAGCGAGGTAAAAGTACTGATCTTAGGACAGGATCCGTATCACAATGAGAATCAGGCACATGGTCTGAGCTTTTCCGTACTACCATCACAGAAGGAGATCCCGCCATCTCTGCAGAATATTTACAAAGAGCTTCAGGATGATCTGGGATGCTATATTCCGAACAACGGATATTTAAAAAAATGGGCGGATCAGGGCGTACTGCTTTTAAACACGGTGCTGACTGTCCGTGCACATCAGGCGAATTCCCATCAGGGAAGAGGCTGGGAGCAGTTTACGGATGCAATCATACAGGCAGTCAATGCACAGGACCGGCCAATCGTATATATGTTGTGGGGAAGACCGGCACAGAGCAAGATACCGATGCTGACAAATCCGAAGCATCTGATTTTAAAAGCGCCACATCCAAGCCCACTTTCTGCATACAGAGGTTTTTTTGGATGCAGACATTTCAGTCAGGCAAATGATTTCTTAAAAGCAAATGGGATCGAGCCGATCGACTGGCAGATCGAAAACCTGTAAGTTCCCATAAATGAGGAGTGCCCAGACACCTTTCGGCGCCCGGGCTATTATGAAAAAAATTTATCAAGTATATTATAACAAGTTGTCTAAGTATTTTTTAACTGTATTTAGTATATCAATCATATATGAACAAAGTGTGAATAATAAATTAACAATTTTTTAGTAATTTAAAACAAAAAAACAGAAAAAAATACAAAAAAATTGGTTAGGTTATCCATACACCTGAAAAGACGGTTTTACCTGTGGAAAATGCTTGAAAATATAAAGAGAACGGCCTAAAATGACGATATAAAAGAAAACAGGGATGTTTGATTCATAACGAACAGGTTATTGTATTATTTCAAAGGAGTGAGATATATGGCAACAATTTCTGGCTATAATTCATATTCAATGGGAGTTTTGTTTTCTGGTCTAAACACTACATCATCTAAGAATTCATTGTTTTCGAACAGTATGTCAGGAAGTGATATACTTGGAATCAATTACAGTGACTGGGCAACAATCAGATCGGGCAGCTATTTTAAATTGTTAAATGCGTATTATGGGAAAGGTGGACAGGTCAGTGATTCAGACGATACAACATCTTCCTCAACGTCAACATCCAAAGACAGCACCAGGACACTCGCTGTGATTGAGAGTGATGCGAAGAGTGTGGAGAAGTCGGTTGCAGCTCTTCAGGAAACAGGGGATAAATCCTTGTTTAACGAAGTGACAAAGACAGATGAAAATGGAAACAAGACAACCGGTTATGATACGGATGCTATCTATAAAGCTGTTAAAAACTTTACAGACAGCTATAATAGTCTGATCGATGAAGTGGGTAATTCCAATACAAAGAGTATTTTAAGAGCCGGTGCCAGCATGGTGAATGTGACAGAGGCAAACCGTAAATCACTTTCTGATATCGGTATTTCCATAGGTGCAGACAACAAGCTTACCATTGATGAAGAGAAGTTTAAGAAGGCTGATATGAGTAAGGTAAAGGCAATGTTTGCAGACAACAGCTACTATGGAACAGAAGTGAAACGACAGGCAGGCCGTGCAGAGTCTTATGCAAAGAGTGAGGCCGCAAAGGCGAATACCTATCAGAAATCAGGTTCTTATACCTATAATTACAGAACAGGCGAACTTTATAACTCTACGATCTGATCGCAGAGCTGCAGAAAAATATGTTGCTGTTTTTCATACATTTTGAAAGCGGACAGCAGCGGTCATACTGGTATGATGTGATCCGGACGGTGGAAGGATTATATCACAACAATCATTTATGAGAAACTCGGATTGGGTTTCTCATAAATTTTGCAAAAAAATAATCAGCGCACCGGAAAAAAAGATTGCACAATGGGGCGATGTATGGTCAAATAATAGATAGTGTAAAAATGGATGTTGACATCTGGCAGAATAGAAAATATTTGAGATAGATGAAATGGAGAAAAGAATGGCAGCAAAGAAAGTAGTAGTCGGTATGTCAGGCGGTGTGGATTCCTCTGTGGCAGCATACCTTTTGAAGGAACAGGGATATGATGTGATCGGTGTGACCATGCAGATCTGGCAGGATGAGGATGAATTTGTGCAGGAGGAGAGTGGCGGATGCTGTGGCCTTTCGGCAGTGGATGATGCCAGAAGAGTGGCAGACCGTCTTGGAATTCCTTATTACGTCATGAATTTCAAACAGGAATTTAAAAAAAATGTCATGGATTATTTTACTGCGGAATATTTAAAAGGCAGGACGCCAAATCCGTGTATTGCATGCAACCGTTATGTAAAATGGGAAGCATTGTTAAATCGGAGTCTTGCGATTGGTGCGGATTATATTGCAACCGGGCACTATGCGAGGATCGAGCAGCTTTCCAATGGAAGATATGCAATTAAAAATTCCGTGACAGCAGCCAAAGATCAGACGTATGCACTTTACAATCTGACACAGGAACAGTTGTCACACACATTGATGCCGGTCGGTGCCTATCATAAAGATGAGATCCGTAAGATTGCAGAGGAGATCGGTCTTATGGTTGCACATAAAAAAGACAGTCAGGAGATCTGCTTTATCTCTGACAATGATTATGCCGGATTTATTGACCGGGAATGCGGCGATCAGGTACCACCTCCGGGAAATTTTGTTCTGACAGACGGAACTGTAGTCGGAAAACATAAAGGGATTACGCATTATACGATCGGACAGAGAAAGGGACTGGGTATTGCATTCGGGCATCCGGTATTTGTCACGGAGATACGGCCGGAGACAAATGAGGTCGTACTTGGTGAGAACAGAGATGTATTTACTTATGAACTGGATGCAGATCATATTAATTTTATGTCGATCCCGGATATTCAGGATGAGATGCTTTTGAAGGCAAAAATCCGTTATTCCCACAGCGGAAGTATGTGCAAGGTGACAAGAACCGGAGAAGATACGATACACTGTGAATTTTTAGAGCCGGTGCGTGCGGTGACACCTGGACAGGCAGTCGTATTATATGATGGAGAATATGTTGCCGGAGGCGGCACGATCCTTTAGAAAAGCGATATGACGGAAAGCCGCTGGATGATAAAAAAGACAGCAGATTACACAAGATAAAAATGATGTGAAAAGGAAAGGAACTGGCAGCAATGACAAGAGAAGCGTTTAGGGAGCTGGTAAAAAAAGGCCCGGTACTGCTTGATGGTGCAACAGGAACGAATTTACAGAAGGCAGGAATGCCGGTCGGAGTATGTCCGGAGCAGTGGATCCTGGAAAATTCAGAAGTGTTGATCGATCTGCAGAAACAGTATGTAGAGGCCGGAACCGATATTTTATTTGCGCCGACCTTTACCGCGAGCAGAATAAAATTAAAAGAATATGGTTTGGAAGATCATTTAGAGGAGATGAACCGCAAGCTTGTCGCACTCTCAAAAGAGGCTGCAAAGGGTACAAATGCGCTGGTTGCCGGAGATCTTACCATGACAGGAGAACAGCTTTATCCGTTGGGAGATCTGATGTTTGAGGATCTGGTGGATGTTTATAAAGAGCAGGCGAAAATTATTGCGGAGGCCGGAGCAGATCTTTTTGTGGTTGAAACGATGATGAGCCTGCAGGAATGCCGTGCGGCTGTGCTGGCAATCCGTGAAGTATGTGACCTGCCAGTCATGGTTTCATTGACTTATAATGAAGACGGAAGAACACTGTATGGAACAGATCCGGTGACAGCGGTTGTTGTGATGCAGAGCCTTGGTGCGGATGCGGTCGGAATGAACTGTTCGACCGGACCGGAGGCAATGTTAGAGCCGATCGCGAAGATGGCAGAGTATGCAGCGATACCACTTCTCGCAAAACCAAATGCCGGAATGCCGGAGCTGATCGATGGTCAGACCGTCTTTAATGTAGAGCCGGAAGAATTTGCCGAAGTCGGGAAAAAACTGGTCGAAGAGGGTGCTGCCATCATTGGAGGATGCTGTGGAACAACACCGGAGCACATCCGTGCTTTAAAGGAGGCAGTAAAAGGTATCCCGGTCAAAGCACCGCTTCAGACGAAGAGAAGAATGCTGACTTCAGAGCGTAAGTCTGTAGAGATCACGCTTGATGGACGTTTTATGGTCATTGGAGAACGTATTAACCCGACCGGAAAGAAAAAGCTGCAGGCAGAGTTAAAAGAGGGTTCCTTAAATCTTGTTCGTACCATGGCATTAGAACAGGAGGAAAATGGAGCATCGATCCTTGACATCAATATGGGTATGAACGGTATAGATGAAAAAGAGATGATGCTGCGTACCATTTACGAAGTGACTTCGACGGTGGATTGTCCGCTTTGCATTGATTCCAGCCATGTGGATATTATTGAGGCCGCGCTCCGCATCTATCCGGGACGTGCACTCATCAATTCGATTTCACTGGAAAAAGAAAAGTTTGAAAAACTGCTTCCGATTGCAAAGAAGTACGGGGCAATGTTTATCCTGCTTCCCCTCTCGGATGAGGGACTGCCAAAAGATTCTGCTGAGAAACATGGCATTATCCGCACGATCATGGATGAGGCGGTGAGGATCGGCATGGCAAAAGAAGATATCATTGTGGATGGACTGGTTGCCACGATCGGAGCAAATCCGAATGCAGCGTTAGAGTGTTTTGAGACATTTTCCTATTGCAAAAATGAACTGGAACTGCCGACAGCATGTGGACTTTCTAATATTTCATTCGGACTGCCGGAACGTACTTATGTCAATACGGCTTTTCTTACAATGGCGATCGCAAATGGTCTTACGATGGCGATTGCAAATCCGTCACAGGAACTTCTGATGAATGCCGCATTTGCGTCGGATATGCTGTTGAATAAGAAAGAAAGCGACATCCGTTATATTGAGCGCATGAATTTCCTGTCAGAAAAATATGCCGGTATGGAACGTGTCATGGTTCAGAAAACACCTGCAGGTACATCTGCGGCTGGCGGCGAAACCAGGAAAGAGAGTACGGGAAGCGGCGTATTTCAAGCAGTTTTAAAGGGAAACAAAGAACATGTATTAGAAGAAGTAAAAAAGATGCTGGATGGCGGAGCCAAACCGGATGAGATTATCAATGAGCATCTGATCGCTGCGATCAATGAAGTAGGAGAATTATTTGATAAAAAGAAATATTTCCTGCCACAGCTGATTTCTTCCGCTAATACGATGAAACTTGCAATCGAGTACTTAGAGCCGATGTTAGAGCGCAGTAATACAGAGGCAATGGCTACGATCGTTGTTGCGACAGTTGAGGGCGATATCCATGATATCGGAAAAAATCTTGTTGTTCTGATGTTGAAGAATTACGGTTATCATGTGATCGACCTTGGCAAGGATGTTCCGGCAGATGTGATCGTGGATACCGCAATGAATGAAGGTGCGAAAGTGATCGGACTTTCCGCACTGATGACGACCACAATGATGCGGATGAAAGACGTTGTGGAGCTGGCAAAAGAAAAAGGCTGTACGGCGAAGATTGTAATTGGAGGAGCGGCGATCACGGAGAGTTTTTCGGATGAGATCGGAGCAGATGGCTATTCGAAAGATGCAGCGGAATGTGTGAAACTGGTCGAACGCTTACTGGCATAAGACACTTTTAGTATAGCATAACATGTAAAACGAGTCTTGTAGCTTGTTTTACATGAAGTGCCAGTATAGAAAGCTGGATGTGTTGTTATATTTTTGAAATTTTTAGGAAAATATGAAAAAAAGTGTTGACTTTCATCTCCTGTAATAGTATACTTTAGAAGTCGGTTGCAAAAAGCAAAGGACAAAAATGGGATCTTAGCTCAGCTGGGAGAGCATCTGCCTTACAAGCAGAGGGTCATAGGTTCGAGCCCTATAGGTCCCATTACATCAGAAGTTCTGATGACAATTTAATATGGCGGAATAGCTCAGTTGGCTAGAGCATACGGTTCATACCCGTAGTGTCGAGAGTTCGAATCTCCCTTCCGCTACTTTATTTTTATTTAAGAAAACCTTGTGAAGCCTTGATTTTACTGAAAGAAAGGAGTTTTTGAATGGTGTCTTTTCTAAAGGTCAAAATCAAAGGTAACACTAAAGGTAACACGAACGGATGTATGGACGCTTAATGCGTTCTTTTTTTTGTATTTTTTGACGGCAAACTGTCGGAATCGTGACGGTTTTGCCGCCTTTTTTTATGCAAAAATATAATCAAAGGGAGGGATGGTGGTGTTTTCAGATGAAGTTCTTGAAAAAATTTTTGCCAGAAAAGAGTTACAGTCCTTGGACTTGTCAACGCAGTCGTCTATCATACACGCAATAGAAGATGTTTTAGAGGAGGTCAAACAGGATGAATATGAGCGGAGCATACCAGAATCCGATTTATAATCAGCAGATGCAGCAATACGGGCAGCAGTACGCATACAATCCGTATATGAATCAGCCACGCATTGATAATACACAAAATTATATGCAGGCACCGCAGCAAATTCAGCAGCAGATCCCGGTTCAAACTTTTGGCATAAATGGAAAAGTAGTTCCGGCGGTAGAAAACATCACTGCCAATGATGTGCCAATGGATGGCAGCGTTGCATTTTTCCCAAAACAGGATATGACAGAAATATACGCTAAAAGTTGGAACGCAGATGGAACAATTCGCACAATCGTTTTTAAGCCAGTTTCGCATGATACTGTTAGCAATTTATCGCATGATACTGAAAAATTGAAATTTGACCTATCAGACGAGTGCACAGGTGCATTTATGCAGAAGTTTGATGAACTTTTTGGGAAGATTGAACAGATAGAAAACCGATTAGATAAAATTCCAAGCAGTCAAAGAAAAACTTCACAGGTAAAAAAGGAGAGTGATCCAGAATGAATCCGGCACAATTATTGTTAAATCAAATGATGAATTCTCCGCAGGTTCAAAACAATCCTATGGCAAAAAATGCCATGCAAATGTATCAAAGCGGAGATACAGGTGGACTTAAGACAATGGCAGAGAATCTCTGTAAAGAAAGAGGAATTACGGTAGATGAAGCAAAACAGAAAGTTATGAGTATGTTTAATCATTAGTACATTTTGGGGTGCGCGCAAAATAACCGGTTATCCCATTTGTAAATAGATCAGATGGAGGTAAACAAAATGTTTAATGGAAATGCAATGCCTAGTCTTGCTGATATTGCAGCAGTGACAGGAAACGGAAGAAACAATGATGGTATGTGGGGCGGCGATGGCTGGTGGGCTATCATTATCTTCGCTATGATCTTTGGCTGGGGCGGCTTTGGCGGCAATGGCTGGGGAGGAAACGGAGGTATGGGAGCGACAGCATCTGCATACACCGACTCTGCAATTCAGCGTGGTTTTGACACGCAGGCTATCATCGGAAAGTTAGATGGTATCACAAATGGTCTCTGTGATGGATTTTACGCACAGAATACCGCCGTTATGAACGGTTTCCATGGTGTAGACAATGCAATCTGCAACCTTGGCTACCAGACACAGCAGGGATTTAATACCACAAACGTGACACTTATGCAGGCGCAGAATGCTTTACAGTCCCAGTTGGCTAATTGCTGCTGCGAGACCAGGGAAGCTATCCAGGGTGTGAACTACAATATGGCGCAGAACACTTGCGCATTACAGAACACCATGAACAGCAACACCAGAGACATTATCGACAGCCAGCAGGCAGGAACAAGGGCAATCCTTGATTACCTGTGTCAGGAAAAGATTTCTTCCTTACAGGCAGAAAATAATGACTTAAGAAGAGCCGCATCACAGGATCGCCAGTCTGCATTGCTCACTACTGCAATGTCAGCGCAGACACAGCAGATCATCAACGCTGTAAATCCGGCTGCAATCCCGGCATATGTTGTTCCAAATCCTAACGCTTATGCGTATGGCTGTGGATGCAACACAGGATGTAGCTGCTAAAAGTAGCTGCTACACAAAATTGAATAATTGAGTATCTTAATTGAGTTTAACTCGATTATGTCTGCTGTGCAGTATTGCTTATAAACACAAAGGGCAGACTATAATGTTTGCCCTTATTTTTGAAAGAGAGGTAAATAATTATGGCAGAATTTACAGGAATTGCAATTCAAACTGTTGCGCAGGGAGAAGATGTGGCATTTACAGAAACTCCGGCAAGCGCAACAAAATGTATTGTTCATAGACAGGGAAGCGGCATTGTTAAATTGAGAGGACTTACAAATCAGTGCCGGGCAAGATTTTTGGTATCTTATTCTGGAAACATTCAAATTCCTACCGGTGGAACAGTTGAAGCTATTTCACTGGCTATTGCAATTGACGGAGAACCGTTGCAGTCAACTCGAATGATTGTTACACCGGCGGCAGTTGAAAACTTCTTTAACGTTTCGGCGCAGGCATATGTGGACGTTCCTCGCGGTTGTTGTGTTACGGTAGCGGTACAGAATACGTCTACGCAGGCAATCGAAGTTCAGAACAGCAATTTAATTGCGGTCCGGGAAGCATAGGGGGGCGGTTTTATGGATATTATGAGAATGCACGACATGATTGAAAAACTGTCTGAATGTGCTAAATGCGAAATTGACAAAGGAATTGAAAATATAGACCCGTGTGAAATGGGACAGGTTACAGACATGATGAAAGACCTTGCAGAAGCAATGTATTATCGTACATTGATGAAAGCAATGGAAGAATCCAGTGCAGATGAAACAATGGAAATGTTTGATCGATTCGATGACGGCAGAAGATTTTATGATAACTACCGCTATGCAAACGGCAGATTTGCCCCAAAAGGAAGAGGTACGCGCCGCGGATATGAAGAACCGCCATACTGGCACATGACACCGGAAATGTACCGGGAAATGGAACACGACCGTGATATGGATCGTTCTTCCGGCAGAATGTATTATACCGAGCCTAAAATGACACCAGATGGTGGAATGCGTGATCGCAGAGAGGGCAAAAGCGGCATGAGCCGCAGAAGCTACATGGAAAGCAAAGAGCTTCACAAAGGCAATACGCCAGAAGACAAGGATGCAAAGATGCATGACCTTGAAAGATACATGAAAGAGCTTTCGGAGGATATGGCGGAACTTATCTCCGACATGACACCGGAAGAGCGCACAATGACAAAAAGCAAGCTGTCAACGCTTGTTTCCAAAATGTAATGGCAGGGGCAGAAATGCCCCTGTTTGTTTGAACATTGACAACTGAATATCAGCTAGTGATTTGTGGATTTGGAAATTTTTCAAAAAGGTATTGACTTTTTGTGCGTACTATTATATATTAAATGTGCGTACAGAAAGAAGGTGCTGAGAATGTCTCCACGCACAGGCAGACCTAAAGTTGACAATCCTATGAATGAAAGACTTTATGTTCGAGTATCGAAGCAAGAAAAAGATGAAATTATGAAATTTTCATCAGAAAGTGGATATTCCATATTAGAACTTATAAGGGCGGGGATTGAAAAGCTAAAAGGTCAAAAAAAATAAGAAGTTGCCACGCTACCAACGAAAACAACTTCTTATCAACCGAGATAACTCTCTGTGAAATATTTTATCATAGAGAGTATCTCTTTTCAAGAAAAAATTGAAAGGCAGGAAAAATCTATGAGAGAAATGTATATTGAAGAAATTACCAAAAATCTGAATTTACTTAGCGAACACTTTTTAAAATGTGTTTGGATTTTTACAAGTAACCTTGCATCTGACAAGAAAGGCGGTGCAAGATGAAAGAACAGCTGATAACGGAAATCCAGAACATACAGGACGAAAAATTTTTGCAGTTTATTTTGAACACGATACTTTCATTTAAACAGAAATGGGGGATTTGCTGATGAACGATATTCAGATGAAACAATTAGAGCAAACTCTAACCAGCATGGAAGTTGCGGAAATGGTCGAAAAGACACACGCAAACATGTTACGAGATATCAAAAGGTACTGTAAACAGATGGAACAAAACAATATTACAGGTAAAATCAAAATTGATGTGGCTGATTTCTTCAGAGAAAACACCTATAAGGACGAGCAAGGAAAAGAACGCCCATGCTATGACATTACCAAGAAAGGATGCGAATTTATCGCGCACAAGCTGACCGGAGTTAAGGGAACGGCTTTCACGGCTCAATACATCAATCGCTTCCACGACATGGAACAGGCTCTGAAAAATACGCAGGCTGAAATTCCGGAGAAAGACCCGTTTGCACGCTGGAGCATCGTAAAAAAGATAGAAAGTGGTAAATGGTTTAATAAAAATAACTGGAAACTCAAAATTATCTGTGACCGGTTCGGATGGACGAGAAAATTTTTATATCACAAAATTCTTGTGGAATTGTCTGACTTACATAACTTAGAACTTGTGGAAAAGTTCTATACAGTCACATATGGGCATAAACCGGAGTACAAGATGGACTTGCTAGACTACAGCAAAGAACTTGCTGGAACAGCAACAAGGTACATTAATTATTTGTTGATTGAAGAGCAAGAAGAATAACTTTAAATTTAGAAATCACTGGCTGATATTTGGCTGGTGGTTTCTTTTTTTGGAGGTAAAATATGTTTGTGATAAATGGTATTGAATGGGAAATAAAATTTGTCCGCGGTGCAAGCAGTAAGCTGATGCGATCTGATGGCTCTATCAGCCTTGCTGTGACAGATTGGAACAACAGGGCTATATATGTTTCAGATAAACCGAAAAATGGCTATTTGCGCAAAATACTGGCTCATGAACTTTGTCATTGTTTTTGCTTTTCCTATAACATTCATATGCCGATTGAGCAGGAAGAGTATCTTGCGGACTGGATCAGCCTGTACGGTACTGATTTGATCTATCTTTTGGATGATCTGATGTCAAACATTGATTGGAGGGCAGCATAGTGGACAAAATAGATGAATTGCTGCGGTATATTCACAGAACAAACCCGGAAATGACAAGGGAAAAGCTGATAAATGAACTAAGCAGAAGTGATTACGCCGCACGTTCTTTGCTTTTCACAAAAGAAGTTGTTTGTCAAGAAGAAAAATAGTAAAATGTTTTTGGGGTGATAGTATTGTACAATGGATGTCATACATCTTTTGATGTTATGAAAGAATATATGATCTATGGAGCGGAGCTTGATGAAAAATATCAGATCCCGATTGTCCCGGCATGCAGCTTGGATTATTTGCCGGAGGACTCCATAGATTTTGGAGAGAGCTTTTCACAAAAGATAAAAGGGCATAGAAAATTAAATGTGAATTTTTATATTGACGATTCAAAGTTTCAAAGACTGTGGAATAACCCGGATAAATACATGGAACACTTGAAGTGTTTCCACTCGGTCTGTATGCCGGATTTTAGTATTGCTACAGGCGATTGCGGTATGCCGTTTGCTTTGAATCTGTATAATGTGTACCGGAATCATGCGCTTGCACATTACATGCTGCTGAGCGGGATCCGCGTTATACCGTCCGTAGGAATCCCGGACAAAGACAATTATGATCTTTGTTTTGCCGGGTACAGTAAGGGTGGTGTGATCGCTGTATGCACAAATGGAAGAGTGCGGGCAAAGGCAGCTCGGATTGAGTTTTGCGAGGGATTCAAAGTAATGACAGACAGGCTGCAACCGCATACAGTGTTGATCGTCGGGAAGATACCGGATGAATTAAGCACCGATGTAAAGATTGTAAATTACAAATCACGCAACCAGAAAGTAAATGAGGAATTTTCGAATGGGAACAAGAACAACGAAATCGCAGAAAAAACAGAAACAGACCGAGAGCCAGAGAAAGAGAAGAGAGCGAATTAGTCAAATTTTACAAGTTGCGAAATGACGCATAATAATTTACTGTGCATATTGTCTTTTCACAGTTGGAATCTCATTTTTCAACTTTTGAATTTTTTTCTTCTTGGAAAACGGCTCGATTTTGAGATCAGAAATCAGAATTTTCACACCCCGGCGGTCTGCCGGTGATTCTTCAGATGCTTACTGGATGTATGCCGGTGGAGTGTGCCCGGACAAGATAAACGCAGCATTTACAGGTTCGCGACGTCGTAAAAACGATTTACAGACGTTTCGCGTTGTAAATATATAAAAGCACTGCATAGCCTTGCGCAAGCCTTAAAATGGCTTATACGTGTTCACTTAAGCGCATTATATGACCGGGCGTGTATCTTGTCAAGTTGCAATATATCAGGACACTGGAAAAAGCCGGGATGATTCCGGCTTAAAATTCCTCTATTTCTGCAGCATTTTGCTCCCATTCTGGAAGCGTTTTGAAAACTTCCCAAGCATCGTCGAACGTTTTAAAGTCCGTTCCTTTGCCGTCATTTCTGAAAAATCCATCTTCAACGCTATAAACACTTCCCATGCATGTGACTTGAAAAACTGTCTGTGCTCCGTTCGGATAAGTCATTTGTAAATCCTCCTAAAAAATAAAATTCCCTTCCGGGTAAAGGCAAGCCGGGGAATCGAACCCCGGAAAACCAAACTTGCCTATGCGATCGCTATAAGTCTATCATTTCGCATTGTTCGCGTGTATTCTTTCCCGCTTTTGTCGCAAACAATAACGCATCTGACGCTTTTCCCGCTCTTGGTAGGCTCAGCACTCTTTATTGTTTCTGTATAGCCAAAATTCCAAACTGTAATCATTCCCGGCTTGAGTTCTGCTGCCGGTATAGCGTTTCTTCTTTCATAAATCCATTGTAATTTAGCTATAGCCATATAATCAACCATCCTTTCGCTTTCTACAAATAAAGTTCCATAAGTCCTACGTTTTCATTTCTAACTAAGACAACACCCGGACGCGCCACGGAAACATATTGATTAACTATATTTTCTATTTTTTTAGGGTCATAATATGGCGCCAATTTTTCGCGTGTGTATTCTTTTGATTCTTCAAGTGTCATCATCTTCATAAAATCAACCATCCTTTCATTGTGTGCTTGTCTCATCAGTGGCAAGGTTGCAACCCTACACCAGACCGCCGCGCGGGCGGTTTCGACTATGCTATGCAGATTTCAAACACATCGCCTTGGATATGTTCAAAATCAACCTTTTCAAAAATCCCGATGCCGTAAAAGTCGGCTGTAAGTGTTCCAAAGTGGTTATATTCGCAGTTGATGCCGTTTTTTTCAAATTCCTGAATCGCATTACTGTTTTTATTTCCTGATTCCCAATTAATAAATAATCCTGTTCCTCTCATGTTTACACCTCCCTCTCAATTTCTACTTTATCAATTCTTCCGGCTTTCATTTCTTCCGAGATCGCCGCCAGTTCATCCAGGATATTTCCCTCTTCTGGTTGCTGAAAAGTGTAAGTATCGTTTATCTTTCCCTCAATTTTAATTTTAACTTTCATGATCGTTCCCTCCTGTTTTTGTGTTTTTTGTTTTCCTGTTGAGATTATAATAACACTAATATTAGTGCATGTCAACACTAAAAAGAGTGTTCTTGTAAAATATTTTCATGTTGATTTTTAGAGTGATTCTATATATAATGTAGTAAATAAAAAATGTGAGGTGAAAAAATGTTTAATTATAAAATAGATGTATTAAAAGAACTTTCAAAACACGGATACACTTCTACTCGGATGAGAAAAGAGAAGATAATGAGTGAAGCGACTATGCAGAATTTGAGAAAAGGGAAGGGAATCACTACAGACACGCTTAACACGATCTGCATTATTTTAAGATGTCAGCCGTCGGATGTATTGGAAATCGTTCCGACTGATGAAGAAAAAATAAGATTTTTTTAAAACACTAAAATTAGTGTTGACAAAATTATATTTTAATGTTATTATAATATTGTCGAAAGGCAATAGGCGAAAGCCGGATATGAGTGTATTTAAAAGTTACTTAAGAAGACTTTTGCAGGATCTGAAAGATTTAAAGGAAGTTTTAAAATCTAAGGATTATGAAAAAGCGGAAAAGATGGTCGATCAGCTGATCGATGATACTCAAAAAGGAATTGAAGACAATTAAAAGAAAGGGCTGGAGAAAATCCAGCCCGACACACAAAAACCATACCAAGTGAAATGTGTGCTATTTGAATATAGCACATCCAGAGAAGAAAGAAAAGAGGAAAAAGCTATGTTAAAGATTTTAAAAGAGTTAGGACAGATGGAAGGACATTTTGCAGTAGAAATTTTCAAGGTTGAAGAGTTAGGAATGATCGCAGTAGATCACGACACAAGCAACGGCGAGACGATGGAAGCATGGAAATGTGACAGTACAGGCGCGGCGCTGGATGAAGATACACCGAGTTTTAGAGTTAAAGAAATTAACGATCCTGTATCTTACGATGAGGACGGAGAACCGGATCAGTGGGAGCTGGTAGGGTTTGAAATTGAATAATTGAAATGAGTATTGATAATTTGACAGCTTGAAATATAGCTGTCTTTTTTTGTTTAAAACGTAGAAAATCTTTGTTAAATTTTCACAAAATTTCAAGAGTGATAATTTTATTATGGACAATGTAAAATGATAGAATAGTATTAGTTTTGTTGCAATGCAACACCTCTGCAACAAATTGCAACATTTTTGCAACGTAGATATAGACACTAGAGTTAGAGAAAGAGTATATTCTCTCTTGTAATATTAAAAATATATATTATAAATAAGGCAGTATATTTATATAAATAATATATATAATATACAGGCTTAAAATTTAATTTTAAAATATACCTTGACAAGAAAATGATAGAATGATATTGTTTTATTAAATTAAAAATGCATTCGGGCAACGGGCGGCGGCAGCCGTCGAGGTCCCGAAAGAAACGGACTTCATGCAGCCGGTACAGTCGAGATCATCATGATCTGATTGTATCAGTTGCATTTTTTATTTTAAGTATTCCAGTACTGGAGAGAGGAGATATATAACATGTCAGCAGTTGAAATGCAGGAAATAAATAATAATACCGTTGATGTTTTTAAAAGTGATATTGACATGTATATAAATCTCTGGATGGAAGAGAGACATATAGAGGATTTATGCAAAGTATCGCAGAACAGATGGTATAACTGTTGTAAATATGTCTATGAGAATGTATTTAAAGTTAACCCAAAGTACCTAAAGGATGATAATAATATTAATAATGCCTATGATACAGATAAGGTTAACGAGGTATTAGATATATATATAGACCTGTGTAATGACTACGAGAAAGTAGTGAATATTGTTGGGTTTACATTCTTTACCGGAATACATAGAGATACATTAAATGGCTGGGTCAATGGCGTGCAGCTAGGCTCATCAGGCTCCGACATTTGCAAAAAGATTGACCAAATGCGGGAAGAAAGTCTTGTAGGTTTACAGATCTCCGGGAAAAACAATCCCATGTGTTACATGCCGTCACTCAACAAGTATTGCGGCTTTAATATGCCCGGCGTAAGAGACCAGGGAGCCAGAGCAAGAGCATTGACAGCTTCGGAGCTCCCCAAACTGGGAGGCGGGAATTGTGCGAGATTGCCGGACAACTTTGACAATTCAAGCCCAGATAATGGTGAAATCGTGATAGACAATTCAAACAATTTAAAGCCCAGTGTTTAAGCACCTTGAGCCGCATACTTTCGTTTAAACAGTTTAAGAAACTTAGGTTTAACGAATAGTTAGAACACAAACAGAGAATTGTACGAACAATTCAAACAATTTATCAATGTTCAAAGCATGATTCGGCATGGAGGGGGAGGGGGTTTGATAGGTTGAGAAAATCAGCACTACTAAGTCCTTTAAATATCCTCAAAAACAAAAAGAGATTGGATGGAAAAGTATGAGAGTAGTATCACAAAGCAAAGACGTTTCGCTTGATTTTGACCGAGCGGTATTCACAGCAAATCATGGAATGATAACTGCTATGGTTGATGGAAAAACGTTTACCATTGGGACGTATGCAAATTTAGGTAGAGAAAAAGAAGTATTCTCTGATATGCACAAGGCATTTTCGGCTTTTCAAGTTATTAGCACAAACATGGATAAACAACAGGTGGCCGAAATGTTTGCAGTATCTAAAAACATATCGATCAGATGCGTTGAGATGAATTATCCTTGTATGGGAATAACTGTATTTGATAACATGGTCTATTACATGCCGGAAAAGTAGTGTTAATATAGCGCTATCGCCAAGCGGTAAGGCACTGGATTTTGATTCCAGTATTCGCAGGTTCGAATCCTGCTAAAGAAACTTGTGAGAGGAAAACAACCATGGTAATTATTAAAACGATTATATCGACGCTGGATGTTATTTTTATGCTGATACTATTTGTATCTGGCAGAGAATCCAAAGACAAAGAAACAGCAATTGCATTATGGGTACTTGTGATGTTACTGTTGCTGAACATGTTTCTGATGTGGAGGTAACAGAATGTTTTATAGTCCAATATTTGGTATTTGCTTTCAGCTGCCTATCATTTGTGCAGAGGAAAGAATACATATAACAAAATCAAAGGAACCGGACAGCACCGGAGATTTACTCAATCTGGATAGCGACGCAGAGCACCAGAGTGAGAAATCGGAGCATCCAGTATAGCTAAACAAAATTTTAAATTACTGGCAACTTGTAAGAGTTGCTTACAAGATAAAAATCCTACATTGCGGCATTTTAATATGCCGTAGCGGAACGTAGTTCAGTTGGCAGAGCACTCGGCTTATATCCGAGCGGTCGCAGGTTCAATTCCTGCCGTTCCGATGGAGGAATGGGTTTAACGATCCATTCCGTAAATTCTCCTTCTTGGTGTTTTTCATGACACATCCTTTCGCCACTAGGACGTTTCTGTTAAGGACGGTGCGAGACCGTCCGGTGGCGTTTGCCGCGAAGTACGGCAAGGCGGAAGACCGCTTGGTGTTGGATGATGGTTGTCCCGTAATTTGCTGACGAGCAATACAGGCGGATTCCTATTGATAGTTCGGGTGCCTATCCCACGGTGCCTGAGCTGTCAAAGATATAATTCCCCCATATAGTTAGGCAGTGGCAGAATGGGTATTGCAGGTAAAGAAACCTATCGGTAAGAGTGTTGCCAAGTGGCAGACGGGCGATCATCCGTAGTCAGCAACCACACCTTTTCTGAAGCCGATAATGCAAGGTTCGAATCCTTGCCTGTCTAAGCGGTCAAATTATGCTGTTTGCTTGCATGCGCTCTATGGTTTGGCTGTAATCGGCATTTTGTATGCCTAGTGCAACGCATGGCACGATAAACATTATTGCTAACCGTCTGATGGCGGTTTCGGAACGTAGCTTAATTGGTAAAAGTGGCGTGTACACGGAAAACAACAACGAGAGCCGGATTGAAGGTTCGAATCCTTCCGTTCCGATGGTGCCGAGCTGATCTGATACTGTATGCGTAGCGCGGTCGCGTACAGAGATATGGAGTGAGGTGTCCGCGCATTTTGGGGAAGCGGCAACGATTGGCGGTGTTGCGGCTGACTGTAAATCAGTTTCCAAGTGGTAAACAATAGAGGTTCGATTCCTCTCTTCCCTATTTCACTCAACTCCCTAAAAACACTGTTTGGCAGGTGCGTGGTAGACAGTTGTAATGGATGGGTTGTTTAAGAAATCGCACCATCAAGATGCAGTGTTCCCATAATGGAATTGGAGCCGGTTGCTATCCGGTCGGGCGTTTATTCGCCTTGTAGGTTCGAATCCTACACACTGCGTTTGCCCGAACAAAATTGGGTGTTGATGTGTGACGGAATAGGTAAACGGAATTGTCGTAGAGAATTGGTTGAAACCGACAACATAGATGACCAGATTGTACACTCCTGCGTGGTGCAAATCCACGCCACATCAATTCCTTATCTTCACTTAGTCTGGCACTACTGCAATAGTTCAGGTCGATGGAAGATGTATGGATGGTAAGCGGTATCATTGGTAACATAAAACCCTTCCGTGAATAGAAATTGCAGATTTGAAAGCGGTTGGCATGGTTTGGTATGACAAGGTTCGATTCCTTGTGCCGCTATTCGATGGTTGGTATTTTTTACGCAAAATGGGGTGTGAGTATGTATTTTGAATTTGTTTATGTTGGCTATTCAACAAAGCAATGCGTTGAGTTTCTTGATGAAATCAAAGAAAAATTAAAGGCACATGATAAGAATTTTGAATACGACAAAGAACATTTAGTGATTAAGGCTGAATTATTCAAATGCAGTGCATTACCCATATATTCCGGTCGTTTATCCTGTCTTGGCATGGAAAATGCAGAGTATATCTGCAAAGAAACTGCGAGACCAAATGATTATATTCCTTGTCCAGGAGAATGTTTGAAGATAAAAGCCATTTTGGAATATGTTTCCACAAGATTTAGAAAAACTCCAAAAGAAAAGACAGAAAAAGAACTGGAAGAACTGATTGACGTTTTGATTGAGGTGCGGAAATGAGATTATGGAAAATTATTAAAAAAATATTCAAGAAAAAGCAAAAAGCAGATCCTACACCGCGCATTGAGAAAGATACGAAATGCGATAAATGCAAATACTTGCAAGAGTGTATTGACGAGGGGAAAGTCATAGATTGCAGAAATATTGAAGATACGAGAAGCCATTACATTAAAGGTCTTGGTTCTTATGTAAAATGCGATGGTGTTGAGGTGTGAGTATGGATCTTAATGTGTCAGAAGATCAGAAAAAAGTTATTGAATTGCAAGGATATATGGTTGTCGAGTTCAAATTATGGTATCGAAAATTAGGAGAAATGATTCTTGAGTATGCCGTAAAAGTAATTGATACATGGAAAGCAATAGTTTTGTTTATACAAGAACAGGCAATTAAGGCATTCAAGCATATCAAGGATTTTGTGGAACAGCTTTCAAACGAATTGGAGCCATATATGAATTCCTTGGATTATATGGATTGTGAGAAAAAGAAATATCTGTTTGTTCGGTCACTTGGAAGAGCATATGAAGCGAATGTAAGAGGAAAAGTTATTTATCACAGATGCAGGGATAGGTGTTGAAAATGTGTGATTTTTGTAATGGGAAAGAATCATATAAAACTGCATATGGAGAATTTAAAATCAAAAAATTGGGCTATATAAATGTTATTCAATGCCATATTGATAAATGTCCACAGTATGCTAAATGTTGTAGCAATGGAATGAACGTAGCGATAGCAATGGAAATTGAATTTTGCCCGATGTGTGGTAGAAAGTTGGTGGAAGAATGACATGCTATGAATGTGCTTATTTTGGAATTGAATGGAATGAATTTTTGAAAAAAACGATAGAATTTTGTAACCATCCAGAAAAGTATATTCCTCCAGTAGGATTTGCTTATAAAGAACACGATTGCGAATTTTTCAAAAACAAATCTGGGATATCAAAATGGGACTCTTATTCAGAAAAAGAAAAAGAACAGGCATTGAGGTATTTTCGTGAAAACTATCACAAAAATCCTATTGAAGGTTTAACATGCGAGGGGGCTGAAATGAGTTTCATTGAATATCTAAAAAATGTTGATGCAAACTCATAAGGAAGAGAAGGAGTGTATGAAGCATGATTGTCAATATCAATAACAGCACATACGAGATGAACAGCAAACAGTACAAAGCAGTTCTTGATACGGCGAGCAAAGCGGTTACCTGCGGCATATACGCCATTGAGAAGAACAAGGTAGCAATCATGCTTCGAGAGGAATATAAAAGCAAGGAAGAACTGAAACAGGCAGTTGGTAATTATACGGCGAAAGGGTTTAAGGTGCATTGGAAATGAAAAAAACACGTTCAAAAATTATAATCAAAACTAGAAAAGGCGGTTACACAAAGATTTATGCTAACGGAAAATGGCAAAAGGGAGTGTATAATATTGATTTCCATGCTGACTGCACGCCATTGAGATATCCGTACATAAAAGTTTCATGCGAATTTGACAAAAATAAGACTGATAAAAACGGTTCGGTTATTTACGACCCGGAAAAAGAAGAAATTGCAAAAGAACACGTAGTTGCAAGAATTTAGAAGGAGATTTTATGAAGAAGCTATTTGTAAGCGTGCCAATGAAAGGCAGAACAGAGGAAGAAATCAAAGCAAGTATTCAAAAGATGAAGAAGATTGCTGAAATCTACGAGGGTGAGGAATTGAAGCTTATCGACAGTTATACTAAGAGTACCCCACCTAAAGATAGTAAAGAAGATGTATGGTACTTGGGCGAGAACCTTAAGAAACTGGCACGGGCTGATGTATTTATTGGAATATGCGAGAGCTACGATTGGAACGGCTGTAGCATTGAAAGAGAAACAGCAGAAAAATATGGCATTAAAGCATATATGATTCCGGTAAGGTATGTAATTGATGATTATAATGCACTTATGTACAAATTACATCCGGCTTGCGGTGATGCAATGCCAACAATCTAACAATATATTTACCGGCCAACAAATGGAGTTAGTCGCTAACCAACAAAAATTATTGGCAGAGGTCTTAATGCACTTCTGCTTTTTTGCGGAGGTGCTTTTCTTTTGGCAAGTTCAAGTCTAATTTCCACAGTAAATGGATATGAAAATTACATACAGGTGCATGGCGTTGATGAACAGGTTATGGATGCCATGGAAGAAGCGGCAAGGGTAGCCATTCTGACAGAAAAGGATGTTGATTATGGATTGAAAGTTTCTTCCAGGGCAAAGCAACTGGCAGAACAGTTTATTTTTCAATCCACTGGCGGTACACCGTGGGATTTAGAGAAATATTCATTCCAAAACAAGGTATCTTATGAAATTCTGGACAAATACTACGGAATTTTGCTTTTAGAAGCGCAAAACAAAGTTTTGGATAGTGCTTTCCAGTATTTGGAGAAGAAGAGAGAGCCTAAAGAGCGGTTTTACATGCCAAGAAGAAATCAATTTCTCAAAATAGGTCTTACACAGGCTTTGCAAGGCATGATTGATGATAAATATGACATTCTTTGCGTGTCTCTTGTTCCGGGAGCAGGCAAAACAACGGTCGAAAAAATGTTTCACGCACTTGTTGCCGGATGGTTTCCGAGAGATTTCAGCCTTTTTTATTCGCACAGCGGAGATATTACCAGAATGTACTATGACGGTGTGTACGATATCGTTACAAATACGGAAGAATATACATGGAATGAAATTTTTCCAGATCTTTCCGTGACGAGCACAAACGCAAAGATGGAGCAATTTAATGTCGGGAAGTACAAATCGTTTCCATCCGTACAATGTACGTCTGTTGGTAGTAAGAATGCAGGTAAAGTAAGGGCTTCTAAGTTTTTACTGGTTGACGATATGATCGGCGGCATTGAAGAAGCAATGAATCCCATTATCCTTGATAAATTGTGGGATAAATATGCCGTAGATGCCCGCCAGAGAAAGATACAGGACACGGACGGTAAGAACTGCAAGGAAATACATATTGCCACAAGATGGAGCGTACACGACGTCATAGGGCGCATCCAAAATATGTACGAGGGAAATCCAAGAGTAAAGGTTATTGCAGTTCCGGATGTAGACCCAGTTACCGGAGAAAGTAACTTTGAATATGAGTTCTCCGGTTTTACAAAAGAATTTTTTGAAGACCAGCAATTATTGATGGACGACATATCATATAGATGCCTTTACAAACAGGAACCGATTGAGCGAGAGGGATTGCTATTTCCGGAAGATAAAATACGTCGGTATCTTAATTTGCCACATGGAGAACCAGAAATTGTAACCGGTCAATGCGATACAAAGGGAAAAGGAACGGATTACTTTGTTTTGCCGGTATTGCAAAAATACGGAGAGGATTACTACTGTGTAGATTGTGTTTGCGATAACACGGCAGATTATGAGATGCAGTATGAAAATGCAGCAAATGTTTTGACAAACAACAAAGTGCAGGAATGTGAATTTGAGAGAAACGCCGGCGGAGACCGTGTCGCAATGGAAGTAAACAAGCGAGTGGAAGCCAAAGGATGGATATGCAATATCACAGATACACCGACGGAGACAAATAAGGAAGCAAGGATTTTTCAGTGCTCAAACTGGATATTGCAGCACGTTATATTTAAAGACCCATCATTATATAAGCCAAATGATCCATATGGAGTAATGATGTCTCTTCTCAAGAGATATTCAGTGTCCGGTAAAAAGCAGTTGGATGATGTGCCGGATGTATTTTCAAACTTTGCGCTTAGAGTGACAAATGGAAATAACGTAGCCAAAGTAGAAGCGGCAGTAAATCCGTTTAGGAGGTATTGATATGGTAAACAAAGATATTTTAAATCAATACTTAGATTTAAGAGAAGAAGTAAAAGAAGTAAGGAATAAAATTGAAAAGCTTGAAAAATACATAGAAAAAATTGAACAGGAAGGAACGGTTATTGATAGCGTTTCTGGCGGAAATGGTGGAAACCAACATTTTAAAATAGAAGGAATACCATTGCCAGAATATAGGCACAAAAAAACCTTGTTATATTCCAGAAAAACCACCCTCGAAATTTTGGAAAACGAACTTCTTGAAAAAACAAATGAAGTAGAAGAGTTTATTGCAAATATAAAAGATAGCAGAATTAGAAGAATAATTAACCTTAGATTTTTAGAAAATCAATCTTGGAATAAGGTTGCCGACCAAATAGGAGGCAATAACACAGAAGACAGCGTTAGAAAAGCGTTCGATAGATTTATGAAAGAGTAAAGTTGTCCGATATGTCCGTTTTTTTTCTGATATAGTTATAATCGAAGAAAGCAACAAAAGTTGAATACTTCACCTCCCCCAATTTATAAAAGCATCGTAGAGAAATCTCCGGTGCTTTTTCTTTTGCAAAGAAAAGAGGACTTTATGGTATATACACCAAAAACAATATATTGCCCGCGTTGCGGAAGAAAAGTTGCCACACACGATGGGCGTTCAACAATGCAAATTTCTGTTGAGTGCAGAAAATGCCACAAGAAAGTTGTTTTTTATCCGGAGAATGGAAAAACAGAATTAAAATCTCTTCCGTTTCGTGCAACATCCAGCGGAATGACCTTTATTTAGGAGAAAAAAATGAGAAATGACAAATCTCTCCAAGACCTTGTTAAAGGCTGTTATGGTAGAAAAATTTTATATACAGATGTTGAAACCATCACAGCAGATAATATTGTCAATGTGGTGGGAGACTGCATCGGAAATTTTTATTACAACAAAACCATCATAGAATATCTTTGGCGATATTACAAAGGTGACCAGCCTGTTTTATACCGTGTAAAGGTGCAAAATGCTGATATTACAAACAAAATAGTAGAAAATCATGCGTATGAGATTGTTCAGTTCAAAGTAGGACAGACATATGGCGAGCCAATACAGTTTATCAGTCGAAAAGATGATGATGAAATTAATCGGGCAGTGGATGCGCTGAATGACTATCTTGTGGATGCGAATAAACAGGAAAAAGACATTAAAGCAGGAGAGTGGCAGTCAGCAACCGGAACATCTTTTAAGGCGGTAAGATTTGCAAATGGAGAAATACCATTTCAAATTGTTGCGCCTACTCCAATGAATACGTGTGTTATTTATAATCGGAGCACGGAAGAACCGGTGGTTGCGGTGCAGGAGCTTAAAGACGAAGATGGAAGATGGTACAAACTGTGCTATACGGACAACTATTCATGTAAACTTCAAAACGGAGTAGTTTCTGAATGGAAATTGCATGCATTTGGAAGTATACCTATTGTTGAGTTTCCAAATAATCATGAGAGAATTTCTGATATTGAGCTTGTCATAGGTATTTTGGATGCCATAAACAATATGCAGTCAAACAGAATGGATGGAATTGAGCAGTTTGTTCAGTACTGGGTCAAGTTTGTGAACTGTGAAATCGACCAAAAAACGTTTGAAGAGATGAAAATGAGACATGCTTTGACGGTAAAGTCCAATAACAAGGATAACAAAGCCGATGTTGAGATTATGACGCAGGAACTAAATCAGAGCCAGTGTCAGGTGGCAAAAGATGATTTGTGGGACAATGCCTTGGCAATATTAGCAATACCAAACAGAGAGTCCCAAAACTCTGGAGGAGATACACAAGGAGCAGTATCATTAAGGGCTGGATGGGATTTTTCAAAGACAAGAGCAAAATTAAAAGACCCAATTGTGAAATCGGCAGAGAAGAGACTTGCAAAAGTTGTCTTAAATGTAATACGCGTTAAGGACAATGATTTGAAATTGTCAATGAGGGATTTTGATGTGCAAATCAATCATAGCCCGCAAGACAATATGTATACAAAGTCGCAAACACTATATCAGCTTTTAGAGTGCGGCATACATCCTCTTATTGCCATTAAAACGGTGGGGCTTTGGGGAGATGCTGAAAAGACATTCCTCTTGTCTAAGCCATATATAGATGCGTTGTGGAAAACAATTGATAATGCAGAAGAGCAGGAACAAAAAGCACAGGAAATTGTAAACCAATTAAATAAACAGCAAAATAAGACAGCTACCGAGTAATCGGTGGCTGTTTTTATTTTATAAAAATTCGCAAAGTTGTGAGCGTAAAAATCAACAGTGTCATTCGGTGTCGTTGCACCGCAAAAATTCGTAAAGACATATCGGAGGTAATCAATGAAAAGAGAAGAGTTAATTGCAATGGGTATCAGTGAGGAAAATGTTGAGAAAATCATTGCTGATTACGGCAGTGCCGTACAGAGAGAACAGGCAAAAGCAGCAGAGCTTAAGGCAAAGGCAGACAGCGCAGATGAGTTGCAGAAAAAGCTGGATGAAATGGAAGCAGGAAACCTCACGGAACTTGAAAAAGCAAACAAGGCGTTAGAGACAGCAAATCAGCAGATTGCAGATATGCAGAAGAAAAACGCCATTAGAGACCAGCGCGAAGCATTGATGGAAAAGTTAAAAATCAATGCAGAGCAGGCAAAATCCGTTGTCAAGGATAATGGAAGCCTTGATTATGACGCTCTTGGAAAGATTACAGCCGAAAAGGAAACCGCGGCAGCGCAGGCAAAGGAACAGGAGATTGCAAATAATTCTGAAAATCCGGGCGGCGGTACTGCAGGTGGAGAAAATAAAAAAACTGCGGACGTAGAGAACGCAGAAAAAATCAGTTTTGGCGAACCGGCAAAAAATGCAGAAGCCAAAGACCATTATGTTTTATAGGAGGTAAATTATGGGAAAACCAATTGAAAGAGACTTTACACAGAGTAAAGGAATTTTAAAATTCTTTCCTTATGAGGGTGCGGCGTGCATCGTTCCGCAGACAATGGTAACAAGTGCCGATGCAAACGGAAAGAAGATTGCAAAGGCAGGGACACCGTTCCCAAGCAATGACGAATCTTGCAAAGGGTATCTTCTGGAAGATGTTGACGTAACAATGGGAGATGCGCCTGGAACTTATGTATATCAGGGTTCTATTGACAGCGCAAAGGTAACGGCAAATGGAGTGACCGTAGAAGCAACTGCAAAAGCAGCAACACCGCGTGTCACTTTTTTTGATTAAGAAATGGAGGTATTAGAGAATGGCATTACCATTAGCAGAAGCATTTACCGCAAGAAGTCTTGGGGTTATGTGGAATAATTATGAAAAAACGCTTGGTTCTGCGCCTTACTTAGGTAGACAGAAATTTGGAACCAGAAAACAGGACAGCCTTGAACTTAGATTTATCAAAGGGAAAAACGGTCTTCCGGTATCATTAAAGGCATCCAATTTTGATGCGCAGGCAGAGTTAAGAGATGTCGGTGGATTTTCGGATATTCAGAACGAGATGCCGTTCTACCGTGAATCTTACATGGTAACAGAGCGTGAAGAGCAGGAGTATGCAAATTACCAGTCGGCAGAAAATTCCAACATGGCAAACCAGGTGCTTAGAGAAATCAGCAAAAAACCGATGATGCTGATTGAGGGCGCAAGAGTAGTGCCGGAACGCCAGATTTGGCAGTTATTAGCACCATCTGATGGTATTCCAAGAGTACAGGTAACAATTGGTGGCAAGAGCTACTATGTTGATTATACTTCCGATAATGGAGTATCGCACAAGAGAGACCATTACAAAGATATTTCTGGAAGCGATACCGATAAATGGTCTGCATCCGAAACAGCAACGCCACTTGATGACCTTATCGAGATTAAACGTGAGTTTGCAAAGAAAACCGGATATTCCCTTGCACGTTTTAGCATGAATACAGAAACGTGGGAGATGGTTCTTAAGGCAGAAGACACAAAGAAACAGGTGCTTGGAATTACTGCTTACAATGGAGGTATTCGTTTACAGCAGGGGCAGGTTACAGAGTATCTTAGAGGATACGGCATCGAGATTGAAGTTTACGACAAACTTTACATCGACCCGGCAGACGGTGCCACCAAATATTTTATTCCTACAGGAGTTATTTCAGCGCAGTCATCCGGCGTGTACCTTGGAGATTATGTCTTTGGAAAGACACCGGAAGAGAGAAGCGGAAGTTTAACAGACGGAAACCTTTCTATTGTAGAAACCGGCATTTCGGTATATACATACGCAACAAATCATCCGATCAACACGCATTGCATTGTGTCAATGATCGGATTGCCTACTTTTGAGGGCATGGACAGCGTTGTTGTCATGAAAGTTGCGTAGGAGGTGCGGTATGATTGCTGAATATACAGTAAAGCGCAATGGAAGATGGTATAAAGCAGGAGATGAAATCCCGGACATTGTTTCGGGAGAGAAATCTTCCGGCGCGTACACCAAGACAGAGATTAACAGAATGAGCACTGCTGATTTACAGGCACTTGCCGCTGAACATGGGATCGAGGGTGCAGAAGAAATCAGTGGAGCGGAACTGAAACGCATTTTGATCGAGCAGTTTGGATTATAGGTAGGGAAGAATGGACGAATATACAACATTAGAGCAGGTCAAAATCAGACTGAAACAATTTCATATTGAAACCGTTACGGACGAAGATGGTGTTACTTCTGATGTTGTCGTGTTCGACCAGAAAGAAGATAACCCTTACATTGAACAGCTTATCAAGCAGGCAAGAAATGAAGTGGTAAGCAAGCGGAATTACCCGGAAAGCTACACGGATGAAAAAATATCCGAAGACTTGAAACAGTTTGAGGATGTAATCGTCAATTTAGCCGTGTACGACCATTCACAGGCAGGAGAAGCCTATATGGCAAGCTATTCAGAAAACGGAGTGAGCCGTAGCTGGAAAGACAGGGAAAGCTTGTTTGTCTTTGTATTTCCGTTTGTAAAATCATTATAACTCATCGATTTCGAGGAGTTTAGAAGATTGTGCGTTACGTTTTGCCGATGTTGGCAAAACGTAGCAGGCGGCACACATTGAGCGGTGGTGGACGGTGTGCCATAAAAAATGAAAGGCGGTATATGATTTGACGATTGAAATATCAACAGCAATCATTATAAGCGTGCTGTCGCTTGGTTTTTCCGTCTTTATGGGCTTGAAGAGCAACAAAAGGACAGACAACACGGATCTTGAAGAGCGCGTGCGGGAGAACACACGCATTAACATGAAGTTGGATGCCATTTCAAACAACACGACCGAGATCAAAAATGAAGTATCTGAGATGCGAAAAGAAATAAATTCTCATGACAACAGAATCATAAAGGTGGAGGAAAGTGTGAAATCGGCGCATCACAGAATTGACGGGATAGAAACCCGTCTTAATGATGAAAAGGAGGTTTAATCATGGATATTATACAGTCTGTAATTGCAAATATGACAATTATTCTGGCAATCATTGGTGCGCTGGCATTTGTTGTGTCTGTGGTAACACAGGTAATCAAAGGTGTAGGCGTATTTTCTAAGATTCCAACGGACATTTTGGTATTTGTTCTTTCTATCGGAATCACGGTCGCTGCGTTTGTGGCATACATGCAGTACATCCAGACATCAATTTTATGGTATATGATCTTGGCAGCTATTATTGCAGGATTTATTGTTGCGTTTGTCGCAATGTATGGATGGGAAAAGCTTTCTGAGCTGTGGAAACGGTTCGGCAAGGATGTGAAGTGAAATGCTTGAGATCAATAAGCAAAAAATGAGTTATTCGCAGCAAAGCGGCAAGGTGCCGGTATATGTGACGGATGATGATGGTAACATCGAATATTCTTCGTACACGGATTCTGATGGTAATGTAATTTATTACCTTGATGATGACGGGAACAAGATACCGAAGACAACCGGAGAGTATACCACAGGTTATGAAAAGCCTGTGGTTTTTTATTCTTCGATCAGCAATAAGTTGAGCGAAGCACTTATAAAAGAATTTGGCGTAGATAACTCTACAAATTTTGTTCAGATCGTAGAAGACAAAGGAAAGCTTCCATTGAGCGTCGGATCTTTGGTATGGAAACGATCAGACGTAAAGTACAAAGATGAAGAGAATACAATCGTTGACGAAAATTCGGCTGATTACATCGTAAAAGGTGTCGCAGACGAGGGATTGACGGTTGATTTGTTCTTGTTACAAAAAAATGTGAAGTAGGTGTGGCATGGGGAAGAAAGTAATCACAATGAGCCTGTCTGAAAAGTCTATTCAGAACGCCATACGAGAGCTTAGAGCCTATAAAAACAGCTTGACATATAAATGCCAGCTATTGGCAGAAAAACTCGCGGAAAAGGGCGTAGAGATTGCCAGAGTACAAATTGCTGACCTTGACGCAATATTCACATCAGAATTGATTTCCAGTATTCATTCAGAATACAAGGGAAGTACCAAAGGAGGCGGGATATGGGCGGTAGTTGCCGGGACGGACCATGCAATGTTTGTTGAATTTGGAACAGGAACCGTAGGACAGCAAAATCCTTATCCAGGGAAACTGCCGGATGGCGTTTCGTGGCAGTATGCAAGTGGAAAAACTATCCATCAGATTTCAGATGGAAGATATGGATGGTTTTATCAGGACGACAATGGCGATTGGTGGTTTACAGAGGGAATGCCAAGCCGACCATTCATGTATCTGACCGCAAATGAGTTGCGGCAGATTGTTACACAGACAGCGAAGGAGGTGTTTGGATAATGGCAGGAAACCAGTGGGTATTTGACCTTGAAATAAACATTTTCTCCAATGTTGCAACGATAGCCAAACCAAAACTCAAGAAAAAATACAAAAGCATGAATTTTGACACTGCATTTACAACGGTTGAAAAGAACCTTGATAAAGACCCTGTTTTCCCGACCATTTACATTCACGAGATGCCGGGGCTTGAACGTGGGGCAGATTTAGAGGGCACATCCGTAAATGCGGTGCAGGAAACAATACAGGTTGACGTCATTACAAACACAAAGCAGAGCGATGCAAAAGGGATTATGGCTATTTTAGCTGATGCCTTTAAACAGATGCGATTTCAAATCACAGCAATGCCGGAGTTTAAAAATGACAGTGAGAAAAAATTTAGAAGCGTTGCAAGGTTCCGGCGGATAATCGGAGCCAACGACAGATTGATGTAAAAGAGCCGAAAGGCTCTATTTTTTATGCACCGGGTGCAAAAAGATGCGCCCGATAACCGCATTATTTGGCGGTAGAAAGAGAGGTAAAAATGGCAGAAGCAGGATTGTCTACGTTAGGCATTACGTTTGGCTATGGAACAGAAACCACAGCCGGAACAAAGCCTACATCGTTTAAACAGCTTACAAGAATTAACGCAATCGGCGGTATCAACATTGAGCCGGAACAGATTGACGCATCTGCATTAGAAGATGCTATTACCAGATATGTAAAGGGTCGCGCAGATACCGGTGGCTCTTTCCCTATCACGGTAAACCTTACGGATGCCACAAAGGAAGAGTGGGAAGCACTTATCACGGCGTATAAAGCGCTTTCCGGCGGGAAAAGAATGTGGTTTGAAACTATTATCCCGGGATTTACCGACGCGTTTTTTGTTGTGGCTCAGCCGCCAGAGCAGATTCCACAGCCGGAGATTGGTCAGAACGAACTTTTGACGGTTGAAATGAATCTTACCATTGAAGAATACAAGGGCATGGACACCGCTGTAGCTTTTACACCGGGGGAATAACACGTCAGTCGAATAGTTCGGTTGGATCGGCTGACGATAACCAGACAACCGAGCCAGAGCTTGAAGAAACAATTTAAAAGAACAGGGCGGTCTTCGGACTGCCCTTTCCCTATATGAGAGGGAGAAAGGGAAAGAAAATGACAAAATTAAAATTTGGCGAGAAAGAATTACAGATCAAGTTTGGATATGAAGCAACCGTGAAAAGCGGAATTATCAAGAAAGTAGCAAAATTAGACCAGATGGAAGATATCGAAGCGGTTGACGAAATCCTTTTATTTCTTCCAGAGTTAATCCTTGTAGGCGCGCAGAAGTTTCACAAAGAGGAACTTGGATACAATCCGGACAATGAGGGAGAAAAGGAACAGCAGCTTGGAAAAGTATATGCCATGCTGGATGATTACTTTGACGGAGAAGATGCAGATGTTCAGGTACTTTACAATGCACTTTTAGCGGAGCTGCTTGAAAACGGTTTTTTATCAAAACTGCTCAAAGCAGATCAGAAAGAAGCGGAGAAGAAAACTCCGAGGAAAAAGTAGAAGAACAGAGAGAACTTACATGGGGAACATATTGTGCGGAAATCCGCCCATTCTGGCTTTTAGTTACAAAAGGGTATGGATTTACCGTGCGTGACATAGACACGTCCTGCCCGGCTGATTTACAGCCTTATGCGGATGCTTACAACTTAGATAAAAAGCAAAGAGACAATGAGATGTGGATGTGGTTTGGAACATACGGATTGTCTGCGGTATCGGTGGCAGTAGAACATTGTCTTGCCGGACGAAAAGCAAAATCAAAGTATATTGAAAAACCAATCAATGAGCAACAAGGGAAAGATGATTCGGAAATGACGGAAGAAGAAATTAAGAAACAGAGAGAGCTATTTGTGGCAAAGCTCAAAATTATGCAGTCAAACTATGAGTTGAGCCACCCAAAACCAGAAAAGAACTTGGAGGTATAAATATGAGAATTGGATCTGCAAGACATGATGAAAATGGGAAATTGACCGGTGGGAGACCGGGAGATCAGACCGGAACAGAAGTAAGTATGCAAAACTTTTATGTTCATAAAAAAGGATGGTATGTGTTAAGACCAAAAACAAAAGATATGGCGGATAAACTGGCAGAATCAATGATTACAGCGTGCAATAATGATAATATTGGCTACTGTCAGGGACACCGGCTTGGAATTGTCAAATATGGTATTAATTCAAAAGTAAAAACAGAAGCAGATTGCGGCACAACGGTACGTGCATGCATTATTCATGCAACTGGAAAAGATGTTGGAAATTTCACCACAGCAAATGAAAAATCTGTACTTCTTTCTAGTGGCATGTTTGATGACATTGGAGGTTATGCGGCAGGAATGGTTCTTTACAATGGAGATGTTCTTGTCACAAAAACAAAAGGTCATACAGCGATTGTGACAAGCGGAAACCCTAGAAAAAATGTAAAAGATCATTTAAACCCATACCCGGAACCTGCAAGGATTTTAAAGAAAAAATTCCCTTGCATGAGAGGGGATGATGTGAGATGGCTTCAGACGGAGCTTATTTATCACGGATGCCTGGATGAAAAAGATAAAAAGGGAAACAGTAATGTGGACGGTATTCTTGGAAATGATACGGCGACCGGTATTGGAACATTCCAGAAAAAAGTCGGAATTACAGTAGATAAGAAATGCGGACCGGTTACAAGAGAAAAATTAAAAGAGTAGATCAAGGACGGTAAGGTGTCACAGCCTACCGTCTTTTTATTTTGCATAGAAAGTTGGTGCATATATGGCAGACATTGATGAATTACAAATAAAAATCAAAGCTGACTCTGCAAAAGCAAGTAATTCCATAGAAAGCCTTGTAAACAGCATGAATAGGCTCCGGGAAAGCATATCGTTTGACACTGCAAAACTTTCAAATATTGCAAGCGGAATCAGAAGCATTTCCGATGCAGCTACCGGGTTCAAAGGTGGTAAATCTTCGGAAATCACATCAATGGTGCGGGCACTCAATAAATTTTCTGGTGTTGATGCAAATTCTATCCACGGAATATCTTCTGCTGTGAGAGATCTTGCATCTGGAATAGCAAGTGTTAAAGCTGTTGATACAAGCGGACTCACAAGCATGGTGTCGGCACTGTCAAAAATTGGTGGCAAGGCATCTACACAGGCGACAAAGAATCTGCCGGCTTTATCTGCGCAGTTACAAAACTTTGTACGCCAGATGAACAAGATAGGTGCATTGAATTTTGATATGACCAATATGAGCAACCTTGTAACAGCCATATCAAGGCTTGGAAGCGTTGCAAGCGGACGTGCAGTAACAAATATACCTTTGCTTGCTGACAACCTTAAATATCTGTTTGAGACACTCTCAAAAGCACCAAATGTAAGCGCAAATATTTTACAAATGACACAGGCACTTGGAAATCTTTCCAACAGGTCTGGTGGCGCAATTTCTGGGTTAAATAACAGCATCAGTAATCTTTCCGGTTCTTTCCTTGGATTTAAGACATCCACAGGAAAAGCATTGATCGGACTCAAGTCATTCACAAGACAGATTTTATCCTCTATGGGGATTTATCTTGGTCTGTACGGAGCGATCAGAGGAATAAAAAATGCAATCGACATATCATCGGCATTAACAGAGGTTCAGAACGTTGTTGATGTTACTTTTGGTGACATGTCAAAAAAAGTCAATGAGTTTGCACAGGACTCTATACGTCAGTTTGGTATGTCAGAACTGACATTGAAACAGACGGCAAGCCGATTCCAAGCAATGGGAACAGCCATGGGAATTGACAGCAGTTTGATAAAGAAAGCCAATGAGTTTTTGAACAAACAGACAGATGGCTATATTGGTTTGTCTGATTCCATGGCTGATGTGTCTTTGAATTTAACAAAATTAACTGCTGATATGGCATCTCTGTATAACATAGATCAGGATGTTGTGTCGAAGGATTTAGCTGCAATATTTACCGGACAGACACGTCCATTAAGAGATTACGGTCTTGATCTTACACAGGCAACCCTTAAAGAGTGGGCGATGAAACAGGGATTAGATTCTGATATCGAGTCTATGTCACAGGCTGAAAAGACAATGCTCCGGTATCAGTACGTCCTTGCCAATACGCAGACAGCACAGGGAGACTTTGCGCGTACTGCTGATTCGTGGGCGAACCAGATCAGAATTTTAAAACAGTCGTTCGAACAGCTTGGCAGTGTTATTGGTGGAGCATTAATCAATGCTTTCAAACCATTCGTAAAAGCACTCAATTCCGTTTTACTGGTTGTTATCAGCTTTGTTACAAAGGTTACAAACGCTTTAGGCGCAATCTTCGGATGGAAATATGAGGATTCCGGTGCAGGTCTTGCGGATAGTTTTTCAGATGCGGCAGAAAGCGCAGATGATGTTGCGGACAGTACCGGACAGGCGGCAAAGAACATTGACAAGATGAATAAGGGTGTCCGTCAGTTTGATGAATTGAAACTGATTACAACAAATGATGGTTCTGGTAAAAAAGGTTCGGGCGGTTCCGGCGGCGGTGGCGCATCAGGCGGTGCCAGTGGCGGTAAACTTGTCAAGACAGATACTATTTTTAAAAATTACGAAAGTGATATTAAAAATCTGAAACAGCTTGGAAAATACATCAGTGATGCCTTATCAAAAGCTATGGAGTCTATCAACTGGGATAAGATTTATTCCAAGGCAAGAAACTTTGGTAAAGGCTTGGCAGATTTCCTTAATGGTCTTATCAATCCGAGACTGTTTGGAAATGTAGGAAAAACGATTGCCGGGGCACTGAATACGGCGATTTATGCCACACTTTCCTTTGGTCAGACATTTGACTGGTCAAACTTTGGAAAATCACTGGCAGAGGGAATAAATAAATTCTTCAAAACATTTGATTTTAAAGCACTTGCAGAAGATATAAATACTTGGGTACAGGGAGTTTACAAGACAATTAAGACCATGATAGAAAATATCAAGTGGTCTGATGTTTGGAAAGGCGTAAAAGATTTTCTTTCAAACATTGATATTGAGACAGTTGAAATTCTTCTTGGAGCATTTGCCCTGAAACTTGCAGGCAAACTGTTAACAGGGAAACTTCTCAAGGAGACTATTGGAAAATTAATAGGAGCGAAATTCACAGCCGCTTTTGGTTCAACGGCGGTAAAATCATTGCTCTCTTATGCAATTCCTATTTCACTTGCTGTAGTAGTGGCAACGTTATCTTTTACGGTTGGAAAAGATAGCATAAAAAAAGATGCTAATAATTTAGAAAAAGCGTATGAAAAAGGCGGTTTTCTGCAATATCTTCAGGAAAGTTTTAAACAACTTCTTAATCCGTTTGAATGGATTAATGCATATGGCGGTGGAGTTTTGAGCCATGATACTGTGATGGACAAATTAGGCATTGGAAATGGAATGAATGTTGATGAATTTGTCAAAAATCTGCCTAAAAAGGAAGATTACAAATCATTAGATGATTTCCAAAAAGCATTAAATGAGTTCAATGATAATATGCCTAATAAATTAAATGTACCTGACAGCTTTGATCTAAAGGCGTGGATAGATGAATGGAAGAATATAAACGGATTAGATGATGTAGATTTACGAGCAGATGTCGTCCTTCCAAATTTACAGGAGAAGATTTCCGAGTTCAAAGACAATGTCAAAGAATGGTGGGGATTGAATGTAGAACTACCCGTTCGCAATAAATTAACAACAACTTTAGAGGATGTTTCTTCATGGTGGGAAGATGTAAAAGAATATTGGGGAGAAAAGAAACTGTCAGTGAAAGCTGAAATGGACAGTATAAAAGAAAAAATTAAAGAAAAGTGGGATGAAGCCTTAACTTACATTCAGGAGAATATTTTCCCGTGGTTCACAAAGAAAAAGTGGATGGAAGTAGGGAATGGAATAAAAGAGGGATTGTCTGCTAAATGGGATGAGTTTTCCGATTGGTGGCAGAATACCGGAATATATAATTGGTGGGAAAATCATGTGAAGCCATGGTTTACAAAAAAAAGATGGGATGAGCAGGGAGACGGAATGAAAAAAGGTCTTTCTGAAAAATGGGGCGAATTTAGTAACTGGTGGAGTACATCTGGAATTGGTTCTTGGTGGACAAATCATGTAGAACCGTATTTTACAAAAGATAATTGGACATTCAGCGGCATTTCTGACGGATTGAAGCAGGCATTTGATAATGCTGTTGCAGGAATTAAGCAGGTATGGAATAATTTTGCAACGTGGCTTAATTCAAAACTGTCTTTTTCATGGGATTCTGTAAATATTGGTGGAAAAGAAATAATTCAAGCTGGCAATATTAACCTCGGGAAAATACCAACATTTGCAACCGGAGGCTTCCCGGAAGATGGTTTATTTTTTGCAAATCACGGAGAAATGGTCGGGCAGTTTAGCAATGGAAATACAGCGGTTGCGAATAACAGCCAAATCGTAGAAGGAATTAAAGCAGGAGTAAAAAGCGCAGTATCAGAAGCATTGACACCATATCTGTCACAAATCGCACAGAATACAAGTGAAAACAGCGGAATTAAAGTTGAATTAGACGGCAAGGTAATATATGACAGTACAGTTAAGCAATGGAAGAGTGAAGCAAGAAGAACACAGAGAAATCCAGTTCCAATATTTTAATGACAAATACCGCCACTTGTGCTAGAATTATTTTATTACAAGTGGTGGGAGGGTAACACATGGCGTTGATTAAATGTCCTGAATGTGGAAAAGAAATTTCAGACAAAGCAGAAATGTGTATCAATTGCGGATTTCCGTTGAAACAACACGAAAACAATGAAATGTCGGCGGGGAAAAGTGAATTTTATAAATCATACGAACAAGAAAACGAAAATGATAGAGGGTGGGAACGCCCAAAAGAGCCAGAGATTACAGGTGTTGGAAAATTATTCTTAAGAAATTCTGTTGAAAGATCTCAAAACACGGGATTTAATGGTATATATAAATATACTTTATTCGGAGAAAAAAAAGAGGTTTACTGTCCAAGATGTGGGAGCGAAAATTGTTCTCATTATACGGAGCAGAAATTTGTACCAGGCAAAACAAAGACAAGATACACTGCAAATCTAAATCCATTTAAACCGTTTACTTTAGTAAATAAAAAGGAAAAGATTTTGAGAAAAGATCAAACATATGAAATAAATAAAATTATATGTAATGATTGTGGCTACACTTTCATATAAATTTGGATTTAATATGTGGAGAATTACGATGGAGAATAGGGAGTCTGAATCAGAACTAAATGAGTGCAAAAAGAAGTTGAATAAAGCACATCAAACGATAGAAGAATTGAAAATTAAGATGACGCAAGATAAAAAGAATTACAAATGGGAAATAAGAGAGTTAAATAAAGAAAAAGATGCATTAAAGGCGCACAATACTGATCTTTTTAATCGGGAGTCAAACGCGCTTATTCGTGCGGACGATTTGGAAAAAGAGAATATTGCATTGAAAAAAGAGAAAAAGAAATTGGAAATAAAAATAGAAAAACTGGAAAAAGAGAACGAAAACTTATTGAAGAAAAAGGATGAATGTACTAGGGATGCAGATTGGGAAAGGCTGGGGAAAGCGGGTATATAAGAGGAAGCGCAGAGATGCGCTTCTTTTTTTGAAAAATATTTCAAAAGGGTATTGACTTTTGTGTACTCATATATTAATATTTATGTGTACACAAAAGAAAGGAGATGAAACAGTGTCACCAAGAACAGGAAGACCGACAGATAATCCCAAAAATAACATTATAAAAGTAAGAGCAACAGAAGAAGATAGAGAAAAACTTCTATATTGCTGTGAAAAGACCGGAATGACGCAATATGATGTAGTAATGAAGGGGATTGATAAGGTCTATAACGAAATAAGAGCAACCGAAGCCCTAGACAAGTAACGGTTACTCTTACACTTACAGCCACCAAAAGCGGTTGATACATGGATTATACCGCTTTTTGGAATGGTTGTCAAACAGCAAACGAAAGGAAGGTAAAATCTATGAGAAGCATTGAAGAAATTGTAAGAACGATACTTAATAGTGACGCGCTGATGGAGAAAGTGAATCATGTTGTGGAAATCGAGAGGATGAAGTATAACCGTGGTTGGAGTACCGAAACGGACATTGATAATTTTTCCCCGATTGGTTTTCGCAAAGTGGTAACATCAGCCATGAATTTGCTCGGACTGCCGAACGAATCCGATGAGGTTGATATTGCCAGCGAAATTCTTAAGGACATTTTCAGAAATGAAATCATAAAAAAGGATGGAACTTATTTACCGAGCCAAATTGAGCAGTACAGATCGTTGCTTTCTCGGCTTGCAATCCAATGTGATAACGAAAAATTGTTGCGCGGCGTTGTAATATTTATGGCAGATTTGAATGATGAGGACGTAATAGATCACGACGGTATTTACCGCCTTGTAAAGAAAGGCGGTGCAAGATGAAAGAACAGCTGATAACGGAGATCCAGAGCATACAGGACGAAAAATTTTTGCAGTTTATTTTGAACACAATTATTTCATTTAAGCAGAAATGGGGGATTTGCTGATGAACAATATTCAGATTTTTAACAATCCTATTTTAGGGGATTTGAGAACGGTTATAGTAAACGGAAAAGAATACTTTTTTGGAGTAGATATAGCTTCGATGCTTATGTATAAAAGACCAAGAAAGGCGGTTTCGGATAATTGCAAGGGTGTCCTGGTCGAGGATAGCTTTAAAAATAATGGTGGATATGCAGAACCTCTTATTCCGGAAGGAGATATTTACCGATTGATTATTAAAGCTGGTCAACAGGGTAACAGTAAAGAAATAAAAGATAAAGCTGACAAATTGGAAAAATGGATATTTGATGAAGTTTTACCGAGCATCAGAAAGACTGGTACATACATGATGCCGCAAACCACGGACGGGAAGATTGCATTGCTTGCACAGGGGCACACGGAACTGAAAGCAGAGGTTGACGAAATCAAGGCGGATTTGGAAAGCCTTAAGATGGACTTACCGATACTTCCGGTGGAAGCCGACCGCATTACGGAAGCTGTCAGAAAGAAAGGCGTTTCAATCATGGGAGGAAAACAGTCGAGCGCATACAGCAATCGTGGATTACGCCAAAAGGTTTACAACAACCTGTATGCTAATCTGAAATACAACTTTGGGGTTCGGTCTTACAAGAGCATCAAGCGTAACCAGTGCGACAAGGCAGTGGAAGTGATAAATGCCTATCAGACGCCGTATTTTTTGCAGGAACAGATTGACGATGCCAATATGCAGCAGAGGTTGGAATTTGATTGACAGATTTTGGCATATGGTATAGAATACAAAATAATTAAAAATCACGCAGGCAAGACCTAAAGAATTTAGGACGTCCTGCAAGCCTATGAGGAATAGGTGCGGATTCGTGACCGCCAGAGATTGAAGAAATTCAGTCTTTGGTGGTCTTTTTGTTTGAAAATTCATCCAAATGGATTGAATATATAGTGCGTAACTCCTGTTAGGGTATGTTCCTAACACGCACGAAATAACTATATCCGGTTCTGCGAAATGTGGAATCGGAGAAAAATTTTAGGAGGTGGACGGTATGGAATATACTGCTCTTTCGACTAAAGATAAAATCCGATTCGGAAATGATGTACAGACGATAACAACACTTGAAATTGCTGAAATGATGGAACTGGAACATTGGCAAATTTTAAGAAAATTAGAGGGAACTAAAAACCAAGATGGAAGCACAAAACAGGTTGGAATTATACAGATATTAACTAACAACAAAATTGTTGTCAGTGATTATTTTATTCCATCCACCTACAAAGACGCAAGCGGCAAGGAAAATAAATGCTATAAAGTCACCAAAATGGGGTGTGATTTCCTCGCCAACAAATTTAATGGCGAAAAAGGAATCATATTTACTGCAAGGTATGTGAAACGGTTTGATGAGATGGAGAGAGGACAGATACCGCAAGATTTTCCATCGGCACTTCGGGCATATGCGGATGAAGTAGAGCGCAGGCAGATTGCGGAGCAGGAAAAAGAAAAGTTACAACAGGAATTAGACTACAGTAAAGATTGGTATTCAATCAAGCGTGTTGCAGCAATGAACGGTGTGGACTGGAAAACATTTAATTGGCGAAAACTCAAAGAAAAGAGCATTGAACTTGGATATGGCGTGAAAAAGATTTTTGATGCAAATTATGGAGAGGTAAACACTTATCATAGGGATGCTTGGGAAGCGGCATATCCGGATTATGAAATTTAGGAGGGATTTTATGAATGGAATCAAGATTACATATGGAAACGCGGAAGTAATTCACACGCCGGAAAAAATTGTGATTAAAGAGACCAATATCGAAGTAATCACAAAATAGATAAAGGAAAAGAAGTGGCATCTATCAAATTGGTGGTAGGTGCTATTTTTATACCCATTTTACCGACTGTCATTTGAGACAGCCGCAAACCAAAACAGTTAGGTGGTGGAAACATGGCGTACAGCGGATGGCTGTTAAAGATTGGAAATTACACAGTACCAATGTCTTTCATAAAACCGGAAACATATAGCCCATATGTGAATATGCAGGACTTAGACGATTATACGGATGCCAACGGTTATCTACATAGAAATGCCGTGGAATTAAAGGCTTTAAAAGTTGAGTTTGAAACACGGGCTATGCTTACAAACACGGAATTTAATTCCACTATAAGTAATATACGTCAGCAGTTTACTAATGCAACCGAAAGAGCCTGCTATATCACGGCGTACATCCCGGAATATGACGATTATGTAACACAGTACGGCTATATGGCAGATTTTCAGCCTACGATATACGGAACGTATGGCGGTCAAATCCATTACAACTCTGTAAGACTGGCATTTATAGGGGGTGTATACGATGGTTAATTATAAATATGGCGACTTGTTCAAAAAAGATACGGTCGATAAGCAGTTATCCATCGTATCTGATGATGGAAAAATCAATATCACAAATACAGAGCTACACCAAGAAAAATTCGAATTGACCGAAAGTTTGTGTTCAGAACAGGAATTGACGTTTGGTTCGTGTGAAGCTGCCATGATTAAATTTACGGTGTCAAATACATTTTTGCCAATGAAGGGCAGATGGATGACGGTAATGATGTCTCTTGGTGGACATGCAGATATCCCGTTCCAGTTCGGACGATATAAGGTTGATTCTGATACGCCCACGGCAGACAGGTCGTGCCGTGATGTGGTTGCATATGATGCCCTTTATGACATTTTAAATGCAGATGTGGCTGCATGGTACAACACTGTATTTCCATCCCACGAAGAGCAGCAGACAGACAAAGACGGGAATAAAACGACTGTTACAGTGTATGATCCAGTCACAATGAAACAGTTCCGGAACAGCTTTTTTAAGCACTTCGGAATTGAGCAGGCTGACATTATACTGGTTAATGACAACATGTCTATTGAGAAAACAGTTGCGGTCACGCCATCCAGTGAGACAAGTTCTGATACAGAGGAATCGAGCATCATAGGCGAATCTATGAGTGGCAAGGAAGTGTTGTCCTGTATTTGTGAGATCAATGGCTGTATGGGGCACATGGGGCGCGACGGGAAGTTTCATTATATTTATCTGGAACAGGAGATACAGGGATTATATCCGAGAAATGACCTTTATCCGGCAGATGATCTGTTTCCGCGCGATCCAAAGAGTACGCAGATAGGAAAAGGATTCTATGTTACTGCCACATATGAAGATTATCTTGTCAAAACCATTAATAAACTTCAGATCAGGGAGCAGAAGAATGATATTGGCGTGATCGTAGGCACCGGAGACAATGCCTATGTGATCGAGGATAATTTTCTTGTCTATGGTAAAGGAACGAAAGAATTAAAAAGCATTGCAAACAATGTTCTTTCAAAGATCAGGGGGATTGTTTATCGCCCGTTTACGGCAGACTGCAAAGGAAATCCGTGCCTTGAGGTCGGGGATGCAGTGCGGCTGCCGACCAGATATGAACTGATCGAGTCCTATATTCTGAAAAGAACTATGAAAGGCATACAGGCTTTACGTGATGATTTGGAAGCGGACGGGGAAGAGTACCGGACGAATGGAGCGAATGGTATACAGAAAAGTATTTTAAAGCTCAAAGGCAAGAGTAATGTGCTGGAGCGGACTATCGAAAAGACGCAGAGCACGATAACGGATGTTGAGAAGGGATTGCAGTCACAGATCACGCAAACTGCAACCGAAATTCGCACAGAAGTTAAAAATACAACGGATGGTTTATCATCGAGAATCACGCAAAATGCGAGCAGTATTACAGCAGAAGTTAAAAGGGCACAGGGACAGGAAGTTGAACTTGCGGCAGCCATTAAAATTAATGAGGACAAGATTACAGCGGAAGTTACGAGAGCAAGCAAAGCAGAGGGCGATTTGTCCGGAAAGATAGAGGTAACTGCAACTAAGATACGGTCAGAAGTCAGTGCTTCGTTGAAGGCATGGAATATTGATGGCTATGATATTAATTATTATGGTTTTGGAAAACCCCAAGATACTTACCCTGCATCATCCAAATATAATGGACACAGTTTTTTAGATCAGGATAGTGGAAAATTGTATGGCTGCGATCCGGATGGCGGAATTAACAGCGGTAAATATAAATGGACATTGATAACCACGCTTAAGCAGCTTTCATCCAATATGTCCAGTGCGATTACGCAGACATCAAAGGGGATCGAAAGCAAAGTTACAAGAGATAGTGTTGTTTCAGAAATCAACCAGTCAGCCGAGGGCATCAAAATTAAAGCAAAACTGCTTGAATTAAAAGGTTCTATGGAAATGACCGGGGGATATATGCATATTCAAGCGGAAGAGTCTGTAGAAAACCTTATTGAATTTAAACGCAGTGGAACACTTGTACAGATGGGAACGGATGGATTTCGAACAGTGGAAGGGACGCTTGAAAGTCCTGTTCATAAATGTACGGTTCAATATAATCAGGTTTCATTGCATAAAGGCGCAAACGATAATGACCACATGATGATCCATTTAGACGGAGATACCGGAGTAGGTGGATTCAGAGGTGGAGTAATTAATGGATCTGACAAAAGAATAAAAAACACAATTTTAGATTTAAGCAAAAAGCAATCATCTGAGTTTATTTATTCTTTAAGAGCAAAATCGTATCGTTATAATTTCGAAAAAGATGGGTTCCATCATGGATTTATTGCACAGGATGTTTTGAAAAAAGCGGAAAAAGGGTGGAATATTTGTCCAAAAACGTTTTCAGACAGCAATGGGAAAAAGTATTACGGACTGAAATATACGGAACTTATTGCAGATCTGGTAGCCACAGTGCAGTTACAGCATGAAGAGATAGAAAATCTGAAAGAAAAGGTGGAAAGTTTATGATTAACGCAGAAATCCGAGAGTTTGAGAATGACATTATTAATTATGTAAATGCCTGTGAAAGTATTCCGGTTGAGGTTAAATATCTGGTGTTTAAAGATATTTTGCATCAGATCGAATCAGAAGCAAATAGAAATGTGATTGCCGAACGGGAACAGATGGAGAAAGACATGGAAAAGGAGGGCAAGGAACATGAATAAAGCACACGTACCTATCAACTGGGAGAATTACCCAAGCGATGAGACTCCGTTGAACGAACGAAACCTCAACAAAATGGATAGTGCTATCGGCATTATTGACGACAATGTAGTTACCCTGGATGCGACAAAAGCAACCAAGACAGAGGTAGCAACTCTTGTTGCAGACGTGACCTTTGAGGAATCGACCGGAATCATTACGATCACAAAAAAGAACGGTTCTAAGATTACGATTGATACACAGATGGAGAAAATCGCAATCAACTTCGATTATAACCCGACTACACAGCAGATTATCCTGACTCTGATTGATGGCACGAAACAGTACATAGACCTGTCGGCACTGATTACACAGTATGAGTTCCTTGATTCTGATACGGTAGCTTTTTATATTGATAAGGATGGAAAAGTGTCTGCCATCGTCAAAGAGGGTAGCATCGAGGAAAAACACTTGGAGCCAAACTATCTTGCGAAAATCAAAGTGGAAGTGGCAAAGGCAGAGTCAAGCCAGCAGGCAGCGGCAAAGTCCGAAGCCAACGCCAAAGCAAGTGAGAATGCTGCAAAAGCCAGTGAAACAGCGGCAAAAACATCCGAAACCAATGCCAAAGCGTCAGAGACAGCGGCAGCGAAGTCAGCTACGGCGGCAGAGGCATCCGAAAGCAACGCAAAAGTCAGTGAGACATCCGCCAGTGAATCATCCGCCACAGCCACGGAGAAAGCATCATCCGCCAGTCAGTCAGCTGATACAGCAGCCGAAAAAGCAGATATTGCAACTCAAAAGGCTGCGGAGATCATCGGTAAGGCGGAATCTGCAGAAGAAAGTGCAACCAAGGCACAGAGTTATGCTGTTGGTGGTACAGGAAGCAGAGAGGGCGAGGATTCTGACAATGCCAAGTATTACTATCAGCAGGCAAAAGATGTATCAGAAGGACTTAAAGGTGGATTGCAGCCACACGGAACAGTTGCATTTGCAGATCTTCCGGCACTTGCGGATGTTAGCACAGGGTGGATGTTCAATATTTCAGACGAATTTACAACCACGGATGATTTTAAAGAGGGAGCCGGGAATGTAATTCCGGCAGGTGCCAATATTTATAAAACATCAGATGAAAAGTGGGACGTGCTGGCCGGAACTCCAGTTACCGGAATCAAAGGTGTAAATGAAGATTCTTTCCGTCGTGGAAATGTAGTGCTTACGGCAAAAGATGTTGGCGCAGTGTCAACCGGGGGAGATACAGCAGAGAATACAGCAACTTTTACGAGTAGTGATGTGGCAAACGGATCAGCGTCAGCGTGGACGACTGTATCAAAATTATCAAGCGGCGAAAAACACTCTTCAATTTTTGCAAAGGTGTCACAGATGTTCAAGAATGTGCGGTATCTCTATAAAATGCTTGGAACGACAGACATTTCTAAGATTGGGAATGGTACTTGTACCGGGGCGATATCATCGTTAAACAGCGGTTTAGCAAATAAGTATTTTATTAAAATAATGAAAAGCGACTGGTCTGGAATTATGGGTTCGCTTATGCCAATGTTTAATATTAATAATGATAATATGATAGATCTCATTGCACACAACGAGCAGAATGATACTTATCCTGGCGTACGAGTTGCCCGTGCTAGTGCAGATTATGATGGTAATAACATTCCAGACACATATTTAAAAAAGTCAGATGCCAAAAATAATGTATCTGCCTTATCCAATACTGCAACAAATTATAATGACCAAACTCCTGTCGTGCAGTATTTCACTGTCCCGGATGATGGGTATTATCTTATTACAGGTCTTGTCACTTTCAGTTCAAACGCAAATGGGTTTCGTGAAGTTTTTATAACAAATACAACATCTAACTATGTCATGGGACGAGTCAGAGTTCCTGCGGTATCCGGCGGTGCATCAACTTTACAGGTAACGAGTGGTGGCACTTTCGGACCGGGACAGACTGGTACACTCAGTACTTATCAGAACTCAGGTTCAAATCTTAATGTGCAGGAATGGTTAAATATGGTAAAGATCGCACCTAAGCTGTAAAAAAACTGCATTAAAAATTAAATATAATAAAATCAAGAGCCTAAGAGCCGATTACATGACCATGTGTTGTGTAGCCGGCTCTTTTGCATAAAGCCTACGGGCAGAAAGGAAAATTATTCACTTAAAATTCATCACAGATAACTGGCAGATGCATAATTTTCAACCAGTAATTAATTTTTTAACAAAATTTAAACTAATCAATCGACATTCTGTGACAATAAGAAATTTACCTGTCGAAACTTGCGACCGAAATGGTTTGAATAATGGTGGAAAAATTTGTAAAATAAAATTGTCCGATAAGGGCACTTCAAGTTCTGGCTGAGGGGCGGGATAAGGCGTTTTCTTGTCCCTCAACTACAAACTAGTTTGTAATTTGTAGCAATTTGTCAAATGGGGTTGACGGTATCGAACATAAGTTCTATAATTTGTGTATCGCTATCGGAAGTGCGGAATGATTGGAGGAAATCAATATGGGGGAAAATGAGTGCAATGAGGAAACAGCGTTTTACAAGGAAAAAATAACTGAAATGGTCGTTAAGTGCGACAACGAGCGATTTTTGAAATTTTTATATAACACAATACTTTCATTCAAAAAAAAGTGGGGCATTTAGTGCCCCTCTTTTTCATGCCAATAGGTTATATTGTCAAATATAGTCTGTCGATGTTCTTTGCTAAGTTCCATTAGCATTTTCAAATTATCTAGCAATTCATTATCCGACATAAGGTCTGGAAGAATATCTGGTGCGTTTTCTAAATTATCTTCCCAACCCATTAAATAAGATGGAGAAACTTCAAGAACTTTCCCAATAATTTCTATTTTATCACTTGGAATATTAGTAATAATGTTGTTTTCATATTTATATAGTGTTTGCTTTGAAACTTTTATTTTCTCTGCAAGCTCTACTTGTGAAATACCTAAAAGCTCTCTCTGCTTTTTTATCCTATCTCCGATTGTCATTTGAGTTTCCCTCCTTTCCTATTGGTAACTTTATTATAGCACAAAAAAGTTACTCGTCAAGAAAAAAATAACTTGACAAGTTACCAAAATGGAATATAATGAAAGTAACTTCAAAAGTTACGAAGTTAGAAAGGAGTAGTAAGATGGTTGATACAAACAAACTTCGCGGCGTTATTGCTGAAAATGGCAAAACACAGGCTGATGTTGCGGAAATGATTGGAGTTACGCCAAAAACATTTTATATGAGAATGAGTAAGGGCGTTTTTGGAAGTGACGAAATTCAGGTTATGATTGATAATCTTCACATCCAAAATCCAATGGATATTTTTTTTGCAAAGAAAGTAACTTAAAGAGTTACTGGAAAGGAGAAATGCAGTGAGAATTTTAAAAGAAATGCTCAACACGTTAAAGAGTATTGACGGTACACTAAAACGCATTGAGCAGTCCGTTTCAGAGGAGAAACAGCATGAAGTGATAAAAGAAGCTGTTTCTCATGCAATGGTTGGAGAAAGGTACGAACCTACTCCGAAAGATTTTTGACAGCAAAATCGTATGCCGCTTTTAAATACAGAACTTCTTCGGATGACATTTCTGTATTTCCGCAAAGTGGAGCTTCGCGTTTGTCAATTTCATATTCTGAAAGTTTTGAACTGGCATATGTGACAGCTAAGTCATGAATTGTCTTTTCAATCATTGTAGCACCTCCCTTATTTGATGATAAGGGAATTATAACACGGAAAGGAGTTGGAGGAAACGGAAGAGTTAAAACAAGCAAAAATGCAGACGCCGATTGAGATTGCACTTGGTGTCGATGAAAATGGAATGACCACCGCAAAGAAGTTGTATGAGTTCTTGGAAATGGATAAAAGCCATTATTCCAGATGGGCGAAAGCGAATATTGTAGACAATGAATTTGCTACTGAAAATGAGGATTATTTTTACTCGCCATCAATGGCGAATGAAAGTAGCAGAGGAAATTTTGCTGATGATTACAAACTCACAGCACATTTCGCAAAGAAACTTTCCATGAAAGGAAACGGAGAGAAAGCAGAAGAAGCGCGTGAGTATTTTACGCATTTGGAAGAGCGCATGAAACAGAAGGTAATTGACCTCAACCAATTATCACCGGAGTTGCAGATGTTCCAGAAGATTTTCAATTCTGTAGCAGAACAGCAGTTAGAACAGAAACGGCAGGCGGAACAACTGAACCATGTGGAACAGAGAGTTGAGAGTATTCGGGAAGTGGTTGCACTTGATACAACATCATGGCGTGATGATACTGGAAATATTTTAAGAAAAATCAGCATGGAACTTGGTGGCGGACAGGCATACAGCCAAGTAAGAGCCGAAAGCTACGAACTGTTGTCAAAGCGAATGGGTGTAAATCTGAAACAGCGGCTGACTAATAAGCGCAGGCGCATGGCTGACGAGGGTATCTGTAAATCAACCAGAGACAAATTATCCTATGTGGATATTATTGCAGAGGATAAGAAGTTGATCGAGGGATATACAGCTATTGTGAAGGAAATGGCAATCAGATACGGAGTTGGAAAGGATTAACAGGAGGTATTCATGGATAGACAAATGAACATTGCTTTAAGAAAGACATTAGATCAGATCGGCGTAAAACATAGCCTTAAGGGTTACGGTTACATAATAAGTGCGGTTGAGAAATGTCTTGAAAACAGAAGTAAACTTATCAGCATTATTAAAGGACTCTATACTGAAATCGCAGAAGAAAACAGCGATACAGTCTGGAGAGTAGAAAGATCAATCCGGCACGCAATTGAAGTTACATGGACAAATGGCAATACAAATGCAATCAACAAAATTTTTGGTTACACGGTTTCAGTGGAAAAAGGAAAGCCGACAAATTCAGAGTTTATCGCATTAATAACAGATTTTGTTTCCTTGTATGGTGATGAGATTGCCAATGGTTCCTATAAGTGGTAGGAGTGATGTGTCTATGAAGAAGTTTGCAAAGGTAATTGAAATGATCGGCACCGTTGTTTTTCTGTTTTGCATCTGCATTGATGCAACGGAGTATCCGGTCACTGCTATACCTGTATTGATTGGATTACTTCTTATTTATATAGGAACAAAAATAGATGGGGAGTGGCAGGAGTATACAGAAGAGATTGTAGATTACGATTACAGAAGTGAGTCTGATGACGATGACGGTATTACCTATATCACATTTGACACTGATTACAGCAAAGAAAAGGAATCATCCGAACCGACCAAAGCTGAATGATTCCCAATCAAAGCAATAGCATAAGCTATTTGCGCCTATTTTAGCATAAGAAAAGGAGAAATTCAAATATGAGAGCAGAAAACAATAAAGTGGAATTTACAGGAACGATTATCACAGAGCCGGAATTTAACCATGAGGTGTTTGGAGAGGGATTTTATAATATGCACCTCAAAGTGGATAGATTAAGTGGGACGGCTGATATTATCCCATTAATTATTTCAGAGAGATTAATCAATCTGAATGATAAATACACGGGCACTGCCGTTAATGTTTCCGGTGTGTATAGTTCTTATAACAAACATGAGGAAAAGAGAAATCGTCTGTTATTATATGTATTCGTCTGTGAAATTGAAAAAGCGAATACGGGAGAGCATACAGATTTGAACAAAATCCAGCTTGACGGATATGTATGCAAAGAACCGATTTACAGGAAAACTCCGCTTGGAAGAGAAATTGCAGATTTATTAATCGCAGTCAATCGTTCCTACGGAAAATCAGATTATATCCCATGTGTTGTTTGGGGTAGAAATGCAAGATTTGTTGGTCAGTTGGAAGTAGGAACTCATATTGAGATCAATGGACGCATTCAGAGCCGCGGATATATTAAGAAATATGAAGATGGAACAGAAGAACAGAGAACAGCATACGAGGTGTCTGTAAGCAAAATCAATGTATTAGAGGAGGAAAATTAAGATGGCAGAAAATACCGTTACAATTTCCGTTGAAGAATATGCAGATCTGGTTGCATGCAGGACGAAAGTTCATACAGCATGTGCCATTATTGCAAATGAGCACCAAAGAGACATTGAGCTGATGGGGAAAAAGGGAACAACTATTAATTCAAAAATTATAGAGTCAGCTCTTGGATATATTGACGATGAAGCATGCTTTGAAGAGGCACTTAAAAAATATAAAGAGTGGAAGGAGAAGGAAAATGAAACTGAAAATTAGATCATTACATATGGAGAATTTCAAGGGAATTAAGAGCCTTGATGTGAATTTCTCTAATAAGACAAGTATTAAAGGACAGAACGCCGCAGGAAAGACAACAATCTTCGATGCGTTTACATGGCTGCTTTTCAATAAAAACAGTGCCGGAGAGGAAAAGTTTAATGTTCGACCATTAGATAAGGACGGAAACCGCATTGATAATGTAGAAATTAAGGTTGTGGGAGTTATTGACGTTGATGGGAAAGAAGTGGAACTTTCAAAGGTTCAGAAGCAGAATTGGGTTAAGAAACGTGGTACTGATACTGTTGCATTGCAGGGAAATGTCAATTCATTTGAGATTGACGGTTATCCAAAAAGTGAAGCTGATTTCAAAGAATATATTTCCAGTCTGGCACAGAGCGAGGATATGTTCAAGATGCTGGCCAATCCGCAGTATTTCTCTTCCATGAAATGGAAAGAGCAGCGGGATATTCTGATGCGCCTTGTAACGGATGTATCGGATGTTGAACTGGCGCAGACAGATGCTAAGTATGCCCAATTACTCGGCGAGTTGGAGAAAGCACCGTCCACGGATGATATTCGTGCAAAATTTCAGAAAGCTCTTACAGAGTGGAAAAAGAAACAGTCAGAGATTCCGGTACGTATTGATGAAGCCGAGAAATCCAAGGTTGATGTTGACGTGGCAGAGCAGGAACTTGCAAAGGTAGATCTGGTAAGAAGAATCGCTGAATGTGACAAGAAAATGGAGAATGCCGGTAGCACGTTAGGCGATTTGAGAAGCAAGGAAATGCAGTTGCAATTTGATATGTCCGGCATTATGCAGGTCATGAATGACGAACTTTCCGCAAAACGTAGAGGTCTTGACAGTGCCAAGGATGATGCAACACGAGAGTTCAATGACTTACATAATCAGATTCAGTCTGCGGAAAATCAGATCAAGGCAAATGAGAAGACAATTTCCGATACAGATGCAGAGCGGAAAAATCTTGGTGTTGAATACAATGCAGAATTTTCCAAGGCATTTGATGAAATGCCATATCTCTTTGACGAATCCAAGTGGAAATTTGATGAATCTACAACGGTTTGTTCCTTATGTGGTCAGAAGTTGCCGCAGGATAAGATTGAGTCTCTTAAGGCTGATTTTGAGCAGAAAAAGGCAGATGCCAAGGCACGTGCCACCAAGCAGTTAGAGGATGCACGCAAAGCATTTGATGATGCAAAGGGCGCAAAACTTAAAGGTCTGATTGACAAGGGCAACGCTTGCAAGGCTGATATTGAGCGATTGACAAAGGAAAACGCCAAGTTGCAGGAAGACATTGTGGCACTCAAAGAGCAGGAATCCAAGGCACTTGCAAAGCAGAATGATTATGCAAAGCAGTTATCCGAGATCCCGGCAGAAGCTGATTATTCGCAGAATGAAGAGTATGTGAAGCTGAAAACAGAGCATGACAAGATTCTTGCTGATATTGCAAAGGTTGAATCCGAGGGCGCAGACAAGGTTGTTACTGATTTAAAAGCCGAGAAAGCCGATCTGCAGAGTCAGCTTGAAGAGGTGAACAAGGTTATTGCGCAGGCGGCTAACAATGTGGCGATTGATGATCGTATCGAAACGCTTCGTGACGAGCAGAAAGAAATCGGGCAGAAAGTTGCCGATCAGGAACAGATGCTTTATCTCTTGGAAGAGTTCATTCGTTTCAAGCTGGATAAGGTTTCAGAATCTATTAACAGCCATTTCAAGACCGTAAATTTCAAACTCTTTGAAATGCAGTTAAATGGCGGTATGAAAGATTGTTGTGAGTGTACTGTGAATGGCGTTCCGTATTCGGCTTTAAACAGTGGTCATAGAATCGTAGCCGGACTTGATATTATCCGTTCTCTTAGCGAGTTATACGGTGTAAGCGTACCGATTTTCGTAGATAACGCAGAATCACTGAATGAGTTCAATGTGCCGGATATGGATGCACAGTTAATTCTTTTGAGCGTAACAGAGGACAAGCAGCTGAAAGTTGAGGGTGTGTAAATGAAAGAAGAATTATTGAAAATAGCATCGGAAAGTTTATCTTCGGATGAAGTAAGTGAAATTGTCAAAGAAAAATTTATGAATGCATTGGGAGGAGCAATCGAAGATGCTTTTCGCTGGGGAGATGCAAAGCATGCCATTGAGGAAAAGGTAAAAGAAGTCATGGTTCCATACATTGAGAGTTATGATTTTTCAGAGTACCTTCCTAAACTTGATTCTGTTTTAACAGAGATTGTTAATTCGGATTTCTGTATTGGAAATAAAAAGATTTTGGAGAATTTTAAAGACCTTATGATGGAGCCGGAGCAGAAAGAAATCAAACTTACGGATTTGTTCAAGGCATGGATTAAACAATGTGAAAGGGATATTGACACAGAAGATTTAGACATTGATTACGATGATGGCGTTTCTTATCAATCCGTGGAATGTGAAATGCGGTTTGAGCTGGAAGATAAGCCATCATGGAGCAGTGTGCAAAGAGCAGTTATCACATTTGAAAATGAGCATGATGAAAAACTGAATGTTGAAATTCCTGTGTCAAAGTGGATATGGGATAACGGAAAAGAAGAACCATATACACTTTCTTCCTATAAGGATTTGACGATTTCGTCACTTAGAAACTTGAGTGAATTTGAGGTGCTACTCTTGAGATTATCCAGAGCTAAAACGGCTATCGTTATTGATAAGGAATATGATGACAGTTATATTCGACCGGAAAAAGAACCGGAAGCGGATTTTCATTAAGAAAGCTAGGATGTAGAATGTCTAGAGTTGGAATAAGCAACAACGTCACACAACCGGATGCGCGGTGTATGTCATGCAAGCGTTGGAAGAGTGCAAGTAAGAGAGGATTCTTTGATTTTGCGGAATACGGGCATTGTTCTCTTCCGTATTGTGAGAGAGATGCAAGAAATAAAGGAAAGAGAGGAAAAATAAATGGCTAATATGATGAGTTTGAACATTAGTGATGAAGTCATTAAAGCGGCAGTTAGAGAAGAAGTAAGTGCAGGAATTGTAAAAGCATTGGGAAATCCGGAAATTGTAGTTCGTGATGCTATTCATGAGATGACAGATAGGTATGTGGACAGCACGGGCGAGTTCGTGAAAAAGGATTCTTGGCGTGCGATGCCATACTTTGATTGGCTTGCAAAAAATACTATTGAAAAAACAGTAAAAGAAGAAATTGAAAAGTATATCAATGAAAACAGAGAGGAATTTGCAAAAGAAATCAGAAAACAGTTGCAGAGTACAAATTTTAAAGAAAGCATTGCAGCATCATTTTTGAAATCGCTTTCTGATATTGCAGAATCCTCTTGGAATATGCCAATAAATGTTTCCTTTGAGCAACCGGAAGACTAATTTTTGGAGGTATCAGAATGAACTACATCAAAGCAAAGTATACAATACCAGGTCGTAGCTACACATTTAAGACCGAGGATTCTGTAAAAGCCGGAGATACCGTTGTAAATGCCAAAGGTGCAAAGCTAACAGTTACAGATGAAACCGTGGATATGAAGTGGGTGGAAACCTACGGCGCTGATAAGGTGGCGATTGTGAAGAAATGTGAGGAAAGCGAGGAAAAGCAGTGAAACTTTATTTTTATGGACTTAATTCGGACGGAATCTCCGTCACAGAAGTGGAAGTGATTGAAAAACCAAAGACATATTATCCAGTTGATAAGAAAAGAGGTTTTCCAAATTGCATGAGCTTTGTTAGAAAAGAGGACGAAGGGAAAATTACTGGCTATTATGAAAATATTTTCCTTACAAAGCCGAATTTCGATTATGCAAAGGAAAAGTTTAGAGAAGCCGCAGAAAAGGAACTTAAATCGGCAAAAGAAAAGTTTGAAATAGAAGAAAACAAATTAAAAATCATCATGGAAAGCGAGGAAAAATAATTATGGCAGAAACAAAGAAACAGGAAGTAGCAGTAGCAGAAGAAAAGACAGAGGTTGCAACACACAATAACAAGGTTACCGATTACAGCCTTGGAATTTTCGGAACATCCGACAATTTCATCATGGCTATGCAGATGGCAAAGGCACTGGCAAGTTCAACAATCGTTCCGCAGACATTCCAGAAGAACGATGCAAACTGTCTGATTGCTATTGAGCAGGCGCAGAGACTGCGAGTAAGCCCACTGATGGTTATGCAGAATCTGTATGTGATTCAGGGTAGACCGTCTTGGAGTTCAAAGTTTCTGATTGCGGCAATCAATAATTCCGGTAAATTCGACATGGAATTACAGTTTGAGGAAACTAGAGATAAAGATGGCAAGCCTTATTCGTGCCTTGCTTGGACTACGAAAAATGGTCGTAGAGTTGAGGGAATGACCGTGGACATGGAAATGGCTAAAGCCGAGGGATGGCTTAGTAAGAACGGTAGTAAGTGGAAAACCATGCCACAGTTAATGCTTCGTTACAGAGCCGCATCTTTCTTCTCCAGTCTGAATTGCCCGGAGCTGACAATGGGATTATATACGAAAGAGGAAATGCAGGACAACGATTTCAAGGAATATCCGATGGAAGATTTGCAGGAACAGGTCAAGCGTGATATTTCCGAAAATGCCAATTCAGAGCCATTTGTTGTAGCTGAATCCGAAGCTATTGAGACCGGGAGCGAAGTAGTTGAACCAGAGCAGGAGAAAGTAGCCGGAGAAGTCGTTGAGAATGACGAGAACGTACCGGACTTTATGAAAGATTAGGAGGTTGCCATGAGAGTTATATCACAGGACGGCACATTGGATTTTCCGTACGAAAATAGCATTGTTTTTATTGATACAAGGGCGAAAGAAGCAACATTTGTCCGGATGCAGGCAATCGGAGACAATGAGACTTCAATAACAGCTAAATATTCCACGAAAGAAAAGGCAAAGAAAGCCATGGAAATGCTTAGAGAAGAATATCAAAAATATGCAAGCCAGAATTACATGAAAGTATTTCAGTTCCCGGCAGAGGAAGAATTGGAGTAGCCTATGGAAGTTATATCAGTCTTAGAATCCGTGCAGAAAGGCATGAAAGATAACATTTACAATTTCTGCAAAGATGGAAAATGTAGCCAATGCGGTAACTGCTGTTCCAACCTTTTGCCAATGAGCAGAAAGGAAGTAGATGCAATTCACAGATATATCCGTAAGAACCATATCAAAGAGTGTAGGCACCTGCTTCCTACTGTGAATCGACCATATGATATGACATGTCCTTTTCTTGATACGGACAAGAGTTGCGAGAAATGCAGAATCTATCCGGTTCGACCAGAAATTTGCAAGCAATTTATCTGTGACAATGAGCAGAGGGCAAAGCATAATCGGGCATTGTTGGGACAGACAAGACAGATTATTGATGTGAGGAGTGAGTTTTATCACAGAAATGGAAAATAGGCAGAAAGAAAAAATTACAAAAAGCCGAGAACGCGTCAAAAAGTTTGGAGAAGTTTATACGCCGGGCTGGATGGTACAAAAGATGTGCAATATGTTGGAAGATGAAAATGGTGGTGCAGAGTGTTGGAGAGGAACAGTGTTGGAGCCTGCGTGTGGTACTGGAAATTTCCTTGTGGAAATCTTGAAACGGAAACTGTCAATAGGAATGACTGAAACGGAAGCTGCAGAGACATTATTCGGCATTGATATTCTGGCAGACAACATAGAAGAGAGCATACAGAGACTTACGGATCTTGCACCGACAGCAGAAAGTATATTCAGAAAGAACATTGTTCAGGGCAACTTTTTAAAACCGGAAGGAATATGGTTTTTGGAGGATGCCGAATGAGAGAAAAAGCGGAAGACCCTTATGTATCTCTTGGTATATGCTCCAGATGTCACAAAGGCATATTGGGAACGCAGTACAAAATGTGCGCTGAGTGCCGGGAGAAGAAAGCGAAGGTAGAGGCTAAGAGACTTGCAAGGGAAACACCGGAACAGGCAGAAGCACGGAAAGAAAGAGTCCGTACCAGATATTACATGAATAAGTCCAGTGGAATATGCGTGAAGTGTGGAAAACGTAATGCAGTATGCGGAACTGTTTTATGCAACAGGTGTTTGGCAAAGAGGCGTTCGTGCGAGAAGTCCACAAGCCAAAGGGAGTACCGGGAGGATAAAGGATTGTGCATAATCTGTGGTAGACCGGCGGTATCTGGAAGAAAGCATTGTGAGGAACATTTAAAGATGCTACGGAAAACAGTTGCAAATGCGGCAAGCCATATAGACTACACGAAACATCCTTGGATAATCGATAATAAACACATATTTGAAAATTGAGGTGAAAGAGGTATGAAACTTAAAGCCTTAGGCTCTGGTTCATCCGGTAATTGCTACATACTGGAAAATGAAAGCGAAGCGTTAATTATTGAAGCAGGGTTGCCGTTTATGGAAGTTAAGAAAGCACTGGATTTCAATGTGCGAAAGATTAAAGCAGTAATCACAACCCACATACATTCAGACCATCATCAGTACTTCTTTCAGTATGTTAGAGCCGGTATTCCAGTGTGGGAGCCGTTCAAATTGATAGATGGAAATATCCTACAGTTTGGGAAAGAAAGCTTTAGCATACGAGCATTTGAAAACCGGGATAAGTCCGGCAGATGGCTACACAACAACGGAGACGGTTCAGAGTGCCCCTGCTACGGATTTTACATCACACACCCGGATATTGGCAGCTTGGTGTATGCAACAGACACGGAATACGTCAGATGGAGATTTAATGGTGTTAATCACATCATGGTGGAAGCCAACTATGATATGCAGTTTGTGAACCGAGAAGAGCCAAATTACGAACACAGATTAAGAGGTCATATGAGCTTACCAACGGCACTTGACTTTATTTCTACTAACGATAATCCGGCATTGCGAAATGTCGTTCTAATTCACTTATCAGATAAATCAGCAGATTCGGCATTATTCAAACAAAAGACAGAAGAAACAGTTAAATATGGAGCAAATGTTTATATTGCAGAAAAAGGATTAGAGGTTGATATGAACCTTTGTCCGTTCTGAAAGGAGACGGCATGAAAGTATATGAGTTGATTTAAGATCTGGTGCAGTTTAAGCCAGATACAGAAGTGGAGTTCCATGTAAAAGCGAAATTCGATACCGATGTTGAAGCGGAATTTGACAGGAACAATGAGAACGACACGCAGGAGGCAACCGTAACTGCAGAGTTCGATGAAGATGTCGATTTTTATGAAATCGACGATAGCGAGGGTAGCGTATATAACCCAAGAATTACATTCAATCTTGAATATTAAAATAGGTTGCAACACCTTGGTATTTACCTAAAAGAAACCAATTTATGCGGTATCTGATGTTTTGGCAAGGAATTTTAATATATCACAAAAAACTAAATTGAAAGCCATGAGATACCTTTGGCGGTTGCTGAAAGTGACCGCCAGAAAGGAGAATACGTGTTAATAATTGAGGATAAAGGACAGAAAGAGGGCTTGCATATCCTTAAGAATAGATATTTCAAAAGCCACGATATGGAAGTCTTGCGTGCACCATTGCCGGTTGGAGATTACATAATTGCCACAGACAAGGTAGCGGATGTTATCCATAGAAAATCAGCTAGAAAAATGGAACTTAAAAAGATGGATTTTCTTGGCACATATGATGTTTCCGTTGACACGAAAAAGGACATGCAGGAAATTGTAGGGAATATCTGTGGAAAAGCACATCCGATATTCCGTGACGAGTGTATTTTGGCGCAGAACAACGGAATTAAGTTATATGTGCTTATTGAAAATACAGACAAGGTGTATTCCGTCAATGATGTATTTACATGGCATAATCCTCGAGTGGACCGGTATAACAATATTGCATATATGCACACACTTGGAAAATTGCTGAATGTATCGCTACCGAAAACAAAGCCGACATCTGGCAAGGTATTGGCAAAAGCTATGTTGACAATGCAACTTAAGTATGGCGTTGAGTTCGTATTTTGTCGCCCGGAAGATGCTGGGGCAAAGGTTATTGAATTGCTTGGAGGTAGTGAAAATGGCGGAGAATAAGCGGTATTACTGGCTTAAACTGATGGATGATTTCTTTGATAGCAAACGAATCAAAAAACTCCGAAAGATGGCTGGTGGCGATACATATACGATCATCTATCTTAAGATGCAGTTGTTGTCGTTGAAAAAAGGTGGCTATCTGGAATATTCCGGATTGGAAGATGAATTTTACAAAGAGATCGCCCTTGATATTGACGAGGACGAAATCAATGTTCAAGTAACGATTCAGTATCTTCTTTCCTGCGGATTGCTTGAAACATCAGATTCCATTGAGTACAAGTTGCCTTTTGTGCAAGATAACTTAGGAAGCGAGACGGCAAGCACTCGTAGAAGTCGTAAATCTAGGGAAAATGCACAAAAAGCGTTGCAATGCAACAGTGGAGCAACGGAGTGCAACATTTTGCAACAAAATTGCAATGTAGAGATAGATATAGAGAAAGATATAGATACAGATATAGAGATAGAGAAAGAAAATACAAAAGAAAGCGTGCCTGCATCTGATTTGGACTTTGACGCGGAATGGGGATGGGAATACACGATCAATGCATATCCAAAGAAAACGTCGTTAACGTCTGCCAAGGTAGCATGGATGGACAAGCTTTTAGAAGTTATCGAGCCGAACAGGAAAGCCGTTGCAAAGCTGATATATGAGGCTACAGTGGCATATGTTACTGACTATATAGAGAAGAATCCGGATGATACGAATTATCGCTACATACCAAAATACGGAGACTGGCTGAAAGAGGATTGCGATTACTGGATTCGTCAAGTTGAGAAACGAAAGCGAGGTGAGAGCAGTTGACGGAAGCAGAAATTGGAGTGATCGGATGTGTATTGATTGACAATGATTCCATGTACAAGGTTTATAACAAATTGAAGCCGGAAATGTTCAGCTCTGAATTTTGCCAAGATGCTTTTGCTGAAATGCTTGCCATGTATGATCGTGGAGAAAACATTAATGTCGTTTCACTGTCTCAGTCACTTGAAAACCACAAATGGGAGCCGGAAATAATTGCAAGCGAATTGAAAGAATGCATATCTGTTACCCCAGTCTCAACGGCAATAAAAAGTTATGCGGATGCAGTCATTAAGGATTGGCGGGTAAGGGAAACAAAAAGCCTTTTCCAGAGAGTGAGCCTTAGACCATGTGATATTGATAATTCGATCGCGGAAGTTCTTACAAGGCTTGAAGAAATCCAAGTTAATCAGTTGAAGAAATCTAAGTTGATGAAGCAAATCGTATCAGAGAACAAAGATAAATACTTCAATGATGATGTTGGAGAGGACAGGGTAAAGACAGGATTTTACCATCTTGACGATTGCCTTGGCGGTCTTGAAGGCGGAGACATTACAGTTGTTGCTGCGAGACCGGGAGTTGGTAAGTCTGCTATTGTGGCACAAATAATCGAGAATATGGCAAGAAAAGGCTATAACACTTGTTACTACAACATGGAGATGAACAACAGTCAGATTTATGAAAGGTTTGTTTCAAGAATGTCAAAGATTGGTCTGACAAGAGTTCGCAGGGCAAAGGCTTTTCTTGGTGGAGAGAAAGAAGCCTTTGACAAGGCAAATGATGAGCTTGAAAAATATCCGATCACAATTGACGATCAGACAAATGTTATTGAGGAAATAAGAACGCAATGCAGGCATCAAAGATATGACGTGATCGTAGTTGACTATCTGCAATTGGTACGGTGTAACCGGAAGTTCAATAATCGTGCATCCGAAGTCGGGGAAGTTTCGAAGCAATTCAAAGCACTTGCGAGAGAGCTTCACGTTCCGATCATCCTATTGTCACAGCTTAACCGAGTATCGGAAATGAATGTAACGAAAGAGCCTACAATGTCCGAATTAAGAGAATCCGGAGATATTGAGCAGGATGCTTCCAATATTATTCTTATGTGGAATTTGGATGAAGACAGAAAATTTAAAGGCTTGAAAGTTGAAAAGAATCGACAGGGTACACCGTTTAGAGAAGTTGTTCAGTTTGAAGGTGATCGTATGGAATTTATCGAGCGAACCGAAACCATTGAACAGATTCAAGCACGGATGCGACAGAAAGACGGTTTCCGAGAAGTATGTGGCAGCACACCATTTGATTAAAAGGTGAATGATTATGGCAAGTAAGAAATTTGAAAAAGGTTCCGAAGAATGGCAGTTTTTTAATGACTATTATAAATTCCGGCAGCAGTTTTATGAAGCTGATAACGAAGATGAGTGGTTCCAAGGAATGATGGAAGCAGGGGAAATGCTAATTAAAAAATATGCACGGACAAATATATCAAAATATGTTCAAAGTCTTGTATTTAGCCATTTTGAGGATGTAGAGAGGAGATGGAAGAGCAAATGAGTAATGCACTGGCAAGAAAGAAAAAGCGGATGCAGCCACTTGGATATTCCAAGAGTGAACTGATCGGAATACAGAGACACGCCAAGGCACAAAGCAATGCGGATTATCTAATAGAGGAATCCTATTATAACGTCCGTATGATGGCATATCAGGCACTGCATGATAAGTTCGGATTCGGACACAAAAGAATCATAAAGGTTGAGCAGACTATTGATGCATATGTGGAGAATGCAAAGGATGGAACGACAGGCGAGGAACTTGGTTTTTATCTGAAAGATAAATGCAAGATTGACGTGCGAGAGGAAACTAATAAGATTCCGTATCGTGAGAGCTTTTATCTGGTAGAGAGAAAGATTGCACCGAACTGCATGATACAGGCAAATAAGTTTTTACTGGCACAGGTATTTAATTATTTTGCTATGTTGGGTGTCTGCCTTAAAACACAGTTTAAATTTTCGGGAAATCAGATCAGACAGGTTTATGAGAGAATCAGATATTTAATTAACTGCCTTGCTACCGGATATGAAACCATGACAGGGATCGCAAGTGTTTTGGAATGGGAATGTAAGTACATTGACAAGCGTTTTATCGGAAAGACGTATGAAATATAGGAGGAATGGTTGATGGACAAGTTAACTGTGGAACTGCAGGATGGATATTTTGTGGAGATTGATTCTCTGAATCACACCCTGAGACAGAGATATGCCGGACAGGATAAGGACGGCAATGAAAAAGAAAGCGTTCGAACAATCGGATATTTTGGAGACATGAAACAGTGCATTAAGGCTTTGTTAGAGCGTTATCCGAGGGAGTTATCTGAAAAAGCACAGATTTCCTTTGATGAATATTTAGAACTGTTGGATAAGGCTTATACGAGGTCAGAACAGCTTGTAAACAGTCTTGGAAAATGACGGAGGTATAAATTGCACAGAGAAAGCAAAGAGAGACGCAGAATCATAGCAGAGATGGAAAACCGTCAGACGAGAATGCCGAAGCATCCAAACCCGGATGCATTGAGAAATTTTAAGGAAGTACCGTATCAGTTGCGGTACGGGAAGGAGAAAAAGGATGCTGAACAAAGAGAAATACATGAATGAATTATTGGAGTTTGCATGTACAGACAATAAGTTTGCTATTACGAAAGATGGAAAGCTTCGGGAATGTCGTGGTGTAAGATGCAACGAGTGCGCGTTTGAAAACGATGGTATGGCTAGTTGCGGCGATTCACGCAGAAAGTGGATGGAACAGGAGTACAAAGAACCACAGGTTGATTGGAGTAGAGTTCCAGTTGATACACCGATTTATGTTAGATACCGCAGCAGCGACGAATGGGAGAAAAAACATTTTGCTAAATTCGAGAACAATTATGTGTATGCGTGGAGCGATGGAAAAACATCATGGAGCACCACTAATGGATCTACAATGGTATGGGAGCATTCCAAACTGGCAGAGAGCGAGGATCAGAATGAAAATAAGCAGGATTAAAAACCGGATATCTGAGGTAGCAACAGAAGCCTGCGGGTATTCTCCACTAACAAAAGTGGTTTCGGAGGAAGAAATCAACAGGATTTTGGAGCAGGAAAGCGGATGGATTCCAGTAGATGAGCAGATTCCTAATACTGATAAATATATCCTGGTATCGTTTGAAAACTTTACTATTCCAGATGTCGGAAGATATGAAACTGATGAAGATGGTAACGGTGCGTTTTATCCGGGGGATGATGACAAAAGCTATGCAAAATATGGATTATTTGTAAATGCTTGGATGCCACTGCCGGAGTCGTACAGCACAGATGCAGAAAAGCCACATATTGAAAAGCCACAGACCAATGCAGACCGGATCCGGAGCATGACGGATGAAGAACTTTTAGATTTCCTTTGCTCAATCGAAACATATGAGCAGGGTAGCGTAAAGACCATTGAGGGCGGCGTAGCAATGTGTTCTGTTACAGAGGTGGAACAATGGCTTAAGGCAGAAAGTGAGGGATAGCATGGAGAGAGCGGAAACAACAAGGTTTCTCGGAGAACTGCTTGTAAGTAGCCGATTTAGCGGCATGGGTAAATACTGGGCGAGTGAGGTTAGCATTGACGCGTTCACAACTGCCGGGAAGGGTGGAAGAGTAGATTTCATGCAGTTTGAACCGCCAAACCAATACGCAGTGTCATCGTTGGAAAAGGGAATTTTTATATGCTACGAAATCAAGAGTTGCAAAGAGGACGTATACAGCGGGAATGGTCTAAACTTCTATGGTGAGAAAAACTACATAGTAACCACGATGCAGTGTTATAAAGATATTCTTTCAGACTTGAATGATAGAACTTTTGAAAAACATCTTATTAAAACAAATCCAGAATCTTCCAAGAATTTTGGAATTATAGTGGCTGTTCCGTGGATGCGGGATAAATATCAGGAGTTTGAAGAACCGACACGGGTATCGGATGATGTATCATGGAGACTGGAAATAATAAAGCCCTGCATCGTGGGAAGCAGAAAAAAGTCTATGACGGAAATGCTGTTTTGTATGATGCGGAGCGGACATTAAATTTGAGAAAACGAGGAGTGGTATGGAAAAGATGACAGACGGAACATGCAGTATCTTAAATGATACTTGTCTGGAAAAGAATATTATGGACTGCCGGTATTGTCAGTTGCATAGCGTTGTTGAAGATTACAGAGACCGGGTATACAGGAAGCAGGAGGAGAACGATGGAGAGATGGTAATTGGAGAGGAATTTGTCCGTGTATTCCTGATACTGTCTGCCAGTGCACAAGACTTGAGGATAAGAACGGTAAACGGGTCTTTGAGAATGATATTCTTAAGGATAATGTTATTTATGGTGTTGTCAAATGGGATGATGCAAATGCAAGATACATTATTGATGACAGAGAAGATGGATATCAAGATTATTCTGAATGGTTGCATGAATGTGAAATTATCGGCAACATATTTGATGATCCGGAACTATTGGAGGCATAGTCAGGATTAAAGGCAGAAAAGTATGCGATCCGTTGACCGGAGTATGGAGCACTGGATATTGGATCAAGGATGACTAGAGCAATTATTATCCTGTGTAGGTGGAAAGGAGCTGCAATGGTGAATGAAAAAATAAATAGCTGGACATTTGAAGAAACCGTTAAAACAGCTGAAAATCTTATGAAGAATGAGAAAAATATATTTAAGTGGGATGTATTACGGCATCTGAAAGATTTTGCGGAAACATATCAGAAAGAAATACAGCAATACCGCACGATCGGAACAGTGGAAGAATGCCGGGCGGCGGTGGAAAAGCAGACAGCGATTTCCAGAGAACTCATTGAGGGGAAATATTTCTGCCCGAAGTGTCATAACCTAATGCCTTATCCAGGATATTGTGGGTGCGGTCAGAAAGTGTATTGATGAAAGAAAGGAAGATAAAAAATGAGCGAAGAACTTAAGCCATGCCCGTTCTGCGGCGGAAACGCAATGTTCTTAACCATTACAAATAAGTCATCACATTCGGCTGTTGGGGTAATGTTCAAAATCAAATGTATGAAATGCGGAACAGAACTTCCAAAAAGCTATGAATGTGAGATGTACATGGATCAGGACGGAGGCATCAGAACAGGGAAAGACGAGCGAACGAAAGCAACTACAGATTGGAACAGGAGGGCAAACGATGAGACTGATTGATGCGGATGCACTAAAGAAAGATTTAAAATCGGTTACTTTAAGCAATGGAACTTTAGTAAATACAAATGCAGTATTGTATTTACTAGAAGAATATCCGACGGCTTATGATGTAGACAAGGTTGTGGAACAGTTGGGAAAATTAAAGAAAGCAGAGCAGGACAGACCAGATGATTGCGACGAGGACGGATGCGGAGACGGCGAACAAATCTACGATGACGGGAGAAGCCAGGGAAGATTTGAAGCATTTGGCAAAGCAATCGAGATCGTGGAAGGCGGTGGAGTAAAGTGACAAGAGAAGATAAAGAAGCAATTTTAAATAGTTTTGACGAAACAATGATACAACCGGATGAAGCAATGAACCTCACAGAAATGAGAGCATATGTAAAAGGTTTTGAAGATGCTAGAAATGCAATGTTTGATGCGACTGACAAGTTTTATCGAAGTAATAAGACGGATTAGAACCGTAGAGAAGAGGTGCACTGATATGTCAAAAGCAGCATTAGTTATGGATATGCCGGAATCATGTGATATGTGTGATTTTGTAGATGATGAGCAACCGCCAAGATACGGAGAAAAAACATTGTATTGTGGAGTACCGGGAATGGGAGAGGACGTAACAGATTATATAGAATGTAGACCCGAATCTTGCCCGCTCCGGGAGTTGCCAGAGAAGATACCAGAGTTGAAATCTGGTTATGAAGATCTCGGCACATCAATACGTCGGGTGGGTTGGAATGCCTGCTTAGATGAAATTTTAAAATAAATTGAAAGGAGTGAGATGTTTGCCATCAGATTGGATGATTTAAAAGCAATAAAACGATGAATTTATTGCATAAAACACAACATAATTAAATTTAAAGTGCACTATTGTAGATGTGTGCACGGAATATAAGAAAGGAGCCGGAACCTATCCGGATAAAAGGCGCGCCGGGTTCCTTTCAAAAGAAAATGAAGAATAGTGAATTAAAAGAATATGTAAACAGCTTTCCGGATGATGCACCGGTGAGTATTATCTGCGCGAATCCAAGAAAAAGAAAACTGTACAAGTTGGAAAATGTAATATGGGTGACAGACCAAGGGCAGCCTTTGATCCTTATTGACATTGGAAAAGAATCGGATATGGATGCAGAAATGAATATCGCAGAAGAAAAGATAGGGAAAAAAGAAGCGTAAAAACATGTAGAAACAGTACATTAGATAATGTTTTAGGAAAAGCAAGAGAAGCCGGCATGAGTTACGGAAAATATGTGGCAATGATGGACGGTACACCGAAGATCTGGCAGGGAGAAGAATAAAAAATATAAGAGGAGAATGGCTTATGAAGTTTTCAAAACTGACTAAGCCAGAGCTTGAAACAATTATTGAAAACGCCAATTTCACGGAGCAGGAAGAAGAAATATTTTATCTTCTTGCCCGTGGACTTATTTCAAAAGAAATAGCCATGAGACTATGCGTATCAACAAGAACAGTGGAAAGAAGAATTTTTGATATTAAACAGAAAGTAAAAAAGTTAGAAGGTGAGTTAAACGGGAAATCTTTCAAATAGTGAGTTGTTGAATATTGCCATCGAAAATGGTATTATCAACATAGACACCATTCAGAAAAAAATTGAAATGAACGAAAGGAAAAAATTTATTGAAAAACACACTTACAGCATTTGGCAAGGAAAAGATGGAAAGTTTTACACATATTTGCCAGATGAAGATAATAAGAGAGGAAAGAGACTTGTAAAGAGAACATCTGAAAAAGCAATTGAAGATGAAATAGTAAAGTTCTATAAAGCTAAGGAGGATGAACCTACAGTTATTCAGGTATATTCTAATTGGATTTCTGAAAAACTTGAATATGGTGAAATAACAAGACAGACAAAGGACAAGTACGAGACAAATTTTAAAAGATTTTTTGAAAATAAGTATTTGCCGATTGCAAATAGAAAAATCCGGTACATTGATGAAGAAATATTGGAATCATTCATAAAAACAGCTATTTCAAAACTGGAACTTACGCAAAAAGCTTATTCTGATATGCGGATATTGATTAACGGAATTTTCAAATATGCAAAGAAAAAACATTATACCAGCCTGAGCATAACCAGTTTTATGGGTGATTTGGAAATTTCGGAAAAGTCATTTAAAAAGAACCATAAGTCAGACTGCGAATTGGTATTTTCTAAGGATGAGGAACTTTTAATTGAACGATTTGTAATGGAAAATGAGCCTACATTGATAGAACTTGGCATTATTTTGGCATTTAAAACAGGATTGAGAGTTGGGGAAATATCTACCCTCTCATGGTCTGATGTCGGAGAAAATAAGATACATATATCAAAGACAGAAATAAGATATAGAGATGATAATGGCAAATATGTATTTGATGTTCAAAATTTTCCTAAAAGTGATGCCGGGTTTAGAGATGTTATAATTACCGCAGATACCAAAGAACTTATGAGAAAAATAAAAATGCTCAATCCATTTGGGCAATATATTTTTATGAAAAACGGTAAACGAATAAAAGGTCAGGCATTTACAAGGCGGCTATATGTGATATGTGATAGAATAGGAATTGGTGAACGTTCAATTCACAAGGCAAGAAAGACATATGCAACAAAGTTGATAGATGGAAATGTTCCAGAATCGGTAATAAAAACACAAATGGGGCATACAGATATCAGAACAACTCTCGATCATTACTATTTTAATAACAAGACAGAGAGTGAAATGCAGGAATATATTGCAAAAGCATTATCAATGTAAAAGGTAACACGAGGTAACACCTTTGGAGATAAAGAAATTCAGTATTTATGCGGGTTTGAGAGAATTGATACCGAGTTCGAATCTCCCTTCCGCTACTTCAAGACCTCAGAGATTCTGAGGTCTTTTGTTGTATACCGGCAAAATTTTTTATATAATAAGTTTATGATACGAATCCTATACAGGCAGAATTCAATTTTACTTTTAAAGATGCAGGAGAGGAGAACTATGAAACAAAAATATAAGAAGCTGGCATTTTTCATATTATTACTAAGTATGCTTACCGGCTGTATGTTATTGAGTGGCTGTACGGAAAATACAGAAAATGGATCACAGAGCAGCTATATTGTAGATTCGGATGAGCTGCAGGATACAGAAAATCAGATGGAATTCGTACCGGGTTCTATGAAAGGTTCAAAACAGGAGGAAACGTCGGAAAACGAAGAACAGGGTCAGACAGAGCAAAGTCGTCAGACTGTCGCGGAAGAAAATGATGCGGAGCAGGCAAAGACGGCAGGTAATCTGGAAGTACATTTTATAGATGTGGGACAGGGGGATGCGACTCTGATCAAATGTGATGGCCATTCTATGCTGATCGATGCGGGAAATAATGATAAAGGTACACTTGTACAGAATTATCTGCAGCATCAGGGAGTGGAGACTCTTGACTATGTGATCGGCACGCACCCGGATGCAGACCACATCGGAGGAATGGATGTCGTTCTTTATAAATTTGACTGTAAGACGATCATCATGCCGGATGTTGCAAATAACACGCGCACTTATGATGATGTTGTGCAGACGATGAAAAATAAGGGATATAAGACCACTTATCCGGTTGTCGGGGAGACATACACGATCGGTGGAGCAGCATTTACGATCATTGCCCCAAACAAAGAGTATGGAAATGATATGAATTCCTGGTCGGTCGGCGTCCTTTTACAGAATGGAAACCACCGGTTTTTGTTTACCGGGGATGCGGAAGAGGGAGCAGAACAGGATATCCTGCAGAATGGCATCGATATCTCGGCGGATGTCTATAAGGTTGCACACCATGGAAGCAATACGGCAACATCCCAGGCATTTCTTGATGCAGTACATCCGACGTATGCGGTAATCAGTGCTGGGGAAGGCAATTCTTATGGACATCCGCATGCGGAAGTATTAAACAGACTCCGTGCAGCCGGAGTATCTGTTTTCCGCACGGATGAGCAGGGAACGATCGTTGCCGCGTCAGACGGAACAACACTTACCTGGAATATGTCTCCATCAGAGAGCTGGCAGGCAGGGGAAGCAAAAAAGAGTCAGGACACAGATAAAAGTGAAAAGTCAACTGACAGTCAGAACAATGCAGAAACAGATGCAGCCGTAAGTAATCCGACAGACCAGACGGATGGAAATTCGGATGTGATCGTTCACATCACGAAAACGGGAGAAAAATATCACTCTGCCGGATGTCAGTATTTAAGAAAAAGTGATATTGAAGTGACATTATCAGAGGCAAAAGCAAGAGGACTTACACCGTGTTCAAAGTGTAATCCACCACAGTAAAAATATTAATAGAAGGGAAAAGAAAAATATGCGCGTAGGAATGGGATATGATGTTCATAAATTAGTGGAGGGCAGGGACCTGATCATTGGAGGGGTAAAGATCCCACATACATTAGGACTTTTGGGACACTCGGATGCAGATGTATTGCTTCATGCCATCATGGATGCACTGCTCGGAGCAGCAGCACTTGGAGATATCGGAAAGCATTTTCCGGATACAGATCCGAAATATGAAGGAATTTCAAGCATGAAGCTGTTGGAACATGTGGCAGAACTGATCGCCGAAAAAGGTTATATTGTGGAAAATATCGATGCGACGATCATCGCACAGAAACCAAAGATGCGTCCGCATATCGAACAGATGGAGAAGAATATTGCAGCAGCACTTAAAATATCAGAAGATCAGATCAATGTGAAAGCGACCACAGAAGAGGGACTGGGATTTACCGGAACGGAACAGGGAATCTCTGCACAGGCAATCTGTGCGTTGACAACGATCTATGAGAGCAGTGTCAGCGTGGCGGATTCTGCAGGAGGCTGTGCGGGCTGTCCCGGACGTGCCTGTGGAAGATAAATATAAATAAAGTATAAAACTTGTTGACACAGCTATATAAATAGGATATGATAAGTCGTGATTTGACGGATTGAAGTGAGACTCAGATATATTTTTTGTAAGGACATCAAGGGATATTCAAAGCAAAGATATATGCTGGGTCTTTTTATGTACAAAAGAAGGGAAAATGAGTTTATGAAAAAAAGGATGATACGTTTCTGTTGTGGAGTTATGGCTGCGGGACTGCTGCTTTCCGGCATACCGGTTCCGGCAATGAGCGGGAATATGCAAAAGGTAGCAGTGTCGGTGCTGGCAGAAGATGCGGTGATCGTGACAGATTACGATGAATTTGCGAATGCTTTAAGCAGTGGAAAGAAGAATATTGTAGTAGAAGGCAGTTTTACGATCCGCGATGATAAATTGACGGAGACAGATGGTTCCATTAAGGGACAGATGAAACCTGTTCAAATACCGGGGGGGACAACCATTACAGGAAATGGAACGGGGAGTATCACCTGTAGTCATCCAATTCAGATCATGGGGGATGATGTAGAGATACGGGATATACAATTGGTGTTTAATTCTAGTAATGGACTTGGCAGTGTTCCGCACCGTGAGATCTTTTTAGCAGGACATAGTCTTGTACTGAATAATGTAAGTACATATCTGGCAGGACCTGATAAGCCGAATCCGATTGTAGGCACAGAAAAAGAACTTCTTCCAACTGTGTATGCAGGAGGATATCACAGCAATACTGCAGTGGGAACAAACGCTTCACTTACTGTCACAAATGAGAACAATAAGACTATGTTTCAGGATATCTATCTGGGACATGAAGCATCAGCCGGACAAAGGACTGCTTATACGGGCAGTGCAAAATTAGAGCTGGATGCTGATGCAAAGATACGTGGGACTGTTTCAGCAGAAAACACATCTTTAGCGTCTTTAGATTTTTTGGGTGATCAGAAGGGATATGATGAAATCACTCTTTCAGAAATTAAAGGAAATGATAAAACTGTAATGACGGTAAAAAATTGTGCTGTTCTGGGTGTGGTGACAACGGGTGTCAAAGATATCCTATTGGATGCAGGAGGAAGACTGCAGCCGAAAGATGGGACGGCACAGTTAAATAATATTACACTGAAAAATGGGGGATGTCTGGATCTCACACAGGTGCTGGATGCTTTGGTAAAGGGCAGTTTTACAGGTAGTGATGATAATGCAGCAAGAGGAAAACTTGTTCTCAATAAAGATGGATATGTTCAGATTGATGGGCAGATAAGTGGGGTTACGCAGTTTCAGACGGTGAGTCATGTCATACCGGGAACGATTTTAAGTGGACATGCATATATTGCGTCGGAAAACGGAACAGCAGGAAGTTTTGTCTTATCAGACACAGCTATAAAAAATAATTACAGTCTGATCCGTAAAAATGGAACATGGACGCCGTATATTAATTATGTACCGGTGGAGCGTGAACTTGGAAGTATCGAGGTAAAATCTTATCCGAAAAATGTTGTTATTAACCATATACCGACAAACATGGAGGATAAAACAGGTGATAGTCCGTATTTGAATGTAATATGGAAGGATCAGGATGGAGAAGCCTATACATTTGATGATGTGGTAAATTATGAATCATTTTATGATAATATGGTATTAATCCGTTCGGATTACTGGAATAGTGACGACGAAGAGATACAGCAGAAAACAGACTGGATAAATCCGATTCGCTTAGATGTAGATGAAAATGAACCGGATCATTATTATCTGATTGCATATGGTAAGGTGCAAACAGGAAAATATACACTTTTATTCTGTTTAGAACCGATAGAAAGACATCCTGATACTGTGGCAGATGTAAAAGCACTGAAAGATACCGTGTTGGCAGAAAAGGAAATAATATTCACAGATGAACCAGGTGTATCACATCAGCATGTGGCGGGCGAGCCGGTAAAAGAAAACGAGATAGCTGCGACCTGTACCCAAAAAGGAAGCTACGATAAGGTAGTTTATTGTAAGGATAAAGGCTGCGGGGAAGAACTTTCCCGTGAGAATATAACGGTTCCGGCATCAGGACACAAAAAAGGAGAGCCGGTCACTGAAAATCGCGTGGAAGCGAAAGTGGGTGTGGACGGAAGTTATGATAAAGTAGTATACTGCACCAGATGTAAAGAAGAACTCAGCCGTGAAAAAGTGGTGATCCCAGCTCTGAAGGAGCCTGATAAGGAGGAGCCGACAGAGAAGCCGACGGAGAAACCAATAGAGAAACCGACAGAGAAGCCGACGGAGAAACCAACAGAGAAGCCGACGGAGAAGCCGACAGAAACACCGACAGAGAAACCGACAGAAACACCGACGGAAACGCCAACGGAGAAACCGGTGCACAAACACAGTTATGTGTTGAAAAAAACGACAGAGGCAACCTGCATGAAAGAGGGAGAAAAAATTTATTCCTGTGCATGTGGGGACAGTTATACAGAAAAAATTGCAAAGAAGTCCCATACACCGGAGAAAAAACTGACACCTGCAAAACCGGGCAGCAATGGAAAGAATGTGACCATGTGCAGCTTGTGCAAAACAGTATTGAAACAGGTGAAAATCAATGCACCAAAGACGGTAAAATTGTCGAAAGATCATTACAGTTATGATGGAAAAGCGAAAAAACCTACCATCAAAGTGACGGATAATAAGGGAAAAGTGATTTCAGGCAGCTTTTATAAAGTCTCGTATCAGAATAATAAAAAAGTCGGAAAAGCAACAGTGACCGTGAAGTTTCAGGGAAATTATTCGGGAATACTGAAAAAGACATTTGAAATCTGTCCAAAGGGAACTTCTATTTCAAGTGTAAAATCCGGGAAAAAATCCATGACTGTGAAATGGAAGAAACAGGCATCACAGACGAGCGGCTATGAGATAGTATATACAGCAGATGCATCGTTTGGCAAAAAAAATACGAAGACGGCTGTGATCAAAAGTAATAAGACGACAGTTAAAGAAATCAAAGGATTAAAACCGGGAAAGAAATATTATGTAAAAGTACGTACATATAAAGAAGTAAAGTCCGGTACAAAAAAAGTGAGGATCTACTCAGACTGGTCAAAGAAAAAAGCAGTTCAGATAAAAAAATAGTTCAGATAAAGAAACCGGATGAAAGAAAAACAATGGTCAGATGAATGATAAGTAACATCTGACCGTTGTTTTTTTACAGGGTTTGATGTTTTTTGATACGTCTTTTTATGCTTTCCACATCAATCGGTTCAAAAATGAGATCATTGATCAGATCAGATAATATGGCATTTCGAATCTGAGTCAGATTACCCTCTTTGCAGATTGCGATAATGGGAGTTGACGAAGCCCAGGACTCATGACTTAATTCATCCCACAATTGCCTGCCATCATCTCCGGTTTCGGATACATCTATGAAAACGGCAGGAACATGGTTATTTTTATCCATAATGGCATAGCGTATTTCCGTAACGGAAGATACTTTTATGAGTCTGTCCGGGTAAGAATATGCAAATTTTAAAGTGGAAGCAACATTTCTGGAATGTGTATATAATAAAATATTTTTCATGGCAGTGTCTGGTTTCTGTGCAGAAACACCATACTCGGAAAAACATTGTTTCCCGGATTTTTTTGAATTCCCAAGTGCAGTGTCTGCTTTCTGAAAAAGTGTTGTGTAGGAAGTTTCATAAGGCTCTGTGAATGCAATACCGATACTGATCGTAACGTTTTCAGGAATGGATAAAGCTTCTTTATCTAAAATTGCATCTAAAAGTTCCTGTGCTTTTTCATAGACAGCCTGTCTGGAGGCTATATCCCGCATAAAAGCAACAAATTCGTCTCCGCCGATGCGTCCGATAATGTCGGAACCGGAAAAATGAGATGCAAGAATACCGGCTACGACAGAGATTGTATGATCGCCCATTTTATGCCCAAAGATGTCATTGACAGCTTTGAAATTGTCGATATCTATGGCAAACAATGCATGTAATTCTTCCGGAGTGGATAAAAGTATGTGGGAAATGGCGTGCTCTGCTGTGGCCTTATTCAGCAGATGCGTCATCTCATCCACTTCTGATTTAATCCGCAGAGCTTCCTGTTTTTGTAAAATATGATTCAGTCTGCAGTTCGTCTTTAAAATATTGTCAATACGGTGACGTGCAATGGCAGGTTCAGTGGGTTTACTGAGAAAGTCGCTTGCGCCTAATTCGAAAGCTTTCGTCTGTACTTCCGGAGTGTCGGTGGTTGTCAGAACCACGACTGGAATTTGTTTAAACTCCGGCATTTCCTGGCGGTGTTTTAAAACATCGAAACCATCCATTCCCTGCATGACAAGATCTAAAAGGACAAGGTCAATCATATTTTTTTTATCTTTGATCATCTGCAGACATTCCTCACCGGAAGATACTTCAAGAATATTGAAGGCCGGAGAGAATATTTCATTTAAAACGGCATGCTGTAAGCGTGAATCATCTACGATTAGCAAAGTTTCTTTTGACTGTTCCATATTAAAAAATCCTTCGTATCAGTTATAAATTATCCCCCTGGAAACCACAGGATACTATCTATAATGTAACATGGAAAATGGTTGTGTGCAATGAGAAAAAGACTGAGAAAAAATAAAACCGTTGACAAATCGGGGGTAAGTGCATAAACTAGAGTAAGCGAATCAACTTACCAGTAAAAATATGATAAGGGCGTTGAGCGGGAAGAGTAAGAAACCAGAGTGCTGACAGAGAGAAACTGCCATCGGCTGCAAGCAGTTTTCAGAAAGAGATTTCCGAAGTGCCTCCGTGAGCCTGTCCGGGGAAACGGTTTGTCTGCCAGTACAGTATCTGGATACGAGTAACACGCGTTAAGTGTATTGAGTGAGGATCAAAAGATCCTTAAGTTAGAGTGGAACCACGGATCATTTCGTCTCTTAGAGATGAAATGATCCGTTTTTCATGATAATGGAATGTTCGCGGAGCGTACATTCTATTATTTGGTTAAGGAAAGGGGATGCCAGTTTTGGGAATCATCAGTCATATTAAGGAAGAATTTACAGTGATAAAGGAGCGTGACCCGGCGATCAAATCGCCGATGGAGGTATTGCTTTATCCGAGTTTTCGGGTTATGTTGAGCTACAGACGTGCGCATAAGCTGTATTTAAAAGGACATTTCTTCTGGGCGAGATTTATTTCACAGCGGGCAGCGAGAAAAACAGGAATTGAGATACATCCGGGAGCAACGATCGGGAAAGGATTTTTTATTGATCACGGAAGTGGTGTGATCATTGGAGAGACGGCGATCGTTGGGGACAATGTTACTTTGTATCAGGGTGTGACACTAGGCGGTACCGGAAAAGAGACCGGAAAACGTCATCCGACGATTGGGGATAACGTTATGATCAGTGCGGGTGCAAAGATCATCGGTTCCTTCACCGTTGGAGAAAATTCCAAGATCGGAGCGGGAAGTGTGGTCATAGAGGAAGTGCCGCCAAACTGTACCGTAGTTGGTGTTCCGGGAAGAATCGTAAAACGTGACAATGTGAAGATGCCGCGCAGTGATATGGATCAGTGCCATCTGCCGGATCCGGTCAAAGAGGATATTACTGTACTGCAGAGGGAAAATGCAGAACTGGTCAACCGTGTGCTTGATTTAGAGCAGGCAGTCCGGATTTTAAGTGCTGATGCACAAAAAACAAAATAAATTGCATTTTGCTCCGCAAAACAAGGAGTAAAATCCTCTGCTCATCAGAGGATTCGCATTTTGCTCCGCAAAACTAAAGGAGGATTATTTAAATGGAAAATAAATTTCAATTTTACAACACACTGACAAGAAAAGTAGAAACGGTGATCCCGCATGAGGATGGAAAGATCGGCATGTATACCTGTGGACCGACCGTATACCATTTTGCACATATCGGCAACCTCAGAAGTTACATCATGGAGGATGTATTGGAAAAATCACTCCGCTATGTCGGATATGATGTAAAACGTGTTATGAATATTACGGATGTGGGACATTTATCTTCCGATGCAGATACCGGGGAAGATAAAATGTTAAAAGGTGCAAAAAGAGAGCACAAAACAGTGATGGAGATCGCAAAATATTATACAGACGCTTTCTTTAGTGACTGTAAGAAGTTAAATATCAAGACACCGGATGTTGTGGAGCCGGCAACGAACTGTATCCCGGAGTTCATCCATATGATCGAGGTGCTGCTCGAAAAAGGTTATGCTTATGTGGCAGGTGGAAATGTTTATTTTGATACATCCAAATTAGACGATTATTATGTATTTTCTTCCCAGAGCGAAAAAGAGCTGTTAGTCGGTGTACGCGACGATGTGGAAGAGGACGTAAATAAGAAAAATAAAAATGATTTTGTACTCTGGTTTACAAAGTCAAAATTTGAGGATCAGGCGCTTAAATGGGATAGCCCATGGGGCGTTGGATATCCGGGATGGCACATTGAGTGCTCATGCATCAGTATGAAACATCTGGGCGAGTATGTAGATATCCACTGCGGCGGTGTAGACAATATTTTCCCGCACCATACCAATGAGATCGCACAGTCAGAGAGTTACCTTGGCCATACATGGTGTAAATACTGGTTCCATGTACAGCATTTAAATGATAAATCCGGAAAAATGAGTAAGTCCAAAGGGGATTTCCTTACCGTATCCCTGCTGCAGGAAAAGGGGTATGATCCGATCGTATACCGTATGTTCTGTCTGCAGTCCCATTATAGAAAACCGTTGGAGTTTTCCTATGAAGTATTAGATAATATGGCTGCAGCTTATAAAAAACTGACCAAACGAATCGCAGAATTAAAGGATGAGGGAACAGTACAGCAGGATAAATTTGATGCTTATAAGGCAAAATTTGAGGATGCGATCAGCAACGATCTAAATACATCGATGGCGATCACGATCATTTATGATCTGCTCAAAGATGATATGAACGATAAGACAAAACTTGCGCTGATCAATGATTTTGATAAAGTATTATCCTTAAATCTGACAACGGCACAGGCAGATGCAAAAGAGGAGATCGATGCAGAATTAGAAAGCTATGTACTTGCAAAGATTGAAGAACGAAAGGAAGCAAAGAAAGCAAAAGATTTTGCAAAAGCAGATGCAATCCGCGATGAACTGCTTGCAAAAGGCATTGTACTGAAAGATACCCGAGAAGGTGTGATCTGGCACAAAGCGTGAGAGAGAGGAAATGCCAATGCAGAAAGGAATAGACTCTTATATCAAAGAACAGTTCGGAATCAGTGAAGTGGATATCCGGACATATTCGCCTCTTACGTTAGCCTATATCGGAGATGGAATATTTGATCTGGTGATCCGGTCTGTTGTCGTAGGAAAAGGAAACACGAGAGCAGGAGAACTTCACAAGCGGACAAGCCAGATCGTAAAAGCACACACACAGGCGGAAATGATTGAAAAATTACTTCCGATGCTGACGGAGGAAGAAGCAGAAGTGTACCGTCGTGGAAGGAATGCAAAATCGCCGACAATGGCAAAAAATGCCACAATGTCTGATTACCGGAAAGCAACCGGATTTGAGGCGCTGATGGGATACCTGTATTTAAAAGATGAGTTTGAACGTCTGGTGGAACTGGTAAAGACCGGTGTGGACGAACTTGCACTTAAAATGTAAAAGGAGAGAGTAATGGGCTACGAAGAGCTGAAAATAGAGGGACGCAATGCCGTGTTAGAGGCATTCCGTTCCGGAAAAACAATTGACAAATTATTTGTGTTGGACGGCTGTCAGGATGGTCCGGTGCGCACGATTGTCAGAGAGGCAAAAAAACATGACACGATCGTGCATTTTGTGGAAAAAGAGCGTTTAGATCAGCTTTCTGAGACAAAAAAACACCAGGGAGTGATCGCAGTTGCTGCAGCATATGAGTATGCCGAAGTGGAGGATATGCTAAAATTGGCAGAGGAAAAGGGCGAGCCGCCATTTTTATTCATTCTGGATAATATCGAGGATCCGCATAACCTTGGCGCTATCATCCGTACGGCAAATCTTGCCGGTGCGCATGGTGTCATTATTCCGAAACGCCGCGCGGTCGGTCTGACGGCAACTGTGGCAAAGACATCCGCCGGAGCAATCAATTATACACCGGTTGCAAAGGTGACAAATCTGACTGCAACAATGAAAGAGTTAAAGGACAAAGGAATGTGGTTTGTCTGTGCGGACATGGATGGAACCTGCATGTATGATCTGGATTTAAAAGGACCGATCGGTCTTGTCATCGGCAGTGAAGGCGAGGGTGTTGGCAGACTGGTGCGCGAGAACTGTGATTTTGTGGCATCCATTCCGATGAAAGGGGATATCGATTCCCTGAACGCATCGGTGGCAGCAGGTGTGCTTGCCTATGAGATTGTGCGGCAACGCATGCGGTAGAAGACACCGCAGCGGTAGAAGACACCGCAGCGGTAAAAAACACAGCAGCAATAAAAGACGTCGCAGGTGGTAGAGAACACCGCAACGGTAGAAAAAAACGCCGTGGTAGATATTGTATCAGGAGTCTTGGGAGGAACATGTTAGAGTCATATCGGGATTTGACAGACGAACAGCTGATTGCGGCATTAAAAAACAGCGGTGATCCGGACGGAAAGATCATGGATTACATTTTAGATAAATATAAACCGCTGGTCCGCAAAAAGGCAAATGCAGTATTTCTGATTGGCGGTGAGACGGATGATCTGATCCAGGAGGGAATGATCGGTCTGTTTAAGGCAATCAGAGATTACGATGATACGAAAGAAACATCTTTTTTTCATTTCGCAGAATTGTGTATTACGAGACAGTTATACAAGGCAGTTGAGGCGTCGAACCGGAAAAAACATGCGCCGCTCAATTCCTATGTTTCTTTCTACTCAGAAAACAGTGAAAACGGATATCCTCTGGCGGAAACGCTGACCATGGACGGAATCGGAAATCCGGAGCAGATGATGATCGATCAGGAAAATGTGGCACAGTTCTGGGAGAAGCTCAGGACGCATTTAAGTAAGATGGAACGGGAAGTATTAGACCAGTATCTTGCGGGATTTCATTATCAGCAGATTGCAGAAAAAATGGGAAAATCACCAAAATCTATTGATAATGCGCTCTCCCGTATTAAAGCAAAAATTCGGGAGACGAATCCTGAAATAGGGAAGATGTAGAAGATTCGCCTTCTTTTTTGTAGATAGTCACGAAAAATACCTGTGCATATTGCATAAAAAATAAATGAGAAAATTGTAACATTTGTGAACACTTATTGAGAAAATCATGCTATTATAATCACTGTAAAAACCCCCCAATACATTATATATAGTTTTTGCTATACCCCATAGTAAAAATACCTTCTCCTAAAAAAGACAGCAGTGGCTGTCTTTTTTGTTGTACAAATATTGACAACCGTCACAGATTAGGCTAGACTGAACAAGTCGATAAAACTTAATAGAAAACAACGCAGAGGGACTGCATGTCCGGGAGAATGCCCGGAGGGATTGCAGTTGAGAAGGTTAAAACCTGACTCTTTGAACCTGTCAGTTAATACTGTCGTAGGGAGCGTATTGGGAAGATGCTATCTCCTGTCGCGCTTGCGGCAGGAGATTTTTTGACGTGGAGAATTCGTTTGCCAGACAGTGGTTCAAGCAGTCCCCCATGCGAAAAAGGAGAAAAACGTATGGAACAGTATACCACACAGATGGATGCCGCACGCAGAGGCATCGTGACCAAAGAATTAGAAATTGTAGCGAAAAAAGAGCGCATGACCGTAGAAGAGCTGATGCCGCTTGTAGCAGAGGGAAAAGTAGCAATCTGCGCCAACAAACATCACACCTGCATTGATCCGGAAGGTGTAGGATCAATGTTACGCACGAAGATCAATGTCAATCTCGGTGTATCGAGAGACTGCAAGGATTATGATGTGGAGATGGAGAAAGTGATGGCGGCTGTCAGCATGGGTGCACATGCCATCATGGATTTATCTTCCCACGGCAATACGATTCCGTTCCGCAGAAAACTGACTGCAGAATGTCCGGCAATGATCGGTACCGTGCCGATCTATGATTCTGTGATCCATTACCAGAGAGATCTTGCGACACTGACCGCAAAAGATTTTATTGATGTGGTGCGTCTGCATGCGGAAGATGGTGTGGATTTTGTGACACTGCACTGCGGAATTACAAGAAAGACAATCGAGCAGATCCGGAAACATAAACGTAAAATGAACATCGTTTCCCGCGGCGGTTCCCTTGTATTTGCATGGATGTGCATGACGGGGGAGGAAAATCCGTTTTATGAATATTATGATGAGATCCTTGAAATCTGCCGTGAGCATGATGTTACCATTTCACTTGGAGATGCCTGCCGTCCGGGATGTCTCGCAGATGCATCCGATGTCTGTCAGATCGAAGAGTTAGTAAGACTTGGAGAGCTGACAAAACGCGCATGGGAGAAAGATGTACAGGTCATGGTAGAAGGACCGGGACATATGCCGATGGATCAGATCGCAGCAAATATGAAGATCCAGCAAAGCATCTGCATGGGAGCACCATTTTATGTGTTAGGACCACTTGTCACTGATATCGCACCGGGATATGACCATATCACATCCGCAATCGGCGGGGCGATTGCAGCACAAAACGGAGCAGCATTTTTATGCTATGTCACACCGGCAGAACACTTGGCACTTCCAAATGTGGAGGATGTAAAACAGGGAATCATTGCATCAAAGATCGCGGCACACGCTGCAGACATCGCAAAAGGCGTCCGTGGTGCGAGAGAGATCGATGATAAGATGGCAGACGCAAGACGCGTCTTAGACTGGGATGCGCAATGGGAATGTGCGATTGATCCGGAAACCGCAAAAGCAATCTGGAACAGTAGAAAACCGGAGCATGAGGACACCTGTTCCATGTGTGGAAAATTCTGTGCAGTGCGCAGTATGAACAAAGCGCTTGCAGGAGAATATATTGATATTTTGTAAAAAAGAGTGGAGGCTTCATTCCGTCTTATGTTATAATAAAACTGTTTCAATCAGCCGGTGATCAGATGAAAAGAATATATTTGGTTGACAGTGAGAATGTAGGCGATATATGGGTGCCGTTACTGGTAGCATCACAGCCCGATGAGGAAGTGATCGTATTTTATACGCAGAAAAGTCCGCATATGAATTACGAAAATGTGAGGTTACTGAAGGAGACGGAGAAAGAAGCAGAGTTTATAAAATGTTTTGAGGGAAGCAATGCACTGGATTTCCAGCTTGTTACACAGCTTGGATACTTGTTGTGTGAGAATCAGGAAAACAGCTATGTGATCGTTTCAAATGATACCGGATTTGATGCAGCCGTACGCTACTGGAAACAGCGTAACATGCCGGTGCAGCGTTTGAGCGGAAAGGAATTAAACCGCAGACTGCAGCAAAAAGCAAAGACGAATGGAGAAAGAGAAATTTTCTTTGAAGCGGAGGAGAAGAACGCCGGGGACGTGGCTGGAAGTCTGGCAGATGAAGCTGAGATTGTGACAGCAAAGATGAATGAGATGACAGAAACGGATAAAAGCGAAGAGCCGGGTGAGGCCGAAAAGCTGAATGGAGTTTCAGAGTTAAATGAAGTCTCAAAACTGAATGAAGCCTCAGAAATGATGGAGACTGCAGAACTGACCGGAGTGTTGGAGCAGGGAAAAGCCGGAAAACCGGATGAGACAGCAGAACCGGGTGAAACCGGAAAACCGGATGAGACAGCAGAACCGGGTGAAGCCGGAAAACCGGATAAAATGGCAGAACCGGAGGAAACTCTAGAGCAGGTGGAAACAGCAAAAATAAAAGAAACGGCACAGACGGAAAAAACTGCAGGAACAGATGAACAGTCAGAACCGGGAGAAATCCAGATGGAGATACCGGATGAAATCATGAGGCCGGATGAAACTGTAAATGCGGATCAGAAACTGCCATTTACAGATCCGCGTAAGGAAGCAGTTGAAAAGACAGAGATCTCACAGGAACAGGACGATGTCATTCGCAGTCTGCTTACCTGCATCAGTAAGGATCGGCTTGCAGATTTTCACAATGCGCTGGTATTGTTCTTTGGTGAAGATATTGGAAAAGAACTTTATCAGGAGGCAAAAAACAGTTCTTCGTATGCAATCTGTCGTGTAAATCAGACTGCGATCAGTGAGGAAGAGAAGTTTGATGTTTACTGTCAGACGGTATTTGCTTACAGTGATCCGAAAATGGACTGTCCGGAAGATTTTTCTTCGTTTTTGTATAAAGCAAATACAAAGAGAAAGAACCTTAATTCATTAAGAGCGGCATTGCAGGGACATTATGGCAAGGATAAGGGAATGAAATATTATTCTCTTTTTAAGTCACACATCAAGATTATGAATCGGATGTAAAGAAGGAGAGGCTGGTTGAAGCGAAAACGGGAAGAACATAACGGATGTGGTGGCGGAACACCAGGTAGCCAGAAGACTCGAAGAACAGCACCCCTGGATGCGTATTTTGTACGCATCCGGGGGTGTTGTCAGGTGGTTAAAGTTATTTCGAACCGCCGGAAATGTTGAATAAGTATAAATATTTTGAAAAATTACAAAAATTTCTTGGATTTTATGCTTGACAATCGGACGATCCTATTGTATAGTAATACAGGTGTTGAGAAAACATGATGCTGCTGTGGCTCAGTCGGTAGAGCGTCGCATTGGTAGTGCGGAGGTCACGGGTCCGATTCCCGTCAGCAGCTCTTTTTTATGCCAGAAAAGTTTAAGTGATAACTTAATTCTTTTCTGGCTCTTTTTCTTTCTGACCGGAAATAAAATGATCAATGAGAAGATTGATCGTATGTTGCTGTGTCTCGATGATTTTTTGGAATGTTTCATTTTCTTTTGCCAGACGGGTGATTTCAGCTTCGCTATTCATATTCATCTTCCTTTTTACACCATTCAAATCGATACATCATATATGTTTTATGTTAAAAAATATTCCCTGAAATGTCAAGACAATAAAGACGTCTGTGGAGAAACATTGTTACTTTATTAACATAAAGCGTCAAAATAACTGCCGGATTCGACATAACATGCAAAAATCCAGACATACAAATTTAGATTCAGGGAAAATACGCAGTAATATTTAGGAATTTATGAATTTTTTACGAACGGATGTTATTTGTATGAGGAATGTGCTAAAATATCATTCGGCTAAAGATCCGGGGAAAGTAGATTTTCCCTTTGAAGTGAGGTTTGATATGAATGCGAGCAGAAAAAGAAAAAATACAAAACCGAAAGGTTTTTTTGAAAAATTAAAGGAGCAGAGAAATCAGAGAAAGGCGGACAGGGCAAAACAGACGGACAGGAAAACAGATATCTTAAAAAAGACAGGGAGTGGGATTGTTACATTACTGCTTGTCATTTTACCGCCGGCAGTTTGTTTTTATCTGATGGAGTGTTATTCGCACAATCCATTTGCAGTGGTACGTCCGTGGGCACAGTTTTTTAATATCGTGCTGTTTGAACTGGTAACAGTTTTCCTGTTTGTGCTGACGGGAAAATTAAAGGCTGCGCACCGGATCGTATACATTGCAGCAATGATTTATGGAATTGCGAACAGTTATGTGGTGCGTTTCCGGACGAATCCGATTGTGCCGTGGGATATTTTTTCCTGGAAAACGGCTGCGAGCGTTGCAGATAATTATGATTTTATGCCGGATACGCGCATGGTCGTTGTGACACTGGTATTTTTTGCAGCAATCGTATTATTTCGTTTTATAAAAGTAAAAGTGACACGTTTGGTATTCTGGAAACGGCTGATTCCGGCAGCGCTGGTGGCTGTGGTTCTTTCATTGTTTGCGGGAACACTGCAGCAGGAGAACTTTCAGAACAGCCACAGACTTTACAATAAACTGTTCACGCCGGTCTACATGACGGATGTGGATGGTATGGCAGTCACATTTGTCATGAATCTTGCCTATATGTCGATCGACAAACCGGAGCATTACAGCGCCGCTGAGGCACAGGCGGTGCTTGATTCCTACGGGGAGGGCGGTGCAATGTCGGAGGAATCAGGCTCTGAGGCAGAAGAAGACGATACACAAAAGGAGGAAGATCTTCCGAATATCATTGTAATGATGAATGAGTCATTTTCGGATCTGTCCGTGTTAGGTGATTTTGAAACCAACGAGGATTACATGCCGTTTATCCACAGCTTAGAGCAGGGGGAGAAAAATACGGTTACGGGAATGTTAAACGTATCTGTCTGCGGTGGAAATACCGCGAATACAGAGTTTGAATTTCTGACCGGCAATACAATGGCATTCCTCCCGCAGGGGAGCATCCCGTATCAGCAGTACATCAATGGAGATTTGAAGGCACTTCCGGATTATCTGAAGACTTTAGGATATCAGACCATTGCGACACATCCTTACAATGCCGGCGGATGGGAACGCGATACGGTCTATCCGATGCTGGGATTTAATGAGAGCGTGTTTAAAGATGATTATGTGAATCCGCAGTATGTCAGACAGTATATCAGCGATGAGAGCTGTGTGGATAAGATTATTGAATTTTATGAAAATAAGGAAAAGGATGCGCCGCTGTTTGTGTTTAATGTGACCATGCAAAATCACGGTGGATATCAGGATCAGTACGGCAATTTTACACCGGATATCTCGGTGAAAGATTCTACAAATTTTTCACTGCAGCAGTATTTATCCCTGGTAAAACTTTCCGATTCCGCGTTAGAACATCTGATCTCCTATTTTGAAGAGGCAGATGAAAAAACAGTGATCGTTTTTTTCGGAGATCATCAGCCGAGTGATGCCGTTGCATCTACGGTTCTTGCAAAGAACGGGATGTCCTGGAATCACTTGACAGAGGAACAGCAGAAACTGCGTTATCAGGTTCCTTATGTGGTGTGGGCAAACTATGATATTGGAGAGGAAACGGGTGCAGACACGAGCGTGAACTATCTGGCAGCGGAAGTCTTAGAGCGCGCCGGTGTTCCATTGGATGAATATCGTTCGTATCTGTTACATTTAAAATCAGAATACCCGGTTATTTCCGCGGTGCGTACAGTAAAAGCGGATGGCAGTGAAGTCCGCGCCTCGGATGAAAAAGATGAGATGGATATTTACCGGAAATTGCAGTATTATGAACTGTTTGATCATGGAACTGTTAATTAGGAAATGATAAAAAGAGAGGTTTTGTTTTGAAAAGAGAAAAGAAACTCCAAAATCAGTTGTGGAAAGAAAGAATGCCGCTTATTGCGTCGTTCTTTCTGCCGTTTTTTATTCTGACTGTGATCTGCATTCTTCATGACGTCTATCCGTTTGGAGAGCAGTGTATTTTACATATCGATATGTATCATCAGTATTGCCCGTTTTTCACGGAGCTGATGGATAAGATCAAACATGGCGGCAGCATGTTTTACTCCTGGAATATCGGACTTGGAGCAGATTTTATTTCACTGTACGCCTATTATCTGGCAAGTCCCTTAAACTGGCTGCTGCTACTCTGTCCGCAGAATCATGTGATCGAATTTATGACCTTGCTTGTGATTTTAAAAATTTCATTGGCGGGACTGTTTTTCGGATATTATTTAAAGGAACATTTTGAAAAAAATCATGCTGCAATCAGCATTTTTGCAACAGCTTATGCGTTGTGCGGATTCTCAGCAGCCTATGCATGGGATATCATGTGGTTAGACTGCATGATGCTGGCACCACTTGTCGTTCTTGGACTCGAACAGCTGATCAAAGAGAAAAAAGTACTGCTTTATTATATTTCACTGTCTTTATGCATTATCAGTAATTATTACATTGCGATCATGGTCTGCATTTTTCAGGTGATCTGGTTTGTGATCACATGGCTGGAAAATAAAGAGACCGGGATCGGTGCGTGGATCCGTTTCGCAATTTATTCCCTTCTGGCGGGCGGGACGGGAGCGATACTGATCATTCCTGAGGCGATCACCCTTGGAGCGAGCGGCTCACAGAATATTTCATTTCCGGATACAATGGAATGGTATTTTAACATCATTGCAGAGCTGGGGAGACACTCGGTGATGACAGAACCTTATACGGGCAAAGACCACTGGCCGAATATTTACTGTGGCGTATTTGTGCTTCTTTTGTTTGTACTGTATCTTTTCAACCGTGAGATCTCCTGGAAAAAGAAGCTTTCACGCGGACTTCTGGCAGCATTTTTTGTCATCAGTTTTTCGAATAATATACTTGATTTCATCTGGCATGGCATGCACTTCCCGGATTCCCTGCCGGGCAGACAGACCTTTTTATATGCATTTCTGATGCTTGCGGTATCCTACGAGGCATTTTTGCATTTCAAAGGAACGAGATTTTTAGATGTGATCGCAGCGGGAGTGGCATCGGTTGGTCTGATGGCAGTTTCCTATCATTTTTCCGATGGGACGATCTTAGGAGAGAGCGCGGCAACGGCAACTTATGTATTTCTGGGCAGCTATATTGTGGTGCTGCTGATCTATTTTTATGCGGAGGAATGTATCCGGGAAGATGTGGTAAAAAAGATTGGAAAGATCAAAAAGGCGACCAGGGAAGAACTGAAAAAAATCATGCTCTCGTTTGGCTGCGCAGCGATGCTTTTAGAATTATTTTTTAACTACAATGTGACCGGATTTGATACGACGAGCAGGACTGCCTATGTGAAATCCATGGATGACTATCATGCAGTGCTTGCAGAGGCGGAAAATCAGGCACAGGATAAGGGCATATTATTTTACCGCACGGAAGAATTAGAGCGCAAAACGAAAAATGATGCGGCGCTGTATGGATATCGTTCCGCAACGCAATTTTCATCGCTGATGAATCTGGATGTCAGTCATTTTTACCAGGCAGTCGGAATGGAAGGCGGCAAGAATTTCTACTGTGTAAACGGGGCAACACCGCTGTTATCAGCAATGATGTCCCTGCGCTATGTGATCGCTGATAACGCAATGGAAGCAAACCCGATCCGCACCCTTGTGGCAGAGAGCGGAAATACGTATCTTTACGAAAATAAATATGTGCTCCCACTTGGTTTTATGATGGATGAGGATGTGATTGATGCGTGGGATTATTCTGATTTAGATGAAATTGAGGCACAGAACAGACTTGCAGAGCTTCTTGGTGCAGATGAGCCGATGCTGACGGAGATCCCGTCCGAATCTGTGGTCGGGGAATCAACGATTGACGTGCAGGAGGATGCATACATTTTTGCAACCTATGAATCGACGACTGTGGACAGCATGACGGAAGAGATCAGTGACGGCAGGACAAAGTCTTTCACAAAAGTTTCGCATGGCTATACACTTGATCTTGGATACTGTACGGCAGGCACACAAGTGAGGATTAAAAACAGTAATGAAGAAAGAGTGAATATTACGGCATATGCCCTGAATCTCGATGCTGCAGATACGGCTTATCAGACGTTAAATGAGCAGACGATGGAGATGACTTCCTTTTCCGATACGAAAATCACTGGAACCATTGATGTGAAAAAAGAAGGACGACTGATTTTTGCGGTGGCGGATGATGCCGGATGGAAATTATATGTTGATGGAGAACAGACGGATCCGGAAGTGTTTGGTGAGGCGTTTATCAGCACATATCTTACCGAAGGAACACATACGGTCGAGCTGCGCTACCAGACACCGGGATTTATGGTGGGAGCCGGGTTTTCCCTTGCCTGTATTCTGATCGTGATACTGATCGCATGGATAAAAAGGCACCATTGAAATTAAAACGTTTCTGTGAGATACTATACGTTGGAGGAGTTTGAGAAAGGTAGTGATTTATATGTCAGACAAAGAGATAGAAATTTATAATGAAAATGCCGATGAAATCAAAATCCGCCCATATGAGCATCATGCAAAATATTATGAGACGGACCAGATGGGAATCATCCATCATTCAAATTATATCAAATGGATGGAAGAAGCGAGGATGGATCTGATGGATCAGATCGGACTCAGCTATAAACAGATGGAGGAGATGGAGATTATCAGTCCGGTGCTCTCTGTATCCTGCGAGTATCACAGTATGGTACATTTTGATGATACGGTCGTGATCGAGACGAAGATCACACGCTATAATGGTATCAAGATGGATGTGGAATACCGGATGACGGACAAGGAGACCGGAGAACTCCGCACGACCGGAAAGAGTTCCCATTGCTTTTTGAACCGTTCCGGAAGACCGATCTCATTGAAACGTTCTTACCCGGAGATCGATACGAAGTTCTTTGAGTATACGGATGCCTGACAAACGGGTGTGATATTAGAAATATATAAGAAAGAGGAAATAAAAGAATGCTACAGGAAAGATTAAAGGCACTGCGTGCGGAGATGGAAAAGAGAGGCATCACGGTATACGTTGTGCCGACTGCTGATTTTCACGAATCAGAATATGTAGGAGATCATTTTAAGGCGAGAAAGTTTATTACCGGATTTACCGGTTCTGCGGGAACTGCCGTTATCACTTTGGATGAGGCAGGGCTCTGGACGGACGGACGCTATTTTGTACAGGCAGAGAATCAGCTGAAAGACAGCACAGTCACACTCTACCGCATGGGCGAAGAGGGCGTGCCGACAGTCGATGAATTTGTAAAGGATCGATTAAAAGAGGGCGGATGTCTCGGATTTGACGGACGTGTTGTAAACGGTACCTGGGGCGGCAAACTGGAAAAGATTGCAGCAGAAAAAAATGTGTCCATGCATGTGACAGAAGACCTGATCGATCTGATCTGGGAGGATCGTCCGGCATTGTCCAAACAGCCTTTATTTATTTTGGAGGAAAAATATTCCGGAAAGAGTACTGCGGATAAGATCGCAGATCTTAGGAAAGCTATGAAGGAGAACGGTGCAGATGTTCATATTCTGACATCTCTTTACGATATCGCATGGCTTTTAAATATCCGCGGCAACGATATTGATTATGTGCCGGTCGTATTATCCTATCTTGTGCTGAACGAGACAGAGTGTATCTGGTTTTTACAGGAGGAAGTAGTGGATGATAAGATCCGTGCTTACCTGGAGGAAAACCATATCACGACAAAGCCGTATGATGCGATCTACGATTATGTACCGGAGATTCCGGCAGACGCAGTCGTGCTGATGAACCGCGGGACGGTCAACTACCGTATCGTGAACAGTCTTGATAAAGCAATCAAAGTTGTGGACAAACCAAACCCGACGGAACTTATGAAAGCTGTAAAAAATAAGACAGAGGTAGACAACACCAGAGCTGCACATGTAAAAGACGGTGTTGCCTTTACCAAATTTATGTACTGGCTCAAGACCAATATCGGAAAGATCCCGATGACGGAGATCTCTGCTTCTGACTATCTTGAGGCGAGAAGAAGAGAGCAGGATAACTTTATTGAGTTAAGTTTCAACACGATCTGTGCTTACGGAGCCAATGCGGCGATGATGCATTATGCTGCAACACCGGAGTCAGACGCTGAGTTAAAACCGGAGGGATTTTTACTTGTGGATTCCGGCGGACATTACTTTGAGGGAACCACAGACATCACAAGAACCATGGCACTTGGCCCGATCACAGATGAGATGCGTCTGCACTTTACGACCGTCTGCCGTTCGAATATGAACCTTGCGCATGCGAAGTTTTTATATGGATGTACCGGTTTGAACCTGGATATTTTATCCCGCGGTCCACTCTGGGAGATGGGCATTGACTATAAATGCGGCACCGGACATGGCGTTGGTTATGTGTTAAATGTACATGAGGGACCGAACGGCTTCCGTTGGAGAGTCGTACCGGAGCGCCATGACAACGGTGTCTTAGAAGAGGGCATGATCACGACCGACGAGCCGGGCGTTTATTTAGAGGGTAAATACGGTATCCGTACCGAAAATGAGCTGGTATGCCATAAAGCTGAGAAAAATGAGTATGGACAGTTCATGGAGTTTGAGAATATCACCTATGCACCGATCGATCTCGATGCGATTGACCCGGATCTATTAAGTGCACGTGAGAAAAAGATGTTAAACGATTATCACAAGATGGTATATGATACCATTTCCCCGTATATGACAGCGGAGGAAAATGAGTGGCTGAAACGCTACACAAGAGCGATCTAAAGGACAAGAATGGAGAGAACAATGGGCGAAAAGCTGGTATTGATAGATGGACACAGTATTTTGAACAGGGCATTTTTCGGGATCCCGGATCTGACGAATTCGGAAGGACTGCACACGAATGCAGTCTATGGATTTTTGAATATTATGTTCAAGATTTTAGAGGAGGAGCAGCCGGATTATCTGACGGTTGCATTTGATGTGTCAGAACCGACTTTCCGCCATAAAATGTTCGCAGAATACAAAGGCACAAGAAAGCCGATGGCACAGGAACTGCGGGAACAGGTTCCACTCATGAAAGAAATGTTAAAAGCGATGGGAGTCACTACGATCGAAAAAGGCGGCTATGAGGCGGATGATCTGCTTGGAACCATTGCAAAACAGAGTGAACAAAAAGGGCTGACAGTTTCAGTGGTATCCGGTGACCGTGACCTCTTACAGCTTGCAACGGATCATATTAAGATCCGTATCCCGAAAACAAAGCGCACAGGCACGGAGATCGAGGATTACAATGCCGCTGAGGTAAAGGAAAAATATCAGGTGACGCCAATCGAGTTTATCGATGTCAAGGCGCTGATGGGGGATACGGCAGACAATATTCCGGGAGTGCCGGGAATCGGTGAAAAGACGGCAACAGCAATCATTGCACAGTATGGAAGTGTTGAAAATGCCTATGCACATGTGGACGAATTAAAGCCACCCCGTGCAAGCAAAAATTTAAAAGAGTATTATGACCTGGCACAGATGAGTAAGACGCTTGCGACGATCGAGATCCATGCGGATATTGATTATGATCTTGCAGGAGCAAAGCTAAATGGAATTTCTGGACTGTATACGGAGGAGGCATACCTTCTCTGCAAACGTTTGGAATTTAAAAATCTTTTAAACCGGTTTGAGGTAGATACTCCGAAAAATCAGGCGGCAGAACATTTTAAACTTGTGGAAGACCGTAAGGAGGCAGAGAAAGTATTTGCGAAGCTTCGTGGCAGAAACTGTGGTTTTTATATTGTTCCCGGAAGCAAAAAGAAAGACAGCCACGAGGAAGAGGACGGGCAGATGAATCTGTTTGCGGCAGGAGATATGCCGGGGGCAGACAGTGAACCGTCCGGCATCGTAGAAAGTGCAGAAAATGATGCAGTGGAGTGCTGCCTTGGAGCTGCCATTTCAACTGGAGAGGAAGAAACCTTTTTCATAAAAGCAGGGGAAAATCTTCCGGCAAAGCAGATTCTTTCCATGTTTACCGCAAGTGAGGCTGCGTCCTATGCGACACTTGATTTAAAGCCGCAGCTTGCAGCACTTGGTTTGCTGGAACGGCAGACAAATGGCAATATCGGTTTGTCAAATCTTTTTGACGGTGTGCTTGCAGCATATCTTCTGAATCCGCTGAAAAATGAGTATTCATATGAGGATATTGCAAAAGACTATATGGGACAGATGATACCGTCAAAGGCAGATCTTCTTGGAAAACTGACCATAGAGCAGGCAATGAAAGATGCACCGGAAGCATTTTTAAATTATGTATGCTATATGGCATATGTGGCACAGGCATCGAAAAAGACGCTGGAGACAGACTTAAAGGAAGAGGGCATGGATCATCTGTTTACGGAAATCGAGATGCCGCTCGTATTTACTCTTGCCGATATGGAAAATGAGGGTATCATTGCGTGCAGGGAGGCGCTCACGGAGTATGGGGACAAACTTGCAGTGCGTATCGCTGAACTGGAAAAGCAGATCTATGAGGAAGCGGGAGAAGAGTTTAATATTAATTCTCCAAAACAGCTCGGAGTGATCTTATTTGAAAAATTGTCTATGCCGTATGGAAAGAAAACAAAGACCGGTTATTCCACGGCGGCGGATGTGTTAGACCGCCTTGCACCGGAATATCCGATCGTTTCTGATATTTTAGAGTATCGTCAGCTTACCAAGTTAAAGTCCACTTATGCGGACGGATTGGTAAACTATATCGCTAAAGATGGCAGGATCCACACCAGTTTTAATCAGACGATCACAGCTACCGGGCGTTTAAGCAGCACGGAGCCAAACCTGCAGAATATCCCGATGAGGATCGAACTTGGCAGACTGATCCGCAAGGCATTTGTGCCAAAAGAGGGATTTGAGTTTATGGATGCCGATTATTCCCAGATTGAGCTTCGTGTTTTAGCACATATGTCCGGGGATGAAAAGCTGATCGAGGCATACCGGGAAGCACAGGATATCCACAGGATCACGGCGTCCCAGGTATTTCACATTCCATTTGATGAAGTGACAGACCTGCAGCGACGCAATGCCAAGGCAGTCAATTTCGGGATTGTATATGGAATCAGTTCGTTTGGACTGAGTCAGGATTTAAGCATCAGCAAAAAAGAAGCTGCAGAGTATATTGAACGGTACTTTGAAACTTATCCAAAGATCAAGACGTTTTTAGATGGGCTTGTGGCAGAGGCAAAAGAAAAAGGCTATGTAACGACGATGTTTGGAAGAAGACGTCCGGTACCGGAACTTTCAAGCAGCAATTTTATGCAGCGTTCCTTTGGAGAACGTGTTGCCATGAACTCACCGATTCAGGGAACTGCGGCAGATATCATCAAGATCGCAATGATACGCGTGCATGACAGACTGTTAAAAGAAAATCTAAAGTCACGCCTGATCTTAACCGTGCATGATGAGCTTTTAGTGGAGACGGCGATCGAAGAAGAGGATGCGGTTCGAAAGATTCTCGAGGAAGAGATGCATGGAGCGGCAGATCTTGCGGTCACACTTGAAATTGATGCACATGTCGGCAAAAACTGGTATGAGGCAAAATAAAGATCTGTCATCATTTATGAGGGATGATGCGTTGGACTGCATATGTCCGGATGGTACGAGAGAAAAAATGGATGCGGGGAGCATGGAACGGATGAAATTTATCGGAATTACCGGCGGCGTCGGTGCGGGAAAATCAGAAATACTTCATTATCTTGAAACAAAAGATGGTGTAAAAGTCATGTTGGCGGATGAAATCGCGCATGAGCTGATGCTGCCCGGGACAGAATGTTATCAGAAATTAAAAGACATGTTTTCGGATGAGGATATCTGGAATGAAGATGGTTCGTTTGACCGGAAAAAGTTAGCAACAGTCATCTTTTCAGATGAAAAAAAACGGGATACATTAAACGGAATCGTACATCCGGCAGTCAAAAAATATATCAGAACTGTTGCGGATACAGAGCGGGAAAATGGAGTGCTGAAAATCCTGGTTTTAGAGGCAGCATTGCTGATTGAAGAACATTATGATGAAATTTGTGACGAACTTTGGTATATTTATACCAGAGAGGATATAAGAAAAGAACGCCTTATGAGATCGCGCGGATATTCCCCGGAGAAAGTACAGCAGATTTTTGACAGTCAGTTACAGGAAGCGGTTTACCGGAAACACTGTAAAGTGGTGATCGATAATAATGGAACGGTGGAAGATGCCATAAGGCAGATTGATTTGGCAATCACAAATATGGAAAATGAGTAGGAGATACTGCAGATGAGCGACGGAAAAGACATGGAACAGCCATTGGTGTTCGGACTTGATATTGGAACGAGAAATGTGGTAGGAACGGTAGGTTACCGTACCGAAGATCAGTTTATCGTTACTGCTCAGTATATCATGCAGCATGATACGAGAGCAATGTTAGATGGACAGATCCACGATATCGGGCGTGTATCAGGGACGATAAGAAAAGTAAAAGAACAGCTGGAAAAACAGATCGGAAAAACGCTGACGGAGGTATGTATCGCTGCCGCAGGCCGTGTGCTTAAGACAGTTACAACGAGTATCAGTTACGATTATCCGGAGGAGAGCGTAGTTACCGGGGAAGACATTCATACACTGGATCTGCTTGGAATTGAGAAAGCGCAGAAAATTTTACAGGAAATGAATGATACCAACTACAAGTTCTACTGTGTTGGATATTCCGTGGTCAAATATTTCTTGAATGATGAACCGTTTTCTAATATTGAATCCCACAAGGCAGACCGTATCGGTGAAGATATCATCGTAACGTTTTTACCGGAGGATGTTGTGGATGGACTTTATGCAGCCGTAAATCAGGCCGGGCTTGAAGTGGCGAATCTGACATTGGAGCCTATTGCGGCGATCAACGTCGCAATTCCGGAAAGTTATCGTCTGCTGAATATCGCTTTAGTCGATATCGGAGCGGGAACATCCGATATTTCCATCACCAAAGACGGAAGCATCATTGCCTATGGTATGATCCCTCTTGCCGGAGATGAATTAACGGAACTGATCGTGCAGAATTATCTGGTTGATTTTAAAACGGCTGAATATATCAAGCTGCAGAGTACAACAGAAGAGGAGATCACTTATAAAGATATCATGCTGATCGAGCATAAGATTCCGGCAAAAGAAGTGTGGGAGCTGACTGCGCCGGTAGTGGATGAGATGACGACTGCGGTAGCTGCGAAAATCAAAGAATTGAATGGCGACCAGACTGTCAGCGCAGCATTTATCGTTGGCGGTGGCGGTAAGATCCATGGTTATACGAAAATGCTTGCAGAGAAATTAGATCTTCCGGACGTACGAGTGGCACTGCGTGGTGAAGAAGTACTGCAGGAAGTGGTATTTGAACAGCAGGATATCAAGAAGGATCCATTGCTTGTTACACCGATTGGAATCTGTCTGAATTATTATGAACAGAGAAACGGATTTATTATGGTGCGTTTCAATGGAGAGCGCCTCAAATTATATGATAATGATGGATTAACGATCGTGGATGCCGCATTGCAGGCAGGTTTTCCGAATGAGGATCTTTTCCCGAAACGTGGACCGGAACTTACATTTTTTGTAAATGGAGCAAAACGTATCATTCGTGGAGAGCAGGGAGAGTCAGCAGCAGTTTATATGAATGACAGACCAACAAATCTCAATGCGGCATTAGAGCCGAATTGTGAGATTATCATTGAGCCATCTACGGCTGGCAAGCCGGCAACCTGCACATTAGATCAGTTAGAGGAATATACGACAGATTCCGTAGCCTTTGTGGTTAATGGAAATATTATAAGATGCCCGAAATTCTTAGAGGTCAACGGTAAATTAGAGTTTCCTTCCTACCAGATCCAGGAGGGAGATCAGGTGGAAACCAGAAGTTTTTACACAGTAGGACAGCTGGCAGAATTTATGGATGTGGAAGTGAATGTTGAACATGTGATCCTGGTAAATAACCGTCGAGCAACTCTTGATTCATTGATCTATGAAAACTTTACGATTGAATGGACGGTGCGTTCTTATGGCAAACCGTCCTTTCAGCCGGTAGAGCAGGAAGAAGTTCAAACACCGACTGTCGGGGAATATAAGGAAGAAGAGATACCGGATATTGTGGACACGGAAATGAGCGCAGAGGCAGATGGCGCAGAAGTTCAGAATCCTGAAGTACACAATGCTGTGACTGCGGAGGATACAGACGATGCCGGCAATGCGGGCGCAAAAGAAAAGGATTCTGCAGTTACAGATGATGCCGCTACGGTAGAGGAGAGCAAAACGATTACAGACAGTACAGCAGGCGTTAATGGATCTGTTGCAGGAGAGAATGCAGCAGGCATGGATGAAACAGATGTAACAGAGGAGAATGCTGACGGCATGGCTGAAGCAGTGAAAAAAGTTACAGCAGAAGAAAACAGTTCGCCAGCTGCAGAGGAAGACGGCAGCATGGTTCTGGTATACATCAACGGCCAGCCGGTAAAACTTACCGGAAAACCACAGTATATATTTGTAGATATTTTTGATTTCTACGAATTTGATCTTACTGCCTCAAATGGCAGAGCAATCATTACCAATTTAAATGGTGAGAATGCATCGTATTCTGCAGTCTTAAAGACCGGAGATACAATCGAACTTAGATGGAAAGAGAATTAAAAAAATGGAATTATGCAGCATAGCAAGCGGCAGCAGTGGAAACTGTATCTGTGTGGGATCAGATGAAAATCATGTACTCATCGATGCGGGGATCAGTGGAAAACGAATTGAAAACGGACTCAATTCGATCGATTTGAAAACAGAAGAGATGCAGGGGGTTCTTGTAACTCATGAACACATCGATCATATTTCTGGACTTGGCGTGATCGCCAGGCGTTACGGACTTCCGATTTATGCCACGCAGGGTACGATAGATGCTATTTTAAATACAAAGTCAGTCGGCAAAATAGAGGAATCTTTATTTCATGCGATCACGCCGGATCAGCCTTTTGAAATCGGGGATCTTTTGATTGAACCGATTTCAATCTCACATGATGCGGCAGATCCGGTGGCCTATAAGATAAAAAATGAGGAGAAAACGGCGGCGGTAGTGACGGATCTTGGCACATATGATGAAAACATGATTGATAAAATAAAAAATCTGGATGTGCTTTTACTGGAAGCAAATCATGATGTACATATGCTGCAGGTTGGAAGTTATCCGTATCCGTTAAAACAGAGAATTCTTGGGAAAAAAGGACATCTCTCTAACGAACTGTCCGGTCAGCTTTTGGGAGAAGTGCTCCATGACCATTTCAATACGGTTATTTTAGGGCATCTCAGTAAGGAAAATAATTATGCAGAACTTGCATATGAGACTGTCCGGTTAGAGGTGACGATGGGAGAAAATCCATATAAAGGCGATGATTTCCCAATGTATGTGGCAAAGCGGGACGCGCCGTCGGAGAGAATCATTTTTTAGTTTATGATAATAGAATGTTCGCGAAACACGTATTCTATTATATATGACAATATTTTTTTACAGAGTGTGGCCGCTTATGAAGCTTAGTAGAAAAAGTTATAAATGTGCATCTATTTAACAGTGGAAATTATAAAACATGTATGATATGATGATTGATAATAGATTTGCGCTGATTTAGTAAAGCAGAAAAGTGAGGAGAGCAGAGATGGAGAACACAGCAGACAAGACAATTATTACAGTAGTGGGTAAAGATACGGTTGGTATCATTGCAAAAGTATGTACTTATCTTTCCGAAAGTGGCGTCAATGTACTTGATATTTCACAGACAATCGTTTCCGGATATTTCAATATGATGATGATCGTTGACATGAATAAATCAACCAGATCATTTGTGGATTGTCAGAAAGATCTCGATGAGATCGGTGCACAGATCGGTGTATCCATCAAGTGCCAGAAAGCTGAGATTTTTGAAAAAATGCATCGTATTTAGAGAGGAAAGCGGCAATGATTAATATATTTGAAGTAAAAGAGACCAACAACATGGTGGAACATGAAAACCTTGATGTCCGCACCATTACGATCGGTATCAGCCTGCTTTCATGCATTGATTCCGATTTGAAAAAATTAAATGAGAACATTTATAACCGTATCACATCAGTTGCCAAAGATCTTGCAAAAGTTGCGGGGGAGATCGAAGCTGAATATGGTATCCCAATCGTCAACAAACGTATTTCCGTTACTCCGATTGCACTGATCGGTGGTGCAGCCTGCAAGACACCGGAAGATTTTGCAACGATCGCAGATACAATGGACCGTGCTGCAGAAGCAATCGGTGCAGATCTGATCGGCGGTTATTCCGCACTGGTATCAAAAGGCATGACAAAAGCAGATGAGATGCTGATCCGTTCTATCCCGATAGCACTTTGCCGGACGAATCGTGTCTGCAGTTCCGTAAACCTTGCGTCCACAAAGACCGGTATCAATATGGATGCGGTGCGTCTGATGGGAGAGATTTTGCTGGAGGTTGCAGAGCGCTCAAAAGACCGTGATTCTGTGGATTGTATGAAGCTGGTTGTATTCTGCAACGCACCGGATGACAACCCGTTTATGGCAGGAGCTTTCCACGGCGTGACAGAGGCTGATGCAGTGATCAACGTCGGAGTCAGCGGACCGGGTGTTGTAAAGACAGCACTTGAGAAAGTGCGTGGCGAGAATTTTGAGGTACTCTGCGAGACCATCAAAAAGACCGCATTTAAGGTAACAAGAGTCGGACAGTTAGTCGCACAGGAGGCATCCAGACGTCTTTCAATTCCGTTTGGTATCATTGACCTTTCCCTTGCTCCGACTCCGGCCATCGGTGATTCCGTCGCAGATATCCTCTGCGAGATCGGTCTGGAATATGCAGGTGCACCGGGAACAACTGCAGCACTTGCCATGTTAAATGATCAGGTCAAAAAGGGCGGCGTTATGGCATCTTCCTATGTCGGCGGCTTAAGCGGCGCTTTCATTCCAGTCAGTGAGGATCAGGGAATGATCGATTCCGTACAGGCTGGTGCTATCACATTGGAAAAATTAGAGGCAATGACCTGTGTCTGCTCTGTAGGACTTGATATGATCGCAATTCCGGGAGATACCAAGGCAACCACGATCTCCGGTATGATCGCAGACGAGATGGCACTTGGTATGGTAAACCAGAAGACAACAGCTGCACGTCTGATCCCGGTAATTGGAAAAGGCGTTGGCGATACGGTAGAGTTTGGTGGTCTGTTCGGTTATGCGCCGATCATGCCGGTCAACAAATATTCCTGTGATGATTTTATTAACCGTACCGGAAGAATCCCGGCACCGATCCACAGCTTTAAAAACTAACTGCGCGGATCACTGGCAAACATGAAAGTGATTTTAATAAAAAATGCAGTGGAAACACTAGGATATTTTTCAGAACAGTTAGCAGAAACGTTTCAGGAGATGGGGCATGACACCTATTTTGTGGATTACGATGATCTGGTAAATACGGTAGATGGCATCAGCCGGTTTGCCGTGCCAGAGAAAACGGTACTGTGTACGTTTAATTTTATCGGACTTTCCGGGGAAGAGGTCTTTATCGAAGAGAACGGGCGTTATATCTGGGAAAACCAAGGTATCGCGTGCATCAATATCCTGGTGGATCATCCACTGTATTATCATTCAAAACTGGCAAAGCCTCCGGTGCCGGAAATGCGTGTTTTTTGTATTGACAGAGAACATGTGGCATACATGAAGCGCTTTTACCCGGCATTGCCGGTGGAGTTTCTGCCGCTGGCGGGAAACTGTATCTTAGAGCGGGAAGTACCTTCCCCAATAGAAGGCTGCCATGGGCAAAAACAGAAACATAAAAATATACCGTATCAGAAACGGAAATACGACATCGTATTTACCGGGAACTATACACCGGTGGAACACCTTTACCGGGAAATCGACAGGCAGGGTGCGGAATACCGGACATTTTATTATGAGATTCTGGAGGATATGAAAGCACATCCGGCGGTGTCCATCGACCGGATGTTAGAGGCACATATCAGAAAAGAACTGGGTGCAGTGCCGGATGAGGAGCTTCGCGCGGCGATCGCAGGAATGGTGTTCATCGATATCTGTATGCGGAGTTATTTCCGCGGGGAGATCATAAAATGTCTTGCGGAGCATAAAATCCCGGTACATGTGTTTGGCGCCAACTGGGAGAAATTAGACTGTAGCAGCCATGACTACATTATAAAAAACGGCAGGGAAGTGGATTCTGTGACCTGCGCGGAGGCAATCGCAGATGCAAGGATTTCTTTGAATGTCATGCCATGGTTTAAAGATGGAACGCACGACCGCGTATTTACGGCGATGCTGCAGCATACACTTTCGCTGACCGATGACAGCAGATATCTTCGGGAGAACTTTACGGATAAAAAAGAACTGGTTTTCTATTCGCTGGAGAAGCGTGAAGAACTGCCTGAACTGGTGAAAAAGCTTTTGGAAAAACCGGAGAAATGTATGGAAATCGCAGAGCGGGGATATGAGAGTGCTGTGCAGGAACATACATGGAAACAGAGGGCAGAAGCAATTTTGATGGATTTGGTAAAATGACCGCTTAACTTGTATTATGCACTCCTTTCACTGGAAGTCCAGTACAAGGGGGATATATTAGGTTGGGGCGGTTATTTTTATAAATAAATATATTAACAAAACTTATAAAATTAAGTAAATAAATTCATGACGCTAATAATTGTAAAAACAGGATCAAAATGATAAGATAAAGAAAAACAGCAAACCGCACACATGAAGGAGGAAATCATGGAGAAAATGTCATTAAAAAATGAACTTTCAGGCAATTCCTATCCTGGAAGAGGAATCATTATCGGAAAATCTGCAGACGGAAAACATGCCATCACTGCTTATTTTATTATGGGCAGAAGTGAGAACAGCAGAAACCGTGTTTTTGTTGAGGATGGAGAGGGAATCCGCACGCAGGCTTTTGATCCTTCCAAACTGACAGATCCGAGCCTGATTATCTATGCACCTGTCCGTGTGCTTGGCAATAAAACGATCGTGACAAACGGAGACCAGACTGACACAATTTACGAACTGATGGATAAACAGCAGACTTTTGAGCAGGCGCTGCGCACAAGAGAATTTGAGCCGGATGCTCCAAACTATACACCGAGAATCTCAGGTATTATGCACATTGAAAACGGAAAATTCAACTACGCAATGTCTATTTTAAAGAGTAACAACGGGGATCCGTCCTCCTGTAACCGTTATACATTTGCCTATGAGAATCCGAAAGCAGGTGAGGCTCATTTTATCCATACTTATATGGGAGATGGCAATCCGCTGCCAAGTTTTGAGGGAGAGCCGACACCGGTTGCAATCGAGGGCGACATCGATGCGTTCACCTCATTTGTATGGGAAAACTTAAATGAGGACAACAAAGTTTCTTTATTTGTCCGTTATATTGATATTGCGACCGGAGCTTACGAGAGCAGAATCGTCAATAAAAATAAATAATAGGCATCAGGCTTGCAAGATGCGGCAAAGAAGCATGAATTTCACAGATCAATGAGAAATTTAAAGGAGAAATTATGAAAGAATTAGAATTAAAATATGGCTGTAACCCAAATCAGAAACCATCCAGAATCTATATGGAAAACGGCGAACTGCCGATCCAGGTATTGAACGGAAAACCAGGTTATATCAATTTTCTGGACGCATTTAACGGCTGGCAGTTAGTCAGTGAGTTAAAAAAGGCAACCGGACTTCCGGCAGCCACATCTTTTAAGCATGTATCACCGGCTGGTGCAGCAGTAGGACTTCCACTCAGCGATGTGGAGCGTAAGATTTACTGGGTTGACGATATGGATATGGAGTTTACACCGCTTGCAAATGCATATGCGAGAGCAAGAGGCGCAGACCGTATGTCATCTTTTGGTGATTTTATTTCTTTATCTGATGTCTGTGATAAGGCAACTGCAATGATCATCAAGAGAGAAGTTTCCGATGGTGTCATCGCGCCGGGCTACACAGATGAGGCATTAGAGATCTTAAAAGCAAAGAAAAAAGGCAATTATAACGTGATCCAGATCAATCCGGATTATGTGCCGGCACCGATCGAGCACAAAGAAGTATTCGGTATTACCTTTGAGCAGGGAAGAAATGAATTAGTGATTGATGAGCATTTCTTTGACAATGTGGTAACGGACAATAAGGAAATTCCGGATGCTGCAAAAAGAGATCTTGCAATCGCAATGATTACTTTAAAATACACACAGTCCAATTCTGTATGTTATGTCAAAGACGGACAGGCAATCGGTATCGGTGCTGGACAGCAGTCCCGTATCCACTGTACCAGACTTGCAGGCCAGAAGGCAGATAACTGGTGGCTGCGCCAGTCCCCGAAAGTGTTAGGACTGCAGTTCCTCGACAAGATCGGACGTGCTGACAGGGACAATGCGATCGACCTCTATATTGGTGAGGATTACATGGATGTCTTAGCTGACGGTGCATGGGAAAACATCTTTAAGGTAAAACCGGAGGTCTTTACCGCAGAGGAAAAACGTGCATGGTTAGATAAAAACACAAATGTGTCGCTTGGATCTGATGCATTCTTCCCATTTGGGGATAATATCGAGCGTGCACATAGAAGTGGTGTGGCATATGTGGCACAGCCGGGTGGTTCCATCCGTGATGACAATGTTATCGAAACCTGTAACAAATACAATATGGCAATGGCATTTACCGGAATCCGTCTGTTCCATCATTGATCAGACACGGATGATTTCTTTGCTGCATTCAGGACAGGAAAAACGATTTTTCGTTTTTCCTGTTTTTTGCTGTTCGTAGAGCTCAGAAGAAAAAATATCCTGTTTCAGCATCTGGTTTGCAGTTCCGTCAAGTGTGCGAAGGGCAAAGGAAAGTTTGGAAATGACGGGTACTTTTGCAGATTTTTTTAAGGCGGAGAGCAGGACGGCAGAATCTTTGCGGAAACCGAGGATTCGCAGGTAAGGGATGTAATCAGTCTCCTTATATTGCTTCACATCCGTCTGGGTCATCTGAAGAATCAGATGCAGAAGAATCCGGTTCATGCGTGTGTAGGTGATATCGCGGCTCTTGTTTTGTGCACAAAACTGTGTGAAAGAGGAAAAATGATATCTGTTCTTTATTATGCGGTTTGCAATCTCCGGTGTCATATCATAGATATTTTCTAATTCCTTTTTGCTGCACGATAAGACCCGGTAGCCAAGAATGGAGGAAAAGTCATCAGCATCCATAAGTCTGCCGGATGTGATCTCCTTTTGAAAAAGTGCAAAAGCCGGTTCCGGCATCGAAGATGCAATTTCCGAAAGATGTGGCCGGCTGGAATGAATACTCTGTGAACCGTAATCTGCAGATGAAAAATGGAAAGTATGATCATCCGATGGTGTAACATTAGAAACTGCCGCGCGGATGGCAGAGGCAGAAGCTGTCGGTGTGTTGATCGTGGTATCATGATATCCGCTCCCCGCCCGCGGGATCAGGATTGGAGTCATGGCAGAATTACGCCGTTTCAGTGCCTTTAAATATTCGACCGCGAGGATGTTATTCGGAGTATCTAATATGGAAATGAGGAAATTCATTCCGGTGCTCTTAAAATAATCAGAAAGCGCAGCAGCTCTTGCAGCCGGAAATGCCAGTCCCTTTTTTAAATAAGAAGAAAGCGCAGATCTGTAAATGTCCGGTTCTTCTGCAAGAACACCGGCAATGCTCTTAAGCTGGGGGAGCTGGTCGGATTCTGCTCCAAAGCATATCCCGTCGATACAGCCCATTTTATCAAACAGGGTAACACCTGCCATGGCAAAATCCTCCGCGGAGGAGACTGCCCAGACAGCCGGGAGTTCGATGACAAGATCCGCACCACATAAAAGCGCCATTTCTGCCCTGCAATATTTATCGATGATGGCAGGGGCTCCTCTCTGGACAAAGTCACCGCTCATGGCGATGACGACAAAATCAGCATTTGTTTTTCGTTTTAACTCTGCAATCTGGTAGGCATGTCCGTTGTGGAAAGGGTTGTATTCTGCAATGATTCCGATTGTTTTCATAAGATACTCCATTTCTGACCATTTTTTGAAAATCCTGATTCCATCTGTATCTCAGGTTTGGGCGTAAGCACAGATTCTGCGTGTAACAGCATGATTACAGACTACCATACACAGATTTTTTTCGCAAATGTGAATGTCTGGGATTTGTTAAAAAAATAACGTTAAAATTCTGTCAACCTGTTTTTCATTTTGTACAAAAAATCTCACTTTAAACACCTTGTGCGAACAGAGTTAGAGGCGTATACTAAAGTTATATGCGGTTCGTATCGGTCGGACTGCCCATTTATCATTTATATAAGAAAAGAAAACTGCCATTCGAAAGCAGGCAGGGCATGGGAGGAAAATATGAACGTTTTAGTAGTAAACTGCGGAAGTTCTTCACTGAAATATCAGCTCATCGATTCTGACAGTGAAGCAGTATTAGCAAAAGGACTTTGCGAGAGAATCGGTATTGACGGAAGACTGGTATACCAGAAGACCGGATTAGACAAAGAGATCACAGAAGCAGCAATGCCGACGCACAAACAGGCAATCCAGATGGTACTTGATGCACTGGTAAATGAGAAAACAGGTGCAATCAAGAGTCTTTCCGAGATCGATGCAGTTGGTCACCGTGTTGTACATGGTGGAGAGAAGTTTGCTTCTTCTATCGTTTTAACACCGGAAGTATTAAAAGCAATCGAAGAGTGCAATGACCTTGCACCACTTCACAACCCGGCAAACCTGATCGGTATCGATGCATGTAAAGAACTGATGCCAGACGTACCGATGGTAGGTGTATTTGATACAGCATTCCATCAGACAATGCCAAAGAAAGCATTCCTTTATGGTCTTCCATACGAATACTATGAAAAGTACAAAGTAAGAAGATATGGCTTCCATGGAACCAGCCACAGTTTTGTATCAAAACGTACTGCTGAATTCCTTGGAATGGATCTGAAAAATTCTAAGATCATTGTGGCTCATCTTGGAAATGGTGCTTCTATCAGTGCCGTATTAAATGGTGAGTGTGTAGATACATCCATGGGTCTTACACCTTTAGAGGGACTTGTTATGGGAACACGTTCCGGCGATATTGATCCGGCAATCATGGAGTTCATTGCAAAGAAAGAGAACTTAGATATCGAAGGTGTCATGAATGTTTTGAATAAAAAGTCAGGTGTACAGGGATTATCAAAATTATCAAGTGATTTCCGTGATCTTGAGGCTGCAGCCAATGAAGGAAATGAGCTTGCAATCGGTGCTATCGACGTATTCTGCTACCGTGTTGCAAAATATATCGGTGCATATGTGGCAGCAATGAATGGTGTGGATGCGATTGCATTTACTGCAGGTATCGGAGAAAATACAACGATCGTCAGAGCAAAGGTACTTGAGTATCTTGGATATCTTGGAATTACAGTAGATGCACAGGCAAACGAAGTACACGGAGAGGAAAAAGTGATCTCCACAGCAGATTCCAAAGTAAAAGTCTGTGTGATCCCGACCAACGAGGAGCTTGCAATCGCAAGAGAGACGGTTGCACTTGTAAAATAGGCAAAACAGCGGGTCTTTGAGGTTCATAGACGATGAAAAATAAAAAAACAGGGTTGTCAAGAAAAAATACTTGACAAACCTGTTTTCACTATGTATAATCATTTAGGTGTGAAAAGCCTAGATAAAAGGTTTGATTCACAAAAAAAGATATAGGAGAATGCCGTGATTATAGATATTTCAGACATTTTATCTTGTGAAAACAAGGAAGAAACAAAGCAGGTTCAGATTGAACTTACGTCTTTTATATCAAAGTTAGGGGAATTTCCTATTATCAGTGCAGCACCGATAGAACTGCGTATCGCAAACCGGGAGAACAAGCGGCTGCTTATCCAGGGTGATGTTGATCTGCGAGTGTCGATTCCGTGCAGCCGTTGTCTGGAGGAAGTTCCGACAGATATCCACTTTTCGATTGACAAGGATATCAAATTAGAAGATTCTGTTGTTCATGACGAAGATGTGGAAGATAATGACTACCTGATTGGATTTAATCTGGATATAGATAGACTTATCTATGGAGAGATTTTGGTGAACTGGCCGATGAAAGTTCTGTGCAGGGATGATTGCAAAGGAATTTGCAAGGTGTGCGGAATGAACCTGAACAAAGGGGAATGCAACTGCCAGAGAACAGAACTGGATCCAAGAATGGCAGCAATCCAAGATGTCTTTAACAAATTTAAGGAGGTGTGAGAATATGTCAATTTGTCCAAAGAATAAATCTTCCAAAGGAAGAAGAGATAAAAGAAGAGCAAACTGGAAAATGACTGCTCCGGCATTAGTAAAATGCAGCAAATGTGGAGAGTTAATGATGCCTCATAGAGTATGTAAAAACTGTGGCTCTTACAACAAAAAAGAAATCATCCCTCAGGACTAATCCTTACGGGAAACAGAAAGATCAAGAGTGGAACGATGAGTTTCCTCTTGGTCTTTTTGTTTCCGCTGAAAAAGTTATAATAATTTCACAAATTACCGGTTGCATAATCGGAGTGAACAGAATAAAATGGTAGAATGATGTTTTAGCAAAGGAGTAGGGCAATGGGAGATATTTTTAATTTGGACAACAAGTTTTTTCAGACACTTGGAAAGGGCGTCGACTGTGTATGCTTAAGCCTGCTGTGGATGATCTGCTGTATACCGCTTGCGTTCGGCATTTATGTGGCATATGTATCAAAAGCGATCATATTAGCACTTCCATGTATCGTACTGGCTGTTCCGGCTGGAATTGCGACAACAGCACTTTATTATGCAGTTAACAAGGTGATCCGTCACAGCAGAGGATACCTGTGGAGTTCTTTCTGGCATTCTTTTAAAACAAATATGAAGCAGGGTGCATTTGTAACGCTTGTCGTGGCAGCAGCGGTTGTTCTGGTAGGACTTGACGGTTATATCATGTATCAGTTTGCAAAAGCGGGTGAAAAATCAGGAGTTCTTTATGTTGTGTTCTTTGTGCTGATGCTTGTGGTCATTGCATGGGCGATTTATGTATTCCCGTATATGGCACGTTTTGAGAATTCGACAAAATTGATCCTTAAAAATTCTGCGCTGATGGCGATCGGCAATCTGCCAAAGACTTTTATGGCACTGATGTTTTTCCTGGCATGCTGTATCGGAACTTATCTTTTGCCGGTTGTAGCAATCATATCACCGGCTTTGGGAATGCTTCTGCTCAACTATATTTTAGAAGGTGTGTTTGAACGCTATATGTCCGATGAAGACCGTGAAGCAGAAAATGAAAGAAATCAGGAATTCTATAACTAATGATATTGTAAATGACAATCGATTTTTTATATTGATTTATAGAAAGAGTTATAGTATATTTCAATATAGACGTGAAGGGAGAGCCCGAAAACGTATCAGAATGGAGAGTAGTTATGCAGCAGAATCAATCACTTGAGATTACCAAAGTTGCCTTAGATGCGATGGGTGGAGATTATGCTCCGGCCGAGCCTGTAAAGGGGGCTGTGGATGCGGTAAATGCGAGAAGTGATATCAAGGTTCTTCTGATCGGTCAGGAGGACGTGGTTCGTAAAGAACTTGAAAAGTACACTTATCCGGCGGAGCAGATCGAGGTTATACATGCTGAGGAAGTTATTGAGACAGCAGAACCGCCGGTAAATGCGATCCGCAAGAAAAAACAGTCATCGATCGTTGTCGGCATGAATATGGTAAAACAAAAAGAAGCAGATGCTTTCGTATCGGCAGGAAGTTCCGGTGCCATATTAGTCGGTGGACAAGTTATCGTAGGCAGAATCAAAGGAATCGAAAGACCACCGTTAGCGCCGCTTATTCCGACGGAAAAAGGTGTGTCGCTTCTGATCGACTGCGGCGCGAATGTGGATGCAAGGGCATCACATCTTGTTCAGTTTGCGAAGATGGGTTCTATTTACATGGAAAATGTACTTGGAATCAAAAATCCGAGAGTGGCGATTGTAAATATCGGTGCGGAGGAAGAAAAGGGAAATGCGCTGGTAAAAGAAACATTTCCACTTCTGAAAGAATGTACGGATATTAATTTTGTGGGCAGTATTGAGGCTCGTGAAATCCCGCATGGAGAGGCAGATGTGATCGTATGTGAAGCATTTGTTGGAAATGTAATTTTAAAGCTGTATGAAGGACTGGCAGGAACGCTTGTCGGAGCAATCAAAAAAGGCATGATGAGCACCTTAAGAAGCAAAATTGGTGCAGCGCTTGCGCTTCCGGCATTAAAGTCAACATTAAAAGCGTTTGATGCTACTCAGTATGGCGGCGCTCCTTTATTAGGACTGAATGGACTTGTGGTAAAGACGCACGGAAGTGCAAAGGCAGTCGAGATTACCAATTCCATTTTTCAATGTGTGACGTTCAAAGAGCAGGACATCAACGGAAAAATCAGAAAAAATATTATAAGTTCAACGGAACAGGAAGGAATGTAAAGTTATGGAATTTGAAAAACTGAAAAAAATCATTGCAGAGGTATTAAACGTGGACGAGGAAGAAATCACAATGGACACCACTTTTGTGGATGACCTTGGAGCAGACTCCCTTGATATTTTTCAGATTATTATGGGAATCGAAGAAGAATTCGACATCGAGATCGCGAATGAGGATGCTGAGCATATCGTGACAGTTGCAGATGCAGTAGAGCAGATCAAGAATGCTTTAAACTAAATAAAAGATGACGTATGCCCTTGTTGAAGACAAAAGGGCGGTGCGCGATGTACCGTCTCTTGTCAGGCAAGGGCTTTTCCGTTATTATATAAGAAAACAGAGTCTTTTTTATATTTTACTGGATACACAGTAAGGTAGAAAAAAGCCCCTGACCAGGAGGATGAAATGTCAAAGTTACAGGAATTGCAGAACAGGATTGGTTATACATTTGAGAAAGAGGGCTTATTGCGTCAGGCACTGACGCACAGTTCCTATGCTAATGAAAAACACATGAAAAAACATTCTGACAATGAGAGACTGGAGTTTTTAGGGGATGCGGTTTTAGAGATCGTATCGAGTGATTTTTTATACCGCAATTATCCGGATCTGCCGGAGGGAGATCTGACAAAACTCCGTGCGAGTATTGTGTGTGAGCCTACACTGGCACTTTGTACCAGAGAGATGGATCTTGGCGATTATCTGCTGCTTGGCAAGGGTGAAAACCAGACAGGTGGAAGAAAACGTAAATCAATTTTATCGGATGCTTTAGAGTCTGTGATTGGAGCTATCTATTTAGATGGTGGTTTTGAACCGGCAAAGAAGTTTATACATAAGTTTATCCTGACAGATATCGAGCACAAAAAGCTGTTTTATGACAGCAAGACCATTTTGCAGGAAGTTGTGCAGGGCAATTATAAAGAGAGTCTGCATTACGAGCTGATTTCAGAAGAAGGACCGGACCATGACAAACAGTTTTCGGTCGAAGCACGGATCGGAGATAAAGTGATCGGCGCAGGAACCGGACACACGAAAAAAGCGGCAGAGCAGGAAGCTGCCTACCAGGCACTTTTGCTTTTGAAACCGAAACTGTAATTATGCGCAAAAGTCAGCGCAAGAATGAGGTTTAGTATGTATCTGAAAAGTATTGAAGTGCAGGGATTTAAATCATTTGCGAACAAGATCGTTTTTGATTTTCATAATGGGATCACTGGAATTGTCGGGCCAAACGGCAGTGGCAAGAGTAATGTCGGGGATGCAGTGCGCTGGGTACTTGGTGAACAGAGCGCCAAGCAGCTGCGTGGTGCCAGTATGCAGGACATTATTTTTGCAGGAACGGAAAACCGTAAACCACTCAGTTATGCTTATGTTGCGATCACACTTGACAATGCGGACCATAAACTGCCGGTGGATTATGAGGAGGTCACGGTTGCGAGGCGCGTGTACCGCTCCGGGGAGAGTGAGTATCTGCTCAACGGCAATACCTGCCGTCTGAAGGATGTGACCGAGCTGTTTTATGATACCGGTATCGGAAAAGAAGGATATTCCATTATCGGACAGGGACAGATTGAGAAAATTTTAAATGGTAAACCCGAGGAGCGGCGTGAGCTTTTTGACGAGGCAGCCGGAATTGTAAAATATAAAAAGCGCAAGGCGACTGCACAGAAAAAGTTAGAAAATGAACGTGAAAATTTAGTTCGTGTCAATGATATCTTAAGCGAGCTGGAACGTCAGGTCGGCCCGTTAGAAAAACAGGCTGAAAAAGCGCGTGTATATTTAAAGAAAAAAGAAGAATTAAAGACATATGACGTCAACATGTTTCTGATGGAGATGACACGCATTGACGGACAGCTTCATGAAGTGGGCGAAAAATGCGGCATTGCGGAAGCACAGTTACATGAGTCAAAAGATTCTTATGAGCAGGTAAAGACAGAATATGAGCGCATGGAATCGGAGATCGAACAGTTAGAACAGGCAATCGGTGAGGTACGCGAAAATTTAAGCGGTTCCACTGTTTTAAAAGGAAAGTTAGAAGGACAGATCAACGTCTTAAAAGAACAGATCCACACGGCAGAAATGACGGACGAGCATTTAAAAGACAGACTTGATTCCATCGAAAAAGACACACAGGATCGCCTTGCGCAGAAAGATGTTTATGGCAGGGAACGAGAGGAACTGTTAGAGGCATTAGCAGGGATTTCGGAGAGAAAGCAGGCTGCTGAAAAAGAATTAGATGAGCTGCGCAATGGAATGAAAGAATGCAGTGACGGGATCGAACACGGAAAGAGTGAGATCATCGAACTCCTTAACAACAAGGCATCCGTTAAGGCGAGACAGCAGCGTTTTGATACGATGGCAGAGCAGATCAACATCCGGAAAGCGAAACTGACACAGAGACTTCTTGCCAGAAAGACAGAGGAAGAAGATTTAGACAATGTGCTGGCTGCCTATCAACAGGAATTAGATGATGTCAATGAAACGATCCGTGAGTTAAAGGAATCTGCAGCCGCAATGGAAGAAAAAAACCGTGAGTGGCGTAGAAAATATTCGCAGACGAGCCAGCAGTTAGAGCAGGATGTCACCAGATATCATAAAGAACAGTCCAGGTTAGAGACATTAAAAAACATTGCAGAACGCTATGACGGATATGGAAACAGTATCCGCCGTGTAATGGAACAGAAAGACAGACACAAAGGAATTTTAGGTGTCGTATCAGATCTGATTCAGGTTGAGAAAAAATACGAGGTTGCGATCGAGACTGCGTTAGGCGGAAGTATCCAGAATATTGTCACGGAGGATGAAGAGACAGCAAAGCAGATGATCGCGTATCTGAAGCAGAACCGGTATGGGCGTGCAACATTTCTTCCGCTCACGAGTGTGAATGGCAGTGGCGGGTTTAAGAATCAGGAAGCACTGCGGGAGCGGGGCGTGATCGGACTTGCAAGTACCCTGGTGAAAAATGATGCCAGATATGATGGCGTGACGAATTATCTGCTCGGCAGGGTAGTTGTTGCCGAGACGATCGATGACGCGATTGCTCTGGCAAGAAAATACCGCTATTCATTCCGTATCGTAACGCTAGAGGGCGAATGCTTAAATCCGGGCGGTTCCATGACCGGTGGTGCATTTAAAAATACCAGCAATCTTCTTGCGAGAAGACGTGAGGTAGAAGAACTTGAAACACTTGTTGCTTCTCTGCAGAGTCAGATCAAAGAGTCGAGAGACCGCTTAGAGGATATTAAGACGGCGCAGTCACTGTTAGAAGAAGATATGGAAAGCGGCAAGGAGAAACTGCAGGAACAGTACATTCTTCAGAACACGGCAAAAATGAACTTAGACCGCGCCACAGAGCAGAAAAACGAGAGAGAAACAGTTTTTGCCGGTCTGCATGCGGAGCGGGCAGAGATCGAGGAGCAGCTTGCAGAGCTTGAAAACAATAAAGCGCAGATAGCGGCAGAGATTGAGGCTGCAGCGGTTCGTGAAAAAGAGATCGGACAGGAAAACGAGGACTTCCAGAAACGTTTCGAGGAATATCAGACGAAGGAGAAGGAAGCTGCGGAAACTGTTTCAAAGATTGCTTTAGAGGAAGCCGGTATCCGTCAGAAAGCGGAGTTTGCGCAGTCAAATATTTCGCGTATTCAGAGTGAGATCACAAGATTTTCACAGGACAGGGAAACGCTGATCACGCAGGCAGGAGATGCAAAAGAAGAAGCAAAACAGAAGATGGCAGAGATCGAGGAATTAAAAAAGACGATCCTTGCATCGGATGATACGCATGCTGCTTTCGAACAGCAGTTAAAAGATTATACGCAGAAGAAAGAAGAACTGTCAGCTTCACATAAAGGATTTTTCCGGAAGCGTGAGGAGATATCCAATCAGATCTCGGAACTTGATAAGGAAGTATTCCGTCTGAACAGTCAGCGTGAAAAGCTAAATGATGCGAGAGAATACCAGACCAATTATATGTGGCAGGAATATGAACTGACGCTTCACGCTGCAATGGATCTTCGGGATGATACCTATGACGATCTTTCTACATTAAAGAAAATGATCGCACAGATTAAGGATGAGATCCGAAAGCTCGGTGACGTCAATGTCAATGCGATCGAGGATTATAAGGAGATCTCAGAGCGTTATCAATTTTTAAAAACACAGCATGATGATCTGATCGAAGCAGAGAAAACGTTGATCGGAATCATCGAGGAACTTGATACGGGAATGCGCAAACAGTTCATGGAGAAATTTGCAGAGATTCAGAAACAGTTTGATACCGTATTTAAAGAACTGTTCGGCGGTGGAAAAGGTACACTGGAACTGGTGGAGGATGAGGATATCTTAGAGTGTGGTATCCGTATCATCGCACAGCCTCCTGGAAAGAAGCTGCAGAATATGATGCAGATGTCCGGTGGAGAAAAATCACTGACAGCGATTGCACTGTTATTTGCGATCCAGAACTTAAAGCCTTCACCGTTTTGTCTGTTAGACGAGATCGAGGCGGCACTGGATGATTCAAACGTCACCCGGTTTGCAAAATATCTGCACAAGCTGACGCAGAATACACAGTTTATTGTAATCACACACAGACGAGGTACGATGGCGGCGGCTGACCGTCTCTACGGTATCACGATGCAGGAAAAGGGTGTTTCCACACTGGTTTCCGTAAATCTGATAGAAAATGATTTAGACAAATAATGATTGGAACAAATAAGAAAGGCAGGATGTATGGGCGAAGAAAAAAAAGGATTTTGGAGCCGTCTGGTTTCCGGACTCAGCAAGACAAGAGATAACATTGTATCCGGAATTGATTCGATCTTCAGTGGATTTTCCAGTATTGATGATGATTTTTATGAAGAAATTGAAGAAATTCTGATCATGGGAGATATCGGTGTCAACGCGACCGAAGCGATCATCGAGAATCTCAAAGAAAAAGTAAAAGAAAATAAGATCAAGGATCCGGCAGAGTGCAAGGAACTTCTGATCAACAGCATCAAAGAGCAGATGGATGTTGGAGAGACTGCATACCGTTTTGAAAATGAAAAATCTGTGGTACTTGTCATCGGAGTAAACGGTGTCGGTAAGACGACTTCTGTTGGAAAACTGGCTGGAAAGCTAAAAGACCAGGGCAAAAAGGTTGTCCTTGCAGCGGCTGATACATTCCGTGCAGCAGCAGGAGATCAGCTGTTAGAATGGGCAAACCGTGCAGGTGTTGAGATGATCGGCGGACAGGAAGGTGCAGATCCGGCATCGATCGTATATGATGCGGTCGCAGCAGCAAAAGCAAGAAATGCGGATGTACTGCTCTGTGATACGGCAGGACGTCTTCATAATAAGAAGAATCTTATGGAAGAGTTGAAAAAGATCAACCGTATTCTTGAAAAAGAATATCCGGATGCATACCGCGAAACTCTTGTCGTATTAGATGCAACGACAGGTCAGAACGCACTTGCACAGGCGAGACAATTTTCAGAAGTGGCAGAGATCACAGGTATCATTCTAACAAAGATGGACGGAACGGCAAAAGGCGGTATTGCGGTTGCAATCCACTCCGAACTTGGAATTCCGGTCAAATATATCGGTGTCGGAGAGACCATCGAGGATTTACAGAAGTTTGATTCTAATGAATTTGTAAACGCACTTTTTGATATCAAAGATCAGGCAGAACAATAAACAGATGAAGGAGAATGCAGATGTTAACATTAGACAAGTTTGAAGAAGCAAGTGAGAAAGTAAAAGAAGTCACCTTAGAAACAAAACTGGTATATTCAGATTTCTTAAGTGAGCAGACAGGAAATAAGGTATATTTAAAACCTGAGAATATGCAGTTTACCGGTGCATACAAAGTGCGCGGAGCTTATTACAAGATCAGCACACTGACAGAGACAGAGCGTAAAAAAGGACTCATTACCGCCTCAGCAGGAAATCATGCGCAGGGTGTTGCCTACGCAGCAAAATGTTATGGATGTAAAGCTGTCATCGTGATGCCGACAACGACACCTTTAATTAAGGTAAACCGTACCAAGAGTTATGGTGCAGAGGTTGTTCTCTGCGGAGATGTTTACGACGAGGCCTGTCAGAAAGCCTACGAACTGGCAGAGGAAAAAGGATATACGTTCATTCATCCGTTCGATGATCTTGCAGTTGCAACCGGACAGGGAACGATCGCAATGGAAATCTTTAAAGAGCTGCCGCTTGTGGAATATATTTTAGTTCCGATCGGCGGAGGCGGACTTGCAACAGGTGTATCCACACTTGCAAAACTGTTAAATCCAAAGATCAAAGTGATTGGTGTGGAACCGGCAGGTGCAAACTGTATGCAGGCTTCTTTCAAAGCAGGAAAAGTAACGACTCTGCCGAGCGTCAACACGATCGCAGACGGTACTGCGGTAAAGACACCGGGCAGCAAGATCTTCCCATATATCAAAAAGAATTTAGATGATATCATCACAGTAGAAGATGATGAACTGGTTGTTGCATTCCTTGATATGGTAGAAAATCATAAAATGGTTGTGGAAAACTCAGGTCTTCTTACGGTAGCAGCGTTGAAACATTTAGGTGTAAAAGATAAGCGTGTCGTATCAATCTTAAGCGGTGGTAACATGGATGTGATCACAATGTCTTCCGTGGTACAGCAGGGACTTATTTTCCGTGACCGTATCTTTACGGTATCCGTGCTTCTTCCGGATAAGCCGGGCGAATTGTCAAAAGTAGCCGCAACGATTGCAGCAGAGCAGGGGAATGTGATCAAGTTAGAGCATAATCAGTTTGTCAGCACAAACCGTAATGCAGCCGTGGAGCTTCGTATTACTTTAGAGTGTTTTGGTACAGATCACAAAAATCAGATCATCAAAGCATTGGAGAAAAATGGTTATAAACCGAAATTAGTCAGAGCAAGTCTGTAGAATTGCGTTTCGGATATCAGAACCGGATCATAAAATGAAAAATGGTTAAAAAATAAGGAATTTCGTTCATTGCAAAACGAAATTCCTTATTTGTTTTATGAAACAGTATGCTCGTACAATATGTGGTCCGGCGTATGCGGCCAAATAGTCAGTGTCAGGATACTGTGTACGACTGACCTGTCATATCCAGGCTGTTAATGTCTGCACCGGAGTGATTTACGTGAAGACCAAGATTGAAGCTAGAACCGCCATCCGGGTTAAAGCTGACAGTCACGGAATTGCCGGAAATAGAAGTAGACGCAGAGTATCCGGCAACCTCGACCTGATCGATCGGTGTATTAAAGGAAAGTGTCAGGGCGACATTGCCTGCCACGTTATTCCAGTTCACGGCAACCAGACCTTTTCCGCCACCTGCCCATCTGTCCCATACTCCCATATAGGTTGCGGTTACGGAACCGGCTGCACCGGCTGCGCCGCTTGCAAGATAGATGCCTTCTGTATGTTCAGGTGTCAGATAAATTGCAGGTTTCTGATATTTATTTTTCATGAGAACCTCCATTCCTGCGCATGATTTACGCAAGCAAAAAAGTTTTTATTTTAGGTTTAGCTCATTATAAACAGGGAAAAAAAGTGTTGTCAATACTGTTATAGGAAAAAAGTCATGTTTTAAGAAAAAATAAATACTGGTGTCAAGAAAAAATGCTTGACACCCATTCTTTTTTATGATAATCTATGCAAGGTGCTGATGTGAGAGTACAGATTGGGATATGAGATGGAAGAAAAGATTGAACAGGCGTATCTATATGATTTCTATGGAGAGCTTTTAAACGAACACCAGAGAAAGATATATGAAGATTTTGTGTTCAATGATCTCTCACTCGGTGAAATCGCGGATGAAGAAGGAATCAGCCGTCAGGGTGTACATGATATGGTAAAGCGGTGTACGAAGACCTTAGAAGGATATGAGAGCAAGCTTCATCTGATCGAAAAATTCCAGACCGCAAGAGGTATGGTGACAAAGATTCACACGTTGACAAAAGAGTTCTATAAGAACCATGACGAGGCAGTGTTAGAAGAGATCGAACAGATCTCCAACCAGATATTAGAGGAGCTATAGATGGCATTTGACAGTTTATCCGAAAAACTCCAGAATGTATTCAAAAACCTGAGAAGCAAAGGGCGTTTGACAGAAGATGATGTGAAGGCTGCTTTAAAGGAAGTTAAGATGGCTCTTTTAGAGGCCGATGTCAATTTCAAGGTAGTCAAGCAGTTTGTCAAAGATGTGCAGGAGCGTGCGATCGGACAGGACGTGATGAACGGACTGAATCCGGGACAGATGGTCATCAAGATCGTAAACGAAGAGATGGTCCGCCTGATGGGTTCCGAGACGACAGAGATTGCACTTCGTCCGGGCAAAGAACTGACGATCATTATGATGGCAGGTCTTCAGGGTGCTGGTAAGACGACTACGACAGCAAAGATTGCCGGAAAGTTAAAAGCCAAAGGCAAGAAAGTACTGCTTGCAGCATGTGATGTATATCGTCCGGCGGCGATTGAACAGTTACAGATCAACGGTGAAAAACAGGGAGTGGAAGTATTCTCCATGGGAGATAAAAATACTCCTGTGAACATTGCAAAGGCTGCGGTAGAGCATGCCACAAAGAATGATTTTAATGTGCTGATCATCGATACGGCAGGACGTCTTCATGTGGATGAGGACATGATGGCCGAATTGATTCAGATAAAAGAAAATGTTGCGGTATCACAGACCATATTAGTGGTCGATGCCATGACAGGACAGGATGCAGTCAATGTTGCAAAGACCTTCGATGAGAAGATCGGAATTGACGGCGTAGTACTCACCAAACTGGATGGTGACACCAGAGGTGGTGCGGCACTCTCAATAAGAGCGGTGACCGGCAAACCGATTCTTTACGCAGGTATGGGAGAAAAGCTTTCTGATTTAGAGCAGTTTTATCCTGACCGTATGGCATCGAGAATCCTTGGAATGGGTGATGTGCTGACACTCATTGAGAAGGCACAGAACGAGCTTGACGAGGAGAAAGCCAAAAAGCTTGAAGAAAAGATGCGCAAGAATGAATTTGACTTTGAGATGTATTTAGAGTCCATGAGTCAGATGAAAAAAATGGGCGGTCTTTCCAGTATCCTTGGCATGATGCCGGGACTTGGCGGCGGTAAGATGCCTGAGATTGACGAGGGAGCGGCTGAGAAGAATATGGCACGCACTGAGGCGATCATTTTCTCGATGACAGTCGAGGAGAGACAGAATCCATCATTGCTCAATCCGAGCAGAAAGCGTAGAATCGCACAGGGGGCGGGCGTGGATATCGCAGAGGTCAACCGTCTTGTAAAACAGTTTGACCAGGCGAAGAAAATGATGAAACAGATGCCCGGCATGATGAAAAAAGGTAAAAAGGGAATGTTTAAAGGACTTCCTTTTTAATAAATGAACAGCAAAAATTTAAGGAGGTGAAAGTAATGGCAGTAAAGATCAGATTAAGAAGAATGGGACAGAAGAAAGCACCTTTCTATCGTATCGTGGTTTCTGATTCCAGATCCCCGAGAGATGGAAAGTTCATCGAAGAGATTGGAACATATGATCCGACTAAAGATCCGAGCGAGTATCATGTAAATGAGGACTTAGCAAAGAAATGGTTAGCAAACGGAGCTCAGCCAACAGATACCGTAGCAAGAATTTTCAAAAATGCTGGTATTGAGAAATAGGATCAGTGAGGTGGACCTATGAAAGAATTAGTAGAAGTAATTGCCAAGGCACTTGTTGATTGCCCGGACGAAGTTGTTGTGACTGAGACCGAGAATGAAAAAGCAATCGTATTAGAGCTGCGCGTTGCACAGTCTGATATGGGTAAGGTAATCGGCAAACAGGGACGTATTGCGAAAGCGATTCGTTCTGTTGTGAAGGCTGCTGCCTCAAAAGAAGAAAAAAAAGTGATTGTGGAGATTATGCAGTAATCTTCGCAGTAAACCGGCGTGATCATGAACATGGTGCAGCCGGTTTTTTTTTCTATCAGAGAAGAATAGAGGGGGATAAAAATGAGAGATATTACAAAAAAATGCTCTATATTTTTATTGACATTACTGTTGACTGTACAGATACCGGTATTGACAAGTGCCAGGGAAATAGTGACAGACACAGGAAACTATACAGTATTTACCGAAGATAATGAGTCAGATAAGACAGCAGATATCGTAAAAGAATACTGTAAAGGTGCTTCCACGAAAATGAGTTTTAGGGGAAAACTGACACAGGTATACTGCCCAAAGAAAAGTACAACTTATATATATAGAGTGAAAAATATGCCATCGAACGGAAGAATTACAAAAGTGAGCAGTTCAAATGGAAAAGTGGCAAAGATTTCAATAGGTGACAATAATGTCCGGATCAAACCGTTAAAGGTGGGAAAATCAACGATTAAAGTGACGGTAAAAACAGGAAGGCTCCTGACAACTTTTACATCACAACTGACTGTTTATAAATGGAGTAATCCGGTTGCAAATTATAAAATAGGAAACAAACAAATAAAAAACCAGTTTAAAAATACCAATATTTATAATTATAAGCTTGGAAGCAAAAAAACATTAAAGTTTGATGTAAAGGCAAAAACAGGCTGGAAGATGACATCATTTACTTATTATGACAAGCTTGGAAAAAGTACATCTTATCTATCTTCTTCAAAGAAAATCAAACTGGAAAAGGGTGGTTCCGTGCAGATTAATTTTACAAATCAGAAAACAGGTCTGGTTGAGAATGTTGTAATCTGGATCAAATAACAGAATGAAAAATTTTATGAAAATAAGATTTTTCACACGCAGGAATGGAGATTTTATGGAGAATTTACTTCAGGTAGGTGTCATAACAACGACACACGGTGTGCGTGGGGAGGTCAAGGTATTTCCGACCACAGATGATGCGGCACGCTTTAAAAAATTAAAACAGGTAATCTTAGACACAGGAAAAGAACACCTTGCATTGGAAATTGCCGGGGTAAAGTTCTTCAAAAATATGGTAATACTCAAGTTTAAGGGATATGACAATATCAATGATGTGGAGATGTTCCGCAAAAAAAGTCTCTATGTGACCAGGGAAAATGCCGTAAAGTTAAAGAAAAATGAGTATTTTATAGCAGATCTCATCGGTCTTAAAATGATCTCGGATGAGGGGGAAGATTTGGGAGAGCTGACTGATGTACTGCAGACAGGGGCGAATGATGTCTATGTGATCAGCAAAGAGGGTGCGGATGATATTTTACTTCCGGCGATCAAAGACTGTGTAAAACAGGTGGACATCGAGGGCGGTACGATGCAGGTACATCTGCTTGACGGCTTAAGAGACTTAAACAGCAGGCGGGAGGAAGCATGAATTTCTACATTATGACATTGTTTCCGGATATGGTCATGCAGGGATTAAATACCAGTATTATCGGCAGGGCAGCGGAAAAGGGACTGCTTACGATCGAGGCGGTAAATATCCGGGACTATACGATCAATAAACACAAAAAGGTGGATGATTATCCATATGGCGGTGGTGCAGGAATGCTGATGCAGGCACAGCCGGTCTATGATGCGTGGAGATCGATCGTCGATAAAATCGGGACAAAACCGCGTACAATTTACCTCACACCGCAGGGACCGACTTTTACACAGCAGGCGGCAAAGTCATTTGCAAAAGAAGAAAATCTGATTTTTTTATGTGGACATTATGAGGGGATTGATGAGCGTGTCTTAGAGGAGATCGTGACCGACTATGTCTCGATTGGTGACTATGTCTTAACCGGAGGAGAACTTCCGGCGATGGTCATGGTGGATGCGATTTCCCGTATGGTGCCGGGGGTGCTGACAAATGATGAATCCGGTTCTACGGAGTCATTTGAGGGAGATTTGTTAGAGTACCCGCAGTACAGCCGTCCGGAGGAGTGGATGGGAAAAAAAGTTCCTCCGGTATTGCTGTCCGGCAATCATAAACTTGTGGATGAATGGCGCAGGGAGCAGTCGATCATCCGCACGAAAGAACGCCGTCCGGATCTGTTTGCGCGTGCAGAGCTGACAGAAAAAGAGCGGAAAAAGTGGCGTTAAAAATAAAAATAAAATTTGTTTACAATCACAAACTTATGTGATATACTATAACAGTTGTGAATAAAAATAGATGGTCCTCTGTTACGAATTCGCGTATTAAGAACATCCAAATTATCAGGAGGTCACAAAATGAACGCAAGTGAAATCATTAAGAACATTGAAACAGCACAGTTAAAAGCAGAAGTACCGGAGTTCCGTGTTGGTGATACTGTAAAAGTTTACGGTAAGATCAAAGAGGGTAACCGTGAGAGAATCCAGGTATTCGAGGGTACTGTACTTAAAAAACAGGGCGGAAGCAACCGTGAGACATTTACTGTAAGAAAAATCTCTAACGGTGTCGGCGTAGAAAAAACATGGCCGTTACATTCTCCGAACGTTGAGAAAGTAGAAGTAGTTCGTCAGGGTAAAGTAAGACGTGCGAAATTATTCTACTTAAGAGATCGCGTTGGTAAGAAAGCAAAAGTAAAAGAGTTAGTAAAATAGTAGATGTAAGCGAAAAGCTGCAGTGGAGACACTGTAGCTTTTTTTGTGATTAGATGAAAAGCCGTATTCGGATCAGTACAGGGAATGTGTTGCACAGGCAAAAAGTTCGAAAGTAGAACTTGAGGCGTGGATGAAGCAGAATCTCTTTGATAAGTGATTAATACCCACAATTGATTATTTTCTTTGTGATACTTTTCAATTTCTTCTGCAAATCTGTTTTCAACATCCTTGTCATAGCGAAGTTCTGTAAGTGTGCAACCTTCAAAATCTTTTGCAAATTTTTTCTCTATGACATCAAATGCTTCATTGATTGAATTTTCACCATAGAGTGCAGAGTAACCAACAACACGATTAACATTTGATACATTTCCTCTGTTTCCAGTCAATACAAGGACTGCTGCCAAAATTAAAATTACTAATACTGCACATATTGCAATTATGCTTTTCTTCTTCATACAATCACATTCCTTTGTCAAATTCCAATCCGTCAGATTATTTCTTATTGTACCATATAGCAGGATAGAAGTAAAAAGTTATTATCTGGTATCAGAGCATAAGATAACATTCTTTTAAACGAGTCCCTTGAATGGAGGGGATAGGACTGCTATAATCCTACATAGAAAATGTCTGGTTACACAATAGGTGTGAACAGCAGCAATGTCTGAAATTTTATAATCAGGAGGAGAACCAACGATGAAATACATCCAACAACTAAGCCGCCAGCTCGCCTTAGACTACTGCTGCACCCCCGCAGACATCCTCGACCAAGGAAACCACTTCACCGAATACCGCAGTCTCGAAGGACGGCGCAGATTCGAAGACCAGGACAACTGTGCCCTGAAAATAACCGCAGTCAACAGAAAACTGATTTTCACCGGAAAAAAGGAGATCATAGAACTCTGCCGCGAAAAATACGAAACCTGCCCCGGCGCATGGTTTATGGATGTCGGAAACTTCCGGGAACTGGATCACATCTTAAAACCATACGGCTGCCAGTTAAAAACAGCACATCCGTTTTTCCTGCCGGAGACAGAGAGTGTTGCAAAAGAAACGGGGTTTGAGATCCGAACATATGACCGTGGGGAGATCCTGCAGTTTGCAGGGGACAACCGGTTTGACGAGGCATTCTGCTTTGACGAAAAATCACCCGATATGCTGGGAGTGGCAGCGATTTCAGACGGAAAGATCATCGGCATGGCGGGGGCAAGCGCAGATAGTCCTCTGTTCTGGCAGATCGGGATCAATGTGGAAAAAGAGGCGGAGTGCAGACATATCGCGTCCACTTTGGTCACAATTTTAAAAGAAGAGATAGAGAAATTGGGAAAAGTGCCGTATTATGGAACCAGTATGTCAAATCTTGCGTCACAGCGGGCAGCGGTGAATGCAGGATTTCGCGTGGCATGGGTGTAACTTCTGGCGGAAGCTAAAATATGAGATAAGCCTGTAAAATCAATGATTTTGGGACCGGAATTATGGATAAAAAATATCAGATTAGGTGAGACAATATTTTTTGATTCCAGGTAAACAAAAAATGCTTGCATGACCTATCACACAATGCTATACTGTATGACAGTTAGATAACGTTAACTTGTATTTTGAATGCAAAGTGAGGAGTAAGGACATGTTTAAAATTAATGACAATTACCAGAAACTTCCGGGAAGTTATTTATTTTCTACCATTGCAAAGAAAGTAAGCGCATATTCTGTAGCAAATCCGGACAAACAGATCATCCGTCTTGGTATCGGTGATGTGACACAGCCGATCGCGCCGGCTATTATCGATGCAATGCACAAAGCAGTCGATGAGATGGGACATGCAGAAACGTTCCATGGCTATGCGCCGGATCTTGGATATGACTTTTTAAGAAATGCCATCGTGGCAAATGATTATAAAGCAAGAGGATGTGATATTTCCGCAGATGAAGTTTTTGTATCTGACGGAGCAAAGAGTGATTCCGGAAACATTCAGGAGATTTTTGCGCAGGATAATAAGATCGCTGTCTGTGATCCTGTTTATCCGGTTTATGTGGATTCCAACGTTATGGCTGGAAGAACCGGCACTTATGATGCAGATACACAGATGTGGAGTGATGTGATCTATATGCCATGTACCAGCGATAACAACTTTGTACCGGAGCTTCCAAAGGAAACACCGGATGTTATTTATCTGTGCCTGCCGAACAATCCGACCGGAACAACGATCACCAAATCACAGTTACAGGAGTGGGTAGATTACGCAAATAAAGTCGGTGCAGTTATTATTTATGATGCGGCTTATGAGGCATATATCAGCGAGGATGACGTGGCACATTCTATTTATGAGTGTGAGGGAGCAAAGACCTGTGCCATCGAACTTCGAAGTTTTTCAAAGAATGCAGGATTTACCGGAGTACGTCTTGGATTTACGGTTGTTCCAAAAGAATTAAAATGCGGGGATGTCTCCTTAAATGCGATGTGGGCAAGACGCCACGGAACAAAGTTTAACGGTGCACCTTATATTGTACAGCGTGCCGGTGAGGCAGTTTACTCCGATGCCGGAAAAGCACAGTTAAAAGAGCAGGTTGGCTATTATATGAAGAATGCAAAAGCCATCAAGGAAGGTCTGACGAAAGCCGGCTATACTGTATTTGGCGGTGTAAACGCACCATATATCTGGTTAAAAACACCAGATCAGATGACGTCCTGGGATTTCTTCGACTATCTGCTTGAGAATGCCAATGTGGTTGGTACACCGGGATCCGGATTTGGACCGAGCGGTGAAGGATATTTCAGACTGACAGCATTTGGTACTTACGAGAATACACTTGCAGCTATGGAGCGGATCCAGACACTGTAAGATTTAATGGTAAAATAAAAACGGGCAGAACCACCTTTGGTTCTGTCTGTTTTAGCATATTAAAACAAAAGAATGATCCACAATGGTGGACAGGAGACGAAATGGAATACTGTAAATTACAGATTGGCTGCATGATCATTGTCCTTTATGTGGCGTGTATTTATATCAGAGAAAAACAGATTTATCAGATGAAACGGAAAAACGTGTTGTTTGAGACAATTTTGGCTGCAGGGATTGTCGGTATTTTCTTTGATGGAGCAACTGCCTATACTGTCAATCATTTAGCGGAGATACCGGCTTCTGTCAACACATTTTTACATCTGTGTTTTCTTTCTTTTCTGGATATTTTTGTGTTTTTGATGTTTTTATATATGTACGATATTACAAGAGGACTGCCACAGAAAAGAGGGGAACGCATCGGACTTTTCCTGCCTCTTCTGATCAATATTGTGGTTGTGATCGTATTTATGCCACAGCTTGAGTATCGCAAAGGAACGTTTACCAACTATTCGATGGGAATGTCTGCATATACCTGTTTTGCAATGGTGGCGTTGTATGTACTTGCTGCGAGTGGTATTTTTCTGCACAGCTGGAAGAATCTTGAGAGACATAAGCAGATTGCGATATCTACTTATTTGTTAGTGACAATCGGAGTGACGGCATATCAGATGTTTTTCCCGGAGGCACTGCTGTCGAGTCTGGTTCCGGCGGTTGTGATCGTGGGAATTTATCTGAATCAGGAGACACCGCTCTATGCGAAACTCCAGAAAAACAATGAAGAGATGGTGATGGGGTTTGCAACACTGGTGGAGAACCGTGATGACAATACGGGAGGGCATATCCGCCGTACAACTGCGTATGTGAAATTGCTGGCAGAGGAACTTCGAAGCCGCGGTTTTTATAAGGAGCAGCTGACAAATGATTATGTGGCAAATCTTGTGATGGCGGCACCAATGCATGATGTCGGCAAGATCGCGATACCGGATGCAATTTTGCAGAAGCCGGGGAAACTGACGGATGAAGAGTTTGAAATTATGAAGACACATGCCCAAAAAGGCGGAAAGATCATCCGGGAGACATTCGGGCATCTGGGAAATGATGCGTACGAAGAGATGGCATATGAAGTGGCAGCGCATCACCATGAGAAATGGAATGGGCGCGGATATCCGGATGGACTGAAAGAGACAGAAATCCCATTGTGCGCCAGGGTCATGGCTGTCGCGGATGTATTTGATGCAGTATCGGCAAAACGTTGTTACAGGGATGCAATGCCGCTGGATCAGTGTTTTCATATTATAGAAGAAGGACGTGGCAGGGATTATGATCCGGTTTTAGTGGATGTCTTTATTGAAATTGAGGATAAGATCAGAAAAGTTTATGAGGAAAGTAAGGCAGAATAAGAGGGGGTTTTTGCAGAAAGATGGATCGGTCGATTTTTAGGATCAAAAGGACAAAGACTCTGCATCAGGATTGGAAACACAAAAAGTCTGCCGAGTTAGAGAAGCAGAGGCGGGATTTTTTAGAAGAAAAGAGAAAATTAGAAGAGGATCGTCGAAACTTCGAGCGGGAAAAAAGAGAATTTTTCACACACTGTCAGCTTGAAAAAGACAGTATGAAGCGGGAAAAACAGTTGTTTGAGACAAAGTGGAAGATTTTAGAGGAAGAACTTTCCCAGCTTGCGGATGAAAAAAAACAGATGAAAAAAAAGCGTGACTTTTATAGATATGTCAGAGAACAGGAAGTGCGTGATATGCTGACGGTGGGGACGGAAAATGTGGTACGCGGGGAATTGTTTTTCATCGGTGTGGAAAGTAAGAGTGCCTTAAAGAAAAGGTATAAACAGCTGCTAAAAATCTATCATCCGGACAATCTCTGTGGGGATACGGAAACACTTCAGGAGATCAACCGTGAGTATGACAGGCTGTTGAAGCAGTATGAGCTGAAGCAGGAACAGAGTGATACATAAATGTTTGCGTGGGGCGGTTACTGTTCACTCCTTACCAGTCGCTCCGGTAATGTGGGGCATTTTGTTGTTTCTGATAGTGGAAAACAGGAATTGCATCGTGGAAAATAATATGTTAGTATAACGAAGTAAAGTGATACAAAACGAAAGTAAAAGCAGAAAACAGGAGCTGTATTTACAGACCTGATATGCGTATTGAGGGCGCAGGAAAGGAGTTTTATGTATATTACATGTTTGGATGTAGAGGGAGTATTAGTACCGGAGATCTGGATCGCATTTGCAGAGGCAAGCGGAATTCCGGAATTAAAGAAAACGACCCGTGATGAGCCGGATTATGATAAACTGATGAAATGGAGACTTGGAGTTTTAAAAGAGCACGGACTTGGCTTAAAAGAGATCCAGGACGTTATCAGAACGATCGATCCGCTGCCGGGTGCGAAAGAGTTTTTAGACGAACTCCGCTCTTTCACACAGGTGATCTTAATCAGTGATACCTTTACCCAGTTTGCATCTCCTTTGATGGAGAAATTAGGCTGGCCGACGTTATTCTGTAATTCTTTGGAAGTTGCAGAAAATGGTGAGATCACAGGCTTTAAGATGCGTGTGGAACAGTCAAAATTAACAACAGTAAAAGCACTGCAGTCGATCGGATTTGACACGATCGCAAGTGGAGATTCCTATAACGATCTTGGAATGATCCAGGCGAGTAAGGCAGGATTTTTATTCCGTTCCACCGATAAGATCAAGGCTGATTATCCGGATATTCCGGCATATGAGACCTATGAGGAACTGCTCAGTGCGATAAGGAAAGCAATGGTGGATTAGAGAAGTGGTAAAAAACAGCATTGGAGAGGAGAATTTGTATGAAAAGAACAATTCATGTGAAACCGGCTGCACCGCAGTATTCCGTGATTACAAACATCACATTTGCACAGACAGATGCATGGTTCGGACACACCACGCAGGATCTTCGTATGGATTTGATTTATCCGGAAGATACGGCACACGATTATCCCTGTATTGTCTGGATCTGTGGCGGTGCATGGCTGAGCATTGACAAGTCTGCACATCTGGCATATCTGAGCGAACTTGCGAGAGCAGGTTTTGTGGTGGCATCCGTACAGTACCGGACCAGCAATGAAGCAAAATTTCCGGCACAGCTCTGTGATGTAAAAGCGGCGATCCGCTATCTGCGTGCGCACGCCGCAAGGTATCACATCGACGAAGCACATATTGGGGTGATGGGAGAATCAGCGGGTGGATATTTAACCTGTATGGCGGCATTATGCGATGATCCGGCATATGAGGTGGGAGAATATCTTTCTTATTCCAGCAAAGTGCAGGCAGCGTGCCCATGGTATCCTCCGACAGACTTCAGAGGTTTTCTATACGAAAACGAGGAACAGTGTGCAGCATCCCCAGAGTCATTGCTGATGGGAAAAAATGCGATGCGCAATCCCAGGGAGGCGCTTGCATGCTGCCCGGTCAGCTTTGTGACCAAAGATGCTCCGCCATTTTTTATTATCCATGGAAAATGTGATAAGACGGTACCATTTACACAGGGAGTGGAACTGCATGATGAACTTGAAAAAGCAGGCTGTGATGTCACACTTTTAGAGATCGAGGACGCAGACCATGCGGATATCCGTTTCTTCCAGGAAGAGATCTGGCAGGAAATCATAACTTTTTTTAAAACAAAATTATAAAAAGAAAACAGCAGCAGATTCTTCAAAGATGGAAAAATGGAGAATTTTACTGCCTGAAAAAATGGGCATATAGCAGAAAATTGTTTGCTATATGCCATTTTCAGTCCATTTGCGTCTATAAATTACCGACTCGATATTATTCACAAGGTCTGGCGAAATTTATTAAGCTGGATAAACAAGATGTGCATCATCAATGTCATACAGTGTGTTCTCTAAATAACGGCTGGCAAGATAATTTGCCATGCCAAGGTTCATATCTAAGTAGTTACCGCAGTCCTTTGGAGAGGCACCAGGTACTTCGTCATGAAAATCGCGGATAAATTCAAACATTTCTATGATGAGCCCTACGATATCTTTGGATGTGTAATTGCCTGCGAGCAGCAGATAAAATCCGGTGCGGCATCCCATCGGTCCGAAATAGATCGTTTTATCCTTATAAAGAGGATGATTTCTTAAAAATGTGGCACCAAGATGCTCGATCGTGTGTACTTCTGCGGTATTCATAACCGGTTCATCGTTTGGGGAAGTCATGCGCAGATCGAATGTAGTGATGACTTCGGAGCCGACGGTATCTTTTCTTGATACATAGACACCAGGTTCTAATTTAATATGATCAATCGTAAAACTTGCTATTTTTTCCATAAGATTCCTCCATGTTTGCGTTTAAAATATTGTTACAGTAATGACCTGACCGGAAATGTGCAGCAGTAAAAGTAATTTTTATCCTCTTTCTATTGCTTTTTTTGCGGCGGACAATGTATTATGAAACTACCATAAAACAGATATTATAGTTCGTCAAGAAAAATTAAACAGGAAAAAGGGAGAAAATAAATACGATGGGCAATTATGATTTTACAAAACAGCCATCTCTTCTGATCCAGGGAGCCATGGATACAGAGACGGCATATTTCATAGAACATTTAGAGGAATATGAGTGCGTCACGATTGGAAACTGGAAGTTTCACACGGGATTTCTCGGTGCAAAAAGAGAGCCTGTCATCATTTCAAAGACATTTCAGGGAATGGTCAATGCTGCGGCAGCGACAAGCCTTGCACTGGCATACTTTAAGCCATGGGCGGTGATCAATCAGGGAATCGGCGGAGGCCACGATAAAAAATTTCACAGAGGGGACATCGTGCTTGGAGAAAAGGTCGTTCCGATGGGAGCAATCGCATATGCATTTTCTGAGGAGGGAGCGGGAATTGATGGAAAAAGTTTTTCACTGCTTCCGGTGGAAATTTTTTACCGCGAAACGGGAAAGACAAAAAAAGTGACAGAGTATCCGTGTGACGGAAAACTGCTGAAAGCGGCGGAGCAGGTAAAAACGAAATATCATACCGGCCGTGGGGTGATTGGTTCCGGGGATGAGTGGAACAACCAGCTTGACCGGATTGCACTTTTAAGAGAGCGGTATCATACAGCCGTGGAAGATATGGAGTCGGCGGCGGCAGCCCAGCTTTGCCTTTCTTATGGAGTACCGTTTCTTGGCGTGCGGATCCTGTCAAATTCTATCGTAAATGGAGAAAAGTTTGATGAAGCGGTCGGAATCGACGGACAGAAATTCATGTTATCACTGATAGACCAGATGAGAGAATATATGTAGGAATACAGCAAATATACGGCAATACTTTCTTTTGACAAAAAAGTGTGCTATACTACCTACTCAGAAAAATGAATATTTATACACGAAAACGAGGAGAAAAAGACCATGAAGAAAACAGGTAAACGTTTACTTGCAGCCATGCTTTTATTCTGTACCATACTGATCGGTGCAGCAGGCTATGAAGTGATGGCAGCAGATGAGGCACAGAGCACGGAAAGTACATCTGAAACCGTGAATTCTGCAGATGATCTGCCGGGAAAAAGAATCGGTGTCCAGCTTGGTACTACAGGAGATATTTATGTCAGTGATTACGAGAGCGATGGCTCCGGCACCGTGGTGGAGCGTTACAACAAAGGTGCGGATGCGATCCAGGCATTAAAACAGGGAAAGATTGACTGCGTTGTCATTGATGAGCAGCCTGCGATTAAGTTCGTAGAGCAGAACACAGGAATCCGTATCTTAGATGAAGAATTTACCCTTGAGGACTATGCGTTTGTTGTTGCAAAAAGTAATACAGAGCTTTTAGATAAGGTCAACAGTGCTCTGGAAAAATTAGAAGCAGATGGTACGATCGCAGATATTCAGAAAAATTATATCGGCACTGAGGATGAGATTGGAAAGTTTCCGTATGAATCTAAAGATGTCAGCCATGAAAATGGAACTCTGACGGTTGGAACAAATGCAGAGTTTCCACCATATGAGAGCTATGAAGATGGACAGATCGTGGGAATCGATATGGATATCATGCGTGCTGTCAGTGATGAACTTGGTATGGAATTAAAGATCGAGGATATGGCGTTTGACTCGATTATTCCGGCAATCTCAACAGGCAAAGTTGATATCGGAGCTGCCGGCTTTACCGTGACAGAAGAGCGGAAAAAGAATGTTAATTTTACGGATACTTATACGACATCAAAACAGGTTATCATTGTAAAAGATGATACGGTAACTTCTGAAAAAGCGGGACTTGGTGAGAAGTTTTATGATAACTTTATAAAAGACAGCCGCTATGTGTACCTGTTAAAAGGTCTTGGAAATACACTTTTGATTACAGTGCTGGCATTGTTAGTCGGTGTTGTATTTGGATTTCTGATCGCAATCGTCCGTACCAACCATGACAGAAACGGTGGGCTGACTATCTTAAATGCACTCTGTAAGCTTTATCTGACCATTGTGCGCGGAACACCTGTCATGATCCAGCTTTTGATCATTTATTATGTTATTTTCCAGAGTATTGACACCGGAAAAATTGTTGTGGCAGTCATTGCATTCGGTTTAAACTCTGCAGCATACGTTGCTGAGATCGTACGTTCCGGAATCATGGCAGTGGATATCGGACAGTTTGAAGCCGGACGAAGCCTGGGTCTTAATTACAAGCAGACCATGATGTCGATCATCCTGCCGCAGGCGGTAAAAAATATCCTGCCGGCACTCTGCAATGAGTTTATCAGTCTTTTAAAAGAGACGTCCATCAGTGGCTACATCGGCCTTATGGATCTGACCAAAGGTGGAGATATCATACGAAGTGTAACTTATGAGGCATTTATGCCGCTGATCGCAGTTGCCCTGATTTACCTTATCATGGTAATGGGACTGAGCAAAGTGGTAAATCTGTTAGAAAGGAAGTTAAGAAGCAATGAGCGATAATACAGTCATTCTTGAGGTAAATGATCTGCATAAATCCTATGGAGATCACGAAGTATTAAAAGGTATCTCCACAACCATCAAAAAAGGAGACGTTCTGGCACTGATCGGTCCATCCGGCTGCGGAAAATCAACTTTCCTGCGTTCTCTAAATCTGCTTGAGGTTCCGACAAGTGGTCATGTATTGTTCGAGGGCACAGACATGACAGACGCATCCGTGGATATCAATCATGTCCGTGAAAAAATCGGAATGGTATTTCAGCAGTTTAATCTGTTCCCGAATATGACTATCCGTGAAAATATTATGCTGGCTCCGGTCAAACTCGGAAAAATGACCAAAGAGGAAGCTGCGAAAAAGGCGGAAGACCTCTTAGCACGCATCGGACTCGCTGACAAAGCAGATGCCTACCCGGCGCAGCTTTCCGGTGGACAGAAACAGCGTATTGCCATCGTGCGTTCCCTTGCCATGAACCCGGACATCATTTTATTCGATGAACCGACATCTGCACTCGATCCGGAGATGGTCGGCGAGGTACTTAACGTTATGAAAGAACTTGCGGCAGACGGCATGACCATGGTAGTCGTCACACATGAGATGGGATTTGCCCGCGAGGTTGCAAACCGTGTCATGTTCATCAATGATGGTGTTATCCAGGAGGAGAACACTCCACAGGAGATCTTTTCAAATCCGAAGAGTCCGAGGCTGCGGGAATTTTTATCCAAAGTATTGTAATCCAATAGACCGGCTGGGGTATCCCTGCCGGTTGTTTTACTTTTACAGGGCATTAGCGGAGCGTGCATTCTATGATTTGAGCAATATCGTCGGTAGATCTTGCAGCCTGAGCCTGTCTGATCACATCTTCTTTCTCCGTGTCTGTCATTCCGGAAAAACATTTCATCGCATTTTCGTTTCGTCCTAACAGCATTCCAAATCCCGGTGGGATATCGTCTTTTTCGAAGTGCATTGCGTGTTTCCTCCTTTTTTTGGGGTTATGAGTCAAAAGGTGTATGGGGGTAGTGAGTGGTAAATTGCGCAAAGCTGATTCTGGTTTTGTTTCCGTTGTACGAAAATAAGAAAAACCATTCTCAGCTTTGCGCGATTTACCACCCCCGGACCGCTACTGCCACAAACTACTGATCCTCTTTTTCCTAACACCCCACAGTATCCCCATCCCCAAAAGAAAAAATACGTTTATTTTGCCAAATCCCCGATTTTGTGTTATCATACCAGATAGCTATGTGTAAACGGAAATATACTTTATGGCACACAGCCTGACAGCAGCAAATATCAGGCTTGTGTCTGAATAGTAACCATGGAGAAGCAGCACAGAAATGGAGAATTTGTATGAAGTGGAATAAATATACAATAGAAACGACAACTGCAGCGGAAGATTACATGAGTGCCATGCTGGCAGATTTAGGGATCGAGGGAGTGGAGATTGAAGACAATATTCCGCTTTCCAAGGAAGACCAGGCGGATATGTTCATCGACTTTCTGCCGGAACTTCCACCGGATGACGGTGTGAGTCACGTCAGCTTTTATTTGGAGGATAATGGAGAGGACTACACGGAATTATTAAAACAGGTCAAAATCGCACTTGAAGATCTCCGCAAGATCGTGGATGTCGGAAGCGGCGTCATCACCTCTGACCAGACGGAAGACCTTGACTGGATCAACAACTGGAAAAAGTTTTTCAGCTCATTTTACATTGAGGATATTTTGATCAAACCAACCTGGGAAGAATTAAAAGAGGAAGATAAGGACAAATTCTTAATTGAGATCGATCCTGGTGTTTCTTTTGGAACCGGAAAACATGAAACAACGCAGCTGTGTATCCGCCAGCTTTTAAAATATATCCGTGGTAATGCGGAATATACACCGGAGAATAAAACACCGAAAGTATTAGATGTCGGCTGCGGAAGTGGAATTCTTTCCATCGTGGCATTAAAACTTGGTGCATCCGAGGTGGTTGGAACTGACCTTGACCCGGATTGCATGACTTCGACACATGAGAATTTTGAGGTTAACCATTTAGACAGCAGACTTGGAATATTTTATGTCGGCAACCTGATCGACGACGTAGAACTGCAGGAGAAAGTCGGTACAGAGGAGTATGATATTGTTGTTGCAAATATTCTTGCAGATGTCATTATTCCAATGGCTCCGGTCATTCCGGCGCGCCTGAAAAAAGGCGGTTACTTTATCACTTCAGGTATCATTGATTTCAAGGAAGATCAGGTGAAAGAAGCGATTGAAAAAGCAGGTCTTACCGTGGTTGAGATCAATCATCAGGGTGAGTGGGTCAATATCACCGCACAGAAGAGATAAGCAGCGTAATCAGCAGCAACGAACAGAAAGGCATTAGAAAAATGTATCAGTTTTTTGTGGAGAGCGGACAGATCGGGAAAGATTCTGTGATGATCGAGGGCAGTGATGTCAATCATATCAAAAATGTACTGCGCATGAAGCCGGGAGAAAAGATCCGCATCAGCGGACCGGCAAGGGAAAATTATTTCTGTGAAATTGCAGAAATCGAGGATTCCTTTGTGCGCGCGTCGATTTTAGAAAAAGACGAGACCGGAACCGAACTGCCGAACCGGATCTATCTGTTTCAGGGACTGCCGAAAAATGACAAGATGGAACTGATCATCCAAAAGGCGGTCGAACTTGGTGTGTATGAGATCATTCCGGTTGCAATGAAAAACTGTGTGGTGAAACTGGATGCAAAAAAGGCGGCGGCAAAGACAGCACGCTGGCAGGGCATTGCGGAGAGTGCAGCAAAACAGTCAAAGCGCAGTCTGATCCCAAAAGTTTCAGAACCTGTGAGCTATAAAGAAGCTGTGGCATATGCAATGAAACTTGACCAAAAGCTGGTTCCCTATGAAAATGAGCGCGGCATGGCGGCAACGAGAGAGGCGGTAGAGGCGGTCAGACCGGGAGAGTCCATCGGTATTTTTATCGGACCGGAGGGCGGTTTTGCACCGGAAGAAATCGAAGCGGTAAAAGGTGAGATGAAACTGATCTCACTTGGCAGCCGTATCCTTCGCACCGAGACGGCAGGATTTACGACACTTGCGATCCTGATGTATCATATCGAAACGTCGTGCCCGGAAAAATCAAATTAGCCTGACTGTGATTTAGCGGCCGAATGAATTTGTTTCAAAATTGATGGGCGCGGACATACACAGAATGAAAACAGTGCGAAGAGATAGCGCAGAAATGAAGATTAAAATGCAACATATATAAAGTTTTGTGCACACAGAGAAAAATGTGCAGAACAGGAGTAACAAAATGCAGGCATATCTGGATAATTCAGCAACGACACGCTGCAGTGAACGTGCGAAAGATCTGATGGTAAAAGTGTTGATGGAGGATTATGGAAATCCTTCGTCACTTCATACAATGGGAGTTGTGGCGGAACGTTATATCAAAGAGGCAAAAGAGCGGATTGCAAAAACACTAAAAGCGGATGAAAAAGAAATCCTTTTTACCTCAGGTGGTACAGAATCAAATAATATGGCACTGATTGGAACGGCGCTTGCAAATAAACGCGCGGGAAACCATATTATCACAACATCGATCGAGCATGCATCGGTGCTTTCACCGCTGGCATATTTAGAAGAACAGGGTTTTCGTGTGACTTATCTTACTGTAGACGAAAACGGACAGATCTCACTGGATGAACTGCGCGATGCAGTCTGTGAGGACACGATCCTTGTATCCATGATGATGGTCAATAATGAGATCGGTGCGGTAGAACCGATTGCAGAGGCTGCAAAAATCGTAAAAGAAAAGAATCCGAATACGATCATCCATGTGGATGCGATTCAGGCATATGGAAAATACCGTATCTGTCCGAAAAAACTTGGAATTGATCTGCTCTCGGTCAGCGGTCACAAAATTCATGCGCCAAAGGGAACCGGATTTTTATATATCAAAGACAAAACAAAGATTAAACCGATTATTTACGGCGGCGGACAGCAGAAAGGCATGCGCTCCGGCACAGAGAATGTTCCTGGAGCAGCGGCACTTGGAGAGGCTGCCATGGAGATCTACGAGAATTTTGATGAAAAGATTGCACATATGTATGCGTTGAAAAAGCACTTTATTGAGGAAGTGACAAAGATCGAGGGTGTGACGATTAACGGAAAGACCGGTGAGGATTCTGCACCGCAGATTGTAAGCGTCACGATCCAGGGCGTGCGGAGCGAAGTCATGCTGCATTCACTTGAGGAAAAAGAAGTTTATGTCTCCGCGGGAAGTGCCTGCTCATCAAATAAACCGGCACCGAGTAAAACCCTGCAGGGAATCGGACTGAAAAAAGCGGATTTAGAGGGAACGATCCGTTTCAGCTTCTGTGTCAATACAACGGAAGCGGAAATTGATTATGCGATCGAACAGTTAAAAGAAATCATTCCGTTCCGCAGGAAATTTACCAGACATTGATCGTAAAGATAGAAAGGGAAAAAATATGTACAAAGCATTTTTGATAAAATATGCAGAAATTGCAATCAAAGGAAAAAACCGTTATCTGTTTGAGGATGCATTAGTCAGCCAGATGAATCATGCGTTAAAGAAAGTAGACGGAACTTTCCGCATCCGCAAGGAGCAGGGAAGAATCTATATCGAGATGGATGGCGAATATGATTACGACGAGGCGGTAGAAGCATTAAAATGTGTATTTGGTATCGTCGGAATCTGTCCGGTTGTTATTTTAGAGGACGAGGGATTTGACAAATTAGCAGAAGAAGTGATCCATCATATTGATGAGGCTTATCCGGACAAGCATTTTACCTTCAAGGTAAATGCGAGAAGAGCGCGCAAAAATTATCCGCTTGAGTCCATGGAGATCAATGCACAGCTTGGAGAGCGCATTTTAAATGCATTCCCTGAGACACGCGTGGATGTGCACAAACCGGAAGTTGTGATCAACGTGGAGATCCGTAATCAGATCAATGTATATTCAACGGTTATTCCGGGACCGGGCGGTATGCCGGTCGGCACAAACGGAAAGGCAATGTTACTGCTTTCCGGTGGAATTGACAGCCCGGTTGCAGGTTATATGATCGCAAAACGCGGCGTGACGATCGATGCGACTTATTTCCATGCACCGCCTTATACCTCAGAGCGTGCAAAACAGAAGGTTGTGGATCTTGCAAAGATCGTTGCAAAATATTCCGGACCGATCAACTTGCATGTTGTCAACTTTACGGATATCCAGCTTTATATCTACGAGCAGTGTCCGCATGAGGAGTTAACGATCATTATGCGCCGTTATATGATGAAGTTAGCAGAGCATTTTGCAAAAGAAAATAAATGTCTGGGTCTGATCACAGGAGAAAGTATCGGTCAGGTGGCAAGCCAGACTATGCAGTCGCTTGCAGCGACAAATGAGGTCTGCACGATGCCGGTATACCGTCCGTTAATTGGTTTTGACAAGCAGGAGATTGTTGAGATCTCTGAGAAGATCGATGCATATGAGACATCGATCCTTCCGTTTGAGGACTGCTGTACCATTTTCGTTGCAAAACATCCGGTCACAAAACCGAGCCTGAATGTGATTCATAATGATGAGAAGAAACTTTCTGAGAAGATCGATGAATTGATGCAGAAAGCGATTGATACGGTCGAAGTGATCCATATCGAAGCGTAGAAAACGGGTTCCAGGGCGAAAGATGTGTCAGAAATGCAGGCAGTTTATTTTTTGATACATCTTTTGATCAGGGCACCACAATAAAAGGACAACAAAAAACCACAGGTATAAAACCTGTGGTTTATGTTCCATCTATGTGACACCGTAAATGGTATGACATCTGATCTGTGATTAGATTAAGTATGGTTTTAATGTTTCCATAATCTCATCAACATTAGCTTCAGCATGGATTGCTAAATCGATCGGTTTGGATAAGTCTAAGCTGAAGATACCCATGATGGATTTTGCGTCGATAACGTATCTACCGGAGATTAAATCGAAATCATACTCATACTGTGTGATCGCATTGACAAATGATTTCACTTTGTCGATAGAATTTAAAGAAATCTGTACTGTTTTCATGATGAAAAACCTCCTTAAAATTAGCTGTTAAAGTTATTTTTATAGTAATGGTTTTTCGTGGAAAAGTCAACAAGTAAATAGATATTATGGAGGTAAAAAATGAAAAAAGCAGCACTGCACAATCTGGGGTGTAAAGTAAATGCATATGAGACGGAAGCTATGCAGCAGATCCTTGAAAATGCAGGTTATGAGATTGTTCCTTTTACGGAAATTGCAGACGTATATGTGATCAATACCTGTTCCGTAACCAATATGGCAGACCGTAAATCAAGACAGATGTTCCACCGTGCAAAAAAGATGAATCCGGATGCCATTGTAGTGGGAGCCGGCTGTTATGTGCAGACAAAAGAAGCACAGGCATTGGTGGATGAAAGTATTGATATCGTGATCGGAAATAACCAGAAGCATGAATTGGTTACACTGTTGAATGAGTATGAAAAAGAACACACAAAACAGGCACAGATTGTTGATATCAATCACGAAAAACAGGAGTATGAAGAACTGCATTTAAAGAAAACGGCAGAGCATACACGTGCGTTTATCAAGGTACAGGATGGCTGCAATCAGTTCTGCAGTTACTGCATCATTCCGTTTGCAAGAGGACGTGTCAGAAGCCGCAAAATGGAAGATGTGTTAAATGAGATAAATGAACTTGCAAAAAGTGGATATAAAGAGGTCGTGTTAACCGGGATCCATTTAAGTTCCTACGGAGTCGATACTGGAGAAACGTTACTTTCCCTGATTGAACATGTACATGAAATCGAGGGAATCGAGCGTATCCGTCTTGGCAGTTTAGAGCCGCGTATTGTGACAGAAGACTTTGCAAAACGGTTATCGGAGCTTACAAAAATATGTCCACATTTCCATCTGTCTTTACAGAGTGGCTGTGACAGTGTCTTAAAGCGGATGAACCGCAGATATGATACGGCAGAATATGAGGCGGGCTGTGATCTGCTGCGCAAATATTTTACGCATCCTGCGATCACGACCGATGTGATCGTTGGTTTTCCGGGAGAGACGGAAGAAGAGTTTAAAATTACAGAAGAATATCTGAAAAAAATACATTTTTATGAGATGCACATTTTTAAATATTCGGTGCGTGAAGGTACAAAGGCAGCAGTCATGCCGGATCAGGTGTCGGAGCAGAAAAAGACAGAGAGAAGTAATATTCTTCTGTCACTGGAAAAGAAAATGTCTGAAGAATTCCGGAATTATTATGTCGGAAAAGAAAAGACGGCACTGTTAGAGGAAGAACTTGTGGTAGACGGAAAAACGTATTTTACCGGATACACAAAAGAGTATGTCAAAGTGGCATTTGAGACAGAAGAAAATATGACCAATCAGTTTGTGACTGGAAAAATAAAAGGAAAATTAAAAGATGATATTTATCTTTTGGTTGAATTTTAGGACAAACTATATTAAAATAAAAACAAGCAATGCTTTTTATAGCAGGTATAAGGGCGTGAAAAATATGCAGAATATCAATAATACACAATATTTCAGAGTGGAGAAAGAGCCGGAGTTAAAGGTTGGTGACGTGCTTACGATCGTATATCGTGCACTGAGCGAGAAAGGCTATAATCCTGTGAATCAGATTGTTGGATATATTATGTCTGGAGATCCCACATATATTACCAGTCATAATAATGCAAGAAGCCTGATCATGAAAGTGGAACGTGACGAACTGGTCGAAGAAGTTTTAAAGGCTTATATCAAAAATAATCATTGGGAATAGGAAGTTTATGCGGATTTTAGGTTTGGATTTTGGCTCTAAGACTGTCGGTTTGGCAGTCAGCGATGAGCTTTTATTAACTGCGCAGGGACTGGAGATCATAAGACGCCAGTCCCCTAATAAACTGCGCCAGACTTTGGCGAGGATCGAAGCGATTATCGCGGAATATCAGGTGGAGTGTATTGTTCTGGGTTATCCGAAAAATATGAATAACACAGAGGGAGAGCGTTGCGAAAAGACAAAAGAGTTTCAGGAGATGTTAGAGAGACGGACAGGGTTAGAAGTTATTTTGTGGGATGAGAGACTGACGACCGTTTCCGCAGATAAACACATGATGGAGTCCGGTATCCGCAGGGAAGACCGCAAAAAATATGTCGATGAGATTGCTGCAGTCTTTATTTTGCAGGGATATCTGGATTATCGGAGTATGCACGTAGAGAAGTAAACAGGTTCTGACAAAAGCCGCAGGTTTTCGAATGCGGTTTTTGTGTTATGCATGGAGGATGCACATGGAAAAAGTAACATTTGTGGACCCACAGACAAAAGAGAGTATTGATTTTTTTGTTGTGGAGGAGACACAGGTAAACGGTACGCGTTATTTTTTTGTCACGGAAGAGGAAGATGGCGACTGTGATGCGTACATTTTGAAGGAGGTCGCCACAGAGGACGATGACGTTGTGTGCGAGATGGTAGACGACGACACGGAACTTGCGGCAGTAGGTAAAATATTTTCAGAATTGATAGAGGATGCGGACATTGAATATGAAAGAGAATAAGGAGGCAGGAATCAGCCAGAATGATTCAAAAAAAGCAGAGAGACCGGAACGAAAAAAGAGAACCAGTGTAAAAGAGAACAAAAAAGAAAAAACTTCAAAACTTAAGATCATTCCGCTTGGCGGCTTAGAGCAGATCGGAATGAATATTACTGCTTTTGAGTACGAAGACAGCATCATTGTAGTGGACTGTGGTCTGTCTTTCCCGGAAGATGACATGTATGGAATCGATCTTGTCATCCCGGATGTGACTTATCTGAAAGATAATATTGATAAAGTCAAGGGATTTTTCATTACACACGGACATGAGGATCATATCGGAGCGATTCCGTATGTCTTAAGGGACATCAATGTTCCGATTTATGCAACAAAGCTTACCATCGGTATCATTGAACATAAGTTAAAAGAACATAATATGCTGACAAAAGTGAAACGCAAGGTGGTAAAATACGGACAGCATATCAATTTAGGCTGTTTCCGCGTGGAGTTCATCCGTACGAACCACAGTATTCAGGATGCAGCAGCGCTTGCCATTTATTCACCGGCAGGTATCGTTGTGCACACAGGTGACTTCAAGGTGGATTACACACCGGTATTTGGAGATGCCATCGATTTACAGCGTTTTGGTGAGATCGGTAAAAAAGGTGTACTTGCACTGTTATGTGACAGTACCAACGCAGAGCGCAAGGGATTTACCATGTCAGAAAAGACAGTCGGCAAGACCTTTGATGAGATCTTTGCAGATCACAAGAATACGAGGATCATCATTGCAACATTTGCGTCTAACGTAGACCGTGTGCAGCAGATCATTAATACAGCTTATAAATACGGCAGGAAAGTTGTCGTGGAAGGACGCAGTATGGTGAATATCATCGGCATTGCGTCGGAGCTTGGCTACATTAATATTCCGGACAATACGCTGATCGATATTGAAGAACTGAAAAATTATCCGGATGAGAAAACGGTTATGATCACGACCGGAAGCCAGGGAGAGTCCATGGCGGCATTGTCCCGTATGGCATGTGGCATGCATAAAAAAGTTACGATCAAACCGAACGATACGATCGTGCTCAGTTCCAACCCGATCCCGGGAAATGAAAAGGCAGTTTCCGGTATTATCAATGAGCTTTCCATGAAGGGTGCAAACGTTATTTTCCAGGACGTACATGTATCCGGTCATGCCTGTCAGGAAGAGATCAAACTGATCTACTCCCTGGTAAAACCGAAGTATGCCGTTCCGGTACATGGAGAGTACCGTCATCTTTTGGCACAGGCGAGAGTGGCAGAAGAACTTGGCATCAACAAGGACAATATCTTTATCCTGACCTCTGGTGATGTGCTTGAATTAGATGACGAAAAAGCAGAAGTGACAGGAAGAGTCCATGTAGGTGATATCATGGTCGACGGACTCGGTGTCGGTGATGTCGGCAACATCGTACTCCGCGACAGACAGCATCTTGCGGAAGATGGAATCATCATTGTCGTTCTGACATTAGAGAGCGGTTCCGGACAGGTGCTTGCGGGACCGGATATCGTATCCCGTGGATTTGTCTATGTCAGAGGTGCAGAGAGTCTGATGGAGGATGCAAAGCATCTGCTTGAAGATAAGATGCAGTATTGTATGGATAAAGGAATCACCGACTGGGGCAAGATCAAAAATGAGATCAAGGATTCTTTAGGTGATTTCGTGTGGAAAGAGACAAAGCGCAGACCGATGATCATGCCGATCATTATGGAAGTGTAGGAAGGACAGATGTATCATGAGCAGAATGGATGAAGCCATGCAGGAACTGGTGGATGCAATCAAATTCAGCGAGGAATATATCAGATATCAGGATATCAAAAACAGAGTGCACAATCAGCCGCAGTTAGAGCAGCAGATCCACGCATTCCGCCACAAAAATTATCTGTTACAGAACAGTGATGGAAATGTGGATCTTTATGATGCGACGGATAAGATGGAACAGGAATACCGTGAGTTTCGGAAAAATCCACTTGTCGCAGAATATCTTGCAGCAGAAAATGCTTTTTGCCGTGTGGTGCAGAAGGTCAACTGGACGTTGATCGAAGAACTGGATTTTGAGGTTGGATTTGAGGAATAGTCTGGAGGATTTCATATGAAGCTGAATAAACTGGTATTAAAATTTGTCAGCATCAGTTTTTCGATTCTGGTCATGTTACTTGTTGTGATCGGTTTGATAAAGCTGGGCAGTTTTTGCTATGATTTCGGCTATCGGGTGTTTACCGAAGGACCGGTGGAAGAAAAACCTGGAACCGATGTGACCGTAGATGTGACGGGAGATCTGTCGGAATATCAGATTGGTAAGCTGTTAAAGAAAGAGGGGCTGATCCGCGATGCGAATCTGTTTTATGTACAGCTTCGTATGTCAGCGTATCATGGAAAGTTAAAAACAGGAACCTACACGTTAAATACATCCATGACAGCGAAAGATATGATGGTGGTTATGGCGGCAGAATCTGAGGAGAGTACGGAAAGCACAGAGAGCACAGAACAAAGAACAGATCTGGATTCATCGGACGGAACATCTTCGGATGATACCGGGGCGGATGATGCCGGAGAAGAAGGTCAGAACACAGATGAAAATGAACAGGCAGGAGCAGTCGAGTGATAGTAGATGAACGTCTGGTCACCTATATCAATTCGCTTGATACGGGGAATACCAGTATTTTAGATCAGATAGAACAGGAAGCACTAGATAGTTATGTGCCGATCATAAGGAAAGAGATGCAGCAGTTTTTAAAGCTGCTTCTTGCAATGAAACGTCCGATGCGGATCCTTGAAGTGGGGACCGCAGTCGGATTTTCTGCCATTTTGATGGCGGAATATGATCCGGTGCCGTGTGAGATTACAACGATTGAGAATTATGAAAAGAGAATTCCAATTGCAAAAGAGAATTTTATACGTGCAGGGAAAGAAAAACAGATTATGCTGTTAGAAGGAGATGCGGCGCAGATTCTTCCGACACTGACGGAATCTTATGATTTCATTTTTATGGATGCCGCAAAGGGACAGTATATTCATTTTATGCCGGATATTTTAAGACTGCTTGGCTCCGAAGGAACATTGGTTTCTGACAATGTGCTGCAGGATGGAGATATCATAGAATCCCGTTTTGCGGTGACGAGGAGAAACCGCACGATCCATAAGAGAATGAGGGCGTATCTATATGAACTGACACATGACGAGCGTCTTGTCACGGCGGTTTTGCCGATCGGTGACGGAGTGACCGTCAGCACATGGAAAAAATAGAAAGGGTGTATCTGAAAAAGATGCGAAAGGATAGATAAGTTATGAGAAGACCGGAGCTTTTGATACCGGCAAGCAGCCTTGAGGTATTAAAAATTGCAGTGATCTATGGTGCAGATGCTGTGTATATCGGTGGCGAAGCATTTGGACTTCGTGCAAAAGCCAAGAATTTTTCCATGGAGGAAATGAGAGAAGGAATCCGTTTTGCACATGATCATGAGGTAAAAGTATATGTGACAGCAAATATCCTTGCCCACAATGACGATTTAGAGGGTGTAAGGGAATATTTCAAAGAGCTGGATTCCTTTGCAAAAGAAGAAAAACCGGATGCACTTATCATCGCAGATCCTGGTGTGTTTATGATTGCAAAGGAAGTCTGCCCGGATATTGAGCGCCATGTCAGTACACAGGCGAATAATACCAACTACGAAACATACCGTTTCTGGTATGGACTCGGTGCAAAGCGTGTGGTATCGGCCCGTGAACTTTCTTTAAATGAAATTAAAGAACTTCGTGCAAATATACCGGATGACCTTGAGATAGAGACGTTTATTCACGGTGCAATGTGCATTTCTTATTCCGGAAGATGCCTGTTATCTAACTATTTTACCGGACGTGATGCGAATCAGGGAGCATGTACACATCCGTGCCGCTGGAAATATTCCATCGTGGAGGAAACGAGACCAAACGAGTATATGCCAGTTTATGAGAATGAGCGTGGAACTTATATTTTTAACTCCAAAGATCTTTGTATGATCGAACACATACCGGAATTAATGGAATCAGGTATTGACAGTTTTAAAATAGAGGGTAGAATGAAAACAGCACTATATGTTGCGACTGTGGCAAGAACTTACCGCAAGGCGATCGATGACTACAAAGTGTCACCGGAGCTTTACAAAAAGAATCTGCCATGGTATTTAGATCAGATATCCAACTGTACCTACCGCCAGTTTACAACCGGATTTTTCTTTGGAAAGCCTTCAGATGAAGCACAGATTTACGACAATAACACCTATTTAAAAGAGTACACATATTTGGGAATTGTTGGAGAGCAGAATGAAGAAGGACTTTACCGGATCGAACAGCGCAATAAGTTTTCGGTTGGTGAAGAGATTGAGATTATGAAGCCGGATGGAGAAAATCTGACGGTGACTGTGAAACGGATTGTGGATGAGGATGGAGCAGATATGGAATCAGCACCGCATCCAAAACAGGTTTTATATATTGATCTGGGGCATCCGCTTGAGAAGTATGATATTTTACGAAGAAAAGAGTAGGGAGGAAAATACTCTGCCCCGAAAAATAAGGAGGATAAAAGTATGAAAAAGGAAAAATATGTGGCTTATGTAGGTACATATACTCATGAAAACAGTGTCGGAATCCATATTTATGATGTGGATGTGGCAAATGGCAGTATGAAAGAACGTAAAGTAGTACCAATCAATAACCCGTCAGATCTTGTTGTTTCAAAGGATAGAAAGTTCCTTTATTCGATTGCTGATGAAGGTGTGGAAGCATTTAAGGTTCTTCCGGATGGAGATCTTGAGGCTGTGAATAAACAGTGGATTGGCGGCATGAGAGGATGCTATGTGGAAGTGGATGATGAGAATCGTTATCTTTTCGTTGGTGGACATCATGACGGACGTGTGACGATGATGCATCTTGAAAAAGATGGAAGCATCGGAGCTATCGCAGATGGTATTTTCCATATAGGTATGGCGCGCGGAAGCGACAGACGTACCAACACACCACATGTTGACTGTGTAAAACTGACACCGGATCAGAAGTTTTTGTGTGCAGTTGATAACGGATTAGATCAGGTTAAGATCTATCGTGTGGATTATACTTATGGTAAATTAAAACTGGTGGATATCATTCGTGGACCGCTTGAGTCTGCGCCGAGAATGATCCGTTTTTCCAGAGATGGAAAATATGCTTATATCCTGTATGAGTTGACACATGAGATCGAAGTGTACAAATACTCCGTTGAAAATGAACAGCCACAGTTTGATAAGATCCAGACGATCACAACACAGGGAAAGAAAGAGGAAGATATCTGTGCCGCATCCGGTATGGAGATCACTAAGAGCGGAAAATATCTCTTTGTTTCCAATGCCGGTGTGAACACAGTGGTTGCATATGAGATCGATCCTGCAACAGGTATGCTGACACAGGCATTCCGCACTAAAGTAGACAGTGATTATCCGAAAATGCTTGCAATTTATCCGGATGAGAAACATTATCTTACTATAAATAATACATCCAATGATATCGTATCTTATACGATCAATTATGAGAAAGGTTTTTCTCTGCAGAACGGTGCACCAGTCAAGGTTGACAAACCGAACTGTATTTATATTTTAAAATTAGAAGAATAAGAGAGATTCCGTGCATCTTATGTCACGGTAAAATACCCGCAGTATGCCAGAGATGATATGCTGTGGGTGTTTTTTATTTGTGCAATTTACCAATCAAAAAACCGGAAGCCACCTTTCGACATCCGAATCCTTGAAGGAAATAAAAATATTTCATAAATAAGAATGAGATTGCCCAAAGCGGATATAGATAATAATAGTGGATGAAAAAAGATACAGAAAAGGAAAAATGGTGGGCGATGAACAGGGAAGAACGATTGAGGCGGCAAAAGGATTTTCTGACCGGATTTGCATTCTGGGTGGTGTGGCTTGTGATTTTGTGGGTAGTGCTTAAGGCGGCAGGTTCTGTGCTGTTTCCGTTTCTTGCGGCGTTTGCGGTGGCGGTACTGCTGTCGGGAGCGGTACAGTTTATTGCGGAGCGGATGCATATTCAAAGAGGGATCGTGGCGGTCGCGGTCGTTCTTTTCTTTTATATTATTTTAGCGGTATTCCTTTATTTTGCGGGCAGTTATCTGGTGCGTCTGATTTACGATACGGCAAGGGAATTATCCGTATTTTTTTCAGATACGATCGTCCCGGTCATGCAGCGCTTTTACCAGTGGTTAGACCGCTTTGTTTCTGTATTTTATCCGACAGAACTGACAGGAAAAACATCCGGTTTACATGGAGTTGGGGAAGAGTCCGCACAGACACTGAAAAATGCAGGAAAACTGATGTCGGGGATCTCGGATGGTGTCATCGACGGGGTGTCCGGGATGGCGGCAGGAATCCCGGGATTTTTTATGAAACTTCTGATTGCGGTGATCGCGACCGTATTTATGGAACTGGAATTTCCGGAGATCAAAGCATTTTTAAAGCGGCAGATCCCGGCAGAATACCAGCGGGCATTCCGGGATGGAAAAAATTATGTGACAGGGACGATGGGAAAATGTATCCTCTCGTACTGCCTGATCTTTGGTATTACATTTGCGGAACTTACGGCAGGCTTGTTTCTGCTTGGCATCAAAAATGCATTTGCCATCGCGTTTATCATTGCGGTACTTGATATCCTTCCGGTTCTTGGGACGGGAACGGTTTTGATCCCGTGGGCGGTGCTTGCTTTTGCATCGGGAAGAATTTCTGCCGGGGTCGGCGTGTTTGGACTTTACCTTGTGATCACGGTTGTGCGGAATCTGATCGAGCCGAAACTGGTGGGAAAACAGATGGGGTTATCACCGGTGATTATGCTGCCGTGTATGCTGATTGGCTTAAAATTTTTTGGAATTATCGGCCTGTTTGTAGTACCGCTTCTGGTTTCATTTCTGAAACAGTTGAATGACAGAGGAATTATAAAAATCTTTCGTTAAGGCATTTGAAAACATAAATGGCAGAAAATAGAAAATTCCATAAGTTCCTGGAATGATAAAAATAACCTCCGCTTATAAATGAAAAAATTTTTCGCTAAAAATTGGATTTTGGGTGAAATACGGCGAAAATTGCATTGACGGAAAAATTTCTCTATGCTAAATTTACTCATGTATTTCTATCAAGTAGTGATACAGGAGGATGAAAAAATGAAGAAAGCATTAAGCGTATTATTGACAATGGGACTTACCGTTTCCATGCTGGCAGGATGTGGTTCAAATGGAGCTGCAGACAATGCATCAGCAGGCAATGCAGCAGATAACAGTGCTGCAGACAATACTGTAGCTGCGACAGAGAGCAGTGCAGCAGCCGGCGAAGCAAAATCAGCATCGGATATCAAGGTAGGTGTGATCTACATTGGTGATGAGAACGAGGGATATACAGCAGCACATATGGCTGGTATCGATCAGATGATGAGCAATCTCGGATTATCTGAGGATCAGGTCGTAGAGAAAACTCTGATCCCGGAAGATGAATCTGCTTATGATGCAGCAGTTGATTTAGCAGATCAGGGATGTAACATTATTTTCGGTACAAGCTTTGGACATGAGAGCTACCTGCTTCAGGCAGCAGCAGAGTACCCGGAGGTTCAGTTCTGCCATGCAACCGGATATCAGGCAGCATCTTCCGGACTTTCCAATATGCACAACTATTTTGATTCTATATACGAAGCACGTTATGTTTCCGGCGTTGTTGCGGGTATGAAATTAAACGGGATGATCGCAGACGGAACCATCACAGAGGATACAGCTAAGATCGGTTATGTTGGTGCATTCCCGTATGCAGAGGTTATTTCCGGATTTACTTCTTTCTATTTAGGTGCAAAGAGCCAGTGTCCTTCCGCAACTATGGAAGTACAGTATACAAACAGCTGGGCAGATATGTCCGGTGAGGCAGAGGTAGCAGCAAAACTGATCGATGACGGATGTGTCCTGATCAGCCAGCATGCAGATACCACTGGTGCGCCAAGTACCTGTGAGGATAAGAAAGTTCCATGTGTCGGCTACAACGTTGATATGACAACTGTTGCTCCGGATGCAGCACTTACTTCTCCGACAAATAACTGGGGTGTTTACTATACACATGCAGTACAGTGTGTATTAGACGGAACAGCAATCGAGACTGACTGGTGTCAGGGATTTGCAGAAGGTGCAGTTGACATTACACCGATCAACGAGGCAGTTGCAGCAGAGGGAACAGACGCAAAAGTAACAGAAGTTGAAAATGCAATCAAAGACGGATCACTTCATGTATTCGATACATCCGCATTTACTGTAAATGGTTCTTCCTTAGAAGACCTGATCGCAGAAGGTGGCGATTATGCAAAATATGCAGATTATGTATCAGACGGATACTATCATGAGTCTGAGCTGGCATCTGCTCCATCTTTCGATATCATTATTGATGGTATCACTTCTGTGACCAACTAAGAGCATCTGCGGTGCAGAATGATTGATTAAGATTTTTAGCAGAATATAATTCTGCCATAATGCAAAAGAGCATGTCTGAATGAATGCTTTTTGTATCATAAATAAGCGGAACTGTGAAAGGACAGACCTTTTATCACAGTTCCGCAGTTTACGTTAAAGGAGGACTGTTTGTGGAACCGGTAAATGCGATTGAACTTTTGGGAGTCACCAAACGTTTTGGAGAGGTTGTCGCAAATGACAATGTAAATCTGACAGTGAGAAAGGGAGAGATCCTTTCTATATTAGGAGAGAATGGTAGTGGAAAGACTACGCTGATGAACATGCTCTCCGGTATTTATTTCCCGGATGAGGGAGAAATCCGTGTGAATGGGAAAACCGTGACGATCCGGTCCCCGAAAGATTCCTTCGAACTCGGAATTGGAATGATTCATCAGCATTTCAAGCTGATCAATATCCTGACAGCCGCCGAGAATATTATTTTAGGTCTGCCGGGAAAAGAACGCCTGAATTTAAAACAGGTGGAAAAAGAAGTCAAAGAACTGACAGACCGCTATGGTTTTGATTTAAATCCATCCCAGAAAATTTATGATATGTCCGTTTCCCAGAAACAGACCGTTGAGATCGTAAAGGTTTTATACCGTGGCGCGGATATTCTGATCTTAGATGAGCCGACTGCCGTTTTAACACCGCAGGAGACTGAAAAATTATTTGCGGTATTGCGCAACATGCGTGCCGCAGGAAAATCCATCATCATCATCACACACAAGTTAAACGAAGTATTAGAGCTTTCTGACCGTGTGGCAGTGCTTCGAAAAGGAAAGTATATAGATACGGTGGAGACAAAAGGTGCAACGGTAGAGTCTCTAACTGAGATGATGGTCGGTGAAAAAGTAACGCTTGATATCAACCGTACCGAACCGGAAAATGCAAAAAAACGAATTGAGATGCGCGGTGTGACATGCCGGAACAAGGAAGGTTTAAAAGTATTAAAAGAGGCTTCCTTTACCGCATACAGCGGCGAAATTCTTGGTATCGCAGGCATTTCCGGAAGCGGACAGAAAGAACTTTTAGAGTCTGTGGCTGGTTTGCAGCCGATCGAGAGTGGTGAGATCCTTTATGAGTCACCGGAGGGAAAAGTCGAAAAGATCTCCGATATGAAGGCGGAGGATATCAAAAAACTTGGTATCGCCTTATCCTTTGTCCCGGAGGACCGTCTCGGAATGGGATTAGTCGGTTCCATGGATCTGACAGATAATATGATGATCCGCAGTTACAAGGAAGGAAAACATTTCTTTGCAGACCGTAAGGCACCAAAGCAGCTTGCGCAGGAAATCGTGGACAAGCTTGAAGTCGTGACGCCGGGAGTTGAGACTCCGGTCAGCCGCCTTTCCGGTGGAAATGTACAGAAGATCCTTGTTGGACGTGAGATCGCAAGCAATCCAAACGTGCTGATGGTGGCATATCCGGTGCGTGGGCTTGATATCAACTCTTCCTATACGATCTATAATCTGCTAAACGACCAGAAGAAAAAGGGAGTTGCAGTCATCTGTGTCGGCGAGGACTTAGATGTGCTTTTAGAGCTGTGTGACAGGATCCTTGTGTTAAATGGCGGAAGAGTTTCCGGTATTGTGGACGCTAGAAGTACCACAAAAGAAAAACTTGGACTTTTGATGACAGGTTCGGGAGAGGAGAAACAGGCAAATGAGTAAAGAAGTAAAAGAACCGGCAGTTCGTATGATAAAACGCGATACGATCAGCACAGCAAAAGCATGGGGAATCCGGCTTGCAGCCGTTGCATTATCACTGATCGTTGCGGGACTTGTGATCGTTGCAATCACAAAACAGAATCCGATTCAGGTATATCTTGGTATTATAGACGGTGCGGTAGGAAGCAGCCGTCGTGTGTGGGTAACGATCCGAGAGACATTGGTGCTTTTATGTATTGCGATCGGACTGACACCGGCATTTAAAATGAAATTCTGGAACATTGGAGCTGAGGGACAGATCTTAATGGGAGGTATGGCAACTGCAGCACTGATGATCTATGCAGGGGATGCGATGCCAAACTGGCTGCTTTTAATTCTGATCTTTATTGCAAGTGCGGCGGCAGGATTGATCTGGGGACTGATCCCGGCAGTGTTTAAAGCATATTTCAATACAAATGAGACATTGTTTACATTGATGCTCAATTATGTGGCAATGCAGCTTGTCACATTTGCCATCGTATTCTGGGAGAATCCGTCCGGTTCTAACACGGTCGGCATCATCAATGCAGCTGGACAGAAAGGATGGTTCCCATCCATTTTTGGAAATATGTATGGACTGAACGTGATCGTTGTTCTGATCATCACACTCGGCATGTATGTATACATGAAATACAGCAAACAGGGATATGAGATCGCAGTTGTCGGCGAGAGCCAGAATACTGCGCGCTATGCCGGTATCAATGTAAAAAAAGTAATCATCCGCACGATGATGCTCTCCGGTGCGATCTGCGGAATCGCAGGCTGCCTGATCGTCAGCGGTGCGAGCCATACGATCTCCACAAGTACAGCCGGTGGACGTGGATTTACCGCCATCATTGTTGCGTGGATGTCAAAATTTAATCCGTTTGCAATGATCTTAGTATCTGCATTTCTGGTATTTATGCAGCAGGGATCTATCCAGATCGCTTCCCAGTTTGGTTTAAATGAGAATGCGTCGGATATCATTACCGGTATTTTACTGTTTTTCTTAATCGGCTGTGAATTTTTCATCAATTATAAGCTGGAATGGAAAAAGAACCATAAGGAGGGAAAATAAATGAATCTGCTTATGACATTCATACAAAAAGCGATCGGACAGGGGGTTGCAATTTTATTTGGTGCAACCGGAGAAATCGTGACAGAGAAATCCGGCAATTTAAATCTTGGAATCCCGGGTATCATGTATATGGGCGGTATTTCCGGTCTGATGGGGGCATTCTTTTATGAAAATGGCAAAGAAAACCCGAATGGATTTGTTGGACTGTTGATTGCATTTCTGGCAACACTGATCGTGTCTGCATTAGGTGGGCTGATCTACAGTTTCCTGACGATCACACTGCGTGCAAATCAGAATGTTGTTGGTCTGGCTTTAACAACGTTTGGAGTAGGTTTTGGTAACTTCTTCGGCGGTTCTATTTCAAAACTTGCCGGAGGTGTCGGACAGATTTCTGTACAGACGACAGCGGCAGCATTCCGCGCAAAAATACCGGGACTCTCTGCAATTCCATTTATCGGAGATTTATTATTTTCCTATGGATTTCTGACCTATTTATCCGTGATCCTTGCCGTGTGTATGACTTATTTTCTGAAAAAGACCAGACGCGGCTTAAACTTACGCGCAGTCGGGGAGAGCCCGGCGACTGCAGATGCTGCAGGTATCAATGTATCAAAATACAAATACATTGCAACTGTGACAGGAGCAGCAATCGCAGGTCTTGGAGGACTTTATTTTGTCATGGAATATCTCGGAGGAACCTGGTCTAACAACGGATTTGGTGACCGTGGATGGCTGGCAATCGCACTGGTTATTTTAGCACTCTGGAATCCGGATCATGCAATCTGGGGATCATTCCTGTTTGGCGGACTTTATATTTTATATATCTATCTGCCGGGACTGACCCGTGCAACACAGGAACTCTGCAAGATGCTTCCTTATGTGGTGACGATCATTGTACTTGTGATCACAAGTAAACGAAATAAACAGGAAAACCAGCCACCGGCAAGCCTTGGAGAAGCATACTTCAGGGAAGACCGATAATGGTTTAAAGAAAAGAAATTACTTTGCGGACAGCAGCACTCATCTGGGTGCTGCTGTTTGTGACTAAACAGATTTCACGTTCCGGTATGGGTTCGACGAGACGGATCGCGTAGGCGCTGCCGCGTGCGATCGCCTCTGCAGCGAGCTCCTCCGGGTAAAAACCGATACCGAGATTGTGTGTGATCATAGGAAGGATCTGGTCGGTGGTGGCAGCCTCCATATCAGGTGCGAACATCAGACCATGACTTAAGAAATAACGGTGATACAATTCTCTTGATCCGGTGCCGTCGGCAAGCCCTATGAATGGTATCCCGGAAAGATCGTTTAAGCTTCGGATCTGCGAAGCCAATTCTTTATATTTTGTTCCCCCAATCAGAATTTCGCGGTAGGAGGCAAGGTGCGTTTTGTGCAGTGGCTTTTGGATGGCGAGCGGTGAGGTGACGGCTGCAAAATCGACAACTTTGCTCTCTAATGCTAAAATTGCCTGTGGTGTGGAGTGATTGAAAATACGGATGCGTACATGAGGATATTGTTCATGAAAACGTTCTAACACCGGAAGCAGCCGCAGGCGTAACGCATTTTCGCTGGCTCCGATGGAAACCAGTCCATTTTCGAGATCCCTATTCTGACGGATCTCATCTTCCCCAAGCGACAGCTGCTCATAGGCAATCGCAACATGTTCATATAATCTTTTTCCTTCGGGAGTCAGCGTTATCCCCTTGTTAGAGCGCAAAAACAGTGTACAGTTTAATTCCGATTCCAGATTATTCATGCACCTTGTGATATTTGGCTGGTTATTGTGCAGTGCCTCTGCAGCTCTGGTAAAACTTTTATACTGTGCAACATAGTAGAAAATACGGTAATAGTCGTAAGTGATCATGCGGTGTTTTATCTCCTTTTATTTATTATATAAAAATCATATGATGGATATATCAATAATACTTTTTACATCTGATAACAGGGATACTATAATACAGACGATGTAAGAAATCAATGAGAAAAAACGGGAATAAGAGGTGAGAACATTGGCTTTGAATCAAAATGAGCCAAGGAGTACGAAAGTGCAGATGTCGGAGGCGTTTATCACGAGTGTGTTTCTGGCACTGTCCGGTGGGTTCCAGGATGCATACACTTATTTTACGAGAGATGGCGTGTTTTCGAATGCACAGACCGGAAATGTGGTACTCATGAGTCAGCATTTTATGATGGGAGAGTGGAGTGAGGGATTGCGTTATCTGTTCCCATTGCTCGCATTTGCAGTCGGTGTGTTTGTGGCAGAGAGGATACAGGGAAGTTTTAAGTATGCGAGAAAGCTGCACTGGAGACAGTCAGTATTACTCTGTGAGATGGCAATCCTGGTGTTTGTGGGATTTCTTCCGGAGAATCTTAATATGGCAGCAACCGTGTTAGTTTCTTTTTCCTGTGCCATGCAGGTGCAGACATTCCGGAAAGTCGGCGGATATTCCTACGCGAGCACAATGTGCATCGGAAATCTGCGGAGTGGGACGGCAGCGTTTTCACTGTATCTCAGGGAAAAAAGACCGGAACAGATCAGACAGGCACTTTACTATTTTGGAATCATTTTATTCTTTGCGGTTGGTGCGGGAATCGGAGGAAATCTGTCTGTGAGGTACGGGTTTCATGTGATCTGGATATCCGGTGGACTTCTGTTGATCAGTTTTCTGCTGATGTTCTTAGAAAAGATTAGATAATGGAGGGAAAAAGGATGGAGACAATATTTCCAAGAGAAGAAAAAGCAGATCTGTTGTTTGATAAAATCTTGAAAGATCCGGAAGCCTGTGAGCGTCTGATGCAGACTTTTTATGGAGAAATTGATTCGGATCTTGAACTGGTGGGAGGATATCTTCCACCGGAACAGTTTGCTAAGGCATTGTTTGATGCCTATAAAAACCGGGATCTGACAGCATTTTTGATGGCAGTCTGTAAAAACAGCATGTTTGACTTACTGCGCAACTCATTTTTGGCACCGTTCCGCTTTAATGCGGACGGACAGGTCAATCCGTATCTGCTCACGGACGAGGATGGAAATCTGATCCAGACAAAGGAGATCCATGTGAGTGAAAAAGATTATAACCGGTTTAAAAAGGTATTCCGGAAAGAGAAAGGTGTAAAGATGTATCTTGCATACGGATACCGCAAGCGTCACAGCTATGATGCGGATACGATGGATGTGATGGAATATAAGATGGGTGAGCACATAGGTCTTTTGCTTGTCTATGAGCTGCCGGATACGGTAAAACAGCAGAGGACGGAAGCACAGGCTTATGCAGCAGTGTGGGATATCATGATGAAACTGCAAAAGGACCTGCCGCGTTCCTTTGTTTATTACGGACAGGATTCTTTGGAAGATGAAGGTCAGAGGTTTGATGAACTGGGCGTATTTTTACCGATCCACCGTTTTTCGGAACGGTTGGAAAAGAGTATTGATACAGTAGATAAGATTGTACATGCACAAGCATAAAAGGAGTGTGAATATTTATGTTAACAGCAGTAACTGGTATTAACTGGGGCGATGAAGGAAAAGGACGTGTCGTAGATTTATTAAGTGAACACGCCGATTATGTGGTTCGTTATCAGGGAGGAAACAATGCAGGACATACCGTAGTGACAGATAAAGGTAAATTTGTTTTGAATCTGCTGCCGTCCGGTATTCTGCATCCGGAGGTTGTCTGTGTACTTGGAAACGGAATGGTCATTGATCCGGATCACTTAAGACATGAGATCGAGATGATGCGTTACATGAATGTAAAAATCAGTCCGGAAAATTTAAAGATATCGGAAAAAGCAACCGTCTGCATGCCATTCCATGTCAGACAGGACGTTTTAGAGGAGGAGAGACTCTCTAAGACCGGGGAGGCATTTGGCTCCACAAAAAGAGGAATCGCCTATGCCTATGGCGATAAATATATGAAGAAAACGCTTCGGATGGGAGACCTTTTATATCTGGATTCGGAAGTGATCAAAAAACGGATCGCAATGATCGTAGAGAGCAAAAATCTGATTCTTGAAAAGGTATATGGCCAAAAACCACTCTCAGTAGAAGAGGTCATGGACTGGTGCAAGGGACAGGCAGAATTTTTAAAGCCGTATATTACCGATACGGGGGTGCTGTTGGAAAAGGCAGCCGCAGAAGGCAAAGATATCCTCTTTGAGGCACAGCTTGGCGCATTGCGTGATATTGATTACGGAATTTATCCCTACACATCAAGCTCTAGTACGATCGCAGCCTATGCAACGATCGGAGCGGGTATTCCAAAAAGAAAACCGGAGCGTGTCGTAGGTGTCATGAAGGCATATTCCACATGCGTCGGCGAGGGTCCGTTTGCTGCAGAGAAGGCTGCCGGTGAGGAATGGAATGATAAATTGAGAAAAGCGGGTAATGAATTTGGGGCTGCAACCGGACGTCCAAGAAGAGTCGGGCCGTTTGATGCAGTTGCAAGCAGATATGGACTGCAGTGTCAGAATGCAGGAGATATTGCCCTGACCAAACTGGATGTATTGAGCAGCTTTGAAAAGATCCCCGTTATCACGGGATACCGCGTGAACGGAAAGCTCATCACGGATTTCCCGACGAATGTATTGCTTGATGCTGCAAAACCGGAGGTTGAGATGTTAGATGGTTGGAACTGCGACATCTCATCCTGCAGAAACTGGAATGATCTTCCGGAAAATGCAAAGAAGTATATCGAGAGGATCGAGGAACTGATCGGACATTCCATTTACCTTGTTTCCACAGGAGCAAAGAGAGATGAATATTTATTGAAAGAATAAAATATCAGGTACAGTACCGGAACATCTTATCGGTCAGTATTCTTGCAAAGATCAGTCCGAGAGGCAGGCATACGATGATAAGGATCGCAGAGGCAAACCAGGAGGCCGATGCATCCAAAGACATGATGCCGAGATTATAGATCGCACGGTACAGGTATAATCCGGGAACCATGATAACGATAGATGGAACGGTGATCGCAATCCTTGGATAACCGACATGGTTTTTTAAAAGGGATGCGAGCAGTCCGGCGGTCAGTGCACCTAAAAATGCAGCGGCCGCGGAAGGTGTTCCGAGAAGATCCACAAGTTCTAACCGGAATGTATTTGCAATGGCGCCGATCACGGCTGCGGCTGCTGCAAGCTGTCTGGGACTGTTAAACATGATTGAAAATCCGAATACGCCGCAGAAACTTGCAAGCAGACGGAAGATGATCTTTTCTGTCAGAGTAAGGTTTAAAGGAAGAAAATCTACAGGCTGCAAATGAAGTAAAAGGGCTACCATCCAGGCAAACATAGTGGCGACGGCAATAATGATCAGTGCGTAGGCGAGACGCTCAAGACCGGAGCGCATATCAAGTTTTGCGAGGTCGATTCCGCTGGTAATAAATGGAAAACCGGGAATGATAAAGAGCATGGCACAGATATAACCTGCTTCATGCTGAATGGAGATTCCCCACAGCAGCTCTGCAATTTTTAACAGTCCGGCATAAACCAGACAGGCACTTGAGACGGATGCTGCAATGCAGAGAAACAGTGTAAAATGATGTTTTGTCAGTTTGCACCGCAGATAATTTCCAATGCCGGCACCAAAGAAGGCACAGAGCATTTCAATAGGTCCGCCGCCGAGTAAAAATGTAAATGCGCTGCATGCAAGCGCTGATGCACATCCAAGTGCAAATGGGGAGTAAAGCCCATGGATCTGTTCAATCTGGTCTAAATAAGTATGGATCTGTTCGCCGGACATTGTGCAGCATTCATGGTCAAAATCATTGACGAAGCGTTCCAGCCGGTTTAATTTTGAAGTATTGACACCGGTATTTGTCAGGCAGAGAGACTGCGAGTAACAGTCGGTTCCGTCAAAGCAGGTATATTCGATCGACATCAGTCCAATGTCAGCGGTACATGTAACACCGAGCAGAGTGGCAAGACTGTTCATGGAACTGCGCACACGCCATGCTCCGGTACCGCAGGAGAGCATCATAAGACCGGTACGACCGATCACTGAAGCTTTTTCAGTCAGTCCTGTCTGGGTGATCGGGAGTGATTTATCCGATCCCGTAAACTGGTGCCAGGGAATATCCATATGGTTTTTTGGTATCTGGTTCTGCATCATTTGTAAACACTTCTTTCTGAATAATGTCATGTAATTTGCTGTTATAAAGTGTATCTGTTCTTCCGGAAAAGTCAAGTATGTATCTGTATAAATTAATCCCAAAATGAGCCGATAACCATAATAGAAACAAAAACTGCCGGATAAATGGAATTAGAAGGCGAAAACAAATTTTTCAGGGAGGATAAAAACATGAGTGAGATCAGCAGCAACAGTGCATTAAATTCTTATGCAGCGGACTATTCTTACCGCACAGAACACAACAAAAAAACAGACAGCAATAAAAAGGCCGACGTTACAAAAGAGGCAGACAAGACCACAAAGAAAAGCAAGGTGAGCGGCAGAACCATAGGTGATCCGGTTCTGAGCGATAAGGCCCAAAAGTATTATGAAAAATTAAAAGCAAAATATTCTAATATGGATTTTATTCTTGTCTCTCCGGAGAAAAAAGAGGAAGCGGAGAGCAAGAAAGGCATGTACCAGAGTTCCAAGGAACTTCTTGTTTTAATCGATTCCGACAAGATCGAAAAGATGGCGGAAGATGAGGAGTATCGTGCAAAATATGAGGGGATTTTAAACAATGCAGCTTCCCGGCTAAATCAGATGAAAGATAGTCTTGGCTCGAAAGCCGATTCGGTAAGCTCTTTTGGAATGACCTTTGATGACCACGGAAATGCATCATTTTTTGCGGTTGTGGACAAATCTCTTGCATCCCAGAGAGAGCGTATCGCGGACAAAAAAGAAGCTGCGGCAAAAGAGAAAAAGAAAGCGCAGAGGGAAGCACAGGAAAAACGTGCGGAGGAGAAAAAGGCGGACCGGACAGATAAGAAGGGAAAGACAGATGGTACCGGTAAGGCGAAAGATACAGAAAAGACATCGGATGCGGATAAAGTGACCGTTTCCGCTTCCTCCTGGGAAGAACTGCTGAAAAAAATAGATAACGTGATTTATGAAAGCAGGGCAGATTCCGTGATGACAAAAGAAGAAAAAGCAGTCGGACAGTCTTTTGATTATTCCATATAAAAATACTGGGAAAAAAGGACAGTTGAACCACAGGTCATTCTATGGCAGAATAAAAGAAAATACAGAAGAAAATATGCATAGGTGACATTGTGAGATATACAGTATTGATTGCAGATGATTCAAAACTTCAGAGAGTGATTGTAAAAGAAAATTTAAAAGATATCTATGATGTGGCAGAGGCATCGGGCGGACAGGAATGTCTCGATCTGGTAGAACACAGTGCCGGGAAGATCGATGCAGTACTTTTGGATATTGTGATGCCTGGGATGGATGGATTCGAGGTGCTGCGGAGAAGGCAGGAGTCCGGGGTGTTTCAAAAGATTCCGGTGATCGTACTCACTATGAGTGACAGGAAAGAGGATCAGGAACTTGCAGAACAGTTAGGCGCAGATGGATTTCTGCTAAAACCGGTCGATGCAAAGCAGGCGCGTCTTCAGATCAGCCGTGTTTTAAGGGAAGACTGACAGAGATTACCCATATGTAAAAGAATAAATTGAATCACGGAAACAAAACGTGTATAATAGACTCAGAAATATGTTTGACAGGGGAAAAAATATGGCACAGAAAATTATTTTAACGGGCGACCGCCCGACAGGCAAATTACATGTGGGACATTATGTAGGCTCTTTAAAGCGGAGAGTTGAACTTCAGAATTCCGGTGAATATGACAAGATCTTTATTATGATCGCAGATGCACAGGCACTTACCGACAATGCAGACAACCCTGCAAAAGTGCGCAGTAATATCATGGAAGTGGCACTCGATTATCTTTCCGTAGGAATCGATCCGGCGAAGTCTGATATCTTTATCCAGTCTTATGTAACAGAATTGACGGAGCTGACATTTTATTATATGAACCTCGTTACGGTATCAAGATTACAGCGCAATCCTACCGTGAAATCAGAGATTCAGATGCGTAACTTTGAGACAAGCATCCCAGTTGGATTTTTCTGTTATCCGATCAGTCAGGCGGCAGATATCACTGCATTCCATGCAACGACAGTTCCGGTCGGTGAAGACCAGATGCCGATGCTTGAGCAGACAAAGGAGATCGTGCACAAGTTTAATGCCGTATACGGCGAGACACTGACCGATCCGCAGATCTTGCTGCCGGAAAATAAGGCGTGCTTGAGACTTCCGGGTACCGACGGAAAGGCGAAGATGAGTAAATCACTCGGCAACTGCATCTATCTCTCCGAGCCGGAAGCAGATGTCAAGAAAAAGATCATGTCCATGTATACCGATCCAAATCATATCCGTATCGAAGATCCGGGTAATCTTGAGGGCAACACGGTATTTACCTATCTGGATGCGTTCTGTAATGACGGACATTTCGCAGAATATCTTCCGGAGTATTCCTGCTTACAGGAGTTAAAAGACCACTATACACGCGGTGGTCTCGGTGATGTCAAGGTGAAGAAATTCTTAAACAATGTTATGCAGGAAGAACTTTCTCCGATCCGTGCACGCAGAAAAGAATACGAAAACCGTATCGGTGATGTGTATGACATTTTAAAGAAAGGCAGCGAGACAGCAAAACATGAGGCTGAGAAGACGCTCGCCGAAGTAAAACATGCGATGAAGATCGACTATTTTGATACACCGGAGTTTTTAGAAGAACAGGTGGAAAAATTTAAGTAAAAAATATGAAAAAGCTGCCCTGCAGGTGGAAACACAGCGGGGCGTTTTTTATTCTCCATGTATATGGTTTACGAAGTGCAGTATTTTGTGATAAAGTATATAGGTACATCTTTGTGAAAGGAAAACGGACGTGGTAAGACGAAGAAAAAGTGGTTTAAACTTTGGAAGACGGAAGAAGAAAATCAATTTTGCAGTGGTAAAAGAAGTTTTGTCGTGGACAGTAGAAATAGCACTCACGTTACTCATTGCGTTTACGTTTGTTTATTTTATCGGACTTAGAACCAGTGTGGTAGGACAATCGATGTCTAAGACATTAAATGGCGGAGATCAGATTTTAGTAAACCGTTTTGTTTATAAAGTGACAGATCCGAAAACGAATGATATTGTCGTATTTTTGCCAAATGGAAATGAAAAATCCCATTATTATGTAAAGCGTGTTATAGGTGTTCCGGGAGATACCGTACAGATCAAAAATGGAACGGTATATGTCAACGGAAAAGCGTTTGATGAGGAGACGGATGTGGCATCCATTGAGGATGCGGGACTGGCAGCGGAGGAGATCACACTTGGAGCAGAGGAATATTTTGTTTTAGGAGATAACCGCAATAACAGTGAGGACAGCCGTTATGCAAATATCGGAAATATCAAAAAAGATTATATTATAGGAAAAGCCTGGTTTCGGATTGCACCGTTTTCGGAAATTGGATTTCTGTAAAAAGATACAGATGTTAAAAAAATATTGATAGAAATGGAGAAAAATATGCAATTTCAATGGTACCCTGGACATATGACGAAAGCAAAACGTCAGATGCAGGAAGATATAAAACTGATCGATTTAGTGATTGAACTGGTGGATGCAAGAATACCACTTGCAAGCCGTAACCCGGATATTGATGAACTTGGGAAAAATAAGGCAAGATTGATCCTGATGAATAAATCGGATCTGTCGGATGCGGGAAGAAACCGTGAGTGGTCGGATTTTTTCCGTGAAAAAGGTTATTATGTTGTGTGTCTGGATGCAAGGAGTAAGGCAGGAATGAAAGATGTCACAAATGTTGTGATGGAGGCCTGTAAGGAGAAAATTGAGCGTGACCGGAAAAGAGGAATCAAAAATCGTCCGGTGCGTGCAATGGTTGTAGGTATTCCGAATGTCGGCAAATCAACATTTATCAATTCCTATGCTGGAAAGGCATGTGCGAAGACTGGAAATAAACCGGGTGTGACTAAAGGAAAACAGTGGATCCGGCTCAATAAGAATGTGGAACTGTTAGATACACCTGGAATCCTCTGGCCAAAATTTGAAGATCAGAGAGTTGGTCTTTATTTAGCTCTGATCGGTGCAATCAAGGATGAGATCTTAAACATTGATGAATTATCATTAGAGTTGATCAAAATACTGTTAAGCGATTATCCGACCGTACTAAAGGAACGTTACGGTGTGGAGGAGGACGCAGAGCCGCCGGTGATCTTAGGACAGATCGCAGAAAACAGAAAGTGTATCTCAAAGGGCGGAGAGTTAGATTACAGCAAGGCGGCAGCACTTCTGATCGACGAATTCCGGAGTGGAAAACTGGGACAGATCACACTGGAACGTCCGAAGATACAGGATGGCAGTGCAGAATGAGACAGACAGAGATCAGGGCAGTGTTTGAAATCATTCTGTATTTTGCACTTGTGGCGTGTATCACTTTTTTGATCATTCATTTTGTAGGGCAGCGTACGGTTGTAAACGGTGTTTCCATGCAGCCGACACTTTCTGATGGAGATAATCTGATTGTGGATAAATTGTCCTATCGTTTTCATGATCCGGACAGGTTTGATATCATTGTGTTTCCTCAGGAAGATGGCAGATATTTTATCAAGCGGATCATCGGACTGCCGGGGGAAAGTGTGCGGATCGATGAGGACGGATTCATTTATATCAATGGCGAAAAGCTGCAGGAATCATATGGAAAAGAAGTGATGCGGGATCCGGGACTGGCAAAAGACGGGATACAGCTTGGAGCAGATGAATATTTTGTGCTGGGTGATAACCGGAACGACAGCATGGACAGCCGTATGGCGGAAGTGGGACCGATTGTGGGAGAAAGGATCATAGGACGTGCGTGGCTTCGCATCTATCCGTTTGATCAGATCGGTTTTTTAAAACACGGCTCATGACAATAGATTTGCCTGCGGAAGGTGTAGTCTATTGTAAAAAATACAGACAGCAGAAATGGAAGTGTCAGAGATGGAAGAACGAAAAATAGGACAGATCAAAGAGGAATTAAAGGCGGCAACGGAAGCAATGCTGCCTTCTTTTATTATGGTATATGAGTCAGATGAGAGAAGTGGTGTCATAAAACTTGTAGAGCAGGCAAAAAAAAGACTGCAGAAATTAGAGGAAGAACGAAAAAGAATCTGGAAACTGCAGGAATACGAACGAAAATATGGTCAGTACACCTATATCTGTGGGATTGATGAAGTGGGAAGAGGACCGCTTGCCGGTCCTGTTGTTGCCGGGGCAGTGATCCTGCCGAAAGACTGTGATATTCTTTATATCAATGATTCTAAGAAACTTACGGCAGCAAAGCGGGAAGAACTCTATGATGAAATCATGGAGAAGGCGGTTGCAGCAGGGATCGGAATGGTATCCCCGCAGCGGATCGATGAGATCAATATTCTGCAGGCAACCTATGAAGCGATGCGCGAGGCTATAAGCAAATTAGAACCGGCACCCGATATATTATTAAATGATGCGGTGACGATACCGGAAGTTACCATTCCACAGGTACCGATCATCAAAGGAGATGCAAAAAGTATTTCGATTGGTGCAGCGAGCATTATCGCAAAGGTGACAAGGGACAGGCTGATGGTAGAATATGATCAGATCCTGCCGGAATACGGGTTTGCGTCAAATAAAGGGTATGGTTCGGCAGAGCATATTGCGGCATTGAAGAAATATGGTCCTTCCCCGATCCACCGCAGAAGTTTTATCCATAATTTTATAGAGGAATAAAGTGTCAGACTTTTTGGAATGAGGGTTTGTTATGCAGATCAGAGATATGTTGGGGCAGTACAGCCAGAATGTCAAAAATGGAACAGAGGAGCTTATGAGTGCGCAGGGAACGCAGAAACTTGTGTCGTCCATGCAGGAATTAGAACCGGGAAGCACGTTTGAGGGAACGGTTAACAGTGTCAAAAACGGTAAGGTTGTTTTAGCACTTGGAAACGGGCAGACGATCACGGCGAGGCTGGATGGAAAAGTGTCCATTCAGCCGGGTGAATCCATGTTTTTTCAGGTTCGTTCGAATGACGGGACGACGATCGCACTCCGTCCCTATGTCCAGGCGGGCAATATCAATAATCCGATTTTATTAAATGCGCTGACTGCGGCTGGAGTTCCGGCAACAGAGCGGAATATCACAATGGTGGATTCCATGATGAAAGAGCAGATGTCGATCAGCAGACAGAGCATCCTTGACATGGGCAGAGTCGTTGGAAGCAATCCGAATGTCAATGTAAATACAGCCGTCCTTATGACAAAGATCGGATTGCCGGTCAGTGCGGAAATGGCATCACAGTTTGAAAATTATATGGTGGATCAGCATGCGATCGTGGATGAGATGGATCTTGCAATGAACCAGCTTGGACGTCTTTTAGGAGATGCAGATTTAGGAGAAGAACAGTCCTTTGAATTATATGGAAAGGTTTTAGACATTTTAAACGGAGAGGGAGAAACGCCGGCACAGACGACGGACGGATTGCAGCAGAACGATACAGGAACGATGGTAAATGCCGGTGAGAATATAGAGACGGAAGCGGCAGTGCAGCAGAGCAAAGATGGTGCTGCTGCAGAAGGTGTGCAGAAACAGGTACAGCAGCAGAATACGAAAGACCTGATTTCAATGGGAGCAGCCGGGCAGGAACAGAGTGCCGGTGTGGCAGAAAACACAGAAAATATTGTGGGGGAGCAGACGGCGGGAAATGCAGCGCAGAGTATGCAGACAGGCATAGATGCAGCGGACGTTTTGAAAAATACACAGGCGGATACGGCAGCAGATTTCAAAAATGTGCAGGGACAGACGGACACCTTAGAGCAGATCTTAGAGCAGAACGGTCTGGATCATTTAAAACGTTTATTGCAGAATATACCGACGCTCACCGGAAATACAGATCTTTTTGAAGTGCAGGAAGAGGAAGATGTATTTGTGGACACAATGTCGGGGGACGATGCAGGTAAGAAGGCATTTGAACTTGCACAGGCAGAACCGGAAGTGACATTAAAGCAGTCCATGACGGCGGAAGATTTCCTGAATACGCTTCGTGATGCGTTAAAACAGAATCAGGAGTATGGATTTGCCGGAATGACAAAGCTGTTTGGAAGTAAGGAATTTGCTGCAATCTTAAAGAACCGTGCCGAAAAACAGTGGCTGCTTGAACCGGAACAGCTGAGAGAAGCATCAAAAGTAAGCGACCTTTATGAGCGGCTGGATCACCAGATGAAACAGATGGAAAATGTGATGAAAGCTGCCGGAGTCACACAGAATTCCTTTGTACAGACGGCAGCAGATATCCGCAGTAATATAGAATTTATGAATCAGATTAACCAGGTCTACACATATGTACAGCTTCCGCTCAAATTGTCAGGGCAGAATGCATCGGGAGATCTGTATGTATACACAAACAAAAAGAATCTGAATGATCCGGAAGCGGAACTGACTGCATTTTTACATTTGGATCTTGAAAACTTAGGTTCCACGGATGTTTCCATACGCATGAAAGATAAAAATGTAAAGACGAATTTTTACATTGCGGATGACGCGTCTTATGACCTGATCGAAAAACATCTTCCGGTGTTGGAAAAACGGCTGGCACAGAAGGGGTACCGATGCAGCATTACGATGTCAAAAGAAGAAAAAAAGGTTGAATTTGTGGAAGATTTCCTGCAGCGGGACATGCCACAGGCAGGAACGCTTCACAGATATTCGTTTGATGTGCGTGCATAGACAGCGCAGGAGGCAGATATGTGGTTTGATGGAAAAAACAAAGAACAGGAGAAAAAACAAAAAACTGCAGTAGCGGTGGCATATGAGCCGGGGGATGCGGCACCAAAGATTTTAGCAGCGGGAAAAGGCGAGGTCGCAGAGCGTATCATTGAAAAGGCAAAAGAAAATGATGTACCGTTTTATCAGGATAATAAGTTAGCCGAAACACTCTCAAAACTGCAGATCGGGGATACGATACCGCCGGAGCTCTATGATGTTGTGGCAGAGATTCTGGTGTTTGTGGATGATATGGATAAGATGAAAGCTAAATTAAGCAGGGCAGGGTTACTTTGATCAGATCTTGTTTTTGATGCACTGGAAATGTAAAATAAAATAGTATAAAAACGGGGGAGAAAGTACGGAGAAAGTAAACAGGCGTGCAGTGGGGACTGCATATGAAAAGATGGCAGGTGAATATTTAAAAACACAAGGATATGAGATCCTGCAATATAATTTCCGCTGCCGTATGGGCGAGATCGACATCATTGCAAAAGATCACGGATACCTTGTGTTTATAGAGGTAAAATACCGCAGAGACAAAAGCTGCGGACATCCGGCGGAGGCAGTAACACCAAGAAAGCAGCGTACGATCAGCAAAGTTGCATCGTATTATCTGCTGACCCATGGATGCGGGATGGATACGCCGTGCCGTTTTGATGTTGCGGCGGTGTCCGGTGACGGGGTGGAACTCATAAAGAATGCGTTTGAGTATCAGGGGTATCTTTAGAAAAAAAACAGGAAGGGCAACAGTGTGAATCTAAAAAAGAAAAATAATGACATTGTGTTAGAAGAAGTATGGTGTGAAAATGGAGCGGGCAGCACATTACCGCTCCTTAAATATCCACTGCTTGAGCAGACGGGCATCGTAGAACATTGTTTTACCACACGGATTGGTGGTGTGAGTAAAGGGATTTATGAATCCCTGAATTTAAGTTTTACGCGCGGGGATGAGGATGCAGCCGTAAGAGAAAATTTCAGGCGGCTCGCCGGCGCAATGGAAACAGATGTTTCAAAGTTTGTGTTTACCGATCAGACACACACGACAAATGTGCGCAGGGTGACGGCGGAGGATGCCGGAAAAGGGATTGTAAAAGAGAGGGATTATACGGATATTGACGGACTGATCACAAACGAACCGGGACTTGTACTCTCGACGTTTTATGCAGACTGCGTGCCGTTATACTTTGTGGATCCGGTGCACCGTGCGATTGGCATGAGCCATTCCGGCTGGAAGGGAACGGTCGGAAAAATGGGAGCGGCCACGATCACAGCGATGAAACGTGAATTTGGCACGGAGGCGAAAGATTTAGTCTGTGCCATCGGTCCGTCCATCTGCCAGGACTGCTATGAGGTCAGTGAGGATGTCGCAGATGCTTTTAAAGAGGCGTTCCCGGGGCATGCAGATGAGATCTTGCTCGATAAGAAAAATGGCAAGTACCAGCTTGATCTCTGGAGGGCGAACGAGATCGTCCTGACAGAAGCAGGAGTTTTAAAAGAAAAGATCGCAGTCACGAACATCTGCACCTGCTGTAACCCGGATCTTCTGTTTTCCCACCGTGCAAGCCATGGAAAACGCGGAAATCTTGGCGCGTTTATTTATCTGAGAAACGCATAAATACAATGAACGCAAACAGTCATTGGAATATAAAATAAAAAAGAGGAAAAGAAAAAATGGAAAAGAAAAATTATATTGATTATATCGTGGAAGAGACAAAAAAGATCCTTGCGATCGACAGTCCGTCCGGCTACACCAAAGAGGTGGCAGAGTATGTCTTAGGCGAATACCGTGCATTGGGATATGAGCCAAAACTTACCGTAAAGGGCGGCGTCCTTGTCGCATTGGGCGGCAAAAATAAAGAGGATGCCGTGATGTTAGAGGCACATATTGACACCTTAGGTGCGATCGTAACGGAGATCAAGTCAAACGGAAGATTAAAGGTATCTCCGATCGGTGGTATGAATGCCAATAATGCAGAGGCGGAAAACTGCCGTGTGGCAACCAGATTTTCCGGTACATTTGAGGGAACCTGCCAGCTTTCAAACGCTTCCGTCCATGTGAACGGGGATTACAGTGATACCAAGCGAAGCTGGGATGAGATGGAGATCGTGCTTGATGAAAAAGCAGATTCCAGGGAAGAAACAGAAAAACTTGGCATTATGGCAGGGGATTTTGTATGTTTTGATCCGCGCACCACAGTGACAAAGACCGGTTATATCAAGAGCCGTTTCTTAGATGATAAATTAAGTGTCGGCATTTTACTTGGATATGCAAAATATTTAAAAGAAGAAAATATCACAACGGAGCGTATGGTATACCAGCATATCACAGTTTACGAGGAAGTCGGACACGGCGGTGCGGCATCTATCCCGGAGGGAGTGACAGAGGTGATCTCCGTGGATATGGGATGCGTGGGAGACGGACTTTCCTGCAAAGAAACACAGGTTTCCATCTGCGCAAAAGACAGCAGGGGACCTTACAATTATGATGTAGTCACATGTCTGATCAAAGCTGCAAAAGACAACGATCTTGATTTTGCCGTGGACGTTTATCCATACTACGGTTCAGATGCGGATGTGGCACTGACGGCAGGTTATGATGTGCGCCACGGTCTGATTGGCGCAGGAGTGTATGCCTCCCACGGATACGAGAGAAGCCATAAGGACGGCGTGAAAAATACATTTGGGTTACTGCGCGCTTACTTGGGTTAAAGAATCGGGCGTACATTTTTACAGGAACTTTGAGCAGGCTTCATAAAATCTTCATAATATCATAGGATTATCTTTATTGTATCAGCAGATACCCCGTGTTATAGTGACCGTATGATAGAAAATAGTACGGTTAGTACAGACAGGGGGTATCTGATTGATACAGTTAAATTATCGTGATTCCAAACCGATCTACGAACAGATCAAGGATGGACTCAGAAAACTTGTAATATCAAATTCTCTTTCTGCGGATGAAAAACTGCCATCGGTCCGGGAACTTGCGGCGAAGCTTGCAATCAACCCGAACACGATCCAGAAAGCATACCGGGATTTGGAAAGTGAAGGCTATATTTATACGGTCACTGGAAAAGGAACTTTTGTTGCAGAACGAAAAGAAGTTTATGATGCGAGGGCGAAAGAGTTACTGACAGAATTTGATGAGATCGTGGAAGAATTATTCTTTTTGTCTGTAAAGGAAAAGGAATTGGTCGAACGTATGGATAATCTGGCAGAAGGGAAGGTGGACCAATGATACAGGTAAATCATCTGGAAAAGTCTTTTGAGGGATTTCATGCATTGAAAGGCGTGGACATGCATGTGGAAAAAGGTGCGATCTATGGACTGGTCGGACCGAACGGAGCAGGAAAATCGACACTGATCCGCCATATTACAGGGGTGTATAAACCGGATGCAGGAGAAGTCCTCATTGCGGGGAAACCGGTGTATGAGAATAAAAAAGTAAAAGCGAAATTTTCTTATATCCCGGATGAAATATTTTATTTTATGCAGGCAGATACGATGGAAATGAAGCGTTTTTATCAGGGAATTTATCCTGCATTTGATGAAAAACTTTTTTACCGTATGCAGGAGTTTTTCCCAAATATCGACGTAAAAAGAAGTATCAGACGACTATCGAAAGGAATGCAGAAACAGGTTGCTTTCTGGCTTGCGATCTGTGCAAAACCGGAACTGATGATCTTAGATGAGCCGGTAGACGGTCTTGATCCGGTTATGCGCAGACAGATCTGGAGCATCATCATGTCGGAAGTTGCAGAAAATCAGATGACAGTACTGGTATCATCCCACAATTTAAGAGAGCTGGAGGATGTCTGTGATCATGTCGGCATTATGCATCAGGGAACGATCATGATCGAGCGGTCTTTAAGCGATCTGCAGGGCAGCGTATCAAAAATCCAGGTTGCATGCCAGAATGGTGTGCCGAAGCTGCCGGAAGAATTTGAAGTCCTTCATATGTCCAATACGGGACGTGTATACACGCTGATCGTAAAAGGAGATCCGGAAGATGCCAAAAAAGCTTTAGCGGCAGCAAATCCGGCAATCGTGGATGTCCTTCCACTGACATTGGAAGAAATCTTTATCTATGAAATGGGAGGTGCTGATTATGAAGTCAAAGACATCCTCTTTTAATACAACGATATTTAAAAAGAATCTTACACATTACTGGCCGATCTGGATCGTATACCTGTGCTATCTGATCGTGGTAGTGCCGCTCAGTATCTGGCTTTATGCAAATAATGAGAGTAATTATATCGGAAACGTGCCCCTTACACAGAAACAATATTATGTGATTGGGTCGGCGTTAGCAGGTGCGGGATCGGTAATACCGGTTTTTATTGCAGCGGCAGCGGCAGCACTTGCAGTGTTTTCTTATTTATATAATCCCAGAAATGCCAATATGATACACTCCCTGCCGTTAGACAGGCGGGAACTTTATATCACCAATTATGTTTCCGGTTTTGTTTTTCTGTTTGTCCCGGAACTGATTGCATTTATTGCCGGTGTACTGGTCTGCCTGGCAAACCAGATTACCTGTATCCAGTATCTGTTTTACTGGTTTTTATACATGGCAGGCGTATCTTTTTTCGCATATGCGCTTGCGGTATTTGTGGCTATGCTGACGGGAAATATTTTTGCCATGCCGTTTTATTATCTGGCAGTCAATTATCTATGGATCGGCTGTATGAAGATGGTGCAGAATATATCAAGTCTGATCTGTTACGGTGTATCAGATACATGGACTTCGAGTCAGACCAGTAGATTGTCACCGCTTGATTATCTGATCCGTAATCTGGTTATGGGAGTAAAATACGATAAGGACTATGTGCAGGCAGTCGGAGTTACGATCAGTGGCGGAAAAACAGTTGCAGTTTATGCTGTGGCAGCAGTTGTGATCACGGTTTTTGCGTACTTTTTATATAAAAATCGTAAAATCGAAACAACCGGAGACGTAGTCAGTATTGCAGCTTTAAGACCGGTATTCCGCTGGATATCCGGTATCTGTGGCGGCGGACTGATCGCACTTGCCGTATCTGCTCTGGTACTTGAATATATCAAAGTGAATGAATTTATCAGCCTTATGATTTTTATGGTCATTTTTGGAAGCATCTGTTTTTTTGCGGCAGAAATGGTTTTGCAGAAGAATTTCCGTGTACTGTGCAAAAAAAGAATTGCAGAGTGGGCTGGTTTTGTGGCGGTTGTGCTGATATTACTGACCTGTTTCCGCGTGGATGTCTTTGGCATTGAGCGCAAGATCCCGGATGCATCTGAGATTGAAGCTGCATTTGTGAATATGGATTATCCGGTCTGTGTTTCAAAAGAGCAGATCCCGGAAGTACTGGAATTACAGAAACAGTGTATTGACAGCAAAGATGAATATTTATCTGTCTATAAAAAGGGAAAAAATTATTATTATACATCGTTCCGGTATTACATGAAGGATGGCTCTGTGTTTGAGCGGAGATATCCGGTTTCCGTTACGGAGAAGGCATTAAAAGACAAAAATTCAGTTGCATTTAAACTGACTGCCCTGGAGACAGATCCGGATAACATGATGAAACAGGTTCTTGGAAACGGATATAAAGAGAATGATTATTATTCCGGTTATTTAACAATTTATAAAAGTGATGGCGAATCGGATGTATATACATTTTCCAGACAGGAGAGCAACATACTGTGTGATGCTATCAAGCAGGATGTAAAAGAGGGCAATTTTGATTATTACCAGCTTCCGGCGGTTTATAAGGATGGACAGGACGAGATGTATACCAATTCATTTTCGATTTCTTATTATGGAAAAGGAAATGATTACCAGACCTGGGATTACTATTATAATTATTATGATTACCGGAATGCGCGAAATGATAATGTTGCGTATGGCGATGCATCCGGAAACAGTTATATCCAGTTTGGACCGAAGTGCGAAAATACGGTAAAGGCATTGGAAAAGATGGGTGTGCTCAGTGACACCTGGCATCTGTATAATTATGATGAACTTGATGAGATCCAGAAAAAGACAGGTGTGACAGAATAAATCAAAAATTCGTGAAATGTTCTGTAAAAGCCCGCAATGGAAAATATCTTTACAAGAACCACAGGATATTGTAAAATCAAAATAATGTTCAGAGCGTAGTATCAGCCGCTCATGAAGTGAATGAGATTTGAGAATAAAAGGAGTACAGGAAATTATGAGTAAACCCGTAGTGGCGATCGTGGGTCGTCCGAATGTTGGAAAATCGACGTTGTTTAATGTGCTTGCAGGCGAGCGGATTTCCATCGTAAAGGATACGCCGGGCGTGACCAGAGACAGGATCTATGCGGATGTGACCTGGCTGGATTATCATTTTACCATGATCGATACCGGTGGTATTGAACCGGACAGTAAAGATATCATTTTATCCCAGATGCGTGAGCAGGCGGAGATTGCGATCGCAACTGCGGATGTGATCATTTTTTTGACAGACGTGAGACAGGGACTGCAGGATTCGGATTCTAAGGTGGCAGATATGCTGCGCCGTTCCGGAAAGCCGGTTGTTTTAGTTGTCAACAAAGTGGACAGTTTTGAAAAATTTATGCCGGATGTGTATGAGTTTTATAATCTGGGTATCGGGGATCCGTATCCGATTTCTGCATCCTCCATGTTAGGACTTGGAGATATGCTTGACGAGGTGGTAAAGAATTTCCCGGAATACAACAAAGATGAGGCGGAAGATGAGAGACCGAAGGTTGCGATCATCGGAAAACCAAATGTTGGAAAGTCATCTCTGATCAATAAACTGGCACAGGAGGACCGCGTGATCGTGTCCGATATTGCAGGTACGACCCGTGATGCAATCGATACGGATATCCGGTACAACGGAAAGGAATATGTGTTTATCGATACAGCAGGACTGCGCCGTAAGAATAAGATCAAGGAAGAAATCGAGCGTTATAGTATCATCCGTGCCGTGACGGCAGTGGAGCGCGCCGATGTGTGTATCATTGTGATCGATGCGACCGAGGGTGTGACCGAACAGGATGCAAAAATCGCAGGAATCGCTCATGAGCGTGGAAAGGGTATCATTATTGCAGTCAATAAATGGGATGCCATTGAAAAAGACGATAAGACAATCTACCGCCATACGGAGAAAATCCGTCAGATTTTAAGCTTTATGCCATATGCAGAAATTTTATTTATCTCTGCAAAATCAGGACAGCGTTTAAACAAACTGTTTGACATGATCGACCTTGTCATTGAGAATAACAGCATGCGTGTTGCAACCGGTGTCTTAAATGAGATCGTTGCGGAGGCAGTAGCAATGCAGCAGCCGCCTTCAGACAAAGGAAAACGTCTGAAAATCTACTATACCACACAGGTTGCGGTAAAGCCGCCAACGTTTGTTATTTTTGTCAACGACAAAGAATTGATGCATTTTTCTTATACCCGTTATCTGGAAAACCGTATCCGTGATACATTTGGATTCCGTGGAACGGCGTTAAAATTTATCATTCGTGAGAGGAAGGAAGAACAGTAATGCTTGGGGCAAGAGTCATAGCAGTGGCAGTGGGGTATTGTTTTGGGTTATTCCAGACAGGATATATTTATGGAGAAAAGCACGGCGTGGATATCAGAACACAGGGCAGCGGCAATGCGGGAACGACAAATACGCTGCGCGTGTTAGGCTGGAAGGCTGGATTAATCACTTTTCTGGGTGATCTGTTTAAAGCGATTTTTGCAGTGCTTCTGATCCGTTTCATTTTTATCGGAAAATATCCGGATGCGGTCAAGATCTTAGAACTTTACGCAGGGTTCGGAGCAGTTTTGGGACACAACTTCCCATTTTATCTGAAATTTAAGGGTGGAAAAGGGATTGCATGTACGTCCGGTATGATCCTTGCAGTGTGTCCGCTTGCAGCGCCAATCTGCCTGATACTGTTTATTGGATCAATCGCGATTACAAGATATGTATCGTTAGGTTCTATCCTTGTTGTGACAAGTTATCTGATCCAGGTACTGATATTTGGCCACATGGGATATCTTCATGTGGATACGGCATATCTGCCGGAATTTTACATTGTCAGTGCATGTTTTACAGCGATGGCATTATGGAGACACAAAGCCAATATTAAGCGTCTGCTTACTGGAACAGAAAACAAATTTGGAATGAAAAAGAATCAGGAGGAATGACAGAATGGCAAAGACAGCCGTTATTGGTGCAGGAAGCTGGGGTACGGCACTTTCTCTGGTATTACATACAAATGGAAACGATGTGACAGTCTGGTCGATCGTGGAGCAGGAAGTACAGATGCTCCGTGAAAAACACGAGCATGTGGATAAACTTCCGGGAGTGAAATTACCGGAAGATATTACATTTACCACAGATTTAAAAGAGGCGATCGAGGGAAAAGATTATCTGATCCTTGCGGTGCCGTCTGTTTTTACGAGAAGCACGGCAAAATCTATGGCACCTTTTGTAAAAAAGGGACAGGTAATCGTCTGTGTGGCAAAAGGTATTGAGGAAAATACCCTGATGACACTTTCTGATATCGTAGAGCAGGAAATTCCTGCTGCTGACGTGGCAGTGATGTGCGGACCGAGCCATGCAGAGGAAGTTGGAATCGGACTCCCGACCACAGTCGTTGCGGGTGCAAGAAAGAAGTCTGTGGCTGAGGGTGTGCAGGATATTTTCATGAATGAAGTATTCCGTGTATACACAAGTCCGGACGTCCTTGGAATGGAACTTGGCGGATCTTTAAAAAATGTGATCGCACTTGCAGCAGGTATGGCGGACGGACTTGGATACGGAGATAATACCAAGGCAGCGTTGATCACACGCGGTATATCTGAAATCAGCAGACTTGCAATTAAGATGGGTGCAAATGCAGAAACATTGAGCGGTCTGACTGGTATTGGTGATCTGATCGTAACCTGCGAGAGCAAACATTCCAGAAACCGCAAAGCCGGCATGCTGATGGGACAGGGATATACGATGAAGCAGGCGATGGATGAGGTAAAGATGGTCGTTGAGGGTGTTTACTCTGCAAAAGCAGCAATCGCGCTTGCAAGAAAGTATGAAGTGGCTATGCCGATCATCGAGGAGATCAATCACGTTCTGTTTGATGATAAACCGGCAAAAGACGCAGTGCGCGAGCTGATGCTGCGTGACCGCAGAGAAGAACACAGCAGCTTAGAGTGGGAAGAATAGACAGGAGTAAAAATGGAACAGCAGACGATCAGAATTAAATATCATTCAAATGAAATAGAAAAACTTACCTATATTGACGGAAAGAGTGACTGGATCGATCTTCGCTCAGCAGAACACGTTGTATTAAAAAAAGGCGAATTTAAATTGATTAAACTTGGCGTGTCCATGCAGCTTCCGGCAGGATATGAGGCAGTTATTGTACCGAGAAGTTCTACCTACAAGAATTTTGGAATCATTCAGACAAACCACATGGGTGTTGTAGATGAAAGCTACTGCGGAGATGATGATGTGTGGATGATGCCGGCACTTGCAATGCGTGACACGGAGATCAATGTCAATGACCGCATCTGCCAGTTCCGCATCCAGAAACATCAGCCGGTCATCCGTTTTGAGGAGACAGATACACTTGGCAATGAAAACCGCGGCGGTATCGGAAGCACCGGAAGAGCGTAAATTATGATATATATATTTTGTGCCTTATACCATGAGGCAGAACCACTGATTCGTGAATATGGATTGAAGAAAAAGACAGATGAAACTTGTTTTCCTGTCTTTTTTTCTGAGGAAGAAAATATTCTTCTTACGGTAACGGGATGCGGAATGAACGCAGCGACGGCGGCCGTGGCGAGAATCTGTACGAAAAGAACTCCACAGCCGGCGGATTTTCTGGTCAATATCGGTACTTGCGCAAAAGTTTCTTACTCAAAAGGATCCGGTCAAACTTGTAGAAATGTATCGGAAAAAGAAACCGCAGCCGGAGATGGTCTACATTCTTCCGACAAGAGAAAAACAGTACAGGAACAGTCAGTAAAGGCAGGAGAAGTGTATCTGTGCAAAAAGATCATGGAGCATGTGACAGGGCGTACATTTTATCCGGATATTTTATACAGACATCCTTTTGAGGAAGCTGAAATTGTGACAGGTGCAATGCTTTATCATACAGAAAACAAAACAGAGTTAATCCCAAAATACGAAACGGCCATAAAAAATAGTGTGGCAGACGGTTTTCTTTATGATATGGAGGCCTCTTCCATATATCAGGCAGGAGCATATTTTTTCGGCCCGCATCAGATGTCTTTTTTAAAAGTTGTGACAGACGAGGGAAATGTGCAGGAATTGTCTGCAGAAATGCTGAAACAGGGCATTGCGGGCGCAGTTCCCGGAATCCGGAGTTACCTGGATGAACTGAGGAAGATCGACGGGATAAAAAAGCTGCAGAACAAAAAAGCGATGGGGGAAGTATCGGAGCTTGCACAGAAGTTAAATGAGGATATGCACTGTTCGGCTGTGATGCAGGCCGCAGTAATGCAGCATCTGAAATATGCAGTACTTGCCGGAATTGATTATCAGGGAATCATAGAAGAAATGTATCAGGCGGGGGAGCTGCCCTGTAAGGATAAAAGAGAGGGGAAACGCTGCTTTGAAGAGTTTGGACGAAAATTATTATAATCCGTTTTTTTCTCATATTTATGTGGAAGAAGAAATAGCAGAACATCCGCGGGTAAAGCAAATCTTAGCGCGTTTTATGAAAGCAGAGATTGTGTATATCAGACATTACAAAGATGTATTCTGCAGACGCAGACAGGACTATGAAGAACAACATCATGCGCAGAACCTGATCCTGGCAAAAAAGACAGGCAGTCTGATCTATCAGGGGGCACCGGTGTGCCAGAATTTTGGAAATACTTATTTTTATTATACATCCTGTATGATGAACTGCATCTATGACTGTGAATACTGCTATTTAAAAGGAATGTATCCCTCCGCGAATATCGTAATTTTTGTAAATATCGAAGATATTTTTGAAGAACTTCACCGGATGCTTTCAGAACACCCGGTTTATCTGTGTGTGTCCTATGATACAGATCTGCTTGCATTTGAGGCAATGACCGGTTATGTCAGGGAGTGGGAGCATTTTGTTCTGGAAGAAAATAAAAGATCTACATATCCGCTTAAGATCGAAATCCGTACAAAGTCGGCGAATGTAAAGCTTTTTGACAATCTGATACCCGATAAAAATATAATCTATGCGTTTACACTTTCGCCGCAGCAGATCACAAAACAGTATGAGCACAATACGCCATCACTTTTGCAGCGTGTCCGCTGTGTGGCAGATGCGGTAAAAAAAGGATTCCCGGTGCGGCTGTGTTTTGATCCGATGATTTACTGCCCGGACTGGGAAAAAGAGTACCATGAAATGTTAGAACTTGTCACAAAAGAAGTTCCCATGGATCAGATCTTTGATGTCAGTGTCGGCTCTTTCCGTGTATCGCAGGATTATCTGAAAAAAATGCGGAAAAACGAGCCGTATTCTGCAGTAGTGCAGTTCCCGTTTCAGAATGACGGCGGGGTTTATCATTATGGAAAAGAGCTGACAGAACAGATGGAGAGATTTCTGATCAGACAGCTTTTAGAGTATGTGCCGGAAGAGAGGATCTTCCGGTGGGAGTCGTGAGAGGAAAACAGCTATGACACAGAAATATACAGCCATCGTAACGGGTGCCTCGTCTGGTATCGGACGCGCTATCAGTGAAAAATTAGGTGTGCTCGGATATGAAGTATTTGGGATCGGGCGCAGATTTGATACGGAAGAGGATAGAGACATTGCCGGAGTACCTCAGTGTGAAAATGATTTGAAAAATGCCATATTTCATCCAATCATCTGTGACCTCACCGATACGGATAAACTGTGCGCTATCGTGAAACAGGTCACATCGGAGCACACGGTAAAAGTCCTTGTCAATAATGCCGGTGCAGCTTACTATGGTCTGCACGAGGAACTGAATCCCAAAAAGATACAGGAAATGGTCCGTGTGAACTTAGAAGCACCGTTGATCTTAACCCAGCAATTATTACGGACGCTGAAAAAAAACGGCGGTTACATTATCAATATTTCATCTGTTACGGCAAAACAGCCGAGTCCGCACGGCTGTGCTTATGCGGCAACCAAAGCAGGACTTGCATCGTTTTCGTCAAGCCTGTTTGATGAGGCAAGAAAATACGGCGTCAAAGTGACGGCGGTTTACCCGGATATGACGGAGACAAATCTGTACCGGAACGCGGACTTTACGGTGGGAGAAGAAAAAGAATCTTATCTTACCCCGGAAGAAGTAGCAGAAGCAGTGGAATATGTGCTGACGCAGCGTGAAGGTATTGTAATCCCGGAACTGGTATTAAGACCGCAGTTTCACCGGATCCGTAAAAAGAAATGATTTCAGCGGAACATAAAATAAACCTTTTATAAAAAAAGAGGAACGTCTGTATCCGTCAATCTGTACAGTTTTTGATGGAAAAGCCGTCAGTTTGACGAAAAGATGGAAAAGATGCACAGAGCACTGTGACATCCTACAAGAAAAAACAAAATTCTTTGTGTAGGAGGCATATGGTGCTTTTTGCATCTTTTTTGTATAGTATAGTTATCAAATAACGAAACACAAATATCAGGAGGTATTTAGACCAATGGCAAGTTTATCATTAAAAAACATTTGCAAAGTTTATCCAAACGGTTTTGAGGCTGTTAAGGATTTCAACCTTGAAGTAGAAGATCAGGAGTTCATCATTTTCGTAGGACCATCCGGATGTGGTAAATCTACTACACTTCGTATGATCGCCGGACTTGAGGAGATTTCCTCTGGTGAGTTCTATATCGACGGAAAGCTCATGAACGATGTTGAGCCAAAAGACAGAGATATCGCAATGGTATTCCAGAACTACGCTCTGTATCCTCATATGACCGTTTTCGATAACATGGCATTCGGATTAAAATTAAGAAAAGTTCCTAAGGATGAAATCAAGAGAAAAGTTGAAGAAGCAGCTAAGATTCTTGACCTTGAGAAATTATTAGACCGTAAACCAAAGGCTTTATCCGGTGGACAGAGACAGCGTGTTGCTATGGGACGTGCCATCGTTCGTAATCCTAAGGTATTCCTTATGGATGAGCCGTTATCCAACCTGGATGCAAAACTTCGTGTACAGATGCGTTCTGAGATCGCTTCTTTACATAACAGATTAAAAGCAACTATCATCTATGTAACACATGATCAGACCGAGGCTATGACACTTGGTACCAGAATCGTTGTATTAAAAGATGGTGTTATCATGCAGGTTGATTCTCCGCAGAAATTATACAATGAGCCGAACAACTTATTCGTTGCAGGATTCATTGGTTCTCCGCAGATGAACTTCATCGATACAAAATGTAAAGTTGAGGGAGACAAAGTTTCTCTTACATTCGATAACACAACAATCGTATTACCACCAGCAAAAGCAAAGAAACTTGCAGATGCAGGATGCAACGGAAAGACAGTTGTTATGGGTATCAGACCAGAGGATATTGGAGATTCCGAGATTGAGATCGAAGCACACCAAGATTGCGCATTCGAGGCTGATGTAACAGGATACGAGTTATTAGGTTCTGAGGTATTATTATACTTCAAAGTAGCAGGCACAAGCATGACTGCAAAAGTTGATTCCAGAACAACAGCACGTATGGGAGATCACATCAAACTTGCTATTGATCCTGAGAAGATTCATGTTTTCGACAAAGAAACAGAATTGACAATTACCAACTAATTCGGTAAAATTAAACAGAACATCATTTAAAATAAAACTGGGTACAGTGATGTACCCAGTTTTTGTTCGTCAGTAAGGATGAAATTATAGATCGGATGATGGGTGGAACTAGACGAAGGGGAGATATCGGAAAGGAAATAGATTATGATTTCAAACCATAAAATACAGACAGCACTTGATGAGATAAAGGATATATCGAGAATTGATCTTGCACTTTACACGGAAAAAGGAAAGCCGGTTGCAGCAACATTTGAGCCGGAGGGAGATTTAGAAGGTGCAATCACATCTTTTGCAGATTCCATGGCTGAGAGCCAGATGCTCTCAGGATATCATTTTTTTAAGGTGATCGCTGATGGAGAGATAGAATATATTCTGCTGACCAAATCACAGGCAGAGGATGCTTATATGGTGGGGCGCTTAGCGGTCTGCCAGATCAGAAACCTTGCGGCTGCCTATATGGAGCAGTTTGACCGCAACAATTTCATGCAGAATATCCTGCTTGGAAATATGTTGGTCGTAGATATGTACAATAAGGCGCAGAAACTTCATATCGAGCAGGCGGAGCGTGTGGTCTTTGTGATCGATTTAGAAGATAAGAAAGATTCCACCGCAGTGGAGCTTGTGAAAAATCTCTTTGCAACCAAGATGCGTGATTATGTGACAGAAGTGGACGAGCAGAGCATCGTCCTGATCAAGGATGTTCGCGACGTGAAGAATGAAGATGAATTACAGAAGTTGGCCGATATGATTGTGGACAATATGCATACCGAGGCAATGGTGCGCGTGAGGGTCGGTTACGGTAATCAGGTGAATAATCTGCCGGATATTGCAAAATCCTATCAGGAGGCAAAGATGGCGCTTGAGGTTGGAAAGATTTTCTATGCAGAAAAAGAGACGATCGCATATCGTTATCTTGGTATCGGGCGTCTGATCTACCAGCTTCCGATGAGTCTCTGTGAGATGTTCATCCATGAGGTGTTCGGCGATGAGATCCCGGATATTTTTAATGAGGAAACAACGACAACGATACAGAAGTTCTTTGAAAACAACCTGAACATTTCAGAGACTGCCAGACAGCTTTATGTGCACAGAAATACTTTAGTGTACCGTCTGGAGCGATTAGAGAAAATCATTGGACTTGATATCCGTAAATTTGACGATGCGATGACGTTTAAACTTGCACTGATGGTTATTTCGCATATGCAGTATGCAAGACGTCAGGATACGGATCAGAGATAGCAATTCAGTATAAAAGTAATAGATTTAGCAGGAAAGGGAAAAAAGAAATGGCAAAGACAGGCGGCTATGACGAGAGCAGTATTTCCGTTCTCGAAGGGCTTGAGGCGGTAAGAAAAAGACCGGGAATGTATATCGGAAGTGTTTCACGCAAAGGATTGAATCACCTGATCTACGAGATTGTGGACAATGCAGTGGATGAACATCTTGCGGGAGCCTGCGATACGATCTGTGTAACATTAGAAGCGGATGGTTCCTGTACCGTTGAGGATAACGGACGAGGCGTTCCGGTCGGCATGCATGCAAAGGGAGTTTCAGCTGCGCGTATTGTTTATACGACGCTGCATGCAGGAGGAAAGTTTGATGATTCCGCTTATAAGACCAGTGGAGGACTGCATGGAGTAGGTTCGTCTGTTGTAAATGCATTGTCGACACATATGGATGTATGGATCAGCAGGGATGGTTACATTCATCACGATGGTTATGAGCGTGGTATTCCGGTGGTGGAACTGGAAAACGGGCTTCTTCCGACCATTGGAAAAACGAAAAAAACCGGTACGAAGGTCAATTTTCTTCCGGATCCTGAGATTTTTGAAAAGACCAGATTCAAAGAGGACGAAGTAAAAAGCCGTATGCATGAGACGGCATACTTGAACCCGGCACTGACGATTATTTATGAGGATAAACGTGGAGCGGAAGTGGAACATATTGTATATCATGAGGAAGAGGGTATCATTGGTTTTGTCAAGGATCTGAACAAAAAGAACGAGGTGCTTCACGATGTGGTGTACTTTAAGGGCGAGCAGGACGGAATCACGGTTGAGGCAGCATTCCAGTATACCAATGAGTTCCATGAGAATATTTTAGGATTCTGCAACAATATTTTTAATGCGGAGGGTGGTACGCATATCACGGGATTTAAGACGGTGTTTACCACAGTCATCAATTCCTATGCGAGAGAACTTGGCATTTTAAAGGAAAAGGATTCTAATTTTACGGGAGCGGATGTCCGTAATGGTATGACGGCGATCGTTTCCATCAAACACCCGGATCCACGTTTTGAGGGACAGACCAAGACGAAACTGGACAATCAGGATGCAGCGCGTGTCACGGCAAAAGTGACCGGGGATGAGATACAGCTTTATTTTGACAAAAATTTAGAGGTATTAAAGACCGTGATCTCCTGCGCGGAGAAAGCGGCAAAGATCCGCAAGACCGAGGAGCGTGCAAAGACGAATCTTCTGACAAAACAGAAATTCTCTTTTGATTCCAACGGAAAGCTTGCAAACTGTGAGAGCAGGGACGCGTCGATCTGTGAGATATTTATCGTCGAGGGAGATTCCGCGGGAGGTTCTGCAAAGACGGCGCGTGACCGTAATTTTCAGGCAATCCTGCCGATCCGTGGTAAGATTTTAAATGTTGAGAAAGCAAGTATTGACAAGGTGCTTGCAAATGCAGAGATCAAGACGATGATCAATGCATTTGGATGTGGTTTTTCCGAAGGATACGGCAATGATTTTGACATCACGAAACTGCGCTATGACAAGATCATCATCATGGCAGATGCCGACGTCGATGGAGCACATATTTCCACACTGCTTCTGACACTGTTTTATCGTTTCATGCCGGAATTGATCTATGAGGGACATGTCTATGTGGCAATGCCGCCATTGTATAAAGCGATCCCGTCTAAAGGGGAAGAAGAATACCTTTACGACGATGCGGCATTGGAACGTTACCGCAGGAACCATAAGAGCAATTTTACTCTGCAGCGTTACAAAGGTCTCGGTGAGATGGATGCGGAACAGCTCTGGGAGACGACCTTGAACCCGGAAACGAGGATCTTAAAACGCATCGAGATCGAAGATGGACGTATGGCGTCCGATATCACGGAACTTTTGATGGGAAATGATGTGCCGCCGCGCAAGATGTTTATTTATGAACATGCAAAAGACGCAGCACTTGATATCTGATAGAGATGTGGGTGTTACTGGAACGACTGGCAGGGAGCAGACAGTAACATGTGGGCGGGAAGTGAGCAGTGCCAGCTGACTTGTGATGCCCTGAAAAATGGACAGAAATGGAGTATGATATGAATCAGGAAGAACAGATTATCCGCACCGAGTATTCGGAACTGATGCAGAAATCTTATATTGATTATGCCATGAGCGTTATCATCGCGCGTGCACTTCCAGACGTGAGGGACGGTTTAAAACCGGTGCAGCGAAGAACGCTTTATGATATGTATGAACTTGGCATCCGCTATGACAAGCCGTACCGTAAGTGTGCGCGTATTGTCGGTGATACGATGGGTAAATATCATCCGCACGGTGACAGTTCCATCTATGATGCGCTCGTCGTGATGGCGCAGGATTTCAAAAAAGGACTGCCGCTTGTGGATGGACACGGTAATTTTGGTTCCATCGAGGGAGATGGCGCCGCAGCAATGCGTTATACTGAGGCGCGTTTACAGAAGATTACACAGGAAGCCTATTTGGCGGACTTAGATAAAGATGTCGTAAACTTTGTCCCGAACTTTGATGAGACGGAAAAAGAGCCGGAGGTGCTCCCTGTCAAAGTTCCAAACCTGCTTTTAAACGGTGCAGAGGGAATCGCCGTCGGTATGACGACCAGTATCCCGCCGCACAATTTTGGCGAGGTCATTGACGGTGTGATCGCATATATGAAAGACCCGGACATCAATACCGAGCAGATGATGCAGTATATTCCGGGACCTGATTTTCCGACTGGTGGTATCGTTGCAAATAAGGATGAACTGTTAGCCGTTTATTCAACCGGTATGGGAAAAATCAAGATCCGCGGTAAAGTTGAAGTTGAAAAGGGAAAAGGCGGAAAAGACCGTCTTGTGATCACAGAGATCCCGTACACCATGATCGGTGCCAATATCGGAAAATTCTTAAACGATATCTACAGCCTTGTTGAGGCAAAGAAAACTTCCGATATCGTGGATATCACAAACCAGTCCTCAAAAGAGGGAATACGCATCGTTCTGGAGCTGAAAAAGGGTGCAGATGTCGAAAATTTAAAAAATCTTCTCTACAAGAAAACAAAACTGGAAGATACCTTTGGCGTTAACATGTTAGCGGTAGCGGACGGAAAACCGGAAACTATGGGAATCGTGCCGATCATCCGCCATCATGTGAATTTCCAGTATGAGCTTGCAACACGCAAATATCAGACACTTCTTGCAAAAGAGCGCGACAAAAAGGAAATTCAGGAAGGTCTGATCAAGGCAACGGATGTCATTGACCTGATCATTGAGATCCTGCGCGGAAGTAAAAATGTGAAGGATGCGAGAGCCTGCTTAACCGACGGTATCACAGATAACATCAATTTTAAATCGGAACAGTCAAAACGAGACGCTGCAAAACTTCGTTTTACGGAGAGACAGACTACGGCGATTCTTGAGATGCGTCTGCAGAAATTAATCGGACTCGAACTCGAAGCACTCTTAAAAGATCATGATGAGACCTTGAAAAATATCGCAAAATATGAGGATATTTTGGGAAGCCGCGCGGCTATGGCGAAAGTCATCATCAAAGAATTGGAGAGTTTTAAGAAAGAGTACGCAAAACCGAGAAAAACGGTGATCGATAACTTAGAGGAAGCGGTCGTTGAGGAGAAGAAGATTGAGGAGATGGATGTTGTATTCTTAATGGATCGTTTTGGATACGCAAAAACCGTGGATGTCGCAACGTATGAGAGAAATAAGGAGGCGGCAAACACAGAAAACCGCTATATCCTGACCTGCAAAAATACGGACAAGATCTGCATTTTTACCAATAAGGGACAGATGCATCTGTTAAAGGTGTTAGATCTTCCTTACGGTAAATTCCGAGACAAGGGAACGCCGATCGATAACCTGAGTAATTATAACAGCAGCGAGGAAAATTTTGTCTACATCACGAACCTTGCGGCAATCAGCCATTCCCAGGTGTTGTTTGGAACAAAATCTGCTATGCTTAAAGTCGTGGATGGAAGTGAGTTTGACGTTGCAAAACGAACCACTGCTGCGACAAAATTAAATGAGGGCGATGAGCTGATCTTTGTACAGGCACTTGCACTTGAGGAGACGCTCGTGATGCAGTCCGAAAAAGACTTTTTTCTACGGATCGACATTTCCAGTATCCCGGAAAAGAAAAAGGGAGCAGTTGGTGTGCGCGGCATGAAATTAGGTGCCGGGGACGCGCTTGCAGCGATCTATCTTCTGAATGCGGAAGATGTAGTAAATATTGAAGTAAAAGGCAAAGAAGTGGCATTAAACCGTCTGCGCACCGCGGGACGTGATACGAAGGGAAACAAACGATGAAACAGACAAAGGGCTTCCAGATCTGGCAGATTATTTATCCGGTCGGGCTTTACTATGTGGTATCAAGTCTCTGTTATTTTGCATTGGAGATACTTCTCGGCAGTGCAGATGAGACTTACATGCTGCGCCAGCTTGTGGGTGATGCAGTTACGATTCCGGTCATATTAAAATTTTATATGGCAGATCAAAACATCCGGGATACTGTTTACGGAAAAAAGAAGTTTCGCTTTAGCAGTGAGCAGGCAATCAATATTGCCGTGACTGTTGTGTCCGTAGCGGCACTTGGAATTGCAGTCAACAATATCATTGCGATGACATCATTAATTCAGGCATCAGAAGGGTTCCAGACTGCAAATCAGGCATTTTTTGCAGGCGCAGCAGTCTATGAGTTCCTTGGATCCTGTTTTCTGATCCCAATCGCGGAAGAATTATTATTCAGGGGCGTGGTTTATCAGAGACTAAAATTGATGTTGGGTGTCGCCCCTGCAATTATTTGTTCCGCATTGATCTTTGGACTGGTGCATGCGAACCTGGTGCAGTTTCTGTATGCGGCGGTTTTGGGATGTCTGCTTGCATTTTTGTATGAAAAAACAGGATTTTTCTATGTGCCGGTACTGGGACACATCGCAGCAAACACTGTGTCGGTCGTACGTGAGGAAACGGGATGGCTGTCCTTTGGCTATACGACGGATGCGAAAGGAATTGGATTTACGGCAGTGATGCTTGTGGTGGCTGGCGCTGTGATATGGGGGTTCTGGAAGTGGAAGAAGAATGTGGAATTTGACGAGAGAGCCTGAAGCTGCATGAACTATAGTTTATGAAACAAAAAGAATGATAGACAGCATATGTAAGCAGAGAGACGGAAATGCGTATAAATTGCGGATTTTCCGGCTTTTATCAATACAGAAAAATGAAATTTTATGAGCGATAAGGAGTGGGTAAAAAGATATCTTTGCAGTGCACTAAGACGAAAATAGAGATGGGGTAAATGTATGATAAGAAAAATGGAAGAAAAGGATATATCTGATGTTTTGCAGATATGGCTTGAGACAAACATCAAGGCACATAGTTTTATAGACAAGGAATATTGGACCGGCAATTATGAAATGGTAAAACAGATTCTGCCGGAAGCAGAAGTATATGTATATGAAGAGGAAAAAAATGGTCAGATAGATGGTTTTATCGGAATAAATGATTGCTATATCGAGGGATTGTTTGTGAAAGAATCTGCACAATCGATGGGAATTGGAAAATGTCTGCTGGATTATGTAAAAAGCAGAAAAACCGAATTGTGTTTATGTGTATACGAAAAGAATGTGCATGCAATTTACTTTTATCAGAGGGAGAATTTCTTGATTCAGGCGGAAGAAACAGATGAAGATACAAACGAAAAAGAGTATGTTATGAGGTGGGGAAAATGAAAAATAAATTAGTCATGGCGATGATTACTGTTGTACTTGCAAGTGAGTGTTTTGCTGGATGCAGTAAAAAAACAATAGAAAATTCTGCTGCTTCAAACGCGTCAGTATTGGAAGAAAATGAGAAAGAAACAGAAAACGCGAAGAAAACAAAAAATGCAGAAGAGATGCCGGAAAAACTGAAAACAGGAAATACGGAAGAAATGTTAGAAAACATATCAGAAGACACAGAAAAAGAATCAGGTACAGAAATCTCTGAAACTACAGAAAATACTTCTGATGCACAGACACAAAAATATGTCGTGGAAAATCAGGGATATGTCTATTCCACCTACGGCGATATCGGTCAGTTAGGGGAAGATGGTAACTACTATAACTCAGATTATCCGGGGAAAGATGCATATGAAGTGCCTATATTTGAAACAACGGCAGATCTCACACATGATGGGATTGCGGATCTCGTTTCTGTAGTTGGATATGGCAGTGAGCCGGATGAAGCGGTAGACGATGTTATAAGCAACAGTTCGTATGGATGTTATGTGAAAGTATATCGTGGAACAAAAGACGGAGAATATGAGAGTCATCCGCGGTTTATCAGCCGAAACTTTCACCTGTCACATGCAGGCAATGGAACAATATGTCTTTCAAAAAAAGATGGTCTGGACTATCTGCTTATAAGCATGACTTACGAAATGCAGGGAACTGCCCAATATGACTTTGCAGCCTTTTATGTGGATGATGAAAAGGGAATCGTGATAGAAGACACCTATGGCGTTGAATTTGCAGTTGACAAGGATGAACACCAGGACTGGAACGAATGTATACACAGGGAAGATGTCGTCCCGCTTTTAAAGGAAAAAATGACGCCATACCTGGATGATTCCACGCTTCTTCTGTCACTTGACATTGATAATGGTGCTTTGTATAGTTGTGATGGGAAAACACTGGAGGGAAATGACTTCTTTGACCAAATATGGGAAAGAAACTATTAGTCCATGACAATGGAATTGAAACACATTGTAACAGATGAGCGAAAGAAATCAGGGAAAGAACAATGAATATGACACTGGTGATCTACACACTGTTTGTGCTTGTGGAGATGATCCTGCATCTGATCCGGCATTTCCGGTATCAGAAGGCAGAGGGAGAAACTTTGATGCACGCACAGAAAATGGACATCCGTCTGACACTGCTTATGGATCTGCTGCAGTTGCCGTTAAGTCTTATTTTCACAAGGTTTCTGAATCTGTTTTCGGCAGTGATTCTGGTATTTGGGGAGGCATACCCAAATCAACTTGCCGGAAGCTATGCGGGCGATCGCAGACACGGTACATAAGAGTGTGGGATTTACCAAAAACTGTTTTGACCTCTTCAACATCTGTATCACGATCACAGTCGGACTGGTCTGTCAGGGACATCTGATCGGAATCGGGCTTGGAACGGTGGTGGCAGTGATCGGAGTCGGACGTGTAATCGCAATTTTTAACCATGGGTTTAAGAAAAAAATGGATGAGCTGGCAGGCATGGAAGCATAGATCTGCAGGTAAAAGAGCGGAAAGACACAGATACAATTTAAACACAATTTAATAGAAATAATAAAAATGCGAAGATGCAGAAAAAATAATGAAATTTTTTTGCATCTTTTTTTTATTGAATTGTTTGTATAGATATTATTTCGAGAGAAAATAAATAAAAAAGACAGATAATATACATGCATTCCATACAATTAGCATATTATCAGATAATATAAAGAAAAAACTGGTAGACAAACGAATATGAAAGTTGTATATTAATACATAACAAATCCGACAAAAGACAACTGTTTTTCAGGCAAAGACAGATGAGTGGATGGAGAAAGGAAGTTGAAGATGAAAGAGCAGAAATTAGACCGTTTTTCTGTAGCGGGCAGCTGTAAGACAGAAACCGGAATGTATGATCCGAGATTTGAACATGATAACTGCGGTATCGGTGCTGTTGTCAATATCAAAGGTATCAAGACACATGCAACGGTAGAGAATGCATTAAAGATCGTAGAAAACTTGAAACACAGAGCAGGTAAAGATGCAGAGGGCAAGACAGGTGACGGTGTTGGTATTCTGCTTCAGGTATCACACAAGTTTTTCTCCAAAGTGACAAAACCACTTGGAATCGAGCTTGGAGAGGAGAGAGACTACGGTGTCGGCATGTTTTTCTTCCCGCAGGATGAATTAAAACGCAACCAGGCGAAGAAAATGTTTGAGGTCATCGTGAACAAGGAAGGAATGGAGTTCTTAGGATGGAGAGAAGTTCCAACCGATCCGACCAAACTCGGACAGAAAGCAGTTGACTGTATGCCGTATATTATGCAGGGCTTTGTCAAACGTCCGGCAGAAGTGGCAAAGGGACTTGATTTTGACCGCAAACTGTATGTGGCAAGACGTGTTTTTGAACAGTCCAACGATGATACTTATGTGGTTTCTTTATCCAGCAGAACCATCGTATACAAAGGTATGTTCTTAGTAGAGCAGCTTCGCTTATTCTTTGCTGACTTACAGGATAAAGATTACGAATCAGCGATCGCAACCGTGCACTCCCGTTTCTCCACGAACACGAATCCAAGCTGGGAGAGAGCGCATCCGAACCGTTTTATCGTACATAACGGTGAGATCAACACCATCAAGGGTAATGCGGACAAGATGCTTGCCCGCGAGGAGACGATGGAGTCTGAGCACTTAAAAGGAGAACTGCAGAAGGTACTTCCGGTTATCAATTCCGAGGGTTCCGACTCCGCAATGCTTGATAATACCTTGGAATTTCTGGTTATGAGCGGCATGGAACTTCCACTTGCAGTTATGATCATGATCCCGGAGCCATGGGCAAACAACCGCATCATGTCACAGAAGAAAAAAGATTTCTATCAGTATTATGCGACGATGATGGAGCCGTGGGACGGACCTGCATCTATTCTGTTCTCCGACGGTGATATGATGGGAGCAGTGCTTGACCGCAACGGTCTGCGTCCTTCCCGTTATTACATTACAGATGATGATTATCTGATCCTCTCATCCGAGGTTGGTGTACTTGATATCGATCCGACAAAGATTCTCGTAAAAGAGCGCCTGCGTCCTGGTAAAATGCTTTTAGTTGATACCGTTGCAGGCCGTGTGATCGACGATGATGAATTGAAAGAAACTTATGCAAACAAGCAGCCATATGGTGAATGGCTTGACCGCAACCTCTTAAAACTGGAAGATTTAAAGATTCCGAACGAGCGTGTGCCGGAATATACCAAGGAAGAACGCCAGAGAATGCAAAAAGCATTCGGTTATACTTTCGAGTCCCTGCGTGAAGCAATCCTTCCGATGGCAAAGAACGGCGGCGAGGGTACATCTGCCATGGGTATTGATACACCGCTTGCTGCACTTGCGAGTGACCATCAGCCGTTATTTAACTATTTCAAACAACTGTTCGCACAGGTAACAAACCCGCCGATCGATTCGATCCGTGAGAAAGTTGTAACATCCACAACAGTTTATATCGGTGAGGACGGTAACCTCTTAGAGGAAAAGGCAGAGAACTGTCAGGTATTAAAGGTTAATAACCCGATCCTGACAAACACAGACCTGATGAAGATCAAAGCCATGAAGGTGCCGGGATTTAAAGTAGAAGTGATCCCGATCATTTACTATAAAAACACAAGCCTTGAAAAGGCAATCGACCGTCTGTTTGTGGAAGCCGACCGTGCATACAGAGATGGCGCAAACATCCTGATCCTTTCTGACCGTGGAATCGATGAGAACCATGTTCCGATTCCTTCACTGCTTGCTGTCTCAGCCTTACAGCAGCATCTGGTAAGAACGAAAAAGAGAACATCGGTTGCGATGATCTTAGAGTCCGGCGAACCGAGAGAGGTACATCATTTTGCAACACTGCTCGGCTATGGTGCGTGCGCGATCAACCCATATCTGGTACAGGATACGGTAAAACAGCTTGTGGACGAGCATATGCTTGACAAAGATTACTATGCAGCCGTACAGGATTACAACAATGCAATCTTAAACGGTATCGTAAAGATCGCATCCAAGATGGGTATTTCCACGATCCAGTCTTACGAGGGTTCTAAGATCTTCGAGGCGATCGGTATTGATAAAAATGTCATTGACAAATATTTTACCAACACGGTCAGCCGTATTGGTGGTATCACATTAAAGGATATTGAAAATGATGTCAATGAGCTTCATTCTGCAGCCTACGATCCGCTTGGACTTGAATCCGATCTGACTTTAGAGAGCCGCGGACGCCATAAGATGAGAAGCGGAGCAGACCCGCATCTTTACAATCCTGCAACGATCCATCTGTTACAGGAGGCAACCAGACGAGGTGACTATGAGCTGTTCAAACAGTACACGGATCTGGTTAATAAGGAAGAAAGAGAGATCACACTGCGTGGACTGATGGATTTCAATTACCCGAAAAAAGGTATACCGCTTGAGGAAGTAGAGAGTGTTGACTCCATTGTACAGAGATTTAAAACAGGTGCGATGTCCTATGGTTCCATTTCACAGGAGGCACATGAGACGCTCGCAATCGCAATGAATCGCCTGCATGGAAAATCCAACTCCGGTGAAGGTGGTGAGGATGCAGAGCGTATCGCAAGTAAAAACAGCAGTGTCAACCGCTGTTCTGCGATCAAACAGGTTGCATCCGGACGTTTCGGTGTCACCAGCCAGTATTTAGTCAGTGCACAGGAGATCCAGATCAAGATGGCACAGGGGGCAAAACCTGGTGAAGGCGGACATCTTCCGGGCAAAAAAGTTTATCCGTGGATCGCAAAGACCAGACTTTCCACTCCGGGCGTGGCTCTGATCTCTCCGCCGCCACATCACGATATTTACTCCATCGAGGATCTTGAGCAGCTGATCTTCGACTTAAAGAACTCAAACCGCGATGCGAGAATTACCGTAAAACTGGTATCTGAGGCAGGTGTTGGTACAGTCGCAGCCGGTGTTGCAAAAGCAGGTGCACAGGTTGTATTGATCTCCGGTTATGACGGCGGTACCGGTGCAGCTCCGGCAAGCTCTATCCACAATGCAGGTCTTCCTTGGGAGCTTGGACTTTCCGAGACACACCAGACTCTGATCATGAACGGACTTAGAAATAAAGTCCGCATTGAGACAGATGGTAAGTTAATGAGTGGCCGTGACGTTGCAATCGCAGCACTGCTCGGTGCGGAAGAATATGGTTTTGCAACCGCTCCGCTTGTAACGTTAGGCTGTGTCATGATGCGTGTTTGTAACTTAGATACCTGTCCGGCAGGTATTGCAACACAGAACCCGGAACTCCGCAAACGTTTTGCAGGAAAACCGGAATATGTTGAGAATTTCATGCGTTTCATTGCAGCAGAGCTAAGAGAATACATGGCAAAACTCGGCTGTAAGACGATTGATGAGATGGTCGGCAGAAGTGATCTGTTAAAGGTTCGTGAGGACTTAAGCGGCAGGGAGAAAGAAATTGATCTTTCCAAGATCTTAAACAACCCATTTGCAGACCAGAAAAAGCAAGTTATCTTTGATCCGAAACAGGTTTATGATTTCGAACTGGAAAAATCAAAAGATATCACGGTGCTCTTAAAACAGTTAGGACCAGCACTTGAAAAACAGCAGCGCAGAAGTATTGATGTGGAAGTGACAAACACCGACCGTTCCTTCGGTACGATCTTTGGTTCTGAGATCACCAAGAAATACGGCGGCGAGGGACTCCCGGAAGATACATTTATTGTAAAATGCAGTGGCGCAGGCGGACAGAGTTTTGGTGCATTTATCCCGAAAGGGCTGACCTTAGAGTTAGTCGGGGATTCCAACGATTACTTTGGAAAGGGTCTTTCCGGCGGAAAACTGGTTGTTTATGCACCGGCAGGCGTAAAATACAAAAAAGATGAGAATATCATCATCGGTAACGTGGCTCTTTACGGGGCAACCAGTGGAAAAGCATTTATCAGTGGTGTTGCAGGCGAGCGTTTCTGTGTCCGCAACTCCGGTGCATCCGCAGTTGTTGAGGGAGTCGGCGATCATGGATGTGAGTATATGACCGGCGGACGTGTTGTAGTCCTTGGTAAGACTGGAAAGAACTTTGCAGCAGGTATGAGCGGCGGTATCGCATATGTACTCGACGAAGACAACGATCTGTATACAAGAATGAATAAAGAAATGGTATTTTCCGAAGAAATATCCAATAAATATGACGTTATGGAATTAAAAGACATGATCAAAGAGCATGTGGCATTGACCAATTCCGAAAAAGGAAAAGAGATCCTTGATAATTTCAGCGAATACCTGCCGAAATTCAAAAAGGTCATTCCATACGATTATAACCGGATGCTGATGGCAATCGTTCAGATGGAGGAGAAAGGTTTATCCTCAGAACAGGCGCAGATCGAAGCATTTTATGCAAACACGAGAGGTTAAATAAGCAAGATGTTCCTGCGGCAAGTGCCGCAGGGCATCACGATGGAGGATATGAGCAATGGGAAAACCAACTGGATTTATAGATTATGAGAGAGAAGATGCGAAAGCGATCGAGCCGAAGGAGCGCATCAAAAATTTTAAGGAATTTCATATTCCACTTTCCATGGAAAAACAGCAGGTTCAGGGCGCAAGATGCATGAACTGCGGTGTGCCGTTCTGCCAGTCCGGTATGACCATCATGGGAATGACAAGCGGATGTCCGCTGCACAATCTGGTACCGGAGTGGAATGATCTTGTCTATACCGGAAACTGGGAACAGGCATATAACCGTTTAAAGAAAACCAACAACTTCCCGGAATTTACATCGCGCGTGTGCCCGGCACTCTGTGAGGCGGCCTGCACCTGCGGTCACTGGGAAGATCCGGTCACCTGTAAGGCAAACGAGCACGGCATTATTGAAAATGCTTATGAAAAGGGATATGCAGCAGCAAAACCGCCGAGAGTGCGTACCGGAAAGAAAGTTGCAATCATCGGTTCCGGTCCTGCAGGACTTGCCGCAGCAGATCAGTTAAATAAGCGTGGGCATCAGGTGACGGTGTTTGAACGTGACGACCGTGTCGGCGGACTTTTGATGTATGGTATCCCGAACATGAAACTGGAAAAATGGGTGATCGACCGTAAAGTGGATATCATGAAAGAAGAAGGCGTGGAATTTGTAACCAGCGTCAATGTCGGAAAAGATGTAAAGGCAGCGAAGTTATTAAAGGATTATGACCGCGTCATCTTAGCCTGCGGTGCAAAAAATCCGCGAGACATCAAGGCACCGGGACGTGATGCAAAGGGCATTTACTTTGCAGTGGATTTCTTAAAGGCAACCACAAAGAGCCTTTTAGATTCTGACCTGAAAGATAACAATTATATTTCTGCAAAAGGTAAAAAAGTGGTCATCATCGGTGGCGGTGATACCGGAAACGACTGTGTCGGAACATCCATCCGCCATGGCTGCGCGAGCGTGACACAGCTCGAGATGATGCCGAAAGCACCGGATACCAGAGCGGCGAATAATCCGTGGCCGGAGTGGCCGAAAGTCTGCAAGACAGACTACGGTCAGGAGGAAGCGATCGCTGTATTTGGACATGATCCACGTATCTACCAGACGACAGTCAAAGAGTTCTTAAAAGATAAAAATGGCAACTTAAACGGCATTATCACCGTAAAATTAGAGAGCAAAAAGGATGAAAAGACCGGACGCATGGTAATGTCAGAAGTGCCGGGTTCCGAGACGAAACTTGATGCAGATCTGGTTCTGATCGCAGCAGGATTCCTTGGAACAGAAAAATATGTTGCAGATGCGTTTGGCGTCGAGCTGAATGCGAGGACGAACGTGTCGACGGCAGAGGGCGCATATGCGACAAGCGTGAAAAATGTATTTGCAGCAGGCGATGTGCACAGAGGACAGTCTCTTGTCGTGTGGGCGATCCGTGAGGGACGTGAGGTTGCACATGCGGTGGATGAGAGCCTGATGGGATATTCTTACCTGTCGGTACAATAGGGAAAAATAAAAATTGTTGATGGAAATAATATAATAAAAGACCGGAGTGACATGATTTGGGACACTATATGAAATCATGCGGCTCCGGTCTTTTTCAAAAGTTGTTTATTGAAACATTTTATGGAATGTGCTATTTTCATCATATAGATTTTCCAGCGGATGGGGAGTCCGGGAAGAAGATATGATGGGGGAAACAGAAACGATGTTGAAAATTTTTCTGGCAGAAGATGAGATTGTAATGCGGGAGGGGATACGAAATAATATTGCATGGCAGGAGGAAGGATTTGAATTTGTTGGTGAGGCGAGTGATGGAGAACTCGCGTATCCGATGATTCAGAAACTAAAACCGGACATCCTGATCACGGACATCAGGATGCCTTTTATGGATGGACTGGAACTTAGCCGGATCGTAAAACAGGAACTTCCGGATACGAGTATCCTGATTCTGAGCGGATATGGTGAGTTTGATTATGCAAAAGAAGCTATCTCGATCGGTGTGGAAGACTATCTGCTGAAACCGGTGACCAGTGCACAGCTTTTAGAAGCAATCAGGCGGATCGCAGAAAAAATTTACGGCAGGAGAGGCAGACAGGAAGAGACAAAAAACGAAAAAGAACAGAAAACACTTACAAAAAGAAGACTGTTCCGACATATCGTATCCGGTGAGCACTCCTTTTCGGAGGTGTTAAAAGAGGCCAGAGAACAGGAGATCGAACTGGCAGCGGAGCGCTACAATGTTCTTATGTTACAGCTCTTTTTCGAGGATGGGACGGAGACGTTTTATGAAAAAGATGAAGCATTTGAAGATCATATGGAACAGTTTTTTGCATACGGTTCGAGTGTGATCTGCGCAAAACTAAGCTGTGGGGAATATCATCTGGTACTGAAAGAGGAAAATGGTGTGACGCTTGAACAGCTGAAAAATGCCATTGAACAGGAACTTGAAATATATCTCTGCGGGGAAAATAAGATCGATTATGCCGCGGTATACGGGATACCGGTCACACGGTTCAGCGAGATCAAAAAATGTTACGAGGAAGCGAATCTTCTTTTTGCAAAGCGGTATTCCTTAGAGAAAAATAAGATCACGGAACAGGTAAAGAAGATAGAAAATGAGATGGAAACAAAAGAGACATTAGATCTTGGGGAACTCAATGTGTCCGGGATCGACCGCAGACAGGTGGAACAGTTTTTGTATACAGGAAGAAAAGAGGAAGTATCCGGGTTTGTGGATGATTATTTCCGGAAAATCTCAAACGGTAGCTTACAGTCGGTTCTGCTGCGTCAGTATGTGCTGATGGATCTGTATGTGAGCGCGGTCTCCGTGTTGGAAAAAAGCGGATATACCAGTGAAAATCTGTTGGAACAGTACAAAGATGCGCAGAAGATGGAAATTTTTCTTGGCACTGCAGGACAGGCGAGGGAGTACATCAAAAATCTGTTCGGGGCAGTGATCGAACTGCGGGAGCAGGGCATGGAACGCAGATATGACAATCTGATCCAACATGCAAAAGCCTACATAGAAGATAACTATAATCATGAGGATATCTCCTTAAATATGGTCGCTTCGGAGGTAAATTTAAGTTCGAGCCATTTCAGCACTGTATTCGGACAGGAGACGGGAGTGACGTTTGTTGAGTATCTGACAAAGGTGCGCATGGATAAGGCAAAACAGTTATTGCGGACGACCGGGACTAAGACCACGGAGATTGCATTTGAAGTCGGTTTCCGGGATGCACATTATTTCAGTAACCTGTTTAAAAAGACACAGGGGTGTACGCCGCGGGAATACAGAAACAGGAGTGACAGACCAGAGCAGGAACAGGAAAAATTATGAACGTAAGAAAAAAATTTTCATTAAAAAACAGGTTGTATCTGCTGCTTCTTATCTGTGTGATCCCACTAACGGTTATGATCACATATTTGCTTTTTATGATCAACAATGTATCGTCAAAATATGACCATATTGTGGAGAAGATCACAAAGGCAAATGCATATAACATCGGATTCAAGGAAGATATCGACTATGTGATGTACATTATCGTGGTTAATTCGGAACGTGCGGAGGAGTTAGTCGATACACAAAAGCCGCAAAAGATGATCAAAGAGGCGAGAGAGGTGTTTGGGGAATTGGCAGAGGATGCCGATTCCGCATATGCGAAACAGCGTCTCTCGCGAATTTTAAAGAGTCTTGACACCCTTGAAAAAAGGGTGCAGGAGATTGAGGAAGATGCGTTAGTCAGTGGATCTTATGAGACAAATATGGAGAGTTTGGACTTAAATATCAGGGTGCTGACGGAGCTGATCCAGGAACAGATCCAGTATTATATTTATTACGAGAGCATGAACATGGAGGATCTGCGGGGTGGGATTCGTAATGATGTGGAGCAGGCGATTGCGATCACGAGCGGTATTTTACTGGTGATCTTAGTGGGTGCATTTGCAGTCAGCAGAAAAATCGTGACGGGCATCACAGAACCAATCGGGGAGCTGTGCGATGCCGCAGTGGCTGCCGGGGGTGGCGATTTCAGAATCCGGGCGGTGAAAACCGGACCGGAAGAGATTGAGGTGCTAAATAAGAGTTTTAACCAGATGGTGGAAAAAATCGGCAACCTTGTGGAAGATATCCATACGGAGGAGTTGAATTTAAGGGCAGCAGAGCTTCGGGTGCTGCAGGAGCAGATCAATCCTCATTTCTTATATAACACGCTCGATAATATCATCTGGCTTGCCGAGTCAAAAAAGACAGACGAGGTCGTAATGATGGTGTCCTCCCTGTCCACATTTTTCAGGACTTCTTTGAGTAAGGGAAGGGAGTTTGTCTCCGTGAAAGAAGAGACAGAGCATATCCGCAGCTATTTAGAGATCCAGCAGTTCCGCTACCGGGACATTTTAGATTATGAGATTGCGATCCCGGAGGAATATTACGGTTATGAGGTCATCAAACTGACACTTCAGCCGTTAGTGGAAAATGCACTTTACCATGGCATAAAAAACAAGCGTGGAAAGGGACATATCACGGTCTCGGCGGAGCGTTGTGCGGATGTCTTGATCTTTAAGGTAAAAGATAACGGGATCGGGATGGATAAACAGAGACTTGCAGAAGTATGCGCGATGTTAAAAGAGGATGGCAATACGAAAAAAGAAAATGACGGCTTTGGACTGTTTAATGTCAATCAACGCATCCAGTTGCATTATGGCACGGAATATGGACTGAAAGTGCAGAGTACCTACGGGGAAGAAACGGAAGTCTGGGTAAGAATTCCGGTAAGAACAGAAAGCAGTTCATAAAAAATACACATTTTTCCAAAAAAAATACACTTTTTTACCGAAATATATGAAAGCTGTTCACAATTTAGTAAAAAATTATACTTAATTCAAATTTAATTCGGTATTCATAAAAACCTCTCACAGTTATAATTAGACCATGGTTAGCAACGAAACCAAATCTAAAAAAACTATGGGAGGTTTTTGAAATGAAAAGAAAATTGGTGAGTATGGTAATGTGTATGGCATTAGGGGCAACAATGTTAGCAGGATGCGGAAACAGCGCAAACACGTCAACAGGTAATGCGGGTGCATCCAATGATGCCGCAGCAAAAACAGATGATGCAGCTGCTGCAGATCAGACAGAAGACAGCGCAGAGGCAGCCGGAACAGAGAGCTCCGCAGCAAGCGGTGATACGGTTACAATTGGTTTTGCACAGGTTGGACACGAATCTGACTGGCGTACCGCTTCCACAGATTCCTGTTTAAGTGTTTTTTCCGCAGACAATGGATACGATCTTCAGTTTGTAGACTGTGATAATGATTCTGCAGTACAGTTAGAGGCAGTCAGAGGATTTATCGAGCAGGATGTTGATTATATCATCATCGATCCGATCGTATCAACCGGATGGGACACTGTACTGACAGAGTGCGAGGAAGCAGGAATTCCGGTTATTGTCATTGACCGTACGATCGATGACTCAGATAAATATGTTTCATGGGTAGGTTCTAACTTCAAGACAGAAGGTCTTGCAGCAGGAGAGTGGTTAAAAGCATATACAGATGCAAAGGGCATCAGTGATGTCAATGTACTTGTGATCGAGGGATCTACCGGAGCTTCCGCAACGATCGGACGTACCGACGGATTTAAAGAGATTGCAGATGCAAATGGATGGAATATCTTAGATTCCCAGACAGGTGATTTCACACAGGCAGGCGGACAGGAAGTCATGGAGTCCTACATCAAGAGTTATGAAGGTAAATTTAATGTTGTTGTATGCCAGAACGATAACGAAGCATTCGGTGCAATGGATGCAATGAAGGCAGCTGGTATCTCCTACGGTGTAGATGGTGATGTGATCCTTGTTTCCTTTGATGCATGTACCGCAGGACTTGAGTATGTAATGTCCGGTGACATCAATGCAGACTTTGAGTGTAACCCGCTTGCAGCTCCGTTCGTAGAGGAAGTTATCAAACAGCTTCAGGCTGGTGAGACTCCGGAGAAAGAAGTATACATGACAGAACACTGGTTCGTAAATGAGGATGTCCTTTCTACGATCAATGTAAATGGAGAAGATCAGGATCTGACCGTTGTCACAAAAGAAATCGTAGATGCCCAGTACTAATCAAACCTGATGGCATAAAATGCGGGGGAGACCATCTGGTCTCTCCCATTTTAAAGAAAGGGTGAAGGAAGATGGAGAGTAATGTTGTATTGACCATGCGCGGAATAACCATGACATTTCCGGGAGTAAAAGCATTGGATCATGTGGATCTTACATTACGCAAAGGTGAGATCATGGCACTGATGGGGGAAAATGGTGCCGGAAAATCTACGCTGATCAAATGTCTGACAGGAATCAATGCATTTGAGGCAGGAGAAATACATGTGGAGGGCATCGATGGTCCGGTTGTCAATCATTCGACGCTGGATGCACAGAAAAAGGGCATTTCCACTGTGTATCAGGAGGTAAATCTTTGCCCGAATCTTAGTGTTGCAGAGAATTTATTTATTGGAAGGGAACCGAAAACAAAACTTGGAACGATCGACTGGAAGACCATGGTCGCAAAATCGGAAAAGATCATGGACAGTCTGGATATAAAAATTGATGTAACGCAGAATCTGGAAGAATATTCACTTGCCCTGCAGCAGATGATCGCAATCGCGAGAGCGGTGGATATGGAATGTAAAGTACTTATCTTAGATGAGCCGACGTCATCGTTGGATGACCATGAAGTAGAAAAATTATTTACCCTGATGCGTCAGCTGAAAGAAAAGGGAGTTGCAATCGTGTTTGTAACCCATTTTTTAGAGCAGGTCTATGCGGTCTGTGACCGTATCACAGTACTCAGAAACGGTAAATTAGTCGGGGAATATCCAATCGAAGAACTGCCGAGGGTGCGTCTGGTTGCGGCAATGATGGGAAAAGATTTTGATGATCTTGCGGCCGTAAAAACAGAGCAGGCGAAAGACTTTTCAAAGGAACCGCTGTTTATCGATGCAAAGGGATTGAGCCATAAAGGAAAAATCAAACCGTTTGACTTACAGATCCATAAGGGAGAGGTAGTCGGATTGACCGGACTTTTAGGTTCCGGTAGAAGTGAGTTAGCACGTGTTATTTACGGCGCGGACAAAAATCAGACCGGAGAGCTGAAAGTGGCGGGAAAAGAAGTAAAGATCAATGCTCCGATCGATGCCATGAACCTTGGAATGGGACTATTGCCGGATGACAGAAAGGCAGAAGGTATCATAGGTGACCTGTCGGTAAGGGAAAATATTATTCTTGCACTGCAGGCAAAACGTGGAATATTCAAACTGCTGCCGATGAGTAAGCAGATCGAGATCGCGGACAAATACATAGAACTTCTTCAGATCAAGACCGCAAACAGGGAGACACTGATTAAACAGCTCTCCGGTGGTAACCAGCAGAAGGTGATCTTAGCACGCTGGCTTGCGACCGATCCGGAATTTTTAATTTTAGATGAACCGACGCGTGGTATCGATGTCGGAACAAAGACAGAGATCCAGAAACTTGTGATCCAGTTAGCGGAGGAGGGAAAGAGCCTGATCTTTATTTCTTCTGAGATCGAAGAGATGCTTCGAACCTGTTCGAAACTTGTCGTATTAAGAGATGGGGAAAAAGTCGGTGAGATCACGGATAATCTGACACAGGAACATGTAATGCAGGCGATCGCAGGAGGTGGCACAAATGAATAATATAAAGAAACTGATCAGCAAACCGCTGTTTCTGCCTATCTTTTGTATGTTATTGGTAATGGCGGTAAATATCATTTACGATGTTGCATCGGGAAATTTTGCATTTAATTTCTTTACGATCTCCATTCGAAACGGAGTATTGTATGGACGTATTATCGATATCTTAAACCGTGGAAGTGAGATCGCGATCCTTGCGATCGGAATGACTCTGGTTGTATCCTGTTCTGCAGGTACTGATATTTCCGTTGGTTCGGTCATGTCACTGGCAGCGTCGTTCTGCTGTATGCTGCTTGCAGGCTATGGAGTTTCCTCCACGAATGAACTGGCGAGACCGCTTATCATCGGAGTGCTTGGCGGTATCCTGATCGGATGTGTCTGCGGTGCATTTAACGGATTTTTAGTATCGTATCTGAATGTACAGCCGATGGTCGCAACGCTTATTTTATTCTCGGCAGCAAGAGCAATCGGTCTGTTATTATGTAACAATATGATTGTGTATGTAAGAGAGGATTCCTTTAAAATTTTTGGTGGATATCTTGGATTTATCCCGACACCGATTGTTGTGGCAGCCGTATGTATCATAATCACTTCCCTGATACTAAAAAAGACGGCGCTGGGGTTATATGTACAGAGTGTTGGTATCAACAAAAAGGCTTCCCGTATTGCAGGTATCAAATCAGAAAGAATTATTTTCCTATGCTACATTGTCTGTGGACTTTGCGCCGGAATTGCCGGAATTGTGGCATCTTCCCGTATCAGTTCTGCAGATTCTAACAATATCGGATTAAACTTTGAGCTGGATGCAATTCTTGCAGTTGCACTTGGCGGTAACAGTCTTGGCGGCGGAAAGTTCCGTCTTACCGGTTCTATTATCGGTGCATATACGATCCAGGCGATCACGACAACACTGTATGCGCTGGGTGTTTCCACCGAACAGGCACCGGTATACAAGGCGGTCATTGTTATCATCATCGTTGCGATCCAGGCGCCTCCGTTTAAGGATTATATGAAAAAGATGTCTGCAAAAAGACAGCTGGCAAAAGGAGGTGTCGCATAATGAAGAAAAAGAAAATGAATGGAAACACGGTACTTTTGATCATCACAATCGTTTTATTCTTCGTCATGTATGCAGTCGGATGTGCGATTTATGCAAATAAGGGATTTACACACCTGCAGACATTTTTAAATGTACTGATCAATAATGCGGGACTCTTATGCATTACCTGTGGAATGACATGTGTTATGCTGACAGGCGGAATCGACATCTCGGTTGGTTCTCTTGTAGCTATGGACTGTATGTTTCTTGCGGTCGGAATGGAGAGATGGAACATGAACGCAGTGGTTCTTTGTATTCTGGTCCTTTTGATCGGCGTTGTATTTGGAATTGTACAGGGTTTCTGTGTCGGATATTTAAATATCCAGCCATTTATTGTGACGATGGCGGGAATGTTCTTCGCAAGAGGTATGACGGCTGTGATCTGTACGGATCAGGTATCGATCAGCAGCAATGAATTTTTTGTAAAACTTGCAAATGCCAAGATCAAACTTCCGTTTGGATCTTATGTCAATGGTAAAGGCGTGGTACAGGTACCGTTTATCCGTATTTCCGTGGTTGTGGCACTGGTAGTGTTAGTCGTGGTATTTCTGATGCTCCGCTACACCAAATTCGGAAGAAGTCTTTATGCAGTTGGCGGCAGTGAGCAGTCAGCGACCATGATGGGACTTGATGTGAAAAAGACAAAATTAAAAGCTTATGTGTTATCTTCTTTCCTCTGTTCGATCGGCGGTATCTGCTATTGCTTGAATACCATGTCCGGCAACGTGCAGCAGGCACTTGGATTAGAGATGGATGCCATTGCATCATCCGTTATCGGTGGAACGCTCCTGACCGGAGGAGTTGGAAATGTGATCGGTTCCTTCTTCGGTGTACTGATCAACGGTACAATCTCAACTCTGGTAAAGACCAATGGTAAGCTCTTAAGTTCCTGGTCGAGCATCGCAGTTGCAGCATTACTTTGTTTCTTTATTGTGTTACAGAGTATTTTTGCAAAGATGAAAGAGAGCAGTAAATAATAAAGTGAATAAGAAAAAGCTGTCGCACAGAGAAAATTCTCTATTTATGTGCGGCGGCTTTTTGGTATATAATGAAAAGCAGAGGTTATGGGTTCGGAGGAGATATGTTAAACAAAAGGTGGGTATCAGCAGGAATCACGGTACTTGGGGCAATATTTTTGCTGGCAGGATGTGGAGAAAAAAGAGGGCAGCGCACGAATGGACTGGACACGGAGGAGATGGCAGGTCATGATGGGTGTATTGTGGTAGGCTATGCACAGGTCGGTTCAGAGTCAGACTGGAGAACAACGAATACGCAGTCATTTAAAAATATTTTTACGGAAGAAAACGGTTATTATCTGATTTTTGAGGATGGACAGCAGAAACAGGAAAATCAGGTCAAGGCGATCCGCAACTTTATCCTACAGGATGTGGACTATATTATTTTAGATCCGGTTGTGGAAACGGGATGGGAAGCGGTGCTTGAGGAGGCAAAGGAGGCAGGAATCCCTGTCATTCTCTCTGACCGTACCGTGGAAGTCGGCGATGAAAGCCTTTACAGCTGCTGGGTAGGAAGTAATTTTTGTGAAGAGGGAATAAAGGCGGGGGAGTGGCTTGAAAATTATTTAAAAGAACAGGGAAGAGAAGATGAGACGATCCATTTAGTCACACTGCAGGGGACGTCAGGTTCCTCCGCACAGATCGGGCGGTCGGACGGTTTTGAAAAAATATTAAAAAAACACTCAGACTGGGTGATGCTTGAAAAACAGTCGGGCGATTTTACACAGGCAAAAGGTCAGGAAGTCATGGAAGATTTTTTAGAGAAGTACGATGATATCGATGTTGTGATCAGTGAAAACGACAATATGACGTTTGGCGTGATCGATGCGCTTGAGGCGGCAGGAAAGAAAATGGGAACAGATGGTGATGTGATCGTGATCTCATTTGATGCAGTAAAAGATGCGCTTACGGTGATGCAGGATGAGAAGATCATGGCTGATTTTGAGTGCAATCCGCTGACAGCCCCTTTGGTCGAACAGACGATCCGGCATATGGAAAACGGGGAAGAGGTCGATAAAGTCCAGTATGTGGAGGAAGGATATTTTGATTACACGATGGATCTGAAATCAATCCTGAAAGACAGATCCTATTAGACAATAGGGAAAGTGTGTATATTGCTTCTTTGGTTTTATTTTTGTATAATATTGAAATAAATTATACTGGGAAATCAAATAAAACAGAGGAGAAGAGCAGTATGGCAGAAGAGGAATTTCAGGAACAAAGTTCCGTGAAAACTGAAACTGAAAAAGAACAGAGTGCCGTGGAAAAGAAAAAAGCAAAAGAACAGAGTGCCACAGAAAAGGAAAATGTAAATGTAGAGAATGTTATGGAACAGGAACAGGTAGAAGATCCGGTTATCATAGAGAGCGAAGATGTGAAGATGGAAACAGAACCGGATTATACGCAGATGGAAGTCAAAAATCCGCGCATCGGGAAAGTTTTAAAGCTTGAAGAGGAAGCAAAGCGGCAGAATGAATTAGAGCAGCTTCGCAGCAAGCGGATCAGACAGCAGCAGGAATATATCAATCAGATGATCGACTCCGTGGAAGCAAATCTGAAGAATACAAAAGAAGAACAGAAGCTAAATGAGGAGTTTGAGCGCCATATCAGAACGGAAGTTTACCGGATGCATGGTATTAGTGAGGATAAACTTCAGGGCATGGAGGAACGCCGCAATGCATGGTATCAGGGAGCGGCGTTTGCACTGTTTTTTCTGTCGCTGATCTTAGTGGCAGTGTGTGGTGTTTTACATGGGTTTGGTTCGGAACTGTGTATTTTTATGGCATTTTATACGGCAATTGAGGGTACGCTTCTTTCAAATGGCAGAAAACAGGCAGCGTTTTTTGAGGTGCTGATCAAGATTTTATATCTGTTACTTTACCCTGTGATGCTGACGGTGTTTGTGTGCTACGAACTGAAATTTAAGGAATATGATATGTTAGTTCCAATCTTTGTGATCGCTGGTGTGGTTGTTCTGATGCTTGGGGCTATATCTTATTTTGCTTACGATCCATACCGCGTGGATAAGCGCAACCGCAAAAAGGCAAACAGTTACATAAAAGAAATGGAGAAGGCGGCTTTAAAGGAAGTGCGTCTGAAAGAAAAAGCGTTTGAAAAACTGCAGCGGAAAAACGAGAAGAAGGCACAGAGAGAAAAAGCGCGCAAAGAAAAGGAAGAAGAAAGGCGTAAGAAACGGGAAGCACGCAAAGCGGAGCGGGAAGCAGTACGGCAGAAATCAGAACAGGAACAGCCGGCAGAAAAAATCATTGGATGGTGGGAAAAAATCCGTCATAAGAATGAGAAGAAAACTGAAAGTGAAGTGAAAGAGCAGATGACAGAAAACATTGCGAAAGACAAAAATGAGAGCGCAGAATAAAAGTCTGTTATGGTCAAAGACCAATAACATATAGAAATGCAGGAAGAAAGGACAAAATGAAAAATGGAAGATTTTAAATTCAGCACACTGGAATATAAAAGACCAGATTTTGAAAAAACAGGTGCATTTGCAGAGGAGATCACGGAAAAAATCAAAAATGCAGCATCCTATGGAGAATTAAAAGGATATATGGAGCAGATGGAAGAGATGTCGAAAAATTTTTCGACGGACTGTACGATCGCATCCATCCGCCATACATTAGACACTACAGATGAGTTCTATGAAAAAGAAGATGCATATATCAACGATATGGTGCCGACCGTTATGCCGAAGCTTCTGGCTATGAATGATGCCCTGATGGAATCAAAGTTCCGCGGCGATATCGAAAACGAATATGGAAAACAGTATTTTGCACAGATGGATCTGCAGAAAAAGACATTCTGTGAGGAAAACATCCCACTGATGCAGCAGGAGTCAAGACTGTGCAGGGAATATGAAAAAATGATGGCAACCGCAGCAATCCCATTTGATGGAAAAACATTAAACTTGTATGGGGTACAGAAGTACTTTGAACATGAGGACCGTGAAGTACGAAAAGCTGCTGTGAAGGCTTACTCTGATTTTTACCATGGCAATGAAAAACGCCTGGAAGAGATCTGGGATGAACTGATCAAAATCCGTACACAGATGGGAAAAAATCTTGGTTATGAGAACTTTATCCCGGTTGGATATATGCAGCAGGGACGTACCGATTACGGCATGGAGGAAGTAGCTGCTTTCCGTGAGCAGGTGCGTACCGTGTTAGTACCTCTGTGTGAAAAATTATATGAGGCACAGAGAAAACGTCTCGGCGTGGATACATTGATGTTTTATGATGAAAAACGTGTATTCCCGGATGGTAATGCAGTTCCGGCAGGAGATGATGATTTCATGGTGGATCAGGCGAGAAAAATGTATCATGAATTAAGCCCTGAGACAGGAGAATTCATTGATTTTATGATCGATCATGAGCTGATGGACTTGAAAAATAAACCGGGCAAAGCATCCACCGGATATATGACATCACTTGACCGATACAAGGCACCGTTTGTATTTTCCTGTTTCAATCAGACAATCTTTGATATGCAGGTATTGTCACATGAGTTAGGCCATGCGTTTGCAGGATATATGGCAATGCGCAGCCAGCCGATCGCAGCATATTACAGCGAATCCACGGATATTGCAGAGATCCATTCCATGGCGATGGAACAGTTTGCTTATCCGTATGCAGAAAAATTCTTTGGAGAGCAGGCAGATAAATACCGTTTTGCACATTTGCAGGATGCACTGACGTTCGTACCGTTTGGTGTTGCAGTCGATGAATTCCAGCATATCTGCTACAGCAATCCGGATATGACACCGAAGGAGCGCACACTTGCATGGAAGAAATTAGAGGAAACCTACATGCCGTGGAGAAAATATGAGGCGGATGATTTCTTTGACCGCGGCGGCTACTGGTATCACAAGCTGCATATTTATCTCTACCCGTTCTATTACATCAACTATACACTGACGACGATGGGAGCGATGGAGTTTAAGACTAAGGACAGAAAAAATCATGAGGATGCATGGAAAGATTACTTAAATCTCTGTAAATGCGGTGGAAGCATGAGCTATTTAGAGACACTGCGCTATGCACATCTGATGAATCCGTTTGAACAGGGCACAGTGGAAAAAGCGATTGAACTTGCGAAAAATGATTTGTTAAACAGCAAATATATGTAAGAAAAAAGCAAAGAAACGGCGGTTATTTCCGTTTCTTTGCTTTCTTTTTTGCAACACTGTATCCGAAGGTGCCAAGCTTTTTGCCAAGCAGGAAATAGGCACCGTGGGAGTAAGTGACAAGTCCGGTGTCATTGAGATGAAAGGTATTTTTTTCATCAAAAAATTTATCGTCTACGGTAACATTCACCACATCAGCAAGAAACATGGTGTGACTGCCGAGCGGTTTGATCTCCCGCACTTTACATTCAATGTTGACCGGGCTTTCCGCAATACCCGGTGCAGAAATTTCCTTCGAGGGGAGCGGTGTCAGATGCATTTCTTTGAATTTGTCAATATCTTTTCCGGAGCGGACACCGCAGAAATCGGTCGCACGGACTAACAGCTCTGTTGTCAGATTTACAACAAATTCGCCGGATTCTTCGATCATGTGGTAAGAGTAGCGTTCCGGGCGGACAGAGATCGATAACATCGGTGGATTGGTACACACGGTACCTGCCCACGCTACGGTGATGATATTCGGTTTCCCGGCAAGGGCTGGATTGGTGCAGAGCGCATCCTCCTTTCCGGCAGGATACTGGCAGCTTACCATGACGGCAGGCAGCGGGTAGAGCATGTTGCCGGGTTTGAAATATTGTTTTGCCATAAAGCCTCCATTTATTTCAGCAGAAGATCCATGAGATATGCATAGACGTCTTCATTTTGTTTTTTCCAGTTATCACAGATCGCCTGAGCCTGTTCCCGGGTTTTTACGGTAAGTGTCAGGTCGATCAGGTTGGTTTCATGTACACGGAACTGACAGCGCGCTGCATAATCCTGATTTGGTGTTTTGTAATAATCAGCAAGGATGGAGTTAACGCTGCGCAGTTCTAATTTATTTTTTTCTAAGAATGCAGTGGTGTCGCGTTCGATTGCAGGCGTGATCTTATCTTTGAAAAAACCAAGCGTCTCCTTACCGGCAGCAGTAATGGTATACTGTGTATTGCTGTGTGTGGATTCTGCGTGGATGAGACTTGCGTCCTCAAGATCGCTTAATACCTGCTGGACGCGGAAATAATCCGTGTAATCCTGCTCTAAAAAGAAATTAGATATCTGTGTGTTGGTCAATGGAAAATCCACTTTATCGAGCATGTTTAAAATTGTCAGTTTATAGATTGTGATTGGTTCTGCCATAATATAGATGCCCTCTTTCTTTTATAATCAGATATTCTTTCCCTGCCAGAGGTCACGCTCACGCAGGCATTTCTGGATCGTATTTAAAACTCTTTTTTTGTCGGTGCTCCATAAGGGTGCAAGTAAAAGATTCCTCGGCCCGTCCCCTGTGAGCCGGTGGATGACGATCTCCGGCGGCAGCAGTGCGATGCAGTCTGCAATCAGGTCACAGTATTCCTCCAGTGTAAAAAGTGGAAACGGATCTGCCATATAGGCAGTCCCAAGATCGGTTCCTTTCAATATATGAAGGAGCTGGAGTTTTATTCCGGTGACCGGAAGGCTGCCAACATAACGGACGGAGGAGAGCATATCTTCTTTTGTCTCACCCGGAAGTCCAAGGATCAGATGAGTAATGACCGGAATGTTTCTTTTATGCAGATCAGATACTGCCTGTTCAAACTGGGAGAGGGTAAAACCGCTTCGGATCGCGTGAAGTGTTTTGTCGTGGATAGTCTGAAGTCCAAGTTCAATCCAGACCGGTTTTCTGCGGTTTAACTCGTCGAGGAGATCTAAGACATCCGGTGGAAGACAGTCACAGCGGGTTGCGATGGACAATGCTGCCACATCCGGTTCTTCAATGGCTTCCGTAAAGATCCGTCTTAAATATTCTACCGGTGCATAGGTATTGGTATATGCCTGAAAATAAGCGATGAACTTTTTACAGCCTGTTTTTGCCTGAATCCGTTTTTTGGCGGAAAGAATCTGCGCATGAACAGACAAGTCAGGCGCGGCAGCAAAATCCCCGGAACCGCCAGCGCTGCAGAAAATGCAGCCGTGATTCCCCAGAGTACCGTCGCGGTTTGGACAGGTCATACCGCCGTTTAAGGAAAGGCGGTAGACCTTTTCCCCGAAAGTCTGTTTTAATTCATAATCTAAAGAATGATACCGTTTGTCGCCCCAGATCATCATTTGATATGGGATTTGACAGCTTCGCTTACAACTTCTGCGACACGCGGGTCAAAAGCCTCCGGCATGATAAATTCGTCACATAACTGATCCTCGGAAACAAGACCTGCGATCGCTTCTGCGGCGGCAAGTTTCATTTCTTCCGTGATCTGTGTGGCACGTCCCTCTAAGGCGCCTTTGAAGATACCAGGGAATGCGACAACGTTGTTGACCTGATTCGGGAAGTCACTTCTTCCGGTTCCGACCACGCGTGCACCGGCTGCTTTTGCAACGTCCGGCATGATCTCCGGTACCGGGTTTGCCATTGCGAACAGGATGGAATCATGGTTCATGGAAGATACCATCTCCGGTGTTACAATGTTTGGTGCGGAAACACCAACAAAAATATCAGCACCTTTTAATGCATCGGCAAGTGTTCCATGCTCATTTGCAAGGTTTGTTACTTCGGTCATTTTCTGCTGCATCCAGTTTAAGTTTGGATAATCTTTTCCGATGATGCCCTCACGGTCACACATGATCACATTTTTAAAACCGTATGTTAAAAGTAATTTTGTGATGGCAACGCCAGCAGATCCAGCACCGTTTACAACGACGCGGCAGTCCTCTTTTTTCTTGCCGGTCACCTTTAATGCATTGATGATACCTGCAAGTACTACGATAGCAGTACCGTGCTGGTCGTCATGAAATACCGGAATGTCGAGCATTTCTTTTAAACGTTCCTCAATCTCAAAGCAGCGTGGTGCGGAGATATCCTCCAAGTTGATACCGCCGAATGCCGGTGCAATGTTCTTAACGGTAGCGATGATCTCTTCGGTATCCTGTGTGTCAAGACAGATCGGAACAGCGTTGACATTGCCGAATTCCTTGAATAATACGCATTTGCCCTCCATAACCGGCATAGCTGCGTATGCACCGATATTGCCGAGGCCTAACACGGCACTTCCGTCGGAAACAACGGCAACGGTGTTGGCTTTCATGGTATATGTATAAGCTGCCTCAGGATCTTTGGCAATGACCTTGCAAGGCTCTGCAACGCCCGGTGTGTACGCAATCGCGAGATCTTCGCGGCTCTTTACTTTAGATTTGGCAACGGTCTCTAATTTACCGTTCCACTGTTTATGCATCTCTAATGCTTTATTTTCCATAGTAATCCTCATTTCTGAGCAACTTGTTGCGAAGAGGCGACGAGAATCTCAAATTCTCGTAGGCATGTTTTTTTATGCCTTGTCATAGAAGCTATTTGTTTTTGCTCAGAAACAAATAGCCGTGCGAAAAATAAGCTATCGAGCTTATTTTTCACACTAGAATCTCTCCTGTTATCCTTGTTTTCATTTATGATAACATTAACAATTTCACAAATCAAGAAAAGTTGATGGAGAATTCGTGGGAATGTTTGTTGAAAACGTTTGTAATAAGGAATATACTGGATGTAGTGTGTTTTGAGAATTGTTTCATTGGTAAAACTGTGGGTTTGGTAACTGGCAGTATCAGGAGAAAAAATGAGTAAAATTGATGAGTTACGATTGGGATTTGAAACGGCATATATCAATGGTTCGGCTGCATCTAACAGCCTTTATCGACCGCAGTTTGTGTCTAATAACCATAAAGAGGGAAAGAAGGTGCTCTCATCCGTTGAGGATGAACTTTTGAAATGTGACAGGTTTCAGATCAGTGTGGCATTTATCACGATGAGTGGCATCACACCGCTTCTTCAGACACTAAAAGAATTGGAAAACAAAAATATTCCCGGGGAAATTTTAACCACAAATTATCTGAATTTCAGTGAACCTGGGGCATTAAAAAAGCTGAATGATTTATCGAATATTACCTTAAAGATGTATGATGTGGAAGCAGCGGACGAAGGGTTTCATACCAAAGGATATATTTTTAGAAAAGACGAAATTTACCGGATCATTATCGGCAGTTCGAATATTACAAGTGCGGCGCTTACCAGTAATCGTGAATGGAATACAAAGCTGATCTCAACCGAACAGGGGGAGATGGCGAAAAGAAATCGTTGCTGAGTTTAAAGAACTGTGGAATTCGCCGTATGCTTTATCATTTGATACTTTTTATGAAAATTATAAAGAACGGTATCAGATCATAAAACATCAGAGGGAAGCTGCAAAATTAGATGAGATAACGTCAATTGAAAAATATACGTTACAGCCGAACAGTATGCAGGTTGGGTTTATCACAAATCTGAAAAAAATTCTTGCAGCAGGGGAAAAACGGGCGCTTCTTATTTCTGCTACCGGAACAGGAAAAACATATGCCTCTGCATTTGCAATGCGTGAGCTTGGCTTTCGGAGAGTTCTCTTTTTAGTCCACAGAGGCCAGCTTGCCAGACAGACAAGAAAATCTTACGAGAAGGTATTTGCAAATACCGTATCTATGGGACTGGTTGGTGCCGGTTATCATGAATATGAAGCAGATTATGTGTTTGCGACAGTTCAGACATTGAATCGAGATGAACATCTGCTTCAATATGCGAAAGACGCATTTGACTGTATTGTTTTGGATGAGGCACATCATGTCCCAGCAGATACCTACCGGAAAATCATGGATCATTTTACACCAAAGTTATGGCTTGGAATGACCGCTACGCCGGACAAACGTGATGATAACGTGGAAGGCAGAAATGTTTATGAGATTTTCAATTATCAGATCGCATACGAGATACGACTGCAGCAGGCGATGGAAGAGAATCTTCTCTGCCCGTTCCATTATTTTGGGATTACGGATTTGTCTATGATTGGAGATGAGGAAGCAGCCAGAGATTTTAACATGCTTACAAGTGATGAGCGTGTGAGACATATTGTGAATCAGGCAGATTATTATGGGTACAGCGGCGATAAAGTGAAGGGACTGATTTTCTGCAGCAATATAAAGGAAACAGAGGAACTGTCCGCAAAGTTCAATCAGATCATTAATCCGGCGACCGGTAAAAATTTCAGAACCGTTGCTTTAAATGGCAGCGCATCGGAACAGGAAAGACAGGATGCGTTTGAGCGGCTGGCAATGAATGAGGACGAGAGTTCAGAAGATAGACAGCCATTAGACTATATTTTTTCGGTTGAAATTTTAAATGAGGGTGTGGATATCGTTGAGGTAAATCAGGTGATCATGCTAAGACCAACGCAGTCCCCGATTGTATTTATCCAGCAGCTTGGACGCGGACTTAGAAAAGCCAGTGGAAAAGAGTATGTGGTTATATTGGATTTCATTGGAAATTATAACAATAATTTTATGATTCCGATTGCGTTATCCGGAGACCGCACTTATAACAAGGATAATATCCGGAGATATGTTATGGAAGGCGGAAGGGTAATTCCCGGAGCATCCACCGTTCATTTTGATGAAATAAGCAGGAAAAGAATATTTGCGTCCGTTGACAATGCAAATTTTAGTGATATTAAGCTTATCAAAGAAAATTATAACAACCTGAAAAATAAACTTGGAAGAATTCCGGCACTCCGTGATTTTGATGATTATGGAGAGATGGATGTCATTCGCATTTTTGATAATAACAGTCTTGGTTCTTATTACAAATTTCTTGTGAAATATGAAAAGGAATATACCATTCGTTTATCGGAAGATGAAGAAAAAGTCATTGAGTTTGTTTCAAAGAAGTTAGCAAGTGGTAAAAGAATTCAGGAGTTACAGCTGCTAAAAAGAATCTTAGTATATACGCGGGGCATTTCAAAGATTGGTTTGTTTGCAGGGTTAGAGAATGATCTGAAATCATATGGAAAAGTGATGAGTAAAGATCAGCAGGAGAACATTATTCATGTTATGACAAATGAGTTTCCGGCAGGATCGGGAAAGAAAACGTATGCGCAGTGTGTTTTTATCGAGAAAGATGATTCGGATTATAAACCAGCCAAATCTTTTGCCGAGATGCTTGCCAACAATGATTTTTACAATATTTTAAAAGAGCTTGTGGATTTTGGAATCAGCCGTTACAAGAGAGATTACAGTAAGACTTATGGGCAGACAGATCTGGTGTTATATCAGAAATATACATATGAAGATGTGTGCCGTCTTCTTAACTGGGAGCAAAATGAGGTGCCATTAAATATTGGTGGTTATAAGTTTGATAAAAAAACAAAGACTTTTCCGGTGTTTATCAATTACGATAAAGCGGAGAATATCAGCGATACCACAAGGTACGAAGACCATTTTGTTCCGGGCTTTCGGGACCGTTTGATCGCGATTTCCAAATCGGGAAGAAGTATGCAGTCGGAAGATGTACAGAATTTTCTCAAGGCAAAAGAAAGAGGAATCCAGGTGGAATTGTTTGTCCGAAAAAATAAGGATGATAAGATTTCCAAAGAGTTTTATTATCTTGGTCACATGACAGCCAGTGGAAATGCAAAAGAGTTTACGATGGCAAATACAGAGAAAACAGCCGTTGAGATAGAGTGGATCCTCGATGTGCCGGTTCGGGAAGATATTTATGAATACATTGTCAATGCGTAAATTGCCATAATAGAATACTTGTGGAGGTTGTATGAAGGTAATCAGAGTGGTTGCGGCAGTTATAAAAGCAGCAAATGAACAAGGTGAGCCAATGATCTTTGCTACGCAAAGAGGCTATGGCGATTTAAAAGGCGGCTGGGAATTTCCGGGTGGTAAAATTGAAGAAGGGGAAACTCCAAAAGAAGCCTTAAAAAGAGAGATTATGGAAGAACTCGATACAGAAATTAAAGTGGGAAAACTCATAGATACGATCGAATATGATTATCCTACGTTTCATCTGTCCATGGATTGCTTCTGGTGTGAAATTGTAAAAGGTGAGCTTGTACTGAAGGAACATGAGGCGGCAAGGTGGCTGACGCGTGAACAATTAGGCGAGGTGGAGTGGCTGCCGGCGGATGTAACGCTGATTGAGAAGGTTGGAGATGAGATGATACAGCATTCTTAAAGGGGATGGTATGATCTAAGTCATGGGGAAAAATGATAAAAAGGGTAAGGAGACTGTCGTATGAATCTGCCGTATAGTGACAATTTAAATATTGGCTATCTGAGCCGGCTGTTTGACCGTAACAGAGTATTTAACTGTTATAAATATTTTTGGATGCTTGCAATTTTAAATAAAATTTCTGTGGAAAAAACATCATTTACTTATAATGAATTGTTAGATGAAATGATCGTCCACGCATGGTATATGGTGACAGAATTTAATCTTAAGCTTGGTCCCTGCAATACGACAGACAACCTGGAAGAAGTAGTAAGATATATTTCCACGGAATATAAGCTGGCCTCTACCGTGGAGGAAGGAAAACTCCATGAATTTTTAAGAACAACAGAAAATGCGAGGATCGATAAATATAAAGAAAAACTCATCGTAAATGTTCCGTATTGCCTGCAGAGTCCGTTTTACCCGGCAATTAAATCTCCGGGCAAAAGCAAAATTGCGGAAATTAACAGGCAGAAGCACCTGCTTTATTATTTTATGGATTTTCAAAAGCTGGATACAAGGGTGGAAGTAAATGATGAATGGGCAGAGTATCTGATCCGAAATAAAGAGATTCTAAAAGACTGGGTCAATTATAATCTGATCGGATATTTGCAGGATCGGAATCCTAGCGTGCCGGGTATTGCAGATAAATTGGCAAAACCTAAGAAACGAAATTTAACGAAAGTGACGGACTACTGGAACTTACTCATAGAGTTAGATCCATCGATCAGAGATATTTACGGAAAGATAAATTTGTCAAAAGAAAAAATATCTATTGATCATTTTGTCCCATGGCAGTTTGTAGCACATGATGAACTTTGGAATCTCAGTCCGACGACGAAAACGATTAACAGCAGTAAGGGGAACAAACTTCCTAGGTGGGAAGAGTATTATGAACCATTGGCGCTGTTAGAATACAAAGCTTATCGTATCTGTGACGATAACCCGGTTGCAAAAGCAAAGTTTGAGGAATGTGCAAAATATCATATCAATAATATGGATGTCCGAAACAGTCTTTATGCAGAAGGGTTAGACGATGGGCAGTTTCCGGAGAGGCTGGGCAATATATTAAAACCAGTGTATGAGTCGGCGAAGCTGTGTGGATTTCAGGAGTGGTAAAGGGCGGGAAAATCAGATATCTGAGCCGATCAATAGAAATGGAGGATAACACAATGAACGAAACATTAAAAGTATTGGAAACAAGAAGAAGCTGCAGAAACTTTGACAAGGAAAGAATGGTATCAGAAGAAGATATCCAGGCTGTCGTAAAGGCTGGTACCTATGCGGCAACCGGTATGGGAAGACAGAGCCCGATCATTATTGCCGTGACGAACAAAGAATTAAGAGACCGGTTATCTGCAGAAAATGCAAAGATTATGGGGACTGCGACAGATCCATTTTATGGAGCGCCTGTAATTCTGATTGTTCTTGCAGACAAAGACATACCAACCTATCAGTATGACGGTTCCCTCGTCATGGGAAATCTTATGAATGCGGCGGAAAGCCTAGGTCTTGGCAGCATTTGGATTCACAGGGCAAAAGAAGAGTTCGAGTCGGACTTTGGAAAAAAGATTCTTGCAGATCTTGGCATTGAAGGCAATTATGAAGGAATTGGACATTGCGCAATCGGATATGCAGCCGCACCTGCCAATGCGCCGGCACCGAGAAAAGAAAACTATGTTTATTATGTAAAATAGCCGCCGGTAATACCAATAGAGCTGGAGAACATCATGACTTTAACCGCAAAAGATTATTACTATCATCAATTAAATAAAGAACAGAAAAAAGTTTATTACGCCGTGAAGGAGGGACTTCTCAAAATGGAGGAGTCATTTCAGGTGCTTAAACTAAGCAGCCGTGAACTGGCGGACATATATTTTATGGTTCGCATGGATTGCCCGGAAATATTTTATTCTGTCAAATTTACATACAGATATTATCCTGATTCTACAATGGTTGAACTCATACCGGAGTATCTTTTTACAAGGGATAAGATAAAAGAACATCGCCTGGCAATGAAGTCCCGCGTCAAAAAGCTTGCGCTTTTGGCTGAGAAACTGAGTGAAAAAGAGAAAGAACTTTTCATACATGATTTTATCGTCAAAAATGTGAAGTACGACAAGCTTAAAAAGGAATACTCCCACGAAATCATAGGTGCTCTTGGCAATGGCGTTGCAGTATGTGAAGGCATGGCAAAAGCTGTGAAAATACTTTGCGATGAACTTGGTATCTGGTGTATTGTTGCTCTTTCAGATGCAAACCCCGATAAGGGAATTAAATATCGTCATGCATGGAATGTGATTCGTATCGACGGAAAATATTATCATCTGGATGTGACATTTGATAACACATTATCACGGGATGATGCTGTCCGTTATGATTATGTAAATCTGGCGGATAAACAGATTTTTAGGGACCATGAGCCGGTGATATGGAAAGTGCCGGAGTGCACAGACAGTGATCATTTTTATTATCGCGAGAAAAAATTATCGTGGACAACTGTTGATGAGGTGCGTAACCGTACAAAGCAGGCCGTTAAGAAGAACCGGATTTTACTTTTCCATTGGCGTGGAGGCTATCTGACAAAAGAAGTCCTAAAAGAATTACTTGTGGTATTTGATGAGGAGGCCAGTGTAAAAGGAAAACAGGCGTATGTATCGGTCAACTGGCCACAGGCAGTGATCCGTGTGAGGTTTGAAGATGGGGCTGGTGAGGAACAGGTTGAGATGGAAGATGCGAATGAGGGGGAAAGGTAGTTTGGAGGTGCGATATGCCTAAATCGTCAAATCAGAAATTGAAACTTATATATCTTATGAAAGTCCTTTTGGAGAGAACAGATGAAACGCACAGTATTACTATGTCAGAGATTATTGATGCACTTGCAGCATACGATATAAGTGCTGAACGTAAGAGCTTATACAATGACATTGAAAATCTCGGAGTATATGGTTTGGATGTTATCGGAACGCAGGAGGATAGGACTTATTCATATCATATAGGAAACAGGCAATTTGAATTGGCAGAATTAAAATTACTGGTTGACTCTGTACAGTCTGCAAAATTTATCACGGCTAAGAAATCAAATGAACTTATAAAAAAGATAGAGGGACTTGCAAGCAAATACGAAGCATCTCAGTTACATAGGCAGGTGTTTGTGGCTGGTCGTGTAAAGACAATGAATGAAAGCATTTATTACAATGTTGACCGGATACATACAGCAATAGCAGAGAATTCAAGGATAACATTCCAGTACTTCCAGTGGAACGTTGATAAAAAAATGGAGCTTCGGCACGGTGGATCACTTTATGAGGTCAGTCCCTGGTCTTTATCATGGGATGATGAGAATTATTATCTCATAGCATATGATAGTTCTGAGGGGATAATTAAACATTTTCGTGTAGATAAAATGATTTATATTAAATCAAATGGGAAAGGAAGAGAAGGACGACAGGTTTTTAAATCATTTGATATGGCTGCATATGCCAGAAAAATGTTTGGAATGTATGGAGGAAAAGAGGAATGGGTGCGTATTGAGTGTGATAACTCTTTTGCAGGTGTAATGATAGATCGTTTTGGTAAAGATGTATCTATGATCAGGCTGGATGATAAACGCTTTGTTGTCAATGTGGAAGTCGCAGTCAGCAGACAGTTTTTAGCATGGATTATTAGTCTTGGTGAAGGCGTAACACTTGTTGGACCGGATAATGTTGTCGAAATGATGAACATTGAAATTGATAGATTGATAAAACAATATAAAAAATGAGAACAAAAATTCGATATGCAAGGTGTGTTTATGGGACACCCAGGTCTTTATAATAGGAATCAGATAAGAGATAAACTCTTACTGGTTCTTATTTTTTTGAAATAAACGAAGTGTGTAAAAATGATGGAACATTAGAATAGGAGGTGCCTATGGGAACAGATTGAAGAACAGGAAGAAAATATTAAGGATGAATTTGTTTCGCCAATAAAGGAACTCACATACGATGAGGTAACAGAGCCGATTGAAAAGAATGTTACATCGTATGAATTGTCAGAAATGGACTGGGCAGAATATCTTACACATTTTACATATCTTGTAGAAGGTCTGAAGGACTATAGAGACGAGTTGTCAAAAAAACATTCAGATATAGATCAGAAGATTTGCGATATTCTTCATTATATTGAATTATGTGAAACCGATGATAATGAGGCTGCGGATCTGGTTGAACTGTTAAGGGTATGCAGGGAAAATAGAAGAGACATCAAAGATGAACTGCAAAGAATTGAATACTTTCAAAACAACTTCGGAACTAATGCGAATGCTGCTAAGGCAAAACAGGCATTAAAATGTATCAAAGGTTTGGAAACAAGAAAATACAAACCTAGAAAGTATGAAGAGTTGTTTGAAAACTGTGTACTTAAAGACAGACGATTGCAAAGAGAAGATATATATGAAACGGTTTATAATAGCCAAAATACAAAGCAAAGATATAGCATTGAACCGACATTTAATGATAAAGGTGGTGAAGAAACAATGGTACAAGAAAGAAACTATACTCCATTTGATGGAAAAGAGAATGACTGGGTTTCATTTGCAAAACAACAGGCGGAGTTTTATAGAAATGCAGGACAGTACATAACAAATCTTCAGATAGATATTAAAGAGATAGAGGCAGAGATTGAGGATATAATGGGTGTTTCAGAGCATAGTGAAGTGACCAAAATGCAACCTGTAGAGAATGAGCAGGAAGAGAAAATGCATGTGGTAGAATACAGTTGAAGGAGGCGATGATTATGGCAAGAACAGCAAATGTGTTTGCTCGAGTTGAGCCTGAACTTAAAGAACAGGCTGAAAGTGTATTAGATCAGTTAGGAATTCCAATGTCAAATGCAGTAGGAATGTTTCTACGGCAGATTGTTTTGCAAAAGGGAATTCCATTTGAAATGAAATTACCAAGAACGGCACCGTTGACCTATGGTTCTCTTACGAAAGAACAATTTGATAAAGAAATTGAAAAAGGTATGTCTGATGTAAAAGCTGGCAGAGTTTACTCAGCAGATGCCATTGAAGCTGAAATGAAAAGAGATTTTGGCATATGATTTTTTATGTGGCATATTCCGCTGAAGCAAGACAGGATTTGAGGGACATTTATGAATATATTGCGTATGAATTGTTGGTACCTGAAACAGCTGCCGGACAATGGTTGCATTGTTCGGAACGATAGGAAATAGCAATACAAGTTGTAGGCAGGTGGCTACCCAGGAGCAGATGGACCGATTTTGAAAAACTCTGTATCAATTTTCTTTACAGATAAACTTTGTTCATAGATTTATGGTATAATCAGTTTAAGCGCTTGAATAAAGGAGATGGTTATACCATGAATCTGTTTTGCGAAGAGGTTCATAAACTGGAGGCGGAATTTAAACAATGCCGGAAACTGCTGAACGCTATCGGGGATGAGAACCGCCAGCTCCTTATATGCGTCATGATGAATATGCCGGTTGATGGCGGCCTTGTATTGGAGATTGTCGAGCAGACGCATCATCCGGGTTGCCATTCCTTGATATGAAAAAGATCAAAAGGGAGTCACTTAAGAAAGCCGAAAAAGGCAGCGGTGTCTATACAATGGGCTCGGTTTATAAACTGCCGGATACATGGACACCGACTTTTGACCTGAGCAATCACGAAAAAGTATCGGCACGAAATGATTATGCGGAGAAGCCGCTGAAAAAAGTTGTCGAAGAAATCGTCGAGAGAAAAAATGGAGATCGGATGCAGCGGAATATGCCGTATTTTGTCAGGCTTGTCGTTGATTATTTCTATGACCGTATGAGAAAGACGAAAAACCTTCAATACGGTGACAGAACACAAAACCACGGGCAATACAAAAACCCATATACAAAGATTTGAACTAATCAGGCCAGGACAGTTTTATTTTGATGCCTGCTACAACCCGTCCAAGACCGCATTCCTGAAAAATGCTGAGAAGAAGGGCTGCAAAATCCTGAATGGTCTTGGTATGTCCAGTTCCAGAGGGCTGCTCAGATCGAATTATGGACCGGACAGAAGGCTCCACTGGATGTGATGCGAAAAGAATTAAAGGAGATTATCCGGGAAGAAAATGAGAAGGCGCAGACGGAATGATTCTGTAATTCCGTCACTTCATGGGAGATAAATGTTATAGTGAATTTATAGTGAATAGAGAAACGCGATAGCGTAGTAAGCAATAATTTCAGATGATCCAGGTTTGATCAGAGAGGAGAAGAATATGAACAACTATTGTATGATCCAGAACTCCAAAACGTTTGCATTTTCCGCAGAGAATCCAACCGGTGTACGCGCAGGTGGTTCCCAGGGCGGTGACTGCACCAAGCTTCATCCGACCGTGACGATTCCTGCAGGGGAAACCGTAACTCTGGTAGATGCTGCAGGACCGGGTGTGATCCAGCATATGTGGTTTACCGGATATGTCGGGCACCATTTTATCATCCGTATGTATTGGGATGATCAGGAATATCCGTCTGTGGAAGCTCCGCTCTCTGCATTCTTCGGATGTGCCTATGATGAAAATTTCGTGGACCGGGATGGCAAATATCCGGTGTTGAATTCTGCCATGATGCTGGTAGCTCCTGGTCGCGGCTATAACAGCTATTTTGAGATGCCGTTCCATAAGAGAGCTCGGATCACGATGGAAAACCGTGGTGACAAGGATGAAAATCTCTATTATATTATCACCGGAGCTTATCAGGAGATTCCGGCGGAGGCTGGTTATTTCCATGCCACCTATCGCCAAGAGCACCCGGTTCAGAAGGGTCGTACCTACACAATCGTTGACGGAATCGAAGGCAGGGGACAATTTGTTGGTGTGACTCTGGCAACTGGTATGAATGGCAACAATACCTGTTGGGTAGAAGGCGAAGCCCGCATGTATCTGGACGATGATCCGTATCCGTCTATCCACTATACCGGAACTGAAGACTACTTCGGCGGTTCCTATGGATTTGGAAATGACATCATCATCAAGAGCTATCAGACATTCAGCGGCTTATATACCGGCATGTATGCAATCTATGGAGACAACCGGGAATTCTATAACGGACAGCAGAGATTCCTGCTGTATCATTTCCATATTGCAGACCCGATCCGTTTTGAGAATAAGTTTCGTATGACACTCGACAACATGGGCTGGACCGGACCGCGTTACGATGATTACACCAGTGTTGCTTATTGGTATCAGACCCTGCCGTCCGCACCGCTGATGCCACTGCCGACAGATGCAGAGATGTGTATGAGATAATAGAACCAGATTGGAGATGTCAGATAGATTGGTTTTAACCTTGCGACACGTCGCATCGGTTATATCGGACTGACATCAGAGATTTGCCGGAAAGGATAGAGGTATTATGTTACTGGAAGAGAAGTTTTTGGAATTTCATCGTTATGCCAGCAGCCACAATCTGCCGCTGGAAGCTATCAGTGTCGGAGATGAGAACAAGGTACTCTGTGAGATGCACTACGCAGCAAATGCACCGAGAAATATTTATTCACATACCAAGAGTTTTACGGTAACAGCAGTTGGACTCGCAATGGAAGAGGGAAAACTAAGCCTGGAAGATCATGTGGCGGAAGTGTTTAAAGATAAACTTCCTTCAAATCCGGATCCAAATCTGGAGAAGATTCAGTTGAAACATCTGCTCTGCATGTCCAGTGGCTTTGGTAAGGCACTTCTGATGAATGCGGACAGACGTCCGGGCATCGGCGCACCGGATTATGAGAAATATATGATGGCACAGCCGGTTCCTGTGGAGCCAGGCAGTGCATTCTGCTATTCCTCTGCCGACAGTATTCTGGCTGCTCATATGGTAGAACGGGCCGTTGGCAAGCGGATGGGAGAGTATCTGTATGAGAAGGTATTCCAGCCCCTTGATATGGGATGGCCGCTCTGGGAGCATGATCCACAGGGACATCCGAATGGCGGCGGAGGTATGTATCTGACTTGTACCGAGATGATGAAACTGGGACAGCTCTATCTGGCTGAGGGTAACTGGAAGGGCGAGCAGATTGTCAGCAGGGACTGGGTGCAGGAGGTGTCCACCCCGAAATTTACCTTCGAGCCATCTGCAGATCTCTGGCATGTAGGATATGGCTATCAGTTCTGGATCAGTCCATATCCAGGATCCTATCGTGCTGATGGCGCATTCGGACAGATTACAACGATTCTCCCAGAGAAGGGATTGGTTGTTTCCATCCAATGTCCGGAGCGAGGTAATTTCGATCAGGTGAAACGTGCGCTGCATGAACATTTTCTGATGGAATTGTAAGAATAGACTTGCAACAATATGCTATAATTTGCCCAGAATCCGCACTTTTGTCTGAAATGCCTGAAAATCAAGGGGGTGCTGGACTTGGAAAGGGGGTTGTACCCCTATTTTGAAAATTTTGTTAACCGGACTGCCCTCGAAAATATGAATATGATTTGTGGTGAAAGAAGTTCCTGCAGGAACTTCTTTTCGTTATGGGCTTTAGCCTGTTGAGTGCATCGGAGTTTCTCCCAACGGAGAAATGGAGATGTGCGAAACAATAAACCACCTGCTATGCGGGTGGTGCAACAAATTTGTTATACAAAAAAATCACCTTTCCGGTAAAATAGAGTTGTTCAGGCTACTATTTAACGAAAGGAAAGGTGATTTTAATGGCAAATCAAACAAATTCTATGGCACATACAAAATGGATGTGCAAATATCATATTGTATTCACACCAAAATACAGAAGAAAAGTAATATACAATCAGTACAAAGAAGATATCAGAGATATTATCAAAGCATTGTGTAAGTATAAAGGTGTGGAAATAATAGAAGGACACTTAATGCCAGATCATATCCATATGTTGGTAAGTATCCCACCGAAATATAGTATATCACAGTTTATGGGATATTTAAAAGGAAAAAGTGCACTAACAGGGATTTCGCTTTTAACTTTTGTTACTGTTCACTCGTACCTCGTTCCAGTAACGGATTTTGCTGATGCTTCGCATTCCAAATCGGCAAAATCTGCTACCACCACTGTATCATACGGCATTTTCAGTTCAGAAAATGCCTACCTGTGAACAGTAACAAAACAATAAAAAAGAAATCGCATAGATACATGAGCTGTGGTATACTGTGTCTATGCGAATTTATAATAGTCTTAGGGCAGCTTAATGCTTATGTAGGATATTATAAGAAAAATGAGATGATAGAGGGAGATAATCCTCCAGTAGGAATACTGCTTTGTACAGATAAAGGTTCTCAGATGGTAGAATATGCCTTATCTGGAATGGATAACCAGTTATTTGTTTCAACGTATATGTTACATTTGCCTGACAAGAAGAAACTCGAAGAATTTATGTTAAAAGAGATAGAAGAAATGGAAATGTAAAGTTAAGCACTTTGTAATTATGGGTATGAAGTATTTTCTGTTAAATGTGGATAGTTTGGAATTTTAATATGGAAAATGAGATAAATTATTCTGATATTTGAAAGTGATCAGTCAGATGGGAAGTTATTTGACGCTGTCCGTTCGGTAAGATTTAAACAAATCTTCATCTGTTCTTAATACATCACATTATTACCTTTAAAACCACAGATATAAACGATATTATTACAAATACGGTTGGGACTATAAACAGATATTTTATTGAACGCTGGATAACAGGTAGTTTAAAAAAAAGAGTATTGCTAAATTCAAAAAAGAGTGACTTTTATGTAATATGCAGTTCTGTCGTAGTTAGTATGTTCTTGTTTCAACATTTTGTTTCATCATTATTATGGGAAATGGCAGTGTAACTTCAAGTTTGGTTAAATATAGAGAGAAATGTTATACCTCGGCTAAAAAGATACAATATTAGATGTTTCATGAGCAGTATTTGAGTTTATTTTAAATTCAGGTATTGCTTTTTTATTTATGCAAAGTTTCACGGGGCCGCTGGTATTTTTTCTCATGTTCATTTATAATTGCTGATAGAGAAAACTGGAAAGAACACCCAATGAATCAGAAAGTAGAGAGTATAAACACATGAAAAAAAGAATTTACAGCATGATATTAATATTAATGACCGGACTTTGTGCCGGATGTGGCAAAGAAGGAGTAAAAAATAATAATACAGGAATAGAAAGCGAATCTTCCCAGGTGGAAGATTCGGTCAGTTTTGAAAACACAGAAGACACAGAAAGCACAGAAGACACAGAAAGCACAGAAGACACAGAAAGCACAGAAAATACAGAAAGTACAGAATACAATGACGTCGTATTAAATGAAGAAACGGATTTTACTTATGACTATTCGGAGGACATCAAAGCGGATGTTGACAATGTGGTATCAGGTTCCGCATCACTGCAGGACGAATTGGAGAATATTGAGAACATCGTAAAGAAATATACGCCGCTGGCGCAGGCAGCCCAGACACAGACAGAAATGAATCTGTCATCCAGATGGTTTTTCGACATATGGGATACGGAATTAAATAACCTTTGGAGCAGATTCAGTGATCTGGCAGATCCGCAGACAAAGGAGAAGATCCTTACAGAACAGAGAAACTGGATCGACATGAAGGAAGAAGTGACCTTGCTTGACATTGGATCTTACGAAGAAAACGGCAGTATGTATCCGCTTCTTCAGAATTCTTATCTGGAGGAGATCACGAAGAACAGGGCTTATGTTATTGCAAATGAGCTGGCAAAGATAAAGGGGGAATCCTTTGTTATGCCGGAAAAATCAGCAAAGTACGGTCTGTTTGTGGACAATCAGGGGACTGGCAGCGTATACAGTTCCCTGATCACCAGACAGGGGCTGGAAGGAGAGGATGAAGCGCTTATCTCCATTTACAGAGAGGGAGAAACAAAAGGAACATTTGTTGACAATGGAAACGGGGAGCTGGCTTTCACATCAGATGACGGAAGTGTAAAAGGAACCATCAAAATCAACGGATGGGATGGCGCAAGTTTCAAGGTTACAGAGACATCAGGAGAGGCTGTTTTTTCTGCAGGAGAGGAGGTCAATTTTCCGTTTGCATTTTGACAGCATTGTTTGATATGTTGTTTGTAATGATTCAGCGATATAACAGACAAAGAATCATGAAACTCGTAAATCGGCAGTTGCGGAGGTGAATAAAATATATGCTGAATGTGAAAAATGCTGATATGGCAGATTTTGAACAGATTATGAAAATTTATAAATATGCACAGGATTATATGATAAAGTCCGGAAATCCTGCACAATGGGGGCATTTTTATCCGGATGCAGAGCTAATAAAATCTGATATTTGTCAGAATGTATGCAGGGTAATATATGACAAAGATGGGATACATGGGGTATTTGCATTGTTTAAAGGTGCAGAACCTGCTTATAAGCATATTGAGAATGGAAATTGGCTGAATGAAGAGCCTTATCTTACTATTCACAGACTTGCTGGGGATGGTCAGGTGCATGGTTTGTTTCAGTGTGTTTTAAATTATTGTAAAAATATTTCTCAAAATATCAGGGCAGATACCCATGCGGATAATCAAATCATGCAAAAGCTGATGGAAAAGAATGGTTTTATGAAATGCGGTATTATATATGTTAAAAATGGAACACCAAGAATTGCATATCATTGGACTGCTTCATAACTTTCAGTTGTGCGTCCGGCAAAGGGCAATTAACCTGGCAGGTGCAAATTCTCTCTGATACATGATATGACAGTGGAAATTTCCTGAATTGACAAAAAAGTTAGAATAGACTAACATGCAAAATAGAATGACAGAGCAGAAAGGGGCAGGAAATGGAAAGAGAGAAGAAAAAGAGGGCAATGATTGCGGGAATGGTCTCAATGACATACTGGTGCCGTTTATGGTATATTATCTGGTCGCAGATATCGGAATGCCTGTGGTAATTGCTGATGTTTTTGACGGCATTTCTTTTATTACAGGATTCGGGTGTGAAAAATTTGTCAATCAAGAAGTTTAAATGCGCTATTTGACTCCAACCCGCAGGATAACATTTTTCAAAAGAAATAATGTGTGATACAATATTTTAAGATTGAATTTTCAGGAGAAAACAGATGTCCCTACAATTTATATTTGGCAATTCGGGCAGCGGAAAATCGGATTTTCTGTATGATTCCGTGCTGAAACAGGCGAAAGAAAATAAAGAGCAGCAGTTTTTAATCATTGTGCCGGAGCAGTTTACCATGCAGACACAGCGGGAACTGGTCGAGAGGCAAAAACAGCATGCAATCATGAACGTGGATGTGCTCAGTTTTGCAAGACTCGCATACCGCGTCTTTGATGATCTTGGAAAACAAAATGTGGTTGTGCTGGAAGAGACCGGAAAAAATCTTGTACTGCGCAAGGTGGCAGAACAGAAAAAAGCAGAACTGAAAGTGCTTGGTGCGAATATGAATAAGATGGGATATGTCGGCGAGGTAAAATCCCTGATCTCAGAGCTGATGCAGTATAATGTCCGTCCGGATGCGCTGGCAGAGTTTTTGGAGAAAGAACCGCTTGGGGAGGGACTGCGCTTAAAAATGCAGGATGTCCTCACGATGTATCAGGGATTTACGGAGTATTTAAAGGGCAGATATATCACGGCAGAGGAAGTGTTAGAGCTTCTTTATGATGTGGCAGAAGAGTCCGAACTGCTTCGTAATAGTGTGATCGTGTTGGACGAGTTTACCGGATTTACACCGATCCAGAACCGTCTGATGGAAAAACTGCTCGTGCTGGCAAAGAAGGTCAGCGTGTCTGTCACGATGGATGTCAGGGAAGATTTTTACCAGTGCAGGGGTGTACATGAACTTTTTGCCATGAGTAAAAAAACGGTGGCGTCGCTACTGAAAGTGGCAGAACTGTGCAAAGTTCCGGTGGAGGAGCCGTTGGTACTGCCGACCGGAAAACAGAGGCGCTATGCCAATGCTGCCGACCTTTATTTTATGGAGCAGAATCTCTTTCGTCCGGGAGCGGGAAGCTACAGATACAAAACACCGGAACAATCTATGCAGCATATCCGCATCACGTCCCTGAAAAATCCGAGGGAAGAATTAAAATTTGCTGCCCGCGAGATCGTGCGCCTGACGAGGGAGAATGGTTACCGTTACCGGGATATCGCAGTCGTGACAGGGGATGTGCAGCAGTATGGCAATTATGTGCCGGAGATCTTTGAGCAGTACCATATCCCGTACTTTATTGATCAGACAAAAAATATTTTGTTCCACCCGTTTATCGAGTGTATCCGGGCGATCTTAGAGATGATCGAATATGATTTTTCTTATGAAAGTGTGTTCCGGTTTTTGCGGTGCGGGCTTGCAGCGAGAGTCGTGACCGAGGCAAAAAATTCCGACAAGGAGCCAGATCCGGCTGCAACGGAAGATTTGACGCAGCAGCCGGAAACAGGATCCCATGGACTTACAGAACAGGAGATCGACCGCCTGGAAAATTATGTCCTCGCACGGGGCATCCGCGGTGCATCCCGCTGGAGCAGACCGTGGACGTTTGTAATGCCGGATGGGACATTGGAGGATATGGCACGGTTAAATGAGATCCGTGAGGCGGTTTATGAGAATTTTAAGCCGCTGCTTGAGGCATTCCGTGGAAAAGACAATACGGTCAGCACACAGACCTATGAGTTATACAGTCTGATCAGACGGCTTGACATGGAGCAGTTATTAAAGGAGCGTGGAAACTTTTTCGAGGCGCATGGCAATCAGGCGCGGGCAAAGGAATATGACCAGATCTATAAAATCGTGATGGATCTGCTCGACAAAGTGACGTCTCTGCTGGGCGATGAGACGATGACGATCCGGGAATACAGTGATATCTTAGATGCCGGATTTGAGGCGGCAAAAGTCGGTATTATCCCGCCGGGTAACGACACGGTGACAGTCGGGGATATCGAGAGAACCCGTCTGAACCATGTAAAAATCTTATTTTTTGTCGGTGTCAACGACGGAGTTGTGCCGAAAGCAGGGAATCAGGGTGGCATTATTTCCCAGTTTGAGCGTGAAAAGATGGCAGAATATCACCTGGAACTGGCGCCGGGCGCAAGGGAAAAAGTATTTATCCAGAAGTTTTACCTGTATTTAAATATGACAAAACCGTCCGAGCGGCTGTATGTGACATTCTGCCGCGTCAACTCCGATGGAAAAGCACTGCGGCGTTCGTATCTGATCGGGACACTCTTAAAACTGTTTCCACAGCTTGCGGTGGAAGAACCGTCCGAGGAGGAGACATTAGAAGGTGCACTGACTGCGGAAAGTGCCCTGCCGTTTCTGATGGAAGGGCTGACAAAACCGGTGGAGGATGAAGAGGCATGGACTGCACTTTTGGCATGGTACCTGTCGGATGAGGGTGAACGGGAAAAAGTAATGCAGCTTTTTGATGCGGCGTTTGGCGCCCATAAAGATGATGCGATCAGCAAGGCAGTCACGAAAGCTTTATATGGGAATACCTTAGAAAACAGCGTGACAAGGCTCGAACAGTTTGCTGCCTGTGCGTTTGCTCATTATTTAAGTTATGGACTGCGGCTTAAAGAACGGGAACTGCAGCAGTTTGCGAGTGTGGATATGGGAAATATTTATCATGATGTGTTAGAGCGTTTTGCAAAGGGCATAGAGCTGTCGGATTATACCTGGTTTGATATCCCGGAGAAAGCGCAGGAAGCCCTGCTTTCCCAGAGCATGGAAGATGCGATCGCAGGCAGCGGGATCGGGGACGTATTCGAGGACGCAAGAAACAGTTACCTGTTAAAGCGGATGGAGGCAACGGCAAAACGGACGATCTGGGCACTGATGTTACAGGTGCGGAAAGGAAAGTTTGTGCCGAGCGGTTTTGAGGTGTCATTTTCGCGCGCCGAGCGGCTGGATGCGGTGCAGTTTCAACTGGGTGAAGATGAAAAAATGCGTCTGCGCGGCAGGATCGACCGCGTTGATACTTACGAGACAGACGATAAGGTTTATGTAAAAATCATTGATTATAAATCGGGCAACACCACTTTTTCACTTTTAAATTTTTATTATGGACTGCAGCTCCAGCTTGTCGTCTACATGAATGCGGCACTGGAACTCACAAAGAAAAAATATAAGGGAAAAGATACGGAACCTGCAGGTATTTTTTATTATCACATCACAGATCCGATGGTGGATGCGGATGGTCAGGAGTCCGAGGAGGAGATCAGACGGAGTATTCTAGAACAGCTTAAAGTGGGAGGTCTGGTCAATGAAGATCCGGAAATCTATGGTGCGATGGATACTGATTTTTCAGGCACATCGACAGTGATCCCGGTAGCCTTAAAAGCGGACGGCTCCTTAAAGGCGACATCTAAGACGGCGAGCACCTATGAGTTTGGACTGATGTCCGATTATGTGCGAAAGAAGATTGAGCATGTGGGAAAAGAGATCTTTGCCGGAAATGTGGCGGTAAAACCTTACCTGTTAGGAGACAGGAGCGGCTGCGATTACTGTCCATATCACACGATCTGCGGATTTGATGTACGCATGCCGGGATTTTCCTATCAGCAGTTTGAAAAATTTGACAGCAGTGAGGAGATCCTTGCACATATCCGGGAAGAGATTGGAGAGCCGGGAAAAAATCCGGACGGTGAATAAATGTGATGTGACAGGTGCAAAAATAAAAAGTCAGAAACGGAGCAAAACATGGGAATGACATGGACAGATGACCAGCGAAAGGTCATCGAACTCAGAGACAGAAATATATTAGTTTCCGCGGCAGCAGGTTCCGGTAAGACTGCGGTGCTCGTGGAACGTATCATAAAGATCATTACGGACAAAGAGCACCCGGTGGACATTGACCGTCTTTTGATCGTGACATTTACCAATGCGGCTGCGGCAGAGATGCGCGAACGAATCGGAAATGCACTGGAGAATGCCTTAAAAGAACAGCCGGACGACGAACATTTACAGCGTCAGCTTTCTCTTTTACACAATGCCCAGATCACGACGATCGACAGTTTTTGTCTGTATGTGATCCGTAATCATTTTCATGAGATCGATCTCGAACCGAATTTCAGAATCGGGGATGAGGGCGAGTTGAAACTGTTAAAAGAGGACGTGCTCGCAAAGGTGCTGTTGAAAAATTATGAGGAGAGTGCGCCGGAATTTTTAGCATTTGTAGACGGATATGCATCCGGCAGAAATGATGCGGCGCTCTCCGGCATGATTTTACAGCTCTATGAGTTTTCAAGGAGTTATCCATGGCCAAAGAAATGGCTGCCTGCGGCAGCAGAAAGCTATGGCATAGAGGATGAGGCATCTTTGGAAAGCGCAGCTTTCATGCAGTCGCTTCTTCAGAACTTAAAACGGGTGTCAGAGGATCTTGTGGCACTTTCCGGGCGGGCATACAAACTGACGCAGGACGATGACGGGCCGGATATGTATGCGAAAGCATTAGAGGGCGACCTGAAAAAATATAAGGAGATCGCTGCGAGTGAAAGTTTTGCGGATTTTTATCAGAATTACCGCAATTTATCCTATGACAGGCTTGCTTCCTCCCGTGGATTTGACGGAAACGAAGAAAAATTAGAGCTGGTCAAAAAACTGCGAGAGATGGGAAAGGATGCGGTCAAAAAAATAAACCGCCAGTATTTTTTCACATCACCGGAGATCATGGCAGAGCAGATGAAAAAGACGGCGCCGATGGCGGCAGAGTTAGTGCGTCTGACATTGGAATTTGACGAGGCGTTTACGGCGGAAAAACGGCGGAAAAATCTGGTGGATTTCCATGACCTTGAGCACTTTGCGTTAAATATCTTTGTCGATGAGGAGACCGGCAAAGTCAAAAAGACCGCCGAGGAGTTCCGGGATAATTTCAAAGAGATCATGATCGACGAGTACCAGGACAGCAATGAGGTGCAGGAGACAATCTTACGTGCAATTTCACGGGAGGAGCGCGGTGAATACAACCTTTTTATGGTCGGGGATGTCAAACAGAGTATCTACCGTTTCCGTCTGGCAAGACCGGAACTTTTCATGGAAAAATACGATACTTACAGCCTGACGGATGCAAAAATGCAGCGCATTGACCTGCATAAAAATTTCCGAAGCAGAAATGAAGTACTCGATTTTTCCAACGATATTTTTTACCGCATCATGAAGCGCGATCTTGGAAATGTGGAATATGATGCGGATGCAGCACTTTATCCGGGAGCTTCTTATCAGGAAGAAACGGACATGTTCACACCGGAAATTTTACTGGTGGACGGGGATGATGAACTGTTGGATGATGCTGCAGCGGATGATAAGAAACTGTTAGAAGCACGGATGATTGCAAAAAGGATCAAAGAGCTTATGGGAACGCAGAAGGTGACCGACAAGGCAACCGGGGAACTGCGCCCGGTGCAGTATTCGGATATGGTCATTCTGCTGCGAAGCCTGAGCGGATATGCAGACCGTTTTGCTGCTGTGTTAAATGATGCAGGAATTCCGGCACATACTGTTTCGGCGACAGGATATTTCAGTACGGTGGAGGTGCAGACCGTGCTCTCCATGCTTCGTATTTTGGATAATCCGAGACAGGATATCCCGCTGACAGCGGTGCTTCGTTCACCAATCGCAGGACTTTCGGATGAGGAACTTGCAAAATTGCGTTTAAAAGACAAGGATGTCAGATTTTACGAGTGTGTTTTGGAGGAATGTGAGCGTCTGAAACAGGAAGCGGAGGAAAATCCGGGACAGGGCAGGGATGATTCCGAAGAAAAGTTATACCGGTTTTATGTTACCTACGAAAAACTGCGGCAGCTTGTGCCGGATACACCGATCCATGAGCTGATCGAACTGCTGTTAAAGGAGACCGGTTACGGCGATTATGCCGCAGCAATGCCAGCCGGAGACAGGCGTCATGCAAACCTTTTAATGCTGGTGGAGAAGGCGATCGCCTATGAAAATACCAGTTACAAGGGACTGTTTCATTTTGTGCGCTATATTGATGAACTGCAGAAATACGATGTGGATTTCGGCGAGGCAGATCTGATCGGGGAAAACGAAAATGTCGTGCGCATTATGAGTATCCATAAGAGTAAAGGACTGGAATTTCCGGTCGTATTTGCCGCCGGGATGGGAAAAAACTTTAACCGCCAGGATACAAGAAGCCGTCTGGTATTACACCCGGAACTTGGCATCGGTCTTGACTATATGGACGGAAAACAGCGTGTAAAATCCGTGACGATCGCAAAACGTGCTATCGCAAAGCAGATCGATATGGAAAATCTTGGCGAGGAACTGCGTGTCCTTTATGTGGCATTAACGAGAGCGAAAGAAAAGCTGATCTTAACCGGAAGTCTGAAAAAGGCAGAGGAGACACTTTCCTATATAAAAGCATTTCCAGAGGAACTGTTATCTTATCTGGGACGCGAGAGTGCAGCCGGTTATTTGGACTGGATTCTGCCTGCGGCTGCATCCTGTCAGGATAAATATCAGATACGTCTGATGCGGGCGGCAGAACTGGTGCAGGAAGAATTGGAAACACAGATCAAAGATGACTGGAACCGTTCAGCCTGCATGGAAAAAGCTGCGCAGGCAGATGAAAAAAAAGTGCAGCAGTTCTCGGAGCGTTTTCACAGACGGTATGCATATGAAAATGATGTGCAGAGAAAAAATAAGTATTCCGTGTCGGAGTTAAAACATCGTGCCATGCGGGAGGCGTTTGAAAAAGAGGAGGAGGCAGTTCCTGTTTTTCAATCCGAGGAGATTGTGCCGTATGTGCCTGCATTTGCAAGAGAAATAGAGCAGCAAAGTGAGGATGCCAGCCCTGGAGCACTTCGCGGAACGGCAATGCACCGCATCATGGAGTGCTACCAGTTTTCTTCCGGTGTGTCCGCAAAAGAGCAGGTCGCCGGGATGCTGGAGAAAGAACAGATCACACCGGAGATGCATGGACTGATTCGCATACCGCAGGTTGAATATTTTGTAAATGCAGATATTGGAAAACGGATGGGAGCAGCTGAAAAAGACGGAAAATTGTACCGTGAGAAACCATTTGTCATGGGATTTACGGATGAACAGTTAGACGAGTTTGGTTTTGCTGAAAACACGGAACAGGCGGAAAAGGTAAAAAGCATGGGGCGTGTAGGAAATATAGGAGAAACGGAATATACAGGGAAAGAGCTGACCCTGATCCAGGGAATCATCGATGTATTCTGGATTGAAAAGGACGGTATTGTCCTTCTTGATTATAAAACAGACCGTGTGGATACGGAAAAGGAATTGTCCGAGCGTTATGCGGCACAGTTAAAACTTTACGAGGAAGCGCTAAACCGAGTCTATGAAAATGAGAAAGATGCAGCCGGAAATCCGCTGAAAGTAAAGGAAAAACTGTTGTATTCCTTCCGGCTTGGGAAAGTGATCCCGGTATAGAAAATTTAAAAACATTGTACAAAAGCCAGTCTGATTGGAGTTTTGTGCAATGTTAAGAAGCAGATAAGCAGCATGCAGCAGAAAGGAAATTTGACCATGTCACAGATTATTTTAGCATCCGCGTCCCCAAGACGCCGTGAACTTTTAGAGCAGATCGGTCTTAACTTTGAGGTCTGTCCGGCAAAGGGGGAGGAGATCATCATAAAAAAAGAGCCAAAAGAGGTTGTCATGGAACTTGCAGCACAGAAGGCGAGAGAAGTCGCATCCATGTTAAAAACATATGGAGATGAGCATCGGACGCTGATGACACCGCAGGATACTTTAGTCATCGGTGCAGACACCATTGTTGCCGCGGGCAGCGAAATCTTAGGAAAACCAAAAGATGAGGAAGATGCCTTCCGCATGCTCTCTTTATTGTCAGGGAAAAGCCATTCGGTGTACACGGGGGTTGCTTTTGTGTTTATCGACCGGACCGGCAGGGCAGGGGAACATATCTTTTATGAAAAGACTGACGTTTTTGTCAGACAGTTAAAGAAAAGTGAAATTTTGCGTTATATTGCGACAGGAGAACCGTCGGACAAAGCCGGTGCATACGGAATCCAGGGAAAATTTGCAATTTATATTGACAAAATCGACGGTGACTATAATAATGTGGTAGGACTTCCGGTTGCAGCGATTTACAGAGAGCTTGACCGGCTTGGAATTGACCCATATACATGGTAGATAAGCGGGAAAATACAGTGTGAAAAATGAGATTTTTACACTGCACAGAATGGAGGATTATTATGTACGATGAAGCGGTAGTACAGTATTTTTTGGAACATCAGATGCAGCTTTTTAAAGAAAATGTTGCAGAATCGCCGGAGGAGGCCGAAGAATTTTTAGAGGACTGCATGGCAGTTGTCTGCAAAAATATCAAAGAAGTCCGTGCTTATTTTGAAGATGAGGGCGCAGATATTGCCGGAATGAGCAATGCGGATTTAGCAGAGGCAGAGGAAGTTTTTGCAATCCCGGACGGCAGATATCTGATCGTGGAAGCGTAGGAATGACGTTTTTATGGAATACGCTATGCCAAAATACAGATGCGTGTGAGAAATCGGTAAACAGGACAAATAGACAGGTAAGAGGAAAAAAGAATGAAACAATATGATGTGATTATTATTGGAGCCGGTCCATCTGGTATCTTTTGTGCATATGAACTGATCCATGCAAAGAAGAATCTGAAAATTTTAATAATCGAGAAGGGCAGACGAATCGAAAAGAGAGAATGTCCGAAACGTAAGACAAAAGTCTGCGTTGGATGTAAACCTTGTTCCATCACGACCGGATTTGCCGGAGCGGGAGCTTTTTCTGACGGTAAACTGTCACTTTCCCCGGATGTCGGAGGAAATCTGCCGGAAATTTTAGGCTATGATAAAACCGTGGAATTATTAAAAGAATCCGATGATATTTATTTAAAATTCGGTGCAGATACAAAAGTTTACGGAGTGGATAAAGAAAAAGAGATCCGTGAGATCCGCAGAAAAGCGATCAATGCAAACTTAAAACTGATCGAATGTCCGATCCGCCACCTTGGAACAGAGGAAGGCTACAAAATCTATTCCAGACTGCAGGAGCATCTGTTAGAGCAGGGCGTTGAGATGGAATTTAACACCATGGTCAAAGATATCATCATTGAGGATAACAAGGTCAAAGGGATCATTACCGAAAAAGATGAGGAATATCTTGCAGCAGAGGTTATTTCTGCAGTTGGACGAGAGGGTGCTGACTGGTTTTCACATATCTGCGGACAGCATGATATTGAAACAAAGGTAGGTACCGTAGACATTGGTGTACGTGTGGAGGTGCGTGATGAGGTCATGGAATTTTTAAATCAGAACCTCTATGAGGCAAAACTGGTTTACCATACACCGACATTTGATGATAAGGTGCGTACCTTCTGTACCAACCCGTCCGGTGAGGTCGCAACAGAATACTACGATAACGGACTTGCGGTGGTAAACGGTCACGCATACAAGTCGAAAGATTTAAAGACCAACAATACCAACTTTGCAATTTTGGTTTCCAAAAACTTTACCAAACCATTTAAGACACCGATCGAGTACGGTAAACAGATCGCACAGCTTTCCAACATGCTCTGCGACGGAAAGATCTTAGTACAGACATTCGGTGATTTCAAGAGAGGAAGAAGAACAACGGAGGAACGCCTCTGCAGGAATAACCTGATCCCGACTTTAAAGGATGCTGTGCCGGGTGATCTTTCCTTAGTATTCCCGCACCGTATCATGGTCGATATTGAGGAAATGCTAATGGCGCTCGATAAGGTGACACCGGGTATTGCCAGCGACGAGACACTGCTTTACGGTGTGGAAGTAAAATTCTATTCCAACAAGGTAGTGGTCAACTCTGATTTTGAAACCAGCGTAAAAGGACTGCGTGCGATCGGAGACGGAGCATCTGTGACGAGAGGATTGCAGCAGGCATCTGCAAACGGAATTTCCGTTGCAAGAAGTATCTTAAAATCAATGGAACAATAGGACTTTCTATCAGATTGGGTAAATTAGGATGAAGAGAAAATTTACAAGGGTAGCAGCTGTGCTGTGTGGCATGTCGCTGTTATTGACCGGATGCCGGATCGGAAATAAAAATATTGTGGTTTCGAATATATTAAATGACCGTCAGGTATTCAAGATCGAGGGAACCGTCTGCAGTTTGAAAGAGGCGCGGGTTTATCTGACGAATTATCAGAATATCTACGGGACGGCATATGGTGTGGATCTCTGGAAACATGATTTCGGGGATGATTCATTGGTAAAATATATCAAAGCGGTCACAATGGAAGAATTAACCCAGGTGGTCAGCATGGATCTGCTTGCACAGTCAAGGGAAGTTGCACTTTCAGAGGATGAGCTTTCTGCAATATCAGAGGCGGCGGCAGAGTATTATGCATCACTTTCAAAAGAAGAAAATACTTATCTTGAAGTGACGGAGAGCGATATCAGCGAATATTATCAGCATTACGCATTAGCACAGAAACTTTATAATTCGCTGACAAACAGTGTAAATGAGGAAGTCAGTGACGATGAGGCGCGTGTGATCGAGATCATGCAGATATTTGTCGCAGACAGTACAAAGGCAAGTGATGTGGCAGCAAAGTTAGAGCGTGGAGATGATTTTGCATCTGTGGCAAATAACTATAATGAACTTTCTTCCATACAGACTACGGTGGTCAGGGATGAACTGCCCAAAGAGGTCGAGGAGGTTGCGTTTAATCTTGATAATGGACAGACGTCGTCTATGATCCAGGCAGGCAAAGGGTTTTATTTTATTAAATGCCTGAATAAATATAATGAGGAACTGACAGAGGCAAACAAGTCCAATATCGTGGAAAAAAGAGAAAAAGAGGCATTTGATGATGTCTATAACCAGTTTGTGGCGGGACTGAATTCCAGTATCAACAAAGATATGTGGGATGAACTCACATTAGATACCACAGATGGTATACAGACGGACAGTTTTTTTGAGATTTTTGAAAAACATTGTGGGGAAATATAAGGGAAAAGAGGATGAAATATGACAAAAGATATGACGAATGGTTCTCCGATGAAGCTGATTTTAGGTTTCTCCATTCCACTTTTGTTTGGATATCTGTTTCAGCAGTTTTATAATCTGGTGGATACACTCATTGTCGGAAGATTTCTCGGTGTGGATGCACTTGCAGCGGTAGGTTCCACCGGATCTTTAAACTTTTTGATCATCGGATTCTGTATGGGTGTCTGCAACGGTTTTGCAATTCCACTGGCACATAAATTTGGTGCCGGGGATTACCGTGGACTGCGTGCATTTATGGTAAATGCCATTTATTTATCTGCAATTTTTGCAGTGGTCATGACGGCAGTCACAGTAGTATTCTGCCGCCCGATCTTAGAACTGATGCGCACGCCGGACAACATTATCGACGGGGCGTATCTGTATATCGTGATCATTTTTGCAGGAATACCGGCAACATATTTGTATAATCTTATTTCGGCCATCATCCGTTCGATGGGAGACAGCAAGACCCCCGTCGTGTTTTTGGTAATCTCATCTGTGATGAATATTGCGTTAGACCTTGTATTTATCATAAATCTTCATCTGGGTGTAGCTGGCGCATCACTTGCAACGGTGATCTCTCAGGCAGTGTCCGGAATCGGATGCCTGATCTACAGCTGGAAAAAATTTGAAATCCTGCATCCGGATGCAGAGGAACGCCGGTGGAACAGTTCTTATATGAAAACACTCTGTGGCATGGGTGTGCCGATGGGACTGCAGTATTCCATCACGGCAATTGGAAGTGTTATTTTACAGAGTGCAGTCAATACGCTCGGTTCAAACGCAGTTGCATCCATGACCGCCGGAAGCAAGATAGGAATGTTTTTCTGCTGCCCGTTTGATGCGATGGGATCGACGATGGCAACTTATGGCGGACAGAATGTCGGTGCAAAGAAAATGGATCGTATTTCGAAGGGATTAAAGGCATGTTCCATGCTTGGAATCGGATATGCGATCCTTGCATTTGTTATTCTTGCGCTGACCGGAAGAAATCTTGCACTGTTCTTCGTGGAACGCGCTGAGGTGGAAGTCATCGGGAATGTATACCTGTTTTTATTGATCAACAGTGCATTTTACATTCCACTCGCATTTGTCAATATCGTCCGTTTCCTGATCCAGGGTATGGGATACAGCAAGTTTGCAATCTTAGCAGGTGTCTGTGAGATGGCGGCGAGAACGCTCGTCGGATTTGCATTAGTGCCGCTGTTTGGTTTTCCGGCAGCATGTTTTGCAAGCCCGGTCGCATGGGTCTTCGCGGACGCATTTTTGTTCCCGGCGTACCGGCATGTGTACCGGAAGACGGAAAAGATGCTGAACGTGAGCATACAATAGTGGTTTTGCCGGAACAAAACGTGAGTACCATATAGATAATAACAGAAAGTAAAGAGGAAAAATATGAGTATATTAAATGTTGAACATCTGACCCATGGCTTTGGCGACCGTGCAATTTTTGAGGATGTTTCATTCCGCCTGCTTGCGGGGGAACATATCGGATTAGTTGGAGCCAATGGCGAGGGAAAGTCCACATTTATGAACATTGTGACCGGAAAACTGATGCCGGATGAGGGAAAAGTTGAGTGGGCGAAAAATGTGCGGACCGGATATCTGGATCAGAATTCCACCCTGCAGAAGGGGATGACAATCGAGAGCGTCCTAAAGTCGGCGTTTGCGTGGCTGTTTGAGCAGGAAGAACGCATGAATGAGATCTGCGATCAGTTAGGCAGTGCCGATCCGGATCAGATGGATGCCATGATGGAAGAACTTGGTGTGATCCAGGATATGCTGACGATGCATGATTTCTATGTTATCGACAGCAAAGTGGAGGAGGTTGCGCGAGCACTTGGATTATTGGAACTGGGACTTGACCATGATGTTTCAGATTTAAGCGGTGGACAGCGTATGAAGGTGCTGCTTGCAAAGCTTCTTTTAGAGAAACCGGACATTCTTCTTTTGGATGAGCCGACAAACTATTTAGATGCAGAGCACATTGCATGGCTGACGCGTTATCTGCAGGAGTACGAGAATGCGTTTATCCTGATCTCACACGATATCCCGTTTTTAAATGATGTGGTAAATATCATTTATCATATGGAAAATCAGAGACTTGACCGCTATGTAGGAAATTACGATAAGTTCCAGGAAGTTTATGCAGTGAAAAAATCACAGCTTGAGGCTGCATACCGCAAACAGCAGCAGGAGATCAGTGAGTTAAAAGATTTTGTGGCGCGCAACAAGGCCCGCGTTGCTACGAGAAATATGGCGATGTCCCGTCAGAAAAAACTTGATAAAATGGATGTGATCGAGCTTGCCGCAGAGCGTCCAAAGCCGGAGTTTGATTTCAAACTCGGAAGGACACCGGGAAAATATATCTTTGAGACCAAAGATCTTGTCATCGGGTACGATGAACCGTTATCAAAGCCGCTTAATATTTCTATGGAACGCGGTCAGAAGATCGCCTTAGTCGGTGCAAACGGTATCGGAAAGACGACTTTACTGCGCAGTATTTTAGGACTGGTTCCGGCTTTATCAGGGGAAGTCACTCTGGGGGAAAATTTAGAGATCGGTTATTTTGAGCAGGAGATCAAAGGGGAAAATAAAAATACCTGTATCGAAGAAATCTGGGAAGAATTTCCGGCTTTTTCCCAGTACGAAGTGCGTTCAGCACTTGCAAAATGCGGTCTGACCACAAAGCATATCGAAAGCCAGGTGCGTGTACTTAGCGGTGGTGAGCAGGCGAAAGTACGTCTGTGCAAACTGATGAACCGCACGACTAACATCCTGCTTCTGGACGAGCCGACGAACCATCTGGATGTGGATGCAAAAGACGAATTAAAGCGTGCTCTAAACGAATACCGCGGAGCAGTACTTTTGATCTGTCATGAGCCGGATTTCTATCAGGATGTGGTGAACGCCGTGTGGGACTGCTCAAAGTGGACGACGAAGATTTTATAAAAAATGTGGGGCTGGATTTCAAAAGGTAAAAATACCCTTTGAAAAAACAGCCCTATATTTATTCATAAGCTAGGAGAGAGAAATGAAGCCGGATTATTATGAAGATTTTACCTGTATAGCAGACCGGTGCAGTTTTACATGCTGCAGGGAATGGAAGATCGGGGTGGATGAGGACACTTTTGTAAAGTGGAAACACACTCTGACGCCGGACGGGATGTATGATACAGATAGAGGACAGCAGGCAAAAAAAGAAAAGCTGAGTGGGTATGTAAGAAAGAAGGATGGCAGCAGAGTCATCGGATTAAATAAAGAGAAAAATTGTCCATTTCTGAATGGCAAAAAATTGTGCAGATTGGTTCTTACTTATGGGGATGAGATACTTTCACAGACCTGTCAGCTTTTTCCAAGAGAGATCCATACCTTTAACGAAGATGTCACAGAATACGCCCTGATGCCGTCTTGTCCGGCGGTCATTGATCTGTTGCGGAAAAGAGAACATATTTCATTTTCCGGAGAGATGGATACATCTGCTTATCGGGAACTTGCGCCGCTTGTGAACTTGCGCGCATTTTTAATGAAGCTGATGGAGGATGGAGCGCATACGCCGGAGCATAATCTGATGAAGATTTTTTATGTGCTGCTTGATCTATATGAGCGTGTGGAAGATGAGCAGGCAAAAGATGGGTGTATGGAAAATAAGCAGGTAAAAGATGCGGCAGAAGATGCGTTGGGACTGGATTTGACAGACATGGCAAAAATGTATCCGGGTGGATTCCTTTTAGAACTTTCAGAAACGATTGATGGAATTGAACAGACACTGCAGTATTCCATTGAGGAGCGCAACGAACTGTTTTTGGACCTTGCAGAGAATTATCGCAGGGAAGGATTGTATGAAAAATACTTAGAGCCTGTGGCACAGCTTGCAGAACAGTTATCCGAACAGGGAATCGATGAGGAAGTTGTAAAAGAATGGCAGGAGTTTGAAGTACAGTTTTTGAAATACCAGCCGTTGATGCGGCGGTTCCTTTTGACAGAGTTGTATGCAGATTCTTTAAAACCGGAAGGAAATTTAGAGGAGATGGTCGTGCAGGTGCAGTGGATCGCAATGGAATATGCCACAATAAGGCATGCTGTTTTTCTGCACTGGTTGTTAAGTCAGGGGGAGGGGAGCTTCTGCGAAGAAGGAATTTCAACTTCCTGCCGAAGAGGAATTTCCTACGAAGATGTGCGTGATTATATGGTTGTGGTCTCCCGCATGACGGGATATGAGGAAGATGATATTTACGAATATTTGGAAAACAGTTTTGAACATATCATCTGGGACTGGGGATATTTTGCGTTGATTTGTGGTTGACATATTCTGTTGAATGTATTATTGTATTAACTAGATAATACACAAAGGAGGCAAAAGTTATGAAAAAGGAACATCGAAACAAAATGATCGCTCCGATTATCATTGCAGCAGTTCTGATCGTGTATTATGTTGCAATTGCTGCGGTATTTATGCTGATCCCGGATCTGACTGTCATCATGAAATTATTGATGGTAATTATTCCGCTGGCACTGGCAGGAGTAGCATTTGCAGTAACCGTAGAACGTGTGCAGGAGATAAGGAGTGGAGAAGAAGATGATCTTAGTAAATACTGATTATATCAGCGGCAAAAATTTAGAAATGCTTGGTCTGGTAAAGGGAAGCACGATCCAGAGCAAAAATATTGGAAAAGATATTACACAGAGTTTCAAAACATTAGTTGGCGGAGAGTTAAAGGCATACAATGAAATGATGAATGAGGCTAGAGCACTTGCAACAAAGCGCATGGTGGAAGAGGCAGAGAGCTTAGGTGCTGATGCGGTTGTAAATATCCGTTATGCATCTTCTGCAGTTATGCAGGGGGCAGCAGAAGTCATTGCATATGGTACGGCTGTAAAATTTACAAACTAGCAAAAAGCTCTTGACTTATAGTGCACTTCAAGTTGTAGAATTTATAAGTACTTCCGATGGGGAAGCAGATGATAGAATCCGTCAACGGAAAGGAGCAATACAATTATGAAGACTATAAGTAGAGAAGAATTTGAAAAACGGAACGTATTTGGAACGGGTGCGGAGAATACAGGATTTGCACAGTATTTTATCGGTAATTCTTATCTGAATCCACTGACAGATCCGAAGAACTGTGCTGTATTTATGGCAAATGTGACATTTGAACCGGGATGCCGTAATAACTGGCACATTCACCACGCAGCAAAAGGCGGTGGACAGCTTTTGATCTGCACAGCAGGAGAGGGATGGTATCAGGAAGAATAAAAAGAGGCATGCGAAAAATGATTTTTCATTTTTCACATGCCTCTTTTGGGATCGCAGCTTATATATAAGGTGTAAAACATGTGGCTGATACAGAGGTTAACGGTGGTCCCCCATATAAAACAGTGCAACCGTACCCGGACCGGAATGCGCGCCGATCGTGGCACCGATATATCCGATCATGAAATTTTCATATCCAAAACGTTCTTTGATCAGATCAGCAACAAACTGTGCATCTTCCGGGCAGTCACCATGACTGATAAAGATAATATCATTTTTATCTTTCCAGTCACCGAGTTGTTTTTCCATGCAGTCGACCAGTCCGATCAGTGATTTCTTGCGGCCGCGCACTTTGCTTAACATGACAAGATGTCCCTCATCATCGACATGAAGTACCGGTTTTAAATTGATCATCGTACCTACAATTGCAGCTGTCTTAGAGAGACGTCCGCCGCGATGCAGATGAAAAAGATCGTCCACGGTAAAATTATGTACGAGATGATATTTGTTTTCTTCTAACCAGACAGCAATTTCATCCAGATTTTTTCCAGCTTCCTTTAACTGAACTGCTTTATAGACTAAGAGCCCCTGACCTAATGTTGCGGCAAGTGAATCCACAACTACGATACGGCGGTCTGGATATTTTTCACATACGTCTGCTGCGGCGATCCTGCAGCTGTTAAAACTTCCGCTGAGACCGGAAGAAAATGCGATATGGAGAATATCCACATCATTTTCTTTCAGAATCGATTCATACAAAGTAGCAGCTTCTTCGGGATTCGCCTGTGAGGTGGTCGGTAATGATCCGGCACGCATTTTATCATAAAACTCTTTGACCGGCATTGGATTTTCCCAGGTGTAGGATGTGCCTTCTAAGGTGTAAGGAAGGGACATCATGTATAAGTGATGTTTTTCAACATATTCTCTTGGTAAATCAGTGGTTGTATCAGTTACAATTACAAACTCTTTCATGAACTCCTCCAGATCATATTGTAAATATTTTTGGATAGCGTCAGTCAGATATTATCCAATGTTCATGCACAATTATAAATGATACATGGCTAAAAGAAAAGAAAAAAATAAAATAAGGTCTTTACAAACATAATAAAATGAAGTAATATATGACTATCTTTTTATCGGGTTTGCGTGAAGCATCTTAGATCGTTCTATATATTGAGGAGATTGGAGCGGTTTTGAAACAGGATGAACAGATCAGCAGACATTTTTACGGTTGTATGACAGACCGTATCGCTGGAAATCAGACAGGGATTTCCATCTTATTAGAATCAATTATTGTCAATTTATTTCACAGAACAATTTTTATTGCCAAAGGCTGTTTCAGAGGGATATCCCGCCTTTTTTGTAATGGGAAAAAGGAGCGGACATGTCTGTAAAAATAGCATTCTGGGGTATGGAAGAGTCCTGCCATATAACAGAAAATATGATTGTGATGTCATGGCTTCTGGCAAAAATCAGACCGGCACATAGTATTTTTGTGCATAGGGAGAATGGCTGGCAGTGTATTTTTTCCGGTGGAAAAGACAGAATTTTATTTGCAGATTGTGGATGTGGCAGAGACAAAAAAACACAAAACAGTTTAAAAAATGCAGATGTTATTGTCGCAGGGATCCATACCTATCCGAGTGAATGGCAGGAGATCATACGCAATTTTACAGTCAGACACAAAAAGGTTCTTTATCTGGTCGAAGGCTATGCATTGCATGCAAGCCGGTTAAAGACGGATATGATGGACAGGTATCGTATTGCGCCGGAACAGATAGGCTATATCCCGCAAAACGGGGAATTGGAGTGGGTGTCAGCGCAGGGAAAAATTGATAATTTTATGAAGTCATGGAGACAGAAATCGAGAACAGAACGTAATGAAAACTTTTTCGAAGAAATGGAACATAATCTGTTTCTTCTCATGAAACAAATGGAAAAAAATGAAAATGGAGGATATCAATTATGGAACAGGTAATGAAACATTATGGAAATGCAATTCTTGCGGTAATCGTATTATTGGCATTAGGTGCGATCATTGTGGCGGCACTGTCGTCGGACGGATATGTTGCAATGGAATTTAAGAATACACTTACCGGTTTTTTTGACAATATGAATGCGCTTCGTCCTTAGGAAGAGGCAAAGAAAATGGAGAAGGAGATAGAATCTGGAAAAGATGAGTGAAAAGATTATTTTTGAACCCACACCGGAACAGTTCGGGATATTCTGGAAATATTTAAGCAGACCGGAGGTGACGGATGTAGACTATAACGGGCAAAAATTATGGATCACAGATCTGAAAGAGGGGAGGTACTGTGCAAATGAGGAGATACCGGAATATTTTATCAGTACATTTACACACAATATCTCAAATTGTATCAATAAACAATTTAATAATGCAAACAAAATACTGGAAGCGGATACAAAAGAACTGAGAATCAGTATTATTCATGAGTCGGCGGCGATATCGGGGATCAGCATCTGTATCCGTAAATCCCCGTGTTTTGTAAGAAATACCTTAGAGAATCTGCTGGATCAGAAGTACTGTGAGAAAGAAGTGCTGCATCTGCTGTTAAATTGTGTGCAGGCGAAGATGAATCTTGTTTTTGGAGGGGAGCCGGGGGCAGGCAAGACAGAATGTGCAAAATTTTTTATGCAGTTTATCAGAAAGGAAGAGCGTGTTATCACGATAGAAGATTCGTTGGAGATCCATTATGCGAACATCAATCCCGGTGCAGATGCGGTTGAACTTCGTGTCGGAAAGGGATTTGATTATACAGATGCAATCAAAGCCTCACTGCGTCAGAATCCAAGCTGGCTGATGCTCTCGGAGGCGCGCTCTGTGGAGGTAACATCATTGTTGGAGCAATGGAGCACAGGCGTTCATGGATTTACGACGATCCATCTGGATGATGTGAGAAAACTTCCGGATCGGATATTAAATATGATGAATAATGTCAATGATGCACAGCGTATGGAAAATCGGATTTACCGTTATGTGAATGCAGCAGTTCTGATCCGAAAAATCGAATCTTCCGATGGAAAGGTCAGACGTTATATAGATCAGCTATGTTTTTTTTCGCGTGAAGAAGGGAAAAACAGAATTTATATGATCGTCGATGATGGGGCGCTTGTATCGAAGGAATTGCCGCCGGATATCAAAAAAAGGTTCAGGGAAACAGGCGTGGAGGAGCCTTTTGTATGCAGACAGTTTGAAACGTATCTTAAAGAGAACCGATGAAAGGAGAGGATGTATCGTGGGGTGGCTGACTTTTTGGAATCCGAAAAATCTGCAGAAAAAAGTGGATATGTATGGGTATCATTTTTCGTGGAAAACCCATGCAGTGATGATTTTTCTGGCACTCGCAGGGGTGATTGGCATAGGTGCCGTGTTCCGGCTTAAAGCGGGCGGCGTTGTGATCGCGTTGACCGCGGTTATCATGATGCTTCCGGTTCTGGTGCTGGATATGTACCATAAGATGTACGAGCAGAAACGATTTGCGGATGCTGCGGAATATATGGAGCAGATGTTATATGCATTTCAGAAAACAGGAAAAATTTTAAGTGCATTAAAGGAAACCAGAGAAATATTTGAAGAAGGGAAGATGCGTTCCTGTATTGAGCAGGTGATTCTGAAACTGGAATTTGGAGACTTCTCTGCAGGAGAAAATGTCTTTGAATCAGCATTAGAACCGATTGAAAGTCAATATCAATGCCCTAAAATAAAAATGCTTCATGAGCTTTTGATCAATGCCGAGGAACATGGGGGAGAGATGAGTGAGTCTGCACTGCTCCTGTTAGAAGATATCGAATTGTGGAAGCGCAGAGGCTATCAGCTTCAGGCAGAGAAGAAAAAAAGTCATACGGATAACATTATTTCTGTGATTGTATCCGTTATTTTGTGTGCGACGGCATTGTATGTGTTAGATTCCATGAAAGATCTTTTTGTGGTGAAAACGGATTTTAATATTTTTGGAGTAGGGATCATTCAGGTCTCATCACTTGTATTTCTGCTTTTCCTATTATGGGTATTTGTAAAGAGTTCGAGGAATCTGACGAATGACTGGCTAGCCACAGAGAAGGTGGAGAAAGAACAGGAAATCAGTTCAAGCTGTGAAATGGTGTACCATTACAATGAGAAAAAGGAAAAAAGAAAAAGTATGTTATGGGCATTGCCGGCGGCTGGTATGATGTTAGCTGCTGTATTGGCCGGAAAACTTATTCTCGCAGGAATTTTATTCCCAGTGACGCTTTTTTTAGCCATGCAGCATAAGGTGGGGTATCAGATTGCAAAAAGAGATGTGAAGGAGGCTGTTTATCTGGCTCTTCCGGGCTGGTTTATGGAACTTGCTCTGTTATTGCAGAATAATAATGTACAGGTTTCAATCGAAAAGTCAAAAAATAGTGCACCGCCGGTGCTCAGATATGAGATTGAATGTCTGGAGGAGCGATTAAAAAAAACGCCGGAAAAACTGAGTGCATATACAGAATTTTGCAAAGAATTTGATGTGCCGGAAGCACAGAATTGCATGAAAATGCTTCATGCTGTTGCGGAGATGGGAACCGGGGATGCAGTGACACAGATGAATCATCTGATCATGCATGTGAATGAAATGCAGAACCGGGCAGAAGAAATCCGAAATGGAAAAATCGCATTTAGACAGAAAATGATATTTTCTTATCCTGTTATAGCGGCAACCGTAAAACTTCTGATCGATCTGACAGTTGGAATGATAATGATGTTTCATATGCTTGGAAGTATGGGAGGTGCAGTGCAATGAGGCAGATAATCGGGGCATTTGGTATTTTATTTATAATGATGGCAAATATTTTTATATGTACAGGTCTGATCGGGGCGAGTGGGCAGGTTGCTGCTGCAAAAGAGTATAAATCACAGGTGGTTGCGGAACTGGAAAACAGTAATTTTAATCCGGGTGTGATCGATGCCTGTAAAAAGAAGGCGGCAGAGGACGGATATGAACTGGAGATTTCGGATTGTGTTTATGACGCATGGCAAAATATGAGAGCTGCACAGGTGGCATTAAAGTATCATTACCGCATACCGGTACTTGGAATTTACGAAGAGAATATTACATATGCGATTGCGAGGTGATAGATTTGAGCCTTATGATGATCGTGGAAAAATTTGGTGGAGCGTTTCTGGGGATTTTGGCTGGCAGTGCAGTGATAAGAATGTTTTATGAAATTTTAAATTATGTGTCATCTTTTTAAAGAACACAGGAAAGGGAAAGCAGATGGAGGATATCATTGAGGAATTTGGAAGTGGATTTCTGACAATTACCGTGACACTTTTTTTAGTTGGTTACTGGTATGAAAATATGAGGCAGGGCGGAGCCGTTTATGAATTTGTGCAGCAGTTTCTGAATTGTATCTGCGGCGGATAGGAGGTGGATATGCATGAAGTGATCAAAGTTTATGGGAAAACAATTCTTCAGGCGATAATCCTTGTGGGGGTAATGTGGCTTGTTTTTAGGGGAGTGACGGATGAAAACGGAAATAAGGGAATCGTTGAGATCGTATCTGGTCATATGGATCGGCAGACGGAAAACCCGGCAGATTTTGAAACGTTTTATGAGGAATCACAAAAAAAACCACCCCATTTTGAAACAGCCATAACAGGATATCTGAAAATTGGAACATATCAGATGACAGATATTATAAAGGCGTGGGATTATGCAGAAAATGAATTGCAGATACAGTTGATGAAAGTTATTTCACCCGATGGAACAGTGCTGGAAAATAAACTGGATTTTCAGATGCCGGGGGTGTATGAAGTAAGTGTGATGACAGAAGATCATGATAACAGAGTCAGATATGCCGTGGTAAATATACCGGTAAATGAATGACAGATAAAGGGTGGGAAAAGTGAAAAATATGATAACTATGATGATTGGAATCGTAATTGGTGCAATAACAATTCTGATAATATTAACGGTAACTGGCCGTATGAATTACGCTACAGAGCTGGAAAGCCAGCTTCCGGCGGTTGTAGAAAATATACTTTGTAATGTAAAGATAAAACAGTTGTATAATGTAGCCGATAATCAGGAATTTACCGCGGATGTGACAGAACAGATTGCAAAGGAGCTGGATGCCCAAACCGGTATTGTAATGCGGATCATGGGAGCTGATAAGGAGAAGGGACTATTTTCTGTGGGAGTAGATAGAACGTTTGTGCATCCGAATGGAAAAACCGGTACTGTGAAATGCAGCCGGACTGTATTGGCAGACAAGTTGCAAATAGTAGAAATTCAGAAATATTATGTACAGTTTTATAAAGATGCAGATAACAGTGAATGTTATAAAAAGTACTGTGTGACGGAAGGAGATACGATCAGTGCACCCGCAGTGCCGGAATACAAAGACAGGGAGTTCGCAGGCTGGCAGGACGACAAGGGATATGAGGCAGATTTTTCACAGCCGGTCGAACAGAACCGGAATTATTATGCTGTCTGGAAATAATATTTACAGAGACACAAAAGAAAAACAGCCGCACCCTATAAGCGCGGCTGTGAAAACGGTAATGCATGATGATAAATCTGTGTGTGATTTATAAAGATTGCTTTGCAAGATTTTTGTTTGCAGTTGAGAGCATCAGTTTGATACGGTTCAACTGGTTTACTTCACTTGCACCCGGATCGTAGTCAATGGCAACGATATTTGATTCCGGGAAACGGTGGCGCAGCTCTTTGATAACACCTTTTCCTACAACGTGGTTCGGCAGGCAGGCAAATGGCTGTGTACAGACGATGTTTGGTGTACCACTGTGGATCAGCTCCATCATCTCGCCGGTTAAGAACCATCCTTCACCGGTCTGGTTACCTTCGGATACGATATCTCTTGCATAATTTGCAAGATCGTCGATATGAGCAGGCGGATCAAAATGCTTACTCTTTTCAAATTCATCTCTGGCAGCGCTTCTTAACCATTCAAAGAAATTGATGCCAAGTCGTCCAATGCGTTTGGACTTTTTGCTGAAACCGAGGTTGTCAGCCTTAAATCCGGTGTTATAGAAGCAGTAGAGCAGGAAGTCGGTCAGATCCGGCACGACAGCTTCTGCGCCTTCGGATTCTAACAATCCGACTAAATCGTTGTTTGCAGCAGGATGGAATTTTACTAAGATCTCTCCAACGACGCCGACACGCGGTTTTTTCACATCTACACGGTCAAGGTTGTCAAAATCGCGGATGATCTGACGGCACATCTGCTTAAATTTGCGGTGGGACAACAGTTTATCTTGTGTGATAAAGGAGATTACTTCTTTTTTCCATTTCTCATGCAGTGCATTCGCAGATCCTTTTACTGCTTCATAAGGACGTGTGCGGTACAGACAGCGAAGGAAAATATCGCCAAACTCTAATGCATATAGTCCGTGCTGGATCAGTGAAGGCGTCAGTTTAAAGCCAGGATTGCTTTCAAGTCCGCTTAAGTTGATGGAGATTACCGGTACATTCGGATATCCTGCTTTTTCAAGAGCACGACGTATAAAACCGATGTAGTTGCTGGCACGACAGCCTCCGCCGGTCTGCGAGATCAGGATCGCTGTTTTGTTCATGTCATAATTTCCGGACATAACAGCACTCATAAGCTGTCCGACCACAATAAGTGACGGATAGCAGGCATCATTATTTACATATTTTAATCCGACATCCACACAGGTGCGGCTTGGAACATCCGGTACCACCAGGTTATAACCGGCTGCACAGAATGCAGGTTCTAACAGCTCAAAGTGGATCGGTGACATCTGCGGACAGAGAATTGTATAATTTTTACGCATTTCTTCCGTGAAAACAACTCTGTTATAGTTGGAAGGAATAATTGTCCGTTTTGTCTGTTTCTTCTCACGCACACGGATGGCGGAGAGCAGGGAACGGATACGAATCCTTGCAGCACCTAAGTTGTTAACCTCATCAATCTTTAAGCATGTGTAGATCTTGCCTGATTTTGTCAGGATGTCGTTGACTGCGTCGGTGGTAACTGCGTCTAAGCCACAACCGAAGGAGTTCAACTGGATCAGATCAAGGTCATCCCTGGTTTTTACAAAGTTTGCAGCCGCATACAGACGGGAATGATACATCCACTGATCCATAACGATCAGAGGGCGTTCCACTTGATGAAGGTGAGAAACGGAGTCCTCAGTCAGTACGGCAATACCATAGGAATTGATCAGTTCCGGGATACCGTGGTTGATCTCAGGGTCAACATGGTATGGACGTCCTGCTAATACAATACCGCGTTTGCCGGTTTTCTCCATATAAGCTAAGACTTCTTCACCTTTTTTCTGCATTTCCATGCGGACAACAGCAAGTTCTTTGTAACCTTCGGAAACAGCGTCACGGATCTCTGATTCCGGGATGGCAAATTCCGGTGCACCAAAGGTTTTTACAAGCTGGGAAGATAAAGTTTCTTCGCTGGTAAATGCCATGAATGGATTATAAAAACGTACCTTGCCGGAAGTGATATCTTCCACGTTATTTTTGATATTTTCCGCGTAGGAGGTTACGATCGGGCAGTTGTAATGGTTGTTGGAATCCGGAAATTCATTGCGCTCATAAGGTACACATGGGTAGAAAATAAAGTCTACATTCTGATGGATCAGCCAGGTCACATGTCCATGTGCAAGTTTTGCCGGATAACACTCGGATTCACTTGGAATTGAGTCAATGCCGAGCTCATAGATTTTTCTGGTGGACTGTGGTGACAGTACAACGGAAAATCCGAGTTTTTTGAAAAAAGTAGCCCAGAACGGGAAATTCTCGTACATATTTAAAACTCTTGGGATACCTACTGTTCCACGCAGGGCTTCTTCCGGCTTTAAGGAAGGGTAGTCGAATAAGCGTTTATTCTTGTATTCAAATAAGTTCGGAATATTTTCTTTGTTTTTTACGCCGCCGACACCGCGCTCACAGCGGTTTCCCGTGATATACTGGCGGTTTCCGGAGAAACGGTTGATCGTCAGCAGACAGTGGTTGGTACAACCCTGACATCTTGCAAGTTTGGTATCAAAAGTTAATGCATTGATCTCGTCGATGGAAAGCATCGTTGTCTGATAGTCAGCTTCATGACGTTCTCTTGCGATGAGAGCAGCTCCGAAAGCACCCATGATACCTGCGATATCCGGACGGACACATTCACAGCCGGAAATCTTTTCAAAACTGCGGAGCACGGCATCATTGTAAAAAGTACCACCCTGTACGACGATATTTTTTCCGAGCTCACTTGCATCGGAGAGTTTGATAACCTTAAATAAAGCATTTTTAATGACGGAGTAGGCAAGTCCGGCAGAGATATCTGCTACGGAAGCTCCTTCTTTCTGTGCCTGCTTTACTTTAGAGTTCATGAATACAGTACAGCGTGTTCCAAGATCAATCGGGTTTTTGGCAAATAAAGCTTCTTTTGCGAAGTCCTGTACAGAAAAGTTTAAGGATTTTGCAAATGTTTCGATAAAAGAACCACAGCCGGAAGAACAGGCTTCGTTTAACTGTACACTGTCTACCGTCTGGTTCTTGATCTTGATACATTTCATATCCTGACCACCGATGTCTAAGATACAGTCTACCTCAGGATCAAAAAATGCCGCTGCATAATAATGGGCTACCGTTTCTACTTCACCATCGTCTAACATCAGCGCTGCTTTTAAGAGAGCTTCACCGTAACCGGTAGAGCAGGAGTGTACGATATGTGCATTTGCCGGAAGTTTTTCATAGATCTCCTTGATGGAACGGATCGCAGTGGAAAGCGGGCTTCCGTTGTTGTTGCTGTAAAATGAATACAACAGGGAACCGTCCTCGCCGACGAGAGCGATCTTTGTTGTTGTGGAACCGGCGTCGATACCGAGATAACAGTTGCCTTCGTAGGTGGAAAGATCACCTGTCTTTACATTGTGTCCGTCGTGGCGGGCACGGAAGGTATCGTATTCTGCCTGATCTTTAAATAACGGATCAAGACGTGCTACCTCGAATTCCATATGTATATCAGAGTTTAATTTCTCAAGCATGGAAGAGAGAGTGGTATTCTGTTCCGGTTTGCAGTTTAAGGCAGAACCGATCGCTGCATAAAGGTGCGAATTGTCCGGCGTGATCGCATGCTCATCATCTAAGTTTAAGGTGCGGATAAATGCAACTTTTAACTCAGATAAAAAGTGGAGCGGACCACCTAAGAATGCAACGTGGCCGCGGATCGGCTTACCACAGGCAAGACCACTGATCGTCTGGTTTACCACCGCCTGGAAAATAGAAGCAGAGAGATCCTCTCTTGTGGCACCTTCGTTGATCAGAGGCTGGATGTCTGTTTTGGCAAAAACACCGCATCGGGCTGCAATCGGGTAGATTGCTTTGTAATTTTTCGCATATTCATTCAGACCGGAGGCATCTGTCTGAATCAGGGAAGCCATCTGGTCAATAAAAGAACCGGTACCGCCTGCGCAGATACCGTTCATACGCTGTTCAACGTTACCGCCCTCAAAATAAATAATTTTTGCGTCTTCACCGCCGAGCTCGATCGCAACGTCTGTTTGTGGAGCATAGTGCTGTAAGGCGGTAGACACAGAGATAACTTCCTGTACGAAAGGAACATCTAAGTGCTTTGCAAGTGTAAGTCCGCCGGAACCGGTGATCATTGGAGCAACCTTCCGGTCACCGAGCTGATCGAATGCTTTTTGGATCAGAGAAGAAAGCGTTTCCCGTATGTTGGCAAAATGTCTTTCATAATCGGAAAAGAGCAGATTGTCATGCTCGTCGAGCACAGCAACCTTTACGGTGGTAGAACCGATATCAATTCCAAGTTTGTGAAGCGTATTATTTTCCATAATTTCCTCCAGTCAGTAACTCCGGAAAATCCGGATAATATATAAATAAAGTGGCTGTTTCTTCTTATTAAAAAGAATGCCGGGCAAAAGCCAAGCAAAGTACATTATACGACATGATTTTACAAAAGACAATGTGCAAATCGGGGAAAAATATAAACTTTTTATGAATAAAATCAGCCTGGATTGACAAAGCACAGGCATACGGATATACTGAAAAAAGTAGTGTTTTCAAAGAAAGGTTAGGGTTTTATCCGATGAACTGGTTAAATAAATTAGAACGTAAAATTGGTCGTTACGCTGTTCCAAATCTGATCATCTGGCTGATAGGGGCATATACAATCGGCTTTGTATTCAGAAATGTATCGCCTGGTATATTAAACTATCTGACACTCAGTCCGTATCATATTTTACATGGGCAGATATGGAGATTAGTGACTTGGGTGTTTATGCCGACCGATTCAAATTTGATTTTCTTACTGATCATGGCATTGTTTTATTATCAGCTTGGCATGGCACTGGAACGTACCTGGGGAACTTTCCGGTTTAATGTATATATTTTCGGTGGAATGATATTTACCGTGATCGGTGCATTTGTTCTGTACGGTATTTATTATGCAATGAATGCATCTGTAATTTCACAGATGCCTGCACTGGCAGCACAGTTATCTTATTCGATTGCGTCGGGATTTTCCACGAATTATATCAATATGTCCATTTTCCTTGCATTTGCAATCATGTATCCGGATATGCAGGTAATGCTTTACTTTATTATTCCGATCAAGATGAAGTGGATGGCGATCGTATATGTGGTACTGACACTCTATGAGTTTGTAATTAGTGGTTGGGCGGACAGGATAGCCATTTTTATGTCCCTGCTCAATTTTATCATTTTCTTCTTTTCAACGCGGAATTTCAAACGTTATTCGCCGCATGAAATACACAGGAGACAGCAGTTCAAGTCCCAGATGCGTCAACCCAGACCGGGTTCCGGCATTACTAGGCACAAATGTGCGATTTGTGGCAGGACAGAACTTGATGATCCGAATTTAGAGTTCCGTTTCTGTTCAAAGTGTGACGGCAATTATGAATATTGTCAGGACCATCTGTTTACACATAAACATATTAAAAAAGGTTAAATAATATGACAGGCCGGATGGTATTTCAAAGCGAAATATCATCCGTTTTTTGAATGATGGCACAAAGAAGATTAGATTTTAGGTGTGATTTGTTTCAGGTTCTGTCAGAATAAATGCAGATAAAGGAGAAAAATACAATGATTCAGGATATATTTCCGATGCATCTTAGTAATGAATATCACAAAAAGATACCACAGGCAGACAGTTTTCTTATGATCTTTAAAGATAACCGTATTCTGGCAAAAAATGATGGTCAGGTGTGTTATCTGACCTATAAAGAACTTTCTGAAATCTGTCGTGGGATGGGAAAGGAAATCCCTGCATGCGTTTATCTTTTTTCCATCGGGGAGGATGATTATTTTCTGACAGATCCGGGGGAAGGGATAGAGGTGCCGGGATTTGTATACTATAAAATGTTTGAGACACGCACCATGCAGCCGAAAGAGCGGGTGCTTGCAGCTGCGACCGCATGGCATCTGTATGTCTGGTACCGCGATAATGTTTATTGTGGGAGATGTGGGCATAAACTGGTACATAGTGAAAAACTCCGGATGCTTTCATGTCCGGACTGTAACAACATGGTTTTCCCGAAAATAGCACCGGCAGTGATCGTGGGTGTGACAAACGGCAGAAAAATCCTCATGACAAAATATGCAAACCGTGAATATAAAAGATATGCACTGATTGCCGGATTTACAGAAATCGGTGAAACTGCGGAGGAAACGGTGGCGAGGGAAGTGAAGGAAGAGGTTGGGCTTTCCGTAAAAAATATCCGTTATTACAAGAGTCAGCCTTGGGGATTTGACAGCAATCTTCTTCTTGGCTATTTTTGTGAACTGGATGATGAGGGAGATGCGATGAGACTGGATGAGGAGGAACTTGCCTGCGCAGAATGGGTTGATTTTGAGGATGTCCCGGATGATCCGGAGGGACTTAGTCTGACACGGGAAATGATGCTCTGTTTCCGGGATATAATGAACGCAAGTGAGTCAACATGCTTGCATGATTGACGAACGGTAAATTGGATCATGTGACGGTTTTGCACATGATACGATGAAAGAATACGGTAGATTCTAAAAGACAGGGAAAACTGGTATGCAAAATTATACCAAATACTGAAAATGCCTTGACACTCCAACAAAACCACTGTATTATTACAGTAATACAAAAAAAGAAAGATTTACGGATGGAAAACTTAAGATTTCTTAATATTTGCTTAAGTGCCTTTTTTTGGCAGATAGATAATGATACAATCACCGTAAATCGAATAAAAAAAGGGAGTAATAAAAATGGGAGACAAGAAAAAATCGAAAAAGGGAAAGAAAAAAGTAGTTATTATTGTGCTTGTGGTTCTGGTCGTTGTAGCTGCGATCATTGGAAGTTCAGTAAAGAAAATGACAAGCCAGGTAGCAACAGCAGTCAATACAGTAGAGGTGGAGCCGGTACAGAAGAGAGATTTATCTGATACGATTTCATTAAAAGGTACTGTATCGGGTATCACGAAGAATAATGCAACTTCAAAAGCGTTAGCAGAAATCACAGCAGTTAATGTTCAGGTCGGAGATATTGTAAAAGAGGGAGATGTATTATGTACATTAGATTCCTCTACGATTCAGGATCAGATTGCGGATCTCGAAAAAAATATGTCTGATACAAATGCGACAGACAGTATTAATTCACAGCAGACAGCAGAAACAGTCAGTCGTGCAAAAGAAGATCAGCAGACACAGCTTGCAGCTGCACAGAAAGCAATTGATGATGCAAAGGATGCTTATAACGCACAGAGTATTATGTGGGATAAGAGTGAAGATAAATCGGATGCAGAATTTCAGTCTTTGTTAGCTGCACAGAAAGCAGTTACTACTGCTGAGGAAGATTACCAGAAAGTATTAGAGACCACGAACCGTACGATCGAGGATGCACAGCGTGCGGTAGAACTTGACAAGTATAAAGGATCGGATTCATCTTCCAAAGATAAACTGACAGATTTAAAAGAACAGTTAGAAGATTGCAATATTACAGCACCTTGCGGTGGAGTTGTGACGGCAGTCAATGTTTCTGTCGGAGATGTTAATGCAGATTCAAAAACACCACTTGTAACGATCGAAGATACCAGTTCTTTAAAAATGGTGGCAACTGTGGAAGAAGCTGATATTTTAAAGATTGAAGAGGGAATGAAAGCAACTGTAACAGCGGATGCCATGGGAGATGAGACCATTAATGGAACTGTGACCAGAGTGGTACGTGTCAAAGGACAGTCCACGGGATCTGACGGACAGACAACATCCGGAGGATATTCCGTAGAGATATCTTTAGATAACAAAGAATTACTTGTCGGTATGGAAGTAAAAGCAAAAGTCATGATCAAGGAAAAAGGTGAAGTATTAGCGATTCCTTATGATCTTGTCAAGACGGATGATGACGGAAATACATACGTACTTGTTGCAGAGGCAAATGCAGACGGTTCTGCTACAGCGGTGAAGAAGAATATCACAGTTGGTGAAGAAGTAGATTACTATACGGAAGTAACCGGTGGAGATCTGGCAGAAGGAGATAAATTAATTTATGATTACTCCGGAACGGTGACAGAAGGACAGCAGTTTACACCGGAACAGATGTATTCCGAGCAGGATATGGGAACAGGCGCATCTACAGATGAAACCTCAGATGCAGAAGGTATGAGCACCAGCGTGGAGGGAAATGAGTAGTGAGTGAACCAGTAATCCGAATGGAAAATATCGTTAAGACATATTATTTGGGAAAACCAAATGAACTTGAAATTTTACATGGAATCAACCTTACCGTAAATAAAGGGGAATTTGTTTCCATCGTCGGTGAATCCGGTTCCGGTAAGAGTACACTTATGAATATTATAGGAGTCCTCGACCGCCAGACACAGGGAGATTATTATCTGGAGGGACAGGATGTCAATGGAATGTCGGATGAAGTACGGAGTGCGATCAGAAACCGCAGGATTGGTTTTGTATTTCAGAACTTTAATCTCCTTCCGAGAGCCAATGCATTAAAAAATGTTATGGTTCCATTACTATATGGAGAGGAACATTCCAAAAACGGAAAAGAACATGCCATGGAAATGCTCAAAATGGTAGGAATGGAAGACCGTGCGGATCACAGACCAAACGAACTTTCCGGTGGTCAGAAACAGCGTGTTGCGATCGCCCGTGCCATGATCAATGATCCGGCGATCATTCTTGCAGATGAGCCGACCGGAGCACTCGATTCGAAGACAGGTCATATGGTCATGGATCTGTTCCACAAACTTCATGAGGAACAGGGGAAAACAATTGTCCTGATCACACATTCCCAGGAGCTTGCACAGGAAACAGAGCGTATCGTTACTCTGTTAGATGGTCAGATCGTGGCGGATAACGGAGGTGAACATTAATGTTTTGGGAAAATATCAAAGAGGCAATCACGAGTATTTCCAGCAACAAGATGCGTTCTCTGTTAACAATGCTCGGAATCATCATCGGTATCAGTTCGGTGATCATTATCACGACGATCGGTGGTTCCATACAGAGTACGCTGACGGCAACCATGAATTCACTTGGTGGAAATATGGTACAGGCGTATGTCGAGGCACGTTATCCGGAAAATGATGAAGACTGGGCTACCTGGGAACAGCCGGATATGACAGACAGCGATTATGTCACACAGGATATGATCGATGGATTGATTGAAAAATATCCGGATGAGGTAACAGGTGTTGCAGCACAGAACTATCTTGGTTCAGGAACCATTAAAGATGATGCTGATTCCAAGAATTATGCAAATGTCAATATTGATGGTATCACACCGGAATATTTAGAGTATATGAAACTGGAAATGCATGCCGGAAGAAATCTGACAAAGGCAGATAATCAGGGGAAAAAGAGAGTATGCCTGATTGCAGATACGATGGCAGAGAGATACTTTGCAGGTAAAGATCCGATCGGTGAAACACTTTCTGTTGCAACATCGGATGGCGGAATTTTTGATTTTGTTGTAGTTGGCGTTTATGTATATAACCAAGCATTATTTGGAAAAGTGGACACGTCCATACCGGAAAAAGACCGTGTAACAGAATTGATGATCCCTCTTCAGACCTGTTTTAAACTGCAGGGGACTGACAGGACTGGTTATGATTATTTTAATCTTATGATCGATCCTCTTGCAGATGTCAATCAGGCAACAACGGATGTTTTATCTTATTTTGATGAGATGTATGCAAACAACAAAAATTTCCACGTCAGTGCATACAATATGGCATCTGATCTTGGCATGATCAATACGGTACTCAACGTGATCACGATCGCGGTTTCCGGTATTGCAGCGATTTCACTGATCGTGGGTGGTGTCGGCGTTATGAATATCATGCTGGTGTCCATCACGGAGCGTACAAGAGAGATCGGTGTCCGTATGGCGCTTGGTGCCAAAAGACGTACCATCCGTATGCAGTTTGTCATAGAGGCGATCATGCTCTGTCTGATCGGAGGTATCATCGGTATACTGATTGGTATAGGAATCGGGGCACTGCTTGGAAAAGTGGCAGGATTTGTCATTCAGAATATGTACTCTCAGTATGCAAATTATATTATTATGACGGTGCATCCTTCTGTAACGGCGATCATGCTTTCACTGTTCTTCTCTATGCTGACCGGTGTATTTTTCGGATATTACCCGGCGAACAAGGCTTCAAAGATGGAAGTCATCGATGCATTGCGCTATGAGTAAGTACGGAGAAGAGAATCTGGGCGGAAAGTTTTAAATGAATACAGATAAATAGATAGAAAAGAAAAAGTACTGTATATGACAAAAAAGAAAAATGTCAGTATACAGTACTTTTTTTGTAACAGATTTTCCAGATCAATATTTCCGGGCATGGTACATGTGCCTTCCCACATAGAATACAAAAAGAAATATTGTAAAGTATAGCATTCATGCATGATTGCGATGCGTAGATGTTATGCAATATCAATAATCGGGATGGAAGGGAAAAACATGAACCATAACAAAAAGAAAATTTTAAAAGTGACGGCACTGTTTGTTTTTATGTTCTTTTTAGGCTGGGGCGCAGGTTCGCTGCAGAAACAGCAGATGAAAAAAACAGTGGAGACAGTGTCTGTCCAGAATCAGGCAGATAACTGGGGACTGGGCTTTGGAGCGGAGGGAACCCAGCCGACCGGCAATGTGACAGCGGATGAATTAAAAAAATACAACGCATGGTATGTGGGCGATAAAAATAAAAAGACAATTTACCTGACCTTTGACTGCGGGTATGAAAATGGAAATACAGAACCGATCCTGGATGCATTAAAGAAACACAATGCAAAAGCGACCTTTTTTGTCGTGGGACATTTCCTTGAGTCAGCGCCGGATATCGTAAAGCGCATGGAGGAAGAGGGGCATGCCGTTGGCAATCATACTTATCATCACCCGGATATGTCATCCATATCGGATCTGGCTTCATTCCAAAAGGAAATCGATGATGTCGCATCGTTATACCAGTCGATCACGGGCAAAGAAATGATCAAATATTACCGTCCGCCACAGGGAAAATACAGCACGGAAAATCTAAAGATGGCAAAAGAACTCGGATACAATACATTTTTCTGGAGCCTTGCCTATGTGGACTGGAATGTCGATAACCAGCCGACGAAGGAGGAAGCATTTGATAAACTGCTGACCAGGATCCATCCGGGAGCAATCGTTTTGCTGCACAGCACTTCAAAGACGAATGGGGAGATCTTAGATGAACTTTTGACCAAATGGGAGGAGATGGGATATACATTTGCACCGCTTTCGGAACTGATCGCAGAATCCTGACAGAAAAGATCGGGGAAAAATACAAAGGATATGGTGGATAAGACTTGTTTGATGACGAGCGGGAAGGTATAATGGACATAAAGTGCCATGAAAAATGAACAGTTTTCTTAAAATCAGGGAAGAAGATTGTGACTGATAAATGAGCGGCAGGTAAGGATAAGGATGTTATGAAAAGAGCAAAATTAAAAATAGAAATATTGACGGTAATTTTTTGCAGTCTGATATTTGCTTTTTCAGAAAAAAACAACAGCATTTATGCGGATGAAGTCCTAACGGATATGGAATTGCCGACAGGACGACTTGTATTTGAGGAAGAAACCGAAGAGGCGGCTGACGAGGATTATGAATCCATAGAAGAAAGTGATATTGCCGAACAGTCTTTGCTTCGAACGGCAGACATAGCAGCGGACGACTGGAACAAGTATGGAAGCGATTACTTTTATGATCAGTTATCGGACGAAGAAAAAGCGTACTGGAATGCCTTAGATGTCATCTGTGAAAAGTACCTGACGACGGAAACGGATGCTGTGACGACAAAGTCGGGGGCATATCGGATGCAGGCAATTTCTGGAAGCACACTTGCGAAGGCACAGCAGAAAAATGTACTGTTGATGTTTCGGTATTCAAATCCACAATATTATTTTTTGAATGCGACAGTTTATACAATTTCATATTCAAATGATACAATTTCTCTGGTATTCGGTATTTATCCTGCGTTTGAAAACGGTACAGACCGGATGGAAAAGACGGAAAAAGTAAAGGAACAGGTGGATGCCTGGCAGGAGCAGATCGATCAATGCAGTAAAGATTATGAAAAGGTTAAAAAGATACATGATCTGATCTGTGAAAAAGTGTATTATAATCAGGCTCTTGTGAATAGCGATTTTGCAACGGAGAGTACAGAATATTCACAGTCTGTGTACAGCGTTTTCTGTACGGATAAGACTGTCTGTGCCGGATATGCCCAGTCATTTGCAATGATGTGCAATGGCTCAGGAATCGATACGGCGGTGGTGACGAGTTCCAACCATGAATGGAATAAAGTAAAAATATGTAGCTCCTGGTATAATGTGGATTGTACATGGGATGACCAGAGTGATGGTTATTATTATAATTTTTTTGTGAAAAGTGATGAGTTTTATGATACATACAGCAGCTGGTCGAAAACATGTCATACAGAAGAAGATTATTGGGAGGGGTATTTGCCGGTATGTACATTAGATAGTGGAGCTACGCAGACAGATCCTGGAAAAATCCCGATAGAAGGTCATACAATTGTGACAGATGCAGCGGTAGCAGCATCCTGTGAGACGACCGGTCTCACAGAGGGAAGCCACTGCAGTGTCTGTGGGGAAATATTGACAGAACAGACAGTGATTCCGGCAACAGGGCATACACCGGTAAAAGATGCAGCAGTGGCAGCAGCCTGTGAGACGAGCGGTCTTACGGAAGGAAGTCATTGCAGTGTGTGTAAAACAGTGCTTGTGGCACAGAAAGTAATTCCGGCAGCCGGTCATAAGTGGAGTGAGTACAGAGAGAGCGGAAAAGTGAAACGGAAATGCAGCGTCTGTGGAAAGACGGAAACGGTACGAACCCTTCCGAAAGTAAAGATGGTCCAGCTCTCAAAGACTTCCTATACCTATGACGGTAAGTCCCATATGCCGGCGGTAAAAGTGACAAACAGTGCTGGAAAGAAGTTAAAAGAGGGAACGGATTATAAAATAAAGAAGCCGTCCGGGCGGAAAAATGCCGGTATCTATACGGTCACGATTGAAATGAAAGGTGATTACACCGGAAAATACCAGAAAACATTTCAGATCATACCGAAAGGAACCGCCATTTCCAGTGTAAAGGCAAAGAAAAAAGCATTTTCGGTGTCCTGGAAGAAGCAGGCAAAACAGACAAGCGGTTACCAGATCCAGTATGCAGTGGATGCGAAATTCAAAAAGTCGGTTGTGGCAAAGAACGTCAATAATACCAAAAAGGTAAAACTGGACGTTTCAAAATTAAAAGCAAAAAAGAAATATTACATACGCGTCCGCACCTATAAGACTGTAAAAGTGAATGGAAAATCAAAAAAGATCTATTCGGGCTGGTCTAAGGTAAAAGCAGTCACTACAAAGAAATAACAAAGATATACCGATCCATTTTACAAAATGCGATATAAGTATAAATAAAAAACGGGAGAAAGAGAAAATGGCAGACAACAGTTTAAAAATCAGTTACAAGATATATTTAGAGGCGGAGGATATTTCGCAGTCACGGATTTCTTCTACGGCATCTTATGTAAGCAATCTGTTTAAGAATTGCACCAATTCCTATTTACAGAAAGCGGAAGTGGACAATGAGAGCGACATGGATGATTTTACGCTTCGTCTGTATATTGACGAAAAGGTAGAGGAAGAAGCGTGCAGTTCACCGGAATGTGCAGAAGGTTTTCTGGAAAATATCGCAGAATTTTTAGATGCGGTTGCAGCAGCACATTCCTATCTGGATATGGAGGGAAGTTTTTCCATTTCCTATCATGGAGTAGAGGATACATTCCGGTTCCGTTCTGAGGCAGGAAGCGATCTGTGCGATATTGAATAAAAACCGAAATAAGAAGGATAAAAAATACCGGCTTGCAAAATCAGATAAAATCTGAGGCTGCAGGCCGGTATTTTTATATCCGTTTCTTTCTATTGTTTATTGTTTGTCTGATTCATCCGGTGGAAAGTCCGGTTTTTTTATGTAAACTTTCTCAATCCGGTTTTTGTCCATCTGTTCGACGCGGAGAAGCACATTGTCATCTGTGATGATGATCTCATTTTTTTCCGGCAGATGATCTAAGAGACCGAGCAGATATCCGCCGATCGTATCATAATCTTCGGAACTGAAATTAAGATCTAACTCATCGCAGAGATCCTGCAGGTTGGTGGAACCGGAAACGATAAATTCGCGGTCATTAAGCGGCAGGATCGGATCTTCTTCATCCGTGTCGTATTCATCACGGATCTCACCCACGATCTCCTCTAAGAGATCCTCAAGCGTGATAAGACCGGCAGTTGCACCGTACTCGTCAAGTACGATTGCAAGGGAGATAGATGACTTACGCATCTCAATAAAAAGTTCTGCGGTATTTTTGTGCTCAAAAGTAAAATAAGGTTCACGCATGATATCCCGCACGGAAAAATGCTCCTTGTCCTTGCAGAGGAGAAGATCTTTCATGTTCAGGATACCGATGACGTTATCGGTCGTATCCTCATAGACAGGAAGTCTGGTAAATTTGTCTTCCTGAAAAATATCAATCAGTTCGTCATAAGTATTATTTACATTTGCAAAAGTCATATCAGGTCTTGGAATCATAACTTCCTTTGCCTGCGCATCACCAAAATCAAACAGATTGTTGATCATCTCATGTTCTTCTGATTCGATGACACCGTTTTCTTTGCTGACATCCACGATGGTACGGAGTTCTTCCTCTGTCATCTGATTGTTGTTTGCCTTTGGATCCACATGCAGTAAAAATAAAAAGCCCATGGAAAACTGATTTACCAGAAAAATCACAGGAGTCAGTATTTTCATAAGAAAACCGATAATACCGGAATAGGCGATCGAAATCTGATCCGCATAAAGTGTCGCAAAAGTTTTTGGAGAAATCTCACCAAAGACGAGGATCAGAAACGTAAGGATACCGGTTGCAATACCTGCGCCGACGCTGCCCCAAAGCTTGATTGCAAGCGTGGTTGCCAGTGAGGAGGCGGAGAGATTGACGATATTGTTGCCGATTAAGATCGCGCTGAGCATCTTGTGGGAGTCGTCGGTAATACGAAGTACCTGTTCGGCGCGTTTGTTTCCGTCATCTGCGAGTGTACGCATCCGGATTTTATTTACGGTCGTAAGAGCTGTCTCTGCGGATGAAAAAAAAGCAGAGAGAATCAATAAAATAATTAGAAAAATAATCTGTGATATGGCACTTGCGTCCACGAAAATTCACCTCATTAAAATATAAAATTTTCCGGCACTATAGCAAAAATAGCGCCGGAATGTTTAAAATTTATCATATATTATATCGGAAAGAGGATTATTCGTCAATACTGTAATTCGGAGCCTCTTTGGTGATGTGAATGTCATGTGGATGACTCTCACGGAGAGCTGCTGCGGAGATCTTAACGAATTTGCTCTTCTCTTTTAAGTCCTCGATGGTCGGGCAGCCACAGTAACCCATACCGGAACGGATACCGCCGACTAACTGGAATACAGTGTCTTCCACGGAACCTTTGTATGCAACACGTCCTTCAACGCCTTCCGGAACAAGTTTCTTTGCTCCTTCCTGGAAGTAACGGTCTTTACTGCCGTTTTCCATGGCTGCAAGAGATCCCATACCGCGGTATACTTTGTATTTTCTTCCCTGATACAGTTCAAAAGTACCCGGAGCTTCGTCACATCCTGCAAACATGCTGCCCATCATACATACATTGGCACCGGCAGCGAGAGCTTTTGTCATGTCTCCGGAATATTTGATACCACCATCTGCAATGATCGGAACACCGAACTCTTTTGCAGCGTTGTAGCAGTCCATGATAGCGGAAACCTGAGGAACACCGATACCTGCAACGATACGGGTGGTACAGATAGAACCAGGTCCGATACCGACTTTGACTGCGTCAGCACCTGCTTTGATCAGATCGCGTGTTGCATCACCGGTAGCAACATTTCCTGCGATGACCTGCAGATCCGGGTAGGCAGTTTTGATCTTGTTGACTGCCTCTAATATATTTTTGGAATGTCCATGTGCAGAGTCAACAACGATCACATCGACGTGCGCTTTTACTAAAGCTTCTACACGTTCCATCATGTTTCCTGTGATACCGACACCGGCACCGCAGAGCAGACGGCCTAACTCGTCTTTGGCAGAGAGCGGATATTTGATCTGTTTTTCAATATCTTTGATCGTGATCAGTCCTTTTAAGTGGAAATCCTTATCTACGATCGGAAGTTTTTCTTTTCTTGCTTTTGCGAGGATCTTTTTTGCTTCCTCTAAAGTGATGCCCTCCGGAGCTGTGATCAGATTCTCGGAAGTCATGCTTTCACTGATCTTTTTGGTAAAATCTGTCTCGAATTTTAAATCACGGTTTGTGATGATACCGACTAATTTGCCACCTTCGCAGATCGGCACACCGGAGATGCGGAATTTGCGCATCAGATCTTCGGCATCCTGTAATGTATGATCCGGGGAAAGGTAAAATGGATCCGTGATAACGCCATTTTCAGAACGCTTTACCTTATCTACCTCATCGGCCTGTGCCTGGATCGACATGTTTTTGTGGATAATACCGATACCGCCCTGTCTTGCCATTGCAATGGCCATTCTGTGTTCTGTAACGGTATCCATGGCAGCGCTCATCATAGGAATATTTAAAACGACCTTTTTTGTAAGATGCGTTGTCAGATCAATCATGTTTGGTGTAACTTCTGAATACTGTGGAACTAATAACACATCATCAAAAGTAATACCTTCACCAATAATTGTTCCCATTTTATTTTCCTCACTTTCTTCTTATTGAATTGTATGAAAAAGATATATTAGTTTCTGTATCATAGCAAAAAAAAAATACTCTGTCAATGAGATATAAGTGTGAATTTATAAAAATAGATATATATTAGAAATAATAATAAAACGTGCGAAAAAACCTTATAGAAATTATGGTTCACAAATGATTTGATGTGTGATATGATGGCTTTAGGCGACGGGGCCAGAGCACAGGCATACGTCGCCCATTTTTTACCTAAATAAAAGAGAACATCACAGATAAAATACGTTATTCTGTGAAAAAAGAAGAGAAGAAAAAGGGGGAAAATTATGGAGTTTCGTCCCTGTATCGACATCCATAACGGAAAAGTTAAACAGATCGTTGGTGGAAGTTTAAAGGATGCCGGAGACCAGGCAGCGGAGAATTTTGTGGCGGAGCAGGATGCCGCTTATTTTGCAAAGCTGTATCAGAAAGAAGGAATCAAAGGAGGGCATATTATTCTTTTGAATCCGGTGAGCAGTGAGTATTACAAAGCGACGCGTGAACAGGCAGAACATGCACTGCGGGCATATCCCGGCGGACTTCAGATCGGTGGTGGAGTTACAGCGGAAAATGCAAAAGAGTTTCTGGATGCCGGAGCGAGTCATGTGATCGTTACTTCGTATGTGTTCCGGGATGGAAAGATCAATTATGATAATTTAAAACGCTTAAATGCTGCAGTGGGACGGGAGCGTTTAGTGCTTGATTTAAGCTGCAGAAAAAAAGAAGATACCTATTATATAGTGACAGACCGATGGCAGGAGTTTACAGATGAAGAGGTCAGCACCGTACTATTGGACGAACTTTCATCCTATTGTGATGAATTCCTGATCCATGCTGTGGATGTCGAAGGAAAAGCAAAAGGGATTGAAAAGGAACTGGTAAAGATGCTCGGCGAATGGGGAAAGATACCGGTCACTTATGCCGGGGGCGTTGGCAGTTTTGAAGACCTTTTGGAACTGAAGAAACTGGGGAATAACAGATTGAATGTGACCATTGGAAGCGCACTCGATTTATTTGGAGGGCCGATGGCTTACGATAAAGTGTTGCAGTATATGAAGAAGGAGTGATTTTTGATGAGCAGGTATACGAAACAGGATATTTTTAATATGGTAGAGGAAGAGGATGTGGAATTTATCCGTCTGCAGTTTACGGATATGTTTGGAACTTTAAAGAATGTGGCGATCACGTCCAGTCAGTTAGAGAAAGCATTAAGTAATGAATGTATGTTTGACGGTTCGTCCATTGAGGGATTTGTCCGTATCGAGGAGTCGGATATGTATCTGTATCCGGATCTTGACACGTTTGTAATTTTCCCGTGGCGTCCGCAGCAGGGAAAGGTTGCAAGGATCATCTGTGATGTTTATACATCGGACAGAAAACCTTTTGAGGGTGATCCACGTTATATCTTAAAGAAGGCAGTGGAAGATGCAACGCAGATGGGATATCGTTTTGATGTCGGACCGGAATGTGAATTTTTCCTGTTTAATCAGGATGAGGATGGGCAGCCGACCACGATCAGCATGGAGCGTGCCGGATATTTTGATCTTGGACCGATCGATCTTGGTGAAAATGCGAGACGTGATATGGTGCTGACGTTAGAGGATATGGGATATGAGATTGAAGCTTCCCATCATGAGGTTGCACCGGCACAGCATGAGATCGATTTCCGTTATGATGAGGCGGTCAAAACAGCAGACAATATCATGACATTTAAACTGGCTGTCAAAACGATCGCAAAACGTCATGGAATGTTTGCAAGTTTTATGCCAAAGCCGAAATTTGGAATCAACGGTTCCGGTATGCATGTGAATATGTCGCTCTGCAAGGACGGAAAAAATATTTTTGACGATCCGGACGGCGAGTTAGGACTCAGCAAAGAAGCATACTGGTTTATTGGCGGTCTGATGAAACATATGAAAGGAATGGCGGCGATTACCAATCCGCTTGTCAATTCCTATAAGCGTCTGGTTCCGGGATATGAGGCACCAATCTATATTGCATGGTCTGTGACAAACCGCAGCCCACTCATCCGTATTCCGGTTACAAGAGGCGAGGGTACAAGGGTGGAACTCAGATGTCCGGATTCCGCAGCCAATCCGTATCTGACACTTGCGGTGTGCTTACAGGCAGGACTTGATGGTATCCGGAATCAGATTGAGCCGCCGGCAGCAGTGACGGAAAATGTTTTTGAGATGCGTATGTCACAGAAAAATAAACTCGGTATCGAGGAACTTCCGGCTGACCTTGGAGAGGCACTTGCAGAATTTGAAAAAGACGAATATTTACAGAACGTGCTGGGCAGACACGCGACGGAAAAATATATTGAGGCCAAAAAATCGGAATGGGCAGATTATCGTGCGCAGGTTTCCGATTGGGAGATCAATAATTACCTGTATAAAATCTGATATAGGAATGAAGGGGAAAAGATTTGACAAACATTATCGTTGCATTTCCGAAACAGGATACTGCGCGTAATATCAAAAAGATCCTGATGCAGAACGGACATCATGTGGATGCCGTCTGCACGACAGGCGCCCAGGCTTTGCAGAATGCAAATGAACTGGACGGCGGGGTCATGGTGTGCGGTTACCGTTTTGCGGATATGATGTATACGGAATTACATGAATATCTCCCCCCTCAGTTTGAAATGCTGCTCGTGGCATCACCGGGAAACTGTGGTGAGCGTGATGTTGAAAATCTGGTCTGTTTATCGACGCCGCTAAAGATCAATGAACTGCTCCAGACCGTTGAAATGATGGAATACATGATCACGCGCAGGCGGAAAAAGGCAAGACAAAAACCGAAGGAGCGGTCGGAGGAAGAGATGAATCTGATCAGTGAAGCAAAAGCACTCTTGATGGAACGTAACAACCTGACAGAGGAGGAAGCTCATCGCTATATGCAAAAGAGAAGTATGGATAACGGGACGGGACTGACAGAGACTGCCCAGATGATACTTAGTTTACTTACATAAGAATAACAAAAAATGCCGACCAGGAATGGACGGCATTTTATAATTCATAGGATTCATAGGATTCATAGGATTCGGGTGTCAAAAGGTGGTTTTCAATTTTGGGTCTGTCAAATTGCACAAAACCGAACTTGTTTTGTTCCGTTGTCCGAAAATAAGAAAAACTAAGTATGCCTGAATCAGTTTTTCACAGAGTGACGTAAACGGCATTCAACGAGCCTTCCATGGCTCGCGAAGCCTTGTTCTGCCGTCCGTGGCAGAACATTACTGTAAATAGACAGGCATACTAAGATTTACTAATTTTCTACTAAAGTCACAAAAACAGTCCCGGCTTTGTGCAATTTGCCAGCAGCTAAGTTGTGAGCCACCTTTTGACACCCCGAATCTTCATAGGAAATTACGTCCTATGAATTATAAAGTATTAGTGTTGATAAAACATTTCAAGAGAATCCATCCTTGCGCTCATATTTGTAAAAAGGGCATCCACAAGAGTTACGGCAGCCATGGACTCCACAACGACCACGGCGCGTGGAACGATGATCGGATCATGGCGTCCTTTGATGCTCACATCAATTTCTTCCCCATCTTTATTGACAGTCTGCTGGGGGGCAGCGATGGATGGTGTAGGTTTGATCGCGGCGCGCAGGATAATGTCACTTCCGTCGCTCATTCCGCCTAAAATACCTCCGGCATGGTTGGTTGTTTTGACCGGCCTGCCGTCAGCACCGATGCGGAAGGCGTCGTTATTGTTTTTTCCGGTTGCTTTCGCAACGTCAAATCCGTCACCGATCTCAAAACCTTTTACTGCACCGATCGACATGACTGCTTTTGCGAGATTCGCATTTAATTTTTCAAAGACAGGATCGCCAAGTCCGGCGGGAACACCTTGGATGATACATTCCACAACACCACCGGAGGAATTCTGTTCGGCGATGCAGGCATTTAAATAATTTTCTGCGTTTTCCGCAGCGTCGGCATCCGGCATGTAGAGCGGATTTTCATTGATCTGTGCGGCATCAAAATTCTGTGATGAAATACTGATCGGTCCGATGGAACGGGTGTAAGTCAAAAATGTGATGCCGAGCTGGTTTAATATTTTGACAGCGATTGCGCCGGCTGCAACACGTCCGATCGTCTCGCGCCCGGAGGAACGTCCGCCGCCGCGGTAATCGCGGAAACCATATTTCTGGTCGAAAGTATAGTCCGCATGTCCCGGACGGTAATAGGACGCAATCTCACTGTAATCTTTGGATTTCTGGTTCTGATTGTACACGACAAGAGAGATCGGCGTGCCGGTCGTTTTTCCATCAAACACGCCGGATAAAATCTCGACTGTGTCATCTTCTTTCCGCGGGGTGGTAAACTTTGACTGACCCGGTTTCCTGCGGTTTAAAAATTTCTGAATGTCATTTTCATCAAGAGGCAGTCCGGCAGGACATCCATCCACCACAACGCCGAGTCCCTTCCCGTGGGATTCGCCCCATGTTGTAATTTTAAAAATTGTACCGAATGATGAACCAGCCATGAAATATTCCTCCTGAAAATGTGTATTATAAGATTATATATCTTAATCATTATAAAAGATTTCTCTTTTCGTGACAACAGGAATATGTTAAAATGGGAAAAGCGCTTAAAGGCAGGAAAACTGATAGCAGGGATGAAAATATATGAAGGAACAATATGAGGTAAAAAGATTAGATAGACCGGTCGACTGGACGGTGGATGTGCCGGGATCTAAGAGCATGACAAACCGTGCACTTTTGATGGCAGCTTTATCGGATGGTGAAGTGAAGTTAGAAGGAGTGCTGTTTTCTGATGACTCAAGGCATTTTCTGGAGAGTCTGGTATCTTTGGGGTTTATGGTAGATATCAATGAGTCGGAAAAGGCGGTTACTGTTTTAGGTTGTGGTGGAAATATTCCCAAGAAACAGGCAGTGATCAATGTCGGAAGTGCCGGGACAGCCGCCCGTTTTCTGACGGCAATGCTTGGTTTTTCCGACGGGGAATATACGATTGAAGCTTCAGAGCAGATGAAAAAAAGACCGATGCAGGAGTTATTTTCACTGCTCACCGGAGTTGGTGCGAATATCACTTATCTGGAAACAGAAGGGCATCTGCCGGTGAAGATTTGTGGACGGAGAAATCCAAAAGCCGGCGCAGATCAGTCAAAGGCAGATGGAAACCCACTGCAGTTGTCACTTGACATCAGCAAGAGCACTCAGTTTTTAAGTGCACTTTTGCTTATCTCACCGATGATACCGCAGGGATTAGACATCCACATCACAAGTGAGAAAACAGACGGTTCCTATATCCGCATCACAAGAAAAATGTTAGCGGATGCGGGTGTGGAGGTAAAATATGGCGGAAAAAATTATCGGATTGATCCGAAAGCCGTCTATCAGAAAAAACATTATCAGATCGAACCGGATGTTTCGGCAGCGTGTTATTTTTATGCGGCAGCTGCGATCACAGGCGGCAGGACACTTGTAAAACATGTGCACAAGGACAACAGCCAGGGCGATATGAAGTTTTTGGATGTGCTTGCACAGATGGGCTGTACCGTCACAGAAAAAGCAGACGGGATTGAAGTGACCGGACCCGCTGAAGATACACTAAAAGGAATTGAGATCGATATGAACGATTTTTCAGATCAGGCATTGACTCTTGCTGCAATGGCACCGTTCTGCAAATCCGATGTGCATATCACCCACATCGGACATATCCGTGGACAGGAATGTGACCGTCTCCATGCCATGTCAGAGGAACTGACCAAACGTGGAATCACATGTACCGAAGAGCCGGATGCCATCACAATAAAACCAGGCACTCCGTTCCCCGGCATTGTGTCAACCTATGAAGACCACCGCGTTGCCATGTCATTTGCCCTTCTAGGATTGAAAGTGGATGGAATCGTGATAGACAACCCATCCTGCTGCCGTAAAACCTTCGAGAACTACTTTGATTTATTGGATCAATTATCCTGTAAACATATGTGAAATATGTAAAGACAGCCAAAGCGAAGCTCTCCAAAACAGTAAATTCGCATGGAAAGCTTTCCATGCGCTCACAGCCTTTACCAGAGTTTCGCCCCCATTTCATATAAAGAAAAAAGGAGATTATAAACAATGTACGAACTACTAAAACAGGAAGGCCGCGCCAAACGCGGAATCCTACATACCGTCCACGGTGACATACAGACCCCGGTATTCATGAATGTCGGCACCGTTGCCGCCATCAAAGGCGCCGTATCCACCGAGGACTTAGAGCAGATCAAATGCCAGGTGGAACTTTCCAATACCTATCATCTGCACGTCCGCACCGGGGACAAACTGATCCGCGAAGTTGGCGGACTCCATAAATTCATGTCATGGAACCGTCCAATCCTCACAGATTCCGGCGGATTTCAGGTATTCTCCCTTGCTGGACTGCGCAAGATCAAAGAGGAGGGCGTCTATTTCCATTCCCACATTGATGGTGCAAAAATTTTCATGGGACCGGAAGAGAGCATGCAGATCCAGTCGAACCTCGGTTCCACGATCGCGATGGCATTTGATGAATGTGCCCCGGCACTTGCAGACCGCAGCTATGTGGAGGCTTCCGTGGCACGGACAACCAGATGGTTAGAGCGATGCAAAACCAAAATGCAGCAGTTGAATGCCGAGGAGGGAACGGTCAACCGTCATCAGATGTTATTTGGAATCAACCAGGGGGCTATCTATTCTGATATCCGTATTGATCATGCAAAACGTATTTCAGAACTGGATTTAGACGGCTATGCAGTCGGTGGACTTGCGGTCGGCGAGACGCATGAGGAAATGTATCATATTTTAGATGAAACCGTTCCGTATCTGCCACTTCACAAACCAACCTATCTGATGGGAGTCGGCACCCCGGCAAATATTTTAGAGGGGGTAGAGCGCGGCGTTGATTTCTTTGACTGCGTATATCCGACCAGAAACGGACGTCACGGTCATGTATACACCAATCAGGGAAAGATCAATCTTTTTAATCAGAAATATGAAAAAGACATGCGCCCGATCGAGGAAGGCTGCGGCTGTCCGACCTGCCGCCGTTACAGCAGGGCATATGTGCGCCACCTGTTAAAAGCAAAAGAAATGCTTGGCATGAGACTCTGCGTGCTCCATAATCTGTATTTCTATAATACGATGATGGAAGAGATCCGCGATGCTATCGACGAGGGCAGATTCCATTCTTATAAGGAAGAAAAGCTGTACGGTATGGGACAGATCAACCGCGAGAAAGAAAAACAGAACGGCTAAAAATAAATTAATCATAAAATTTGGTAAAGTGCTTGTCTAAAAAGCCCATTTTGTGTATTATATATTGTAATGTCTATTAAATTTAGGAGGAACTGAGAAGATGTCAATTTTAGCATCCACTTCATCCGCATCCACAGCAGCAGGCTGGGGCGGTATGATTATCTGGTTAGTAGTTTTATTTGGTTTCATGTACTTTTTCATGATCCGTCCGCAGCAGAAAGAAGCAAAGAAGAAAAATGCAATGCTGTCCGAACTTGCAGTCGGTGATACCGTACTGACAACAAGCGGGTTTTACGGCACCGTGATCGATATCGCAGATGATACCGTGATCGTTGAGTTCGGCAACAACAAGAACTGCCGTATCCCGATGCAGAAAGCTGCAATTTCCGCAGTGGAGAAACCGGAAGAAGCAATGGAGAAATAAGTGTAGTACCAGAAAGCCTGTTATGTGTGGATGAGAAAACATAACAGGTTTTTCTTTATAGGAGTAGAATATTTATGGAATTTATATTCTGCTGCCTGACAGAAAAGTTTTAGAGGGGCAGAAGATGAAATTAAATACGGTAGGGATTGCATTGTCGTATTATCGGGAGAAGTATGGATTGTCCATGACACAGGTTTGTGAAGGAATTTGTTCACCAGCAACGATGTTCCGGATTGAAGAGGGATATCGTGAGGTGGATTCATTAGTCAGTGCGACATTGTTGTCAAGAATAGGAAAGCAGGTTCTTGAATTTGAATTGTTATTGAATGAGAAAGATTACAACTTGTTCCGGTTACGAAAAGATATCCATCGGAATTTAGAAGAGAAAAATCTGGATACAGCGGAGAAACTGTTACAGAGTTATCAAAGTGTAATGCCAAAAAAACAAGTGCTTCATGAACAATATTATCTCTGGGGAAAGGCAGAACTGTTACAGAAACGTGGTGCATCAAAAGAAGAAATCAAGGCTGTATTAAATGAGGCGATACTTTTGACAAAACCTTTTTTTGGAAAGAAAAAAAATACTTCTGATTTATACAGTGAAATGGAGATAAAACTTTTTTTGGGGCTGATTCAGTTTTCGGAAGATATTTCATGGAAAGAGGCAGAATTGAAAAGAATGCTGCTTTTTACAAGAAAGTATGATTCGAAAAAAATCAAGGAACAGGCTGAAATGTCCATTCTGAAAGAACTTGCCAGCATACAGGAAGAAAAAGGAGATGCACAAAAGGAACTGGAATACATTGAACAGGCGTTAACACTTGTAAAAGAAAGCAGAACGATGCGTGGACTGGCAGAATTGCATTTTAAGAAGGCAGGACTGTTAAAAGAGCTGATGCAGAGAAACAAGGACATGCAGCAGGAATATCAAAAACAATGTCAGGTGGAACTTACGATGGCTTATTATACGGCACTTGTCATGAACAATGTGGAACTGGTGCAAAAAATAAAAACGACGGGTGACAGAGTGTAGAAAGAGGTGCCATATGGGAAATTATAATGTTGGTGATATGATACGGCTTTCAAGAATTGCAAAGAAAATGACACAGGAAGAATTAAGTGAGGGTGTCTGTTCTGTAGAAACACTTTCCAGAATTGAAAACGGAAAACATAAAGTGAAAAGTGATACATATCGGCAACTTATGGAGAAAATGTACCAGATCACAGAAAAAAATTATGCTGTGTGCGTCAGCAGGGATATGGAACTGATAGAGGAGCGGGAATATTTTGAGGATGCTATGGCAAAGCATGATTTTGAAAAAGCAGACTTTTATATGGAACAGATGAAAAAACTTGTTGGAAAAGACGCATCTACACAAAGATATATCCGCCGGGAAAGTACTTTTTTGGATTATTATATGCAGCGCATTACAGCAGAACAGCTTGTGGAAGCATTAGAAGAGCTTGCAGAAGAAGTTGTACCACAGTATAAAAAATTTCTTGACAGTGATGTGATATATCCTTTCCGGGAACAGGAGATTACACTTTTAAAGCGGCTGGCTGTGGCATATGGCAGAATAGATGAGTATCCTAAAAGTATAAAAATCTGTGAAATGCTGCTGCGCAGCCTGCGGGAAGGATATATGGCAGAATGGGAGATCGAAGAACTTAGTATTGCTGCAAATCTTTCAAAGTATTATGGGGCAGTTGGCGAGTATTGTAAGTCGATGGAACTTTGTGAATATGTTTTGCCGAAAGCAAGGAAACATGCGTATGCATATGTCTTATATTTTATTTTGTTTGATATTGAGTGGAATAAAATAAAAATGATAGAAACCGGGGAACTAGATCAGGGGGAATTAGAGGGGTGTAAGGAGCATATAAAGGGAATTTATTATACGTGTAGGGCAAAAAATAATCAGATTGATATGAGGAATATCAAGAATTTTTATGAGGAATATTTTGGGGAAGCGATAGAGTTGTCCATATTGTAAACATCTATATAAGGTAAATCATCATTTATGGGCATAATGATTTGAGATGTATTTTTTCCCAGGGAAACATTTGTTTTTAATGTAAGTAAAAGTAACATTAAAAATGTTAATCTTGTTAATTTTTTCATATGTATTTGAACCTCGTTTCTATTAATTTAAAAAGATTATATTATAGATATTGCGGAAAGACCATGTCAAAACTGGAAAAACTTTTTTTCCAGTTTTGACATGGTCTTTTAGTGATTTAAAGATTAAAGTAAATGATGTCAACAGAAATAAAATATTACAGTAATGAAAGTGAAAAAAGTATGGATATAGAAACAATAAAAAAAGATTTTCTTTTTACCATAGATGAAGAATTTGGATGTGTTTATTACCTGCCACAGAAACGTCTGGCAAAAATAGACAGAAATACAGCAAAGAATTTAAAAGATTGTCAGGATGGAAAGACTGAATTGACAGATGCATATGAAAATCTGTTGGAAAAATTTAAGAAAAATCAAAGTGTGCATCAAAGTGTATCAGAAGATAATGTAAAGGTTATTCATAAGTTAGAAATTATGGTCTGCACTATTTGTAATCTGAATTGTGTTTATTGTTATGCCAATGGTGGCAATTATTACGGAGAAGAGCAAATGTTATCTTATGAAGTAGTGGATGCTTTAGTCAGATATTTGAAACAGGAACAAATTAAGGTTGAAATGGTACAATTTTTTGGTGGAGAGCCGGCATTGGGCTACAAAATGATTTCATATATCTGTAAAAAGTTTAAAGAAAATGATATATTGGTGCAAAACTATGGAATGGTTACAAACTTTACTTTTTTACCGGAAGAATTGTTAGATGATATTGTAAAATATGGAATCAACCTTACAGTTAGTATTGATGGTCCGAAAGAAATTACAAATGAGCAGAGAATAAGTCGAACTCAAAATATGGATGTGTATGATACGATTGTGAAAAATTTAAATCGCCTGAGGAAAAGAGGAAGAGATGTTAGTGCGATAGAATGTACATGTACAGATTTATACAAAAAACTGGGATATACAGAACAGACATTAAAAAAATTTTTTCATGAAGAATTATCAGTAGAGAACATTATGTTGGAAACTGCAAATGACATCTATGGATCAGACGAAAAATTGATAAATAATGAAATGTATTTTAAAGAAAATCTTTCTTTTATAGAAGAAATGCAGTTCTTACAGATGCTGTATGATGAAAAAAAACAGAATACAGTTTTTTGCAGAGCTGGTTTAAATAATTATGCAGTTTTCCCCAATGGAGATATCTATCCATGCCATATGTTTGTACTTTTAAAAGAAAAATATCGAATGGGGAATATTTTAGATGAGGCATGGGATAAAAGACAGCAGTTTTCAGAAGTTGTTTGTCAATTAAAAAAATTACAATCTGCCTATAGATGTAAGGAGTGTAATGGAAGGAATTTTTGCCATCAATGTGTAGCAGAGGTTGCTTTGAATAAAAATATAATAGATTGTAGTAAACGGGTGTCTTTTTATTCAGAGACTATCAATAATTATGTGAAAAATAAATGCATTAATATAAAATAAACTTAAGATGTAAAAGGAGAAAGATATGATGGAAGAAAGAAAACAGAATGAAAAATTGGTAAAAGTAGAAATGATTGAATTAACGGAAGAAGAAAAAGAATGTATGAAATTATTAGATGAAAAATTAGCAGGTGGAGCAGGAGCAATTTTATGGTGTGCTTGTGTAAATTAGTAAATTAAAAATGCATTTATTTTTAAGGGAAATACCTGTTTGTTACATGTATTTCCCTAAATGTAGTTGTAATACTAAAAATCAAATAGATAAAAATGAGGAGCATATGTATTATCTAATTAAATATGAAGAAAGTGTTGAGAACAGAGTAGCTATTGCGTTAACGGAAAATCCACAAAATGAGATAGCTGTCCTGGCACTTGCAGACTATGAGGACGAAACGATTAGTATAGACGAGATTTATTGTATATTGAGTGAGGGACAGACAGACCTGGCAGCAAAGATTAACATGGAAGATCAAATGAAACTGATAAAGTATTGTGAAAAGAATAACAAGATCCCCGTCGTTATTCATTCGCATTTGTATGCAGAGAAAGAAGTTTCATTTTCAACAATAGATTTAAATTTTGAACATGAATTTCATCATGTGCAGGAAATATTGAATTATTCTGTGAATAGTGTGTTTATAGTGTATGGGAAAACGCAGTCTTATGCCAGATTATGTTTGAAAAATAAATCTATGCCATTTTTGATGGAAGATCAGATAAATTGCATTACATACAGGGAGGGATCTATATGAAAAAGTACATAAAAAAGCATAAGGGAATAGCGGTTCTGTTTATGATAGCAGGTGTTTTAAATGCACTGATAGGCGTGTTTTCTTCTTATACAATGCAGTATGTGACGGAGATTGTCGCAAATGGGAAAAAAGACAGGATAAAAGAGATGTTTCTGATGGTGATAATTTTGGCAGTTGGGCTGGCATTGATTTATTTATTTTACATGTATGCAAAAAATAAATTTTCAATGAAAGTCATATGTGATATCCGCCAGGATTTATTCCAGAGTATATTAAACAGGGATATGACCGGGTATTACAAACAGAATACCAGTTACTATACATCTTTATATCACAATGATTTACAGGTGGTAGAAACGACATTGCTCGCATATTTTATATTGGTCGTCCAGCTGGAAGAAATTGTATTCTCACTTGCTTATGCATTTGTACAGAATGTGGTGCTTTGCATACTTTTAATTGTAGTTGGAATTGTGGGACTGGCAGTTCCTATCATGACACAGCAGATTCTGCAGAAATCCAATATTGAACAGATGGATGAGGCAGCGAAACATAATACACTGATCAATGATGATTTCAGGGGATTTGAAGTTATTAAAAATTATCAGATTGAAGAAAATGTGGTGGGGCAGTATGCACAGGAAAACATCAGATTTGGAAAGAAAAAATTTACCAGCCAGTTTGTGCAGGGTGTTGTTGGAGGAATCACGATGGACGTCCAGCTTACGCTGCAGTTATTAATTGTAATTATATCTGGTATCATGGTACTATATGGAAAAGTCAGTATATCATTTCTGACAGTAGCCATTGCTCTGAGCAGCAGTGTCATAGGTTCTATGTCCACGTTTATTGAGTCATTGATACAGATCAAATCAGGAACACCGATCTGTCAGAAAGTGATGGAAGAGATTGGGGAACAAAAGAAGGAAGAGACGGGGGATGGTATAAATTTCCAGAATCTGATTTCAATGGAGAATGTCAGCTTTTCTTATCCACAGGCGGAGCACATGACATTAAATAATATAAATATTACCTTTGAAAAAGGAAAACGGTATGCAGTGGTCGGGGGAAGTGGAAGCGGAAAGTCAACGCTGACGAAGCTGGTATTGGGGTATTACAATAATTATCAGGGACAGATACGATTTGATGATATGGATATGCATGCAATATCCGAAAAGTCTGTGATGGAGCAGGTAGCAGTCATTCCTCAAAATGTATATGTATTTGAAGATACTTTGCGAAATAATATCACATTGTTTGATCCGTATACAGAGGAAGAGGTAGATATGGCAGTAAAAAAGGCTGGTCTGGATGGAGTTGTACAAAGGCTGGAAATGGGGCTGGAAACCGTGTTGAAAGAGGGTGGATCAAATCTTTCCGGCGGGGAAAAGCAGAGAATCTCCATCGCAAGAGCTTTTTTACACCACAGGAAATTGTGGGTGCTTGATGAAGCAACCTCAAGTCTGGATAATAAAATGGCATACCAGGTGGAAAAAGCAGTGCTTGATATACCAGGCATTACCGTCATTATGATCACGCATCATTATAACAGAAGTAATCTGGAAAAATGCGATGCGATCGTGGTTTTAGAACAGGGAAATATTGTGGAACAGGGAACATTTGAAAAACTGATGGCGGCAGATGGAAAGTTTTGCCGGTTATATAAAATGGGAAATCAGTAAGTGGTCAGTTTTATGATTGAAATAAAGAATATATACCTAAAGAGTAGTGGCAGACAAAATAGCCATCAGAGGGGGATTTTGCCGTCTATAAAACTTGGCCACGCTTTATTTTTGATAATATAGTATACAACAAAGTAATGAAAAGAAAGCTCTTTCATAATACCCAGTTATAAATATTATAAAAAAGAAAAATAGAATCAGAGGTTGCAATGTTGCCAAAATTACATTATTATAGACATTATACATACTGTCTGTTATTAATGTGATAAAGTGCGGGCGCACAGCAGCCGCTGATTTTCTTTTTATTCATAACAAAGCAGGAGGTTCGCAGAGTATGCATTCTATGGTGCAGAAAAGCAGGATACTTTCTGGCAGGCGAAAAAAATCAGTTACACATATCTGACAGAGGAAAAGAAAGAGGGATTAGAGCATGGAATGTAAGATTGGCGTGATTTCCGGTGACGGAATCGGACCGGAGATCGTGGCAGAGGCAAAAAAAGTATTAGACAAGATCGGAACAAAGTATGGTCACAGTTTTTTGTATGAAGCGATTTTGATGGGCGGATGTTCGATTGATGCGACAGGCGTGCCGTTAACAGATGAGGCGATCGCAGCAGCAAAAGCGTCCGATGCAGTGCTTATGGGTTCCATCGGCGGTAATACAGCGACCTCTCCGTGGTATAAATTAGCACCGGAATTGAGACCGGAGGCAGGATTATTAAAATTAAGAAAGTCTCTGAATTTATTTGCAAATTTAAGACCGGCTTACTTATATGAAGAATTAAAAGAGGCATGTCCGCTCCGCGATGATATTATTGGGGATGGATTTGATATGATGATCATGCGTGAGCTGACCGGAGGATTATACTTCGGTGCGCGAAAAACCGAGGAAGTTGACGGTGTGATGACTGCGACAGATACCCTGACATACAGCGAGACAGAGATCCGCAGGATCGCAAAGAGAGGATTTGACATTGCCATGAAACGCCGCAAAAAAGTGACGAGCGTGGACAAGGCAAACGTGCTGGATTCCTCAAGACTCTGGAGAAAAGTGGTCGAGGAAGTAGCAAAGGACTATCCGGAAGTCACCTATGAGCATATGTTAGTTGACAACTGCGCGATGCAGTTAGTAAAAGATCCAAAACAGTTTGATGTCATTTTAACGGAAAACATGTTCGGAGATATCTTATCCGATGAGGCAAGCATGGTGACAGGTTCCATCGGAATGTTGTCAAGCGCCAGCTTAAACGACACGAAGTTCGGACTCTATGAGCCGAGCGGCGGTTCTGCACCGGATATTGCAGGAAAAGGTATCGCAAACCCGATCGCAACAATCTTAAGTGCAGCAATGATGCTCCGCTATACCTTTGACCTTGATAAAGAGGCAGAGGCCATCGAGGCAGCCGTAAAACAGGTATTAAAAGACGGTTATCGCACGATTGATATCATGCCGCAGGAAGAAGATAAAAAGAAAAATGTCACACAGGTCGGTACCGCACAGATGGGTGATCTGATCTGCGAACGAATTTAATATAGATATTAGAATGGGAGATTTGATTTAACATGAAAAGCGATAATGTAAAAAAAGGGATGCAGCAGGCACCTCACAGAAGTCTTTTTAATGCATTAGGCTTCACGGAAGAAGAAATGAACAAACCGATGGTCGGTATCGTAAGCTCCTATAATGAGATTGTACCGGGCCATATGAATCTTGATAAAATCGTAAATGCAGTAAAATTAGGTGTGGCAGAAGCAGGCGGAGTTCCGGTCGTATTTCCGGCGATCGCAGTCTGTGACGGAATTGCGATGGGACACATTGGTATGAAATATTCCTTAGTAACCAGAGATCTGATCGCAGATTCCACTGAGTGCATGGCACTTGCACATCAGTTTGATGCACTTGTCATGGTGCCAAACTGTGATAAAAACGTTCCGGGACTTCTGATGGCAGCAGCGCGTATCAATGTTCCGACCGTATTTGTATCCGGCGGACCGATGCTTGCCGGACACGTTCAGGGAAAAAAGAGAAGTTTATCTTCCATGTTTGAGGCAGTCGGCTCCTATGCAGCAGGAACCATGACGGAGGATGATGTAAGAGAATACGAAGAAAAAGTATGTCCGACCTGTGGCTCCTGCTCCGGTATGTACACAGCAAATTCCATGAACTGTCTGACAGAGGCACTCGGCATGGGACTTCGTGGAAACGGAACGATCCCGGCTGTCTACTCTGAGAGAATCAAACTTGCAAAACATGCAGGTATGGCAGTTATGGATATGTACCGCAAGAATATCCGTCCAAGGGATATCATGACAAAAGATGCCATCTTAAACGCATTGACTGTAGATATGGCATTAGGCTGTTCTACGAACAGTATGTTGCATCTTCCGGCGATCGCACATGAGATCGGATTCGATTTTGATATCGCATTTGCAAACCCGATCAGTGAAAAAACACCGAACCTCTGCCATCTTGCTCCGGCAGGTCCTACTTATATGGAGGACTTAAACGAGGCAGGCGGTGTCTATGCCGTTATGAAAGAACTTGCAGACATTGGTTTACTGAATACAGATTGCATGACTGTGACAGGAAAGACAGTCGGCGAAAACATTGCCAATGCGGTAAATAAGAATCCGGAAGTCATCAGACCAGTCGATAATCCATACAGTAAAACAGGTGGTCTTGCTGTATTAAAAGGAAATCTTGCGCCGGACGGAAGTGTTGTCAAACGTTCCGCTGTCTGTGACGAGATGATGGTTCATGAGGGACCGGCGAGAGTCTTTGACTGTGAGGAAGATGCGATCGCAGCGATCAAAGGCGGCAAGATCGTTGCCGGTGATGTGGTTGTCATCCGTTATGAGGGACCAAAAGGCGGACCTGGTATGCGTGAAATGTTAAATCCTACTTCTGCAATCGCAGGTATGGGACTTGGTTCATCGGTAGCACTGATCACGGACGGACGTTTTTCCGGCGCGAGCCGTGGGGCTTCCATCGGACATGTTTCACCGGAGGCAGCAGTCGGCGGACCAATCGCACTTGTGGAAGAGGGCGATATCATCCGTATCAATATTCCGGAGATGAAATTAGAGATTGCAGTTTCAGACGAAGAAATGGCAGCAAGAAAAGCAAAATGGCAGCCGAGAGAGCCAAAGGTAACGACAGGTTATCTGAAACGCTATGCATCGTTAGTAACTTCCGGCAACAGAGGTGCTATTTTAGCATTGCCGGAAGAACAGAAATAAAAAAGAAATACAAAAGTTGTCATTCGAAAAGTCATATGTTGTAAAAGACGCATCTGATGATGTAGAAATTAAAAACAGATGAGAATGGCAGTGGAATGGAGGAATAATATGCAGTTAACAGGTGCCCAGATCGTGATCGAATGCCTGAAAGAACAGGGTGTTGATACAGTTTTTGGTTATCCGGGCGGTGCCATTTTAAATGTATATGATGAATTATATAAACATCAGGGAGAAATCCGGCATGTGCTGACATCACATGAGCAGGGAGCATCCCATGCAGCGGACGGATATGCGCGAAGTACTGGAAAAGTCGGTGTGTGCTTTGCAACGTCAGGCCCGGGTGCAACGAACCTTGTAACTGGAATCGCAACCGCTTATATGGACTCGGTTCCGGTCGTTGCAATTACCTGCAACGTTACCGTACCGCTTCTTGGAAAAGACAGTTTTCAGGAAATCGATATTGCGGGAATCACAATGCCGATCACAAAGCATAACTTTATTGTAAAGGATGTAACAAAACTTGCTGATACGATCAGACGTGCATTTAAGATCGCACAGACAGGACGTCCGGGTCCGGTTTTAGTGGATATCCCGAAAGATATCACAGCGGCAAAGACGGAATATACTTCGGTGAAACCAAAACCGATCGCAAGGATTACAGATACAATCAGTGAGGAAGATGTTGATATCGCAGTTTCCATGATCAAAGCGGCAAAGAAACCATATATCTTTGTCGGCGGTGGTGCAGTGATCTCCGGCGCATCAGAAGAATTAAAGAAATTTGTAGAAAAAGTAAATGCTCCGGTTTGTGATACACTGATGGGAAAAGGTGCATATGATGGAACAGACGATCGCTATACCGGAATGCTCGGCATGCATGGAACAAAAACATCCAACCTTGGCGTCAGCGAGTGTGATCTTCTGATCGCAGTCGGTGTCCGCTTTTCAGACCGTGTTCTTGGAAATGCAAAGAAGTTTGCATCACAGGCAAAGATATTGCAGTTTGATGTGGATGCGGCAGAAATCAATAAAAATATTCAGGTGGACGCCAGTGTGATCGGGGACTTAAAAGAGATTCTGATCCGTGTCAATGAAAAGTTAGAGGCACAGAACCATCTGGAGTGGATGAAAGAGATCATGGATCTGAAAGAAAAATATCCGCTCACTTATCCGAAAGAGGGACTCAGTGGCCCATATCTGATGGAGGAGATCTATCGTGCGACAAAGGGAGATGCAGTCATCGTGACGGAAGTCGGACAGCATCAGATGTGGGCGGCACAGTATTACAAATACAAAAATCCACGTACCTTTTTGTCATCCGGCGGACTTGGAACGATGGGTTACGGACTTGGTGCTGCAATCGGCGCACAGATCGGCAACCCGGATAAACAGGTGATAAACATTGCAGGTGACGGCTGTTTCCGTATGAACATGAATGAGATCGCAACCGCGGCGCGCGAAAAACTGCCGCTGATCGAAGTGATCGTCAACAATCATGTACTTGGAATGGTACGCCAGTGGCAGGATCTGTTCTATGAAAAACGTTATTCCGCAACTGTCCTTGACGACGGTGTGGATTTTGTAAAATTAGCAGAGGCAATGGGGGCGAAAGGATATCGCGTGACCAGCCAGGAAGAGTTCAAAGAGGCTTTTAAGGAAGCACTTGAATCAGAAGTACCGGTTTTAATTGATTGTATCATCAACTGTGATGACAAGGTGTGGCCGATGGTTGCACCAGGAGAGGCAATCAGTTCTTCATTTACCGGTGAAGACTTAGCAAAAAAACAACAATCATAAATCAGAGGAGGAAGTTTAAGATGAGCAGAGTGTATAATTTTTCTGCAGGACCGGCTGTATTACCGGAGGAAGTATTAAAAGAGGCAGCAGATGAAATGTTGGATTACAAAGGAAGCGGAATGTCCGTTATGGAGATGAGCCACCGTTCCAAAGTATATGACAATATCATCAAAGAGGCAGAGCAGGATTTAAGAGACCTGATGAATATTCCGGATAATTACAAAGTCCTGTTTTTACAGGGTGGAGCATCCCAGCAGTTTGCCATGATCCCGATGAACCTGATGAAAAACAAAAAAGCAGGTTATATCGTGACCGGTCAGTGGGCAAAGAAAGCATATCAGGAAGCATCCATTTACGGCGAGGCAGTAAAACTTGCATCTTCCGAGGATAAGACATTCTCTTACATACCGGACTGCTCTGATCTTGATATTCCGGATGATCTTGATTACGTTTATATTTGTGAGAACAATACCATTTACGGAACCAAATACAAAAAACTCCCGAACACAAAAGGACATACATTGGTCGCTGACGTATCTTCCTGCTTCTTGTCAGAGCCGGTAGATGTCACAAAATACGGTGTGATCTACGGCGGTGTCCAGAAGAATGTCGGACCGGCAGGTGTTGTTATTGTGATCATCCGTGAGGATCTGATCACGGAGGATACCTTACCTGGAACACCTACCATGTTAAAATACAAGACACATGCAGATGCAGATTCCCTTTACAATACACCGCCATGCTACGGCATTTATATCTGCGGAAAAGTATTCAAATGGTTAAAGAAGATGGGCGGACTTTCCGTGATGAAAGAGCGCAACGAAGAAAAAGCTAAGATCCTTTATGATTTCTTAGACCAGAGCAAATTATTCAAGGGAACTGTAGTACCGGAGGACCGCTCCCTGATGAACGTTCCGTTTGTAACCGGAGATGCTGACCTGGATGCAAAATTCGTAAAAGAGGCAACAGAAGCCGGATTTGTTAACTTAAAAGGACATCGTACCGTCGGCGGTATGAGAGCATCAATCTATAATGCCATGCCAAAAGAGGGCGTTGAGAAATTAGTAGAGTTTATGAAGAAGTTCGAGGAGGAGAATGCATAATGTTCAAGTATAACTGCTTAAATCCGATTGCAGCAGTCGGTCTGGATCTGTTTTCGGATCAGTATGACAAAGTAGATGAGTTAAAAGATGCACAGGCTGCGTTAGTCAGAAGTGCTGCAATGCATGATTTAGAACTGCCGGATACCTTAGAGGCAGTCGCAAGAGCCGGTGCCGGAGTCAACAATATCCCGCTGGACAAATGCGCAGAAAAAGGTATCGTCGTATTCAATACACCGGGTGCAAATGCAAACGGTGTCAAAGAGCTCGTGTTTGCAGGTATGCTCTATGCATCCCGTGATATCGTAGGCGGTATCGAGTGGTGTTTGGAGAACCAGAACGATGAGAATATTGCAAAGACTGCAGAAAAGCAGAAAAAGAACTTTGCAGGAACCGAGATCTCCGGAAAGAAATTAGGTGTCATCGGGCTTGGTGCGATCGGTGTATTAGTTGCCAATGCAGCAATTCACATGGGAATGGAAGTATACGGTTATGATCCATATATCTCCGTTGCAGCTGCATGGAACTTATCAAGAAGTGTCAAACATATCAGCAATGTAGAGGATATCTACCGTGAATGCGATTATATCACGATCCATGTACCGCTTTTAGATTCCACAAAGAAAATGATTAACGCAGATGCGATCGCCATGATGAAACCGACTGCCATCGTATTAAACTTTGCAAGAGATCTGCTTGTAGATGAAGAGGCAATGGTAGATGCACTCGCAGCAGGTAAAGTACACAAATATGTATCTGATTTCCCAAATACAACAACCGTTGGCGCGAAGGGCTGCATTGTGACACCACACCTTGGAGCTTCCACAGCAGAGTCAGAAGATAACTGTGCGATTATGGCAGTGCGTGAGATCCGTGATTACTTAGAAAATGGTAATATTGTCCATTCTGTAAATTTTCCGGACTGCAGCATGGGGGCATGCACAACTGCAGGACGTATCGGAATCTTACACCGCAATGTCAAAGGTATGTTAAGTTTATATACAACGATCCTTGGTGATGCAGGAATCAATATTGACGGAATGGCAAACAAATCAAAAGGCGATTATGCATATGCGCTTTTGGATTTAGACACTTCTGTTCCGGAGAATGTACTTGAAAAATTAAAGAATACAGAGGGTGTCTTAAAAGTTCGCAAGATCTGCTAGAAATCTGACGGTGATTTGTGACAATAGAGTGTTTAAGAAAGGTACATTCTATTGTTTCCTAGATCGGCATAGGAAAGAACTTTAAGGAAAATGGTAACTTAATTCAGAAGAATAAGATGAGGTGCAGCAAAAATGGCAGATATCAGACCGTTTATGAGCATCAGACCAGAAAAAGGGAAGGCAGCTAAAATCGCTGCCCTCCCTTATGATGTTTATAACAGAAAAGAAGCAACTGTGGAAGTGGAGAAAAATCCGGAATCTTTTTTAAAGATTGATCGTGCGGAGACAGGCTATCCGCTTTCTGTGGATATGTATGATGAAAAGGTGTATCAGAGAGCACATGATCTGTTGTGGGGGATGGTAGAGGATGGTTCTTTTATCCGCGATCAGAAAAAATGTTACTATATTTATGAACTTACGATGAATGGACGCACACAGACAGGGATTACGGCGTGTGCATCGATCGATGATTATTTAAATGGCGTCATCAAAAAGCATGAGAACACCAGAGCAGAAAAGGAAGCAGACCGTATTCATCATGTGGATGCCTGTAATGCGCAGACCGGACCTATCTTTTTAGCATACCGCTCGAATCCGGTGATCAATGAGATCGTGGAGAAAGTCAAAGCAGGAGAGGCAGAGTATGACTTTACATCGGAGGATGGAATCAGACACCGTGTGTTTGAGATCAGTGACGATGATAAAATTGCAGCAATCTCACAGGCATTTGAAAACATGGCAGATATCTATATCGCAGACGGTCATCACCGTGCTGCTTCCGCAGTAAAAGTCGGTTTGAAACGAAGAGAAGAACATCCGGACTATGATGGAACGGAAGAATTTAATTATTTCCTGTCCGTGTTATTCCCGGACGACCAGCTTATGATCATGGATTATAACCGTGTGGTCAAGGATTTAAACGGATACTCTTTCCAGAGTTTTTACAAGGAAATGAAAAAACGCTTTGACGTGACGGAGATCACAGATCAGAAAGAAAAGAGACCGCAGGAAAAAGGCAGCTTTACCATGTATATGGAAGGACACTGGTTCCTTTGTAAGTTCCGGGAGGACGATCTTGCCGCAGTGGCAGATGATCCGGTAAAAAGTTTAGATGTATCAATGTTACAAGACCTTCTGCTTCATCCGGTACTCGGCATCGGAGATCCGAAAACAGATGGAAGAATCGACTTTGTAGGAGGAATCCGCGGCATGGACGAACTGGTCAGACGCTGTGAGGAAGACTGTTCCGTTGCATTTGCCATGTATCCGACCTCGATCACAGAGCTCTTCTCCGTCGCAGATGCCGGAAAACTCATGCCTCCAAAATCTACCTGGTTTGAGCCGAAGCTCCGCAGCGGTCTGTTCATTCATTCTTTAGAATAAGGAAATTCCTTAGAGCAGGACAAAATGAGAAATGGAATTTTGAAAACTTATAAAGAACTGAGGAAGTTGTGAATCTGTGTCAGGTTCACAACATTCATAGCCTAAAGATGATTTTTTTAAAATTCAAATTCGAATAAAAACGAAGGGAGCCATATATGCTGGCAGAAAATGTAGAAGGAATCGCAAATGCAACTGAGACCGTCGAAATGTTAAACCAGGCGCAGGAAAACTTACAGGAGGTTGCGAAGAACCCTGGAATCGTAGGCACATGGCTGCAGGGTCTGATCCCGGATCTTTTGAATTTTGCATTTCAGGTTGTAGTTTCGATTATCATTTATATTGTCGGAAGCAAGATCATTAACCTGATCTTAAAAATGTTCCGCAAATCCATGGAACGCAGAGATGTCGATACCGGTGTCAGACAGTTTGTACTGCCATTGATCAAATACGCACTATATCTGGTACTGATCTTTATTATCATGGGACTGTTTGGAATTGCAACAACCTCTGCAGTGGCAGTGCTTGGTTCTGCTGGTGTGGCAGTCGGTCTGGCATTACAGGGCAGCCTTTCAAATTTTGCGGGTGGTGTGCTGATCTTATTGTTAAAACCTTTCCGTGTCGGAGATTACATTATAGAACATTCCGGCGGGAAAGAGGGTACGGTAACAGAGATCTCCATTTTCTATACGAAACTGCTCACCATTGACAACAAAGTGGTCATGGTACCAAACGGTACACTCTCTAACAGCAGCATCACGAATGTTTCCACCATGGAGAAACGCCGTGTGGATCTGGTAGTAGGCATTGCATATGAAGCAGATATCAGAACTGCAAAAGAAGTGTTGTATTCTGTTGCAGAAGCGGAGGAGGCAAGACTGCCGGAAGAAGAGATTCTTGTATTTGTGGATGAACTCGGAGATTCTTCCGTAAACATGGGTGTGCGTATCTGGGTAAAAACAGAGGACTACTGGTCTGCAAGGTGGCGCCTGACCGAAAATATCAAGTATGCGTTTGACAGTCACAATATTTCCATCCCATATCCTCAGATGGATGTGCAGATCAAACAGTAAATGACAGGGAGAAAAGAACGGTGCAATTATCATGGTGTTGGGGTCAGATAGTGCATTTAAACTTCTTGATTGACAAATTGCGCAAAGCCGTGTCTGTTTTGTTCCATTGTACGAAAATAAGAAAATCTAAGCCTGCCTGAGTCAGGTTTTCTCAGAGTGACGTGAACGGCAACAACGAGTCCTCCATGACTCGATGCTGCCTTGTTCTGCCATCCGTGGCAGAACATCACTGTGTATTACCAGGCAGTCTAAGATTTACTAATTTTCTCCCAAAGTCACAAAAGCAGTCTCGGCTTTGTGCAATTTGTCAGTCGTTATGTTGTGAATGCACTATTTGCCCCCAACATCATTATCATACGAAATGTGTATATGTACCGCTTTTTTTGTGTATAAAAAACCCGCAAATACAGTAAAACAGGAGCTTGACAAGTCTGAACGTGAGCAATTTTAACACTTCAAACGTGACGGATATGAGTGGTATGTTTACAGGCTGCGGAACCAGTAAAGTTACTGTGAAATAGTCATAACACTCATATGTGCAAAATTAACAAAGATTTCTAAAAATCGTTGACAAAATAAGTGAGATATGCTAATTTTGATTTGTTAGGCAAAACAGATGACAAAGAGGATTCTGTTGAATGGTTATTTTATGTATTTAGGAGGTTTTTAAAGAGTTATGCAGCAGGGAACTGTAAAATGGTTTAATGCCAAAAAAGGTTATGGATTTATTTCGGACGAGCAGGGAAATGACGTATTCGTACATTTTTCCGCATTGAACATGGATGGATTTAAAGAGTTAAAAGACGGTGAACGTGTTGAGTTCGAGGTTACCGAAGGAGAAAAAGGTCCTCAGGCTGCCAATGTAAGCCGTATCGCATAACAGCAGATGATTCCATAAGTACCAAAAAGGGAGTGTAAATATTACATTCCCTTTTTAAGTTGTATAAAATGTGATATAATAAGACTGCCGAGCGAAGCGAGTGTAGATCACGATCATGTGCTGCTTTTGCGCATGATATAATGAGCGCAAGTGAGTCAACATGCTTGCTTGATTGACGAACGGCGAATTGGATTATGTGCTGTTTTTTGCACATAATATAACAGACATAAGACCATATTTTGGAGGAAAACGATGAAACTGACTGATTTGGATGCATATGAAGTTTTAGAGCAGTGCCCTTTGCGCGATTTGAAATCCGAAGGGCTCGTTTTACGTCATAAAAAGAGCGGCGCAAGAATTGCTGTAATCTCAAATGATGATGATAATAAGGTATTTTATATCGGATTCCGCACTCCGGCGGAGGATTCCACAGGTGTACCACATATTATAGAACACACAGTATTGTGCGGTTCGGATAAATACCCGGTCAAGGATCCGTTTGTGGAACTGGTCAAGGGATCCTTAAATACATTTTTAAATGCGATCACTTATCCGGAGAAAACGATTTATCCGGTGGCAAGCTGCAACGATACGGATTTTCAGAATCTGATGAGTGTTTATATGGATGCGGTATTCCATCCGAATATTTATAAACATCAGGAGATTTTTAAACAGGAAGGCTGGCATTATGAGCTTGAGAGCGAAGATGCGCCGATTACGATCAACGGTGTTGTATATAATGAAATGAAAGGTGCTTTTTCCTCAGCTGACGATGTGCTGCAGCGGGAAATTTTAAATTCCCTGTTTCCGGATAACACTTACAGTAACGAGTCCGGCGGAGATCCGGAACGTATCCCGGATCTGACCTATGAGGATTACCTTGATTTTCACCGCAGATATTACCATCCGTGCAATTCCTATATTTACCTGTATGGAAATATGGATGTGGCAGAAAAACTCCGCTGGATGGATGAGGAATATTTAAGCCATTATGAGGAAATTGAACTTGACTCTACAGTAAAGGCACAGAAGCCATTTGAAAAACCAGTGGAGATCACGAAGAAATACCCAATCTCTTCCGCAGAACCTGAGGAAGATAATACCTATCTTTCTTATAATCTGGTTGTGGGGGACATTTTAGATAGAAAACTTTATCTGGCATTTGATGTGCTTGACTATGCATTGCTCGGTGCACCGGGGGCTCCGTTAAAACAGGCACTGATCGACGCGGGCATCGGAAAAGATATCGTTGGCGGTTATGACAGCAGTACCATGCAGCCGGTATTTTCCATCATTGCAAAAAATGCGAACAGTGCAGATAAAGAGAAGTTTCTTGCGACGATACAGGATGTGTTAAACCGTCAGGTAAAAGACGGCGTGGATAAGAAAGCACTGCTTGCCGGGATCAGTGCGTCAGAGTTCCGCTATCGTGAAGCGGATTTCGGACAATTCCCGAAGGGACTTTTATACGGCATCCAGTGTTTGGACAGCTGGCTTTACGATGACATGCAGCCATTTATGCATGTGGAGGCATTAGATACTTACTGTTTCCTGCGGGAGCAGGTTGAGACCGGATATTTTGAAACATTGATTGAAAAATACCTGCTTCAAAATCCGCATGCGTCGGTGGTTGTGATTGAGCCGGAGAGAGGTCTTAATGCAAAAAGAGAAGAGACACTGGCAGAGAAACTTGCTGCATATAAAGACAGCCTGAGTAAAGAGGAGATCAAGCAGCTTATCGCAGACACGAAACATTTAAAACAGTATCAGGAAGAGCCTTCACCAAAGGAAGATTTGGCAAAAATTCCGATGTTAAAACGTGAGGATATGAAACGTGAGGCGGCACCGCTTTACAATACGATGAAAAAATGCGGTAACACGACGGTCGTACACCATGAGATGTTTTCAAATGGTATTGATTATCTGCGCATCCTCTTTGATATCCGTGATATGGAGATCAAAGATCTGCCGTATGTTGGAATTTTAAAATATATCCTTGGCTATATGGATACAGAGCGGTACGGATTTTCAGAACTGGCAAATGAGATCAACATCCACACCGGTGGAATATCCGCAAGCTGTGGTGTTTATCCGCATGTGAAGAAGCCGGAGGATATGCAGTTTATGTTTGAACTGCGTGTAAAAACGCTTGCATCGGAGCTGCCCCAGGCGATGGATCTTTTGCGTGAGATCATAATGACGACAAAGATTTCTGATGAAAAGCGCCTGCGTGAGATCATTGCGCAGCTTCGTTCAAGGGTGGAGGCGGCATTTGACGGTTCCGGACATTCGGTGGCATCCATGCGTGCGCTGTCTTATTTCTCAAGAGCGGCATATTATCAGGAGGCAACCGCAGGCATTTCCTTCTATGAGCTGGTCGCTGATTTAGATGAACATTTTAATGAGAAAAAAGATGCACTGATCGCACAGCTTGAGAAAATGGTACAGACGATATTTGTACCGGAGCGCATGATCGTCAGTGTTGTCTGCGAAGAGGCAGATTATCAGGCGGTAGAAGCACAGATCGCTTTCCTGTTAAAAAATCTGTATCCGTCGAAGAAAATCGTGAAAGAGCGGAGTCTGCCAGAGCTTCATTTAGAAAAGAAAAATGAGGGATTTATGGATGCCTCCCAGGTGCAGTATGTGGCGAGAGCTGGTAACTATGTGCGCCACGGATTTTCGTATCACGGTGCATTGCGCATTTTAAAAGTCATTATGGGATATGATTATCTCTGGATCAATGTCCGTGTCAAGGGCGGAGCCTATGGATGTATGAACAGCTATATGCGGAATGGAGATACTTATTTTGTTTCCTACCGTGATCCGAACTTAAAGAAAACGGATGAGATCTATGACGGTATCCCGCAGTATCTTGCCCATTTTAAGGCGGACGAGCGTGAGATGACAAAATACATCATTGGTACGATCAGTGATATGGATACGCCGATGAATCCGAGTGCGAAGGGAGCACGTTCCATGACCGCATATTTACAGGGACTGGATTTTGCGGATATCCAGAAAGAGCGCGATCAGGTGATCGGTGCAACAGATGAGGATATCCGTGGCTTAAAGGATCTGATCGCATCCGTGCTGGAAGAAAAAAATCTCTGTGTCATCGGAAACGAAGATAACTTAAAGAGTCAGAGCGACATGTTTATGCAGCTGAAAAATTTATATGAATAATTTGGAAATGGAGTACGAATGAAAGAAAATTTTAAATCGGGATTTGTCACAATTATCGGCAGACCAAACGTTGGAAAATCAACTTTAATGAATCATCTGATTGGTCAGAAGATCGCAATCACATCCAATAAACCGCAGACCACCAGAAACCGTATCCAGACTGTCTATACGGATATGGAACGCGGACAGATCGTATTTTTGGACACGCCGGGAATCCATAAGGCAAAAAACAAGCTGGGTGAATATATGGTCAACACTGCAGAACACACTTTAAATGAAGTGGATGTGATCCTCTGGTTAGTAGAGCCGTCGAACTTTATCGGAGCAGGGGAACAGCATATCATCGAGCAGTTAAAAAAGACAAAAACACCTGTGATTCTTGTCATCAATAAGGTGGATACGGTCAGCCGTGACAAGATACTGGAATTTATCGATACTTACCGCAAAGTATATGATTTTGCCGAGATCGTTCCGGCGTCCGCCCTGCGCGCACAGAATCTCGATACCGTACTTGACATGATCTTTAAATATCTGCCGTACGGACCGCAGTTTTATGATGAGGACACAATCACAGACCAGCCGGAGCGCGCGATCGTTGCGGAGATCATCCGTGAAAAGGCACTTCATGCATTGGATGATGAGATCCCGCACGGAATCGCTGTCTGCATTGACCGCATGAAACAGCGGAAAGGACAGAACATCATGGACATTGAGGCGACAATCGTCTGCGAGAGGGATTCCCATAAGGGCATCGTGATTGGAAAAGGCGGGGCAATGTTAAAAAAGATCGGTTCAAACGCACGTTATGAGATCGAACGACTGTTAGAGGAACAGGTCAATTTAAAACTTTGGGTAAAAGTTAAAAAAGACTGGCGTGACAGCGATTCCATGATGAAGAATTTTGGTTATAACAAGGATGAGATCTAAACTTACCATTTTTTTGCTGGTATAAGCGAAGCTGTCTGCGGAAATCCTAACATTATCAAGTGATGGATGATGGGAGGATGAGACCATGGATGAAGCCTGGAGCAATTTTATGATAACAGGAAGAGTAACTGATTATTTAAAATACAAAGAGTCGCACGAAGGCAGCTTTGATACCACAGGGAGAGGATGGGAGAACAGACCGGATGGGACAGAATATCGTAGTGACCGGGATGGTCTTAAAGGTAATGCCGATTGGCGATTATGACAGAAGAATCACGCTGCTGACAAAGGAACGGGGCAAGATCACCGCATTTGCAAAGGGTGCAAGAAGACCAAACAGTGCACTTGTTGCTGCGGCAACCCCGTTTTCCTTTGGAGAATTTGAAATGTTTGAGGGAAGAAGTTCCTACACCGTAGTCAGGGCGTCCATTCAGAACTATTTCAGGGAAGTTCAGGAAGAACTTGAAGCTACATATTATGGGTGTTATTTTCTGGAATTTGCCGATTATTACTGTCAGGAAAACAATGATGAACGGGAAATGTTAAAGCTGCTTTATCAGTCACTCAGGGCATTGACGAGCGCTGCCTATGATAAGAGGCTGGTCCGCTTTATTTTTGAACTGAAGGCGATGGCTGTCAATGGCGAGGCGCCAAACGTTTTTTCCTGTGTCAGATGTGGGGAAAAAGAAAATTTGCGCTGGTTTGTGACAAGGCGTGGCGGATGTATCTGTGAAACATGTGAAAAAAAGGATCCGTCACCGGAGGAATCCGGCAGGTTTTTACTGGAAGAGTCGACGCTTTACACAATGCAGTACATCATTTCGGCAAGGGTGGAAAAACTGTATACTTTTTCCGTCAGTGACAGTGTGTTAAGACAGCTGCTGGCGATCATGAAAAGTTACCGTGCAGTTTATCTGGATCATTCGTTTCAGACGCTGAAAATGTTGGAGGGACTATTTACTGGTTGAAATCGGGAATGGGAAATAGTATAATGTAAAACATTGGATATGTAAGACGAATGGAGAATTATAAAAATGAGAAAAGCATGTATGGCAGGTATCAGCGTACTGATTGGCATTTCGATGCTGGCTGGATGTGGAAAATCTCTGGATGCGGATACGGATACGGTGTATGTACAGAAAAACGGAACCGTGCTTTCGGTGGATGTTGAAACGTTAGACAAAGATTATTATGATGAAACGGAGTTAAAGGATTATGTGACGGATGCCGTTTCCACATATACCGGGGAGCATGGAAAGAGTGCGGTCAAACTGGAAAATCTGTCTGTGAAGGACGGTACGGCAACACTTAAGATGAAGTATAAGACGCCGGAAGATTACACAGGATTTAATGGCATTGAACTCTATGAGGGAAAAGTTGTTAAGGCACTCGCAGCAGGATATGATTTCAAGACAGATTTTGTCAGTGTGGAAGATGGAAAGGTGACAGGAACCGCCACAAAGGAGGAAATTTACTCCGGAGAAGATTTAAAAGTAGTCATCATCAAGGCAAACAGAGATGTGAAAGTAGACGGTACAATCTGCTATGTTTCAAGTGAGAATGTAAAACTGACCGGAACAGACAGTGTGTCCATCCGGGATGGTTACAGTTTAAACAATGGCAGTACAGCCGATGAGAGTGATTCAGATGAAAATATCGCTGATGGAACAGAGAGTATTGGCGGGTCAACAGAGGTGTCTGACACAGACGTCAATGACGATACAACTTATGTAAAAGATGATGGGGCATTTGAAACAGATGTCTACACATACATTATTTATAAGTAAGCATACAAAAGAGGCAGTTTACTGCCATTTTATAGAAAGGTGAGGAATTATTTATGGAAAAATCAATGGACAAAATTGTAGCACTGGCAAAATCAAGAGGATTCGTTTATCCGGGATCTGAGATTTACGGCGGTCTTGCAAATACATGGGATTATGGTAATCTCGGCGTTGAGTTAAAGAACAATGTAAAAAGAGCATGGTGGCAGAAATTTATTCAGGAGAACCCATACAATGTTGGTGTGGACTGTGCGATCTTAATGAACCCGCAGACATGGGTTGCATCCGGACATCTTGGAGGATTTTCTGATCCTTTAATGGATTGTAAAGAATGTCACGAGCGTTTCCGTGCAGACAAGATCATCGAGGATTTTGCGGAAGAGAAAAAAATTGAGTTAAAGAGTTCCGTAGACGGCTGGACACAGGAAGAGATGCGTGATTTCATCGAAGAAAATCAGGTTCCATGTCCGACCTGCGGCAAACATAACTTTACAGATATCCGTCAGTTTAACCTGATGTTTAAGACATTCCAGGGGGTTACTGAAGATGCAAAAAATACCGTATACTTAAGACCGGAGACAGCACAGGGTATTTTCGTTAACTTTAAAAATGTACAGAGAACATCCCGCAAAAAGATCCCGTTCGGTATCGGACAGGTCGGAAAATCTTTCCGTAACGAGATCACACCGGGTAACTTTACATTCCGTACCAGAGAGTTTGAGCAGATGGAGCTTGAGTTTTTCTGTGAGCCTGGCACTGATTTAGAGTGGTTCCAGTACTGGAGAGGCTTCTGTCGTGACTGGCTGATCTCCCTTGGAATCAAAGAGGATGAGATGCGTCTGCGTGACCATGATCCGGCTGAACTTGCATTTTACAGCAAGGGAACAACCGATATCGAGTTCTTATTCCCGTTCGGATGGGGCGAGCTCTGGGGTATCGCTGACAGAACTGATTATGACCTTGGACGCCATCAGGAGACTTCCGGTCAGGATCTTACTTATTTTGATGATGAGAAGAATGAAAGATATCTTCCGTATGTCATCGAGCCTTCACTCGGTGCAGACCGTGTTGTTTTAGCATTCTTATGTGCTGCTTACGATGAGGAGAATATCGGAACCGAAGAAAAACCGGATATGAGAACAGTTCTTCATTTCCACCCGGCTTTAGCTCCGGTTAAGATCGGTGTGCTTCCATTATCCAAGAAGTTAAATGAAGGCGCAGAAAAGGTATTTGCACAGCTTTCACACAAATACAACTGTGAATTTGATGACAGAGGAAATATCGGAAAACGTTACAGAAGACAGGATGAGATCGGTACTCCGTTCTGCGTAACTTACGATTTCGAATCTGAAAATGACGGTGCGGTAACGGTTCGTGACCGTGATACCATGGAGCAGGAGCGTATTAAGATCGAGGATCTGGATGCTTATTTCGCAGAGAAGTTTAATTGGTAGGAGATAATGAAAACATTTACAATCGGAAAAAAGAAAATTGTGTTGAAAGAAGAATGGATGGTCGGATTTATAACAACATGGATCGTTGGACTTTTGGCACATGCCTATCGTTTCTTTAATTTTCTTCCTATATGGGACAGTATTTATAATTTTACGGGAGTCGGTTCTACCTATACCCTGGGACGCTGGTTCTTAGGGTATGCAGGACTGATTACTTCGATGTTTGATCTTCCGTGGGTCAACGGTGCATTTTCTCTTTTTTATATCAGTATCGTTGTTATTTTACTCACTGAAATGTTTGAAATAAAAAATAAGGGAATGATCGTGCTTTGTGCGGCAATTTTTGTGTCCTTCCCGACCGTTGTGTCTTCTTTTGCTTATATGTATACGGCAGATGCGTATCTACTCGCATTTTTGCTGGCTACGCTTGCAGTTTATCTGACTTGGTGTGTCAAAAAGTGGGGAACGATAGCAGGAATGGTCTGTCTTGCATTTGCAATGGGGATTTATCAGGCATATGCAACGGTGGCAATCGTGTTGGTATTGCTTTATATTATCCGGCAGTTTGTCATTGAGAAACTTGACTTCTTAGAAGCAGTAAGAAAAGATTTAAAATATCTTGGAATGCTGGTCGGCGGAGCGGTACTGTATGCGGTTATTTTAAAGATCACATTGATCCGTTATAATATTACACTGCCAGGTTATCAGGGAATCGGTGCTTTGGGGATCATGTCATTAGGGCAGTATAAGGCGGCACTGCAAAAGACGCTGTATCATTTCAGACTGATCCTTGGTATGGAACATGGTGTGGAAAAACACGTTTATTCCTTATTAAATGCAGCGGCATTGTTGCTGATCGGACTGATCTTAATATATCTTTTAGTACGCAATCAGGTTTATAAGAAAAAAATGTCAATGTTAGCCTCCATTGCAGCTGTCTGCCTGATCCCGGTTGGAGCATACTTTATCAACTTTACTTCACCGGACGTGCAGTATTATACGCTGATGGAAATGGCTGTCTGCCTGATCTATCTGCTTATGATCATTATGTTGTTGCAGTTAGACTGGAAAACCTGGATCTCAAAGATACTGAAGGGATGCGGTATTTTTGTGCTTTGTGGACTGGTGTATTATAATGTGATTAACTGTAACATTGCATATTTTAATATGAATCTGAGCTATCATAAATCCATTTCTATCGCAGAGGATGTTTTGCAGCGTATCGAGCAGATGGATGAGTTTCAGAACCAGCATGATAAGGTCGTTATCATGGGTGATTATAATTGTGCAACAGAGAATCTCCAGATTATGATGCCGAGCATTATGGGAATCAGCAATGACTCATTTCTGAATGATTCTTACCATTACACTATTATCTGGAATTATTGTTTTGGAGTCCAGATGGAACAGGCGTCTTACGACGAGATGATGGAGATCGTGGAAACAGATGAATATAAAAATATGTCTGTTTATCCGCTAAAAGGGTGTGTAGAATATATCAATGGCATCATTGTGGTTAAAATGCAGGAATAGGAGTTTTACATGACACATAAGATTGCGAAAATATGGAATCGGGTTTCCTATGAAACGATGATTTTTATTGCTTTTCTGATCCGCTTTTTATCAACCAGAGCATTAGATCTGGATACATGGTCCAGTGCATGGGATGCCATGGATTATTCCATGGGAAATGGTTCAAGACTTTTGATTGGAAGTATATATAAACTCTTTTATGGAGATTATCTGGATGTCACTGTGGCATATAAATATGTAGGAATCGGTATTATGTTGACGATTCTGGTGCTGGCGATCGTGCTGGGGCAGTTGATACGGTTATCGCTGGCAGCAGATCCGGAACATAGGGATATCATTTATGGAGTTGTGGTAGCGTATATGGTAGCTCCGTTTTCGATTGCCTATGTATGGAATGAAGATAATTTGGGACGGCTGGATGTCTATATGCTTTTGATCACACTTCTGACGGTGTTAGCAGCACTGCGGTTAAAGAATTTTGCTATAAAAGCGATGCTTATTACGATATTGGGAGTCGTGGGACTTGCAATCCATCAGGGGTATGCTTTTTTATATTATCCACTGACGTTCACGGTGCTATGCTATGATGCATTTGCGGAGAACAAACTGCACAAAAAAGAATTTTTTGGGGTGGTATTGTCCGGTGCAGTCGAGGTTTTTGCAGCGGTCTATTTCCAGTTTTTTACAAAGATCAATTTTGACAGTGTAGAGAATACGGTTGCTTTTATCAAGTCCCGCACCAATTTAGAAGTATCAGATTTTGCAATCCAACTGGAATATTTTGGAAGCATGAAATATCAGTTAGACGAAGTGACATCTGTGTTTTTCCATGGCAATGAGGATCCCATCAGGCGTCTGCTTCTGATTCTTGTGTTGATGTCACCGCTGCTTATTTTATATCTGTTAGTCTGGAAAGATGTTTTTTCAGACTTAAAACAGAAAAAAGTAAAATTGATACAGACACCATATTTATACGCGGCTCTGGTAAATCTCTGTTTTATACCGATGTTTGTGATACATGTTGACTGGGGAAGGCACTTAGCGCCGCTTATGGCGATGCCGACATTTGTTTTTCTGTTTTTCCTTGCGAAGAAAGACCAGTCCATGGTCTATGCATTTGGAAAAATGAAAGATCGTGTCAGAAAAAAACCGTGGTATTTTGTTATAACACTGGTGTGGATGGCAGGGTTTGCAAGTTTTGGTGCGCGTAATTTTCAGTGGCAGACTGACAGGTTATACAATTTTTTGAAATATGGATTTCATATGTAAGAGAAAGGGGGGACTAAAGACGAGGGGCTTTGGTCCCTTTGTATGTGAGGATTAAAAAATGAGATTCCTAAGGAATAAAGAGGAAAATGTCAGTAAAAAAGTCTGGTTCTTTCTGGCATATACCGTTTGTTTTGCAATCATTGCGGGGGCAGTGTTCTCCGTATTTATCATAAATAAAAAGAGTTTTATATGGGTTCCGGACGGTTTGCAGCAGCATTTCAATGCGCTGCTTTATTACCGTTCCTGGCTGTTATCGATCCTGGATACGCTGGTCACGGAACATAAGGTCTCAGTCCCTCTCTGGGATATGCAGATTGGACTTGGATCAGATGTATTGACGACACTTCATTATTATGTCATTGGCGATCCGCTCAATCTTTTATCGGTGTTCGTGCCGGATGAAAAATATATGGAACTCTTTTACAATACGATGGTTCTGGTGAGAATATATCTTGCAGGTCTCGCGTTTTCTGCATACTGCAGATACCATGGACAGAAACCATATTCTACACTGCTTGGAGCAATGGTGTACGATTTCTGTTTTTGGGTTATTATTGCGGTGCGGCATCCGTATTTTTTAAATCCGATGATCTACCTGCCGCTGATTCTGGTCGGGGTGGATAAAATTTATAAAAAACAGAAACCATGGTTATATATGGGGATGCTTGCGGTAGCGACGGTCAGCAGTTTTTATTTTACATACATGATCTGTATCTTTGTTGCCATCTATGCTCTGCTTCGTTATCTGATGTTATTTGGAAAACCGGTTTTAAAGACGGTATGGTACTGGGTATGGCGTTTTGTGGCATACTCACTGGTGACACTGGCATCTGTTTCTGTCATATTACTCCCGGTTGTTGCCATGACACTGTCTACGGGAAGGGCAGGAGCGCAGCATACGTTTTCGATAATGTATCCGTTATCCTATTACCGGAAATTACTGTATGGCTTTCTGATCGGAGGTTCGACCTACTGGAGTGAACTTGGATATACGGGAATCGTCCTCTTAGCGGTGTTGTTACTTCTCTTTGGCGGCAGAAAAAACAGGGGGCTGCGTGCCGGATTTGTACTTATGACACTGTTGCTGTTGTTCCCGTTTGCCGGAAAAATGTTAAATGGAGGCAGTTATGTGGTCAACCGCTATATGTGGGCATACTCCATGCTTGTGTCTTTTATCGCGGTAAAAATGTATCCTCAGATGATGGAGATGCATTTTAAGAAAAAAATTGCACTGTTCTGGGCGGGGATCACCTATATCTGCCTGTGCTTGGAGATGCTTGGAAAGCATCAGAAACAGTATGTATTAGTGGCATTATTATTATTTTCCGTGCTGTTAGTTCTCATTGTCGGAACCGGGAAAAAGATGAAAGAAAAATTTGTTTTTAAGGCGGCATTGTTAGTGGTGGTGATGCTTGAACTGATCTATCAGGGATGGGCAGAATATGCGCCACAGGCGGGCAGTTATGTGGAAGAATTTGCCACGCAGGGGGAGGCACTTTCCATGCTGACAAAAGATGCTGCGGGTAGTCTTGTGAAAAATCATGCGAAAGATACGACATACCGCTATGAGTCCCTGCAGTCTGAGGAGTGGAAAAACACGGCGATGCAGCTTGGAATCAATGGTACCTCCTATTATTTCAGTCTTGCAAACCCGGATATCAACCAGTTTCAAAGAGAAATGTACATCAATCAGACCAGGGATTTCTGTTATTCCGGATTTGATGCGCGCACGATGTTAGAGGTGCTTTCCGGCGTGCGTTATTATGTGGTGCCGTCCGGGAACAGCGGACTGCGCCCATATGGTTATAATGTCTGCTTCAATCGCGGAACGCTTGGCGCCGGGGGACAGTATGAGGTAAAATGCGATGCCTATGAAAATGATTCGGTACTGCCGCTTGGCTTTGCAAGTGATGCGGTAATTCCACGGAGCACATATGAAGCGCTGGAGGTAACGGAAAAACAGCAGGCACTTTTACAGGGCATTGTCGTGGAAGATGATAAGATTCCATCTGCGTTAGCTGATACAAAGACGGAAACGGAATTTACGGATGAAGATATTTCTTATATGATCACAGATATGCACAATGTGGAACTGACCGACCAGGGATTTACTGCGACGGAAAAGAAAGCGTCAGTAACACTTTCCTTTGAGGGGATACCGGAGAGTGAAACTTACTTCATATTAAAAGGGCTTCAGTTTTCGGAGGAGGGAAAGACGTTAACACAGTCGAAGAGCCGTCTGCACATTGATGTGACCTGTGGAAAAATCACCAAAATGATCACATTCCTGACCAGAAAAAACAACTTTTACAGTGGTGTGGATGACTATCTGATCAATGCCGGATATCGTGATGAAAAAGCAGATGAGATCACACTGACCTTTCATGAAAAGGGAACTTACCGGTTTGATGAGATGCAGATTGTCTGCCAGCCGGTAAAACAGATTGCCGGTTGGACGAAAAGTCTGAAACAGGATATTTTAAAAGATGTTGTCATGGATATAAATCACATATCCGGTACCCTTACGGCAGATCAGGAAAAACTGCTCTGTATGACAATTCCGTACAGTAGCGGCTGGCGGGCGTATATAGATGGTGTGGAAACAGAGATTTTAAAGGCGGATACGATGTATATGGCAGTTGATGTGCCGGAGGGAACACATCAGATCGAATTTTATTACTGTACGCCGTATTTAAAAAAAGGTGCTGGTTTGAGCGGACTTGGAATCCTGTCGGTGATCGGGATCGTTATTTTCAGGTATCGGAACGGAAGGAAAAAACAAAAAGAAATGGAATAGAGCAGAATAAGGAAAGGATCTGGGATGTCTACGATATATCTATCGGAAAAAAAGGAATACAGAGCACTTGATTTCTCAAAATTTGTGGCAGCATTTTTGGTTGCTGCCATTCATATTCCTCCGTTTGAGGAAATCGCACCGGTATTTTCACACGAATTTCAGCAGGTGATCTGCCGTATGGCAGTTCCGTTCTTTTTTGTGTGCACCGGCTATTTTCTCGGAGAAAAAATAACAGACAAAGACAGGGTAAAAAAATATCTTTTCCATATTATAAAGATGTATGTATGGTGGAGTCTGTTATATCTGATACCGATCATTGACCGCTTCTGGGAGAAAAAAAGAAGTGCTGCCGGAAACATATTAGAACTTGCAAGAAGATTTTTTCTGATAGGATCTTACATACAGCTCTGGTATCTGCTTGCGACTGTTGCAGCGGTGCTGTTTTTGTATCTGTTGGTAACACGTTTTCGGTGGAATGTGAAAGGAATCGTGGCAGCGGCTGTGCTGTTGTATCTGACTGGAGTTTTCCACAATACTTACCGTCATGTATTCGATACCGTTTTACCGGCTGCGAATGAGATCCAATGGTATCTTTCTGTATTTGCTACGGCAAGAAACGGATTCTTTTTCGGATTCCCGTTTGTGACCATGGGCTATCTCTTTCGTGTGAAGGCAGACCGGATCCGAAAAAGTGCGTATGGATGGTACACGGTATTTTTCCTCGTGCTGATGATGCTGGAGGAATGGATCATCACGCAGAAGATCGGCGAGTCGTCGCATGATATGTATCTTATGACACCGCTTGTCACTGCAAATCTTTTCCTGGCTGCAGCCTTTGTCCCGGTGGGGGAGAGAATGGGAGCGGCTGCGAAAACAATGCGTGAACTCTCAACGGAAATTTTCCTTTTGCACATGCTGGTATATTTCTGGTACAAAAAGATCATGGAATGCATGGGACTGGATGCAGGGAACCATCTGGTACGTTATATGGTGGTTGTTACAGTTAGTGTTCTGATTGGTCTGATCCTCATATATATAAGAAGAAAAAGGTCTAAACAGGAAAATTATAAAAAAAATATAAAACAACAGAAATTATAAAAATTAGTGTTGACAAAAGAATATGATGGTGCTATTTTAAGTACATAGATGTTAGCACTCCACAATAATGAGTGCTAACAGATAAAAAGGTAACTGAGATCAGAGGCAGATGCCGGATTCTTACAGAAAGTTACAGAGTATGGAGATGGAGAAGAGAATGGACGAGGAATTCGAATTAGACGAACGAAAAACGAAAATTCTTGATGCAATCATCCGCAACTATTTAGAGACAGGCGAACCGGTTGGATCACGAACAATATCCAAGTATACCGATTTGAATCTGAGCTCTGCGACGATCCGTAATGAGATGGCAGATCTGGAAGAACTTGGATACATTTTACAGCCGCATACTTCAGCCGGCAGGATCCCTTCCGACAAAGGATACCGCTTTTATGTGGATCATCTGATGGAAGAGAAAGACCGTGAAGTGAATGAGATGAAGAGTTTCGTCATCGAACACACGGAGAAGATGGAACAGGTGCTGCAGCAGGTGGCAAAGATACTGGCGAACAATACCAATTATGCGACGATGGTTACAGCACCGACGTTTCATAAGAATAAAGTAAAGTTCATCCAGTTATCGAATATGAATGAAGAACAGATTTTAGCAACGATTGTTACCGAAGGCAATCTGGTCAAGAATAAAATTATTCCGGTCAGTGAACCGATCGACAATGAGACAATGTTAAAACTGAATTTCCTGTTAAATGCCAACTTAAACGGTCTTGCATTACAGGAGATCAACCTTGGAACCATCGCAAAGTTAAAAGAGCAGGCGGGCATCCACAGTGATATCATCAGTGATGTGCTTGACACCGTGGCAGAGACGATGGGACAGGATGAAGATATCCGCATTTATACAAGTGGAGCAACCAATTTCTTTAAATATCCGGAGTTAAGTGACTCGGAGAAAGCAAGTGAGCTGATCTCCACATTTGAGGAGAAACAGCAGTTAGCAAGCCTTGTAACTGAAAACCTGTTAGATGATGATAATACAGGAATTCAGGTTTATATAGGAAATGAAAGCCCGATACAGACCATGAAGGACTGCAGTGTTGTGACAGCAACATACGAATTGGGCGAAGGTGTTCGGGGAACGATAGGAATTGTCGGACCGAAACGAATGGATTATGAGAAAGTAATGGATAACCTGAAAACCTTGAAGAATTCTTTAGACGGAATTTTAAACAAGGATAAGGAACAGACATAGAAAGGTGGTTCATAGATGTCAGAGATGGATGAAAAGGTATTAGACGAAGCAATGGAATCTTCCACAGAGGAAAATGCTTCCGAGACCAAAGAGGATGAAAACGTGACATCCACGGAAGAAACAGCCGAAACAGCAGAGAACGCTGATGCAGAAGCTTCCGAAGCGGATTCCGAAGATCCTGATAAAAAGAAATCTTTTTTCAAAAAGAAGAAAGACAAAAAGGATGAGCAGATCGAGGAGCTTACCGATAAGGTAAAAAGACAGATGGCAGAGTTTGATAACTTCCGTAAGCGTACAGAGAAAGAAAAATCACAGATGTACGATATGGGAGCAAAAACAATCGTAGAAAAGATCCTGCCGGTCATTGATAACTTTGAGCGTGGTCTTGCAGCAGTTCCGGAAGATAACAAAGAAGATGCTTTTGTTGTCGGAATGGATAAGATCTACCGCCAGATGCTTACCGTATTAGAGGAAGCAGGCGTAAAACCGATCGAGGCGGTCGGTGCTGAATTTGATCCGAATTTCCACAATGCAGTCATGCATGTGGAGGATGAAACCTTAGGAGAGAATGTAGTAGCAGAAGAACTCCAGAAGGGATATATGTACAGAGATACTGTGGTAAGACACAGTATGGTAAAAGTAGCAAACTAATTATTCCATAGATATTAGATGAGGAGGAAATCATTATGAGTAAAATCATTGGTATTGACTTAGGTACGACAAACAGCTGTGTAGCTGTTATGGAAGGTGGAAAACCTACCGTTATCGCAAACCAGGAAGGTGCAAGAACAACACCATCTATCGTTGCATTTACAAAAACAGGTGAGAGATTAGTTGGTGAGCCTGCAAAACGTCAGGCTGTTACAAACGCAGAAAAAACCATATCTTCTATCAAGAGACATATGGGTACTGATTATAAAGTAGCAATCGATGACAAACAGTATTCTCCACAGCAGATTTCTGCAATGATCTTACAGAAGTTAAAAGCAGATGCAGAAGGATACTTAGGAGAGAAAGTAACAGAGGCTGTTATTACAGTTCCGGCTTACTTCAACGATGCACAGCGTCAGGCAACCAAAGATGCAGGTAAAATCGCAGGCCTTGATGTAAAACGTATCATCAACGAGCCGACAGCAGCAGCTTTAGCTTATGGTCTTGACAACGAGAAAGAGCAGAAGATCATGGTATATGACCTTGGTGGTGGTACATTCGATGTTTCCATCATTGAGATCGGTGACGGTGTCATCGAGGTATTATCTACAAATGGTGATACACATCTTGGTGGTGATGATTTCGATAACAGAATCACACAGTGGATGATCGATGAGTTCAAGAAAGCAGAAGGTGTAGATCTTTCTACCGATAAGATGGCTCTGCAGAGATTAAAAGAAGCAGCTGAGAAAGCAAAGAAAGAACTTTCTTCCGCAACAACCACAAATATCAACCTTCCGTTCATCACAGCAACTGCTGAGGGACCGAAACACTTTGATATGAACTTAACCAGAGCAAAATTCGACGAACTGACACATGATCTCGTTGAAAAAACAGCTATTCCGGTTCAGAACGCCATGAGAGATGCAGGACTTACCAATGCTGATCTTGGTCAGGTATTATTAGTTGGTGGTTCTACACGTATCCCGGCTGTTCAGGATAAAGTAAAACAGTTGACAGGCAAAGAGCCAAGTAAGACATTGAACCCGGATGAGTGTGTTGCCATCGGTGCATCTATCCAGGGTGGTAAACTTGCAGGAGATGCAGGTGCAGGTGAGATCTTACTTCTGGATGTAACACCACTTTCACTTTCCATCGAGACAATGGGTGGTATCGCAACAAGACTGATCGAGAGAAATACAACGATTCCTACCAAGAAGAGCCAGATCTTCTCAACGGCAGCAGATAACCAGACAGCAGTAGATATCAATGTTGTACAGGGTGAGAGACAGTTTGCAAGAGATAATAAATCCCTTGGACAGTTCCGTCTCGATGGTATCCCACCAGCACGTCGTGGTGTTCCGCAGATTGAGGTTACATTCGATATCGATGCAAACGGTATCGTAAATGTATCTGCAAAAGATTTAGGAACCGGAAAAGAGCAGCACATCACAATCACAGCAGGTTCTAATATGTCTGATGATGAGATCGATAAGGCTGTCAAAGAAGCTGCTGAGTTCGAAGCACAGGATAAGAAGAGAAAAGAAGCAATCGATGCAAGAAACGATGCTGATTCCTTCGTATTCCAGACACAGCAGGCATTAGATCAGGTTGGTGCAAACCTTGATCCGGCTGATAAATCCGCAGTAGAGACTGACATGAACGCAGTGAAAGCATTCTTAGACGCACATCAGAATCCGGAAGAAATGACAGAAGCTGATGTGACAGAACTGAAATCCCTTCAGGAAAAACTGACAGAGAGTGCGCAGAAGGTATTTGCAAAGATGTATGAGCAGACTCAGGCAGCGCAGGGAGCAGCTGGTGCAGGTCCTGATATGAGCGGTATGGGCGGCAACGCACAGGCAGGTGCATCTTCCGCAGATGATGATGTCGTAGACGCAGACTTCAAGGAAGTTTAATCATCGCAAAATAGTAAAAATACAACGGGGTTTCCGGGGGTTTTCCCGGAAACCCTGTATGCAGTTTGAGAGAGGAAAACGTTATGGCAGATAAGAGAGATTATTATGAAGTCTTAGGCGTGAGTAAAACGGCAACAGATGCTGAGATCAAAAAAGCGTTCCGTGTGCTTGCCAAAAAGTATCACCCGGATATGAACCCTGGAGATAAGGAAGCGGAGGCAAAGTTTAAGGAAGCACAGGAAGCATATGCTGTGCTCAGTGATGCAGAAAAGAGAAAACAGTACGATCAGTTTGGTCATGCAGCATTTGATGGTGGTGCCGGCGGAGCAGGCGGATTTGATTTCTCCGGTATGGATATGGGAGATATCTTTGGAGATATTTTTGGAGATTTCTTTGGCGGCGGATCCAGAAGACGTGGCAACGATGGTCCGATGAAAGGACAGAATCTGCGCACCAGTGTCCGTATTACATTTGAGGAAGCTGTATTTGGCTGTGAGAAAGAGATCGAGATGGTCTTAAAGGATGAGTGCCAGAAGTGTCATGGTACCGGTGCAAAACCGGGAACCACACCAGAGACCTGTCCGAAATGTGGTGGTAAAGGTAAAGTCGTATTTACCCAGCAGTCCTTCTTTGGAACCGTACAGAATGTACAGACCTGTCCGGACTGCGGTGGTTCCGGAAAGATGATCAAGGATAAATGTCCGGATTGCCGTGGAACCGGATATATCTCAAATAAAAAGAAAATCCAGGTATCGATCCCTGCGGGAATTGACAATGGACAGAGTGTAAGGATCCGTGAAAAAGGGGAACCGGGTATCAACGGCGGACCGCGTGGGGATCTGCTAGTAGAGGTAGTTGTATCACGTCATCCGATCTTCCAGCGTCAGGATATGAACATTTATTCTACCGTGCCGATTTCCTTTGCTCAGGCGGCATTAGGCGGTGAGGTGCGTATCAACACCGTGGATGGAGACGTCTTATACGAGGTAAAAGCAGGAACACAGACAGACACAAGAATCCGCCTGAAGGGAAAAGGCGTACCGTCTCTGCGAAACAAAGCAGTGCGTGGTGACCATTATGTTACATTGGTGGTTCAGGTTCCGGCTTCCTTAAATGCAGAAGCAAAAGAGGCATTGCGTAAGTTTGATGAAGTTACCGGTAATACATTAAAGAAGTCAGCAGAGGGCACTGGTACAGCAGAAAAGCCGAAAAAGAAAAAAGGATTCATGGATAAGATAAAAGAATCTTTAGATGATATCTAAAATTTATTAATATGGATGAAAAACAGGGGCAGAGCATGGAGCTTGCCTCTATTTTTTTGATTCATAGGAAATTACATCCTATGAATCAAAATCTCTTTCGGGAAAAGCTTGACATTCTGATATTTCTGCGTATAATAAAAATGCAAACAAGTTGCAAATACAAACTGATTGCAAATACAAATTGGTCGCAAATGTAAGAAATCGACATACATGTCATGCAGGAAATGGGGTGCAATATGTTAGATATTATTTTAGATACTTTATTAGATAGTGTAAAATTACTTCCGTTTTTGTTTATCACATACCTTTTGATGGAAGAGTTAGAGCATAAGACTGGAGGAAAGGCAAAGAACCGTATCAGGAGCGCTGGAAAAAGCGGCCCTGTTTGGGGTGCATTGCTTGGAGTGATCCCACAGTGTGGCTTTTCTGCAGCGGCGTCAAGCCTCTATGCGGGACATGTGATCACGGTCGGAACACTGCTTGCGATTTTCTTATCGACCTCCGATGAGATGCTTCCGATCATGATCTCAGAGGCGGTTGCACCTGTCGTGATCGTTAAGATCCTTGCAGCTAAGGTCATCATTGGTATGATTTCCGGACTTGTTGTGGAGTTTTTATATGTGGGTGTGATGAAAAAGCATGAAAAAGAAATGGACATCCATGTGGTATGTGAGGAAGAACACTGCAGCTGCGAGGACGGCATTTTCCGGTCTGCATTCAAACATACCTTAAAGATTTTTGTGTATATTCTGATCATTTCTTTCCTTTTAAATGTAGTGATCGGGTTCATCGGGGAAGATACACTTGCAGGCTTTTTTACTGCAATGCCGCTTGTGGGTGAGGCAGTAGCAGCACTTGTCGGACTGATCCCAAACTGTGCATCCTCAGTTGTGATCACAGAACTTTATTTAGGCGGTATCATCGGAGCGGGCGCCATGATGTCTGGACTGCTTGTGAATGCCGGCGTCGGACTGTTAGTTTTGTTCCGTCTGAACCGTGACTGGAAGCAGAATGCCGGAATTGTTGCGGCTTTGTATGGACTGGGCGTGTTCTGGGGTGTTATCATAAGAGTGTGTGGGATTGTGTTTTAAATAAAGGAAACAGGAAGGTACGAGGAATATGCCGGGAAGTGGTTATGCGACGATCAGCCGTAAAAAGATTTTGGAATTTTTAAAGAAGAACAGTGACCGGACAGTCGCTGTGGCGGATATCGACCATTATCTGAAAGCGCAGGACTGTGAGGTCAATATCACGACGATCTACCGTTATTTAGATAAGCTGGCAAAGGATGGCACGGTAATCAAATACGTTGCCGAAAAGGGCAATCAGGCGGTATATCAGTATGTGGAATTAGGACACCACTGTGAGGAACATCTGCATCTGCAGTGTGTGAAATGTGGGAAGATCATCCATCTGGAATGTGAGTTTATGGATGAAATCTCAGAGCACATTTTAAAAGATCACGGGTTTAAACTGCAGTGCAAAAATTCAATTTTGTATGGAATGTGCAGTGCGTGCCAGGAAAGTAAATAATAAAAATGCATGATTATTTTTCATCCCGCCTCATATAATGAATGGAAAAGAATGGCAGGGTAGGAGGAGTGTCATGAACATGATATCAGCAGGCAGGAAAACCTGGTGTCAGCGTATTAAAGCAGCCATTATTTTAGAGGGAGTCATCCTTCTTATGGCTGCTTTTATTTTATGGGAAAATACGGCAGGAACAGGGGGGAAAACAGTTACTGCCACATCGGACGGGACGATCCGGTGGGTGGATTTTAATGTGTCTTATGAGGCGTTGTGCAAGGCATATGAGTGTGACGTGGACACATATGGAAGTGAAATGCATATCGACTGGATCGACTTACTTTCTTATGTGGCAGCGAAAAATGGCGGGAAGTTTGGCGCGACAGCAGTGTCAGAACTGAATGAGGCGGCAGAGAAAGTGAAAAATAAGGAGCTGACATTTGATGAGGCGGCAGAGAAGCTCAAGTATTTTTCCTATTATAAGGAGGCATATTCGGCGGTGCTTGGCGGTCTGGTCGGCGAGTATGAGATACAGGAGAGTGAGGGTGGTCCCTATGTGAAAAAATATGGACTGAAAGCATTTTCCCCGATCGCAAAGGGATTTCCGTACAGTGATTATGATGATTTTGGCGTGTCGAGAAGCTATGGATATAAAAGACAGCATTTAGGACATGATATGATGGGACAGATCGGTACGCCTGTGATCTGCATTGAAACAGGATATGTGGAGGCTCTGGGCTGGAATCAGTACGGAGGCTGGCGTGTTGGAATCCGCAGTCCGGATAAAAAGAGATATTATTATTATGCGCATCTGCGTCAGGATTACCCATATCAGGCAAAATTAAAAGAGGGAGATCTTGTGACGGCAGGGGATGTGATCGGCTATATGGGGCACACCGGTTACAGTACAAAAGAAAATGTCAACAATATAGATACTGTACATCTTCATTACGGACTCGAGCTGATCTTTGATGAGGAGTGGAGGGAGAGTGGGCATGAGATTTGGGTGGACTGTTATAATCTGACACGGTTTTTATATAAAAACCGTTCCGAAGTGCACAAAGTGAAAGGAACGAAAGAGTGGAAGAGGACTTTTGATATGAAGGAAAATTATTTACAGCGGGCGAAAAAACAGAAAGAAAAATTGGAAAAAAGTGACAAAAAATGATGAATTATGTTGACTTTTTATACAATTGGGTGGAAAATTTAGATTATAGTTTGAAGAAATTAAAATCTAAACATACAGAATGAAAGTTATGCTGCATAAAAATCGGGGGACACATATGAAAAATCATAAAGTAGAGAAAGGCTGTATTTTGGCAGCACTTCTTTTTGTACTGCTATGGATAGGGGGAAGTTTTCCGGTCAATGCAAAAGAAACAGGAAGAGGACGTGTGCTGTTCATCAGTTCCTATTCCTATGCATGGGAGACGATTCCACAGCAGATTGATGGAATCAGAAAATCACTGGGGGATGATGTGACCATAGACTATAAGTTTATGGATACTAAGAATGTCGATACAGCGGAAAATGTACATTTATTTTACAAGAGCCTGAGTTATTATTTAAGCCAGGTACCAGCTTATGACGTGGTCATAGTGGGAGATGATGCGGCGTATAATTTTGTGCTTGTATATCGGAAAATTTTTGGGAATACGCCGATTGTTTTTGAAGGGGTCAATAATGTTTCAAAAGCGCTGGCGATGGATTACAATCCCAATGTAACAGGAATCATAGAAAATCAGACTTATGGAAATACCATAGCACTTGCCAAAAAGATATATCCGGAAGCAGCACATATTGTTGCAATTGTTGACAATACGGTAACCGGGCTTAGTGCAAGAAAGGAATTTTATTCTTACAAAGATGAATTTCCGGATCTGGAGTTTAGTGATATCAATGCATCAGAATTTTCACAGAAAGATCTGATTAAGAGCGTAGAATCTTTCGATGAGAGTACGATTCTTTTATATATTTTATGCAGTAATGATAAGGATGGAAATGTTTATGCATCGGCAGAGTCTGTCCAGATGCTGAGCAGCCGGGCACATATTCCCATGTTTTCCGGTATATCGATAGGTATGGGGAAAGGACTGCTTGGAGGTGAGATCGTTTCCCATGAAGAGATGGGCGAGATCGCCGGGGAGATGGCTCTTAAAATTTTAAATGGTGAACCATGTGAGAATATGGATGTCATAACAGATTCACCGATGACATATTGCTTTGATGAGACGGTTATGAAGCGTTTTGGAATTTCGCGCAGCATGTTACCGGATGATGCAAAGATCATCAATCACGAAGAAACTTTTATGGAGCAGTATGGAAAAGTGATCCGTATCACATCTGTGATCGGTGGGATCATGGTTTTGTTTATCATCTGGCTTGTCCGGGATAATATGCATAAAAGAAAAGTAAACGATACGATCAGCTCGCTCAATAAAAAATTAAATTTTATGGCGCGCTATGATGCGCTGACTTCACTTTTGAACCGGCGTGTGTTTATGGAAGACCTGCAGTACCGGATCAGGGAAAAAGAACCGTTTGGTCTGATCATGTTTGATATGGATAATTTTAAACGGATCAATGATGTCTATGGACACAACGAAGGGGATGCGGTGCTTAAGGAAATGGCTGCGCGTGCCGGAGCACTGGTGGATGACGTATTCGAGGTTTACCGGCTGGCGGGGGATGAATTTGTTGCAATTGTGCAAAGCGGTCAGAAAGAAGTGATAGATTCCTATGCAATGAAGATTTTAGACACATTTAAAATACCTTATCGGATTGCCGGTGGAGAGCAGTATCTGGCATCGAGTATCGGCATTGCGGTGTATCCGAAAGATGGAAAGAACAGTACAGAAGTGATCGCTGCGGCGGATCATGCAATGTATAAAGTAAAGAAAAACGGAAAGAACAGCCGGGCATTTTACGATGCCGATATGGAAGAACAGTCGTGAGAAAATAATAAATATTACAGATTGTGAGAAAAAGTGCTGCCATAAACAAAAAGATGATTCGTACCTGCGGGAGTACAAATCATCTTTTTTGTTAGTGAAAAATTATTTTTTCATATTAGCACGTTTGCGTAAGGTTGGATCTAAGATACGCTTACGGATACGAAGGCTCTCCGGTGTTACCTCCAGAAGCTCATCGACATCGATGAAGTCAAGCGCCTGCTCTAAACTTAAAACTTTTGGCGGAACCAGTGTCAGTGCTTCATCAGCAGAAGAAGAACGTGTATTGGTAAGATGTTTTTTCTTACATACGTTTAACTCGATATCCTCAGCTCTTGCACAGGAACCGATGACCATTCCGGCATAAACTTTTTCGCCAGGTCCGATAAATAAAGTACCGCGGTCCTGGGCAGAGAACAGACCATAAGTTACGGATTCGCCGGATTCAAATGCGATCAGGGAACCAAGTTTACGGTATGCGATCTCACCACGGTAAGGAGCATAGCCGTTGAAAATGGTATTGATGATACCGTTTCCTTTGGTGTCTGTCATGAAATCTCCACGGTAACCGATGAGACCACGGGATGGAATATTAAACTCCAGACGGGTGTAACCGCCGGTGATCGGTTTCATATTGACAAGCTCACCTTTACGCTGGCTTAATTTATCGATAACAGTACCGGTAAACTCATCCGGGACATCGACGTAAGCGATCTCCATAGGCTCTGTCTTTTTACCGTTCTCGTCTGTGTGGTATAAAACTTCTGCTTTGCTGACTGCAAACTCATAACCTTCACGGCGCATGTTCTCAACTAAAACGGATAAGTGAAGCTCACCACGGCCGGATACTTTGTAGCAGTCCGGACTCTCTGTCTCTTCTACACGCAGAGAAACATCGGTATTTAATTCTTTGAACAGACGGTCTCTTAAATGGCGGGAAGTGATGAATTTACCTTCCTGTCCGGCGAGCGGGCTGTCGTTTACCATGAAGTTCATGGAAAGCGTAGGCTCAGAAATCTTCTGGAACGGTATTGCAACCGGATTTTCCGGTGCACAGATCGTATCTCCGATGTGGATATCTGCGATACCGGAGATTGCTACGATCGATCCGATCTTTGCTTCTGCGACATCTACTTTATTTAAGCCGTCAAATTCATATAATTTGCTGATGCGGACTTTTTTCTGTTTGTCCGGTTCATGATGGTTTACCACAACAGCTTCCTGATTTACTTTTAAGCATCCGTTGTCGACTTTACCGATACCGATACGTCCGACATACTCGTTGTAATCGATGGTACTGATGAGTACCTGTGTGTTTGCATCCGGATCACCTTCTGGAGCCGGAATGTAATCAATGATGGTCTCAAACAGAGGTGTCATATCTTTTTTGTTATTTACAAGATCTCCGATCTCGCGAACGGCATAACCGTCTCTTGCAGATGCAAACAGGAACGGACAGTCTAACTGCTCATCGGATGCGTCTAAGTCCATGAATAACTCAAGTACTTCATCGACAACCTCGTTCGGGCGGGCTTCCGGACGGTCTACTTTATTTAAACATACGATAACCGGAAGAGAAAGTTCTAATGCTTTCATCAGTACGAATTTGGTCTGAGGCATAACACCCTCGAATGCGTCAACGACAAGGATAACACCGTTTACCATTTTAAGGACACGCTCAACCTCACCACCAAAGTCCGCATGACCAGGAGTATCGATGACATTGATCTTTGTACCTTTATAGGTAATGGCTGTGTTTTTTGAAAGGATCGTGATACCACGTTCTCTCTCGATATCATTAGAGTCCATGACACGTTCCTGAACTTCCTGATTCGCGCGGAATACGCCGCTCTGCTTTAGCAGCTCATCGACCAGTGTTGTTTTACCGTGGTCAACGTGTGCAATAATGGCAATATTACGGACATCTTCACGTTTCATTTTCATATACAAAATCTCTCTTTCCTGTGTGAAATGTATTAACTGTAACATAAGGTTAAAAAACCAACCTATATATTTTATCATATTTGTGGGATTCTGCAATATTTTTTTATTCAAAAACCTGACAAAAGTTGTCATTACATTCGTTTTCTTATCGACATGTTCCATGAAAATTTGAATGTGATACATGGTAAAAATATTATGTCAGGCAGGTCATACCGGGCAGAAACGGTTCGAAAAGAAAAAACGCACAAAAAAATATAGGTGTATGACCGCAAGGAAGGGAGAATATTCATGGCAGATAAAATGTTTGAAAACAACCAGGTGTCGATCGTGGGGGAGATTGTATCGGATTTCCGGTTCAGCCACGAAGTGTACGGAGAGGGATTTTATATGGTCGACGTGGCAGTCAACCGTCTCAGCAATTATATGGATTACATACCATTGATGATTTCGGAACGATTGATCGATGTCAATGAGGACATGGTCGGACAGAATATTTATGTGACAGGACAGTTCCGCTCATTCAACCGGCACGAGGAAAAGAAAAACCGGCTTGTACTTTCCGTTTTTGTGAGAGAACTGGAATTTTTAGACGAGATTGACGATGAGGTAAAGAGCAACCAGATCTTTTTAGACGGCTATGTATGTAAGGAGCCAATTTACCGGAAAACACCGCTTGGAAGAGAGATCGCAGATCTTCTGATCGCTGTGAACCGCTCTTATGGAAAATCAGATTACATTCCGTGCATCTGCTGGGGACGAAATGCAAGATTTGCCTCCGGTTTTGATGTGGGCGGACATGTGCAGATCTGGGGCAGGATCCAGAGCCGCGAATATGTCAAAAAATTATCGGAGACGCAGACGGAAAAAAGGGTTGCATACGAAGTATCCGTCAGCAAAATTGATTTTTTAGAGGAATTGGATTGACAGTAGAAATAGATGGTGCTATGATTGCTAAAAGATACATATTGCTTGATAGAGGTTGCGTGCTTTAAGAGTAGTTTTCCGGATGTGGCAGAAGCAGAGGATGGAGGATAAAAGGAAAGAACGCCGAAGGAGTATATTTGCTGCGGATATGTTCCTGGGCATAAGGTAAAGAACCTTATGACTGTCATCTTAAGCTGAAAAGGCAGAAAGATGGGGCGCTATCGGATTCGACATATACTGGGTAATACATATGATTAGAATTTACGAACCGGCTCATCAGAGTCGGTTTTTTTAATTCAAAGGGAAATTATGTCCTATGAATAAATAAAATACCGTGTGCACAAAGCAGTGTATCCTAACGTATCATAATACAGGAACCAGGAGGATTATTAATATGTCTATTTTTAAAGGAGCCGGTGTGGCAATCGTAACACCAATGAAAAACAATGAGGAAGTAAATTATGACAGATTAGAGCAGATGATCGAGTATCAGATCAATCAGGGAACGGACTGTATCATTATCGCAGGTACAACAGGTGAGAGCTCTACGCTGACGACAGAAGAGCATGCAGAGGTGATCAAAGCTGCTGTTAAATTTGCAAAACACCGTATTCCGGTCGTTGCAGGAACCGGTTCAAACTGTACAAGAGAGGCAATCCACCTTTCGGAAGAAGCGGAAAAAGCCGGCGTGGATGGACTGCTCTGCGTAACTCCATATTATAACAAAGCAACACAGGGAGGTCTGATCCGCTACTACACAGAGATTGCAAATTCTGTAAAACTTCCTATTATTATGTACAATGTTCCAAGCCGTACCGGATGCAATATCCTTCCGGAGACAGCTGCAAAACTGTACCATGATGTTGAAAACATCGTTGCGATCAAAGAGGCAACCGGAAATGTTGCACAGGCAGCAAAGACCATGTATTTAACGGATGGAAAGCTTGATCTGTATTCCGGCGAGGATGGAATCGTAGTACCGTTAATGTCGATCGGAGCAATCGGTGTGATCTCCGTATGGTCAAACGTGGCACCGAAGGATGTACATGATATGTGTATGGCATTCTTTGACGGAGATACGAAAAAAGCAATGGAGATCCAGCTAAAGGCACAGCCGCTCATTGAGGCGCTGTTCTCCGAAGTGAACCCGATCCCTGTTAAGAAAGCGCTGAATCTGATGGGCATGGAGGCAGGACCGCTTCGTTCCCCACTCACAGAGATGACAGATGCCAATGCTGCAAAACTTGCGGAAGCAATGAAGAATTATGGGATCAAGCTGGCGTAAGGGGCAGTGGAACACGGAAAGCCAGATTTGAAAAAACACCGGAAATGTTGGTTTGCAGCGTTTCCGGTGTTGCTTTAAATAAAGAAAAGAGAGGAAAAACAACATGATAAGAGCAATTATGAGTGGATGTAACGGAAAAATGGGACAGGTGATCACAGGAATCTGCAAGGAAGATGCAGATATTGAGATCGTGGCAGGAATTGACCTCTACGATGGCATCAAAAACGATTACCCGGTATTTCCAAATATTTCTGTCTGTGATGTGGCAGCGGATGTGATCATTGATTTTTCCAACGCAAAAGCAGTGGATGATCTTTTGGTATATAGTGTGGACAAGCAGATCCCGGTAGTACTCTGCACGACAGGACTTTCTGAGGAGCAGTTAAAAAAGGTGGACGGGGCATCGAAAAAAGTTGCCGTATTAAAATCTGCCAACATGTCGCTTGGAATCAATATGTTAATGGAGCTGTTAAAACAGGCTGCAACCATTTTAGCACCGGCCGGTTTTGATATGGAGATCGTCGAAAAACACCACAACCAGAAACTGGATGCGCCGAGCGGTACGGCACTTGCACTTGCCGATTCCATGAATGAGGCACTTGACAATGCATATACCTATACTTATGACCGCAGCAAAGAGCGCAAAAAGAGAGAAAAAACAGAGATCGGTATCTCTGCAGTGCGTGGCGGCAGCATCGTAGGAGAACATGAGGTGATCTTTGCAGGACTTGACGAGGTGATCGAGTTTAAGCATACTGCATATTCCAGAAGTGTATTTGCAAAGGGCGCTGTGCAGGCGGCAAAATTCCTGTCCGGAAAACCGGCGGGATTCTATGATATGGGGGATGTGATCAAGGCTACGATCGCGTAGAGCATTGACAATAAATTAACGTTGGTTGCCCCCGCTCATTTCCTATGCTAAGATAAAAAAGCAGCAAATGAACGTGAAAAAGAAATGAGGAATACTATGGAGCAGACCGACCTGCGTTATTTAAAAAGTTTATCAAATCAGTATCCGACCATTGCCACAGCGGCGACAGAGATTATCAATTTACAGGCGATTCTTAGCCTGCCAAAAGCAACAGAACATTTTATCACAGATGTGCACGGGGAGTACGACCAGTTTTTACATGTGCTAAAAAATGGATCCGGTGCCATCAAGCGGAAAATAGAGGATGAATTTGGCAATGCAATCAGCGCGGCGGAGAAAAAAGCGATCGCCACGCTGATCTATTACCCGGAACAGAAGTTGGAACAGGTGTTAAAGACGGAAGATAATTTGGAGGACTGGTACAAAGTCACCTTATACCGCCTGATCCGCATCTGTAAAAATGCATCTTCCAAGTATACAAGGTCAAAAGTGCGGAAAGCACTTCCAAAAGACTTTGCCTATGTGATTGAGGAACTTTTGACCGGCAGACAGGAGATATCCGATCAGGAGGCATATTATAATGAAATTATCCGGTCGGTCATCCGCACCGGAAGGGCGGCGGAGCTTGTGATCGCGTTCTGTAATCTGATCCGCCGGCTTGTTGTGGATCATCTGCATGTGGTCGGGGATATTTTTGACAGGGGACCATATCCGAATCTGATCATGGACACACTGATGGAGCATCACTCTGTGGACATCCAGTGGGGCAATCACGATGTGTACTGGATGGGAGCGGCGTCGGGCAGTGCGGCATGCATCTGTAATGTGATCCGCATTTCTGCAAAATATGGAAACCTTGATCTGTTAGAGGACGGTTACGGGATTAATCTGGTGCCGCTGGCAAGATTTGCGATGAAGTGGTATGATAAGGATTCCTGTGACTGTTTTAAGCTGGATTACCGGGAAGATGAATATGATGTGCACGATGCATTTTTAGATGAAAAAATGCATAAGGCGATCACGATCATGCAGTTTAAACTGGAAGGTCAGCTGATCAAAGAACACCCGGAATTTGAGATGGAGAAAAGACTTCTTCTCGATAAGATCAACATCGAAAAGGGGACCGTGTGTGTGGAGGAAACCGAGTATCCGCTCAAGGATGTCAGTTTTCCGACAATCGACTGGGAAGATCCATATCGTCTCTCAGAAGATGAGGCGGATGTGATGGAGCGTCTTGTGACTGCATTTGTGAACTGTGAAAAACTGCAGCGTCATGTGCGTTTTTTGTATACACAGGGAAGTCTTTACAAAGTATATAATGGAAATCTTCTCTACCATGGCTGCGTGCCGCTGAATGAGGATGGCACGTTTACCAGAGTTAACGTTTTTGGAAAAGAATATGCCGGAAAAGAGCTTTATGATGTGCTTGAGGGCTACGCGCGAAAAGGCTATTATGCGATCGACCCGAAGGAGAAGAAAAAGGGACAGGACATTTTATGGTTTATCTGGGAAAACCAGAATTCCCCGGTGTTTGGAAAGGCAAAGATGACGACGTTTGAGCGTTATTTTATTGCAGATAAAAAAACGCATCAGGAGCCGAAAAATCCTTATTACAGGCTGCTTGAAAAAGAGGAAGTGGTCAACCGGATTTTAGAGGAATTCGGGCTTGAAGGTGCGGAGGCGCACATCATTAACGGTCATATTCCGGTGGAGGCAAAAAAAGGAGAGTCTCCGGTCAAATGTAACGGAAAGCTTCTGATCATTGACGGCGGTTTTTCCAAGGCATATCAGCCAAAGACGGGGATTGCCGGATATACGCTGATTTATAATTCTTATGGTCTGGTGCTTGCGGCGCATGAACCGTTTGAATCGGTAGAAAAAGCGGTGCAGGATGGAAGCGATATTGTCTCCCATACGGTTCTGGTGCAACAGGTCGTGCGGAGAAAAACGGTTGCCGATACAGATATCGGAAAAAGTTTAAAAGAGTCGATCCATGATCTTGAGGAGCTGCTCGCGGCATACAGAGCGGGCACGATCGTGGAGAAGAACCGGGCAGAATAAAAGAGCATTCGCGTATACAGACAGGAGTATTATTGTGCACAAAATTAAGGTGCGCGAAGCGCAGTGCAGAAATGAGGATTGATATGTTAATAGGAAATCATTTATCCGCATCCAAAGGATATGCGGCGATGGGAAAGGCAGCGCTGGCGTTAGATGCCAATACCTTTGCTTTTTTTACAAGAAATCCGCGTGGCGGTAAGGCAAAAGAAATCGATGAAAAAGATGTGGAAAAGTTTTTAAATTTTGCGAAGGAGCACGAATTTGGAAAGATTGTTGCGCATGCGCCATATACGATGAACCTCTGCGCTGCAAAAGAGGATGTCCGTTCTTTTTCAAAGGAAATGCTGCTTGATGACTTAAAACGCATGGAGTATACACCGTACAATTATTATAATTTTCATCCGGGTTCCCATGTGGGACAAGGGGCGGAAAAAGGGATCGCATTGATTGCGGAAGCATTAAATGAAGCCTTGAAACCGGAGCAGACAACGACCGTTTTACTTGAGACGATGGCGGGAAAAGGAACTGAGGTTGGAAGAACGTTTGAGGAGTTAAGAGAAATCTTAGACCGTGTGGAATTAAACGATAAAATGGGAGTCTGCCTCGATACCTGCCATGTGTGGGATGGCGGTTATGACATTGTAAACGACCTTGACGATGTGTTAAATGAGTTTGACCGTGTGATTGGGCTCGACCGGCTGAAGGCAGTTCACTTTAATGACAGCATGAACGACTGTGGCTCCCACAAGGACCGTCATGCGAAGATCGGTGAGGGAAAGATCGGTGCAGAGGCGATGCGGCGCGTTGCATTGCACCCGCTTTTAGAAGGAAGACCGTTTATCTTAGAGACACCGAACGATGATGAGGGGTACAGACGGGAGATACAGATGGTCCGGGAGTGGACGCGGTAAGATCGCTGCAAACCTGAATAGAAAATAAAAATATCCTAAAATGAAATAAAAAAGAAAATACCAGAATTTTACAGAATACGTTATTGCATTTGCCATGTGTGTATGCTATACTTCAAATCACATGAATGCGAAAATTGTTTTCATGCAAATATTCGTTACAATAGATGGAAAAGGATCTATTGTTTGCCCACCAAGAGATTGGTTAAGCCCATACGGACAGGCGGGGCAACTGCCGATTGCGGTGTAAGCCGCGTTATTGATTGAGTTAGAAGCTCAAATTTTATAAGTTGATTACGGGGATGATACCCGGAATCCAATATCACTTGTGAAACGGTCAATAAGAGTAGTATACGCAAATATTTGCTGGCGATGGTGCCAACGCGGACTCTGGAGAAAATAGTTTTTGCAGAATGTAGATAGATTACATAAAGTATGACTATGATGATAACGACGATAGAAGAACAGGTGATGGATGCCTGTTCTTTTTTTTGAGTTTTTCAGCCTGACGGTAATGTCAGGGAAAAACATTTGATGAAAAGCAGAGCATGCAGATTTTTATGGAAGCCAAGGGGGATTTTTTTAGTCATGGACAAAGAGCAGCAGATGCGTGCGCCGGTTTATGAGGCACTGGAAAAGTTAAAAAAACGAAGAGTGGTGCCGTTTGATGTGCCGGGACATAAGAGAGGAAGGGGAAATCCGGAGCTGGTAGAGCTGTTGGGAGAAAAATGTGTGAGTCTGGATGTCAATTCCATGAAGCCGCTTGACAATCTCTGTCATCCGGTTTCGGTGATCAAGGAAGCGGAGGAGCTTGCCGCGGAGGCATTTCGCGCGGAACATGCATTTTTTATGGTTGGCGGAACCACTTCCTCCGTTCAGGGAATGGTGCTTTCCTGCTGTAAGGCAGGGGATAAGATCATTTTGCCGCGAAATGTGCACAAGAGTGTGATTAATGCACTGGTGCTCTGTGGAGCGATTCCGGTTTACGTCAATCCGGAGGTTGATGTGAAACTTGGCATTTCACTGGGAATGCAGGTGTCAGAGGTGGAACGTGCGATTTTAGAGAACCCGGATGCAGTAGCAGTTTTAGTCAACAATCCGACTTACTATGGAATCTGTTCGGATCTGCGGTCTATCGTGAGAGTGGCGCATGAACATCATATGCTGGTGCTGGTGGATGAGGCACACGGAACGCATCTGTATTTTGGGGAAAATCTTCCGGTATGTGCCATGGATGCCGGGGCGGATATGGCGTCTGTCTCCATGCACAAGTCGGGGGGAAGCCTGACGCAGAGCTCTCTTCTTCTGACCGGAAAGGGTGTGAACTGGGAATATGTCAGCCAGATCATCAATCTGACGCAGACGACGAGTGCATCTTATCTTCTGATGTCGAGCCTTGATATTTCGCGGAGAAACCTTGCCTTGCGAGGGAAGGAATCTTTTGCGAAAGTGGCACAGATGGCGGAGTACGCGAGGGATGAGATCAATTCTATCGGTGGATTTTATGCGTATGGCAAAGATATGGTAAACGGTGGCAGTGTCTATGATTTTGATGTGACAAAACTGTCTGTATATACGAGAGATATCGGGCTTGCAGGCATTGAGGTCTATGATCTGCTGCGGGATGAATATGATATTCAGATCGAGCTTGGAGATATCGCAAATATTCTTGCCTATATTTCCATCGGTGACCGGATACAGGATATTGAGCGGCTTGTGGGTGCACTTGCAGACATCAAACGGCTGTATTCGAAAGATCCGGCAAAAATGCTGAATACGGAATATATTAATCCGAAGGTTTTAGTGTCGCCGCAGGTGGCATTTTATTCGCAAAAGGAATCCATGCCGGTTCGTCAGACAGCGGGAAGGATCTGCGGTGAATTTGTCATGTGCTATCCGCCTGGAATTCCGATTTTAGCGCCGGGTGAGATGATCACGCCGGAGATCATTGAGTACATTGTTTATGCAAAAGAAAAGGGATGCTCTATGCAGGGAACGGAGGATCCGGAAGTTGAAAATCTGAATGTGCTTGCAAAGAAATAACAGCATAGATCAGCAAAAATAAAGATTCCTGTGAAAAGAAGATTTTTTCAAAAGAAGGGAGAAGATCATGGAACTTTGGTTTTCGGATTATCACACGGAAAAAGTCAAGGTGTCGGTCAAGGTGCAGAAACAGTTATTTGGTTTACAGACCGAGTTTCAGCGGATCGATGTGTTTGATTCGGATGAGTTTGGGCGTTTTTTAAGTTCCGACGGTAGTATTGTTTTTTCGGAAAAAGATGAGTTTGTCTATGATGAGATGATTGTGCATGTTCCGATGGCGGTGCATCCGCATGTGAAAAAGGTGTTAGTCATCGGCGGCGGTGACGGCGGCGTGGCACGAGAGCTTGGCTATTACGATGAGATAGAGCAGATCGATGTCGTGGAGCCGGATCGTGTATTTGTCGAGGTCTGCAAGGAATTTTTTCCGGACAATGCATGCGGGTTATCGGATGAACGCGTGACGGTGTACTATGAGGATGGATTGAAATTTTTGCGGATGAAACATGACGAGTATGATCTGATCATCAACGATGCGATTGATCCGCTTGGACATACTGCAGGACTGTTTACCAAGGAATTTTACGGAAACTGCTTCCGTGCCTTAAAAGATGACGGAATCATGGTATATCAGCATGGAAGTCCGTTTTACGATGAAGATGAGGAATCCTGCCGCGGTATGCACCGGAAAGCGAGTCATAGCTTTCCAATCAGCCGCGTGTATCAGGCACATATACCAACGTGTTCTTCCGGATACTGGCTGTTCGGGTTTGCGTCAAAGAAATATCATCCGCTCGATGATCTGGATGCAAAGCGCTGGAAAGAGCGGAAGATAAAAACCTGGTATTATACCACCAATCTGCACAAGGGAGCATTTATGCTGCCGCGATATGTGGAGGATATGTTAGAGGAAGAAGAAGGACGTAAGAAATAATAAGAGATAAAAATTAAATAAAAATATAACAATTTAACTAAAACAATAAATATGCGAAAACAGAAAGCAAATATACTGATACAGGAAAAAGAGAATCGTGTGAAAAATATAATTTTTCACACGCAAGATTTGTGCCCCGGCACAAACTTGAGATGCGCAAAAAGACAGCGCAGGAAAGGAGATTAAAATGGGAAGATTATTAATTATCGGATGTGGCGGAGTTGCAGGAGTTGCGATTCACAAATGCTGCCAGAACAGCAAAACTTTTACGGAGATCTGCATTGCGAGCAGAACAAAATCGAAATGTGACGCCTTAAAAGAGAAACTGGAAAAAACAACGGACACTGTCATCACAACAGCACAGGTGGATGCGGACAATACGGAGGAACTGATCGCCCTGATCAAAAAATATCAGCCGGATGCTGTGTTAAATGTTGCTTTGCCATATCAGGATTTAACAATTATGGATGCCTGCCTTGCATGCAAAGTAGACTATATCGATACCGCAAATTATGAGCCGGAGGATACGGATGACAAAGAATGGCGTGCCATCTATGAAAAACGCTGTAAAGAAGAGGGATTTACAGCATATTTTGACTATTCCTGGCAGTGGGCATACCGTGAAAAATTCAAAGAGGCAGGAATTACGGCATTGCTTGGAAGCGGGTTTGATCCGGGAGTGACCAGTGTATTTACCGCTTATGCCCTGAAACATTATTTCGATGAGATCGAGACGATTGATATCTTAGACTGTAACGGCGGCGACCACGGCTATCCGTTTGCAACCAATTTTAACCCGGAGATCAACCTGCGTGAGGTTTCCGCAAACGGTTCTTACTGGGAGAATGGTCACTGGGTAGAAACAAAACCAATGGAAATTAAAAGAGAATATAATTTCCCACAGGTTGGCGAGAAAGATATGTATCTGCTGCATCATGAGGAAATTGAGTCCCTTGCAAAAAATGTACCTGGAGTAAAGCGGATCCGTTTCTTTATGACCTTTGGACAGAGCTATCTGACACATATGAAATGTTTAGAAAATGTCGGAATGCTCTCAACATCACCGATCGAGTATGAGGGCAGGGAGATCGTACCAATCCAGTTCTTAAAAGCACTGCTTCCGGATCCGGCATCTTTAGGACCGCGCACGGTTGGAAAAACAAATATCGGCTGTATCTTTACGGGAAAAAAAGACGGAAAAGAAAAGACGATTTATATCTATAATGTCTGTGACCATCAGGAATGTTACAAAGAAGTCGGTTCCCAGGCAATTTCTTATACAACAGGTGTTCCGGCTATGATCGGTGCAGCGTTAGTTGTCGATAAAGTCTGGGACAAAGACGGTGTATTCAATATTGAAGAGTTTGATCCGGATCCGTTTATGGATATGTTAAACCAGTATGGTCTGCCATGGGTTGTGGACGAAAATCCGCAGACGGTGGCATAAAATAAGAATATGTGTGAAACGGGTTGGATAAAATTTTAAATTTGTCAGCTTTTGCGCAGCGGATTTTTGCAGAAATGGAGAATTATCATGAAATGGCAGGAGATTCCTACCCCGTGTTATGTGGTAGATGAAAAGAAGCTAAAACAAAATTTAAAAATATTGCAGAATTTGGAACAGGAAACCGGCTGCCATGTGCTTCTGGCACAGAAGGCATTTTCCATGTTTTCACTGTATCCGCTGATCGGGCAGTATATCAGCGGAACGACGGCGAGCGGAATCTTTGAGGCGCGCCTTGGAAAAGAGGAGATGGGAAAGGAAAATCATGTATTTGCACCGGCTTATAAGGAAAAAGATATGGAAGAACTGGTGCAGATCTGCGATCACGTTATTTTTAATTCCTTTGCGCAGTATGAAAAGTATCAGCACTATTTTTTGCAGCAGGAGTGCACTGCAAGTGCCGGGATCCGCGTGAACCCGGAGTGCTCCACACAGGAAGGGCATGAGATCTATGATCCATGCGGACCGGGATCAAGGCTTGGTGTGGTTAAAAGTGAATTTCCGGATCAACTGCCGGAGGGAATCGAAGGATTACATTTTCATACACTCTGCGAGCAGAATGCGGATGATCTGATCACGACCTGGCATGCGTTTGAGGAGAAGTTTGGCAGTTATTTAAAACAGGTAAAATGGCTGAACTTAGGCGGCGGTCATCATATTACAAGAGCAGACTATCAGTTGGATGAATTAAAGAAGTTAATCTGTGAGATCAGGCGAAAATATAATGTCCGGGTCTACTTGGAACCGGGTGAGGCGATCGCATTAAATGCGGGCTATCTTGTCACGGAGGTTATGGATATCGTACACAATGGAATGGATATCCTGATTCTGGATGCATCGGCGGCATGCCACATGCCGGATGTGCTTGAAATGCCATATAGACCGCCGCTAAAAGACGGTTATCTGCCGGGCGAAAAGCCGCATACCTGCCGGCTTTCTTCCATGACCTGCCTTGCCGGGGATGTGATCGGTGATTACAGCTTTGCACAGAAAAAACAGGTGGGAGATCGTCTGGTCTTTGAGGATATGGCAATTTATTCCATGGTCAAAAACAATACATTTAACGGGATGCCGCTGCCCGGAATTGCAGTCTTACGGGAAGATGGAGATGTCGAGATGATAAAGGAGTTTGGTTATGAAGATTTCAAAGGCAGACTGTCCTGAGATGATAAAAGATACAACACCGGTACAGGACGGATTTTTCATGCCGGGTGAGTTTGAGCAGCATCAGGGATGTATCATGATCTGGCCGGAGCGTCCCGGTTCCTGGAGAAATGGCGCGAAGGAAGCAGAAACAGCGTTTTCAGCTGTGATCCGTGCAATCGCCGCGAGTGAGACAGTGTATGTCGCTGCCGGAAAAAAGGGGATTGACCATGCAAAAGCATTTGCGGAAAGTCTGAAAAAAGAAGAAAACTTACATCCGGTGGTTGTCTTTGAGATGGAGACCGATGATTCCTGGGCGCGGGATGTTGCGCCGACCTTTCTGGTAAACAGAACGGATGGAAAGATTTCAGACCTGACAGCAGCAGGAAATGGTACGGCGCAGACAGGTGATGATGTAAAAAACTCACAGGTGCGCGGTGTAAACTGGTCTTTTAATGCCTGGGGCGGTGAAGTGGATGGACTATATGCTTCTTATGAAAAAGACAATGCGTTTGCATGGAATTTCTGCAGAAAATTCGAGTTTGACTGTTATGATGCCGAACCGTTTGTGTTAGAGGGCGGTTCTATCCACAGCGACGGAGAGGGAACATTGCTTGTCACGGAGTCCTGTCTGCTCAGTGCGGGGAGAAACCCATCGCTTACAAAGGAGCAGATTGAAGAACAGTTAAAGTGTTACCTTGGCGTGGAGAAAGTTTTATGGCTGCCACGCGGGATCTATCAGGATGAGACCAACGAGCATGTGGACAATGTCTGTGCATTTCTAAGACCAGGTGAAGTTGTGCTTGCATGGACCAATAACCAGAATGATCCGCAGTATGCGATGTCGAAAGCGAGTTTTGAGTATCTAAGTTCGGTGCGGGACGCAAAGGCCAGAAAGCTGATCATCCACAAACTTCCAATTCCGGATATTCCGGTCTGTATCACCAAAGAAGAACTCGAAGGATATGAATTTGAGGAAGGTGAAGATGTCAGGGAAGTCGGAGAACGGCTCGCCGCCTCCTATGTAAACTTTTATTTTTCCAACAATGCGGTAGTCATGCCTGTATTTGGCGGAGAAAACGAAGAAAGCGACCTGCGTGCACAGCAGATTATGGCAAAACTCTGCCCGGACAGAAAAATCATACCGGTGTACGCAAGAGACATATTGACAGGCGGTGGAAACATCCACTGTATTACACAGCAAATTCCCTTATAGGGAATTTATTGTACAACCTTCCATATAGGAGAATTAATTCACTGTGCAAAAATAAAAAGAACAGAAAGGATACACGCATGAGACAGATAAAAGCAGCCGCAATTCAGATGAAATGCGACCTGGAGCACAAGAAAAACTTACAAAAGGCAGAACAAATGATCCGCAAAGCTGCCGCGGAAGGCGCAAATATCATTTTACTGCCGGAACTTTTTGAGCGGGAATATTTCTGCCAGCAGCGCAGATATGATTTTTACAGCTATGCAAGAACTGTGGAGGAGAGTGAAGCTGTGGCAATGGGAGTACGTCTTGCAAAAGAATTGGGCGTGGTGCTTCCAATCAGCTTTTATGAGCGTGATGTCAATAACCTCTATAATTCGATCGCATGCATTGATGGAGATGGAACGATCCTCGGTGTGTATCGGAAAACCCACATCCCGGATGATCATTATTATCAGGAAAAATTTTATTTTACACCGGGAGATACCGGATTTAAAGTGTTTGATACAAAATACGGTTGCATCGGTATTGGAATCTGCTGGGATCAGTGGTTCCCGGAGACAGCGCGCGCGATGGCGCTGCTCGGTGCAGAATTATTGTTTTACCCGACAGCGATCGGCTCGGAACCGATTTTAGAATGTGACAGTATGCCGCACTGGAGACGCTGCATGCAGGGACATGCGGCTGCGAATCTGATGCCTGTCATTGCCGCAAACCGGATCGGCAGGGAAGTAGTGCAGCCATGTGCGGAAAATGGCGGACAGGAGTCGGCACTGGAATTTTATGGTTCCTCATTTCTGACGGATGAAACAGGAGAGGTGATCTTAAGTGCTTCCAGAGATAAAGAAGAAATCCTGAGCCAGACCTATGAACTGGATGAACTTCGGGCAAAACGACTGGAATGGGGACTTTTCCGGGACAGAAGACCGGAATATTACGGAATCATAGCAGGAGAAAAAAACGGGAGATAGTGAGAACCAGACGGGATTGAAAAGACCGGAAGATAGTGGAAATCACACGGGACTGAAAAGACCGGAAGATAGTGGAAACCGCACAGGACTGAAAAAACAGAAAGATGAAAAAAACAGGTATGTTTTTGTCAGCAGGGAGCAGGGAAAGCTCATTGCTGACATTTGAAACATACCTGTTTTTTATCAGGCATCAGTGTTGATGACAGGATATCTGCGGAGCATATGCCCGTTCCTGTTACAAAAGCTGAATACCGTTCTTTTCACATTCTTTTGCGATAGCTTCCGGCCACAGGGAAGACTGTACTTCTCCAATATGTGCCTTGCGAAGGAAGAACATACAGATACGGGACTGTCCGATTCCACCACCGATTGTATAAGGAAGCTCTTCGTTGATGATCGCTTTCTGGAAAGGAAGTTTTGCACGCTCCTCACAGCCTGCTTTTTTGAGCTGGGAGAGAAGCGCTTTCTTGTCAACCCGGATACCCATGGAAGAAATCTCAAGTGCGATGTCAAGTACCGGATAGTAAACAACGATATCTGCGTTTAAGGACCAGTCATCGTAATCCGGAGCACGTCCGTCGTGAGGCTCTCCGTTTTCCAAAGTATCGCCGATCTTCATGATACATACGGCACCTTTGGTTTTTGTAATATAATATTCACGTTCCTTTGGTGTGTTGTCAGGGAACATTTCTTCCAATTCCTGAGTCGTGATAAAGAAGATATCATGTGGAAGAATCTCTTCTATATAATCGTACTGGATCGCCATATATTTTTCTGTCTTGCGCAGGCAGTTATAAACAGTGGTAACTGTTTCTTTTAATGTCTCGATATTACGATCCTCTTTATGGATGATTTTTTCCCAGTCCCACTGGTCTACGAAAATAGAGTGGATGTTATCCGTGTCTTCATCTCTGCGGATCGCATTCATATCGGTATACAGGCCTTCACCGTAGTCGAAACCGTATTTCTTTAATGCGTAGCGTTTCCATTTTGCGAGAGACTGTACAACCTCTGCCTCTTTCCCGTTCTGCTCTTTGATATCGAAAGTAACCGGACGTTCAATACCGTTTAAGTTGTCATTGAGACCGGATAACGGATCAACAAAAAGTGGAGCCGAAACGCGGGACAGATTCAGACGAAGTGCAAGCAGGTTCTGGAAAAAATCTTTTACTGTTTTGATTGCAATCTGTGTATCGTGCAGATTTAATTCTGAATGATAATCTTTTGGAATGATTAAATGTTCCATCTAAGGTTCTCCTCTCTGGTATAAACCGCATGCAGCGGCATGATACCAATCCCGTGTGCCTGATATATGTATGAAAAAGAAAATGGCACACTAATTTATTATAGCACAGCAGGTCTCATTTTCAAGAAAAGATCATACGATTTCTTGAAAAATACATGTATACAATATAAATTTTAGCGAAAACGGTTTGTGATACATATTGACGAAAAACGACGAAGATTTTATAATTTATGTTGTAAATTTTATGTAAAAAAGAGAGGACAGCTTATGAAAAAACAAAAAACGGTGTCGATTAAGGCAAAGTTACTTGGTGTGATCATACCAGTCGTAATTGCGATCGTTGTGGTACTTGTTGTGGCTGCTTATCAGATATCTGCAGGGACGATCAAAAAATATTCCCAGAATTTACTGCAGTCTTCGGTAGAGAACCAGGCATCCCAGATAGAAGCATGGCTGAATGAAAACCTTGCTTCATTTCAGATGGCGAAGACGATCATTGAGGATTTGAAGCCGAGTGATGAAGAGTTAAAGACAATACTGGATGGTTATTATGGCTATAACAGTAATTATCCGGAGGGACTTTATGTGGCAGATTCCACAGGACAGCTCATAACGGCATCAGAATCAACAAAAAAGGAATCAGATGTAACAAACAGTACCTGGTATAAAGAAGGACTTACCAGGGTGAATATGGCAGTCGGTTCAGCTTATCAGAATGCAGATGGCGTGAATGTGATCAGTGCCTCCGGTATTTTAAATGACGGATCTGATAAAGTGCGTGTTATTTCAGCAGACATGACATTAGACCGTATTGCAATTATCGTAAACTCTTTTATTGAAATGAATGATGCGGAAGCATTTCTGGTTGATAAAACCAGCGGTGTGATCCTGGCAAACCGTGATTCATCTCTTATTTCCCAGACACTCGGGGCAGAAGGACAGAGTCATTTTTACCAGCTTACGGCAGAGAAAGCTGCAGAGAAAGACTATAATTTTGCTACACTTGATGGAAATATGACGGTATTTCAGGAAGTAGACGGAACCAACTGGCTTTTGATATCGTATATTCCGACCAGCATTGTACTTTCGGATCTGACACAGCTTCGTAATATTATGATCGTAATCAGTGTGATCTGTATTGCATTGCTCTGTGTACTGATCGAACGTGTAACTCATGTTGTAATCAAACCTGTCAAGGAAATGACAAGAGTGATCACAGCGATGACTTCCGGTGATTTTACGGTTTCTATTAAGACAAAAGGCAATGATGAGATCGCAGTCATGAGCCAAAGTGTGGAGAAGTTTATTGCTTCCATGAAACAGATGATCTCCGAGATGGGAAATGTTTCCGGCAAGTTGAAGAATCAGGCTGACTCAAGTAAGGGTGTTTCCGGTGAGATGAGTTCTGCAGCGGGAATCCAGTCACAGTCGATGAGCGAGTTGAACGCGACGGTTGATCAGTTGTCTGTATCTGTAAATGAGATCGCGGAAAATGCAACACAGCTTGCAGGTGTGGCAGCAGATACCAAGAGCGACAGTGATATGGTTGAAAGCAAGATGCAGGAGACAGTTGCTGTTTCTGAAAAAGGACGTAAGGATATGGAGCGCGTTGGTGAGGCACTCTCAAATATCGAAGTTTCCATTCACAATCTGGAAGAGGCTGTTAATAAGGTAGGAACCGCTTCCGGCGAGATCGTGCAGATCATCAAACTGATTGGTGATATTGCTGACGAGACGAACCTGTTATCTTTAAATGCATCGATTGAGGCTGCACGCGCAGGCGAAGCAGGAAGAGGATTTGCAGTTGTTGCAGCTGAGATTGGTACACTTGCAAAGAACAGTGCGGATTCGGTAGCACATATCACAGAGCTGATTACTGAGATCAATAATCTGGTAGAAGATGCCGTCAGACAGGCAGGAAACAGTGCACAGGATATTTCCGGCAGTGCAGAGCTGATCCATACGGCAGTTGATACATTTGATACGATCTTTAAGAATATCCAGGAGACAAGCGCACTGATCGGCAATGTGGTTGATAAGATCAATCAGGTAGATCAGGTTGCTACGAATGTTGCAGCTATTTCGGAAGAGCAGGCGGCAAGTTCCGATGAGATCCTTGCAACATCAGAATCCATGTTACAGCAGGCAAAGAATATTTCAAAGAACAGTGACCAGGTAGAACAGGAAGCAGATAACCTTGCTGTTTCTGCAGATCAGCTTGCAGATCAGGTAAAACAGTTCCGGATATAGAGAGGAGATCGTGCGATGAAGAAATTAATAAGTACTATCATGTGTCTGGCATTGCTCGTAGGATGCCTTGCCGGATGTGGTGGAAATACACAGACAGGCGCAGCTGATGGAAAAGGTTTAAAAATGCTGCTGTCGTTATCACAGGCGGATACCTTCCGAAATGTACTTGTGGCGCAGGCGCAGCAGACTGCGGAAGAGTGTGGGGTACAGTTGGATGTGCTAGATGCGGACAATTCCATTGAAAATCAGGTGGAGCATATCAAAAAGGCGGTCAGTGAGAATTATGATGTGATTTTATGCGGACCGGTTGATGCTGATACGGCATTCGAATTAGAAGCGCTTGCAGGTGATATACCAATCGTATTTTTTAACAGCTGCCCGGATGAGTCGAGACTTCAGGCTGGGAAATATATTTATGTTGGATCGGATGAATATGTGGCAGGACAGTATCAGGCAGAGTACATTCTAGATAAATTTGCTTCTGCGGATGAGATTAATGTGGTGTTGTTAAAAGGACCGAAAAAACATTCCGCGACAAAAGGAAGATCTGAGTCATTAAAGGATACTTTAAATGCATCAGGGAAAAAGATCAATTATGTCTTTGAAGATAACGCCGACTGGGAGCAGGATCGTGCGAAAGAGATGTTCAATATATTTTTAAAGACAGGACAGAAGTGTGACGTTGCTGTCTGCAACAACGACTCTATGGCACTTGGTATCATTGATGCCTGTGATGCAGCAGGAATCAGTGATGTGACGGTACTTGGAATCGATGCGACTGCAGACGGATGCAAAGCGATTGAAGATGGAAAGATGGACTTTACCGTATACCAGTCCGCAGTCGGACAGGGTGAGAGTGCTGTTTATGCTGCAATTGCACTTGCAACCGGAAAAGATGTGACGACTTTAGAGGGAGCTACCGCAGATGGCTTATATGTATGGGTACCATTTGAAAAAGTAGACAGCTCCAATGTCAAAAATTATGAATAGAAAGCGGGTATAAAATGGAATATACACATGTAAAACATACGTTTTTACCTGTATACAATGAGGAATCCAGGATATTGATCCTGGGTTCCTTTCCGTCTGTAAAGTCGCGGGAAAACCAGTTCTATTACGGGCATCCGCAAAACCGGTTCTGGAAGGTGATTGCAGGGATTTTCAAGGAACCTCTGCCACAGACGATCGATGAAAAGAAGGATCTTCTGCTAAGACATCGCATAGCAGTGTGGGATGTGATCGATTCCTGTGATATCGTTGGATCTTCCGACAGCTCCATCAGAAATGTGGTGCCAAACGATATGGATCTGATCTTATCAAATGCAAAAATACAGGGAATTTTTGCAAATGGTGGAAAAGCACATCAGCTTTTTGTAAAATACTGTAATAAAGAGGGAATGCCGCCGCTTGGAAAACTGCCGTCCACAAGCCCTGCAAATGCGGCGTGGAATTTAGAGCGGCTGACGGCGGAATGGAAAACGGCATTTGGAATGTATTTAGAAATAACAGAATAGAAGATGAAGAACAGCACAGGAAGGGGATAAATTTGAAAAAAGAAGAAATGACAAATATGGATTTCCTGCTTGAGGCAGTGGGAATCGTAGCTGCAATGATTTATCTGGGACTGCAGATTTATTATGGAATCGTATATGGAGTGGCATTTACCGGAATTATTTTAAATGCGGCAATCCTGATCCTTGTATATGTTGGACTGACGCTGCTTGCACGTTATCCGGAAAGGGTAAATAACCTGCCGAAAGAAATATGTAGTGGGAAAATAAGAAAATATACGATTCATATGGTGCGCGCAGTCAAGCTGATCTTCGTGCTCAGTCTTTTATTTACCAGTATCTGTGATGTCGCCGGAGTGCAGATCAATAAAGGGTATAGTCTGGTGACGGTTGCATTGATCGTTATTGTGACAGTGGTGTATGAGGGGAAGATCATTAAGCTGCTGCGTGGGAAAAAATAAGCATATATTATAAAGAAAAGACGATTCTGAGTGGAATCGTCTTTTCTTTATATATAGTGATCAATGTCTGCGGAGTAGGCATTTTGTGTATTATATTACTTCGTATCAACCCGTCCAACCAGATAATCAATTGAGCAGTGATAAATATCTGCTAACTTTATGAGAATGTCAATTGGAAAATCACGAAGCCCTTTTTCATAACGGGAATAAACATCCCGGTGCAGACCAAGCATGGCAGAGATTTCTTTTATAGTAAGATCGTTGTCTATTCTCAAGTCCTGAATTCTTTGAAACTTCACGTGAGTGTCTCCTCTAACTTAATAGACAAATTATAATCAAAATGCTATAATTTAATTCATAATAAGACCGTTTGGTCGTATTGTAAGGAATGAGATATCTGTGAAAGGAGAAAGTTATGAAAAAACGAATGATAGCATGGCTGCTTTGTGCCTGTATGACGTTTACGGCAGCACCGGAAATGCTGCTGGCGGATGTGGCAGGGAATGCACAGCAGACACAGGAAGAAAACAGTTTTAAAGAGAAAGGGACTGTGGAAACACAGACTGTAGAACAGGATGATGAAAAGTCAGCAGTGACAGAGAAAAAAGAAACAGACCAGGCAGATGAAGAAGATCATAATGCCGGACGTCTGGCAGAGGAAGAGTCCGGGGCGGCCGGGACGGAAATTGTCACGGAAGAGACAGAAGAGCCAGAGACGACGATCGTCACGGAAGAGACAGAAGAGCCAGAAACGAAGGTTGTTACAGAAGAAACAGAGGAGACTGAAACAAAGAATGTCACAGAAGAGCCAGAACAGGCTGAAACAGAGAACGTTACGGAAGAAACGGAGAGTACAGAGGAGATTTTAAAAAGGGCATTATCAGGTGATGAGATCAGCCGTATCGACTGGGTACAGGAACTGGTAACATTATTTGATCTTACGGTAGATGAGGATAATTATCCGGATAATTATTACAGTGACATATCAACGGATGATTCGTTTTATCGTGATGTGATGGTGGCATGCGAGTTCGGAATGATCGATCTTCGGGCAGGAGAAGAATTTCGACCGGAAGATGCAGTGACGCGTGAATTTGCAGCGCAGACCATGAATACGATGCTTGGCTTTGTGCCGGAAACAGACAGTTATACTTATCAGGATACAGCAGATGTTACATATAAGGAAGCAGCACAGATCGCAATCGACAGAGGATGGGTTACGGTTGCTGCCGGTAAATTTCTCCCGGAACAGTCACTTACCACGGAAGAGCATGATGCAATGATCGCGGATGCAAAAAAGGTTTTGGCAGATGCGCAGATAGAGACCGGAAAAGAAAATACCTGTACATTTGCGTCCGGAGTAGTTGTTGTACCAAAGGGAACAGCCGTATCTATTGATGTGGATGGAATAGTTATGATCGAAAACTGTCCGGTTACGATCAAACAGGGAACAACATTTGCCGTGTATGTTAACGATATTGTCATGGCATATAAGGCAGAAAGTGTACGGACAGACGGAACTACAACATATATTACAACCTCAGATGCGGATGATGGCGCGGTTTTAAATGTTGACCAGCAGGGCGAACTGGATGTTGATATGACGGAATTTATTCCGGCAGATGAAGAAACATATGTGGTAAATGGTGTTACAGTCACAGAAGGTATGACAAGGGGGATATCCTATAAAAACAATACCCTGCGTGCAGATAAAACGATTTCCGTCTCAGATGATGTCACAGCGACAGTAAGTGTTGTGATTTCAAACATGAAAGTAAATTACAGTCTGAATAATAATGACTATTATTTTTCAGTCAGCGGAGATATGGAATACTCCTGCAATGTAAAAGGGGATGCATTTAAAGATATTAACCACACACTGACGTTAGGGGCAGTGCCGCTCGGCGGTGTTGGTATGTTGACACTGGCAATGGAATATAATCTTTCCGGGGAAGCAACGCTTACCGTGGAAAAGGAATTTGAAGCCGGATTTGCGTATTCGGACGGATTCCGTATAGTTGGAAACAGTCATAAAAAAGGATTTTCCTTTTCAGCAGAAGCAGATCTGACCACAGGTATTGTACTCTCTGCAAAAGCAACGCTCGGAATTGTCAGCGGAGATATTTATGCAAAAACCGGTGCACGTATGAACATCAAATACGTAAGGTACAGTTCCGGAACACCGACATACTGCGCGTCACAGGCTGCATATCTGTATGCATCGGTGGGGGCAAGTGCAAAGATCGGAGTTGGTATTGCATCAAAGACCTTTAGCAAAAGTATAGAGATCTGGGGAAAGAATAACAGTCCGGTGCGCGTGTACTATCATATTGAGGACGGTGTACTTCGGACATCATGCACGCGTGGAAAAGAATTTGCCGCACAGGGAGGCTGGACAAGTTATTGGACATCTCCAGGTTCGAGATATTTCAATCCGGCGGGCGTAGGAAGCTATTTTGATGCAGGAGCAGGTGCAGGCGGTGCAATCGTACCGATTTATACCTATACACTTGACGATGCAAACAGGGCTACGATCACAGGATATAGTGGAAATGCGACGGCACTTTATATTCCGGGGGAGATTGACGGGCATGAGGTTGTTGCAATCGGAGATAGGGCATTTGAGAACCGGACGGATTTGAGGACGGTGATGATACCGGATAGCGTGACGAGGATAAATGGAAATGCATTTTATGGCTGCAGTAATCTTGCTAATATAACTTTGTCAAAGAATTTGAAATATATGGGGTGGGGAGCATTTGGAGATTGTATAAAAGTAACCAAGATTGAGATTCCGAAAAGTTTAGAGCAATGTGGTGGTTCAAATTATGGTGGACCGTTTGCAGAGTGTTCGGGGTTGAAAACAGTAATATTTGAGAATGGAACAACAAAGATAGCTAGTAATTTATTTGAAAATTGTATTGGATTGGAAGAAATTAATATACCAGATACAGTAACGGTAATAGGAGATAGCGCGTTTAGTGAATGTGTTAATTTATCAAGGGTTCATATACCAGATAATGTAACAAAAATAGAAGCTGTTGCATTTGAGGGTTGTAGCAATCTTGCTGATGTAATTTTATCAAAGAATTTGAAATATATGGGATGGGGAGCATTTGAAGATTGTACAAAAATAACAAAGATTGAAATACCGAAAAGTTTGGAAGAGTGTGGCAGTTCAGCTGATTATGGACCATTTGCAGATTGCTCAGGATTAAAAACAGTAATATTTGAGAAAGGAATAACAAAGATATCTGGTAGTTTGTTTGAAAAATGTACTGGATTGGGGGAAATTAGTATACCAGATACAGTAACAGCAATAGGGAATTATGCATTTTACAAATGCAGTAATTTGGCGACGGTTTATATACCAAATACGGTAACGGTAATAGAAAACAGTGCATTTAGCAATTGTAGTAATTTGGTAAATGTGAATATACCAGATAGTGTTACAACAATAGATGATTCTGCATTTGAGGACTGTAAAAAGCTTACAAGCATATATTTACCGGATAGTGTAACGGAGATAGGCAGATATGCATTTGATGGCTGTAGCAATTTATCAAATGTGACGTTGTCAAAGAATTTAGAGCACATGGGAGGGAGGGCATTTGGTAGTTGTGAAAAAATAACGAAGATTGAAATCCCAAAGAGTTTAGAGTGGTGTGGAAGCACATTATCTGATTATGGACCATTTGGAGATTGTATAGGATTGAAAACAGTAATCTTTGAGAGTGGAATAACAAAAATACCATGTTATCTATTTGAAAAGTGTACAGGATTGGAAAAAATAAATATACCTGATACTGTAACAGTAGTAGAAAATAGTTCATTTAGCGGTTGTACTAAGTTAGAGGAAGTTAAATATTCAAATAAATTAACGAAGATCGAAAATGATGGGTTTTATGGTTGTACATCGTTGAAAAAAGTTGTTATGCCAGATACTATTAATTTTATCGGAAACAGTATTTTTCAAAACTGTACAAGCCTGACAGAAGTGCATTTGCCAAAAAGTTTAAAAGAGATACCATCAGATACTTTTTCCGGCTGCAAAAAGTTAACCGCCATCAACTTCCCATCCACCCTGACCACAATCGGAAATTCCGCATTTTCCGGCTGTGAATCTTTACCGGAAGCAATCCTTCCGTCCGGGGTGGAAAAAATAGAAACCAACGCATTTAAAAACTGTAAAGCCATGAAAAAGGCAGTGGTGCCGGATACCGTTTCATCCATTGGAAGTTCTGCATTTTATGGCTGTGAAGCTCTGGCCGACATTACATTAGGCAGCAAGTTAAAGAAAATTGAGAGCCAGACATTCTACGGCTGCACAGTTCTGCCATCCATCGTGCTTCCTTACAATGTGACCACGATCGGTGACAGTGCCTTTGTCAACTGCACGAAGCTGACGCAGATCACAGTCCCGCGCAACACAACTTCGATCGCATCAAATGCATTTTCTTATCCAAAGAAAATGACGATGTACGGTCCGTCTGATTGCTATGCCCAGACTTATGCAAGCGGAAAAGGAATCAAGTACGTCACACAGGATATTCATGCAACCTCAGTCAGTCTGGATAGTACAGAAAAAACGGCGGAGCGCTATGACGATTTCCAGCTGACAGCGACGATCGCACCTTTGAATTTCACAGATGCAGTGGTATGGACAAGTTCCAATGAAGAGGTTGCTACTGTTTCGGATACCGGATATGTGGAGATCTGTGGTGTTGGAACAGCAGTTATTACAGTAACGGCTGGAAATGTAAAAGCAGTCTGTAAGATAACCGTACCGCAGCTGATAGACTGGATCGAATTTGATGAGGATGAGATCGAATTGAAAGCTGGTCAAACCTATCAGTTGAAACCATATATTTCACCTTCGGATGCCACAAATAAAAAACTCAAATATACTTCTTCTGATACGAAAGTGGCAGAGGTTTCTGCAAGCGGACTTGTCACTGCAAAATCGGAGGGTGAAGCAAAAATCCGGGCTGCGGCAACGGACGGCAGTGATGAATATGCAGTCTGCTATGTGACTGTCACCGGAAAGGCGAAAGTAACAGGAATAACTTTAGACAGGACATCAGCAGAGGTAAAAAGAGGAGAGAAGCTTACCTTAAATGTGACTGTATCACCGTCTTATGCGTCCAACAAAAAGGTAGTCTGGAAATCGGCAAATACAAAGATTGCCACCGTGGATGCCAACGGCAGTGTGACAGCAAAAGCACCGGGCAGAACAAAGATTACTGTGACTTCGGCTGAAAATAGTAGTTATCAGGCATCCTGTACGGTTACAGTACCATATAAAATTACCTACAAACTGAATAAAGGTAAAAACAATGCCTCGAATCCGTCAACTTATTACGGAAAGAAAGTAACGCTGAAAAACCCGTCCCGCAAAGGATACGCATTTGCAGGCTGGTATACGGATGCAAAATTTAAAAAGAAGATCACAAGTATCAGCAGCAGCGCAAAATCCGATTACATTTTGTATGCAAAGTGGACAAAAGTAAAGGTGGCGAAGGCTTCTCTTACGTCTGCGAAAAACAGCAAGAGTAAACAGATCTTACTGAAATATAAGAAAGTATCCGACGCAAAAGGTTACGAGATTTCTTACAGTACGGATAAAAAATTCAAAAAGGCGGTCACAAAGAAAAATACGGCGAAGACATCCTATACCATAAGTAAACTGAAAAAAGGAAAGATATACTATGTGCGCATCCGGGCTTATAAAATGGATTCCACGGGCAAAAAAGTGTATGGAAAATATTCATCCATGAAAAAAGTTAAGGTCAGTAAATAGAAAAATTTAAAGTGTGTAACTGTCAGAAAATGACAGGAAAGACAGTGTCCGGATTGATATTCAGCCGGACACTGTCTTTCTTTAAAAATAGCAGCTTGTTTTGTTACTGTTCACTCGTACCTCGTTCCAGTAACGGATTTTGCCGATGCTTCGCATTCCAAATCGGCAAAATCTGCTGCCACCACTGTATCATACGGCATTTTCAGTTCAGAAAATGCCTGCCTGTGAACAGTAACTTGATTTTTGTACAACCTGCACAAGAAATTTCAAATTGGTTGCATACTAAGGATGACGTATGATAAAATAACTCAAAGCATATTTCTACGATGCAGACATCTATCCGGTGCTATAATTACGAATCCGGCAATTCTGTCTGTATGACTATCAGGATGTATATATCCGTCTAAAATTCAAAAAAACATTTCAGAAATCTATGCTTTTTATCCACAGAAATGAAAAGCAGGAGATCTGGATGAGCCTCCTGCACACAGGAGGAACTGAATATGAAGAAGAGTGAGCAGGTATCAGAAAAGACGCCGACAGCCAACCGTCAGTACAAAGACACTGTATTCCGCATGCTGTTTTCAGAGAAAGAAAATCTCTTATCCCTGTACAACGCAGTGACCGGAAGCCATTATCAGAATGCGGAAGCCCTTAAGATCGTCACGTTGGAAAACGCAATCTATATGGGAATGAAAAATGATCTGGCATTTATGTTAGAGACGAATATTTATCTCTATGAGCATCAGTCGACGATCAATCCCAATATACCATTGCGGGATCTGATCTATATTGGAATCGAGTATCAGCAGTATCTGAATGATAAGTCACTGTATTCGTCAAAGCTGCAGAAGATTCCGGCACCGAAGTTTATGGTTGTTTTACAATGGAACCGATGACGTAGAAGACCGTATGGAACTGAAACTTTCATCAGCATATGAGCATCTGGCTGGAGAGCCGGATTTAGAGTTAAAAGTTCTGATGCTGAATGTGAACGAAGGACACAACAAAGACCTGATGGAACAGTGTCAGACATTGAAGGAATATGCCATTTATGTTGCGAGAGTCCGAAAATATGCATCAGCGCAGAATCTGAATGATGCAGTTGAAAGGGCAATCACGGAATGCATCAAAGAAGGAATCTTAGTCGATTTCTTGCGGAAGAATCGCTCGGAGGTAAAGATGGTAAGTATATTAGAGTATGATAAAGAGTGGGAAGAAAAGAAGCTCCGAAAGGCAGAATATGAAGCTGGTAAAAGTGATGGGATCGAGATTGGAAAAAGTGAAGGAATCAAAATCGGCAGAGAAGAAACTCTAGCAGAAATGATTTACAATATGAAGCAGCATGGTTATTCCATAGAGAAAATGGCAGATATAACAGGAAAATCTGTCAGACAAATAGAACAATATTTACAGTTTAACAGACAGTAAAGACATTATATAAGGCAAAAAGACGATTCTGACAAAAGGAATCGTCTTTTTGCTTGTAATCTGGAAAAGCTGTGATATAATACAAACAAAAGTTAGACAACACTAACAAAAGTAAGAAAAGACTTTAACACAATTCAGAATAGATAAGGATATAAGAACAATTCTGTAATGGGAAAGGGGAACATATGTCAGAAGAAGAAAGAAAATTTTTGGAAATTGTTGATCTGAAAAAAGGGTTTGGAAGCGGGGAGACCCGACAGGAAGTACTTCGGGGAATGAATTTTTCCGTGGCAAAAGGAGAATTTTGTGTGCTGCTTGGACCATCCGGTTCCGGAAAGTCGACGCTTCTCAATATTATCGGTGGAATCGATAGTGCGGACTCCGGCTATATTTCCATCAACGGTGATAAGCTGGAAGAGCTTGGGGAAAAGAAATTGACGCAGTACCGCAGAAAGCATTTAGGTTATGTGTTTCAGATGTATAACCTGATCGCAAATCTGAATGTCAAAGAAAATATTGAGGTTGGTGCATATTTATCAGACAGTCCGCTCGATATTGACGATTTATTACATATGCTGGGACTTTATGAACACAGGCATAAACTGCCGAACCAGCTTTCCGGCGGACAGCAGCAGAGGGTTTCCATCGGGCGTGCCATTGTGAAAAATCCGGATATCCTGCTCTGTGATGAGCCGACCGGAGCACTTGATTACAATACCTCCAAGGAAATATTAAAGCTGATTGAGGATGTCAATGTCAAATATGGTAATACAGTTATCATGGTTACACATAACGAGGCAATCCGGCATATGGCAGACCATGTCATCAAACTCCGTGATGGGGCAGTGCGTCATAACGATATCAATGAACATAAAATTTCAGCGGCAGATCTGGAGTGGTAGGGAGCTGTACTGGCGCACAAACTTGTGATGCGCTTAAAAACAGCGCAAGAATGGAGATTAGTATGAAAAAGAAAAAAATCAAAAATCCGCTTATCAGACGAATACCGAGAGAACTGACAGGAGACTGGAAAAAGTATCTTGTGGTAAGTCTGTTCCTGATTCTGATGATCGGCTTTGTGTCCGGCATGTATGTCGCAAATGAGAGCATGATGACAGCAGCTGATGAAGGTGTGAGCAAATACAAGCTGGAAGACGGACACTTTGAATTAAAAAAGAAAGCAGACGAAACACTGCTTGATGCAATTAAGACAGGCGATAAAGCAGATGTCAGACAGTATTACATTGATGAGGCAAAAAAGAAGCTGGATAAAAAGTTCGATAGTGAATTTGAAGAAAAGTTCAAAAAAGAATTTGATGAGAAGTTTGAAACAGAATTTAGGGAAAAATTTGATGCAGAGTTCCAGTCAGAATTTGATGTTTCTTTTAATGCACAGATAAAGCAGATGCTGATGGCGCAGGGACTTGATGAAACAACTGCGGGAGTTATGCTTGATACAGCAGTGGCACAGGCAAAACAGTCCGGGCAGTACAACAAAGCCTATGATACAGCATATGAAAAAGCATATCCTAAGGCACATGATGAGGCGTATGAGAAAGCGTTTGATGAGGCACATGACGAGGCATATGAGAAAGCATACGACGAAGCCTGGAACAAGGTTTTAGATGAGATCAACGAGAAATATGCGGATGCAGAAGAAAAATATGAATTGAACGATCCTGATTTTAAGGAAACTCCGGTTCATCTGTATGAAAATTTTTACAGGGATGAAGAGGAAGATCATGACAACGACGGAACTTCGGATGGAACAGTCCGTGTTTTTGCAAAGACAGATGATATCAATTTTGCATGCCTGATGGACGGAAGTTTCCCGGAAAAAGAGGATGAAATTGCCATTGACCGTATGCATGCTGACAATGTCGGGATAAAAGTCGGCGATGAGATCACAGTCGGAGAAGAAAAATATCAGGTCGTTGGTCTGATCGCATATGTCAACTATTCCACACTGCACGAAAAAAGCACGGATCTGATGTTTGATGCCTTAAAGTTTAACGTTGCAATGGTAACAGATGAGGGATTTGCAAAGTTACATAAGACGATTCATTACGATTATGCATGGAAGTATGAAAATGAGCCGTCAGATGAAAAAGAAGAGAAAAACCAGTCGGATGATTTTATGCGGGCGTTGCTCACACAGACCGTGGTAAATGACAATGAGATTGAAGATTATGTGCCAAAATATGCGAATCCGGCGATTCATTTTGCAACCGACGACATGGGCTCTGATGAGGCAATGGGAGGTGTGCTGCTTGATATTCTGATTGTCATCATCGCATTTATTTTTGCAGTTACGATCAGCAATACGATCACAAAAGAGTCATCTGCAATCGGAACATTGCGTGCGTCCGGCTATACGAAAGGGGAGCTGGTACGCCATTATCTGTCTATGCCGGTTATCGTTACCCTGATTTCCGCATTAGTCGGAAATGTGCTTGGCTATACGGTATTTAAAGATGTTGTGGTATCCATGTATTATAACAGTTACAGCCTTCCGACCTATGAGACGATCTGGAATCCGGATGCATTTTTTAAGACAACCCTGATACCGGTCGTGCTGATGTTTATGGTCAATCTGATCGTCATTATTAAAATGATGCAGCATACACCGTTACAGTTTCTGAGGCATGATCTGAAAAAAACAAAACGCAAAAAAGCAATGCGGCTGCCACATTTTAAATTTTTTAACAGATTCCGTCTGCGCATCATGTTTCAGAATGTGGCAAATTATCTGATTCTGTTTGTGGGAATTTTCTTTATCATGGTGATGCTTGCAATGGCAGTGGGAATGCCGGATACGCTTTCTTATTACAAAGAAAATGCAAAAAATATGATGTTTGCAAAGTATCAGTATGTTCTGAAATCTTTTGAGGATGAAGATGGAAATGTACTGACGACGGACAATAAAGACGCAGAAAAATTCAGTATGTGTTCTTTGCAGAAAAAAAGCGATGTAATAGATGAGGAAGTCTCTGTTTACGGTATTTCAGACGATAGTAAGTATGTAGAAATAAAAGGTATGCAGTCCCTGCAGGAAGATGAAGTTTATATTTCCAGATCATTTTCAGAAAAATATGAACTTAATGTCGGGGATACCGTTTCACTGGATGAAAAATATGAAAACAAACAGTATACGTTTACGATAGCTGGAATTTATGACCAGTGCGTAAACATTGCAGTATTTATGCCGATTGAAAATTACCGCATGGTATTTGAGCTGGATGAAGAGGCATTCAGTGGATATTTTTCAAATGAAGAGCTAGCAGATCTGTCGGAAGATGATATTGCAACGGTGATCACCGAGCGTGATATCACAAAGATGTGTGACCAGTTAGATCATTCCATGGGATCTTATATGGATTATTTCCAGATACTTTGTATCCTGCTTTCAGCAGTTTTGATCTATCTTCTGACAAAGCTGATCATTGAGAAAAATGAGAATGCAATTTCAATGACAAAGATTCTTGGATATGAGAATAAAGAAATCGCCAGCCTGTATCTGCTTTCCACAACGATCATGGTTGTGATCGAAGATGCGGTCAGTGTTGTACTTGGAACGTTTGTTATGAATCTGGCATGGAAGGCGATCTTGTTTAGTTACAGTGGATGGTTTGCATTTGTGATCCAGCCAGCCGGATATGTGAAAATGTTTGCATTTGTGCTGATCGGATATCTGTTTGTAATGATACTGGACTTTATGCGTATCAAAAAGATCCCGATGGATCAGGCACTCAAAAATGTGGAGTAGAGATTGCTGCTGTGCATATTTATTGTGTGACCGGTAACGAAAGATTTTTCGTAAAAATTTTTGGTTGCATTAAAAATGGCATTGTGCTACTATTGCAATAGAAATTTAAAGGAGAGGAACTAATGCGGAGATAATTTACTTTTGAAACATGAAAGAAAACAGAGTCAGCAAGAGAATGTGTGTCATATATAGCATACGTTTGTCTGTTGATTCGGGATGATACATGGCATATATTGCACCGGTATAAGGAATAAAGTGCATGATATGTTGTGTAAATCTGAAGTTACAGCAGTATTGCAGAGGTGCAGTACTGCATATCATGTTGCCAAAAGTGGATTTGATTCTTGTATCCTCTCTTTTTTGTGTTAAAAAATGGCGGAAACGGACATTTTGTTGTCCGGGACAATCGATTTTATCTTACAATGTGCAATCTATTGTCTGCCAGATGTGATCATAAAATATGTGAGGTGTAAGAAAAATCCCATGGCAGCATGGGATTTTTTTAATTCATAGGAAATTACGTCCTATGAATTAAAAGCCCTCCGGGCGGGATGCGCATCTCGCAGAGTAGAAGTTAGCTGTAAACAGCACCGCTCGAGCGCGAAAGAGTCGCAAGCGACTCTTTGTTCTAGGAGGAAAATCCTCTGCTCCTGCAAGAGGCAAATGCTATAAGAGACATAGCATGCATTTTGCTCCGCAAAACTAGGAGGATAGTGCGAAAAATAAGATTTTTCACACGCAAGATTTGTGCTTACGCACAAACTTGAGATGCGCTTGAAAGCAGCGCAAGAATGGAGATTTTTATGTCACAGATTCAGGTAACAGATCTCACATATGGTTATGAGGGAAGTTTTGATACGGTTTTTGAAAACGTATCTTTTGGGATCGATACGGACTGGAAGTTAGGTCTGATTGGAAGAAATGGAAAAGGAAAAACGACTTTTTTAAATCTGTGCGGCAAAAAAGGGTTTATTCTGATATCGCATGACAGGGATATTTTAGATGCATTGATCATGTACTGGTTTTAAATCGAAAGACGATCGAGGTACAGAGCGGCAATTTTTCAAGCTGGTGGGAAAACAAGACGCGGATGGATCATTTTGCGATGGAGGAAAATGAAAAACATTTGAAAGAAATCGCATCTTTAAAACAGGCGGCGGCAAGAAGCCGGAAGTGGGCGGATAAAAATGAGGCGACGAAGATCGGCTATGATCCTGTCAAAGAGCATGACCGCTCGGTTGCAACGAGAGCATATATCGGTGCGAAGACAAAAAAGATGCAGAGCCGCGCGACACAGTACGAACGCCGGATGGAACGGGAAATACAGGAAAAAGAGGGCCTTTTGCAGGATATCGAGCAGCCGGTCAGCTTAAAACTTATGCCACTGTCTTATTATAAGGAACGCCTGATCTCCTGCAAGGAACTTTCGGTGCGGTATGAAGGTGCAGAGGACAATGTATTGAAAAATCTGACCTTTGAACTGGTGCAGGGGGAGCGTGTCTTTTTACATGGAGAAAACGGATGTGGAAAATCGACGCTGATCAAGACGATTTTGCAGCAGGTAAATATGAGACAGACTGGGTATGGCAGTCAGGATATGCAGCAGACGAGAGAAAATATGCAGCAGATAAGTGGTGGACAGACCAATATACAGCGGTCAGGCAGCAGTCACGCGAATTTGCTTGTGACAGCAGGAGAAATCTGCACGGCATCCAATCTGGTGGTGTCATATATTAATCAGGATACCAGCTTTCTGCGTGGTGATATCAGAGATTTTTGCCGGGAAAGAAATTTAGAAGAAAGTTTATTTTTTACATTATTGCGCCAGCTTGATATGGAGTGTGTACAATTTGCGAAAAGACTCGAAGAGTTTTCAGAGGGGCAGAAGAAAAAAGTACTGATTGCCGCGAGTCTGATGACACCGGCACATGTGTACATCTGGGATGAACCGCTCAACTATATTGATGTTTTTTCAAGAATGCAGATCGAGCAGCTGATCCTTCGGTATCAGCCGACCATGATCCTTGTCGATCATGATATCAGGTTTCAGGAGAAAATCGCAACGCGTGTTGTGGAACTGTAAAGCTGTGATCCGACCGTTTTTGCAATTCGACAGTCAGAAGAGGAGGATAAAAAATGTTAGAACGGATTGAAAATGTAAATGAACAGGTGATAGAAAAAATGTTTTTATTATATGCAGAATCCATGGCGGATATGGAGGGGGAATTTAAAAATCGTGATGAAATGGAGGCATCATATGCGGCGTTTTTAAAGGAGTTTATCGAAAATCCAAAGCAGATGGTTTTTGTTGAAACTGTAGAAAAACAGTGGGTATGCGGACTCAGGGCAGTTGAGTCAGAGCCGGGGAAATGGTTTTTTGAGGCAGTTGAGACGAGGCCGGGGCAGAGAAACAGAGGATATGGTAAAAAACTGATACGTCATGTAACGGAGTTTTTGAAAGGCATAGGCGCAAAAAAGATAGATTGCATTATAGGAAAAAGTAATTTATCATCAATAAAAATGCATTCGGATTGTGGATTTAAAGAAACGAAGGAGCCGCCGGTAAATTGTTGGGGAGAGCTTGAGGAGGGAAGAATTCTTTTCCGGCTTGAAATTTGATCATGTGCCATTTTGCACATGGTATAATCAATGAATTTATCTGCCATATGCTCAAGCGCTGATACAGGAGAGAAAAGAGGAACACGATGATAAATATTATAGAAATCAAAGATCTGGATGCCCCGGAGCTGCAGATTTATTACAATTTAAATGAAGCACAGCTTTTTCACTATTTTGAGCCGAAGCCGGGGATTTTTATTGCGGAAAGTCCGAAGGTGATCGAGCGTGCCTTAGATGCCGGCTGTGTGCCGCTGTCATTTTTGATGGAAAAAAAACACGTGGAGACACAGGCAAAAGAAATCCTTGCGCGCTGCGAAAAGTTACAAAGCCGAGATCTTACACAGAAGTCTTTGGTTTATAGGGAGGATGAGCATGTAATCCCGGTTTATGTGGCAGAAGTTGAAGTACTTGCAAAAATCACAGGTTATCAGCTGACACGCGGCATGCTCTGTGCCATGTACCGTCCCACACTGCCTTCGGTGGAGCAGCTCTGCAAGAATGCAAGGCGTGTTGCAATTTTGGAAAATGTGGTAAATCCAACAAATGTCGGAGCAATTTTCCGTTCTGCGGCGGCACTTGGAATGGATGCAGTTCTTTTGACACCAGCCTGTGCAGATCCGTTGTACCGGAGAGCAAGCCGTGTCAGCATGGGAACAGTATTCCAGATACCGTGGACATATTTTGATAAAAATGCATGCTGGCCGGACGGTGCGATGGATGTGCTGCATAAGCTGGGATATAAAACGGCGGCAATGGCACTTCGGGATGACTCCGTGAGTATAGATGATGAAAAAATGATGTCGGAGGAAAAGTTAGCAATCGTTCTCGGAACGGAAGGTGACGGACTGGCAGATCACACGATCGCAGACTGTGACTATACGGTGAAAATTCCGATGACACATGGTGTGGATTCACTGAACGTGGCGGCTGCAAGTGCGGTGGCATTCTGGCAGCTTGGGATGAAGTGCGAACAGTAACAAACTGACTTCTTAGAGAAAGATGGAAGTGTGAAAAATAAGATTTTTCACACGCAAGAATGGAGATTTATATGAAAGTAGTAGCAGCAATCGATTCATTTAAGGGAAGCATGACGTCCATGGAGGCTGGAAATGCTGTAAAGAAAGGTATTCTGGCAGCAAAACCGGATGCAGAAGTAGTGGTAAATCCGCTCGCGGATGGCGGAGAAGGAACCGTGGATGCACTGATCGAAGGTTTGGGAGCAAAAAAAATACCGGTTACCGTGACAGGGCCGCTTGGAGAAAAAGTGTCGTGTTATTACGGTTTTTTAGAAGAGACAAAATCGGCTGTCATGGAAATGGCATCTGCCGCAGGAATCACGCTTGTGACAAAAAAAGATCCATTGCGTGCATCTACCTATGGAGTGGGGGAGATGATTGCAGATGCCCTGAAACGCGGCTGTAAAAATTTCATTATTGGAATTGGTGGAAGTGCAACCAACGATGGCGGCATCGGAATGTTAAAGGCGCTTGGATTTGAATTTTTTGATGAAGATGGAAATGATGTGGGAGAGGGCGCGGCAGCGCTTGCAAAGATTGAGGTGATCCAGACTGAAAATAAAAATCCGCTGCTTTCCGGTGCAAAATTTCAGATTGCCTGTGATGTGAAAAATCCGCTTTGCGGCAAACAGGGTGCAACTTACATATTTGGACCACAAAAAGGTGTGACGGAAGAGCAGAAGTCTAAGGTCGATGAGGCAATGAAACATTATGCGGATGTGACCAAAGAAAGTTTAGGCTGTGACTTTGCGGACTGTGAGGGCGCTGGTGCAGCGGGAGGACTCGGATACGCGTTCCTTTCGTATCTTGCGGGAGAATTAATACCGGGGGTGGAACTGATTTTGCAGGCAACCGGTCTGGAAGAAAAAATGAAAAATGCAGATGTTGTGGTGACCGGAGAGGGACGTCTGGATGCACAGACGGTCATGGGGAAAGCACCGGTTGGTGTTGCTGCGCTGGCAAAAAAATATAATGCGAAAGTCATTGCATTTGCAGGGAGTGTTGCACCGGAAGCTTCCGTCTGTAATCAGGCAGGGATTGACGCATTTTTCCCGATTGTAAGAGGCGTGACAACATTAGAAGAAGCAATGAAAAAAGAAAATGCAATGGAAAATATAGCAGCCACGGCGGAGCAGGTATTTCGGCTGCTGTGAGGGAAAAGAATGGAGATTTGTGTGAAAATACATTTTTTCACACGCAAGAAAGGGGGTTAATATGATTCGTTTTGAAGAAATTACAACAAAAAATGTCTGGGATGTATGTATGATGATGGTCTTTTGATTGGTTTTGTGATGCTGGGCTATGGGAAGACCGGCCATGAAGATGATCCTGAAATAGCAGAGAATAACTACTGCCTGTGCCTCACTTTGAATTGACGGAGTACTGGGCAAATGAATTACTTCGGCTGGTGTTAGAAGGTAGGTAGTCTATCAAAGATAGAGGAGTTAGTGTAAAAGTAAGATTTTACGCAGGAATGGAGATAAACATGAGATATAAGATCAGTCATGCCCTCGTGCAGTTTGGCGGAGATGTGATTTTACGTGATGTCAATTTTGAGGTGCATGATAAAGAAAAAATCGCCATTGTAGGACGAAACGGCTGTGGAAAGACCACGCTGCTGCGTCTGATCGCGGGCGATATTTCGATGAATAATTTAGACAGCGATGAGGAATGTGGTATTACGATGGCAGGAAAACAGGAGATTGGTTTCCTGCGTCAGGTTAATTTTACGGAAAAAGATGTGACCGTGGAAGAGGAAATCAAGAAAGTATTTGAGCCGGTGTTTGCGTGTGAAAAGCGGATGCGGGAACTTGAAAATGAGATGAAAACTTCCGCGGACAAACAGCTTTTGCGCGAATATGACAACTTACAAAGCCGTATGGAGGCAATGCGGGGATATTCGTGGCAGCAGGATATGGAGACTATGTTTCAGCGGTTCGGGTTTGCGTTAGAAGATCTGAAACGCCCGATCAGAAGTTTTTCCGGTGGACAGCAGACGAAAGTGGCATTTATCAAACTGCTGTTAAAACGTCCAGATATCATGCTGCTCGATGAGCCGACCAACCATCTGGATCTTCCGACAATCGAGTGGTTAGAAGGATATTTAAAGACTTATGATAAGGCGGTCATCATTGTTTCACATGACCGTATGTTTTTAGACAAAGTGATCGATGTGACCTACGAGATCGAATATCATGAGATCAAGCGTTATGCCGGCAATTACACGGCATTTATGAAGCAAAAAGAAGAGGCACTGATCAAACAGGAAAAAGACTATGAGGAGCAGCAAAAGGAGATCAAACGTCTGACGGACTGGATCGAAAAATGGAAAAATACGCCGACGAAAGTGGCGGCGACACGTTCAAAGCGCATGGCGATCGAACACATGGTAAAAATCGAAAAGCCGAGACATTTTGATACGAAAGCATTTCATGCGAGATATGTACCGCGCATGGAAAGCTACACGAATGTGATTCATGCCAAAAATCTTGAGATCGGTTACGATACCGTCTTAAGTAAAGTCTCATTTCTGCTTCAAAAGAAAGACAGACTTGCAATCATTGGGGAGAACGGTAAAGGAAAATCCACACTTTTGAAAACCTTAGTCGGCGAACTGCCTGCGTTAGGTGGTGAATTTTCATTTGGACAAAATGTAGAATGGAGTTATTTTGACCAGCAGAAAGCAGTGCAGGAGCATTTCCGGGAAGATCAGACCGTGCTTGAAAATTTCTGGGAGGAATATCCTTCCTATATGAGGGAGGAAGTCCGCAGTGCACTGGGGGGATTTTTATTTTCTGGAGAAGATGTAGAAAAGAAGATGGGACAGCTTTCCGGCGGAGAAAAAGTCCGTCTCGCACTCTGTAAAATGCTGCAGACCAAACCGAATCTTTTGATCTTAGATGAGCCGACGAACCATATGGATATTGTTGGAAAAGAGGCGTTAGAACAGATGTTAAGAGAGTACGAGGGAACAGTACTTTTCGTCTCACATGACCGTTATTTTATCAGCAGGATCGCAACCGGGATTTTGGAGTTTTCCGAGAGTGGTGTGAAACAATATGCCATGAGCTATGAGGAGTATCTTGCAGAAAAACAAAAAGAAATGGGGATTTCCCCAAAAGGGCAGGTAATGTCACAGAGTGCGCGGCATATGGCAGGAAATTACACACAAAACCCCGCGGGGAATGAGAAACAAAATCAGAATCAGAGTAGTATCAAAACAGGCAAAGATGTGCCGACTTTAACGGATGTATTTGACAAAAAAACATATTATAATCCGGGCAAGATCCGTTCGAGACTGCAGCGTCAGTTAGAAAAATATGAAAAAATGTTAGAGGAGAGCGAGGAAAAACTTGCAGAAATAAAAATGCAGTTCATGGATCCGGAGCTTGCCAGTGACTATCCGAAGCTGATGGAACTGCAGAATGCACTTGACGCAGAGGAAAAGAACCAGGAGAGTCTGTTAGAGCGGATGCTTGAGACGGAGACAGAACTTGCAGAATTTGAGGAGGATTGAGAATACAGACATGAATCAATTAAAAAAGAACACAGCATACTACCATCTTCCGGGTTTGTTTGAGTTTTATGAATTATATCGTGTGTTTCTGCCATTATTCCGGGAACACAGAGAATACTTTTACGACTGGTGTGAGATAGGCTCTGTCTATGGTGCCCCGTCAGATTGTATCTGGGGTGGAGGCCGTACTTCGTTCGGGGATCACGACCCACAGGAGGTTTTTGCGTTGATGCAGGAATACGGAATCTCAGCGCGGCTTACATTCAGCAATTCCCTGCTTGGGCAGGAACATCTTTGGGATAAGAAATGCAATCATCTCTGCACTTTATTTGAGAAAAGTGAGGGTGTCAGAAATGGTGTCATTCTCTATTCAGATCTGTTGCTGGAATATCTGAGAAAAAATTATCCGGGATTTTATTTTGTTTCATCCACCACCAAGGTTCTGACGGATTTTGAGCAGTTCGTAAGGGAAGTAAACAGGGAAGAGTTTCTTTATGTCGTACCGGATTTCCGGTTGAATAAGGTTTTTGATAAATTAAGTACATTGACAGGGGCACAGAAAGACAAAGTGGAATTCTTATGTAATGAATGCTGCTGGTTTGGCTGCGGGGACAGGAAAATCTGTTATGAAGCTGTCAGCCGCAAAAACCTTGGAGAAAATGGTTCGGATCACCGCTGTGCAGCTCCGGATGCAGGGAATGGCTATCGTTTTTCGAAGGCAATGGAAAATCCCGGGTTTATTGGAGTGGATGATATGAAAAACAGCTATCTGCCGATGGGATTTTCCAATTTTAAAATCGAAGGCAGGGGACTTGGCAGCGCCCTGATTCTGGAGTTTCTGCTCTATTATATGACAAAACCTGAGTATCAGCTGCAGGTCAGAGAGGAGATATATCTGGATAATATGCTGGATCTTTTTTAAATAAGTCCCTTTAACACTTTCTTGTTATGGTACATCATCTCATCTGCACGTTCACGCACTTTTTCTATGTCGGCATCATCCGGTGTGGCTAACGCATATCCGCATGCGATTCCAACTTCGGTTGGAATGATATTTTTATTATTGAGTATCGCAATATCCTGCTGCATCTTTTGGATAAAACGTTCTATCTGGAATTCTGCCGCATCCGGGATGAGGCAGCAGAATTCGTCGCCTCCGATACGGTAACATTTGCCAAACCGATCAAAAGTGGTTTCTATGATATGTGCAGAATGAATGATATAGGCATCCCCCGAACTGTGACCGTAGTTGTCGTTGCACATCTTGAGATTGTTAAGATCAAACGTTACCACCATATAATTTTTAATATTCTTTTCATTATATATAAAGTAGTCATAGGCATTTCTGTTGTAAAATCCTGTCATGGAATCATTCAGTGCAAATTGTTCGAGTTCCTCTATCCTGCGCCCTTTTTTCAAACTGGCGACAGCCTGTCTTGCGGACTCTAAACCGAGGATTATAATAAATACAAGGAAAGATAATCTTCCCCAAATTCCGGAATTATTTCTTGTTTTGTAATAACTGGCAATATCCACAATAGTTGCAATGACGACGAAGGCAAGAGCTGCCATGCAGACTTTCAGTCTCTGATCAGCCTGTTTTTTTATAATTTTATATATGATAACTGTGATCAGATAAATCAGCACTATACAAATGGAAAGGTGAGTGATCCAGACGCTTCTTCGAAACTCATAGAATCCGGTAAAGTGCAGCAAGCTGCAGACAACTGTCTGAAGCATACACAGATTGCAGAAGATCTTCCAGATTTTATCATCATTGATCTCAAGGAAGCTCTTTACAAACATCAAAAATGGGATAGGCATTATCATCAGAAACATAAAAGCAGCAAAAGCAGATGATCTTCTGTTTAGGAGCATCAGAGAACAAACATCTGTCTCATTGGTGGCCCAGAGTCCAAGCAATATGGAGAATATCCCCAGATAAAAAAGAGTTCCGTCTATATGGCTGCTGTTGTGAATAAACACCCAGTAACACGTGATAAAAAAACCGGCTAACAGAATAAATACACTCGCTATAAAAGTGGGCATAGACTGACGCAATATGCCTGTATAGATTTCATTTCCGGTTCCTATATAATATTGTTCAATTTGACCGGCTGTTTCCGGATAACAGGGTTTCAGCCTGACTATGACTGTTTCTGTATATGCCGGCAGTTTTACAAAATTCCAGACATTTCCTGTTGTATGCCCCCATATTCCACCGGAATCATCCAAATTGTATATTACGTTGTTTTTAGTAAAAACGGTCACATGCTGATGTGAGGTAAAAAATACAAGTGAGCCTCTGCTGTTTTCATTGCGGTTAATGTTAAAACTAAGCAGTACCATTCCATCATCCAGGTATTGTATTTTGTCAGGCTGACGTGCTTTGAGTTTGCTTACAGAGGCTGCATCCTGATTTGTAAATATGGTACAAAGCAGGAGCATGATAAATAATGTCAAAATTACGCCTGTCAACATTTGCTGTGCGTTTTTTTCTTTATTTTGTCTTAAGTTCATCTATGATCAGATCTCCACAAATAATATTTTTACTTTATTTTACCATGTTATGGGATAATATTCTATAATATTGCGTGGATTTTTGATGGCGTTCAAGATATAATAAGACTGCCGGGCGAAGCTCGTGTAGATCATGATCATGAAGCATTGCTTCAAGATATAATAAGACTGCCGGGCGAAGCGAGTCAAGATACTTGTATAAGTGGCAAACGGCGAATTGGATAAATAAAGGAGCAAAAAATGTACACACTATTATTACTGTTAATTTACATGGCATTTATAAGTCTTGGCTTACCGGACTCTCTGCTTGGTTCGGCATGGCCGATCATGCATGAGGCATTTTCGGTGCCGCTGTCCTATGCGGGACTGGTCACAATGATCATCTCTGCAGGGACGATCTGTTCAAGTTTAATGTCGGAACGCCTGACAAAGAAATTTGGAACACAGATCGTTACGGTATGCAGTGTCCTGTTAACGGCAGCTGCCTTGTTTGGTTTTTCGACGTCGAGCGCATTTTACATGTTGTGCCTGTGGGCGATTCCGTATGGACTTGGCGCAGGAGCTATCGATGTGGCACTCAATAACTATGTTGCATTGCATTATTCATCAAAACATATGAGCTGGCTGCATTGTTTCTGGGGCGTGGGAACAATCATCAGCCCGTACATAATGAGCTATGCACTGACCACCTCATCCTGGCAGAACGGTTACCGCATGGTATCTTTTCTTCAGATGGGGATCACAATGATTCTGTTTGTGACACTTCCGGTCTGGAAAGTCAACAAAACGGCAGAACAGCAGGAAGAGCAGCACGAGGTGATTGGAATACGCGGTGCAGTGAAGATCAAAGGCGTACCACAGCTCTTGCTTGGATTTTTCTCTTACTGTGCATTGGAATCTACACTGATCCTCTGGTCAAGCAGTTATCTGGTCGGTGCAAAAGGTATCTCTGCGGAGCGTGCGGCGGCATATGCGGCATTGTTCTGCAGCGGTATCACGCTCGGAAGATTTTTGGCAGGATTTGTGACGGAAAAATTAGGTGATCATAAGATGATCAGGCTTGGCACAACTATTTTACTGGCTGGATGTGCTGCAGTACTTCTGCCGATTCCGTCTGACACGGCAGCTCTGGCAGGACTTGTCGTGATGGGGATTGGATGTGCACCGGTCTACCCATCGATCATTCACGCAACACCGGCAAATTTTGGAGAGAAAAATTCCCAGGCAATCATCGGTATCCAGATGGCGAGTGCTTATGTCGGCTCTACATTTATGCCGCCGGTTTTTGGACTGATCGCAAATCATATTTCCATCACACTGCTGCCGGTCTATGTGCTGATTTTCATTGTGTTAATGTTTTTCATGGTGGAAAAGACATTCCGGCTGGTGCGGTAATAGAGAAGAAAACAAAAAATGAAGGGAGACTGTTTCACAAACCGTGAACAAAAAGATATGAGCAATTTACACACACACGACAACAAAAGAAGTTCTTTTTCCGGGAAACTGGGTTATGTACTGTCCGCCGCAGGTGCGTCCGTAGGACTTGGAAATATCTGGAGATTTCCATATCTGGCGGCAAAATACGGTGGAGGGATTTTTCTTCTGATCTATATTTTACTGGCACTGACGTTTGGATATACGATGATCATGGCTGAGTCGGCACTTGGACGCATGACAAGGAAAAGTCCGGTGGGAGCGTTTCAGGCATTTGGAAAAGCCGGATGGCTGTCAGCCGGTGGATGGATCAATGCGATCATCCCGGTATTGATCGTGCCGTATTATTCCGTGATCGGCGGCTGGGTGATCAAATACCTGATCGAGTATATCAGGGGAAATGGAAAAATGCTGGCGGCAGACGGATATTTTTCGGAGTTTATCTCAGATGGAGTATCCACGGAACTCTGTTTTATCCTGTTCTGTCTGTTCACTCTGACGATCATTTACGCAGGGGTGCGAAACGGAATCGAACGTGTATCGAAATTTATGATGCCGATACTGATCGTGTTATCCGTCCTGATTGCGGTGTATTCCGTGACAAGACCGGGCGCCATGGAGGGAGTAAAATATTTTCTTGTGCCAAATGTGAAAAACTTTTCCTGGATGACGGTGGTAGCGGCGATGGGACAGATGTTTTATTCGCTGTCGATTGCAATGGGAATCCTCATTACCTTTGGATCCTATATGAAAAAAGAAACATCACTGGAAGATTCCACAAGAAATGTGGAAGTGTTTGACACGGCGATTGCTATTATGGCGGGACTGATGATCATTCCGGCGGTGTTCTCATTTTCGGGCGGCGACCCGGATACTCTGCAGGCGGGACCGGCATTGATGTTTATTACGATTCCAAAAGTGTTTGAGAATATGGGATTTGGGACAGTAGTTGGAATCTTATTTTTCCTGCTAGTACTGTTTGCAGCAGTAACAAGTTCTATCGCATTGACTGAGAGCGCGGTTTCTACCTTTGAGGATGAGTTAGGATGGAGCAGAAGAAGAGCAACGGTTTTAGTCGGAGTGATCATGATCGCGCTTGGAAGTTTATCTTCACTGGGATATGGACCGTTAGTAGGCATTAAAATTATCGGCATGCAGTTTTTGGATTTCTTTGATTTTCTGACGAACTCTGTGATGATGCCGATTGCGGCAATGCTCACAAGCCTGTTTGTATCGAGAATCGTCGGAATGAAGCGGATGGAAGAGGAGATCATGCACGGAGAGAGCACATTCCGCAGGAAAAAGATTTTTATTGTGATGATCAAATATCTGTGCCCGGTCTTTGCACTGATCATACTGATCAGTTCCGTGGCAAATGCATTTGGCTGGATAGCAATGTAAAAAGGAGAAACAAATTTTGAATTTATATCAGACACTCAAACACTATTTTGGATACGACACCCTCCGGCCTGGTCAGCAGGACTTGATGGAAGGCATCTTAAATGGCAGCGACGTCCTCGGCATCATGCCGACCGGCGCCGGAAAATCACTCTGTTATCAGGTTCCGGCACTGATGCTGCCCGGTATCACGATCGTGATCTCACCGCTCATCTCCTTGATGTCTGACCAGGTCAAGGCACTGAACCAGGCAGGCGTACATGCGGCATACATCAACAGCTCACTGACGGAAAATCAGATCCGGGCGGCGCTTTTGTATGCGGCACAGGGACAGTACAAGATCATCTACGTCGCGCCGGAGCGGTTAAATACCATGCGTTTTTTAGATTTTGCATGCCGGGCAGACATTTCGATGGTGACAGTGGATGAGGCACACTGTATTTCCCAGTGGGGACAGGATTTCAGGCCAAGCTATTTAGAGATTGCAGATTTTCTTGCAAGACTGCCGAGACGCCCTGTGGTCAGCGCATTTACGGCGACAGCGACCGAGCGCGTCAAACAGGATATCACGGGAAGTCTGCACCTGCAGAATCCGGTGACTGTCGTGACCGGGTTTGACCGGCCGAATCTTTTCTTCCGTGTCGTAAAGCGAAAAGGTGGAAAAGAGACGGACAACAGTATTTTAAATTATGTCAAAAGGCATGAGGATGAGAGCGGGATCATCTACTGTGCGACAAAAAAGAATGTGGATAGTGTCTGTGAACTTTTATTGCAGCACGGCATTCTGGCAGGGCGGTACCATGCGGGGCTTTCTTTGGAAGAACGGAAAGAGAGTCAGGATGATTTTACCTATGACAGGATCCGTGTGATGGTTGCAACCAACGCATTTGGAATGGGGATCGACAAATCCAATGTGCGTTATGTTCTCCATTATAATATGCCGCAAAGCCTTGAATATTATTACCAGGAGGCGGGAAGAGCCGGGCGCGACGGGGAGGAAGCGGAGTGTGTGCTTTTCTTTTCCAAACAGGATATCATGATCAACAAACGGCTGCTTGACTATAAGGCGACAGAGGGCGGTTATACGGCAGGAGATCCGGCAGTCCGGGCAAATGAACAGCGGAAACTGAATCAGATGATTCACTACTGTGAGACAGATGAGTGTCTGCGCCAGTATATCCTGAACTATTTTGGGGATCACAGTCCGTGCATCTGTGAAAAATGCAGTAACTGTGTTGTGACAGAGGACGAGGCGGAGGAAAATTATATCGAGACCGGACGTGCAAAGAAAAAGACAGCAGAACTTGCAGATTTAACGGAAGAAGGGCAGGAGCTGTTTGAGAAACTGCGCAAATGCCGGTCAGAACTTGCTGCAAAACAGGGTGTGCCGCCGTTTATCATCTGTTCTGATAAGACGTTGAAAGATATGTGTGCCAGATGTCCGGCAGATAAAACACAGATGGCGGATGTATACGGAATGGGTGCACAGAAGATTGCAAGCTACGGGGAAAGTTTTGCAGAGATCATCCGGATGTTTTTGCAGACGCATGAATCCGGAAATATGACGACAGGAAAGACAGAAGGAGCTGCGGTAGTAGAAACTGTGTCGAAGCCCCCGGCGGGAAAAAAGAAACAGCCGTTTTATATTGCACCGGAAAAATTAGATCAGGTAACGTTTTCTGACGCCTGCATGGTATCGGAACTGACCGACCGGATCAATGCGCTCTGTGAGGAAAAAGACCGCAAAAAGCTGACGGCTGCTTTTGTCAATGATCTGCTCGTACAAAAAGGCTATTTGAAGGAAGAGGAACAGGACGAAACCCGCATCAGACGTGTGACCGAAAAAGGCATTGCAGCGGGAATATGCGAAGAGGAAAGACGGTCAAAATTTGGCGGCGGGCATTATTATGCACTGATCCACACGAGGGAGAGTCAGGAAATGATCGTGGCGGAGCTGAAAGCATATTTTACTGATTTTCCATCCGGTTCAGCTCCGGCAATATCGTGAGTAACATCGTAATAAAGCACAGACTGCCGCCGATCACATTTGATACAGGTTCTGCGAGAAATACACCATCTGTTCCCATGTGAAAAGCGTATGGCAGAAGATAGGTCAGTGGTACGACGATAAATACCTTGCGAAGCAGGGAGAAGAAAATCGCCTGTTTCCGTTTGTTTAAAGATTTGAAAACAGTCTGACCGATATACTGCAGATCCATAAAGATAAATGCAGCAAAATACAGTTTTAATGCGGGAACGGCATCTGCTGACAGTGCTGTATCCGAACTGAAAACACTAATTAAATATTCCGGGGCGAGAATGATCACGCTCCACATGAGGCCGGTATAGACGAGCGCCATAAGAGCCATCGTGATGCCGGCTTTTTTGACGCGCGTGGGGCGGAGGGCACCATAGTTGTAGCTTATGATTGGGGAGGAACCTTCCGTGATCGCATAGATCGGAGTTTCCACCATCTGGCGGACACTTGAGACAATTGTCATGACAGAGACGTACACATCGCCACCGGTGACGGAGAGTACATGATTGCAGCAGATGGAGACGAGACTGTTGGTGAGCTGCATGATAAAACCGGATGTACCGAGGCTGATGATACTTTTCGCGAGAGGAATGCAGGAGGAAAGTTCATTTTTTCGAAGCAGGCGGACTTTGATCTCCGCTTTGCGGCGCAGAAAATGAAACACAAACAGTGCAGATAAAATCTGTGACAATACAGTGGCGGCCGCTGCACCGTTTACGCCCAGATGGAAGGTAAAAATAAAGAGCGGATCCAGGAGAATGTTTGCGATTGCACCGATTGCCACGGAAAACATCCCGGTTGTGGAATAACCCTGTGCATTGATAAAAGGGTTCATGCCGGTAGCAATCATGGATGGAAGTGTACCGAGCAGATACAGCATCATATAAGGTCTGGCAAAAGTCAGAGCATTTTTTGAGGCACCAAAAAGAATGAGAAGCGGTTTTGCAAAGAGAAGACCGGTTCCCATCAGGAGGAGTGCACTGGCACATACCATGGAAAAAGAGGTATTTAAGATCCTGTTTGCCTGTTCTTTATCACCTTTTCCACGGTTGATCGAAAAAAGCGGTGCGCCGCCGCTCCCGAACAGATTGCTGCAAGCCGTGATGATCATAATAAGCGGAAAACAAAGTCCGACAGCACCAAGCGCTGTGGTCCCGATATTCGGGATACGACCAATATAAATGCGGTCTACAATGTTATAGAGCAGACTTAAAATCTGGGCTGCAAGCATAGGGAGGGCAGCGCTTAATATATTTTCAGTTACGGTTCCGTTTTCAAAATCAATGCGTTTCATGGTAATCCTCATTTTTGTGAAAAATTTAATTCTTGAAAACCAGTATAGCATAAATTATAATATATAAAAAATATTTATTTTATATCATAAAACAATATTTTTTATATATACTGACAAAAACAGGAGAAGAGGGAAACATGGAAATCAGACAGTTGGAATATTTTCGTGCAGTGGTGGAAGAGGGAACGGTGAGTGGTGCTGCGAAAGTTCTTAAAATGACACAGCCACCGGTCAGTTATCAGATGAAAATGCTTGAAGAAGAACTTAATGTACAGCTTTTTTTTCGTGGAACAAAGAAAATTACATTGACAGAAGCTGGAAAGGTGTTGTATGCAAGGTCTGGCAGTATTTTAAAAATGTTAGATGTTACAAAGCGTGAGGTGGTCAAGGCAAGCCAGTCTGCAACGATACATATTGGTATTACACCATCTACGGTTCTGATGATGTCAGAATATATTGAGAGGTTTTCAAAACAATATCCGGGGATTCATTTTGATATTCATGAGGGATCGACATTCAATTTAAAAGAACAATTAGAAAAGCACATGATAGATATCACAACACTGCGTACGCCGATCACGCTGAACGGTTGTAAGACAAAGAGGCTGATTCGGGAAAAACTGGCTGCCGTGGCAGCAGATGGATATGAGGGAATAGAGGGATTCAGGAAAAAGGATGGATCACAGATTAGTTTGAGAGAATTGTCAAAGGAACATCTGATATTATCACACCGGTATCGGAATTATATTATTTCAGCGTTTGAGGCTGTTGGACTGACCTGCGATATCTATTATGAATGTGAGGATGCAAGAACAGCGCTGACAATTGCAGAAAAAGGGATTGGAGTGGCAATTTTGCCAGAGTCCATGCGTGTGTCTGACTCGATGAGTGTTTATGGCATTACGGACGCTGATCTTACAACCGAGATATTGTTAGCATGGCGCGAGGAACGTTTGCCGGCAGAAGTGGAAGCATTTATTAAGGAAATGGAATTCGAGGAGGATTAACATGACGAAAGAAGAAAAAATTGCACGTTACAGTAAATTGAATCAGGAAGTGGTACCGGGGAAAATTGCGATGGCAAATAAGGCAGTGCAGGAGCTTGCGGAAAGACATCATGCAAAATATATAGATATTAATGATCCGTTAAAAGACCGGGATGGAAATCTCAAAGCAGAGTATACGATTGAGGGAATGAATATCAAGGAAGAAGGCTACCGTGCGATCTTTGATCTGTTTATGGGGTATGCAAAAGAGCCACGATGGAACGTCTGAAATATAGTTTGTCTTGTATGCAGGTCATAAAGATACATAGTCTTTTGCTTCCTCTGTGACAGTTTCGTATGCGAAAAGAATCATTTTCAAAAGATTTTGGCTCTGCCATCGTTACTGTTCAGAGGTAAACTTGTAACAAAAGAACCGATGGTATAGACTAATCGTAGTCAAAACCATCGGTTTTCTTATGCAAATATTTCTGCAATCTCGCGGAACAGATTGGTCTGCTCTTTTCTGCGCATCAAAACCAGCATGCTCATGCATTTACAGAGATGGTCGATGCTTGACGGACTCCGGAATGACACAGCCTGCGCCTGTTTTCTTTTATATTTTCTCAGCAGCCGTTCGGCTTCGTTATTCGTGGCAGGTACATTCTTATTATGGAGGAAAAGAAGATGATCTTTCTTATACTTTTTCATCCTTTTGTACAGGTTGTATCCATCACGGTAGTATTTCCCAGGCGGCTCATAGTCGTATTCATCCCCAGCTATGGACAGGATTGTTTTATAACGTTCTTCAAATTCGGAGACGGTCTGCGGATCTGGCTCTTCTGATTCAGATAAACCATTCCGGTAATGGATCATTTCCTGTATCAGGGAATGCATCTGCCTGTTCCAGGTACGGTCCTTTTCGTTGTCCATGCTGTCTTTCAGATAACGCAGTACATGTGCAAGGCATTCCTGGTGGCCGGTTCCATACTTATAAAAGGTTACATCATGATCGTGGACCAGTGTCCCCTGATAGTCTTCAACGACCGTGCCCTTTATTCCATCGTGTCCCTTTTTGCCCCTGGCAAAATAGAGCACACCGCCATCCGGAACCGCACATACAAATACATACGAACTTTCCCCATTTACACGGGCATTGGTACAGTCTGTATGCATGACAGGGGAAAGCAGCATGTCGCAGAAAATCTCTTTACGCTGGGATTCTGTTTTTTGGGCAAATGACCGGCAGAGATTATTGATCATGCCTTTTGATATGTTTATTTTTCCATCTGTCAGATCAGACAAAAACCTGCGGCTTTTATCAATTGATGTACAGCAGTCATTATTCAGCAGAAACAGGAAAGCACGTAAATTTCCTCCATAGTTAACGTCATCAATGACTCCCTGTGGAAATGGTGCATGGATCCGTTCACCTGTTTTGGAATTATAGTACACATCGGCATGATACTCGGTCACATGCACTTCTACGCTGATGTCGATTTTCTGCTTTGTAATGGTTTTCGATGTTTTCTTAAAGTCAGGGTCATGGAGTACTTCTTCGGGTGCCGGAAGATAGATTTCCCTTGTCGGGGTGAGTTTCTTTCTGCAGTGCCCCCTGTGTCCTGGCTGTCCACCGGGTTTCCTTCCTGTTTTTTCGCGGCTGTTGGATATTTTTTTGCGGGCGATAGATTTTGAAGACGGGATGGATGAGTTTTCATAGTTCCGGTTAATCTGTGCCGTCAGTTTCTGTACTTTTTGTTTTTCATCATCAAGCTCTGTCTTTACTTTGTAAAGTTCCCGTCTCTGGGAAGTTACTTTTTCAAGGGCGATGTCGCGCTGTTTTTCTGCACGGATGGCCCTTTTTTCCATCATATCCGCCTTTTTTACTGCTTCGGCGACCATACGGTCGCATTCTTTTTGCAGCTGTTCAAAAATCTCAAACCATTGATTCCGAATCGTAATGGCATGGCTGTGTTCTTTTGCTACAGCTGCTTCCAGTTTTGCAATTCTGCGTTCCAGGGCACGCACCTGTGTAAGGTGCTGTTTTTCCATTCGGATATATTTTTCTCCCGATTGAAAGGCTGCAAGTTCTTCCTGTGCTGCTTTCAGCCTGTATTGAAGTACTGTAATGGTTTCAAAAGAATTCCCCATCCCCATGCCGCGTCCTTTCCTTAAATGTTTGTCAGATCATCAATGATTTTTTCTAATTCTGCATTATGTTCCTCAAGGGATTTGATCAATGAGGACTGGGTTTCGATGACCCTGTGCTGTAGTCCGTTTGTATGCTCAAGACTGCCTATAAGTTCTTCATATGCTTTGAGTTTGCTTTTATCATCTGCGTTCATTTGTGCCTCCTTAAGTATAGGATAAGTATAGCAGAAACAGGGACGAATGGGAAATCGGACGAATTACGGGACTGGCAGAATGACGGTGGATAACCGGCAGAAAAATGAAAGAAGCAGGAGTGGAAATCCGTATTCCAGCCATGTAAAAGCAGGAAAACATGCAGGTACTGTTTATAATTTCAAAAGAAAAAGCAGGATTCGGAAGTCGTTAACGAGACTTCCCATCCTGCTTGAGTTTATCCACAAATATATTTTTTTAAATTTCGTCAGTTTTTACAATGGTCTGAACAGTAACCTGCCATCCGTCAGAATGTATCAGCCATTCGAAATAGCGTTGTCGTGTGAAAATAAATGTGTTAAAATATTCTAATTCACGACAATAGTTCTGTCTGGGATTTATGCAGCCGGTTGTTGTATAATTTAGGTAATGGTTCGGGATAGAAGAGGAAAAACATGAATATAAAAAAGATAAAAGCCGTAATTTTTGATATGGACGGCACACTGATCGACACGGAAAAATATTACCGCATGTTCTGGCCAAAGGCATTGGCGCATTTTGGGTATGAAATGACGGATGAACAGGCACTTACCATGCGGTCACTTGGGCAGCCATATGCACCACAGCATTTAAAAGAAATGTTTCGTGATCCGGATCTGGATTATACGGCGATACGAAATTATCGCAAGCAGATCATGGGAGAGTGTTTGAAAAAAAATGGAATTGAAATCAAAAAAGGTGCAATCGAACTTCTTGATTATTTAAAGGCACAGGGTATTCGCCGTGCAATCGCGACGGCGACGGATCAGGTGCGTACGGAACAGTATTTAAAGCAGCTTGGTCTTTACGGTTATTTTGATCAGATCATCTGTGCAACGATGGTGGAACATGGAAAGCCTTCACCGGATATCTATCAGTATGCATGCAGACAGCTTGCGCTTTTGCCGGAGGAATGTATCGCAGTTGAGGATTCCCCAAACGGTGTATGCAGTGCTTATGGTGCAGGCTGTAATGTTGTGATGGTGCCGGATCAGACCGAACCGGATGAGGCATTGCGTGGGAAGCTGGCAGCGAGGGTGGATTCGTTAGATGAGATCATAAAGCTGTTTAAGAAATTCCCTGGTCTGACAAAGGAAGACGAGGAGCATCAGCTCAGTAAAATCATAGAGATTGCGCAGGATAATTTAGATCATGCGAAAGAAGATATCCGGAAGATCAATGAAGATCTTGCCGATCTCCTCGAAGTCTACGATGCAAAGGATAAGGAAGGACTGGCACTCTGGAACAATGCAACCGCGCGGTTAAAGGAGGATGAACGGGAACTGGTGCGCTATGAAAAGGCGCGTAAGAAGCCGTATTTTGGGCGCATTGATTTCAGGGATCCAAAGGCGAAAGCGGATGAGGCTTATTATATTGGAAGAGTCGGCATCACGGACAGCAGCTCTGATCCGGTCGTGCTCGACTGGCGGGCACCGATTGCATCAGTATACTATGAGAGCAGGATGGGAACATGCCAGTATACCGTGAGCTCTGAGGGGACATTTGAGATTGATCTGAAACGCAAGCGTACTTACGAGATTGAAAATGACCGGTTAAAAGATTTCTTTGATTCGGATGTGGTCGCCAACGATGAACTGCTGACAAAATACCTTGCAAAAAATAAAAAGGCAGTTTTGGGCGAGATCATTGCGACGATCCAGAAAGAGCAGAACCTCATTATCCGCCGTTCGCCGAAAACGAACATCATTGTGCAGGGTGTCGCCGGTTCCGGAAAAACGACAGTGGCGATGCACCGTATTTCCTATATTCTATATAATTATAAAGATGATTTCCGCCCGGAGGACTTTTATATTATAGGAAGCAACCGGATCCTTTTGAATTATATTACAAGTGTTCTGCCGGAACTTGATGTGTATGGAATCCGTCAGATGACGATGGAGCAGCTTTTCATCCGCCTTTTGTATGAGGATTGGGACGAGACGCGGTTTTCTTACCACAATATCGACAAGACAGATGCAAAAAACAGCATCAAGGGCGGCACGGCGTGGTTTCTGGATTTAGAAAAATTCTGCCAGAACTATGAGAATCAGTCGATCGCAAAAGAAGACATTTATATGGAAAAGACTGGAAATCTCCTGTTATCAAAGGAGCAGATCGGACGTTATTTAAAAAATAATCCGAAAGTTTCCATACAGAGCAAGATACTCATGTTAAATGAGATTTTGTATGCAAAATATGAAAATGAGGTTTCCGGGAAGTCCGTGACTTTTCCGCCAAAAGAGAAAAAGATTTTAGACAAAAAATACGCGTCTTATTTTGGGGATGGAAAATGGAGAGAATCTGTATTTACTTTTTACAGAGAATTTTTACTTGCGCAGCAGGAGGCAGGAAAAGAAGTCGATGTGCCGGAAAACTCGTTTGATGTCTATGATCTTGCGGCGCTTGCATATATTTACAAGAGGATCAAAGAGACGGATCCGGTGCGTGAGGCGAGCCATGTAGTGATTGATGAGGCGCAGGACTTTGGCATGATGTCATACAGATGCCTGCATTACTGTCTGTATGGCTGTACTTACACGATCATGGGTGATACATCCCAGAATATTCATTTTGAGTATGGTTTAAACGACTGGGAAGAGTTGAAAAAACTGATTTTGACCGGGATCTTCGATGCGTTTGGACTTCTTAGGAAAAGTTACCGCAACACGGTGGAGATTTCAGAGTATGCAAACGAGATCCTGCGCCATGGAGACTTTTCCATTTATCCGGTAGAGCCGATTATCCGTCACGGAAATCCGGTGCAGACGGTGGCATGTCCGGATGAAAATAAATTGCTGGCAGATACCGTCACCACGATCAAAAAATGGCAGCAGGACGGTTATGAGACGATCGCTGTGATCTGTCGTGATGAGGCGGAAGCGGCACAGGCTGCGGAAGAACTAAAGAAATATGTAAAAATTGTAGAAACAGATCTGGAAAAAGCCGAGTTCGGGGATGGCGTCATGGTGCTTCCTGTCTCCTACACGAAAGGACTTGAATTTGATGCTGTGCTGCTGTTTGATCCGACGCAGGAAAAATACCCGTCGGATAACGGGCATGTCAAACTTCTGTATGTGGCTGCGACCCGCGCACTGCATGAACTTGTGGTTTTGTACCGTGGAAAACTGACCGGGATCCTTGCCGACAAAGTCCCGGAAGGAAAACATATGAAAGAGTTTGCGGCAGAAACCTTGACAAAAGCAGCGGAATTTGAACGGGTGCAGCACACGGAAAAAGACATCGAACAGCAGCGCAGGATCGAGGGCGCAAAGGATATGGCAGAGCGTGAGTATATCGGTCCGAAGCGCATTGTCATTAAACCGCAGGGGAAAGAAAATGAGGCTGAGGTAAGAGGAAAAACGTTGACAGGGCAGAAAATGGCATCTGCCTATAAGAGAGCTGTGGCAGCGCCAGTCAGAAAAGCAGCAGACAACTCTGGAAAAAACGAAGGAAACCATACGGAGGAAATCATCCTGTCTCCGTACGAATTTGGCGCGATCCCGGACAATGCGATCCTCCGTGTTAAAGGCCATTCCCGAAACAATTTTGCCATCAAATGGATCAAAAAGACAAAAAGCTATGTGGAACTTTCCAGTATGTACGGACTTTTACGCATCACACCGATCACACCGGAGGTGATCCGGGTCAGTTTCGTGAAGGGTGTCACGGAAAAAATTGGCGATACAGCATGGAAAGGAAAGGCGGATACAGCATTTACATGGAGTGCAAAAGAATCCAAAATGCTGGTAGAAATTGCAACGGAAAAAGTTACCGTGCGCATTGCAAAAAATAATGGTGCGGTCTGCTTTTACAATGAGAAAAAGCAGTTACTGCTTACGGAAAAAGCGGAGGAACCGAGGTTTCAGGAAGGCGGATGTAACTGGACATTTTTTGAATGGGAAAAGTCCGAACATTTGAAAGCAAAGGGACTGCTTGCTGCTGATTTTATGGATGTGACAGCAAAAGCAAAATATATTTCCCATGGAGGAAAAAAGTTAAGAATGCCGCTTGTAATATCGGAAAAGGGATACGGGCTTGCCGTAGCATCAAAAGGAACCGTGCTGTTTTGTGGGATACGGACTTTTGAACCTTATATCATGGCGGAGGGGAGTCAGAGCGATTATTATTTTATCAGTGAAAAGAACCGTGAAAAATTAGTTGAGATCTACCAGAAAACGTTGACTTTACAACCGAAGTTTTAAATATGATATGGATACTGATTGAATAAGAAAAGCGGTTTGTTTTATAATGGAGCGGATAAGAAAGAATAGGAGATCAGTGTGCAAAACTTGTTTTCATTAGAAAGCAGCGCAGGAAAGGGAGTTTAAATGAATATAAAAAATTTAGAAAACAACGAAAGAAAATATGTGAGCAGTCTTGGAAATTTTCATGTATTAGAGTATCAGTCAGACGCCTCCGTTGCGCCGGAAAATGCGAGAAATGAGTACTTTATGAGTAAAATGGGTGTCCGCAGACGCCAGATCGTTATTGAACTAAACGGAAAAGAGTCTGCCATTATCCAGGCGGGCAGCATGCAGTGGATGGCAGGTCATGTGAAAGCAACCACAGGGATCAAGGGAGTCGGTGATTTTGTCGGCAAGATGGTCAAAGGTGCGATCACAAAGGAGACAGCAGTCAAACCGGAATACGTCGGCAACGGCATTCTGGTGTTAGAACCTACCTATAAATATCTGATCTTAGTGGATGTCGGATCCTGGGGTGAAAAGGGCATGACGATCGAGGATGGCATATTTTATGCCTGTTCCGGAACCGTAAAAAATAAGCTGACGGCGCGGAAAACAATCTCATCGACCGTGCTTGGCAAAGAAGGATTTTTCAACTTAAGTCTGGTCGGGGAAGGTGTCGCAGCATTGGAGAGTAACGTGCCGTATGAAGAACTGATTGAGGTGGAACTTGACAATGATGAATTAAAAATTGACGGAAATCTTGCAGTCTGCTGGTCCTCTGGTCTGGAATTTACTGTGGAGAGATCGACGAAAACGCTTGTGGGTTCGGCAGTCAGCGGCGAAGGACTCGTCAATGTGTACCGCGGAACCGGAAAAGTGCTCATGAGCCCGGTCGCACCGACGGCGTCACTCTATGAGGCAACACATACGGTGGAGGCAAAGCCGGGAGTGGAGATGCATGAGGCGGAGTAGAAGAAAGAGTAGACATTATGGCGAAAAGGACAGTTTATCATGGTGGTTATACACCCGTTGAAGACCCGGAAATCTGCGTAGGACGCAACATAAAAGATTTTGGCGTTGGTTTTTATTGCACGATCATAAAAGAACAGGCGCAGAGATGGGCAAGACGCTATGATGCAAAAATTGTGTCGATTTATGACGTGCGTTTAAATCAGGATTTAAACATCAAAGAATTTCGCGAGATGACAGATGAATGGCTGGATTTTATTTTTTGTATGTGGTCTGATTGATTATATTGCAAGAAAAACAAAAAATAAGAGAGCTGATATTGTAAACTGGCTTGGTAAAGACTGGCTGCAGAAAATCTATGATCTGGCAGATGTTTATCATTGTGACAATATTGACAGGGTATGCGAAGATTTTATAGAAGAAGCGAAAATCCCGGATGGAACATTTGATAATGTAGCGGATTGCAGATATGCGATTCCTTCGCATTGGGATATTGCAAAAGTATACAAACGTTTGATCAAACAGGTGGCACAGGAAAAACAAATTGGTATCGTGGATGCGCTGATAAAAGTATATAATTCTTTTCTCAGTGCAAAGATTGATGATTATAACAGCAGCCTTTATTATGAAAATCCATCTTATTTGCTGGAGTGCTACTTGGAAAATACAATTCTATAAATTAAATTTGGATAGTAACGTCGATCTGAAGAAAACGCTAGAATAGAAGGAAAGTTTAGATGAAAAACTGGATTGAAACTTACCAATTAGAAAATGGCGATTTTGATATTTCAGATGTGAATAAAGAATTAGTGAGCCAGATCCCGTCAGCAATACAGATGGGGAAAGTATATCAGCGATTGATTGTTGATACGACTCTTTGGAATGAAAATTATGTTGATGAAATATATAGGGTTTATAATAGTGATATTTGTGATATAATAGATAATTATAATTGTAGCGCATATTATGAACCATCCTATATTATTGCCAGAGCATATCAAAAGGGTGGGTTTTAAGGGAATAAATAAGGCTTTTTATCTTACAATCTGATCCCATAAATTCGGATTTATCTAATCAATCCTCCGAAACCCTTGTATTTTCAAGGAAAATCAGCAATTTAATACTCGTTCCTTATGTATTTTCCCTTGTTTTTGCCCTTATGAGCCGAAACAAGGGAAATTTTTTGTTTAGGCTTCCCCGACCACCTTATCAAGCAGTCTTGCGGAAGTTCGTTTCGCTTCCCTTTTAGAGTGAGCGTAGATGTTCATTGTGGTACTTACGTCAGCGTGTCCAAGCAGTTCCTGCACATCCTTTGGTGCTGCACCATTGGAGAGCAGATTACTGGTGAATGTGTGTCTCGGCATATGAAAATGGAAATCTTCAAATCCTTCCAGCTTCTTTTTTGCCGACCTTGTCATAACACCAACTGTACTCGGTGACTCGTATGCTCCGTCAGATCTCAGGCAGACAAAGGATATTTCCTTGTACCCGTCGGGTACTTCCTCTGTTCTCGGAATGCACCGCAGGGCAACCTGCCTTGCGGTCTTACATAGACAAATTTGACTGAAAACCAATGGCAAGAATTATGTTTTGAAATATATCACTTTCAGAGATTTCGCTTTAAAAAATAAAAGCCCCTGTTCTGCCTGTGAATTCCAGGCAAAGCAGGGGATATCAATTTTGGGTATCAAATTACTGTTTTTTTCTGTATAATCACTCAAAAAGGACACCTTTTATTGTATAATTATGTTATGGAACAAAACATACGAAAGAAGGTGTCCTGAATGAAAAATTAGCATTGAAGAAACTGCTAACTTATATGAAGAGTGTATATAAAATCCCGCAAAAAATCAAGTGTTTAACGGACGAAAGAAAAAGAAAATCTATTCCATTGTTTAACATTGTCATGCCGGTACTGCTTTTTCTGATGCTGCAGTATGAAAGTTTCCATACCATTTTTTCAGCCCCTGAAAGCATGTCGAAAAGACTGAAAAACTGTATCAGTGGAAGGATTCCAAAAGTTGATGCAGTCCGCGACCTTCTCTCCAGAATAAACCCGGATGAAATACGCAGCATACATGAAGAAATGATTGATATCATAAAACGTAACCGGGTATTCCGGGAAGGAACGATAGGCGGATATGTTGTGGCAGGTCTCGATGGTGTGGAATTATTCAGCAGTACAAAAAAATCCTGTCCGAACTGTCTGAGCCGAAAAAAACACACAGGGGAAACCGAATACTTTTACCGGAGTGTGGTGTGCATGATTATAGGTAAATCGCCACACGTAATTCTGGGGCAGGAAATGTTAAAACCAAGGGATGGTTCTGGGAAAGACGAAGGAGAACTGACAGGCGGAAAAAGGTTGATTGAGCGGCTGAAGAAACGGCATGGACATTTTGCGGATGTGATTGTGGCGGATGCGTTATATCTGAATGCTCCATTTATCAACACTCTGAAGGAAAATGGTCTGGAAGGGGTGATACGCCTGAAAGACGAAAGAAGAATGATTTTTCAGGATGCAGAGCGTCTGTTCAAACAGGATGAGGGAAAAAAGGCATCTTTCTGGAAAGGGAAAAAGAAGATTGAAGTATGGGATCTTTCTGGTTTTAAGATGGAAGGGTGTCCATATAAACTGCGTGTGGTGCGGTATCATGAGCAGTGGGAAGAAAATGGAAAAGAAACAGAGCGTTTCATGTGGCTTGTAACGACTCTGGAAGCGGCAGACTACCGAGTCTTATGGGAAATGATGCACCGCAGGTGGGACATTGAGGAGAATGGTTTCCATCAATTGAAAACGTATTACCACGCAAAGCACTGTTACTGTCGAGATGCGGTTGAAACCATATTTAATCTGATAATCATAGGCTTTAATGTAAGAGAGTTATATTTGTACCGAAGAAGCCGGAACTTTGCAGGAAGTGGTATAAGCCGAAAGAGCATAAACCGGATTTTTTGCGATGATCTGCTAACAGAAAAAGTGAAACAGATTTTATGTGAAAAAGGCGGATAGAAAATCAGCAGAAAAAATATATAGGGAAAAAGCAGGGGGAATTTTGCGCGTATTGACTAGGAACGAAGGGTAACCGCAGATGGAATGCTGATAACTGGATTATTTATAAAAATGCATAGATAAAAAAGTTAAAAGCGAAATCCCTGTATCACTTTAAGGATACTTTCTTTTTTGTTCAAAAAGTGATATGGTCCTATGTCAAGATTTAGTACAAGTTAAAATGAGGTTTTCCTCATCTTAACCTGCCATCTGCAATTCGCCTTGTTGAAGCCTACGATACAGCTCTTCATAATCGTTTGGAGACATATAATCACAGTGACTATGAATTCGTTTTGTATTGTAGAATGCTTCTAAATACTCGAAAATCAAACGATATGCATGCTCATAATCTCGAATCTTAAACCGATTCAGCCATTCTCTCTTAATCAGGGAATGGAACGACTCAATACATGCGTTATCCCATGGATATGCCTTTTTAGAATAACTACACTGCATGGTTGCGGTTACACGTTTGTATTCTTTTGATACATACTGGCTGCCACGATCTGAATGTAGAATCAAAGGCTCATCGATATTGCGTCTTGCTTTTGCTTTTTTTATTGTTTCAATCACGCAGGATACTTCTAATGTTTTAGAAAGTGTCCAGGCAATGATTTTTCTGGAATATAAGTCCATAATACTGGTCAGATAAACAAATCCGTCTATCGTCCAGATATAAGTAATATCAGAACACCAAACAGCATTTGGTCGTTCTGGGTTAAACTGTTCATCAAGGATATTTTTTAATTCGCTGCTGAAGTCAGAATCTTTGGTTGTGATGGTCCATGGCTTGACCCATTGAGCTTTGATGCCCATTTGCTTCATATACTTACCAACGGTACGTTCAGAGATGATTTCTCCTGATTTACGTAATTCTTTGGTGATTTTAGGGGCACCATAATTCTGTTTTGATTCATCGTAAATATCCTGAATTTTAGCTTTTACGGCTTCACGTCTTTTTTCTGTATTAGAAGGAACACGTTTTAGCCATGCATGATAACCAGAACGAGAAACGCCAAGATGTTTCAACATTCCGGAGACAGAAACCCGGCGTTTTGCCTTATGGGCAGTTTCTGCCATCTCCTTAACTTCGAGATAAATGGCTTCCGTCATTTTCCCAGAATGTTGATTGCTTTTTTTAATACTTCAAGGGCATCCTGTGCATCTCGTAATTCTCGTTTTAATCGTGCGATTTCTTTTGCTTCATCAGAAGCATAGTTACCGGAACCACGGCTTTCAATATCACCTGTTTCACGCAGTTCTTTCTGCCAGCGTGATAATGTCTGCTGACTGATTCCTAAGTTTGTAGCACAGCCTTGCAGTCCTAAGTTCTTGTGATCATGATAATACTGGACTGCATCCAGCTTAAATTGTTTGTCATAGTGCTTTGCCATAATGAGATCCTCCTTCAGTGCGGTACCTACATTGTACCATGATTTTTCTTATAAGGAATTCTCATTTTGACTTGTACTATTTATATTCTAGCACCAATATACTGAACAAAGCAATTCGAAAGGCGGTGAACTCACACAATGAGACTTATTCGAGGTAACTACTCGGTGCAGTTGTAAATCTGGCAACAGATTGTATCGAGCTTATTTTATGATGTTGTCAGTTGGCTGCGCCTATAATTGATGTACAAAACAAAAATATTCAAAATAGGAGTAGTTACGATGAAAGAAAAAGAATTGATAGACATTTGGAAAAGAGAAGAAAGTGTTGCACATATCCACGGATGGGATTTTTCTCACATCGAGGGAAAATATACGGAAGAAACGGACTTGCCTTGGAATTATCAAAACATCATACTGGATTACTTAAAACCAGAAATGAAACTGCTGGATATAGATACTGGTGGTGGTGAATTCTTGTTATCTCTCCGCCATCCTTATGTAAAAACAAGTGCAACCGAAGCCTATCCCCCAAATATTCAGCTGTGCAAAGAAACCTTGCTCCCTCTCGGAATTGATTTTCGTGCAGGTGATGGAAAGGATATGTTGCCATTTGATGATTATGAATTTGATATTGTCATTAATCGTCACGGTGATTTTAATACCAAAGAAATACATCGTGTTTTGAAATGTGGAGGAATTTTTATCACTGAACAGGTTGGGGCTGAAAATGACCGTGAATTAGTGGAACTTCTCTTAGGGAAAACTGAACTTCCATTTCCAGAACAGTATCTTGATATAGTTAAAAAACGATTTTGTGATGTAGGTTTTGACATTTTGGATGGACAGGAATGCTTCAGACCAATCAAATTTTTTGATATAGGTGCACTTGTTTGGTTTGCGCATATTATAGAGTGGGAATTTCCTAATTTCTCTGTAGATAATTGCAAGAACAGATTACTGTATGCACAACAAATTTTAGAGAAAAATGGTTGTATTGAAGGAAAAATTCATCGTTTTTTATTGGTACTACGCAAGGCGAAATAAAAATTGACTATAAAAAAACAAGGGCGAAGATGTGTAGAAGCATCTTCGCCCTCGTATCATTAATCCTATGAAAAAATTATTTCGTTATTCACAATCTCTCTTGCACAAGCCTGTATGTTATTCATCAATCCTATCCATTCCATAGGCTGTTTTGCTTTTAACTGTTCTGTCACACCCTGCTTTTGAGCCATTTCTTCAATCAATCTGTGGAACATTTGCTCCGCCTGTTGGTTAATATCTGCAAGATAGCGGTTCAGTGTTCCCTCAATCAACATTGTGGTGTAAACGATGTGCCTATGCTCTTTTAGGTACTGCTTGTGGTGTTGCCCCCATAAGCCGATAGGCTGTGTTTCTTCTTCGGAAAGTATCAGACAAGGGATATAATAATCACCCTGCAATTCATGTCATGAACCGTTGCTTTCATCAAAAATGTACTTGTCCATACAGCAAATCCTCCAGTATAATATATTCGCACATACGTCACAGTTCTCCGATTGCCACATTCTGTTATATCTTGTTATCAGATTTTCTTGCCCTTGTGTTTGCCCTTATCAGCTTCCAAGGGAAGAATAAAACAGTGTGAAACCGTATAATAAGTTAAGGTGAGCATTTTGCGATAAACCCTTTATTTTCAAGGCTTTTGGAGGATTTTATTAAAACCCTGTGAGGGTTAATAACCACTTATAAAATTGTGGTTTTCAAATTCAAGTTTATCGACGAAATGAGCATAATTAAAAATAGAATATATGTTTGACATAAAAGCGGTGGAATGTTAATATAATATCAAAAGGTGCTGCCGATAGACGGTTAGCCCAGTAGATAATTGGTAAAAAATAACCGCTTGGTCTGGCAGGACATGGGGCGGTTATTTTTGTGTTTTGTCATTGCTCTTAGAACCAACGGTATAACCAAGATTAAAACAGGTAATGCATAAGCTGATAATGGCTATAAAAAGTTCCGTTGTAAGCATAAGAAAATCCTCCTTTTGCAGATTAATATGGATTCGGCAAGAAGGATTATGAGTATTGTGGACGGCATCAAGCGCAATTCCGAGGAAACTGCGTGAAAAATCTGATAGCGAAGAAAAATCTCATTCAACAAAAGGTGAAGTATATGAAAAGAAAAATAAAACGAATACAAGCAGTATGTATCTATATGATGTTATTATTATTGTTGCTTTTGCCACAAACAGCAATGGCAAAAAATACAGAAAAATCCAAAACCACATTTCCGGTTCAGGTAATTCATAAGACTGGTGATGATAAAGAAAACTTTGTGATCGTGATCATGGGAGATGGCTATACCGCCGGTCAGCAGGATCAGTTTTTGGAAGATGCCACCCAAAAGGCGCGTGGAATGCTGACATGGTCACCATATAGGGAATATTCTGACCGTATTAATATTTACGCTGTGCAGGCAGTTTCTAACGAGCCAGGCATTGGAGTGTATGGCGGTAAGAGTCCGGATACATATTTTCATGTCAAAGTATATGGAAAGGCAGCCGGATTTACCAATGGCGGGGATGAAAGGGCGAAAGCGTTAAGGACAGAACTGGAAGAAAATTATCTGGATGAAGGCGCAAATGTTGGAACGATTCATATACTTTGTAATGATACAGGAAGCTATGGTGCATCAGTAAATCCATTATTTTCTTTTTCTACAAATTCTGAGGATAATAGTGATGGAATGGTTATGGCTCACGAGACCGCCCATAGTATAGGCGGTCTCGGCGATGAATATGAGAGATATACCAACAAACCAAATATGTCCGACACTACTGATCCGGAGAAAATCAAATGGAGTAAAATGTTAGGATTTCGCGGGATCGGAATCACGAATGCAGGAACGGATGCCGCATTTGCGCCAAGCCGCGAATGTATGATGCGGTGGCTCGGACAGCCATTTTGCGAGGTCTGCAAGATGGAATTGGCAAGAAAGCTGAATAACACGGATTATGTCAGTAAACCGGCGGCTCTTTATATCAGTGATCCTGAAGTTTCCATTCCTCATAACAAAACCGCGACACTTGACAGAGACAGTGAAAAATACAGGATTACCGAGTCTAATGTCACAAAAGCCAATGATCATGATCTGGAATTTCGCACGGTAGTACAAAATATGGTGAATAAAGAACAGCATCTTAAAATGAGTTTTCGTATTATCGGCGCAGATGGAATAACGGTAAAATATAGTGCAGAAAAAGAATTTACCATTCCTGCCCTTACAAATTCATATGACCCGGATGCTGCAAGAGAGTCTCTTTCCGTTGTACTTAATGATGTGTATGGTCTGACAAACGGTGACAGACTGGATGGAAAAATCGTGGACATGGATACGCAGGAAGTCTTAGCTACAGATAAAACAGCTGACCAGGCATGGAGTACCGTAAACATTCATTACCGGTTAAAGATGGAAGACGGAACGGAAACAGATCTTCCTGCTACAAAAACATCTATTGTCCATGCACCACGCAATTCTACATATACCTTAAGAAATCCTGAGTTATCCGGTTATGCCTGTGTGGGAAACAGTGTGGATCAGGATAAGATAACGATCACGGAAGACAGCATGGACATTGTTTATTATTATCAGGAGAACAATGATTCCTCCGGAGACGAAGATCAGGAGATAGCAGAGTGTACGACAAGAACGGTTACAGTGCCGTATGATTCAAACAGGCATACATTTGACATTAGACCAGGGGAGGGTGTGAATCTTCGATACAGTATGAAGGAGGACGGACCTTATACAATAGAAGAACTTCCGGCTTATACAGACGCAGGTAAATATACAATTTATTTTGAAGCATCTTCTGATTCTGCAAAATCCTGTTATGGGCAGGCATCTTTGGAAATTACAAAGGCTGTTACAGAACTAAAGCTTCTTGCAACGCCCGCAGGATCAGAGGGTGCTGGCAGCGTAACACTTAAAGTTTTAAAACAGGGAATCAGCGCAGATGAACCGGTGGATATTACTTGCAATGATTCCAGCATTACACTGGTTAAGAAGGAAAATGATCAGTGGACGGTATCACTTCCGAACAAGACAAAGACATATTCTTTTACTGCAAAATATAATGGCAATAAAAACTATGCAGGGAGTGAAGCTGCCTGTCAGGTTATTGTGAAAGAAAAGAAAACACAGACTGGAAGTGGGGCTTTAGAAGCACCGGAAGGACCGGAAAAACCGACACCACAAAAACCGACACCACAAAAACCGACACCACAAAAACCAGCACCGGAAGAACCGGCAACAGAAAAACCAACACCGGAGAAAAAGCCGGATAAAAAGATAAAAAATAAGACGGTCAGAATAAAATGTAAGTCCAGGAAAGGGAAAAAGCAGGTTTTAAAGGTTAGTAAGTCAACGTTGAATCGTCTTATTGACAATGAGGCAAAAGCACTGCAACTGGAATATGGAAACGTTATAATTACAATGGACCGCAATGCCTTAAAAGAAATAAAAAAACAGATGAATTCAGATGTGTATTTTCATGTTAAGAAATTAGATAAACGCATTCTTTCTTCAAAGGCAGGTAAAATTGTCAAAAAACGTCCAATGTATGAAATTTCGGTTACAGGTGCAAAGAAAAAAACGTTAGGAAAATTGAAAAAGGGAAAGGTTACCGTAAAGATCCATTATAAGATTTCTAAGAAAGAAAAAAAGAAAGATCTTTTTGCGTACACCATCAACAAAAAAGGAAATGTCAAAAAGATTTCAAAATCTTATTATGATTCTAAGAAACAGACAGTGAACTTTACAACAAAGAGCTTTTCTAAATTTGCAGTGGGCGGTCGTCTGTGAGAGTGATAAAAAGTTCCTGGATCAAAAAATACAGGAAAATGCCTGAATTGCGGGAATTGCAACCATCAGTTGACAGATTGACAGGTACATTTGGTAGCCTGTAACCGGTCAAAATGGGTATGATGGAGACGTAACAAAGATCACATCATTGAAAAAGAAAAGAGGATGAGTTATGATTTTAGCTGAAAAAATTATGGAAGAGCGAAAAAAGAACGGATGGTCGCAGGAAGAACTAGCAGAGAAACTTTCCGTCTCCAGACAGGCGGTGTCAAAATGGGAGAGTGCCCAGTCAATACCGGATCTGCAGAGGGTGATCCAGCTGTCAGAGATTTTTGGGGTGAGTACAGACTACCTTTTAAAAGATGAATGTGAGACACCGCAGCCCATTGAGGGAGTGGAACCTTCCGACAAAGATTTTCCATTAAAAAAGGTTTCGGTGGAAGAGGCAAATGATTTTATGGAAGTCCGGAAGAAAAATGCACCGAAGATCGCAGCTGCAGTTGCATCCTGCATCGTCAGTCCGTCAGTTCTGATATTTTTGGCAGGATTATCGGAGGCGCAGATTGGAAATATTTCCGAGGGTGTGGCTGCATCGGTTGGACTGGTATGCCTGCTTGGATTTGTGGCGGCAGCGGTATTTACATTTATTTCCTGTGGTATGCAGACAAAAAGATTCGAGTTTCTGGAAAACGAATGTTTTGAAACCGCCTATGGGGTAGAAGGGCTTGCAAAGGAAAAATTAAAAAATTATGAGGGAACATTTACCAGAGGAATCGCCGTTGGCGTGGTGCTCTGCATCGTTGCGGCAATCCCGCTTTTGGTGGCAGCCTGTATGGATGCGCCGGATGTTGTATGTACCAGCTTTGTATCGCTGCTTTTAATTCTGGTAGCATGTGGCGTGTATATGATAATCCGTGTCGGTATGATAAAAGGAAGTTATGATATTCTTTTGCAGGAGGGAGATTATACTATTTCAGAAAAGAAACTGAAAAAGAAGTCAGATGCATTTAGCGGAGCTTACTGGTGTATTGCCACTGCAATTTATCTGGGATGGAGTTTCTGGACAATGCGTTGGGATTTTACATGGATCATCTGGCCGGTGGCAGGGGTACTTTTTGCTGCGGTATCAGGCATTTTCCGTGCAGTTATGCAAAATGAAAAGAAAAAATAGAATGAAATACGGATACAGGGCTTCATTTCTTGCAGTTTTCATTCTGATGTCATCTGCCTGTGTAAATGGATTAATCTACAATAAAGAGGTATTTGACAAAGCCGGTTTTACAGACACGCCGAAATCGATCGATGAGTTTCTGGGCATTAAAGGCAGATTTTACTGTTTCCGGTTATTACAGTGTATATTATTATATGCAGGAACAGGGATTTGAACATTTTCGTAGTATCTGCTTTTTTGCGATTAGGGAGAAAAATCAAGAATTAGGACTTCCTATTTGGAAAAAGATGTAGTATAATAGCCACATCGAAAAATTCAATTGTCACATCAGACATCATTTCCGCAGACGATTCCAACAGGTGAAAAAAGTAAGGAGTTTATGAATGAGAGAAAAATATGAGAGTTTATCATTAGTCGTTTTGCGTGATCTGGCAAAGGCACGGGGACTGAAGAATATTTCTTCCATGAAGAAGAGCGATTTGGTCAATCGTATGCTTGAAGAAGATGCACGCAAACAAAAAGAGACGGAGAGTATGCAGACGCAGGAAGAGCGCGGGGAGCGTGTGAAAGCAAAAGAGGGCACAGAGCGTTCGAAAGATCATGCACAGCCGAAAGAATATTCCAGAAAAAGGACGGAATATGTACCAAGGGAACGCGGAACAGATGCAGATCGTCAGACAAAAGAAAAGGCAGAAGAGCCGGTAGAAACACAGGAAAATCAGACGGCATCTGCAGCGGCAGATGATACCATGATGAGTCTTGACAGTGGAATTACGGCAAATGGTATTTTAGAGGTTATGCCGGATGGATACGGATTTATCCGCTGTGAGAATTATCTTCCGGGTGAGCATGATGTGTATGTTTCACCATCACAGATCCGAAAGTTTAATTTAAAAACGGGAGATATTGTCTGTGGTAATACAAGAATCAAGACACAGCAGGAAAAGTTTTCGGCACTTTTATATGTGACTACAATTAACGGCTATCACCCGAGTGTAGCCCAGAAGAGAAAAAGTTTTGAAGATCTGACACCGATTTTTCCGAATGAGAGGATACGTTTAGAACGCCCGGGATGCAGTGTTGCGATGCGTATTGTAGATCTTGTTTCCCCGATCGGTAAGGGACAGCGTGGTATGATCGTTTCCCAGCCTAAGGCAGGAAAAACAACACTTTTAAAAGAAATCGCCAAATCAGTAACATCAGGAAATCCGAATATGCACCTGATCATCCTTCTGATTGATGAGAGACCAGAGGAGGTTACGGATATCAAGGAAGCGATTGAAGGTGATAATGTAGAAGTTATTTATTCTACATTTGATGAACTTCCGGAACATCATAAACGTGTATCGGAAATGGTACTTGGACGTGCAAAACGTCTGGTAGAACACGGCAAAGATGTCATGATCCTTCTTGACAGTATCACAAGGCTTGCAAGGGCATATAACCTTACGGTTCCACCAAGTGGACGTACCTTATCCGGAGGTCTTGATCCGGCGGCACTCCATATGCCAAAAAGATTCTTTGGTGCAGCGAGAAATATGCGTGAGGGAGGAAGCCTTACAATCCTTGCGACAGCGCTGGTTGATACCGGAAGCAAGATGGATGATGTTGTATTTGAGGAATTTAAGGGAACCGGTAACATGGAACTCGTGCTCGACAGAAAACTTTCGGAAAAGCGTGTATTCCCGGCAATCGATATCGTGAAATCGGGAACCAGAAGAGAAGATCTGCTGCTTGATTCCGAAGAACAGGAAGCAGTTGACATCATGCGAAAAGCAATCAATGGAATGCGCAAAGATGATGCCGTGGAGAATATTTTGAATATGTTTGCACGCACCAAAAATAATCGCGAATATATTAATATGGTAAAAAAGAACAGAATTATTTAAAAATATCTTGATTTTTTTGAAATCGTATGTTACACTGATTAAGCTGTTTATCGGGACTTTCCTTTGGAGTAAGTACCATATGCGGATCGGGCATACGGGTATAAAAGGATTGAACAGGCGAAACTAAATAACGATAAGAACATAAAGAGGTGAAAATCATGAGAGAAGGAATCCATCCAGATTATTATCAGGCAACAGTTACATGTAACTGCGGTAACACATTCGTAACAGGTTCTACAAAAGAGGATATCCACGTAGAAATTTGTTCCAAATGCCATCCGTTCTACACAGGACAGCAGAAATCTGCAAGAACTGACGGACGTATCGATAAGTTCAACAAGAAGTACGGCATTAACAAATAGTACGCAAGTGAACATGGTTAAAGATAAGGTTGAGGTTTATTTAATCTCAACCTTTTTTTAGAGCGTCGGATGATTTTATTCGTTAATTTCGTGAAAACCGACAGGAATGGAAAACAGTGTGAAAATCTTCTTTTTCACACATAAGAATGGAGATTAACATGAGATATTCCGGGATTGGCGGACAGGCAGTCATGGAAGGTGTGATGATGAAAAATCAGGAAAAATACGCCGTAGCTGTCAGAAAGCCAGATGGGGAAATTGCACTTGAGGTTTCCGAATATAAAGGTATTATAAAAAATAAGAAAATCAGAAACATGCCGATCTTACGCGGTGTGTTCAGTTTTATAGAGTCGTTGTACCTGGGTGTTGCAACGTTGACGTTTTCCGCTTCTTTTTTTGAGGAAGAAGAAACGGACCAGAAAGAAAAGACAAAGAAACAGCGTGAGAAAAAAGTATTGACAGAAGAGCAGCAGAAAAGACAGGACAGCCTGATGATGGGTGGTACGGTTGCATTTTCCATTGTTCTTGCTGTCGCGATATTTATGATTCTTCCATATTATATATCTGTATTTTTTCAGAAGTTTACAGATTCCTATATGCTGATCGCTGTTTTAGAGGGGCTGATCCGTCTGGCAATTTTTATCGGGTATGTGGCAGCGATTTCGCTGATGCCTGATATTAAACGGGTTTACATGTATCATGGTGCGGAGCATAAGTGCATTAACTGTATTGAACATGGGATGGATCTTACGGTGGAGAACGTGAGAAAGAGTTCCAGATTACATAAGCGTTGTGGAACCAGTTTCCTGCTGATCGTTATGATCATCAGTATTTTCTTTTTTATGTTCATCCATGTGGATTCAAGAGTGTTAAGACTGGTACTTCGTCTTGTGCTGATCCCGGTGATCGCGGGTGTGTCTTTTGAATTTATAAGACTTGCAGGACGCAGCGATAATGCGCTTATTAATCTGCTCAGTAAACCGGGACTTCTGCTGCAGCATATCACGACGAAGGAGCCGGAGGATGATATGATCGAGGTGGGGATTGCATCTGTGGAAGCTGTGTTTGACTGGAAGACTTATGTGGAAGAAATAAGACAAGAGGACAGTAGAGAACATGACATATCGGGAAGCAATTAATCTCGGCGAAAAGGTTTTAAATATGGCAGATGTGGCAGATGCAAAAATTGATGCATGGCTGCTTTTGGAGATGGTCTGCAAGATCGACCGCAGCTTTTATTATCTGCATATGGAGGATGAGGTCGCTGAGGAACAGTTAAGTGAATATGAGATTGCATTGCGCAAACGTGCAGAACATGTGCCGTTACAATATATTGTCGGTGAAGCAGAGTTTATGGGATTGAAATTTAAGGTCAATTCCAATGTGCTGATTCCGAGACAGGATACGGAGACTCTGGTGGAAGAAGCATTAAAAGTCGTAAAACCGGGAATGAAAGTACTTGATTTGTGCACCGGTTCCGGCTGTATTATTGTCAGTATTGTGCATAATGTACCGGAGGTGGAAGGGACAGCGACGGATATTTCCAAACAGGCACTTCTTGTGGCAAAGGAAAATGCAAAGCTGAACCAGGTTTCGGTCACGTTTGAGCGCAGTGATCTGTTTGACAATGTGACAGGGACATATGATGTGATCGTTTCAAACCCGCCTTATATAAGAACCGGGGAAGTGGTAAAACTCATGCCGGAGGTGCAGGAGTTTGAACCGATGGAGGCTTTAGACGGCAAAGAGGACGGTTTATATTTTTATAGAAAGATTATCAAAGAATGTAAGGCATATCTGAAACCGGGAGGACACATTTTGTTTGAGATCGGTTACGATCAGGGCGAAGCAGTGTCCGGGCTTTTAAAAGAAGCTGGATTTAAAAATGTGACGGTTATCAAAGATTTGGCACACAATGATCGTGTTGTGACAGGAATGGAGGATATATGTTTGATAAATTAGAGGATTTACTGATCCGTTTTGAGGAATTAATGAGTGAATTAAGTGAGCCGGATGTGGCAAATGATCCGGTGCGTTTCCGTAAGCTGATGAAAGAGCAGAGTGACCTGACTCCGATCGTAAATGCATATAAGGAATATAAACAGTGCAAACAGAACATCGAGGATTCCCTTGCTTTGCTTGAGGAAGAGTCTGATGAGGAGATGCGTGAACTTGCGAAAGAAGAGTTAAACGATTCTAAGGCAAGAGTGGAAGAGTTGGAAAAAGAGTTAAAGATCTTATTACTTCCGAAAGACCCGAACGATGACAAGAACGTTATCGTTGAGATCCGCGCAGGCGCCGGCGGTGACGAGGCTGCTTTATTTGCTGCTGAAATTTATCGTATGTATCTGCATTATGCAGAAAGCAGAAACTGGAAGACGGAGATCATGGAAGCAGATGAAACCGGCATCGGCGGTATGAAGAGTGTTACTTTTATGCTGAGCGGACAGGGAGCCTACTCCGTTATGAAATATGAGTCCGGTGTACACCGTGTACAGCGTGTCCCGGAGACAGAGTCCGGCGGACGTATCCATACTTCCACTATCACAGTTGCAGTGATGCCGGAGGCTGAGGAAGTGGATGTGCAGATCGATGACAAAGATATCCGTATCGATGTCTGCCGTGCATCCGGTGCCGGTGGCCAGTGTGTCAATACGACAGACTCTGCCGTGCGTCTGACACATATCCCGACCGGAATCGTGATCTACAGCCAGACGGAAAAATCACAGATCCAGAATAAGGCAAAAGCGTTCGCCCTGCTGCGTACCAAATTATACGACTTAGAGCAGCAGAAAGCCCACGATGCGGAAGCAGAGCTTCGTAAGAGTCAGGTCGGAACAGGAGACCGTTCTGAGAAGATCCGTACCTACAACTTCCCACAGGGACGTGTGACGGATCACAGAATCAATCTTACACTGTACAAACTCGATAAGATCATGAACGGAGATATCCAGGAGATCATTGACGCATGTATCGCAGCAGACCAGGCAGCGAAACTTGCGAAGATGAATGAGAATGCGTAAAAAAAAGTCATCGGAGAATATCCTATGAATTTAAGGAACCAGAGATTACCTCTGGTTCCTTTCCGTATATTCTGTTTTTATTCTGAGATTAGCCAGTCGATCAGGTTGATTGATTTTATGCCATCATAGGAAGAATCTATGCCTGTATTTAAGGAAAGAACGATTTTTTCATAGTTATCGCTGATTTTTTTGAGTGGTGCTAATTCCCGGCTACGAACATCTTCGCTTGTCATTGATTCTGTGACCTGAACATAAAGTTTGTTGTCTGCCTTTGTTGCAATAAAATCCACTTCGAAATTACCAACTTTACCTATAGAAACATCATAGCCTCGACGAATCAGTTCAAAGTAAACAATGTTTTCTATTGCATGACCGCTGTCACGATCTCTGAATCCAAGCAGATAGTTTCGAAGTCCGATATCGACAATATAGTATTTGCCAAGAGTGCGTAAATATTCCTTTCCTTTGATATCAAATCTTTTGATGTCGTAGAAAAAATATGACTCTAGAAGTGCATTCACATAAGCCTGAACAGTGTGAACACTTGGGGTTCCTTTTCGCTTCCCGTTTTCAAGAAGTCCTTCATTTACCAAGGTGTTGCCGATAGAAGAAACAGAGATGTTGCTTCCAATGTTATCAGCAAGGAACATGATAATCTTTTTTAAAAGGACAGGGTCAGTGATTTTTTTCTGACCTCTGCGACTTTCACGTTCGAGAATGTCTCTCATAATAACGGTAGAGTAGATACCTTCAAGCAGCACCAGTGCTTTTTCCTGATCTAAGCCTATGTCAGCAATCCCTGGCATGCCGCCAAATCGCATATATGCATCGAAAACTTCACGAAGTTCATAATGTTCTCCTGCTTTATCAAAGACTTGTTTGCGTGTACCACCCAAAGCACTCTTCATTTCTCTTATTTCAAAATTATGAAACGTTATAAATTCAGAGAAAGATAAAGGCAGCATCTTTATTTCTACACATCTGCCAGATAAATAAGTGGCATATTCAGAGGAGAGCATATAGGCATTTGAGCCTGTGACATAAATATCGCAGTTGAAGTCGACGCGGAAAGAGTTAACAGCATCCTCCCAGTCAGGAACACGCTGAACCTCATCAAAAAAGAGGTACATTCTTTTATTTGGTACGATATGTTGTTTGACATATTCGTAGAAAGAGTCACTATTCATATTTTTATAAGCGTGTGACTCAAAATTCATTTCCAGAATCTGATTGTCAGTAACCCCATTTTCCTTCAGGTGGAGAGTCATTAATTTCAACAGGCTGGATTTGCCACATCTACGGATTCCAGTAACAACCTTCACTGGTTCGGTGTCTTGAAATGCTATAATCTTATTCAGATATAAATCTCTTTTTTTGAGTTCATGAGTATCGATCATTTGACGTACCTCCTTGTGCTAGTATAGCATAAACTTATGAAAAAATAAAGTCTGTGCACTAAAATGCAGAAACTTTAAAAAATGACATTTTTTGCATTATAAAATAGCTGGAAACATATAGGATGGAATAACAAATACAGAGCTGCAGTATATGTGATGATAGTAGTTATAGCTGTGGAAGCAATTATTTGCTCCATACATCCTCCGGCCAGGCAGCGAAGATGAATGAAAATTAAGGATAAATAATTTCTTACCAAAATCCCCAATTCATGCTATATTTTACTTGCACCCAAGCGGTGTATCATGTATGATATAATGAGCGTAAGTGAGTCAACATATTTGAATGATTGACGAGCGGCGAATGTTGATCATGTGCTGATTTTGCACATGATATAGCATGAGTTGTTATATGAGGAGGACAGACATCATGGAAAACGAGAATGTCTCAAAGAATTTTATCGAACAGTTTATTGATCAGGATATAGAGGAAGGACATTGCAAAACCGTCCATACAAGATTTCCACCGGAGCCGAACGGATATCTTCATATCGGACATGCCAAGTCCATACTTTTAAATTCAGGTCTTGCGCAGAAATATAATGGAAAATTCAATTTAAGATTTGATGATACGAACCCGACAAAAGAGAAGACAGAGTTTGTTGAGGCAATCAAAGAGGATATCAAATGGCTTGGTGCTGACTGGGAGGACAGACTGTTCTTCGCGTCCGACTATTTTGATCAGATGTATGAAGCAGCAGTAAAGCTGATCAAAAAAGGAAAAGCATACGTTTCTGATCTGAGTGCAGATGAGATCCGTGAGTACCGCGGTACACTGACAGAACCGGGAAAAGAAGATCCTGCGGGCAGCAGAAGTGTGGAAGAGAATCTTGCTTTATTTGAAGATATGAAAAACGGTAAATTTGCCGACGGAGAGAAAGTGCTCCGCGCAAGAATCGATATGACATCTTCAAACATCAATATGAGAGATCCGGTTATTTACCGTGTGGCGCATATGACACACCACAGAACCGGAGACAAATGGTGCATTTATCCGATGTACGATTTTGCACATCCATTAGAGGATGCCATTGAGGGAATTACCCATTCGATCTGTACACTCGAGTTTGAGGATCACAGACCGCTGTACAACTGGGTGATCGATGAGGTTGGCAAAGATATGATTCCGGATAAGGATGAGATGCCGCCGAGACAGATCGAGTTTGCAAAATTATATTTAACAAACGTAGTGACAGGAAAAAGATATATCAAGCGTCTTGTGGAGGAAGGTATCGTAGACGGATGGGATGATCCACGCCTTGTATCGATTGCTGCACTCCGCAGAAGAGGATTTACACCGGAATCCTTAAAAATGTTTGTGGAACTCTGCGGTATTTCCAAGGCAAACAGCTCTGTGGATTATGCCATGTTAGAGTACTGTATCCGTGAAGATTTAAAGATGAAACGTCCCCGTATGATGGCGATCTTAGATCCGGTCAAAGTTGTGATCGACAACTATCCGGAGGGAGAGACAGAGTATCTTGAGGTAGTCAATAATCTTGAAAATGAGGAACTTGGTGTGCGTAAAGTTCCATTTTCACGCGAACTTTATATTGACCGTGAAGACTTTATGGAAGAGCCGCCAAAGAAATATTTCCGTATGTTTCCGGGCAACGAAGTACGTCTGATGAACGCATACTTTGTGACCTGCAACAGTTTCGTAAAAGATGAAAATGGCGTGGTGACGGAGATCCACTGTACTTATGATCCGGCATCCAAAGGTGGAAACAGCCCGGACGGACGAAAAGTAAAAGGAACCATCCAGTGGGTATCTGCAGCACAGGCAGTTCCGGCTGAAATTCGTCTCTATGAAAACATTGTAGATGAGGAAAAAGGAGTGTATAATGAGGACGGAAGTCTGAATCTGAATCCAAATTCCCTCACTGTTTTAAAAAACTGTGTTGTTGAGGAAAATTTAAAAGATGCAAAAGCATATGACAGTTTCCAGTTCGTAAGACAGGGATTTTTCTGTGTGGATGCGAAAGATTCGACCGCAGATCATCTGGTATTTAACCGGATCGTTTCACTTAAGAGCTCATTTAAACTGCCTAATGCATAGCATTGTAATGATTTGCATTTTTGCCCTGAAACGGGCGTAACAGGAAAGGATATGAAATACAAATGAATTTATTTGCAGGATTGGAAAAATTTGGTATTAAAGCAGATAACACAACGGATCTGTTTGAGGATGAAAAAAAGCCGGCAGCATCCGCTGATGGTGGAAAAACAGAGGCTGCTCCGACAGAGGACAGTTTTCTGTTAGACAAGGCAATCCGTTGTACTGTCTGTGACAAGGTATTTAAGACAAAAATGATCAAGAACGGACGAATCAAACGTTTAGAGCCGGATCTGGATCTGCGTCCGCGTTTCGAATACATTGACACTTTAAAATATGATGTGGCATCCTGCCCGTATTGCGGATATACAGCGATGAACCGTTATTTCGAGCATGTGACATCAGGACAGATCAAACTGATCAAGGAACAGGTTTGTGCCAATTTCAAACCAACAGGTTCCGATGAACCTGCCGTCTTAGATTATGATCAGGCAATCGAGCGTTATAAGCTTGCACTTTTCAATACGATCGTCAAAAAAGGAAAGACCAGTGAGAAGGCCTATTCATGTTTAAAACTTTCCTGGCTGTATCGTGGAAAGGCAGAGGAGTTAAAAGGAACAGATCCGGAGACCTTAGAGAAGAAAAAAGAGGCAAAAGAGCAGGAAGAGGCATTTTACCAGCAGGCATATGAGGGATTTATGAAAGCAATGTCTACAGAGATGTTTCCAATGTGTGGAATGGATCAGTGTACCGTAGATTATCTTCTTGCGGCAATGGCATATCATTTCAAAAAATATGATGTGGCTTCTAAGTGTATTTCAAGAATCCAGGCTACACCTTCTGCATCGAAAAAGATGAAAGACCGTGCATATGATTTAAAAGAAAAGATCGTGGCAGAGATCAAAAACAGCAAATAGGCAAAATTATTATGATTGAAATAATGATTGATTTACAGGGGGGAGCGAAAGCTCCCCTCTATGAAAAAATATACGAATATATCAAACGGGATGTCATTGAGGGAAAAATTCCTGTTGGGGAAAAGCTTCCGTCGACAAGACTTTTGGCAAAGCATTTGTCGGTAAGCAGAAGTACCGTCGAAATGGCATATGAACAGCTCCTTGCAGAGGGATACATCAAAGCAGAACCTTGCAGGGGTTTTTTTGTGTGTGATATTACAGAGCTGTATGAGTTTGGGCATATAGAAAAAGATTTCAAACATACATTTACATTTGGAAAAAAAGAGCAGGAAGAGACAGCTTGCAGCCATGTTATTGATTTTTCCCCATATGCAATCGATACCATGCATTTCCCATATAATGTGTGGAGAAAATTAAACAAAAATGCACTGTTAGATGACAGGGAAGAATTGCTGTTATCCGGGGATGGACAGGGGGACTATGGGCTTCGAAAGGCGATTGCAGCATATCTGCATCAGGCGCGAGGTGTGAACTGTCAGCCCGATCAGCTGATCATCGGAGCAGGAAATGAATATCTTGAGATTTTACTGACACAGATTTTAGGAAGAAATAAGCGGGTTCTCATGGAAAATCCAACTTATTTGCAGGCATATCATACATTTTTAAATATGGGATATCAGATGACGCTTGTTTCGGTGGAAGAAGATGGAATAGATCCACAAAAGGTCAGAAATTATGATCCGGATGTTGTCTATATCATGCCTTCCCATCAGTTCCCTCTTGGAACGGTCATGCCGTTAAAACAAAGGCTGGAATTGTTGAAATGGGCATTGGAGAAAGAGGAACGCTATCTGATCGAGGACGATCACGACAGTGAGTACCGTTACCGTGGAAAGCCGATCCCGTCGCTGCAAAGCGTGGATCATTTTGAAAAAGTGATTTATATTGGAACTTTTTCTAAGAGCATTGCGCCGTCACTTCGAATCAGTTATATGGTGCTTCCACCGGAATTGTTAAAACGTTATCATGAAAAATGTGGATTTTATTCTACGACCGTTCCCAAAATTCAGCAGGAGATACTGCGTGCCTTTATTGAAGAGGGACATTTTGAACGTCATTTGAATAAGATGAGGGGGATCTACCGTGCAAAACATGATTTCCTGCTTGCAGAGTTAAAAAAGAGAAGCTGGGTAGAAAAAATTTACGGAGATCATGCAGGACTGCATGTTTTAGTACAGGTAAACACTGAAAAAAAAGAAACAGAGATATGTGATCTGGCGGAAAAACAAGGAATCCGTATCTATGGAATCAGTGAATATGTTGTACGGAAATCGGAGCAGAGCTGTAATGAAACTGTGAGAAATAAAAATGCTTCCATAGAAAGTGAAAAAAACAATTTTGCCGGAACTGTACCGCATAAACCGATTCTTTTACTTGGCTATGGAAGACTGGGTGAAGATGAGATCCAGAAAGGTCTTTTGATATTAGATACTATTATATGATATATTCAATACTGTTTTCCGGTGTTTTTCGGGTGTTTGTATTGAACAGGATCACTGCCTCTCGTTCCTCATATGGTCCCATTTCATAAAAACCGACACCGGTGCAGGAAAGCCGTGTGATGGAGATCAGGCGGTTGGCGCGTTTGGGTTGATCTGTGATAAAGGTGATGCCTTCCTCAAAGAATTCTTTGTCGAGTTCCGGATCATCCGGTTCTTCATAATAAGGATCAAACACATAGATATCACTGCCCGAAATACCGGTCAGGAGAATATAATGAGGAACTTCCAGGTAAACACGCAGCAAAACAGCACCGCCCTGCTGTAAGGCACCGACAATGAGGCTGTTTTCAGAGAGTACAACCTCGTCCTTAGCGAGAAAATTGCAGGAAATCGGGAAGTTTTTTACCTGTCCGAACTGTGTGAGCCAGTTACTCAAAAACATCATGGCAGATGCGGATGTACCGCGTTTTCCAACTTCGCCTGCTTCATTATAAGAATCAAGACAATAGAGCATAATATATTTGACGATATCCGGGTAAATTTCTTCGCGGTCAAAGAGATAGCGGATGGCATTTGTCAGTGTGGTCGGACCGCAGTCATATTCGGTGGATTGGTAAATTAGCAGATTCTTCATGTGTATTGCCTCTTTTCTTTATTCTAAGCAATACTATAATCAGCCATGAATTTTTTGTCAATCTTTCAACAAAAAAGGATTGACAATTTAAAACATAGAAAATATAATTTACCTAATTCCTAGTGGATTACTAGAAATAATATGCGAAAAGTACTATTTTATATGCTAAAAGCGGGCATACGGGAGTTTTTCGCAGAAAGTGAGGAAATTATGAGAAAAGAAAGAAGATGGAAAAAGGTCCTGTCAGCACTGGTGCTCGCAGCTGCGATGGGAGTTACGGCTGTTGGATGTGGAACTTCCGGCGGCAATACAGGCAGTCAGCCGCAGGGGGAAAATGCGGCGGCAACAGAGACAGCAGAGGTTTCGGATGATATTGTAAATATCGGTGTGACCAATACACTTGGAACGTTAAATCCGCTTTTGATGGATGGCGGAGAGACCAATAAATATGCGACCAGCCTGATGTTTCTTCCACTGGTAGAATTAAATTCGAATCTGGAATTTGAGGGAGAAATCGCGGATTCTGTTACGACGGAAGATAACAAAAATTTTATCGTGCATATCGATGAGAATGCATCCTGGTCGGATGGCGAGAAGATCACGGCAGATGATGTCGTATATACGGCACTGCGTCTGACATCGCCAGTCATTGGCAATACTTCCATGATGTACTATGTATTTGAGGGTGTGGGCGATGACGGCTTTACCGAGGAGGGAGCAGAGAGCATTGATGGTATCAAAGCGATCGATGATGCGACCGTACAGTTCACCACAAAAGAGGAGATGTCTCTGACCACATTTGAGAATTCTTATGCGCGTTATCTGATGACACTTCCAAAACATGTGATCGAGCAGTACACGGAAGAAGAGTTAAAGACTGCAGAATGGTTCAATCACCCGGATGTCGTCAGCGGACCATATATGGTAACAGATTTCGATGTCGACCATTATATTTCTTATAAAGCAAATGAAAATTATTGGAAAGGTGCACCGAAGATCGCAAAACTCAATATCAAGATCGTGAGCGGCAGCCAGCTTTATGCAGGATTACAGTCCGGCGAGATTGATATTACACAGCCGACAATGAGTGTCATCCCGGAGGAAGATTATGATAGTGTTGAGGCACTTTCCAATGTAAATGTTGTATACGGAGAACCGGTGACCAACCAGTCCGTATTTATCCAGACAAAAAATGTTCCGGATGTGCGTGTGCGTCAGGCAATGTTATATGCAATCGACCGTAAGATGGTATTAGAACAGCTTTTAAAAGGAAAAGGGGAAGTTGCAGATGGATTTCTGTCTTCTGCAAGTCCTTTCTATGATGACAGTATCGTTCCGGTAGAGCAGGATGTAGAGAAAGCAAAAGAACTGTTAGCGGAAGCCGGATGGGACGGATCACAGACCTTACGCTTTTATGTGAACTCTGGTGACAGTGCATTTGTAAATGCTGCGAATGTATTTGTGGCACAGTGGGCTGCAGTCGGCATTAAAGTGGAAGTGCAGACTGTAGATTTTGCAACACTGATGTCCGTCGCAGGCACCAATGACTATGATATTTTAGCAGTACAGTACACCTATGCACCGGTTGATCCATATCCGGATGTGGCATGGCTGTTAGGCGGCGAGGACAGCTGGACCGGATACGGGGATGACAGCGTCAATGAAGCACTTGCAAAGACACAGACAACAAGTGATATGGATGAGATCAAAGGGCTTTACTCCGTTGTGGATCAGAAGGTACAGGAAGATGTTCCGATGTTCTCTGCTTATATTGTCAGCGCACAGGCTGCTGTCAACAAACGTCTTTCAAATGCCACACCAAGTGTGTACGGTTTCTTTAACAATGTGGAACAGTGGGAAATTACGAAATAAGGAACGGGAAAATCAATGTCAAAATTATTACAGGTAAATGATCTGACCACAGAGTTTACCGGGGATTTTGGGAAAAAAATCAGTGTGGATCATGTCAGTTTTGATGTCGCAGAAGGAGAGACGGTTTGTATCGTTGGTGAGTCCGGCTGTGGCAAGAGTGTGACATCACTGTCTATTATGGGATTATTAGGAAGGGGCGGAGCTGTCGTTGACGGCTCTGTCCTCTTTGCAAACAAAAATCTGCTGGATATGGATGTAAAACAGTTAGATACGATCCGCGGAAATCAGATGACGATGATTTTTCAGGATCCTTTAACATCGTTAAACCCGGTGTTTACGATCGGAAGCCAGATCACGGAGAGCATCCGGATTCATATGCATCTGTCAAAAAAAGAAGCAGGAGAGCGTGCGGTCACGATCTTAGAGAAAGTCGGTATGCCGGATGCGCGTGCTGCAATGAAAAAATATCCGCATATGCTTTCCGGCGGAATGCGTCAGCGAGTGATGATCGCGATGGCACTTTGCTGTAATCCAAAACTTTTGATCGCAGATGAGCCGACGACGGCACTTGACGTGACGATCCAGGCGCAGATCATGGAATTGATACGGGATCTGCAAAAAGAGATTGGGATGTCTGTGATCCTGATCACACACGATATCGGACTTGTGGCGCAGATGGCGGACCGTGTGTTTGTCATGTATGCGGGACAGATCATCGAGATGGCATCTGTGAAGGATCTTTTTTATCATCCGGCACATCCGTATACGAAAGCACTGCTTGATACGGTTCCGGGCATTTACGATGAGAGCGGAAGGACGCTTGCATCGATTCCGGGAATCGTACCGGAAAATTATGACCAGATTACGGGATGCAGATTTGCGGACCGCTGTGCATTTGCCGGGGAAGGCTGTGAAAAGAAGCAGGAGATGAGGGAGATAGAAAAGGATCATTTCGTGCGCTGCCATAAGGCTGACAGGAGTTAAAACAGGAATGGATAAAGAACTGATCAGAGTAGAGAATTTAAAAAAATATTATGATATCAAGGGCGGTATCATTACCCATACCGTCAGTCAGATACAGGCCGTGGACGGCATTGATTTTTCAATAAAAAAGGGCGAGACCCTTGGACTGGTTGGAGAATCAGGCTGTGGAAAGTCCACGATCGGCCAGCTTTTGGTGGGACTGCTCTCGCCGACTGACGGTGCGATTTATTATCATGGGGAAAAAATAGGTGGAAAATCTCTCACACGCGGTGAAAAAAAGGCACGAAAACAGGCAGGAACCAATCTTCAGATGATCTTTCAGGATTCCTATTCTTCACTCAATCCACGAAAACATATTTATGATATTTTAGCACAGCCGATGCTATATCATGGTGTATCCGATAAGAAAACGATCGATACAGACTTAAAACAGCTTCTGGATATGGTTGGTCTGCCTCAAAGTGCACTTCTAAAATACCCGCATGAATTTTCAGGTGGTCAGAGACAGCGTATCGGAATTGCAAAAGCGTTGTCCTTAAAGCCGGAGTTTATCGTGTGTGACGAACCGGTCAGTGCGCTTGATGTGTCGATCCAGGCACAGATATTAAACCTGATCCGTGAGCTGCAGAACGAACTGGGACTGACAAGTCTGTTCGTCGGTCATGGGCTTGGTGCAGTCCGTTATGTCAGTGACCGGATCGCAGTCATGTATCTGGGAAAGATCGTTGAGATTGCAGATGCCGGAGAGGTATTTATGCATCCGGTACATCCGTATACAAAAGCACTGACACAGGCAGCACCGATTGCAGATCCGGGACGGCGGGAAGAAAAGTCAGCCGTTTTGACAGGTGAGGTTGCCTCTGCAGTACATCCGCCGAAGGGATGCAGGTTTCATCCGAGATGCCCGTATGCGAGAGAAGACTGCAGTGTGAGTGAGCCGATGCTTCTGCCGATGGCGGAAAAACCGGATCATCTGGTGGCGTGTCCTTATTACGAGGGGACAGAAACTGCGTAACATACATTTTTTCATCCAGGAATGAGGAATATTATGACGAAATATATTATCAAACGTATCCTGATCGCAATTCCGGTTTTGCTCGGCATTACCGTGATCGATTATGCGATCATGTGCATGGCGGGGAGTCCGCTTGAAATGTTGCAGGGACCACGCGTCTCGGAGGCTGCTGTACAGGCAAAAGCGATAGCATTAGGGCTCGACAAACCATTTTATGTACAGTATTTTGTATGGCTGGGGCAGCTTCTGCATGGAAATATGGGATATTCCATTAAAAATTACCAGCCGGTTGCTGCTATGATCACGAGTCATCTTGGACCGACCCTGCTTCTGATGGGAGTGTCACTGCTTGTCAGCATCCTGCTTGCGGTTCCGGCAGGGATCTACAGCGCAATCCATCAGTATTCGAAAGGCGATTATACGGTGGTAACATTATCGTTCCTTGGCAGCAGTATTCCGGGATTTTTCCTTGCCATGCTCCTTATTTATCTGTTTACGGTAAAATTGGGCTGGCTGCCTTCCGGAGGAATGACGACACTTGGAACATCCGGGGGAGCGGCGGACGTGGCGGTACACATGGTTATGCCGGTCATTGTGCTTGCAGTTTCCATGGCAGGAACCAATATCCGATATATCCGCAGTGCGGTGCTTGAAATTTTACAGCAGGATTATCTGCGCACAGCGCAGGCAAAGGGAATCGGTCATTTCCTGGTCATCAATAAACATGCGCTGCGCAACGCTTTAGTTCCGATCGTGACAGTCATTGGAATGGAGATACCGGTACTGTTTGGCGGATCGATCATCGTGGAGCAGGTCTTTTCCTGGCCGGGTCTTGGACTTATGACAATGAGTGCGATCACAAACCGTGATTATCCGGTCATCATGGGCGTCTGTCTGCTCTCGGCGATCGTGGTACTGCTCGGCAATCTTCTGACGGATATTTTATATGCGGTGGTAGATCCGACGATAAAACTTCAGTAAAGAGGTTGAACTTATATGAGAAAAAAGAAAAAAGTTAATGCAAATGAAACATACATGCAGACTGTGATGCGGCGTTTCCGCGCACATCATCTTGCAAAGATCAGCCTTGTGATACTGGTGGTTGTCGGTCTGGCTGCTCTGTTTGCGCCGGTTGTTGCGCCTTATGATCCGGATGCGATCGTCGGAACTTTCAGCGGTGCACCGTGTAAGGAATTTATCCTTGGAACGGATCAGATCGGCAGGGATGTGTTCAGCAGACTTTTATACGCAACCAGAATTTCTCTGCTTGTAGGAATCCTTGCAACAGTGATCTCCACGGTAATCGGAGTGGTACTCGGTCTGATCGCGGGATATTTTGGCGGTGTGGCGGATATGATCCTGATGCGTTTTACGGATATGGTGATGTCATTTCCTTATATCCTTCTTGTGCTCGTTGCGGCTGCAATCTTTAAACCGGGTTTGTGGAGCATTATCCTGATCCTTGGATTTGTAGACTGGCCGGGTGTGGCGAGACTGGTGCGTGGAAATGTTTTAAGTCTGCGTGAAACAAATTTTGTCAAGGGAAATGTGGTGGCAGGGATGCCGCTTCGTCATATCTTATTTTCAGAAATTTTACCAAACACAGTTGCACCGATCCTCGTATATGCAACATCTGTTATGGCGATCTCCATGCTGGATGAGGCGGCTTTAAGTTTCCTTGGCATGGGTGTACAGCCGCCGATGGCAAGCCTTGGAAATATGTTAAACGGGGCGCAGTCTATCACGGTATTGACTTCACAGCCGTGGCTGTGGCTTCCACCGGGAATTATGATCGTTGTGCTGGTAGTTTCCATCAACTTTGTCGGCGATGCATTGCGTGATGCATTTGATCCATCCGGTGGACGCAGGTAGGCGGCGGATGAAAGCGAATAAAAATTTAAACCACAGAAATGATGAGAGGGATAACAGATAGAACGTTTGCGGAGCATGCAGGCGATCGTTTGTTATAATAGACGGCGTTGCGGGCAGAACGTGAGAATGTGTAGAAATGGAGAAGAGTATGGAACGAAAGGCATTAGAACAGAAACTTACCGGTTTTTTTGAGGAACTTCATATGCATCCGGAGCTGTCTTATGAGGAATATGAGACGACAGAGCGGATCAAACGGGAACTTGCGGCGGCAGGCATTGAGATTTTGCAGATACCGCTAAAGACCGGTGTGACCGCCATCGTGCGCGGCGCAAAACCGGGAAAAACTTATGGACTGCGCTGTGACATTGATGCACTGCCGATCGAGGAGGAAACCGATCTTCCCTATAAATCAAAAACTCCGGGGAAAATGCATGCCTGCGGACATGATTTTCATACGGCGGCGGTGTTTGGAGCAGCATTGCTGTTACAGGAGAGGAAAGAGGAGTTACAGGGAACTGTAAAAATTCTGTTCCAGCCGGCAGAGGAATCTTCCCATGGTGCGGAGACAGTTCTTGAAACCGGTGTGCTCTCGGATGTAACAGCAATCTTTGGACTGCATACGGCGGCATATCTTCCGGTTGGAACGCTGGGAATCCGCGCGGGCAGTGTCATGGCTGCAGTAGACCGGTTTGAGTTAAATATCACGGGAACAGGCTGCCATGGAGGACACCCGGATGAGGGCGTGGACACGATCCTGGTAGCTGCATCTGTGATACAGGCGTTCCAGAGTATTGTCGGCAGAAACTTAAATCCGTTCCATACAGGTGTTGTCAGTGTGACGAGGATTAATGGCGGCAATACCTGGAATGTGATCCCGGATAAGGTGGAACTGGAGGGTACCGTGCGTTCCATGGAAAAAGACGATCGTATCTTTATAGAAAGACGCATGCGTGAGATTGCGGAACACACAGCAGCGGCATATGGCGCAAATGCGGAATTGTTGTGGTATCCGGGGCCGCCTGCAACCGTCAATGAGAAAGCGTGGAGTGCGTTTGCACAAAAAGTGGCAGAAGAGAGTGGCTTTGAGGTTGTTCCACAGCGTAATTCGACAGGTGGAGAGGATTTTGCTTTTTATCTCGAAAAGATTCCGGGCTGTTTTATCAACGTGGGAACGGGAGTCGGTTATCCGAACCATCATCCAAAGTTTTATGCGGATGAGGCGGCACTTACACCGGCAGCAGAGTATCTTGAAAAATTGTTGGTAGAAGCACTGAGACAGTGAGAATCATAGATGTCAGAGGCACAGTCACAATCAGGTTCTTTCATGGATGGCAGAACAAGGCAGTATAAAGTAAAAAAACAGGAGCACAAGCTCCTGTTTTTTTACTTCATAGGAAATTGTCCGCTATGAATTAATAGAACCATAATCACATCCTGTGATTAGTCCTCATATTTATTTTTCTCACCGATCTCCTGCATCTTCATAGCGCGAACTTTTAATGGAAGTCCGAACAGTGTGATGAATCCGGAAGCATCGTGATGATCGTAAAGATCACCGGTTGTAAAGCTTGCGAGTGACTCACTGTACAGAGAGTATTTAGAAGTTGTTCCGGCTTTGATGATGTTGCCTTTGTATAATTTGAATTTAACTTCACCGGTTACATATTCCTGCGTGGAGGTAACGAAAGCTCTGACTGCATCACATAAAGGTGTGAACCATTTTCCTTCGTAAACGATCTGGGCAAGTTTGTTACCCATATCTTTCTTCACTTCCATGGTTGCACGGTCTAAAACGAGCTCCTCTAACTGCTGGTGAGCTTCCATTAAGATCGTTCCGCCAGGAGTCTCATATACACCGCGGGATTTCATACCAACAACACGGTTCTCTACGATATCGATGATGCCAACACCATGTTTACCGCCAAGACGGTTTAACTCACGGATGATATCGGAAACTTTCATTTCTTTTCCGTTTACGGAAGTCGGAACACCTTTCTCAAATGTCATGGTTACATATTCGCCTTCTTCCGGAGCTTTTTCCGGGGAAACACCGAGAACTAACAGGTGATCATAGTTTGGCTCACATGCAGGATCCTCTAACTCAAGGCCTTCATGGCTGATGTGCCAGATGTTACGGTCACGGCTGTAGCTTGTGTCAGCGGAGAATGGAAGATGAATACCATGTGCTTTGCAGTATTCGATCTCTGACTCGCGGGAATCCATGGTCCATTTTGAATCTCTCCATGCAGCGATGATCTTTAAGTCAGGGGCAAGTGCTTTGATGCCGAGCTCGAAACGGATCTGGTCGTTTCCTTTACCGGTAGCACCGTGGCAGATTGCAGTAGCGCCTTCTTTTCTTGCAATTTCAACTAATTTCTTAGCGATCAGAGGACGTGCCATAGAGGTTCCGAGTAAGTATTTGTTTTCATAAATGGCATTTGCCTGAACACATGGCATGATGTAATCGTCACAGAATTCATCGATGATATCTACGATGTATAATTTGGAAGCTCCACAGGAGATGGCTCTTTCTTCAAGACCGTCTAACTCTTCTTCCTGACCGCAGTCGATACAGCAGCAGATAACTTCATAATCATAATTTTCCTTTAACCATGGAATAATGGCGGTGGTATCAAGTCCACCGGAGTACGCTAAAATAACTTTTTCCTTCATGTGATACAGCCCTTTCTGTTATGTATATTTGACCCATTTGTATGCCGGATCATTAACTAAAGACAATATACAACAAAAAATGTAGAAACGCAAGTGAAAAATTATACATTCATTATTCATAAAAATACATAAAGATTATACAAAATGGAGAAAATAGTTAAGCATAATACATATTATAGGAAAAAGACAAAAAATAGTATTGCATAAAAGACAAAATGAATGTATAATTATGCAATATCGAACAGCGCACGAAAAAAGATACTTTACGACTGCGATGAGGTGTATTAATATAGGAAGAAAGATGCTTATGCAGGTATGCCTGTATACAATAATGGGCTGAAAAGTGCAGAAATCATGTGAGATAAGCATGAGCGGAAAGGATGAGAAAAATGATAAAAGCAGGAATCATCGGTGCAACCGGATATGCAGGAAATGAACTGGTCCGTATTTTAATGGGACATAAAGAAGTGGAGATTAAATGGTATGGATCCCGCAGCTACATAGATAAAAAATATGCAGAAGTTTACCAGAATATGTTTGAGATCGTGGATGATGTATGTCTAGACGATAATATGGATGAGCTTGCAAGCCAGGTGGACGTGATCTTTACAGCAACCCCGCAGGGATTTTTGGCAGGTGTACTGACAGAGGATATATTAAATAAGGTAAAAATCATAGATTTAAGCGCTGATTTCAGAATCAAAGATGTTTCCGTCTATGAGAAATGGTACAAGATCGAGCACAAGAGTCCGCAGTTTATAGAGGAAGCTGTCTATGGTCTCTGCGAGATCAATCGTGATAAAGTAAAAGGAGCAAGACTTATCGCCAATCCGGGCTGCTATACGACCTGTTCCATTCTGACCGCTTATCCGCTGGTAAAAGAGGGGCTGATCGACCCGAATACGCTGATCATTGATGCAAAATCAGGAACTTCCGGTGCAGGGCGGGGTGCAAAGCTGCCGAACCTGTTCTGTGAGGTCAATGAAAATATGAAAGCGTACGGAGTGACAAATCACCGTCATACGCCAGAGATTGAGGAGCAGCTCGGTTATGCGGCAGGCAAAGAGATCGTTGTTAATTTTACCCCGCACCTTGTTCCGATGAACCGCGGTATCCTCGCAACCGAGTATGCAGCACTGGTAAAAAAAGCAGATGGCAGCCTTCCTTCTTATGAGGAAGTAAAGGCAGTCTATGATAAATATTATGGCAAAGAAAAATTTGTCCGTGTGCTGGAAAAAGATGTCTGCCCGGAGACAAAATGGGTAGAGGGCAGTAATTATGTAGATGTTAATTTTAAGATTGACGAGAGAACCGGACGTATCGTGATGATGGGCGCACTTGACAACCTGGTAAAAGGTGCAGCAGGACAGGCGGTACAGAACATGAACCTGTTATTCGGTTTTGATGAGGCAGAGGGCTTAAATATGGTTCCGATGTTCCCGTAAGCATCATAGATGGATGCATAGTAATTGAAGATTACATAGTAATTAAAGATTACATAGTAATAAAGATTACATAGTAATACACTGAATTATATTTTTAATAAGAGGTAAAAAGTAACTGGACGAAACAGTTATGCTGGAAAAGGAATCAAAGACATGGAAGAGAAAAAAGTAAACATCCGTGAGATGACAATGGAGGATTTTGAGGAGGTACATGCACTGTGGATGGGGATTCACGGGTTTGGAATCCGGAGTATTGATGATTCGAAAGAAGGTGTGGAACGCTTTATCAGACGAAATCCGACCACGAGTATGGTGGCGTGTGAAAACGACAGAATCATCGGTGCAATCCTGTGCGGTCATGACGGCAGACGCGGATGTTTATATCATGTCTGCGTTCATGAGGATTACAGAAAGCAGGGCATCGGACAGAAGATGGTGGAAGCGTGCCTTGCGGCTTTAAAGCGTGAACATGTCAACAAGGTCAATCTGATTGCATTTAAGAAAAATGACATCGGAAACCACTTCTGGCAGGGAATGGGATGGACGTTCCGCGAGGATGTCAATTATTATGAATATGTCACAAACGAAGAAAACCAGACCGTATTTAATCCGTAAAACACAGGAACAGACAGTGCGAAAAATACAATTTTTACATGAAGGATTTGAGTTACGCACAAACTTGAGATGCAAATGAAAATTTTGTTTACATTAGAAAGCAGTGCAGGAATGGAGGTTAAAGTGAAACAGATCAAAGGCGGCGTGACCGCAGCAAAAGGATTTAAGGCAGCAAGTACAGCAGCAGGAATCAAATATAAAGACAGAACAGATATGGCAATGATCTACAGTGAAGTACCATGTGCAGTGGCAGGAACATTTACCACAAACATTGTAAAAGCTGCCCCGGTCAAATGGGATCAGCATGTAGTATATGACAGTAAAAAGGCACAGGCAGTCATTGTCAATGCAGGTATTGCAAATGCATGTACCGGAGAAGAGGGGATGGGTTACTGCAAAGCAACTGCAGAAAAAGTAAACAAACTGCTTCAGATCCCAACCGATGAGGTGCTTGTGGCATCGACCGGAGTTATCGGTATGCAGCTTCCGATCGATCGCATCTGTGCGGGAGTTGAAACGATGGTCCCACAATTAAATGGCGATATCGAGAGCGGACATAATGCAGCACTTGCGATTATGACGACCGATACACATGAAAAAGAAGTAGCTGTTGAGATTGAGCTTTCCGGCAAAACCGTCACAATCGGCGGCATGTGCAAAGGTTCCGGCATGATCCATCCGAATATGTGTACCATGTTAAGTTTTGTGACAACCGATGCTGCAATTTCACAGGAGCTGCTGTTAGAGGCATTAAAAGCGGACGTGGAAGATACCTATAACATGATCTCCGTGGACGGCGATACCTCCACAAATGATACCTGTCTCCTGTTGGCAAACGGAATGGCAGAGAACACAAAAATTACTGAGAAAAATGCGGATTATGAGACCTTTACAAAGGCGCTCCGCTTTGTCAATGAGACACTCGCAAAACAGATGGCAGGAGATGGAGAGGGAGCAACTGCGTTGTTTGAGGTAAAAGTAATCGGTGCCGAGACAAAAGAGCAGGCAAAGATCTTAAGCAAATCCGTCATCACATCAAGCCTCACCAAAGCAGCCATCTACGGACACGATGCAAACTGGGGCAGAATCCTCTGTGCCATGGGCTACTCCGGCGCACAGTTTGATCCGGAAAAAGTAGACTTATTCTTCGAGAGTGCTGCAGGAAAAATGCAGATCATCAAAGACGGAGTCGCCGTCGACTACAGCGAAGAAGAAGCAACCAAAATCTTATCCGAACCCGCAGTCACCGCCATCGCCGACATCAAAATGGGTGCTGCACAGGCTACCGCCTGGGGCTGCGACTTAACCTACGACTATGTAAAAATTAACGCCGATTACCGCTCATAGGCAGGCAGATATGAGGCCAACGCGAAACTCTTCAAAAAACTGGCGCTGCTGCGGTCACAGCAAACACAACCTGAATCAGAGTTTCGTACGGCAATATCAAGATTTTATAGAGGAGAACCAAACTAATGGAAGATAACAATATGAAGGAACTTTTGCAGAAAGCCGAAGTGCTCATCGAAGCACTTCCATACATACAGCGTTTCAACCGTAAGATCATTGTGGTAAAATATGGTGGAAGCGCCATGGTAGATGAAGAATTAAAAAAACACGTCATCCAGGATGTCACTCTGTTAAAACTGGTTGGATTCAAGCCGATCATCGTGCATGGCGGTGGCAAAGAAATCAGTAAATGGGTTGGCAAAGTCGGCATGGAGCCTGTATTTATCAATGGACTCCGCAAAACGGACGAGGCAACCATGGAGATCGCCGAGATGGTGTTAAATAAGGTCAATAAATCACTGGTGACACTGGTACAGGAGCTTGGCGTCAATGCAGTCGGCATCAGCGGAAAAGACGGTGGACTGTTAAAAGTAGAAAAGAAATACTCAAATGGTGAGGATATCGGTTTTGTCGGTGAGATCACAGAGGTAAATCCGCAGATTTTATATGATCTGCTGGAAAAAGATTTTCTCCCGATCATCTGCCCGGTAGGAATGGATGCAGAATACAACAGCTATAATATCAATGCCGATGATGCGGCATGTGCGATCGCAAAAGCGGTAAAAGCTGAAAAACTTGCATTTTTAACCGATATCGAGGGCGTTTACAAAGATCCGAAAGACAAAGATACACTGATCTCCGAGCTTCGTGTATCAGAGGCGAGAGAACTGATCGGGGACGGATTTATCGGCGGCGGCATGCTTCCGAAGTTAAACAACTGTATCGATGCGATCGAGAACGGTGTTTCAAGAGTACATATCTTAGACGGACGTATCGCACACTGCCTGCTTCTTGAAATCTTTACGAACCGCGGAATCGGAACTGCCATTTTAGGAGATAAGGAGACGAAGTTTTATCATGAATAAAGAAGGATATATCAATGAGGCGGAGAAAAATATCCTCCACACATACAATCGTTTTTCACTGGTATTAGACCACGGTGAGGGTGTTTATCTGTATGATACAGACGGAAAAGAATATCTGGATTTTGCGGCAGGCATCGCAGTGCAGGCATTTGGATACGGCAACAAAGAGTATGGGGATGCCTTAAAAGCACAGATCGATAAGATTATGCATACATCAAACCTGTATTATAATGTGCCAATCATCCATGCAGCAGAGCGTGTGAAAAAAGCGAGCGGGATGGATCGTGTGTTCTTTACCAACAGTGGTACAGAGGCAATCGAAGGTGCAATCAAGGCAGCAAAAAAATACGCTTACACGAGAGACGGACATGCAGGACATGAGATCATTGCAATGAATCATTCTTTCCATGGAAGAAGTATCGGAGCACTCTCCGTCACCGGAAATAAACATTATCAGGAACCGTTTGAACCGTTAATGCCGGGTGTGAAATTTGCAGACTACAATGACCTTGACAGCGTGAAAAAACGGATCACGGACAAGACATGCGCGATCCTGTTTGAGACAGTACAGGGCGAGGGCGGTATTTATCCGGCAACAAAAGAATTTATGGAAGGTGTCCGGAAACTCTGCGATGAGCATGATATTCTTCTGATCTTAGATGAGATCCAGTGCGGTATGGGACGGACCGGTGAGATGTTTGCATGGCAGCATTACGGTGTGAAACCGGATATCATGACAAGTGCAAAAGCGCTTGGCTGCGGTGTTCCGGTCGGAGCATTCCTGATGACCGAAAAGGTGGCAGAAAAATCTTTAAAACCGGGCGATCATGGAACGACTTACGGCGGAAACCCATTTGTCGGTGCTGCAGTTGATAAGGTGCTTGAGATGATGGAGCGCGACCACATCACAGACCATGTGAAAGAAATCACACCATATCTGGAAGAAAAATTAGATGAACTGGTAGCTTCCTACGATTTTCTGACAGCACGCAGGGGACTTGGACTGATGCAGGGTGTGGTATCCGAAAAGCCGGTCGGACAGATCGCTGCAAAGGCACTGGAGGAAGGACTGATTGTGATCACGGCAGGTTCAGACGTACTCCGTTTTGTACCACCGCTCATCATCGAGAAACAACATGTGGATGAGATGATCGGAAAACTGAAAAAAGCATTGGATCAGATGTAAGGAATCATAGACTGCACGCGGATGTGTGCAGTCTGTTGTCGTAAAACGAGGAATAGGAAAATGGGATTATGAAGAACATACAAAAGAGAAGTGTAATTGCAGCCATAGTGGTTTGCGCAGGAGCAGCCATTATGGCTGGTGTCGTTTCAAAACAGCCTGTAAAAGAGACGACATTTCCGTTGCAGGCAGAAGAACCGGGCACAGAAGGAAAACAGCCGGATGTGAAAACAGATGCATACGATCTGGCAGATACAGACCTGACCGTGTGGTATGAAGATCCATCTTATGAAGATTTTTTTGAATATGCAGCCAGACAGTATTTTGAACAGACGGGTGTGAAGGCAGCTTTCAAATGTCAGGATACTCTGGATTATATCGGGATGATTTACGACAATACCATGCAGGGAGAGGATTTTCCGGATGTTTATCTGTTAAATGGCGATGAGCTTGAGGAGGCATATTTATATGGTCTTGCCATGGAAAATGAGGATGGAGGATCTTATGAGGGGGCATCCCAAAAGTCAGTGAAAGCTTCCACCTATGAGGATAAAATGATTGGATATCCGCTCAGTTACGATGCAAATGTGTTTGTTTATCAGAACGGATATTTTGAAAACCAGCCGGAGTCACTGCAGGCGATCATTGATTATTCTAATGAGAATGAACCGGGAGAAAATGTGGAATACCTGTTAGAGTGGGATGTAAATGATGCATTTTACGATTTCCCGTTCGTTGGAAACAGTGTAACGTTTGAGAAAACGGCGCCGGAAACGATGAATGTGGCCTATGATGAAGATCTGTATCAGAAAGATCTTGAATACTTTGAAACCATTTTAGGATCATTTTCCTTAGACATCAATTCAGTCTCCATGGACAGCATTTTAGAACATTTTAAATCCGGAAAAACACTCTGTGCGTTTGTAAACACAGATTCCCTGCAAAAATTAGACGATATATCTTATTCTGTGATGGAGATCCCGGCACTGAATGAGGAACTTCCTTCTATCGGATGTGCATCTACGGATATGTTTGTTGTCAATGATTTTTCAAAAAATACGGATCAGGCAGCGGATTTTGCAGATTTTGTAACAGTGCGGCTTACAGACAGACTGCATGATATGAGTGGTCATTATTCGGTATTTTTATCACAGACTGCAGATGATGCGGAAAAAACCGCTTATCAGGCATACGAGGATGCCGTTTTACTGCCGGATTCCCAGGATGCAAAAGATTTCTGGGTAGGATTAAAGGAAAAAATTGCCGAATATTTTTAAATTTTGTAAAAATAAATGAAATAAATTTTATACACTCTTGTAATAAATGAAAAATTTCGTTAAAATATAGAGAGTGGGCATTGAGGACTCCTTCTGGAATAATGAAGAAGGAGACGCTTATGACGAAAAAATTTATAAAAGTACTATGTTTTTCATGCATTTGCCTGTTGGCAGCTGCATGTGGAGAGAAAGAAAACGTCTATTTTCAATCGGAGACATCCGTGGCAGAAACGCAGCGGAGTGAGGCAGTACCTGAGACGGATGACACGCAGATATCGGAGGAGAACGGCATACAGACTGAAAAATGTTTTGTATATATCTGCGGGGCGGTAAATACACCGGGAGTTTATGAGGTCACGCAAAATGCGAGACTCTATGAGGTAATTGAGGCAGCCGGCGGTCTGACGGAGGATGCGGCAGAGGAGTCTGTCAATCAGGCGCGGGAGATCGTGGACGGAGAGATGGTACGCATTCTGACGCAGGAGGAAGCTGCTAAGGATGGTTTAGAAGAAGCAGGGGAACGAACGGAGACGGGAGTGGATGGCGAAACAGCCCAAGATTCAGATGGCAGAATAGATCTTAATCTGGCAACTGCAGCGGAGCTTATGACGCTTTCCGGAATCGGTCAGACCAAGGCGGACAGTATTATCCGTTACCGTGAGAAAAATGGTTCTTTTTCTTCTGTGGAGGAAATCAAGCAGGTAGAGGGGATCAAAGAGGGCGTTTATAATCGAATAAAAGATCATATAAAGGTGAAGTAAAATGGCAAAAAAGGTTCTTGTTGTAGATGATGAAAAGTTAATTGTAAAGGGAATCCGGTTCAGTCTTGAGCAGGACGGAATGGAAGTGGACTGCGCATATGACGGGGAGGAAGCATTAAAGATGGCAACGGAAAATGCCTATGACATGGTGCTTCTTGATATCATGCTTCCGAAGATGGATGGATTTGAGGTATGCCAGCATATCAGGGAGTTTTCGAATATGCCGATCGTCATGCTCACCGCAAAGGGAGATGACATGGATAAGATCTTAGGGTTAGAGTACGGTGCAGATGATTACATCACAAAACCGTTTAATATCCTTGAGGTAAAGGCAAGAATTAAAGCGATCATGCGGCGTACTGCGGCGAGCCAGCCGAAAAAAGAGGACAGCAAAGTCATAGAAGCAGGTGATCTGAAATTAGACTGTGAGAGCAGAAGACTCTTTATTTTAGGGAAAGAAGTGAATCTTACCGCGAAAGAGTTTGATCTGTTAGAGCTTCTTGTCAACAACCCGAACAAAGTCTACGGCAGGGAGAATCTTTTGAATCTTGTGTGGGGATACGAATATCCGGGAGATGTGCGTACGGTAGATGTTCATGTGCGGCGTCTGAGAGAAAAGATCGAGAGCAATCCGAGCGAGCCGAAGTATGTGCATACCAAATGGGGCGTTGGGTATTATTATTCTCAGAATTAGTAAGGTGCAGCCATGACAAAATTAAAAAAATTTACAGATTTTATGAACAGCCTGAGATTCAGGCTGGTTCTTTTACTTATTCTTATAGGCGTGATCCCATGTGTTCTTTTGCGGATCGGGATGCTCAATTCTTATGAAAACAGGGCTGTTTCACTTCGAACCAGCGAAATCTTAAGCCAGGCAAAGATTTTAGCGAATCAGATCGTGTCAAATGATTATCTGGAAAATTCCGGTTCTCCTACCATTAACGCACAGCTCGAGCAGCTTTCCACTATCTATGACGGGCGTGTCATGATCATCAGTGACACCTTTCAGGTAGTGAAAGATACTTATAAGCTTGATGAAAAAAAGACGATCATCTCAGAGGAAGTCATCAAAAGCTTTTACGGGGAGGAGATTACGAAATATGATTCAAAATATCGTTATATTGAGATGACAATACCACTTGTGCGCACGGATCAGGAAAATGAAAGCAGACAGGTGATAGGTGTCATGATGGTGAGCGTGTCAACGGACAGTATCAGCCTGAACCTGGATTATCTTGCAACGAACACGAGGATCATTGAACTGATCTGCATTTTTACAGTTATTTTCGCAAGCGTCATCATTGCAGGACAGATGGTAAGACCGTTTCATAAGATGTCAAAATCAATTGATGAGATCCAGACGGGTTATGGCGAGGATGCGCTTTCTGTCAATGATTATACAGAGACGAAGCTGATCAGTGAGAAATTTAATAAAATGCTTGGAAGAATGAAGGTGCTAGATGATTCCAGACAGGAGTTTGTGTCGAATGTGTCACATGAATTAAAAACACCGCTTACTTCCATGAAGGTGCTGGCGGATTCCATCAACAGCATGGAGGATGCCCCGATCGAACTCTACAAAGAGTTTATGGGAGATATTGGCAATGAGGTGGACCGTGAGACGAAGATCATCAATGACCTGCTTTCATTAGTCAAGATGGACAAGGCAGCGGGAGATCTGAATATCACAAATATCAATATCAATGAACTGTTAGAGCAGATCTTAAAACGTCTGCGTCCGATCGCGGACAAGCAGAAAGTGGAGCTTGTGCTTGAAAGTTTCCGCCCGGTCAGCGCAGATGTTGACGAGGTAAAGATTACTCTGGCGTTTACCAATTTGATTGAAAATGCGATCAAATACAACAAGGAAGACGGCTGGGTACATGTTTCGCTGAATGCGGATCATCAATATTTTTACCTGAAAGTAGAAGATTCCGGAATCGGAATACCGGAAGATTCGTTAGGACATATTTATGAACGTTTTTACCGTGTGGACAAGTCACACTCCAGGGAGATCGGTGGAACCGGACTTGGTCTTGCCATCACGCGGAATGCAGTACTGATGCACCGTGGTGCGATCAAGGTGTTCAGTACAGAGGGAGAGGGAACGATCTTTAATGTTCGTATTCCGCTCAATTATATTTCATAACAGATTGGATCTATTGAAAATGAAAGGTCAGATTATGGATAAAAAAATCATTGTGCTGTTGTCAGGATGTATCCTGGCAGTCTTTTTGCTGGCTGGATGCGGAAATGATGAAGTGAGCAGCGAATATAATATCGAATATCTGAATAAGGACAAAACAAAGATCGTAGATGTTCCCTATGAGCCGGAGGCTTCGGATACGGATGGGATGATCAAAGAATTTTTAGCAAAGTTAAGCTCAGATTCTGACAATGTTGAGTACCGCAAACCGATACCAAACGGGGTGGAGGTTACCGATTATTCGCTTGACGGCGTGATGCTCTCGATCCATTTTGATGCGGATTACAGCAGTATGACGGAGGTTGAAGAAGTATTGTGCCGTGCTGCGGTGGTTCTTACCATGACACAGATTTCAGGGGTGGACTGTGTATCATTTTATGTGGCAGATGCACCGCTTACGGATATCAGGGGCAATATTGTCGGAAGCATGAATCAGGACAGTTTTATTGAGAATCCGGGAGAACAGATCAATTCAATCCAATGTACGACATTAAAACTTTATTTTGCAAATGAAACCGGTGACGGACTGGTGGAGGAGACAAGAAGCGATGTCTATTACAGCAGCAACGTGTCGATGGAAAAACTGATCATGGAACAGCTTTTGGAGGGACCGCAGACAGAGGGGGCAAAATCTGCGATTCCGGCGGGAACGAAACTGATCAATGTATCCGTGGTGGACGGTGTCTGCTATGTGAGTCTGGATGAAAACTTTAAAAATCAGGATTATCAGGTGAATGAGGCGGTTGTCATCTATTCAATCGTGGATTCCCTGACAGAATTGTCTACGATCAGTAAAGTACAGATCTCGGTCAATGGGGATACCAGTGGCACTTACCGTGATAATTTTAAATTGAGCGACATGTATGACAGAAATCTTGATTACGTCGTTTCATTGGAAGAGACAGGAGTAACAGAGGAGGAATAAATTGGGGAAAAGACCATTTCTTGAAATGGCAGCAGGGTTTATCTGCGGTATTTCCATTGCCGTGTATGGAAAGCCGTGGACGCTCTGGCTTTTATTTTTTGGAATTCTGCTCTGGTCTGCAATCGTGACAGGACATGACAGAGGGATGCCGGAGAGTGACAGATATCCGGTTCGGAAACGGCGGTGGTGTATGGCGGTATGTTCTGCCGCAGCATTATTTTTGGGCTGGCATCACTGCGGGGGTGTGCAGGCGGAACAAAATCAATATCTGCCGTATTTGGAAGATGGGGAAGAGATCCTTTTAAAGGGGAAACTCACCGGCAAAGAGCAAAAAAACGAACAGTATTTATACAATCTATCATCCTGTCAGATCAGACAGGATTCTAAAATCAGTGAATGGCAGCGCATATCTGCGAGCATCATCATCTATGGTGAGTCCGACACCTGTTCTATCGGACAAACGCTTGTTTTACATGGAAAAATAAAGTTATTTAACCGGGCACGCAATGAGGGAAACTTTGATCAGGCGGCTTATTATAAGGCGCGTGGGACCGCATTTGCCGTAAGTGATGTGGATGGAGTGTCTGCATACGGAAAAGCGAATCTTATTGCGGAGAAAATGTATCAATGGAAATATCATCTGGCAGGGTTGTATGAACAGGCACTTGGCGTGCGGGAGGGTGGAGTTTTAAGTACGATGCTGCTCGGAGAAAAAAATCTTCTGGATGCGGAGGTAAAACAGCTTTACCGCACCGCCGGGATCTCACATATTCTGGCGATATCGGGACTACATATCGCAGTAATCGGCATGACATTGTACCGATTGCTGCGAAAAGCGAGCTTTGGTTTCTGGGGATCGGGAATTTTTGCGGCAGTGTTTATGATCTTATATGGCATGATGACCGGAATGGGATATTCGTCGTTCCGTGCGGTCAGTATGTTTTGCATTCTTCTGCTTGGGCAGGCGGTGGGGCGAAGTTATGATTCCCTAAATGCAATGGGTTTTACCGCACTGCTCATTTTATGGAAGCAGCCGTTTGCGTTATATGATGCGGGATTTCAGTTTTCTTTTATTGCGGTGCTTGGTGTGGTATGGGCTGGAAAAATTGTGCAGAGCGCATACCAGAGGCATGCGGTGCTGCAAAAAATTGGTACAGGATTCGTGCTTCAGCTTGTGATACTGCCGGTTACGGCATGGTATTTTTATGAAATCCCGGTATATGCGATGCTGCTGAATCTGCTTGTGCTGCCGTTTGTTGGAATTGTACTGGCGTCCGGAATTGCCGGGGGTCTGCTGGGGTGTGCGGTGATGCCGCAGGCAGTACTCGTGCATATCGTATTGCTGCCGTGCCATGTGATTTTAAGCGGTTATGAAAAAATTTGTACGATTGCATCGGGTCTGCCTCATGCGTTGCTGATTACCGGAAAACCATCCGCAGTAAAAATTACCGTATACTATCTGCTGCTTGCCGTGGGACTTTTTTTGCTTTCTCATGTGACAAAGCGCCAGAAAGAAATGCAGCAGATGACAGAAGAAAACGGAAGGCAAAAGAGAAGAAAGAGTTACCGGGGAATGGAGTGGAGTTTGTTTGCCTGTGGGTTGGGACTGCTTGTTTTTTTGTTTACACCAGTTTCACAAGGGATGAAACTTACTGTGCTTGATGTCGGACAGGGAGACGGGATTTATCTGCATACAGACAGCGGCTATGATATTTTTATAGATGGTGGCAGTACAAATGTGCAGAGTGTGGGAAAGTACCGTATCCTGCCGTATTTAAAGTCAAACGGTGTGAATGAGATCGATTACTGGTTTGTTTCCCATACGGATCTGGATCATATCTCAGGTCTGTTGGAGATTTTCGATGAGGGATACCGGATCAGGAATCTGGTGCTCTTCCGGGGGATGATGCGGGATGAGAGCTATGAAAAGCTGGTTTCACTGGCAAAAGAACATGGAACAGAAATCTGTATGATGAGCCGGAAAGATGCGCTTTTTTCTGGAAACGCAAAGATAACAGCCATTTCGCCGGGGTATCATGCGGGGGATGAAATGAGAAATGAAATGGGCACAGATAAGAATGAGGAGTCACTGGTGTTATTGTACGAGGAAAAAGGTTTTTCTGCATTATTTACCGGAGATATCGGGGAGGAGCAGGAAAAACAGATCCTAAAATGGGGTGGAATCAATGACATAGATTTTTACAAGGCGGCGCACCATGGTTCAAAATATTCAAACACAAAAAGTTTTCTGGATGCGGTTTCACCACGGATTTCGGTCATTTCCTGCGCAGAAAAGAATCGATACGGACATCCGGGCAGGGCGGCGGTTGAAAATATCCGGGATACGGGGAGTGCACTGTTTTACACGATGGAGGGTGGACAGATCACAGTGACCCGGTTAAAGAAAAATGAGCTGGCAGTACAAAAATTTTTACTTCCGGACAAGCGGTTTGTATTTGTCAGGTAATGTATGTTATACTGTGGTATGCAGCTTAGTACAAAGCTGCGTAATTCGATGCAGCGAAAATGCAGCGAAGTGTAATGCAATATCAGTGCTTTGTATCTGGATAAGTGATAAAAAGGAATCAGATAAAATGAAAACGATCGATGATGATATCAGAAGCGGAAATTTCAAACAGATCTACCTGCTGTATGGAACGGAAGCATATTTAAAAAAGCAGTATAAAGACAAATTGAAAAATGCAATGGCAGCGCCGGATGACAACATGAATTTTACGACGTTTGAGGGAAAGAATATCAATCCGAAAGAAGTGATTGATCTTGCCGAAACACTGCCTTTTTTTGCAGACCGGAGAGTGATATTGATCGAGGACAGCGGATTTTTTAAAAGTTCCTGTGAGGATCTTGCTGAATATCTCACGCAGGTGGCACCGGCGACACATTTTATTTTTGTGGAAGAGGAAGTGGACAAGCGTTCGAAGATGTATAAAACGGTCAAGAATAATGGGAAGATCGTAGAGTTTTCAGCACAGAGCGAGGAACTTTTGACGCGCTGGATCTTGACCAGATTAAAAAAAGAAGGAAAAAACATCACCGGATCCGTGATGCAGCTTTTTTTAAGCAGGACAGGAACGGATATGGGAAATATTGACAGGGAGTTAGAAAAGCTGATCTGTTATGCCTTAGACCGGGATGTGATCACAGCGGAAGATGTGATGGCAGTCACGACGGAACAGACGACCAATAAGATATTTGAGATGGTCAATGCAATCGCCGAGCATAACCAGCGGAAGGCACTGGATCTGTATTATGATCTTCTGACATTAAAAGAACCTCCGATGCGCATTATGTTTCTGATTACCAGACAGTTTCAGATCCTTTTAAATGTGCGTGATATGGCAGGGCGTGGAATGGACAATCAGTCGATTGCCAAAAATGCGGGAATCCCGCCGTTTGCGGTAAAACGGAATATTTCACAGGCAAAAGGATTTACAATGGCGCAGTTAAAGAGGGCGCTTTATGATGGAGCTGACTTAGAGGAGTCCGTAAAAACAGGACGCATGAATGATCAGATGGCGGTAGAGCTTTTTATTATGAAGTACAGCCGGTCAGAAAAATAACATAAAAAGAATTCTGTTTCACAGGATTCCCCGCCTGCGGCGGGTCGCTTCGCGACATAATTCATCTCCGACGCAGTGCGATCCCGCCCGGAGGGCTTTTTGATTCATAGTACGTAAATTCCTATGAATCAAAAAAACACCAGTATGACGGTACTGGTGTTTTTATTATGCGGCTGGGTTAAGGCCGCATATATGTTTTTATCTATGTTTCAAAAATTAAGCTAAACCGTTAACAAGTTTTGTTAAACGGGAAACTTTTCTGGCAGAATTGTTCTTGTGGTAAATTCCTTTAGAAGAAGCGCTCTCGATAGTTGAGATAGCAACTGTTAAAGCAGCTTTTGCAGCCTCTTTATCGTTTGCAGCTACTGCAGCCTCAACTTTTTTAATAGAAGTTTTCACTTCGCTTCTGATCGCTTTGTTTCTAGCAGCTCTTGTCTCTGTTACTAAAATTCTTTTTTTTGCAGATTTAATGTTAGCCAATCCGTACACCTCCAATTTGTAATCGTTATTGTTCATGATTGTTACATTAAAGCCGGACACGGACAGTTCAATGTAAACATACTGGTATATTATAGGGCAGGTTTTTGTGGTTGTCAAGTGTAAAACAGTAAAATAATGAGAAATTATGGATAATTTTTTTTCAGACCAGAAATAATATAGGCAAAGATAACAGATGCCGGAGCAGGGCATTGGAATATGGGGGAAAATTTATGTATCAGATACGAACGGATTTAGCGCTTGAAACGCAGGAAAAAATGCAGGAAGATCATGTTGATCTGAAGGGAGTCCGTTTCTTAGAAGAGAAAGTTGACAAAAATATCACAGTCAGCACAGTGGTCATTGAGACGGAAAACGGTGCAAAGACGATGGGAAAACCCAAGGGAACCTATATAACGATCGAGGCGGGAAATATGGATGAGGAGGATGAAGACTATCACAGAGAGATATCCGTACAGCTTGCGAAGATCATCCGTCAGTTGATCCAGGAAAAAAATGAGGAGTTGTCGGTGCTGGTCGTTGGACTTGGAAACCGTGAAGTTACGCCGGATGCACTAGGCCCGCGTGTGGTGGACAATCTTTTTATCACAAGACACATTGTAAAAGAGTATGGAAAGTATGCTTTCGGAGAAAAAAATGTGAACCGGATCAGCAGTATTGTCCCGGGAGTTATGGCGCAGACGGGAATGGAAAGTCTTGAGATCATTCATGGAATCATCGATGAGACAAAACCTGATCTGGTCATTGTCATTGATGCGTTGGCGGCGCGCAGCACCAAGCGGTTAAACCGGACGATTCAGGTCACGGATACCGGGATCAATCCGGGCAGCGGGGTTGGAAACCATAGACACGGACTGAATAAAAAAAGCCTTGGGATTCCCGTGATATCAATCGGGATACCGACAGTTGTGGATGCTGCAACGATCGTCAATGACACAATGTTTAACCTGATCGCTGCGATGAGCCAGAGCAAGGCATTTGATATGCTTGGGGATTCGTTAAAAGAGTTAAACGATGGAGAAAAATATGAACTGATCCGGGAACTTCTCTCACCGAATTTAAATGCGATGTTTGTGACGCCAAAAGATATTGATGAGTCGGTCAAAAGATTAAGCTACACGATCTCGGAAGGCATCAATATTGCATTTATGGGGGAAGGACTGCCGGCATAATAGACAGGCGGGATTATAGTAAAATAAGACTGCCGGGCGAAACTCATGCAGATCACGATCAAGAAGCAAAGCTTCATGGTATAATGAAAAATAGAAGTGCATACAGTGTAGTATGTATGCTTATCGTTATCGACATTTAAAAAAGAAAAAAATAAATGGTGCCGTCTGGCTGGGGGGATTGCTGCTGGCTGTCATTGGAATACTTTTACAGACAAACAGATCTTTCTTTGCAAAGCTTGGAGAAGAGGGGGCAAAAAGCTGCTGCGAAAAAGTACTTGATTTTTATCTGCCCGGTTTGTCTTACAGTGTAAAAGATGAGACGGAGTGGTCTTTTGTGGAGAAAGTGATCGATGTGCTTTTTTACGGGGAAAACTATGAACCTGAAAGTGGATCATACCAGACGCAGATCGAGAGTGATCTCTCTTATGAGGCAATTCTGGCGCGGGAGGCTGCAGATGAAAATTATGTGGATGAAAAGACGGGGGAAGTGATACCATCGGTCGGAAGCGCAGATGGTACGAGCCTGTCAGATGAAAAAGATGCAGGAGGACAGACGGCGGATGCAGGTGCAGCAGAGAACACCGGAGGGCAGCCGGCAGAGCCAGGTGTGGCGGAGAACACCGGAGAGCAGCCGGCAGAGGCAGATGCAGCAGAAAATCAGCAGGCACAGATTGCAGAGGCAGGTGCAGCAGACAGTCAGGCAGCTTCCGCTGTGGCAGACATCAAAGCAGTGACATTTGCAAGGGAAAAGCTGAATGATTTTGATTATCTGATCCAGAATTTTTATCAGGTGGACAATACGACGACGATCGGGAGCGCACAGCTCAATGCGGATGCCCTGCTCGGAAAGGATGTACGTTTGAGCCATGATGCGTCCACACCGCAGATACTGATCTATCATACGCATTCACAGGAAGGGTATGCGGATTCCGTTCCGGGTGATGCATCCATGTCGGTCGTCGGTGTCGGTGATTATCTGACGGAGCTTCTGACACAAAAATATGGCTTTTCCGTGATCCATCACACCGGGCAGTATGATGTCGGAGACCGCGATCATGCCTATGCAAAAGCAGGCCCTGCGTTAGAACAGATCTTAGCGGAAAATAAAAGCATTGAGGTTGTGATCGATCTGCACCGTGACGGAGTCGGAAACAATACGAGACTGGTTACGGAACAAAACGGCGTGCCGATGGCGCAGATCATGTTTTTTAATGGATTGAGCCGCACGACGAAAACAGGCGATATCGAATATCTTTATAATCCTTATATTGCAGATAATCTGGCGATATCGTTCCAGATGCAGTTAAAGGCGGCAGAATATTACCCGGGATTTACCAGAAGAATTTATCTGAAGGGATACCGCTACAATATGCACTATTGCCCGAAGACACTTCTGATCGAGGTGGGGGCGCAGACAAATACACTGGCGGAGGCAAAAAATGCGATGGTACCGCTTGCCGATCTGCTCAACAAAGTATTGACGGGGCAGCAGTAGAAACATAAAATGTATGTAAAAACATAAAAAAACGGGGTAATACATAAGATGGATGTTTTATTGCAGTTAGATGGGAATATTTTATTGTGGATCCAGGAGCATGTGAGGAATGCTGTTCTGACGCCGGTCATGACATTTATTACGCATTTAGGCGATGCGGGATGGATCTGGATTGCTCTTGCAATCGTATTTTTACTTGTAAAAAAGATGCGGAGAACAGGTGTGCTCATGACGTGTTCCCTGTTGGGATCTCTGATCGTTAATAATCTCATTTTAAAAAATCTGGTCGCCAGAACAAGGCCTTATGAGGCTGTGGATGGACTGCAGCGTATCATAGAAGCGCAGAGGGATCTTTCATTTCCATCCGGGCATACCGGCAGTTCTTTTGCAGCGGCTGTTGTGATCTTTCTGACATGCCCAGGGAAGATCGGGGTGCCGGCTTTGATCCTGGCATTTCTGATCATGTTTTCAAGACTTTATGTCGGAGTGCATTATCCGACGGACGTTCTTGCCGGAATGATCACGGGGACACTGATCGCAGTGCTGGTATGCAGGGTGTATCAGAAAAAACACAGAAAAGTTTTAGAATCATAATATACAAAAAACACCCCGGACAAAGTAAAAGTGCCGGAGTGTTTTTTTCTGTCACACAGAAAGATGATATTTCTCCATCCAGTAATTGAGCTGGATAAAATAGGCCAGAAGCTGTGGACCCGCCATAAGCTGCCCGAACCACGGCTTTCCGTATTCTTTTGGTGCTTCCATAAATTTTTTCGCTTTCTTTTTATCGATAAGCGGAAGGATAGAAGCATTGCTGTCTGCTAAAATATCCGTCATCCGCGCGATCAGGATCTTTTCATAACCCGGATGGTAGGTTTTCGGGTAAGGACTTTTTTTGCGGTGCAATAGTTCCGGCGGCAGAAGATCGCGGAAGGCATCACGAAGCAGAGCCTTTTCCACACCGTTCTGGTATTTCATTTTCCATGGAACATTGTACACATAGTCGATGATACGGTGGTCAGCAAAGGGGACTCTCGCCTCAAGACCGGAATACATGCTGGTGCGGTCCATGCGGTCGAGCAGTGTCTGCATAAACCATTTGATATTCAGGTAGGCGATCTCACGGCGTCTGTATTCTTCGGCGGTTTCATCCGGAAGATGCGGTGTTTTTTTCAGGGATTCTTCATACCTTGCATGGGAGTAAGAAGAAAGATCAAGGCTTTTCATAACATCATCATCAAGAAAGGCAGTACGGGCATCGATATCCGCAGACCACGGAAAACCATCCCGGTTCATCAGTTCCGGGCGGTAAAACCACGGGTATCCGCCGAAGATTTCATCGGCACATTCCCCGGTCAGTGTGACCTTGTTTTGTTTTTTGACCAGAGAACAAAAGTAAAGTAAGGAGGCATCGACGTCTGTCATGCCAGGCATATCCTTTGCGTCCACGGCAGCATAGAGCATGTCGGCGAGCGTCTCCTGGGTGCATTCCAGGTAAGTATGACTGGTTTTACAGTGCTCTAACATGCAGTTTACATAGGGAAGATCGCGTTCCGGCTGAAAGGAATTGGATTGAAAATAAATATCATTTTCCGTAAAGTCAAAGGAAAACGTATTTAAGACTTCACCGTGTTCCCTCTGGTAAGCGGCAGCAAGGACCGTGACGATGCTTGAATCGATGCCCCCGGATAAAAAGGTACAGACCGGCACATCGGAAATCATCTGCCGTTTTACGGTATCGCGCATGAGAAAAGATACATGTGCCACGGTGTCCTCGTAGGAGTCCGTGTGGGGCAGACATTTCAGATCCCAGTAGGTGGTATCGGAGAGCCCCATGGCATCAAAACACAGGTAATGTCCGGGTAGAACTTCATAGATATCCTGAAAAACCCCACATCCGGGGGTGCGCGCCGGCCCGACTGCAAGCAGTTCTCTCAGGCTGTTTTCGGTAATAGCGGGTGAAAGATCCGGAAAGCAGAACAGTGCTTTTGGCTCTGAGGCAAAGACAAGCTCACCGTCTTTTGCGTGATAAAAAAGCGGCTTTGTCCCTACTCTGTCGCGGTAGAGAAAAAGCTGTTTTGCGGCACCGTCCCAGATGGCAAAGGAAAAGATTCCATTTAAGCGGGAGACAAAGGAAGCACCGAAATGCATGTAGGCATATAAGATCACTTCCGTGTCGGATGTTGTGAGAAAATTATATCCGGCAGAAGTAAGCTCCGGGATCAGTTCATCGGTATTATAGATCTCCCCATTGTAGACGATGGCATAATCTGCCCCGTCCCGGTGACGTATCATAGGCTGTGCACCGTGCGTGATATCACGGATAGAAAGTCTCTGATGTGACAGACCGGCATGAGGTGTCAGATAAATGCCGGAAGCATCACCGCCGCGGTGAATGAGTTTTTCGTGCATGGACACCAGTATATTTTCCCAAAAGGACTGTCTGTCCGTATAACAGCGTTTCAGGCTGCAAAATCCTGCAATTCCGCACATAAGGTCACTCCATTAAAAAACAGATTTAATCCCTGTTAGTGTATGCAAATCCATCAAAAAGATGATGGATTCCCATCAAAAAGATGATGGATGATGGAAAAAAATGGAATTGCAGGTTAAAATATGCTATAATGAACGAGAGAGAGTCAACATGCTTGTATGATTGACGAATTGTGAATTGGATCATGTGCCGATTTTGCACATGAATATAATGATTGATTTTGAAAGATTTTACATTCAATTTGGAGGAAACGGCTTTGACGCTGGATAGTTTATATATTGGAGTTCCAATCGGAGCGTTTTTCTGTTTTTTATTTATATTTTTTTCATTCCTGAATGCCGGGGATGCAAAACCGGTCAGGTATTTCAGACAGATTCTTTTATCCTGTCTGATCTGGACTGGCGGTGTAGTAATGATGCGTATGCAGATCATGCCGGGGATGCGGTTCTGGTTTCATGTGTCGGTATTCGGATTTTTGACGGTACCGATTTTTATGTATGCATTTTTATTTTATATGTTGGAGATCAAAAAGAATGGTTTCCTGACCGGATATTGCATAGCTACTGTGGTGGCAATGGGGATCAATGTTGTCACAGAAGTATTTATCCCGGAACCGGATATTATCCGGTATGCAGATGGAAGCATTGGATATGCCTATCATCTATCTTGGGGAAGTTATTTATTTGCAGCTGCGGAGGCAGGTGTGATCGTCTATACGACAGTTTTGGCGCACAGGGCAATCGGCAATAAATTTGAAAAACGAAAGAAATTATTTCCACTGCTGCTTGGAACAGTTGCAATTTTGACAGGCAATCTTTTTGTTGCACTGCCGGGTAATTTTTTCCCGTATGATATGCTGGGCGGTATTTTTATGGCATTGTGCCTGTTATATATCATGTGGCACAAGTATCTGTTTGATATCTCGAACCGTATCGTGATCGGATGTATCTACTCGGTTGCACTGGCGGTCAGTCTTCTTCCTGTGTTCAATTTTAATCACAATGCGGAGTGGTATCTTGGCAGTGTATTGCCGGAAATACAGCAAAAAGTTATAGTGCTCGTACTTGGATTTACAGGATGGTCGTTGTTTGTATTTTATCTGGCAAGAAAAATGGCAGAGGGAATCATGCAGAGGCAGAACAGAAAGCAGATCGAGGTATTACGTCGTTTTCAGAATGAGTCGGCGTCTATATTGCGGCAGGAAGATCTGTTTAAGCTGCTGGTTGGTGTGGTAAATGAGATGTTTCCGGTAAAGGACATCTTTGTTTTTATCAAAAATGGAGAAAATTTTACAGTTGTAAAAACAGCCGGTGGACAGATGCCGGATCAGGCAGAGCAGGATGAAATCACGGCTATGCTGGAAAGATCGGGGGCAGGTGAGTGCTCTGAGATTTCATTGATGAAGTATGATGATGAGATACAGGGATTTATCTATATAAAATCGGAGAAAAGAACCAGATTAAATTATTTAGAGAGAGATTATTACTGGAGAATTGGTGTGTATGCGGGTGTGTGCCTTAAGAATATCAGCACTTATCAGGAAGTATATCAGATATCGATCCATGATGAACTGACAGGGCTTTATAACAGGGGATATTTTAAAAAGTTTCTGGCGGAGAACTGGAAAGAAGAGCAGAAGATAGCTCTGATGTATCTTGATCTGGATGATTTTAAGCTTTTTAATGAGCTGTACGGGGAAGAATGTGGGGATCGCATATTAAAATGGTGCGGGCATATCATAGAGAATACTGTAGGAAGTAAGGGAGAAACATTCCGGTTTGGATCAAATGAATATGTGGTGCTGATAAATTCGGATGAAAAGAAAAAGGTGGCACAGATTGCGGCGAAGATACAGAAGAATTTTCTACTCGCGGATGAAGAAAAACCGGATGTTCTACAACCGGTGACTGCAAGTGTCGGAATTGCATTTTACCCGGATACGGCTTCAGGAGCGGATGAGCTGCTCAGTCAGGCAGAGCGTGCGAATTTTTATGCAAAAAGAGATGGAAAGAACTGCATTAAAATTTATGGAGCACATACAGAAGATGAACTTGAGGATCAGCAGGTACAAAAGCATTATGAACAGATTGCACCAACGATTTACGCACTGACTGCAGCAATCGATGCAAAGGATTCTTATACCTTTGAACATTCCTGCCATGTATCGGATTATGCGGTTCTTCTCGCAAAAAAAATAGGTCTTGAGCCGAATGACATTGAAATTGCAAAGGAGGCAGGACTGCTTCACGATATCGGAAAGATTGGTATTCCTGAGAGTATCTTAAAAAAACAGGGCAGGTTAAATGATGAGGAATATGAGATCATGAAAACACATGTCACGAATTCCATTGAGATGATTCATTTTCTGCCGAATATGAACTATGTGATACCGGCTGTATTATCGCATCATGAGAGATATGACGGAAAGGGATATCCGAGAGGCCTGAAAGGAGAAGATATTCCACTGTTAGGGCGTATTCTTGCGGTATGTGATTCGTTTGATGCGATGACAACAAAGCGTACCTACAAGGAAGCTATGTCGATCGATTATGCAATCAGTGAGTTAGAACACAATAAGGGAACACAGTTTGATCCAAAACTGGCAGAGGCATTTATTGAATTGTTAAAAGAAGGGAAAATTGAGGTCTAATTCTTAAGATTTTCTGAGGATTTTTGTTTGAGGGATGACAAAAAAACGTTAATGTGTTAAACTGCAAAAGTGTAAAATGTTTTTATCAGGAGGAGTTTAACATGTGGAACAGAAGTGAGTTAAAAAGCAATGCAAAGCTGGCATTGAAGGCGAATTACTGGAAAGCAGTGCTGGTGGGACTGATTCTGTCATTTATTTTAGGTTCAGGCTCAACAGCTGCCCAAAATTCGGCAAGGTCATCAACGGATGGATTGACGGATATAGATCCGGTAATGGTATTTACTGTGATTGGGATTATACTGGCAGCAGTATTTGTTGCCATGGTGATCAGCATCCTGCTCAGTATTTTTATCTGGAATCCGCTTGAAGTGGGATGTCAGAAATTTTTCATTAACTGTAAGTATGGTAACGCGGAATTAGGCGATATTGCATACGGATTTAAAAACGGATATGCGCACATCGGCATGATCATGTTCCTGCGGGGGCTGTTTACAGGACTCTGGATGTTATTATTTATCATTCCGGGTATCGTGAAAAGTTATGAGTATATGATGATCCCATATCTTTTAGCAGAGCATCCGGAGATGACCAGACAGGAAGCCTTTGCAGAAAGTAAACAGATGATGGATGGAAACAAATGGGATGCATTTGTGTTAGATCTTTCATTTATCGGCTGGACGCTGTTAGGTGTCTGCACATTTGGTATTCTTCTTGTTTTTTATGTAGAACCTTACATATATCTGACACGCGCAGAACTGTATCATGCATTAAAAAATAATAATAAGTCGGTAGAATTTTAAATTTACCCCAAAAGAGTCATAAAATCCCCCCAAGCTGCATTTCTAATAAGTAAGGAGTGCGTTTGCGGGGGATTTTTATGTCCAATGAGAAAATGGAAAATCTGTTAAATCTTGCACTCGATGCGACAGAGCGGGAGAGGGAAAAATCGTTAGATCTCGATACCGGGTATGACAGAGCGGAACGGACCTGGGAAGTTATCGTAAAATTCGGAGGCACGGAAGAAGCGTTGAGGGGACTGTTTGCAGAAAAATTTCCGGAGGAGTATGACCGGATCAGGATTACAAATCTGCGGAATGAATATGCGATCCTGCTTTTGCCAGAGCATATTGTGGAACTGGTGGCGGCACTGACAGAGATCGAATACATGGAGAAACCGAAACTTTTGTTTTTTGCAGTGAATAACGGCAGACGTGTATCATGCATCAATCAGCTGCAGACGGTGGGGACGGAGCAGGGAACATTGTCGTCTGGCAGAAATTTAAGTGGAACCGGCGTGATCGTGGCAGTGATCGATTCCGGCATCGATTATACACACCCGGATTTTCGGAATGCAGACGGAACCACCCGGATTTTAAATCTGTGGGATCAGACGATACCAGCAGACAGCGTGGCAGATCCGTTTCCTGCGGAGAATGGAGAAACGTCATTTTTAGGGGCACCGTCAGGGTACTTTCTTGGAACTGAATTTACGAGAGCGGTGATAGACCGCGCTTTAGAGCAGACAACGGAGAGAGAGCGGTTTGCGTTGTGCCCCAGCCGTGACATCTCCGGGCATGGCACCCATGTGACGGGGATCGCAGCCGGAAATGGCAGAGCCTCACAGGGAAGATACCGCGGAGTGGCATATGAAAGTCCGCTTCTGATCGTAAAATTGGGAACGCCGGGGGAACGATCTTTTCCAAGAACGACGGAACTGATGCAGGCAGTAGATTACTGTATCAGAAAAGCCCAGGAATACGGGATGCCCATCGTTATAAATTTGAGCTTTGGGAATAACTATGGTTCCCACTCCGGCAACTCCCTGTTAGAGAGTTATCTTGATGATATGGCGAATTACTGGCGGACGTCGATTGTTGCCGGCAGCGGAAATGAGGGGGCGTCGGCGGTGCATGCGTCTGGAACCCTGCGGGAAAATATCACGAAAGATGTGGAAATCGCCGTGAGCAGTTATGAGCCGTCTTTAAATCTTCAAATTTGGAAAAATTATTCCGATGAGATTGCGGTCTCGCTGATTCATCCGAATGGTACGAGAGTGGGACCAGTCCGGCAGATTTTAGGTCCGCAGCGTTTTAGGCTGGGGAATACAGATATTCTGCTTTATTACGGAGAACCGAGTCCCTACAGTCCTTATCAGGAAATTTATTTTGACCTGCTTCCGGTAAACGAGTATATTGACAGCGGCGTCTGGACGATACAGCTTGTACCACAGAGAATTGCAGCCGGAAATTATGATATGTGGCTTCCGGCGGGCGGTGTTTTAAACGAAGGTACGGGCTTTTTGATGCCGTCGGAGGAGACAACACTGACGATTCCGTCGACGGCGGCGCGGGTGATCACCGTCGGAGCCTACGACGGATATTTTGACCGCGCGGCGGCATTTTCCGGGCGTGGGTATACGCGGGAGACCAATCAGGTCAAACCGGATCTGGTCGCACCGGGGGTGGATATTACTTCCTGTGCGCCGGGCGGCGGGTATGTGACAAGAAGCGGAACATCGATGGCGGCTCCCTTTGTGACTGGCGGGGCAGCACTTCTGATGCAATGGGGGATCGTGGATAAAAATGATCCATATCTGTATGGGGAAAAAATGAAAGCGTATCTGATCAAGGGGGCAAGAAGGCTTCCGGCGATGCGGGACTATCCGAATCCGGTGTTTGGGGATAATGGTATTATAGTGTCAAGTTAGTGAGAAGCCAGTAAAATCAAGGGGTTCCGCTGATTTCGTCCAAAACAGAAATTGCTGTGAAAACGGCAAATTGGGATGAAAACAATCTAGTTTTCATTCTGAAAAAGGAAAATCGGATAACTTGACACTAAAATACCATAAGGAGTTAAAAATCTATTTTTCAAATGTATTTCAAATTTATCATTTCTAATCAATCTCAGTTTTAGTGCAAAATCTATTTTCCAAATTGTAACCGATAGTGTTCTTACATGGAAGGAGGTAAGTGAACAGTCCTACTTTTATCCAAGTGTCATATGAAATTGATGCCATGGCAGTCGCCAAGGTACAGCAAGCCTGACCTTGGCTCGTTGCCTGCATGAGAAGTAAATGTAACCAATATAACAAGAGAAAGGAAGCAAACGTATGGGCAAGGTTTTAGGAATTGTAAACAGAAAGGGCGGAGTAGGTAAGACCACGACCGCCACAGCCCTGTCATATCTGCTGTCTAAGGAGGGCTGTAAGGTCGCATTGATTGACTTTGATGGGCAGAGGCACACAACAAAACTTTGCGGAGTGACCGCACCAGAGCAGCTTTTCGTGACAATTTATGACATTTTGAAGTGTATCGTGATGAACGAAGAACTGCCGGATAAAGAGTCCTACATGATAAGGACAGAGACAGGAGTAGATTTAATTCCGGCGAATAACAAGCTGGATAACTTTGATAAGCTGATGTGTGATACTGATTTTGCAGAATACAAGCTGAAAGAGTTTGTGGACACCATTAAGGAGCAGTATGACTACATCCTCATTGACGGGATGCCTAAGATGGGGACAGCCATGATAAATGTGATGATATGCTGTGACAGTCTGATTATTCCGGTACAGTCGGAAACGCTGGCGGTAGAGGAAATGGCAGAGTTTCTAAGGGCTTTCCACAGAATCAAGAGCCACGCAAATGCAGAGACGCAGCAGGAGAAAACTAAGCAATGTCAAAGGAAACAGACTGATAAAAAGGAGATTTGCAGAACAGACACAGCGTATGGAAGAGTGGACGAAAGAGACACCTTTTGGGGGTGGACTGGGGAGGAGGTCAGTTTGATACCACCTTGAACGTTCATTTTAACTAAAAGACTAAAAAGTGAAAAAAAAGTATTTAGGATAAAATAGAAATATAGTCTGGTTACACATTGGTAATAAACGTAAAATGACGTATATGTTAAGCTTAAAATGATAATTTTGCAAATAAAATAAAAAATTTCTTGTAGATTATTAAACCATAGCAAAATAAATTAGTATACAGAGCATTCTTAAATAGTCAAAGAAAAGATATGATAAAGGAAAATGAGTTTCGGAGATAGAAATGAAATTAGACTATTGCGCAATAGGTATGAGAATAAAAGAGCGTCGGATGAAGAAAGAATGGTCGCAGGAGATGCTGGCATCTACTGTTGGAATTTCTAATCCACATATGAGTAATATAGAGCGGGGAAAGACAAAAGTAAGCTTGGCAACTTTGATAGATATTGCAAACGCTCTGGATACGACATTTGACGCATTGATTTGTGATAATCTGGTGAAAGGGAAAGCTGTTTTTGATGAAGAAATTTCACAGAAATTGGAAGAATGCAGTGAAGAAGACATCAGAATTGTTTATGATATGGTAAAAGCGTTGGTTAAGAGTCTGGCAAAACGGAAACATTAGTTGTTACAGTGGGGGCAAAGATATATGATAAGGATCGGGATTTGTGATGATTTAGTAGAACAACTTCAGATACAGGAAGAGATGGTTAGGAATATCGTTTGCCGTTTGGGACTGAATACAGAAATAAAATGTTTTCAAAGTGGAGAAGATTTGTTATGGGAAATGGAACAAAAAGGCAATATGGATATCATTCTTTTGGACATTGAAATGGGCGGGATAAACGGAGTTGAAACGGCAAGACGGATTCGGGAAAAGGATAACAGGGCAATTTTGTTCTTCATTTCCTACTATGAACAGTATTGTAAGGAAATCATTAATGTACAGCCATTTCGGTTTATAGACAAGCCTGTTTCGGAGGAGGAACTGGATCGTGGGTTTAGAGAAGCGTTTAAGGCGATGAGTCAAAAAGAAGAAATTTTTGAGTATACATATAAAAAAGTTCCATATAAGATTTTGGTAAATAAAATTCGTTATTTTGAGAGTGATAAGCGACAGGTGAATCTTTACAGTACAGACGGTGTTTCTTCCTTTTATAAAAAACTGGATGAAGTAGAAGCACAGTTAGAACAGATGAATATCAAGTTTTTAAGGATTAGTAAATCTTATCTGGTCAATGTGAACTATGTAAAGGAATTTCGGTATGAAAAAGTAGTGATGGATGACGGCAAAGAATTTAAAATAGGTCCCAGATATAAGGATAAAATACGAAAAAGTTATATTGAATTGATGAGGATAAGCTAAATGATGAAAGTAATGCTGGCAGCCATTGAAATTTTTTCTTTAGTGTATCAGAGAATTTTTGCACAAAAAGTCCTGACACAAAGAAAGCATGGCAGAGTGTGGGAGTGTTTTGTATGGGGAATGTATTTTGTTATTTCTAATTTTTTTACTTACAGTTTTGCAAAAAGTGCGTGGGACAATACAGGAATATTTGTTGTCTCATTTTTTTTTGCTTTACGTATTTTATATATAGATTCTGCATGGGTTTTATCGGCAGTTACTGCTTTTATGGCAATTAGCGGAGCATTATCAGAAGTATTGACTTATTATGGATGGCAGATATTTGTTCAGAAAAGTGGAGTCAAAGTAGATACGGCAAATGAGGATTACTTACTATTGCTGGTTTCCAAGCTAGTTATGTTTTTCTTTATAAAAATATTGCTGGCGCTTATCAAGCGGCATAAAAATATCAGGTTGAATACACAGGAATGGGTTGAAATTTTTATGATTCCCGGAGGAAGCATTGTCATTTTAGCTGAAATGATCTGTCAAAAGGAAAGCATGAGCGAGACATTGGATTTTGTGGCAGCGCTTATGGTAATGCTGATAAATATTTTTACATATTATTTGTATGATAAAATTGGAGAAACAGCAGAAAAAAGAGTACGGGAAGAGGTTTTACAGGAGCAAAGTGAATATTATCTCAGACAGTACAATGAAAACATGAATCTGTGGGTAGAAATGAGTGAGTTCCGCCATAATATGACGGAACGGTATCTGATGGAGAAAATGTATCTGGAGAAAGGAGACTATGAGGCACTCAAAAAATATTGCGATAATTCTTTAGAAAAGTTACATAAGCAGAGAAAAGTATCTAATACAGGGTGTTTCTATTTTGACAGTATTATTAACTATAAAGCGGCGGTTGCTGAGACATTTGATATTAAATTTGAAACAAAGCTGATGATACCGAGAGATTTAAAAGTGGAAACAGAAGATATCTGTATCTGTCTTGGAAATTTGTTGGATAATGCGATAGAGGCATCCAAAAAAGTGAAAGCAGAAGAACGTAGTGTTTGCGTAGAAATACGAGTGGATAGAAGAAACCTTATGATGATGGTTTCTAACCATTACGAAGAAGAACGGAAAAAGAGCGGAAATCATTATATGACAACAAAAAAAGAAAAACACAGGCATGGATTTGGACTGAATATAATAAGGAAGATAGCCAGACGGTATGATGGGGAGGTTATCATTGATGATGGGAATCATCAATTTGTGGTGACAGTATTATTGTATGAGATTTTTTCTATGTAAAAAAATGTAAAGGGAAATAAGAGATGCGTGAGTGAGAGACAGGCGTCTCTTTTTTTTGCATAAAAATAAAAAAGTTACAGATAACCATACGATTCTTGACGTTTTGAAGATTTTGTGTCGAAAAATGGTATTATTAGGAAAAAAGAGAGGGGGAATCAAGATGAGAAATCTGTTAAACCGCTATTTGAGCAATTTAATGACATTTGGACTGGAGAAAGTAGCAACAGGCGCTGCAACAAAATGCTGCTATTTTATTCTGCATCAGCCCAAGGTGCCGGAAAATCTCAAAAAGTTTTCTGAGAGTAAGAAATGAGAAAACTTTTTGAAAGAATCGTAGACTTCATGGAAGAAAATGGAAGCATTCAATCGGAGTACAGGGATGTATATCTATTTGCGTTGCAGACCATTGCTGTATATGCTTTCAATATTGGAACGGGTGTTGTCATTGGCGCAGCCTTTGGGGAATTGTTATATTGCATGATATTTCTGATTGCATTTATGCTGTTGCGGCAGGAAGCAGGAGGATATCACGCACCGGGATGGATGAGCTGCTATTTTCTTTCATGTGGGATTCTGGTTTTAACCTTGTTATGGATAAAAGCAGAATTTGCTTATCAGACCTGTCTTACAATCGCTGCGGCGTTGGCTGCGGGGATGGGGATATTTCTATTTGCTCCCCTGGAGGATAAAAATAAGCCTCTGGAGGAAGCAGAAAAGAAAGTAATCGGAAAAAAGGCGCGAATCATAGTTGTAACAGAGCTGATACTCGGAATGGTATTCTTAGCGGTAAATCAGAGAGCTGCATATGCGGTTTTGGGCGCAGTTATCTGGTGTGGAGTGAGTTATCTGGCATGGTCAGTAAAAAGATATACGGAGAAAAATGGGAAAAGTAGAGAAGATAACAATTAAATTGGCAATGCTGTTCATAGGGCTTTCTTTGCTGTTTCCGGCAAGGGTTTTGGCAGCGGAGAAGAATGAAATCAATGAAATCACCGAAAAAAAGCAGATTATATTTTTGCTGGATGCAAGTAAGTCCATGCAGGGAGACGGACAGTGGATTGAGGCAGCGGACAGCGCATGCATGATAGCGTCGGCGTTGCCGAAAGAATACGAAGTGGCATTGCTGGTATATAACACGGAAATTGTTTATGAGGAAGATTTCGGAAACATTAATCAGAAAACCAGACATGCACTCGAGACGGTAGAACTGCAGGGCTACACCACCCCAGCGGTGGCGTTGGAAACGGCGGCTGATATGTTTGACAGTGCGGCGGCAGATAAAAGAGTGGTATTTATTTCCGACGGGGAAATTTCTCTGCGGGATCAAAGCGAAACAGAAACTGCAATCAGGCAGTTTGAAAATATGGTGGATCAGATTGCAGAACAGGGAATAAAAATTGACATGTTTGCAATCCCCAATGATAAGACGGAGAATGAGGTTTCGTATGGAACGAAAGTGACGTCAGGAGAGCAGTATACAGTAGGCGAAAACCAGACGATTGAAGAAATCACTGCAAAATATCTGTTCCAGACGTTACAGATAGAAAAAATAGAACTTGGCGAGGCGGTTTCCGGAGAAGGAAATATGACAGTGGATCTGCAGGATACTTATATGCAGAATGCAAAGATACTTCTCGTGTCAGGGGAAAACATCGAGGATTTTCATGTTGCAGGACAGTGTGAGAGCCTGAATATGCTTCAGGGAAACAAGTTTGCGGTTGCTGAATTGGAAAATCCATTGGAACGGCAGATTACAATGGACTATTCTCTGGAAAACAGAGGAAATGTCCATACTTATCTGATAAAAGAATATTTTTTAAAAGCTGATATGGAGAAATCCTATACATCAGAGGAAGGGACATTTACCCTGAAGGTAAACGTTGTAAACCATCAGGAGAAGCCGGTTTTGGATTCGGAAACTTTAAAAGACAGTATTTCTGTTTTGATTAATGGCAAGGAAGCGTCTTACCGTGTGGAAAATGGCACGGCGATGGTTCCGTATCAGACAGACGAGACGGCAAAAGTGAATGTGGAAATTGCAATTCAGCCGTCGGGAAATGTGGTTCATTACATAAAAACGGCAGATACGGTGGAATTGACAGTTCCGGTTGTAGAGGAGGAACCTGATTATACGGTTCTTTGGATTGTAATTATATCTTTATGTGCAGTGGTACTTTTGCTCTCTGTTTTATATGAAAGGAAAAAGCAAAAAAAAAACGATGGTGAGACGGGGTCCATTATCATAGAGAAATCGGAACCTCCTGTGCTGCCGAAATATGATTTCTCGGGACAGTTGGCGGTATATTTGTTAAAGGGGGAGCAGGAAGACGACGTTGCGCCCTGCAGTATTAAGTTATTCGGAAAATCACGAAAAAGTATATCCTTTGACTGGATCAAAGACCGCTGCGGGATTGACTATAAATTATCGGATGCAGATAAAATCAGGTTTACTGGCGGAAAAGACCATGCACTGTGTTTCAAAAACAGTGGTTATGCAACAATCGTAAAAGAAAACCAGATTTTGAAACGGGAGAGAAAGTATTCTTTATACTATGGAGAAAAAATATTGCTGATTTTTAATAATGGAGGAACAGAAATTGAACTTCATTATAAAAATATGAAACCAAGCGAAAGGTAAGGAGGAACAAAGTGAATACAATAACACAGACAAACAGGACGATTCTCTTTGAGGAAATCAATCCGGAAAAGCTGAATCTTCTGACACTTGTTGGAGACGTCAGGGGGGTAAACAGCGTAAGTGACGACAAAATCAAAGAAATAAACGATGCCTTGCTGGTGAGAAGTTTTGACGAATTTTTGGAGAAATTTGAGCCGGTGGTGTATTCGTATTTTGACGCAAACAATCAGAAAGTAATCTATACGCTGAAAAAACCTGAAACGATTGAAGATGAGTTACTGAGTGAAATTCATCTGAACCGCCAGAATGATTATCTGAAAATGCTGATGACGCTTGTTGAGGCAAAGCGGGCGGAGGGAAGCATCAACGTAGATTTTAAATTTGAGAAACTGACGGATATGATTTCACCCAAAAAGGTCATGGACGATATCCGACAGAACCGAAAAGAACTTCAGTATACCTACAGCGAATATGCGAAACTTGAGGACGGCGATCCGAAGAAGTTAGATACGGCAGATAAGCTGAATCTGATGTTTGAAGAAGCAAGTGTCAATTACAACAATGTAATGGCAATGCTGCCGCTTGCGATAGAGGATATCAAGACAAGGCTGTTGTTGGGCGATGGACAGAAGAAAAAAGACGAAGCGCCGTTAAGCATTGGCCTGCTCAGTATGGATGAACACGGAGAACTTAAGATTTTAGAGGCGCCGAAGGAAAACAAAAAAGAGCTGATGGTATTAGACGACAATGCCAACGCCGGACTGATTCAGGCAATCGAGAAAGACTATATGGATTTGAACGAGGACGGAAATGAGTATGTTATGTCGTTGGTTGCAAGAACTTTCTGTCCGCTGGCATCTACGATGGAGAGTGTGGTAGATATTGAGAAAGAAGTAGCGAACTACAATTCTTACCTTGAGTTCTACAAGCGGAGCAAGGATGATTTTATCAAGACAGTAAAACCGTTGGTGGAAAAAATCATGGGGGTATGGGCTTTCTTCGAGCAGTATCCGAGAAACTGCAAGGGAATGAAACCTTCTCTGGTGGTATCGAATGTGAGCAACGATATGCTGGCAAAGAGCAGCAACATTCCGCGACTTTTAGCATATCTCAATACGGTAAACGCAAAAAATGATTTTGAGAATACCATCTGGTATGCCATTGTTCCGTCGGTTTCCTTAAACAGCAGTTCTAAGCTGAAGGCGGTAAAGGAGCGTTTTAAAGGAAATGAGAACGTAGAGAAAGAGGATGTGAACAGCATGGAATCGCTGGTTCGGATTCTGGATGCGCTGAAAGATTATGAAGTGCAGTGTTTCTTCAGCTATGAGACGGGGGACAAGACCACCTTTAATGTTATGGCGACAGAGGGAATTGAAAAATATGAAACAAAATGCACGCAGTTGATTGGCAAGCCTTTTAGTGAATATGCAATTCCCTGTATCCCGAATTTTACCGTAATACCAAAAGACAAGTCCGGCGTCATTCTGGATAACAAAATGTACATTACAGAGCAGAATACGGCAGCGCTGTCTAAAGAAAAAGAAGATGTTATGAAAATCTGGATTGATGGTGTCTACATAGGAGCTGCTTATGTGGCAGCCGGTTTGGTGGCAGCTTACCAGAGTCCGGACTACTTAAAAGAAGTGTTTAAGAAAAACGTGGACGATGAGCTTCCGGGTGTCCGGTTTGACATTGAGTCAGGAGATCACGCACTGCAGGTTCGGACTACCATGGCAAAAGAGATTACAGGATACACCAACGATATCAAGAGCGATATCAACCGGAAGAATTTCGGATTTGTATTTTCTTCCGAAAATGCAGTGCTTAAGGATATGAATATCCAGAACATTATGGTCTACAAGGCACGTAACCTGCTGACAGACGGAAAGAGTTATGAGCCAATCTATAAGACACAGGTGACTACTTACATTCAGAGAGTGATGCGTTTAGCGACAGGCGATTTTAAGCAGGAAAATATTGTGGAGTTTTTCTCCAGCAAGCCTACCAGCCAGAGAAGCAGATGGATGGAGAAGAAGGATTGCATCAATGCGATTATCGGAAACGGAGACGATATCCGGTATTCCATCGACGAGGCAGCGGGATACTGCACGCTTGATATCGCATTTAACGGTAACGTGAAGAATCTCGAAATCGAGATTAACCGGGTCAACAGCGAGGACAGAACATTTTAAATAAAGTCTAAAAGAAAAGAAGGAGGAAACGAACATGGGTTTTAGATTAGCAGTGAGTGGAGGCGCAGAGAACATCAATCTGGACGAGAAAACTATCCAGAAAGTTACGTTCAGTTCCGATTCCGCAACAGATTCCAACGCAAGGGCTACAGATTTTGGCATTGCGGTAAAGATTACCGGAAAAATGTTGTATAAGGTGGGAGCAGACGGAGAAGACGGAACACTTGGATTATCCAAATGGTCTCAGGTTCCGTCCGAGCAGGCAGACTGCTACAGAAATGCACAGATCGATGTTGTATCAGCAGGACAGGTGGTAAGAAAGTACACAATCCCCAATGCGTTTGTCATGGAATATGAGGAGCATATGGATGATGAAACCGGTGTGGGTAAATATTATCTCCACATCAAGCAGAAAAAGGACGAGAATGATACGCTGAAGATCGAAGGAGGCTACGGCGAATAAAGAAAGGAGAGTAAACTATGTCATCATTAGCAACAGTACAAGGAAGCGAGAGCTTTGAAGTGGCGAAGGAATGTGTCAGAAGCGTAAAGGTTACTACTGATATTCCGCTGGATTCTAATGCGAGAACGAAGGATGTCGGCGCAACTATGGTAATTACCGGAAAGATTTTAGCGGCTTTGGACGGGGATATTACTGACAGTACCAGGAAGCTGGCATTATGGTCCGTTGTTCCGGCGGAGAAAGTGGACTGTTATCGGAAGGTGACAGTAGAGCATGTGGCAGGCGGTGTAATGGAGAGAAAATATTGTTTCCCAAACGCATTCGTGCTTGACTACAAAGAAGAGTTTGGCGATGTAGAGGGAACCGGAACCTTCACATTAGTACTCAGACAGAAGAAAGACAAAATCGCTTCTGTAGCGGTAGAAGGAAATTATTCAGCATAACAGCAGGGCGCAGATTGTCAGCAAATAGGACAGCCTGCGCCTTAAATCGGCAATAGAAAGCGCATTTTACGGGCTTCCTATTGCCATGAATGAAAGGTTGGAACAAATATGAATCCATATCAGGTATTAGGGGTTTCGCAAACGGCTGATGAGGACACCATAAAAAAGGCATATAGAAAAGCGGCAAAAGAATGCCACCCCGATACACATCCGGGAGATAAGCGGGCAGAGGAACGGTTTAAGGAAATCGGAGAGGCATACCGGATTCTGAGCGATAAACAAAAAAGAAAAGAGTATGATGCCGGGGCAGCGCAGAAAGAACAGAAAAGTGCGGCAGGAAGGAACAGCGCTGGGACATGCAGGAACGGTGCTGGGACGGGCAGAAAGAATACCGGAGGAGGAACGATTGATCCGGGAGATATTGAAAAGGAATTTGAACGATTTTTTTCCATGGGAAAGCAGAGTGAGAAAAAGGAGAATCGCACGCAACAAAAGATTAATCCCATGGATGTGACAGATTTATTTGAACGTTATATGGGATTGAAACGTTGAGAAAGACGATTTGATTTTTCAGACGCAGATTTGCGGTGATATTGAGGTGAAAATGAATAAGAAAAATTTCATGGACATGATGATATGCAGTCTTTCCGCTGCAATTATAATTCTATGTTTTACATATATGGAGCAGAGCAGGGGGCGGGATACGCTTATGGCTGTCTGCGGGATTGTATTTCTGGCATTTTTGCTGCTGGCAGTGACGGATTCTCTGTCCGGCAGACAGAAAAAAAGAGGAAATGGGCGGGGAATACAGGAACTGTTGCTGTTAGATGAAGAGGGAAACGAAATATCAGCCTGGCATATTGGCGGAAAGACGTCCCTTTTAATCGGACGGGACGAGCATAAGGAAAACGTGGACATTAATCTTCAGAATACAGAGTATGGCGGAATGGCAGACCGTCAGCACGCCGTGTTAAATTATGCGGCGGGGCAGTGGTATATTGAAGATTTAGGAAGCAGAAACGGCGTAAGAATCCAGGATGCGAAGGATGGCAAAGTGTATCAGGTGTCAAGGGAGCATCCCTGCCGGATTAACGCAGGCGATATTATTTTTATCGGGAATACCAGATTAGGGGCAAAATAGCGTGTACATATGGAGGAAAAAACATGAGTGGAAATTTAATTCGCTGTCAGAACGGACATCTTTTTTCAAGCAGGAGATATGGAACAGTGTGTCCGTACTGCAATATTGAGACAGCCACGAAAGAAAAAAAGTCAGTGGAAAAATCGCAGGAAGAAATTGAGGACATTCTTTTTCTGGAGGAGGAGAATCCGGTCTGCGGCTGGATTGTATGCGTAAAAGGTCCGAGAAGAGGCAAAGATTACCGGGTCATGGACGGAAAGAATTTTGTGGGACGGGCAGATGATATGGACATTCAGATTCTGGGGGATAACAAAATCGCACGGAGAAATCATGCGGTGATTGTATTTGATGCGAAGAAACGGGAGAACATGATTTTGCCGGGAGACAGCAACGGTCTGGTCTATCTGAACGGTGAAGCGGTCTATCTGCCGCAGCCGTTAAGTGCATATGACGTGATTGAGATGGGGGAGAGCACATTCCTTTTTGTCCCTTTCTGCGGGGAGCATTATATGTGGGAGGACGATAAATGAATGTCCCGTACCTGACAGTCTGTATCTTATGCGCTTTCTTAGGGATTGCATTTTTGTACCGTTTTTGTCTGGTATTCCGGAGCAGCAGAGAGGGATATGAGACGGGAGCCTGCAAGACCATCGGCAGCCGTGAAATACAGATGGATTACTTTACAATAGAAGAAAATGAGAATGGTTTACTGGCGGTTTTAGCAGACGGAATGGGAAAAGAAGCGGGCGGCAGAATTGCTGCTAAGACAGTCATTCGGGTTTTTAAAGAAATTTTTGAAACGTACAACATGGCAGACCACCCGTCCTATTTTTTTAAGAAAGCGTTTCAGACGGCAAACCGGGAAATTTTAAAACAGATGGATGAGGGAAGAGGAATGGCGGCAGTCAGCGCCGTTATGATACAGGGAGGATTTCTGTTTTACGGGATTGTCGGGAATGTAAAGATTGCAGTATTCCGAAATGAGGAATTGGTTCCCCTTGGAACGGGACACACCGTAGATGTGCTGGCACAGGATAAGTATGTGGAAGGCGTTCTGACAAGAGAAGATGCCCTGTCTATGCTGCAGGAAAAAAGAATTTACAATTACCTGGGAAGAGACGGTTTTAAGGAAATACAGTTCTACGACAAGCCGGTTCGCTTACAGGAAGGGGATGTGGTGGCAGTTTTCAGTAATGGAATGCAGGAGAGTGTGACATGGAAAGAGATGGAAGACTGCTTAGCCCGGAAGAAAAGCTGTAAGAGAATGGCATTTGATTTGGTGGAACTGGTAAATCAGAAAAAAGGCGATAAGGATAATGCCAGCGTAATTCTGATAAGAGTTGGAGAAATGACATGAGAAAACAGAACAGTGATTTTGAGGCACGGTTTATTTCCGAAGAGGGAAGCAGGTTAAAAAACAGAGATTATTTTGGGTATGTGGAATTAGATGAGTTCGCCTGCTATGTCATCGCAGACGGAATTACGGAGGTCACGGATGTAGAAAGCGCAAGGCTTGCCATTGAGACAGTCATTCTTAGTTTTCAGGAAAATCCATCTCTGTCAAAGCGGGCTGTAAAGAGATTATTAAAGCGGGCAAACCGGGCATTGTTAGGAAAAGAAAGTGACAGACGGTTAAAGGCATCTATTACAGTGGTTGTAACGGATTACCAGAAGATGAGATATGGGTATGTGGGGAACACAAGGCTCCGCATGTACCGGGGAGGGGCGGTTTACCGTCAGACGAGGGATATGTCTCTTGCTCAGGAGATGGTGGAGCAGGAGAAAATTGCCAAAGATGAGTTGATGCAGCATGAAGAGAGGAATAATCTTTATGCCTATCTGGGACAGAAAAATTTTAAGTCCGTGGTTTCAAAGAAGATAAAGCTGGCGGAAACCGACATGATTGCTCTGTATACAAGGGGAATCTGGGAGAATGTGGACGAGGCGGAGCTGGATGATGTTTTTGCAGAAGCTGATAACGAAGTGCAGACAACGGTGGATAATATCGAGGACTTATTGCTTTCAAGACAGCCGGAGAATCTGGACAACTATACGCTGGCAGTTATTTTTGTAAATAAAGTATACCAAAATCCAGAGAAGCGGAAACGGATAAAAAAAATAGTGATGATTACGGTTATTGTTGTCATAGCGGCAATCGTTATCGGTGTGGTGCTGTGGTTTCTGCGTGATAGAAAAGTGCAGCGTACTGAGGATATGAATTATCATTTTACCAATACAGTGGAATATATCAATACCGGAAATTATGTCAGGGCAAAGGAGGAATGCGAGCAGGCGCAGAAACTGGCAGAAAAGCTGAAAGACAGCAGTATGAGAAACCGTCTGCAGGAATATTCCTTTGTGATAGAGACTGTGATACTGGCAGATGAAAGCTACAGCAGCGCAGATTATGAAGCGGCCGAAGAATACTATCTTTCTGCATTGGATCGCACCAGATATGCGGACAATGTAGGGACGGATTACATAGAAAATAAGCTGGAGAATATCAGTGTATTCCTGTCGGTGGAGGATTATATAAACCTTGGAGATTCCCTGTTAGAGCAGGGCGATTATGATGGGGCGGAAGAGAAGTATCTGCTGGCAAAAAAAGCCGCGTTGTCCGTACATGATGCGGAGGGCAAACAGACTGCTATGGATTCGCTGGAAAAGCTTTATGAGGAAAAGGCAGATGCCGAGAGCGCGGCACAGGAAGAAGCAGACAGTCAGGCACAGCAGACAGTTGCCGCAGCGGAGATGGTGGCAGCAGGAGATAAGGCATGTCTGGAAAAAGATTATGTTGGGGCGAAAGTTTATTATACGATGGCAGTTGCCAAGTATGGTGAAGTAGCGGATACGGCGGGACAGGAAGATGCACAGAAAAAATTGGATGCCGTAGAAGAAAAGTTAAGTGAACAGGAGGAACAGAAAAATACGGCGGCTGCCTATGAAAGCCAGGGAGAAGCCTGCCGGCAGTCCGGGGATTTGTGGGGAGCAAAATCACAGTATCTGTCTGCAAAATCGGTTTATCAGGAACTTGGGAGTGATGAAGATGTGCAGAGGATTGAGGAGATTTTAAGTGATATTGATACGCAGATCACAGAGGGGTAAATATTGTGGAAAGTATTACAGATTTACAGCAGCACATACGAAAAAGGCTGACAGAAATAGAGGATTTAGACGAACGGAAGGATGCAAGGGAAATATTGTTGGAAGGTCTTGTGCCCATTTTTGAACTGATGGAAAAACGGTATCTGGATTTGGAAAATCAAATCAAACGGGAAATAGAGATTCCAAATGAGAAATATGCAGTCTCTATGACGGTTATCACCCAGAAAGATTATGACCCTATCAACGGAACACTGTACCCGGTTGTTCCGGCATTACTGCAGGAGGATAAGGAGCAGGAGAAGCAGGAAGCAATGCCCTGCATTATCTATTTTGCGGGCAGTTATCAAAAGAAAGCAGAATTTGAAAAAGCAGCAGATTTTCAAGGGGTCGATGACAGCGGCAAATCCTATACCGTCCGGGTGCGCAAAGCAAAATGTTATCAGCAGGCGTTGTCGGAGCTGTATCAGGTATTCGTCTATAACAAGATATGCTGGACAACAGTCAATACGGGATATCTGGATAGATTTTATGAAATAGATACGGACGGGGAAACGGATGGAAACGGTTTGAAAATAGATTTTGGCAGCTATGAGGAAGATATTAAAAATGACATGCTGCTGTTATGGAATATAGAAAAGTTCACATTTCAGTGCCGTAAATTTATGGTTCCGTGCATTGATGAGAAATATTATGAACATGAACTGGATTTAAAAAACTATGATTTGGACAGCGGATATATGCTTGGAATCAATGAAGATGTCCTTAAAGTCAGGCATGAAAAAGATAAAATTATTATGACGTCGCTGAAAGAATCTTTTCGGGATTGGGAAGCATATCGTTTCATTGAAAAGACAGATACAAGTTCCCATGGGTATACCTGCGAAATGTTAAGCAACAGCAGAAAAAGCAGTTTTTTTCAAAATTACAGAGAACGGCAGGAAAGTTCCCTTGGCAGCCGGACAGAGTTGTTTTGGATGGTACAGAGCTTTGAACATAATGTTTATGTAGAGTTAGAAAAGTGTGAGGTGCTTGAAACACCACCGGAGTCCTGTCTGGAAGGGGATATGAATCCATTTTTGGGAAATACCGTTTTCCCGATGGAGACAAGAAAAACGTTGGCATTGTATTTCACACGAAAGGGACAGAAAAAGAACTTTTGCGAAGATATGGTACGTTTTTTCGTGTCACAGATACAGCTATCTGTCTGTGAATATAAGTGTGTTGGTATTTTGCAGGACAAAGGAGTTTAAATTTTATGCAGTATATCTGGGAGGTTGTGCTGGCAGCAGAAAAAAATGGAATCAGGGAAGCCGATTTGCGGTATGAGGTGGCAGAGGTGCGAAGCCCATATCTGGAGGTTTCATTTTGTGACTTAAATACGCAGACCGTAGAGCAGACTGTTGTAGAGGTGAATCCATTTTACCGCTTTTTTGATATTTTCAGCGGGGTGTTGGATATTAATCAGAAAGAATATAAAAAAACAAAGGAAATCTTTGTGGATGCGGTATTTCATTATCTGGCGCTGACGGACTTAAGGATGGGCATGAGCAGGAAGGATTATTATTTTAAGTTCCTGGTGGAGGAATTGGAAAGCGGGCAGTTTGGGAGGAAGGCAAAGGCGGCTATACAGTTATTTTCATCCTATGAAAAAAAATATATTGTATTGGCGCTCATGGATGTCATATCTTCTCGTAACTATCGTGAGATTTTCAAGTGGCTGTTTCAAGAGATATATCAAGACTCTATTATATATAAAAGCATGGATTGTGCCAATGAACTTTATATTTACGTTGGAAGTGCAGAAACGCAGGAAGAAAGGAAAAGGGTTCAATTTTTATTAGACACTTTTTTACCGATAGGAGTGAGGACAGAAGTTTTTTATCAGGAACATTTCGGAATTTTGGAAGTAGAAGAAACTATGATATTAGATAAGGTACTTTTAATATAGAGGCGGAGGTGATAGGTATGAAGGCAGCCGGAACAGATACGATG